>Ga0307414_10000005_pt1 | contig 452161 bp, 384 predicted proteins | sample DK1Ometagenome_FD_203804 | JGI IMG/M metagenome (GOLD analysis project Ga0307414, IMG submission 203804) | Maize rhizosphere microbial communities from greenhouse at UC Davis, California, United States - DK15-O-3 | ecosystem: Host-associated > Plants > Roots > Rhizosphere > Soil | place: USA... | reverse complement strand
AATTTAAAATTTGGAATTTAAATTTGATTTATTCTTCAGTTGCAGGAGCAGCAGCTTCAACAGCTGGTGCAGCCTCTGCAGCAGGAGCAGCTTCAGCAGCAGCTTCTTCTGTAAATACTTCAGTTTCCTTGTCAGAACCTCTGTCAGAAAGACCTTCGATTACAGCAGCAGTTACTAAAGATAAAATTTTGTCAATTGATTTAGAAGCATCATCATTTGCAGGAATAACGTAATCAACCTCTCTTGGGTCAGAGTTCGTATCAACCATTGCGAAAACTGGAATGTTTAATTTTTGTGCTTCTTTTATTGCGATATGTTCAGCTTTGATATCTACTACGAACAATGCAGCTGGTAGTCTTGACATGTCAGCGATTGAGCCTAAGTTTTTTTCTAATTTAGCACGTAGACGATCAACTTGCAAACGCTCTTTTTTAGATAACGTCATGAAAGTACCATCTTTCTTCATTTTATCAATAGAAGACATTTTTTTAACTGCCTTTCTGATAGTTACGAAGTTAGTTAGCATTCCACCAGGCCATCTTTCAGTGATATAAGGCATGTTTGCAGCTTTTGCTTTATCAGCAACGATGTCTTTTGCTTGTTTTTTGGTAGCTACGAATAAGATTTTTCTACCTGATGCAGCGATTTTTTTCAAAGCTTCGTTAGCTTCTTCAATTTTAGCTGCAGTTTTATATAGATTGATAATGTGAATACCATTACGCTCCATATAAATGTAAGGGGCCATGTTTGGATCCCATTTTCTAGTCATGTGTCCAAAGTGAACACCTGCTTCTAGTAAGTCTTTTACTTCTATTTTGTTTGCCATTTTTGTACTAGTTTACGTTCTGTTGATTAGCAATGTATAAATGGCGGTTTCCCAGGCTTTATACATTTAGATGCTAAACTATTTCCTACCTCGATAGGAGAGCAACAATAACTGTGTTTTTTAATTTCAATAAATAATTGATAATGTCTTGTCCCATCTGAACAAGACAGGTAATATTAACGTTTAGAGAATTGGAATCTCTTACGAGCTTTCTTCTGACCGAATTTCTTACGTTCAACCATTCTTGGATCTCTTGTTAATAAACCTTCTGGTTTAAGGATAGCTCTGTTTTCAGCATTTACTTCACACATAACGCGTGCTAATGCCATTCTTACAGCTTCTGCCTGACCAGTTGAACCACCTCCGTAAACGTTTACTTTTACGTCAAAGTTATTTACATTTTCTGTCATAGACATTGGTTGTAAAACTTTGTATTGTAAAGTTGCAGTTGGAAAGTAAGTTGCGAATTCTTTTTTGTTTACAGTGATTTTTCCTGTTCCTTCAGAAACATATACACGTGCAACAGCGGTTTTTCTTCTACCGATTTTGTGAATAACTCCCATTACTTAAGATCGTTTAGGTTAACAGTTCTAGGTTTTTGAGCTCCGTGAGTATGCTCAGCACCTACAACAACATTTAGATTTCTAAAAAGTTCAGCTCCTAATTTATTTTTAGGTAACATTCCTTTTACAGCTTTTTCTACTAATAATGCAGGGTTTTTAGATTGCAATACTTTAGCAGTTAAAGTTCTTTGTCCTCCTGGGTAACCTGTATGACGCATGTAAATTTTGTCATTCATCTTTGTACCTGTAAGGTTAATTTTTTCTGAGTTGATAACAATTACGTTATCTCCACAGTCAACGTGCGGTGTGTAACTTGGCTTGTACTTACCTCTTAAGATCATTGCAACCTTTGAAGCAAGACGTCCTAAGTTATGACCTTCAGCGTCAACAACAATCCACTCTTTAGTTACAGTGGCTTTGCTAGCTGAAACTGTTTTGTAGCTTAATGCGTCCATAATATTATTTTAATTAAACATTCCATCCCCAATAAAGGGGATGCAAAAGTACAATTAATTATTTTAAAACCAAATACCTTAAAAGATTATTTTAACTGCTGATTTTCAGGTGTTAATTTTTCATCGAAAACAATAAAAAAACCACCTTTACAAAATTAAGTAAAGATGGTTAGTAATTGGCTTATAAAAAATAATTTATACTATAAATATATTTGCTATATCTACAACTTGCTGTGTAGTAAGTGGTTCGTCATATGCTTCTGATCCTGCCGCTGCTCCAAATAAGGTTGCGGTGTTGTAACCTGCTTGCATGGTAACGCCTTCTCCATTATAAACAGCTTGTGTAGCTTCTGGCATTCCTGCGCCTCTTTCGCTGTTAGAAATCCATCCTTTTAAACCACGTAGTCGTCGTACTTCAGACGCGTGTCGTGCTTCAACAGAATGTATTTGTAATGCGGCGGTTAATAAATCGGGAGTAGAAATAAGGTTTGCTGCCTGACCTTTATAAGCTCTTACACCGGTATCTTCAAATGCCTGAGCTAATGCTAAAAAAGTCGGGTAATCACCAAAAGGATCAAAAGCACCGCCAACAGTAAAATCAAAAGTTGGTTTTGGAACAAAATTAGCACTCATTGTTCCTCCGAGTCCTGCAATCAAAAATTTTACGTGATCTGCTTCATGATCTGCTATTTGTTGAAATACTTTTAAATCACGCCCTCCATTTTCTGATGCCGGAATAACTCCAGAATCTAGTGCCATGGCGTAGAATTCATTCTCCAGGTATTCTAAGGTCAAAGCAAACTGTAAGGCTCCGATTGGAGTGGCGGGAGTTGCAGTGATGTCTTGTGCCATTGCTTTATTTGCCAAAGCAGATAAACCAAATGGTATAGATGCAAATGCTAAATTTTTTCCAAGATTTCCAAATTGTGTAAAACTGTCTCTTCTTGAACCTGTGGCAGCCATAAGACCTTCGTTGGTAAATGACTCTATAAATTTTAAGATATTCATAATTTCTAGTTTTTAAAAAAATGGATTAATATTAAGGTAAATATTTAGCTGTAAATTCTGTTGTAATAAAACCGCCTGCAATGGCTAATATTTTAGAAGGATCTTTTGCATCATCTAGTCCTGTACTCATATTTACAATATCGTCTCCTGCAAAATCTTTAGAATTTGGATTAATCAAACTTCTGATTGCTGATGCATGTCTTGCTTCAACAGAAACAATTTTTCCAGCCAATAACAGATAGTCAGCATTTTTTATCAATTTTCCTGCACCATTATAAGCAGCAACACCTGTATCTTCAAGAGCTTTAGCAGTTGCAAGAACATCTGCACGGCTGTTAAAGTTCAATGATCCATAATTAAAAGCTAATGTTGGCAATAATTGCGAACTTGGGTCCGGAAGTCCTCCGCTTAATGCGGCTTTAAAGAAATCTCTGTGAACCACTTCGTGATGATATAAATCGGTAAGTACCTGTTTTTCTATTTCATTAAAAGTAGAATTAAAGCTTGATGCATTTACAACTTTAGTATAAAAGTCAGCCTCTAATTGCTCTAATGCGTACGCATAGGTGAGCACACCAAAATCTCCTGCGCCCAAGTCAAATTTCCCGTTTTTAATTCCTGGCAGCATATTGTCTACAGCAGCAGGGTCATCATTGTCATTATCGCTGCAGCCGGCCATAATTAGCCCTGCTCCAACGAGGGTTAGTCCGCTTAATTTGAGAAAATTCCTTCTGTTGTTCAGAGAAGCATCTACTTCCTGAACCTTTACTTCGTTTTTCATAATTAATAATTTTTACGTGGTTATTAATAGTATTTACATTTTCATGTATTAGTTTACTTACGAAGTTTTATAAGAAGTGGTTTTCAGAATTAGTTTTATTTTTTATTTTCTTTATAATTCTCTTAACAACAAATGAAACATGATAAAATTTTAATGTTGTCTTAGATGTATTTTGTTGTAATTTCACTAATTCTACTATATTTGTACTAATTCCATAAATATGATAGAATGAAAGCTAAAGCAACTTTAAAACAAATCGCGAAAGAACTTAATGTTTCTGTATCAACAGTTTCTAAAGCGCTTAATGATAGCCCTGAAATCAGTGAGCAGACTAAGATCAAAATTAAGGAGTATGCTAAACTGAAAAATTACAAACCAAATGTTATTGGTCTGAATTTAAAGAATCGTAAAACGAAAACTATTGGAGTTATTATACCTAATATATTAAACTCATTTTTTGCAAAGGTTTTTAGTGGAATCGAAAAAGTAGCGGATAAAAAGGGATACAATGTAATTACCTGTATTTCTAATGAATCTTTAGAAAAAGAAATCCATACACTAGAGATGCTTAGTAACGGAACTATCGATGGTTTTATATTATCAGTTTCTGAGGAAGCACAAAAACTGCAGGAATACAATCATTTTTCGGCTATTATAAACGATGGAACTCCAATTGTAATGTTTGACAGGATTGCTGATGAAGTAGAATGTGATAAGGTAGTAGTAGATGATTTTGATTCGGCTTTAAACTCAACTCAGCATTTAATTAACCTGGGATGTAAAAACATTGCCCTGATCTCTTCTGTAGATAATCTAAGTGTGGGAAAATTGAGAGCCGATGGATATTTAAAAGCGTTAAAAGACAATAATATACCGGTAAATGAAAAAATTATTCTTCGTACGGATTCTGAAGATGATATGAAAGCTAAAATTGATACAATTTTTGATCATAAAATTGACGCCATTTTTGCTTTGGATGAAAATGATTCAGTTGCCGCTTTAAGAGTAAGTCTGAAAAAAGGATTTAGAGTTCCGGAAGATATTTCGATAATAGGTTTTGCTGACGGAATTTTGGCTTCAAGACGTTTATCACCAAGTTTAACCACAGTAAGCCAGCACGGAATCGAAATTGGAGAAGTTGCTGCCAAAAGGTTAATCAAAAGACTGGAAGAAAACGAAGAAGAAACGTCAGATTATGAAACAATAGTTATCAAAACAGTATTGAAGGAACGAGAATCTACAAGAAAAGTTAAATAACAAAAAGCAAAATAAAAAAAGACTGTTTATTTGGACAGTCTTTTTTTTGTTTTTGATTCATTGCGAGGAACGAAGCAACCTTACTAATAAGATTAAAAAGTTTAATTCAGCAAATGAGATTGCTTCGTTCCTCGCAAATGCGCTATTTGATATATAAAAATCTAAAATTTCTTAATGCGCTTCTAACCAGTCTTTACCCAAACCAAGTTCAACTTCTAATGGAACCGCCATTTTAAAAGCATTTTCCATTTCATGTTTAATCATGGGCTGAATTTTTTCCAGTTCGTCATTATGCACATCAAACACAAGCTCATCATGCACCTGAAGCAGCATTTTTGATTTCCAGTTTTCTTCTTTTAATTTTTTATGGATGTTGATCATCGCGATCTTAATTACATCGGCAGCACTTCCCTGAATTGGTGCATTAACAGCATTTCGTTCGGCACCACTTCTAACAACAGCATTTGCAGAGTTGATATCTTTTAAATAACGACGACGTCCTAAAATAGTCTGTACGTATCCTTTTTCTCGTGCAAATTCTATTTGTTCATTAATATAAGATCGTAATCTTGGGTATGTTTTATAGTATGCTTCGATAAGCGCAGCACTTTCGCTTCTTGACAATGAAGTCTGATTACTTAGTCCAAAAGCAGAAACACCGTAAATAATACCAAAGTTTACTGTTTTTGCATTGCTTCTTTGCTCACGGCTAACATCTTCTAAGGCAACATCAAATACTTTTGAAGCAGTTGCTCTGTGAATATCTTCTCCGTTTTGAAAAGCGGCAATCATATTTTCTTCTCCGCTTAAAGCGGCAATAATTCTTAATTCTATCTGAGAGTAATCGGCAGATATTAAAGTATGGTTTTCATCGCGTGCCACAAAAGCTTTACGAATCTGACGGCCTCTTTCTGTACGAATCGGAATATTCTGCAAGTTTGGATTATTAGAACTCAAACGCCCTGTTGCTGCTACCGTCTGCATATAATCGGTATGAACGCGCAAAGTCTTTTTGTCTACTTGTTCCGGCAAGGCCAGAATATATGTGCTTTGCAGTTTTACCATCTGGCGCCAGTCCAGAATTTGTTTTACAATTGGGTTATCATTGGCGAGATAAGTCAAAACTTCTTCTCCAGTTGCATATTGGCCCGTTTTTGTTTTCTTTTGTTTTACTCCTCCGATTTTAAGTTTATCAAATAAAATGTCTCCTAATTGTTTTGGAGAAGCAAGATTAAATTTCTCGCCGGCCGTTTCGTATATTTTTTCTTCTAAAGATTTGATTTCAACATCCATTTCTTTAGACATTGCGCTTAAAAACTCAACATCAAGACGAATTCCTTCTGTCTCCATATCAGCTAAAACACTTACTAAAGGAATTTCAATTTCGTCAAATAACTTTTTAGTCTCTGTTTTGTCTAATTCTGATGTAAAAAGTTCTTTTAACTGTAAAGTAATATCGGCATCTTCTGCTGCATATTCCTTAATTTCTTCAAGGGCAACCTCACGCATTGAGATTTGGTTTTTCCCTTTTTTGCCAATTAAAGTTTCAATAGATTTTGGTGAATATTTCAGATATGTTTCGGCCAGAATATCCATATTGTGGCGCATATCAGGATTAATCAGATAATGCGCAATCATGGTATCAAAAAGTTTTCCTTTTACAGTAACTCCGTATTTAGATAAAATCTTCAGGTCATATTTTAAGTTCTGACCAATTTTCTCAATGTTTTCATTTTCAAAAAATGGAACAAATTTTTCAATTAAGGCCTGAGCTTCTTCCTGACTTTCCGGAAACGGAACATAATACCCTTTTCCTTTTTCGTAAGAAAATGAAATTCCGACCAATTCTGCATTCAAAGCATCCAAACCTGTAGTTTCGGTATCAAAACATACCGAAGTTTGTTTCTGCAGATTTTGCAAAAGCAATTTTATTCCCAAGTCGCCCTCAACAGCCTGATAGGAGTGAGTGGTAGTTTCTAATGTTTCATAAAACGAAGTTCTGGTATGTTCCGGATTTTCGCTGTCTGTGGTTCCGCCACCAAAAAGGTCAAATTGGTCTTCGTTCTTAGGCTGCGGTTTTTTGTATAATTTGGCTTCAGATGCAGCACTTGCAGTTTCTGTTGCCCCGCCAACTTTAAACAGGTTATCAAACTGTTCTGCCATTCTCCTGAATTCAAGTTCCTGAAAGATAGCATCTGTTTTTTCAATATCAGGACGTGTTAACTCATAATCTGTTTCATTAAAAGTTACATCGCAGTCTATAATAATTGTCGCCAGTTTTTTAGAAAGTAAACCTTTCTCTTTGTTGGCTTCAATGTTTTCCTTCATTTTTCCTTTTAGCAAATGCGTGTTCGCCAAAAGATTTTCCATTGATCCAAACTCTTTCAGGAATTTCTTGGCAGTAACCTCACCAACACCAGGTAATCCCGGGATATTATCGACAGCATCACCCATCATTCCCAGAAAATCGATTACCTGTTCCGGTCTTTCAATTTCGAACTTGGCTAAAACTTCAGGAATTCCCCATATTTCAATTCCATTACCCATTCTGGCAGGTTTGTACATAAATATATTTTCAGAAACCAATTGTGCAAAATCTTTATCCGGCGTCACCATAAAAACTTTGTAATTTTGTTTTTCTGCTTGTTTGGCAATCGTACCAATTAAATCATCAGCTTCGCAGCCATTAGCCTCAATAATCGGTATATGCATTGCATTTAGTAAATCCTGAATATAAGGAATTGCAAGCCTGATCGCTTCTGGAGTTTCATCGCGATTTGCTTTATATTCTGTATACATTTCTGTTCTTACATGGCTTCCGCCTTTATCAAAAGCAACTGCCAAATGATCCGGTTTTTCTCTTTTGATTACATCCAGGAGTGAGTTCATAAAACCCATAATGGCAGATGTATCCATTCCTTTAGAATTAATTCTTGGGTTTTTTATGAAGGCATAATATCCGCGAAAAATTAATGCATAAGCATCCAGAAGAAAAAGACGTTTTTGAGTTGACATAGAAAAATTTTTAGTCTGTAAAAATAAACAATTGGGTTTTAAAAAGATTCTGTTTTTTAAATTAAAATTGTTAAGTTTTGTAACAAAAAAAATCTATCGTATGTATTATTTCAGTTTAGTTTATCAGTTTGCGTTAATGTCCAGTTAAAATTTTTAATATAGATGGTTTCTTCATTTTGTCTTCATTTTACTAAGGTAATTTTGATCTGTAAAATAAAAAGATATTAATTTAAACAATAGAAATCATGAGAAATTTTTTGATGGTACTCGTAGCAGTTTTAGGAACAGGTGCAATGGTTCAGGCATTTCCTCCTGTAAAAAATACTCCGGCAAAAGAAGTAAAAGCGACAAAAGAATCTAAAGCGAAAACTGATAAAAAAGCCAAAGGCGATAGAAAGCAAGCTTCAAAAACTGAAACTGCAAAAGTGAAAAAATAAGTATCGTTTTTTATTTTGTTTTCCATGTATTGTAAGGAGACAAAAACAGAAAAAGGTAATTATAAAAATGCAGAAGCGAAAAGCTGATAAAGTGATTTATCGGCTTTTTTGATTCGTTAAATTTTTTAATAACAGGCAACAGTAGCTTTATAATTGCTTAATTTTAGTTGCTCTTAGAATTCTATTACTATGAATATTTTAATCGTCGAAGATACCAAAGAACTTGCTGCAGAAGTGAATGACTTTTTGTGCAATACAGGCTATGTGTGCAAGAGTGTACATAATTGTGAAGATGCTTTAGAAGAGGTTGCCAGTAATGATTATGATGCAATGTTACTTGATCTTGGTTTACCCGACGGAGATGGTTTTGAGGTTTTGAAAGCTGTTCGCAAAACCAAATCAAAAATGGCTGTAATTGTAATTACCGCTCGTGGAGAGCTCGACGACAGAATAAATGGTTTGCATCTCGGTGCCGATGATTATCTGACGAAACCTTTTGCATTGACAGAACTCAGTGCGCGTTTGTTTGCCGTTATCCGAAGAATGCATGGTTTTACCATGAATGATTTATTAATACATGGTTTTTCATTGCAATTGCAAGATTACAGAGTAAGTTATAGTGATATTGCTGTTAATTTGACTAAAAAGGAATTTGATATTTTTCAATATTTAGTATTAAATAAAAACCGCGTTATTACCAGATTGCAGTTAACAGAGCATATTTGGGGAGATATTCTGGAAGTAAATTCAGACTCTAACTTTATTGATGTCCATGTTAGGAATCTCAGAAAAAAATTAGACAAACATACCGATATAGGCTGGTTTGAAACTGTTCGTAATGTTGGATACCGAATTAATGAATAAATAAATTATTTGTGAAAATAAAACACCAATTAGCCATTTTTAATGCACTGACAAGATTGTTGGTAATTTTAATATTATGGCTTACACTTCCCATTTTGGTCGAAAATGTAGTTTACAGGCATATTAATAATAGTTTATTTGAAAAGAAGAAAAAGTTTATTGATCATCTGAATCAAAACGAAATTAATGATTTTATTGAAAATTCTAATGATTCAACAGATACCTATTCTCAATTTTCGACTTTGCATAGCGAGTTTTTGGTACTTTCAAAAGTTTCTTCCAAATCTCATCAGAAAAAAACAACTTTTAGTAATGACTACAGAGTTATTGAAGGAGAACAAAATGAGTATCGTATTTTGCAACACCATTTTACCTACGGAAATCAGGATTATCAACTCGAAATAGGAAGTAGCCTTAGTGAAATAAAAGACCTTACTTTTATAATTCGGTTTTTTATCCTGATTGTTTTTGGAGTCATACTTTTAATTACTTTTTTGGCTGACACATTTTTTATAGAATATCTCCTGAAGCCTTTTTATAAAATAATTGATACCAAGATTCGACGCGTTAACCAGCCGGAAGCGTTTGACCATACTCCGATAAATGCAAAATCACGTGATTTTAGGGAACTTGATTTGGTTTTAAATCAAATGATGGATCGTATAGCAGAACTTTTTAAAAAAGAAAAGCAATTTATTTCAAATGTATCCCACGAACTTCTTACACCAATTTCATTACTCAAAAATAAGTTAGAAAACTTATTACAAAATAATTCTCTGGACGATAATGCTTTTGACAAAATAGCAAGTTCACTTAAGACGTTAGACATGCTAAAAAAAATCATTAATAATTTATTATTGATTTCCAGAATAGAAAATAATCAATACTCAACTGATGAGGATATTCATTTTTATGAAATCATAACAGATATGCAGGAAGATCTTCAGGACAGGATAGAAGACAGGGAAATTACTTTTTCTAACATGATGGAGCATGATTTTAGTTTTAAGGGCAATAAAACCCTTGTTCATATTCTGATTTATAACCTAATTACCAATGCAATAAAATACAATAAGAAAGAGGGAAGAATTACAGTTGCTGACGGATTCTCAGACGGGGCATATTTTATATCTATTGAAGATTCTGGAATTGGGATGGATCCTTCTCAAATAGAAAAAATATTCAACAGGTTTACCCGAATAAATTCTGATCAGGACGGGCAGGGGTTAGGGCTTGCTATTGCTGATAGTATAGCATCTCTTCATCATATAGAAATTAAGGTTGCTTCAAAGAATCTTGAAGGCACAAAATTTACTCTTTTGTTTCCGAAAACGGAAAAGGCCTAATTAAAAGTTAATTTTTTTTAACCATATAAATCTTCATTTTGTCTTCATTTGGCGATTATATCTTTGACTTATAAATAATGAAAATAATAATAATTTATAAAATTCAAAGTCATGAAAAAATTAGTAATGTTAGCAGTAGCAATTTTAGGAACTACAGCGATGATAAACGCTCAAACAACACCAGCTCAAGCAGCTCCTGCAAAAGAAGTTAAAGCAACTAAACACAACAAAAAAGAGGCTCACAAAAAAGCAAAAGCAGAGAAAAAAGAAGCTGCAAAAACAGAATCAGCTAAACCGGAAACGGCAAAAGCTAAAAAATAAAATTAATTTTTTGTTGTAGTTTCATAAATATTGTTTTGGGTTTATGAGATGATCATTAGAAAATAATTTTGAGTAGAGTAAAAAAGGCTGATAAAGAAACTTATCAGCCTTTTTGAATTATATTTGAGTTAAATTTTTTATAATAAAAAGCAATAAAAATTTCATTCTTTGTTACTTTGCTTAAAACTAAAACTAATGATCCTTCGTTTTGCCATTTTATGTGCTCTTTTTTTGTTTATTGAGTTCTATTCTTATCAAGCCTTTCGTACTTTAATCAAACTAAGATGGGTTCTGGTTAGTTACCAAATTATAAGTTTACTGCTTTTAATTTTTATCATTTATTCTTTTTCTCAAGTAGATCGATCCGTTGGCCAGACGAAACAATTTATGTTTACAACAGGCTTAATGCTGCTTGTATATGTTCCAAAAATTGTACTGACTCTGATTTTATTTGGTGAGGATATTTTTAGAATAGGAGCTAGTATCCTAAACTATTTTGTATATAATGCGCCAAGAAAAGAGATGATGCCTGATCGGCGAAAGTTTATCAGTCAAATTGCTTTAGGATTGGCAGCTGTTCCTTTTTTATCATTGATTTACGGAATTTTTGAAGGAAAATATAATTTCAAAGTAATTAAGCAAACTGTCTTTTTCCCCGATCTTCCGGATGCTTTTGATGGCTTTAGAATAACTCAGATTTCTGATGTTCACAGCGGAAGTTTTGATAATGCTGAGAAAATCAATTATGCGATTGATCTAATAAACGAGCAGGAATCTGATATGATATTGTTTACTGGAGATATAGTAAATACGCATGCGACAGAAATGCATCCGTGGCTGAATGCTTTCAATCGTATTAAAGATTATAAATACGGTAAATTTTCAGTTTTAGGAAATCATGATTATGGTGAATATGTAGTTTGGCCTTCTGAAAAACAAAAGGATGAAAATTTTCAGGAAATCAAAAAACTATATGGTGATATAGGGTTTAAATTGATGCTAAACGAACATTCTTATATCCAGAAAGGTGATGATAAAATTGCTTTGATTGGAGTAGAGAATTGGGGAGTTAATTTCAAAAAAGTCGGAGATTTAAATAAAGCTTCTCAAAATGTAGCACAAGAAGATTTTAAAGTCCTGATGAGCCACGATCCAAGTCACTGGGATGCTGAAATTAAGAACCATCCTAAAAACTTTCATTTAACATTATCAGGACATACACACGGTATGCAGTTTGGTATCGAAATACCAGGATATTTTAAGTGGAGTCTGGCGCAATACATTTATAAACAATGGGCAGGATTATATGAAGAGGCCGGTAAATATATCTATGTCAACCGTGGCTTTGGTTTTCATGCTTATCCAGGAAGAGTTGGAATTATGCCCGAAATAACCGTTATTGAACTAAAAAAGGGTAAGAATGTGGCGTAATTCGTTAAAAATGCTACATTTGTATTAAATTATATCTTTTTAATAGATTAAAAGAATTAAATTTTTGGTTTTATGTCAAAATTTGGAGAACTTATAAATGCTCAGGTTCCGGTGTTAATTGATTTTTACACAGACTGGAACGAATCATCTGTATCAATGCATCCCGTTATTAAGGATGTTGCAGCTGCACTTGGCGATAAGGCCAAAGTTATTAAAATTGATGTAGATAAAAATCAGGAACTCGCTGAAGCATTGCGTATAAAGGGACTTCCTACTTTAATGATTTATAAAGAAGGACAAATGATCTGGAGACAATCAGGGGAACTTGATGCCAATACAATAATAGGAATTGTTCAGGATCAGTTTAATGTATAATTTGATTTAATGTATAATTTGATTTAATGGATAATATCAAATGCAAATCCATTTTCTTTTAAAAAATGAAGTGTTTTGGGTAATGCAAATTTTAAATTTTGTGAAGCCTTTACACTATCGTGAAAAACAATTACACTTCCTGATTTTACATTTTTTGTAACATTCTCAAGACACTTTTCAGGAGTAATAGTCTGATCAAAATCAGCACTTAATACATCCCACATTACAATTTTGTAGCCTAAATTCCGTAAGATTTTAGATTGTTCTTTTTTAATCTTTCCATAAGGAGGACGAAATATCAGAGCATTTAAGTTTTTTTCTTCAGAGAGAATAGTAGCGCAGTTTTTCACATTCTCTATATAATCATTCGTTTTGCTTTTCCAGCCATTAATATGGTTCATGGTATGATTTCCTATAGAATGACCTTCAGCTATCAGTTTTTCAAATAGAGAAGAATTGGCTTTAATGTTTTTTCCAATACAAAAAAAAGTAGCTTTAGCTTCAAATTTTTTTAATTCAGATAAAACCCAGTCAGTAACTTCAGGAGTAGGACCATCATCAAAAGTCAGGTATATTTTCTTTTCATTGTTTGGGATATCCCAGCAATATTTAGAAAACACCTTTTTTATAAATGCGTTAGTTTTTACCCAATAGAAGCTCATTTTTATGATAGATATTTGTTATATGTAAAAATAAAAAATGTAACGCTATTTATCAAACAGCGCTACATTTTTTTAATTGCAATATTTTTCGTATATTATTCTTTTTCTCTTCCAAAGCGTTCAAATACATTTACATATGTATTGAAAGTTGTTTTGTGTTTTTCGTAAAAAGCATTGTCCTTATTTGCTTTCATTACATCCAGTAAACTTCTGTAACGCTCAATATCAGTAATAATATCAATAGCTAAGTCTGTTTGGTCTGAACTGCTTAGTGTTGCATAATAATTTAGATCCTCCTTATATTTTCCAACAAGTTTATTAAGCAAATCTTGTGCTTTGGCAGTTTCGCCTACTTTGTAGTATCCATCTGCAAAAGGTTCTACCAATGAATAATATCCAAATTTATCCAAAGGCATTTTCTTAACCGCTAAATCAATTATATTTTTAGCCTTGTCAATTTTTCCTTCTTCAATAAGCTGGTTCATTAAACGCGATAAGTTTGTACGGTAGGTGATACTGTTTCTTCTTGTTTCAGGATCGTGATATATTTTATCGCTTTCACTGTTGCCCCAGTCCCATTTCATTACAATGTCGTACATTTTATCACCATCAATTTGTCCCATATCCATTGGGCCTCCATCTTTTGACGGAGTGTTTTTTACAGGAACCAATTTGTACACCATTCCATCCAGTTGTAAATAGTCTTTTAACCATAAATAGTCTTCATCATCAAAAGCACCTCCGCTAAAATAAATCGGTCTTTTCCAATTATTGTTAGCCAAAATATCTAACATCATCAGACGGTTTTTATATAAGGCGCTGCCTTTAATATCAATATCAAGATAAGGAACTATAGAATCATTGTATTTTGAGTTAACAACCTTGTTTTTAAGGATTAAATTTTTGTCAACAGGAACTCTGATTTTATTGGTCGGATAAAAATGAATTGTCTGTCCGTTTTGTAATGCTACTGTTGATTTTGGATTTTTAATAAAATTAAGAAACCCTTTAATGTCCCAACGAGCTTCTGTTTTTGGTATATGTGCTACATAATCAAGCTTATCTCCAACATATTCAGAATGCGTAAAAGAGATAGGAAGCGCTTCAGATTCGTATGATTTTGCTTTCATTTGGTCAATGTACCAATCTGTCATGAAAAGACTTGTATTTACAATTTTTACGTCTCGACGGATACCTTCGATTTCCTGTGCATACCATAGTGGGAAAGTATCATTATCTCCAATTGTAAACAAGATACCATTTTTATCACAAGAATTCAGATACGCTTTTGCCATTGCTACCGCAGTATATTTTCCGGATCTGTCGTGGTCATCCCAGTTTTGAGAAGCCATTAAAACAGGAGCGGCTAGTAAACTTCCTGCAATAATTACAGGCCCGGCAATTTTTGGAGCAAGATAATTCTTTATGGTTTCGTATAATGAATATACACCAAAGCCTATCCAGATTGCAAATACATAAAAAGATCCTACGAGAGCATAATCTCTTTCACGAGGCTCAAAAGGTCTTTCATTTAAGTAAATTTTTAATGCGATTCCGGTGAATAAGAATAGAGCTAAAAGAACATAAAAACTTTTAAGGTCTTTATTGGCATGATACATAAGTCCGATAAGACCTAATATAAAAGGCAGGAAATAATATACATTTCTTCCTTTATTGTTTACAACGTCCGAAGGTAATTTATCCTGAGAACCAAGATGTAATGAATCCAAATACTTGATTCCGCTAATCCAGTTTCCATCTAAATTGTCATATTTTCCCTGAACATCATTTTGGCGGCCTACGAAATTCCACATTAGATACCTCCAGTACATGTATCCAAATTGATATTCAAACATAAAACTGAAATTGTCAACAGTAGTTGGTTTTTCGATAATTAAATAATCGCCATAGCTTTTAAGGAATTTTACATATCCTTCATTGTCAATTTGTTTTTGCGCATAAGCTCTTCTAAATTCAGAAACAGTTTTTTCAACCTCGTTGCGTAATTGAGCAATGGCTTTATTGTATTCTTCTTCTGATAATTGGCTTGCGTCAATTCCGTATTTTGCTAAATCATCTTCATAAGGATATTCAGGATTTATTCTAAAGCCAGGAGGATTTGTAAAGTTGATGTAGTTCTGAATATGACCTGTTTCAGTACTCCACATTCTTGGAAGAATAGTTTTCTGATTGTCATCAGTATTTTGTTCTGCATTTTTATAATTGTTGGTAATGATGTATTTACCAGTTTTATAATCTCTTTCGTAGTTAGGTTTTTTGTCTAAGTAAGGAGTTTTTGCATCAAGTCCGGCAAAAACTTCTGTGTATTGAGGGCCATAAAATAATGGGTTCACACCATATTGTTCACGATTATAATAAGCTAAAACCTCAGTAGCATCAGATGGTTTATTCTCGTTAATAACTGTATTGGCATTTGCACGAACAGGTAACATTATCCAGGTAGAGAAACCTATTAAAATAAAGAGAATACAAAGAATGATAGTGTTGTAGAAAATTAATCCTTTTTTTCTTGTATATTTTAATCCAAAATAAAAGAAAGCAATAAAAACTAACGCGACAAAAATAGTTCCGGAATTAAAAGGTAATCCCAAACTGTTTACCATGAAAATTTCGGTTTTACCAAAGAAAGCCATTGTTAACGGAAGAAGCAATTTGAAAATAAAAAGTAATATACCTATAACTACAACATTGGCAATTAAAAAGTTTTTGATGGTAACTTTTTCGTAATGTTTAAAATAATATAAAAACCCTATTGACGGAATAGTCAATAAAGCCATAAAGTGAACCCCAAAAGACAAACCAATAACAAGTGATATAATCAATAACCATTTGTTTCCTTTAGGTTCGTCCATGTCCTGTTCCCAGCGTAGGCCCAGCCAAAACAATAGGGCAATTAATAAAGATGCCATTGCATACACTTCGGCTTCAACGGCATTAAACCAAAAACTATCTGAAAAAGTATAGGCCATAGCTCCCACAAAAGAGCTTCCTAAGATAACAATTGAATTATTTTGATCTATTTCTGTAAAGCGTGCTATAATTTTTTTCAAAATCATAGAAGAAGACCAGAACATAAAAAGAATAGTAAATGCACTCGAGAAAACAGACATCATATTTACCATTACTGCAACATGTTGAGCATCTATAGCAAACATGGCAAAGAAAGCGCCCATCATTTGGAATAAAGGTGCTCCGGGCGGGTGGCCAACTTGCAATTTTGCAGCTGTTGCAATGTATTCACCACAATCCCAAAAGCTCATTGTAGGTTCAACAGTTAGTGTATAGGTAATTAAAGCGATTGCAAATGCAAACCAACCAATAATTGTATTCCATTTATTGAAATTGAATTGTACCATATTTAGGTGTTATAATTTTGAATGTTTTCTATCCTACAAAGAAAATGTTTTTTTGTGTAAAGAATAGAGCATTAACAAAAAATTCTATAAAACTATTTGATAAAAGTAACCTATTGTTTCTGAAATACTTGTGCAAACATTAGCGATTTTGAAGAAAAAAAAATGAAAAAAAATGAAAATTTTTGCTCAAAAAGTTTGCACAAACTAAATAAAGCTTTAAATTTGCACTCGCTTAACCGCACTGCTGGTCTATGGTGTAATGGTAACACAACTGTTTTTGGTGCAGTCTTTCTAGGTTCGAGTCCTAGTAGACCAACATAAAAAGCCTCTCAATCGAGAGGCTTTTTTTATGCAATGAATTTTCTTAAACCCAATTATTTTAAATGTTTACTAAAATTGGAGTTTCCTGGAGATGCTTCTGAAAGCCTTCTTTTAAAAGTAGCTAAACTTCTTACTGTTAAACCCTGAATTTTTGAACAAAGTTAACTTTGAGCTTTCTTATAAAATAAAAAAGCTTCCCGTCTGAGAAGCCTTTAATTTTGTAAAGTGTAATTTTTTAACATAAACTAATTAAATTTTAAACATAATAACAGGTTTTATGGCATGATTTACAAGTCCTTCACTTATGCTTCCATTAAAAAAGTGAGCAAAACCAGTTCTGCCATGAGTACACATTCCAATAATGTCTGCATTAATTGCATTTGAAAAATTGAGAATACCTTTTTCAATATTGGTGTCGTTATAAATGTGAGTAGAATAATTCGTAAGATCAAATTCAGCAATAAATTCATTCATAGCTTTTTCGATCACATGGGTCGGTTTAAAGCTGTTTGGTGTACAGATTGTAACCAAGTGTAGTTTTGAGTCAAATACTTTTATGAATTTCAAAAGTTTTTCAAACGGTTTTTTGCTTTCGTCAGTAAAATCTGATGCAAATACAATGTTAACAGGATCAAAATTTGAAATATCTTTTTTAATTACTAAAACCGGGATATCAGATTTTCTGACAACTTTTTCAGTAGTAGAGCCTATCAATAATTCGTCAACGCCTGAGGTTCCATGTGATCCCATTACAATTAAATCAATTTCATAATCTTTGCTCACTTGTGTAATGCCATGAATAGGTTTGTCCATTTTTACAATTTCTGTTACAGAAATTCCGTCGAGGAAAGGCCTTGCAGAAACTTCGTCAAGCATTTCGTTGGCTTTTCTCATAAAGAGCATGGTTTCCGGTATGCTTGCGCTTCCTGTAATGGCGTCATTCATGTCGTGAGGCAACTCAAGCATATGTAGGATAATGATTTCAGAATCGTTTTTTTTAGCGATTTGTGCTGCAGCTTTCAAAGCATCTTCGGCATGTTTTGAGAAGTCAGTAGGTACTAGAATTCGTTTCATATCTTTAGGTGTTAAATAATGTGAAAATTCTTTTCTTTATTATGCTACTATAAAGATAAGAAATATTTTAGGGTAATCTATTTATTTTGATTTATAAAAAAATCACTATATTTGCACCGTTATTTATTAAAATCTAAATAATGAGGGGACTAAGTGTCCCCTCTTTTTATAAAATTATGACATTTAAAGAAAAAGTAAACACATTAATCTCAGAAGCACTTCTGGAAAAACCGTCAGTCTTTTTGATTGACCTTTCTATTTCGGATTCTTTTAAAATTAGTGTCGGTTTAGACGGAGATAACGGAGTGGCGCTGCAGGATTGTATCGATATCAGCCGTGCAATCGAGAATAACCTGGATCGTGAAGAGCAGGATTTTTCTCTGGAAGTAGCATCGGTTGGAGTAGGATCACCTTTGAAATTAATAAGACAATACAAGAAAAATATTGGTAGAACGTTGATTGTTACTACAAATACTGAAAAAATTGAAGCAGAATTAGTGGAAGCTAACGATGTTTTTATAATTTTGTCTTGGGAAGCAAGAGAACCGAAAAAAGTAGGAAAAGGAAAAGAAACAGTTCAAAAAGAGCAACAAATACCTTATACAGAAATTAAAGAGGCAATTGTTACAGTAACATTTTAATTAAAGAATTCGCATGGAAAATTTAGCATTAATCGATTCATTCTCAGAGTTTAAAGATAATAAACTTATTGATCGTGTAACGCTTATGGCAATTTTAGAGGACGTGTTTAGAAATGCATTAAAGAAAAAATACGGTTCTGATGATAACTTCGATATTATCATAAATCCTGACAAAGGAGATATGGAGATTTGGAGAAGAAGAGTAATTGTTGCAGACGAAGATCTTGATTTTGAAAATGAAGAAATTACTTTGACGGAAGCAAGAATGATCGAAGCCGATTTTGAAATTGGTGAAGAAGTTTCTGAAGAAGTAAAATTGATTGATTTAGGAAGAAGAGCTATATTGGCTTTGCGTCAAAATTTAATATCAAAAATACACGAACACGATAATACTAATCTTTATAAGCAATTTAAAGATATTATTGGCGATATTTACACCGCAGAAGTACACCACGTGCGTCCAAGAGTTGTAATTTTGGTTGATGATGAAGGAAATGAAATTGTACTCCCAAAAGAAAAACAAATCCCATCTGACTTTTTCCGTAAAGGAGATAATGTTCGCGGAATTATTGAAAGCGTTGAATTAAAAGGAAATAAACCTCAAATTATTATGTCCAGAACTTCTGAGAAGTTTTTGGAAAAATTATTTGAACAAGAAATCCCAGAAGTTTTTGACGGTTTGATTACTGTTAAAAACGTAGTTCGTATTCCTGGTGAAAAAGCAAAAGTTGCGGTAGATTCTTATGATGACAGAATTGATCCGGTTGGAGCTTGTGTAGGAATGAAAGGATCTCGTATTCATGGAATTGTTCGTGAATTAGGAAACGAAAATATTGATGTGATCAACTACACAAATAATATTCAGTTGTTTATTACAAGAGCATTAAGCCCTGCAAAAGTTTCTTCAATTAAAATTGATGAAGAAAATAAAAGAGCTGAAGTTTTCTTGAAATTAGAAGAAGTTTCTAAAGCAATTGGTAGAGGAGGTCATAACATTAAATTAGCAGGTCAGTTAACCGGTTATGAATTAGATGTAATTCGTGAAGGAGATGTTGCGGGTGCAACTGCAGACGAAGATGATGTTGAATTAACAGAGTTTTCAGATGAAATCGAAGGCTGGGTAATAGAAGAGTTTGCTAAAATAGGTTTAGATACTGCAAAAAGTATTTTAAAACAAGAAGTAGAAGATTTAGTAAGAAGAACAGATTTAGAAGAGGAAACAATTCTTGATGTTATGAAGATACTAAAAGAAGAGTTTGATAGTTAGTAAATAACTAAGGGTCTGCTCTAACAACACAAGAAAAAAGGTAATAATAAAAAGGTTATATGTCTGAAGAGAGAGTAATAAGAATAAACAAGGTTTTAAGGGAATTAAATATTTCGTTAGAAAGAGCTGTTGATTATCTAAAAGATAAGGGAATTGCTATTGATGCAAATCCAAATGCGAAAATTTCTGATAGCGAATTTAATATCCTACAAAGCCAATTTGCGGGCGATAAGGGGAATAAGGAAGCTTCTAAAGAGGTTGGAGAAGAGAAAAGAAAAGAAAAAGAAGCGCTGCGTGTAGAGCGTGAAAAAGAAATTGAAGACAAACGCAGACAAGATGAGGAGCGCCAAAAACAACAGGAAGTTATAAAAGCAAGAGCTGTTGTAACAGGACCTGTTCAGGTTGGTAAAATTGATTTAAATCCAAAGAAGCCTGCTGCTGTTTCGACACCAGAAGAGCCTGCTAAAGTTGAAGAACCAAAAGCTGTCGTTACTCCTCCTGTTCAAGCAGAAAAACCAGTTCAGAAAGAAATTGTAAAGCCAGCAGAATCAGTTGTTGCTCCTGTAGTTTCGGAAGAAAAAAAGGTTGAAAAACCTATTATTACTGAGAAAAAAGAAGTGAAAGCTGAAAATACTAAAGTAGCTCAGGAGCCGGTTGTTTCAACTGATCCTGCAACTGCCGAAGAGACAATCACGACACAATATCAAAAGTTATCTGGAACTACTCTTACGGGTCAGACAATTGATTTATCTCAATTTAATAAACCTAAGAAAAAGAAAGAAGATCCAAAAATAACTCCAAATAAACCGGGAGCTCCGGGAGCCGGAAACAACGCTAATAAAAATAAGCGTAAAAGAATTGCTCCTAAGCCAGGTACTCCGGGTGCTCCAAAACCTGCAACAGGTAACGCACCGGGAACTCCAAATCCTAATAAAATTACGCCAAATACTGGTGGTGGAGGCTTTAATGCAAACAGAAGTGCAAGACCTGGTTTTGTAAAAGGAAATCGTCCTGCAATTGTGGCAAAAGTTGAGCCTACAGAAGAGGAAGTAAAAAACCAAATTAGAGAAACCCTTGAAAAACTTCAGGGTAAAGGAGGAAAATCTAAAGCGGCTAAATACAGAAGAGATAAAAGAGAAACGCACCGTCAGAAATCTGATGATGAGCAAAGAGCACTTGACGAAGGAAGTAAAACTATTAAAGTTACCGAGTTTGTTACAGTAGGTGAAATTGCTATCATGATGGATGTGCCAATTACCAAAGTAATCGGAACTTGTATGTCTCTTGGAATCATGGTTACCATGAATCAGCGTTTGGATGCTGAAACTTTAACTATTGTGGCCGATGAATTTGGTTACGAAGTTGAGTTTATCACAGTTGATATCGAAGAGGCTATTGAAGTAGTTGAAGATAGAGAAGAGGACTTAGTGGTTAGAGCACCTATTGTTACTGTAATGGGTCACGTCGATCACGGTAAAACATCTTTGCTGGATTATATCCGTAAAGAAAATGTTATCGCTGGTGAGTCTGGAGGTATTACACAGCACATTGGGGCTTACGGGGTAACATTAGATAATGGTCAGAAAATTGCATTTCTGGATACACCAGGTCACGAGGCGTTTACCGCGATGCGTGCACGTGGAGCTCAGGTTACCGATATCGCTATTATTGTAGTAGCTGCAGATGATGATATCATGCCACAAACAAAAGAAGCAATATCTCACGCACAAGCTGCAGGAGTGCCAATTATATTTGCAATCAATAAGATTGATAAGCCAAATGCCAATGTTGAAAAAATCAAAGAGCGTTTAGCTGGTATGAATTTACTTGTAGAAGATTGGGGTGGAAAAATTCAGTCACATGATATTTCTGCAAAAGTCGGAACAGGAGTTAAAGAATTATTAGAAAAAGTTTTATTAGAAGCAGAGATATTAGATTTAAAATCAAATCCAAATAAAGCTGCTCAGGGAACTGTTGTTGAAGCTTTCTTAGATAAAGGAAAGGGATATGTTTCTACAATTTTAGTTCAGCATGGAACTTTAAAGATTGGAGATTATATGTTGGCAGGAAAGCATCATGGAAAGATTAAAGCAATGCATGATGAAAGAGGACACGCTGTATTAGAAGCAGGTCCTTCGACTCCGGTTTCTGTTTTAGGTTTAGATGGAGCTGCTACTGCAGGTGATAAGTTTAATGTATTTGAAGATGAAAAAGAAGCAAAACAAATTGCATCTAAACGTTCTCAATTAATGCGTGAACAATCTGTACGTACACAAAGACATATTACGCTTGATGAAATTGGACGTCGTATTGCTCTTGGCCAGTTTAAAGAATTAAATGTTATCCTTAAAGGAGACGTTGATGGATCTGTTGAAGCATTATCAGATTCGTTCTCTAAATTATCTACTGAGGAAGTTCAGATTAATATCATTCACAAAGGTGTTGGTGCAATTACTGAAACTGACGTTAATTTAGCTTCTGCATCAGATGCTATTATTATCGGATTTAACGTTCGTCCAGCAGGTAATGCCAGACAACTAGCAGATAAAGAAGAAATCGATATCCGTTATTATTCTATTATCTATGCTGCTATCGACGATCTGAAAGATGCGATGGAAGGAATGTTGGCGCCAGAAATGAAAGAAGAGATTTTAGGAACTGCTGAAATTCGTGAGATTTTCAAAATTTCTAAAGTTGGTTCTATTGCAGGATGTATGGTTACTGATGGTAAGATTTTGAGAACTTCTAAGATAAGAGTAATCAGAGATGGAGTAGTGGTGCATACAGGTGAGCTTGTTGCCTTGAAACGTTTCAAAGATGATGTTAAAGAAGTGACTAAAGGATATGATTGTGGTATTCAAATAAAAGGGTTCAATGATATCGAAGAAAGAGATGTTATTGAAGCATACCACGAAGTTGCTATTAAAAAGAAATTAAAATAATATTTAATATTTAAAAAAATCCTCAATGAAAATTGAGGATTTTTTTTTGGACTAGTTTGATGAATGACTATTATTTTATTCATAAATATTGAGTTTATTGTTTAATGAAGTTTTGTAAATTTAAACACTCCTTATCTTGAAATGAATACATTGATCGATACGTAAAAGCAATTAGTATAGAACAAAAAAAACCACTTAAAAAGTGGTTTAGAAACGTGTTTGTATTGTCTTATCTGCCTGGTTTTATTAAAAAGACGCTTTTGTATCTTTTTTTAATTTCGACCAAATTGCGTTCCGCTTCAATTCTTGTTTTAAAATTTCCAACCATCACTTTATAATTAGGTGTGTTGAAAATTATGGTGCCATCAATGTTGGTGTACTCTCTTCTAAAATCAGTCAGTGTTTTTTTTGCCTCATCGCTTTTCCCGCTAAAAATTTGAATTCTATAGGTATCATTTGTACTTATTGATGTGTTAATTTTACGTTTGTCATTAAGCAGTTGTTCAAATTTAGGGTCTTGATTGAGTGTTAAATTTTGATCCTGAGCATGAATATTATATGCTAAAAATAGCATAGGTAATGTTAAGAAAACTCTTTTGGACGGGGTTAAAATTCTCATAATGTGATGGTTTTTATGCAAAAATAGTATTTAAAGTTTATATTGAAAATTTCAATATTATTTAGAATTGATATAAATTGATATTTAAGAGTATTTTAAGGTTTTGAGAATAGTTCATAAGTCGTATTTTTGTGCAAGTTTTAAAAGAAGGTGTCGATTTTTTATTGTTTTTAGTACAGAAAAAATCATACCAAAAAATTAGTAGATAATTTTATACTATATGAAAAAGGTGGGTAACCATAATTCGATCTCAAGAAAATTGATGCTTAGCTTGTCGCTAACGCTGATTTTCTCCCTAACTTCATTTGCTCAAGATCCTGCTGCAACTGCTCCGGCGGCTACAGAAGCTGCTGCTGCTCCGGCTGCAACCACTGGAGGTGGTGATCCGGTAAAAGGGAAAGAACTTTTTAATGCAAATTGCGCTGCATGTCACAAATTAGATGCTAAATCAACTGGTCCTGCTTTAAGAGGAGTTGCATCTAAGCATGATATGGCTTGGATTTACAAGTGGGTGCGCAACAGTTCTGAAATGATTAAATCAGGCGATGCTGTTGCAGTTAAACTTTTTGAAGAAAATAATAAGGCAGTAATGACTCCTTTTCCTCAATTATCAGATGGTGATATTGATAATATTATCGCTTATACATCTGAGGTAAAAGCTGAGCCTACTCCAACTCCTGGTGGTGAGGGTGCTGCGACTCCTCCGGGCACTAATGTTGATGGTGGAGGAATCTCTAATAATATTATTTTAGGTGCTCTTGCTTTAGTGATGGCTATTTTGGTTGTTATGTTATTCATGGTGAACAAAGTGTTAACTAAAGTTGCTAGTAATAATGGTATTGTAGTTGCTCCTAGAGAAGCAAGAACGCCAATCTGGAAAGCTTTTGCTAAAAACCAATTTTTAGTATTAGTTACATCTATATTTTTACTTTTGGCAAGTGGTTATTTTGTTTACGGATACTTGATGCAAGTTGGTGTAGATCAAAATTATGAGCCAATTCAGCCAATTCACTATTCTCACAAAATTCACGCAGGTGATAATGAGATCAATTGTAAATATTGCCACTCTGCTTCACGTGTGAGTAAAACTGCAGGTATTCCATCTTTGAATGTTTGTATGAACTGTCATAAAAATATTTCTGAAGTTGCTGAAACTACAGCTACAGCTGAGTATAGCAAAGCATTTTATGATGGAGAAATTCAAAAGTTATATGATGCAGTTGGGTGGGATAAAACTAAACAAGCTTATACAGGAAAAACTAAGCCTGTAAAATGGGTTCGCATTCATAATTTACCTGATTTCGTATATTTCAATCACTCACAGCACGTTTCTGTTGCTGGAATTGAATGTCAGACTTGTCACGGACCAGTGCAGGAATTTGAAATCATGAAGCAATATTCTAAATTGACAATGGGATGGTGTGTAGATTGCCATAGAAAAACTGATGTTAAGATGGAAGGAAATGCATATTATGATAAAATTCATGCTGAGCTCTCTAAAAAATACGGTGTAGAAAAATTGACTGCAGCGCAAATGGGAGGTTTAGAATGCGGTAAATGCCACTATTAATCGAATTATTAAGATTTTAATATTTATATACAATGTCATCAAACAAAAAATACTGGAAAAGTGTTGAAGAACTAGAAAATGGTTCTATTGTTGAGGCGCTTAGAAATAACGAATTTGTTGAAGAAATTCCTACTGATGAATTCTTAGGAAATGCAGATGCTTTAGCAACATCTGGAACTTCACGTCGTGACTTTTTAAAGTACGTAGGGTTTAGTACTGCAGCGGTAACGCTTGCTGCCTGCGAAGGTCCTGTTCACAAGTCTATCCCTTATGTGTTACAACCAGAACAAATCATTCCCGGAGTTGCAGATTATTATGCAACAACTGTTTTTGATGGTTTTGATTTTGCAAACCTTTTAGTGAAAACTCGTGAAGGTCGTCCAATTAAAATTGAAAACAATACTATCGCCGGGGCTAAGTTTTCGGCTAATGCAAGAATTCATGCGTCTATTTTGTCATTGTATGACAGTATGCGTCTGAAAGAGCCTAAAGATGCCGGTAAAAATACTAGCTGGTCTGCTGTAGATTTAAAAATTAAATCTAGTATAGCGGAGGCAAAAGCAAAAGGTGGTCAGGTGGTTTTGCTAACAAATACTTTGGCGAGCCCATCTACTGAAAAATTAATTGCTGAATTTATTTCTAAAAACCCAAATGCTAAGCATGTTGTTTATGACGCAGTTTCATCATCTGAGGCATTAGATGCATTTCAAACGGTTTACGGTGAAAGAGCTTTAGTTGATTATGATTTTTCAAAAGCTTCATTAATTGTTTCGGTTGGTGCAGATTTCTTAGGAGACTGGCAAGGTGGTGGATACGATTCTGGATATGCAAAAGGACGTATTCCTCAAAATGGAAAAATGTCTCGTCATTTCCAATTCGAATCAAACATGACATTATCTGGAGCTGCTGCTGATAAGCGTATTCCAATGAGTACAGCTGATCAAAAACAAGCTTTAGTTCAAATATATAATATAGTTGCAGGTGCTTCTGTTCCAGTTTCATTAGAAGCTAAATTTAAAACAGAAGTTGTTAAAGCTGCTCAGCAATTAAAGGCTGCTGGTTCAAAAGGAGTTTTAGTATCTGGAATTGAAGATAAAAATGCTCAACTGTTAGTTTTGGCTATCAATCAGGCATTAGCTAGTGAATCTTTTAGTACTGCTGGTGCAAGACAAATTAGAAAAGGTTCTAATGCTGTTGTGGCTCAACTTATAAAAGATATGAATGCAGGAAGTGTTCATACTTTAATTATGAGTGGTGTTAATCCTGTTTATACATTAGCTGATTCTGCTGCATTTGAAGCAGGATTGAAAAAAGTAAAAACATCAGTTGCTTTTTCTTTAAAAGAAGACGAAACTGCATCTGTTACTACTATTGCTGCTCCAGTTGCTCACTACTTAGAAGCATGGGGTGATGTTGAAATAACAAAAGGAACTTATAGTTTGACACAGCCAACTATTCGTCCAATTTTTAATACAAAACAATTTCAAGACGTTTTATTATCATTAAACGGAATTCCTGGAACTTTCTACGATTATATTAAAGCTAATTCAGCTGGTATTATTGTTGGTTCTTCCTGGAATAAAGTTTTGCATGATGGTATTTTTGTAGTTGGTTCTGCTGCCTTATCTGGAGGTGCTGTTGATTATACAGCTGCTGCAAATGCAGTTTCAAAATCAAAACCATCTGGAGAGTTTGAGTTAGTATTATATACTAAAACTGGAATGGGAGACGGACAACAAGCTAATAACCCTTGGTTGCAAGAGTTTCCAGATCCGATCACAAGAGTTTCCTGGGATAACTACGTTACAGTTTCAAATGCAGATGCTAAAAAACTTGGTTTAACAAATGAAATTGTTGCTAATGGTGGTTTGAATGGTAGTTATGCTACAATTACAACAGCTGATGGTGTTAAGTTAGAAAACGTTCCGGTAATTGTTCAACCCGGTCAGGCTGTTGGTACAGTTGGTATGGCCGTAGGTTACGGTCGTAAGGCTGCTTTGAAAGAAGAAATGCAAGTAGGTTTAAATGCTTACGCTTTATATAAAAACTTTAATAGTGTTCAGGCTATTTCTATTGCAAAAGCAAATGGAGAACATGAATTTGCTTGTGTTCAGGGTCAGAAAACATTAATGGGTAGAGGAGATATTATTAAAGAAACTACCCTTGAAATTTTTAACTCTAAAGATGCTGAACATTGGAACGAACAACCAATGGTATCTTTAGATCACCAGGAAGTTGAAGCTACAACTGTAGATTTATGGGAGTCATTTGATCGTTCGACAGGACATCACTTTAATCTTTCGATCGATTTAAATGCTTGTACAGGATGTGGAGCATGTGTTATTGCTTGTCACGCTGAAAACAATGTACCTGTAGTAGGTAAGGCAGAAGTTAGAAGAAGTCGTGATATGCACTGGTTGCGTATTGACAGATATTATTCTTCTGAAAGTACTTTTGAAGGTGATAATGAAAGAAAAGAGAATATTGCTGGTTTATCTAGTTCATTGTCTACATTTAATGAAATGGAAAAAGCTGGGGATAACCCTCAAGTTGCTTTCCAGCCAGTAATGTGTCAACACTGTAATCACGCACCTTGTGAAACAGTTTGTCCAGTTGCTGCAACATCTCATGGACGTCAAGGTCAAAACCATATGGCATATAATAGATGTGTAGGAACTCGTTACTGTGCAAACAACTGTCCATATAAAGTTCGTCGTTTTAACTGGTTCTTGTATAACAAAAACAGCGAATTCGATTATCATATGAATGATGATTTAGGTCGTATGGTGTTGAATCCAGATGTAAACGTTCGTTCTCGTGGAGTTATGGAAAAATGTTCTTTCTGTATTCAAAGTACTCAGGCTGTTATTCTTCAGGCAAAACGTGAAGGCAGAGTAGTAGCTAAAGACGAATTTAATAATGCTTGTGCATGTTCAGCTGCTTGTTCTTCCGGAGCAATGGTATTTGGAGATGTTAATGATAAAGAAAGTGAAGTTGCTAAACTTGCTGAAAGTGAAAGAATGTATCACTTATTAGAGCATGTTGGTACAAAACCAAACGTTTTCTATCATGTTAAAGTTAGAAACGTTTAGTAAAAATAATTATTAATTAGAAACAATATAAAGGATTATGTCGTCTCATTACGAAGCACCCATTAGAAAACCTTTAGTTATAGGTGATAAATCTTATCACGACGTAACAGTAGATGTAGCTGCTCCTGTAGAAGGGCCTGCAAATAAGCAATGGTGGATTGTATTTTCTATCGCATTAATAGCCTTCCTTTGGGGACTAGGCTGTATTATTTACACTGTATCTACCGGTATCGGAACATGGGGATTAAATAAAACAGTTGGCTGGGCTTGGGATATTACCAATTTCGTTTGGTGGGTAGGTATCGGTCACGCAGGAACCTTGATTTCTGCAGTATTATTACTTTTCCGTCAACGTTGGAGAATGGCAATTAACCGTTCTGCAGAGGCAATGACTATTTTCTCAGTAGTTCAGGCAGGTTTATTTCCAATTATCCACATGGGTCGTCCATGGTTGGCATACTGGGTTTTACCTATTCCAAATCAATTTGGATCTTTATGGGTAAACTTTAACTCGCCATTACTTTGGGACGTATTTGCAATTTCAACGTATCTTTCAGTATCATTAGTTTTCTGGTGGACTGGTTTATTGCCTGATTTCGCAATGCTACGTGATAGAGCAATAACACCTTTCAATAAAAGAGTATATTCTATCTTAAGTTTTGGATGGAGTGGAAGAGCTAAAGACTGGCAGCGTTTTGAAGAAGTATCCTTAGTATTAGCTGGTTTGGCTACTCCTCTTGTACTTTCTGTACATACGATTGTATCTATGGACTTTGCTACTTCTGTAATTCCGGGATGGCATACTACAATTTTCCCTCCATACTTCGTTGCTGGAGCGGTATTCTCAGGATTTGCAATGGTAAATACATTGTTGATCGTTATGAGAAAAGTTTCTAATCTTGAAGCGTACATTACATTACAGCATATTGAATTAATGAATATCATTATCATGATTACTGGTTCTATTGTTGGTGTGGCTTATATCACTGAGTTATTTGTGGCTTGGTATTCAGGTGTAGAATATGAACAATATGCTTTCTTAAACAGAGCTACCGGACCTTACTGGTGGGCATATTGGTCAATGATGACTTGTAACGTTTTCTCTCCGCAGTTCATGTGGTTCAAAAAACTAAGAACAAGTATCATGTTTTCATTTATTATTTCGATTGTGGTAAACATCGGAATGTGGTTTGAAAGATTCGTAATTATTGTTACTTCTTTACATAGAGATTACCTTCCATCTTCTTGGACAATGTTCTCACCAACATTTGTTGATATCGGAATTTTCATTGGAACAATTGGTTTCTTCTTTGTATTGTTTTTATTATACTCTAGAACATTCCCTGTAATTGCTCAGGCGGAGGTAAAAACAATTTTGAAAGGAACAGGAGATAATTACATTAGAGAAAGAGCAAATAAAGATTCACATCATGAGTAATAAAGTAATATACGCCATTTATAATGACGATGATATTTTGATGGATGCAGTAAAGAAAACCAGAGCTGCTCATCATCATATTGAAGAGGTTTTTACTCCATTCCCAGTTCACGGATTGGATAAGGCCATGGGTTTAGCACCAACAAGATTAGCAATTTGTGCTTTCCTTTATGGATGTGTTGGTATTTCTGTTGCAACAACAATGATGAGTTATATCATGATTCATGACTGGCCACAGGATATCGGTGGAAAACCAAGTTTTAGTTTCATTCAGAATATGCCTTCTTTTGTGCCAATTATGTTTGAAATGACTGTATTTTTTGCTGCTCACTTAATGGTGATCACTTTTTACATGAGAAGTAGATTATGGCCATTTAAGCAAGCTGAAAATCCTGATGTAAGAACAACAGATGACCATTTTTTAATGGAAGTTGCTGTAAATGATAACGAAGCAGAACTTGTTTCTTTTTTCGAAGGTACAGGAGCTGTTGAAGTTAAAGTAATAGAAAAGAATTAATTGTAGCTATGAAAAGGATATATAAAATAACACTTTTAGTTGGTATAACTATTTTAGTTTCATCTTGCCACAATAATTCGGCGCCAAACTATCAGTATTTCCCAAACATGTATGAGTCTGTTGCTTACGAGCCTTACACAGAAGCAAATGTATTTAAAGGAGGAAAAGAAGGACAGCTTCCTGTTGCAGGAACTATTAATAGAGGTTTTGAACCTTATGAATATGAAAACTCAACTGCTGGTTACGAATTAGCTAAGGCTAATTTAAAATCTCCTTTGAGTGAAGAAGACAGAAATTCTGGAAAAGGAAAAGAACTTTTCGAAATTTATTGTACTAGTTGCCATGGTGCAACTGGAAACGGTAAAGGTAAATTGGTGGAGAGAGAGAAATTTCTTGGAGTGCCTAGCTATAAAGACAGAGTAATTACTGAAGGAAGTATCTTTCACGTTGAGACTTATGGTTTAAACGCAATGGGTTCACATGCAAATCAATTAAGTGCCCACGAACGTTGGTTAGTTGCTGACTATGTTCTAAAACTAAAAAGCCAATTATAATTGTTGAACAAACTGATCGTAATAGATATGTATACATTTTCAAGTAAATTAAAAACTTTTTCTATCATCCTAATGGCCCTTGGTATATTAGGAATTGGATATGGTTTTTTAACTGCTCCCAAAAACATTCAAGAGGTAGAAACTCTTCTAGCAAAAGAAGCATCAGAGCATGGTGGACATGGCGAAGCTGCTGCGGAACATCATGAGGAAAAAGCTGAAGCAACAAACCATGTGAAAAAAGTTGAAGCAGCTCATCATGAAGAAGCAAAAGAAGCGACTGCTATAGATACTGTGAGTAAAGATTCAGTTGTTACAAATGGAGAAGTTACTCATGAAGTAAAATCTGAAGAAGCACATGAAGCCGAAACTTCGGTTGCGCATGATGTTAAAGAGAATAAACATGCTGAAGTCTCACATGAACATGATCCTAAAGCACATGCAGAACACGTTTTGCATCAATTGCAAAACAAACCATGGTCTGCATTATATGTTGCTTGTATTTTCTTTTTACTTCTTTCTATGGGTGTTTTAGCATTTTATGCTATTCAACAAGTTGCTCAGGCAGGTTGGTCTCCGGTTTTGTTTAGAGTTATGCAGGGAATTACAGCTTATTTGCCAGCAGGTTCGATAATCTTTTTTATTATTTTAGTTTTGTGCGGACTTCATTTCAATCACATTTTTGTGTGGTTAGGAGAAGGAGTAACAGATCCTAAAAGTGCAAATTATGATGAAATAATTGCAGGGAAATCAGGGTATTTAAATTTTCCTTTCTGGATTATTAGAGCGGCTGTGTTTTTAATAGGATGGAATTTATACCGTCATTTTTCAAGAAAAAATTGTTTAGCTCAAGATGATGCTAATGATGATTTATATTACAAAAAGAACTTTAAATTATCTGCAGGATTCTTAGTGTTCTTTATTGTATCTGAATCTATTATGTCTTGGGATTGGATTATGTCATTTGATCCACACTGGTTCAGTACTTTGTTCGGATGGTATGTTTTTGCTTCTTTCTTTGTAAGTGGTATTACTGCTATCGCATTAGTAACAATTTATTTGAAATCTAAAGGATATTTAGAATATGTTAATACTAGCCACATTCACGATTTAGCTAAATTTATGTTTGGGATCAGTGTTTTCTGGACATATTTATGGTTTTCTCAATTCATGTTGATTTGGTATGCTAACATTCCGGAAGAGGTAACTTATTTTGTAACAAGAATTCAATTATATAATCTTCCTTTCTTTGGAGCTGTTGTTATGAACTTTGTTTTCCCATTGTTGATATTAATCAATACAGATTTCAAACGTCTTAGCTGGGTTATTGTTATGGCTGGTACTGTTATCTTATTAGGTCACTATGTTGATTTCTTTAATATGATTATGCCTGGAACAGTTGGAGATAGATGGTTTATTGGAATTCCTGAAATTGCATCTATTCTTTTCTTCTTAGGATTATTTATTTTTGTTGTATTTACTGCATTAACTAAATCTCCTTTGCTTGCAAAAAGAAATCCTTTCATTGAAGAAAGTAAACATTTTCATTATTAATATTTAAAGAAGTAAACAGATGACAAGTTTGTTGGTAATTATAGTTTTAGTTTTATTAGCAGTTGCATTATGGCAATTGACCAAGATATTTGATCTTACTCAAGTAGGATCTTCTTCGGACGATTCTCAGGTTGCATCAGATAATGATAATAATATTCAGGGATATCTTATGTTTGGCTTTTTGGCTTTCATTTATATCTTTACGATTTACGGTTTACTAAAATGGGGTAATTTAGCTTTACACACTCCAGCTTCTGAACATGGGATTTTAGTGGATAGTTTAATGAATATTACTTGGGTTTTAATCTTTACAGTTCAGGTTATTACACAAGGTTTATTATATTGGTTTTCTTTTAAAAACAGAGGTCATAAAGAAAAAAAGGCATTATTCTTTGCTGATAGTAATAAATTAGAAGCAATCTGGAGTATAATTCCATCTGTAGTTTTAGCTTGTTTAATTCTTTATGGATTATATGCTTGGAACAACATTATGTTTGTTGATAAGGATGAAGATGTTATTGAAATTGAAATATATGCGCAACAATTTAAATGGACTGCAAGATATGCAGGAAATGATAACGTTTTAGGAAAAGCAAACGTACGTTTAATCGAAGGTGTTAATACTTTAGGTGTTGATATGTCAGATAAAAACTCTGAGGATGATATCGTAGTAAGTGAATTACATATTCCTAAAGGTAAAAAAGTACATTTCAAGATGCGTTCTCAAGACGTATTACACTCAGCTTATATGCCTCACTTTAGAGCGCAAATGAATGTCGTTCCTGGAATGGTAACTGAATTTGCATTTGTTCCTACTTACACAACTGCTGAATACAGAGAGTTGCCGTTTATGGTTGAAAAAATAGCAAACATTAATAAACTTAGAGCTGAAAAAAGTACTGAGTTGGTTGCAAAAGGCGGTACAGCTTTAGATCCTTATACATTTGATTATCTATTATTATGTAATAAAATTTGTGGAGCTTCTCATTACAACATGCAAATGAAAGTAGTTGTAGATACTCCGGAAGATTATAAAAAATGGTTAAGCGAAAAAACTACTTTAGCTCAGGATATTAAAGCGGCTGCTGCGGCAGAGAAACCAGCTGCAGTTGAAGGAGCCAAAACAACTACAGACAGCACTGTTAAGGATACTGTTAAAGCGGTTATTGATACTGTTAAAGCTGCTGTAGCTAAAGTTGCTATGAAATAATATTATTAAGAAAATTTAAAGTACACATATATGTCAGCAGAAGCGCACGATCACGATCACGGACACGATCACGAGCACGAACATCATCATAAAGAAACGTTCATTACTAAATATATATTTAGTATTGATCACAAAATGATTGCAAAGCAATATTTGATTACCGGTATTATTATGGGTGTCATAGGTGTTGCAATGTCCTTGCTTTTCAGAATGCAATTAGCATGGCCAGAAGAGTCTTTCAAAATATTTAATGTTTTATTAGGAGATAAATTTGCACCAGATGGTGTAATGGCTAATGATATTTATCTGGCTTTGGTAACAATTCATGGTACCATAATGGTATTCTTTGTACTGACAGCTGGTTTAAGTGGAACTTTTAGTAATTTACTTATTCCGCTTCAGATTGGAGCAAGAGATATGGCTTCTGGATTTATGAACATGATTTCATACTGGTTGTTTTTCTTATCTGCTGTAATTATGTTATCTTCTTTATTTGTTGAAGCTGGACCAGCTTCTGCAGGTTGGACAATTTATCCTCCATTAAGTGCTTTACCACAAGCTATTCCAGGTTCTGGAACAGGTATGACTTTATGGTTAGTTTCGATGGCTATTTTTATTGCATCTTCATTAATGGGATCTTTAAATTATATCGTTACGGTTATCAATTTAAGAACAAAAGGAATGTCTATGACCAGACTTCCGCTTACTATCTGGACATTTTTTGTAACAGCTATCATTGGTGTTATATCATTCCCGGTATTATTATCAGCTGCATTGTTATTAATTTTTGATAGAAGTTTTGGTACTTCATTCTTCTTATCTGATATTTATATTGCTGGTGAAGTTTTACATTATCAAGGTGGATCGCCAGTATTATTTGAACACTTATTCTGGTTCTTAGGACACCCAGAAGTTTATATTGTAATTTTGCCTGCAATGGGTCTTGTTTCTGAAATTATGGCTACGAATTCTCGTAAACCAATCTTCGGGTACAGAGCGATGATTATGTCAGTTCTTGCAATTGCATTCTTATCTACTATTGTATGGGGGCACCATATGTTTATTTCAGGTATGAATCCTTTCTTAGGATCTGTCTTTACTTTTACTACATTATTAATTGCAATTCCATCTGCTGTAAAAGCATTCAACTGGATTACAACTTTATGGAAAGGTAACTTACAATTCAACCCTGCAATGTTGTTCTCTATCGGAATGGTTTCTACTTTCATTACAGGAGGTTTAACTGGGATCATTTTAGGAGATAGTACTTTAGATATTAACGTTCACGATACTTACTTTGTAATTGCTCACTTTCACTTAGTAATGGGTATCTCTGCACTTTATGGGATGTTTGCTGGTATTTACCACTGGTTCCCTAAAATGTACGGAAGAATGTTGAATAAAAACTTAGGTTATATTCACTTTTGGGTAACAGCAGTTTGTGCTTACGGAGTATTTTTTCCAATGCACTTTATTGGATTAGCTGGTTTACCAAGACGTTATTATACAAATACTAACTTCCCATTATTTGATGATTTACAAAATGTGAATGTTTTAATTACAACATTTGCTCTTGTAGGAGGTGCGTTCCAATTAGTGTTTTTATACAATTTCTTTAGTAGTATTTTCTACGGTAAGAAAGCAGTACAGAATCCATGGAGATCTACAACTTTGGAGTGGACAACTCCGGTTGAACATATCCACGGTAACTGGCCGGGTGAAATTCCTCACGTTTATCGTTGGCCGTATGACTACAGTAATCCAAATCATGATGTAGATTTTGTTCCTCAAAATGTACCAATGAAAGAAGGTGAAGAAGTTTTACACCATTAAAATATTAAAAGGCTATCTATTCGGATAGCCTTTTTTGCATTCGTTAAAAATTAATCTCTCTGTTAATACTATTTTTCAAACTGATTAGTTTGCATATCTTTGTAAAATGAATGAAAACTTAGATCCTACTACAAAGGGATACAACTCAGAAGAACTAGATCTTGAAAAAAGACTGCGTCCTCTGTCATTTGATGATTTTGCCGGTCAGGACCAGGTTTTAGAAAACTTAAAAGTCTTTGTCGCAGCAGCTAATCAACGTGGCGAGGCACTGGATCATACACTTTTTCATGGTCCTCCCGGATTGGGTAAAACCACTTTAGCGAATATTTTGGCGAATGAACTTGAAGTAGGAATCAAAATTACTTCAGGACCGGTTCTTGATAAGCCTGGAGATTTAGCTGGTTTATTAACCAATTTGGATGAGAGAGATGTTTTGTTCATTGATGAAATTCATCGTTTAAGTCCTATTGTAGAAGAATATCTGTATTCAGCAATGGAAGATTTTAAAATTGATATCATGATCGAGTCCGGACCTAACGCCAGAACGGTTCAAATCAATTTAAATCCTTTTACATTAATTGGAGCAACAACCCGTTCAGGTTTGTTAACTGCTCCTATGCGTGCACGTTTTGGAATTTCATCAAGATTGCAGTATTACACAACTGAACTTTTGACAACTATTGTTGAAAGAAGTTCATCAATATTAAAAATGCCTATCGATATTGCAGCCGCAATTGAAATTGCTGGTCGAAGCCGCGGTACACCTCGTATTGCAAATGCGTTATTACGCAGGGTTCGCGATTTTGCACAAATAAAAGGGAATGGTACTATTGATATTGAAATAGCTAAGTATGCATTAAATGCGCTTAATGTTGATGCGCATGGACTTGATGAAATGGATAATAAAATTTTATTAACGATCATTAATAAGTTTAAAGGTGGACCGGTTGGGCTTTCTACTTTAGCGACAGCTGTTTCTGAAAGCAGTGAAACGATTGAAGAAGTTTATGAGCCTTTCCTGATTCAGGAAGGTTTTATCATGCGTACACCTCGCGGTCGTGAAGTTACGGATAAGGCTTACAAACATTTGGGCAAGTTAAATATTAATATTCAAGGTGGATTATTTTAAAAATATACTATGAAGCATTTCATTTTATTTTTACTGTTTACTTGCTTAAGTTCTTTTGGACAAACAAAGTATTTGCCTCATCTTACTTATGGAAAGTCATCGCAACAGGTTCTGGATCTATATCTTCCTAACGGAAATTTAATTAACGTACCAGTTGTTATACTTCTCCATGGTGGAGCATGGTCAATGGGGGGACTTGAATATACTGGAAAACACGCACAGGATATATGCAATCAAGGATTTGTTGTAGCCAATGTCGATTATAGATATGTAACAGATAATATTTCTGCAAAGGATTTATTGACAGATATAGAAACTGCAATTGCGTATGTTTCAGATCTTTCTAATAAATACAAATATGCTAAAAAAGATTATCATATTGTAGGGATTAGTGCAGGAGCGCATTTAGCATTATTGTATGGTTATACCAAAAAAAACATGAAATCCATAACTGCACTTTGTGCGCCTTCAAGATTAGATTCTGCTGAGGCATTAGAATTTATAAAGAAAAATGGTCATTTGGATATCATCGAAAATCTGGCCGGAACTAAATTGAATGAGAATGGAGCTAATCCTGCATTTATTGCAATAAGCCCTTTTAATGTTATTTCAAACACACCAACATTGTTGATTCATGGTGATTCGGATCCTTTGGTAAATGTTAGTCAATCACAAAACCTTTATGCAGAATTAAAAAGAAAAGGGGTTGATAGTAAATTAATAATTAGAGAAGGCAAAGGGCATGACGTTGGTATGAACTCGCCTGATACTGAAATTCAGAATATAAAGGATATTACAGAATGGATCAAACAGCATAATAAGTAAATTAGATTAACACGGAAAAATAAACACCATGGTAAGGGTGGATTGTTTTAATTCTATTCAAAATGTCTGAAAGTAAAAAATATAATTACCCAAAAAGGCTTTCAATATTGAGATTTTTTCTGGATGCTGAAGGTGTTCGTAAAAATCCAATTCCGTTTCATAAAAGATATTTTGATGAATTTGGTGATTCTTTCTCCATTAAAATTGGAAATTCAAGACATATCATTTTATCAAGAGATAATGATATTGCGCAATACATACTACAGAAGAATCATAAAAATTATCATAAATCTAAGTTTCAATCTGTCTATTTGTCAAAATATTTAGGTAAAGGACTTTTAACTGTTGATGGTGACTTTTGGTTAAAACAAAGAAGGCTAATTCAGCCAGCTTTTCATAAACAAAAAATGAATCAGTTGGTTGAAAATATGAAGGAGATTATTATCTATGAGTTAGAAGATTTAGCAGAAGATAAGCAAGTTGATCTTTCTCCGATAATGAGTGAATTAGCATTTAATGTTGTTGCTAAATCATTGTTTCAGTTTTCGATTTCTGATGAAAAATTAAATCGGATTAAATTTATTATCGAAGAAGTTCAAAATTTTTTGATTAAAGAAATTCGACTTCCGCACAAAGCCTGGTGGTTTTCAATAAGTGGACAAGTAAAAAAACATCTTGCACTGGCAGAGGAAAATAATAAGATTATTAGGCAGATTATTGAAGAAAGATCTTCTTCTGAAAAGGAAGTCAATGATCTGCTTAATATGCTTCTTGAGACACGATATGAAGACAGTGGAGAAGGAATGACGATAACTCAATTAATAGATGAAATTAAAATTTTGTTTATCGCCGGGCACGAAACAACAGCAAATGCATTAACTTTTACTCTTTTCCTTTTAGGTAACAATCCAGCAGTACAGCAGCGTGTATTTGATGAAGTTACTAAAATCCAGTCAGAAACTGAAGATGCTGTCGAACAACTTCAAAAAATGATTTATACTAATGCTGTCTTAAATGAGTCTATGCGGTTGTATCCGCCTGCCTGGATTACGGACCGACAAAATGTGGAAGATGATACTTTGGGCCAATTTAATATAAAAAAAGGGACTTTAATAGGAGTTTCATTTTATGAATTGCATCGCAATCCCAAATATTGGGATAATCCGGACGAGTTCAATCCGGAACGCTTTCTTGGAGATCAAAAGAAACATTCCATGCAATATTTTTACCCTTTTGGTGCTGGGCCCAGAATGTGTATTGGAGCAGGATTTGCTATTTATGAGATGTGTTTGGCGATTTCTCACATTGTTAAAAATTACAACATTATTTCAGTAAAAAATAGTGTAGATTTTAATCCGTTAATTACATTAAAACCGGTTGATGTAAAAGTTGTTTTTTCAAATAGAAAATGATTAATTCTAAAGAAACATATTCAAAGTTTATAAAAGCTGAGGCAAAAAGGCTTGGCTTTATGTCTTGTGGGATATCTAAAGCAGGTTTTCTGGAAGAAGAAGCTCCACGGCTGGAAAATTGGCTAAATAAAAATCATAATGGACAAATGGCATATATGGCAAACCATTTTGATAAGCGTCTGGATCCAACTTTATTGGTTGACGATGCCAAAAGCGTAGTTTCACTTTTACTTAATTATTATCCAGACTCATCTCAAAACAGTGAAAGTTTTAAGATTTCCAAGTATGCTTATGGGCAGGATTATCATTTGGTCATTAAAGAAAAATTAAAAGAATTTCTGCATTCTATACAAGAAAATATAGGCGAAGTGTCAGGGCGTGCCTTTGTTGATTCGGCTCCTGTCTTAGACAAAGCATGGGCGGCAAAAAGCGGTTTGGGATGGATTGGTAAAAACAGCAATTTGTTAACGCAAAAAATAGGCTCTTTTTATTTTATTGCTGAGCTTATCTTAGATTTAGAATTAGAATATGACCATGCCACAACCGATCATTGCGGCTCTTGTACGGCTTGTATTGATGCATGCCCAACTCAGGCAATTGTTGCGCCATATGTGGTAGATGGCAGTAAATGCATTTCTTATTACACAATAGAGTTAAAAGAAAATATTCCTTTTGAAATGAAAGGAAAATTTGATGAGTGGATGTTTGGCTGTGATACATGCCAGGATGTTTGTCCTTGGAACCGATTTTCTAAACCTCATTCGGAACCATTATTTAATCCTAATCCGGAGTTACTTTCTTTCTCAAAAAAAGACTGGATCGAAATTACCGAAGAAACTTTCAGGATTGTCTTTAAAGATTCCCCAATTAAAAGAACAAAATTTAGTGGTTTAAAGCGTAACATTAATTTTTTGGAATAATTTTTCTTCTTCTGATTTTCTTCATTTTTTATAAGAATTTATTTTGGTTTATTTTTAAAATGCCATTTTACTTCTGAGTATTTTTTTGTTTATGTAAGAATATTTTGTAAGGTTTATAAGTTTTTCACAAAAAAGCATTCAAAATACATCTTTCTTTTAAGGGATAATTCTTAAAATTCAAATTATACTGTATTATGTTTAAAATGAATGTGTTGTGTTTCTAAAAAATAATATTGATTGTTGTTTATGTTCATTTTTTTTTAACTTTATAGGAATAAAATTTTTCAGATATGACTGTAGCACAAATACTTAACGCAAAAGGAAAAAATGTTTACTCAGTGCTTTCTACAACCACCGTTTACGAAGCACTAAAAGTAATGGGAGAGAAAAACATAGGAGCAATTCTGGTTATAGATGATTCCGATTTAAAAGGGATATTATCTGAAAGGGATTATGCCAGAAAAATTATTCTGAAAGACAGATCCTCAAAAGAAACTTTTGTACACGAAATCATGGAGAGTAATATTTTTTCGGTACAGCTTTCAAATAACATTGAAGATTGCATGGAGCTAATGAGCAGTAAACGTATTCGACATTTACCTGTTATAGAAGATAATATTGTGGTCGGCATAATTTCTATTAGTGATGTCGTGAAGGCAATTATAGAGATTCAGAAAGACACTATTCAGCACTTAAATTCTTATATTTCTCAGTAATTAAAATTTAAAAAATACACTTAAAAAAATAGTCCGGATATTGCCGGACTATTTTTTTTTGACCCACATAATTGTTATTTTAACAAAAGAAAGCTACAAAAACATGCCATTTTAATCGAAGACTTATATCTTTGTAAGCTAGAATAAAAGCTAAAACAATGAGTAAAGACAATAAAAGAGAAGAGGCATTATTATATCATTCTAAGCCAACTCCAGGGAAAATTCAGGTAGTACCAACAAAAAAATATGCGACTCAGAGAGATTTATCTCTTGCATATTCACCAGGTGTTGCAGAGCCATGTTTAGAAATTGAAAAAAATATTGAGGACGTATATAAATATACAGCAAAAGGAAACTTAGTAGCTGTAATCTCAAACGGAACAGCTGTTCTGGGACTTGGAGATATTGGTCCGGAAGCTTCTAAGCCTGTTATGGAAGGAAAAGGTTTGTTGTTTAAAATATTTTCTGATATTGATGTCTTTGATATTGAAATCGGAACAAAAGATATTGAAGAATTTATTCAGACTGTAAAAAATATTGCTCCAACTTTTGGAGGAATTAACCTGGAAGATATTAAAGCTCCTGAATCTTTTGAAATTGAAAGAAGACTGGTTGCAGAATTAGATATCCCGGTAATGCACGACGATCAGCATGGTACGGCAATTATTTCTTCTGCAGCTTTAATTAATGCACTTGAAATAGCAGGAAAAAAAGCAGAAGATGTAAAAATGGTAGTTTCAGGAGCAGGTTCTGCGGCAATTGCCTGTACTGATTTATATGTTTTATTAGGAGTAAAAGTTGAAAATATTTTAATGTTCAATAGTAAAGGACTTCTAACAAAAGATAATCCTTCATTGTCAGAATTACAATTAAAATACGCCATAAACGGACCCTCAGTACCTTTAGCAGAAGCCGTAAAAGGTGCCGATGTTTTCATAGGATTATCTTCTGGAAACATTTTATCTCCGGAAATGTTGCTATCAATGGCAGACAATCCAATTGTTTTTGCAATGGCAAATCCAAACCCGGAAATCGATTATAATTTAGCTGTTGAAACCAGAAAAGATGTTATTATGGCCACAGGTCGTTCTGATTTTCCTAATCAGGTAAATAACGTTCTTGGTTTTCCATATATTTTTAGGGGAGCGCTTGATGTAAGAGCTACAAAAATTAACGAAGCAATGAAAATGGCTGCTGTAAAAGCCTTAGCTATTTTAGCAAAAGAGCCAGTACCGGAGCAGGTAAACGTAGCTTATGGAGCAACAAAACTAGGATTTGGCCAGGAATATATTATTCCGAAACCATTTGACCCAAGATTGATTACAATTGTAGCACCTGCAGTTGCAAGAGCAGCTATGGAATCTGGAGTGGCAAAAAATCCTATTACAGACTGGGCGGCTTATGAAGAAACACTTCGTGAACGTATGGGCAATGATAACAAAATGGTTCGTTTGATGACTAACCGTGCCAAATTAGATCCTAAAAGAGTTGTTTTTGCCGAAGCAGATCAGTTGAATGTTCTAAAAGCAGCACAAATTGTTTATGAAGATGGAATTGGTTTTCCAATTTTATTAGGAGATAAAGAAACCATTTTAGAACTAAAAAAAGAATTAGGTTTTGATGCCGAGGTAGAAATCATTGATCCTAAAACGACAGAAGAAGAAGCAAGACGAAATAAATTTGCCAATTCCTTTTGGTCAACAAGAGAAAGAAGAGGTGTTTCTTTACTTGACGCGCAAAAATTCATGCGTGAAAGAAACTATTTTGCAGCCATGATGGTTAACGAAGGCGAAGCAGACGCTTTAGTAACAGGATACTCAAGAAGTTACCCAAGTGTTGTAAAACCAATGCTGCAATTAATTGAGAAAGCACATGGAGCTTCTTTGGTAGCTACTGCCAATATGATGCTTACTTCTCGCGGACCAATGTTTTTGTCAGATACGGCAATTAATATTAATCCAACATCTGAAGACTTAGTAAATATTGCGGTTATGACTGCAAAAACTGCAAAAATGTTTGGTGTTGAGCCTGTTATAGCAATGGTTTCATTTTCAAACTTTGGGTCATCGACAAGTCCCGGAGCGTCAAAAGTAAGAGATGCTGTAGCTTATTTGCACAAAAACCATCCGGACATGATTGTTGACGGAGAAATTCAGGCCGATTTTGCGTTGAATCCGGAGATGCTGCAGGAAAAATTTCCATTCTCAAAATTAGCAGGAAAAAAAGTAAATACATTGATCTTTCCTAACTTAGAGTCAGCCAATATTACTTACAAATTACTAAAAGAATTATATAAAGTAAATTCTATCGGACCAATTATGATGGGTATGGGTAAACCAGTCCATATTTTCCAATTGGGCGCAAGTGTTGAGGAGATGGTGAATATGGCAGCTATCGCTGTTATTGACGCACAGGAAAAAGAAAACAAAAAAAATAAATTAGCTAAATAGTATTAAGATTAAGATCGGATAAATTGTCTTATTTTTATTATATTTGATTCAATAAATTATACTATGATAGCACATTTGCAGGGAAAATTAGTGGAGAAAAATCCCACAGAAGTTGTGATTGATTGTGGTGGAGTAGGATATCACGTTAATATCTCATTACACACTTTTTCTCTCCTTCCCAATGCTGATTTTATAAAATTGTATACGCATCTTCAGATAAAAGAAGATGCGCATACTTTATTTGGGTTTGTAGAAAAGTCAGAAAGAGAGATTTTTAGAATGTTATTATCAGTTTCAGGGATTGGCGCTAATATAGCCAGAACCATGTTATCTTCAATAGAGCCTAAACAAATTATTAACGCCATTGCCTCTGGAGATGTCGGTGTAATACAATCAATAAAAGGGATTGGAAACAAAACGGCGCAGAGAGTTATACTTGATTTAAAAGAAAAAGTGTTAAAATTGTACGATTTGGATGAAGTTTCGGTAGTCCAGAACAATACAAATAGAGATGAAGCGTTATCTGCATTGGAAGTTTTAGGTTTTATCCGTAAAACTTCTGAAAAAGTAGTCGAAAAGATCGTTAAAGAAGATCCCGAAGCAACGGTAGAAACGATTATCAAGAAAGCATTAAAAAGCTTATAAACTCATTTTATATAAACGAATTGTATGCGTAAAATTGGTATTTTTTTACTGGTTTTATTTTGCGGTAATGTTTTGCACTCGCAAGTAAATCCAGCAGTTCAAGATACAACAAAAACTCAGTTCTCTGTTGGGAAATTGGAGTTAGAAAATCCTCCGAGCATACTTTCGGCTTATAAATACGACCCTATTACAGACAGGTATATCTACACAAGTACCGTTGATGGTTTTTCGATTGATTATCCAATTGTTCTAACTCCAAAAGAGTATGAAGATTTAGTTCTGAAAGAATCCCGAAGAGAATATTTCAGAAAAAAGATGGATGCAATTGATGGTAAAAAAGAAGGAAGCGAAGCGGCTAAAAAAGATCTACTTCCAAGATATTATATTAATTCAAGTCTTTTCGAAAGTATTTTTGGCAGCAATACAATTGATGTAAAGCCAACAGGGTCAGTAGAAATGGACTTGGGAATACGTTATACAAAACAAGACAACCCTTCTTTTTCTCCAAGAAACCGATCAAGTCTCACCTTCGATTTTGATCAGAGAATCAGTATGAGTTTAATGGGAAAAGTAGGTACAAGGTTAGAGGTAAATGCCAACTACGATACCCAATCAACATTTGCATTTCAAAATTTATTTAAGCTTGCTTACACACCTTCAGAGGATGATATTGTTCAAAAAGTAGAAGTCGGTAACGTTAGTATGCCGCTTAACAGTACTCTGATTCGGGGTGCACAAAGTTTGTTTGGAGTAAAAGCACAACTGCAATTTGGTAAGACAACAGTAACGGGTGTTTTTTCAGAACAGAAGTCTCAGACAAAAAGTATAGTTGCAGAAGGTGGCGGTACGGTTCAGAACTTTGATTTATACGCTTTAGACTACGATAATGACAGGCACTTCTTCTTATCGCAATATTTTAGGAACAAATACGATGCTTCTTTAAAGAAATATCCTTTCATAGATAGCCGTGTTCAGATTACAAGGCTAGAAGTTTGGGTAACAAACAAACAAAATAGGGTAAGCACCACAAATAATAACCTTCGTAATATTATTGCACTTCAGGATTTAGGAGAGGCAAGAATCACAGGAATTCCTGATAATGAAGTTGTAGTAACTGACCCTACAGGTCTTTTTATAGCGCCTATAGACTCTCCGAGTGATAACCGTAATAATAAATATGATCCGGCGACTATAGGAAAGGGAGGTTATTTAAATCAGAACATTAGACAAATTGTAACCGCAAAATCTGGATTTGATAACCCCGATCCTAATCTTACTGAAGGAAGGGATTATTCTGTGTTAGAAAATGCAAGAAAATTAACAACAAACGAATATACCTTTAATGCACAATTAGGATATATCTCTTTGCAACAGCGTTTAGCAAATGACGAAATTCTGGCAGTTGCATTCGAATACACTGTTGGTGGTGAGGTATATCAGGTTGGTGAATTTGGTAGTGATGGAGTTGATGGTACAGTGGTTACCGGAGACAACAGTTCTAACCAGACCATTATTACTCAAAGTTTGATTTTAAAAATGCTGAAAAGCAGTTTGACAAATGTAAACAATCCTGTTTGGGATTTGATGATGAAAAACGTTTACCAAATTCCTCAGGCATATCAAATCAAACAAGACGATTTTAGATTAAACATTCTTTATACAGATCCATCACCTATAAATTATATTTCACCTGTTCCGGGAAGTAGTTTTCCAGCTAATCCTGCTCCGGAGGATATGGTAGATCAAACCCCATTATTAAATGTTTTTAATATAGATCGGTTAAATTATAATAATGATCCTCAAACAGGGGGAGATGGTTTCTTTGATTATATCCCGGGTATAACCGTTGATGCTCAAAACGGTCGAATAATTTTTACCACAAAAGAGCCTTTTGGGGAACTTTTATTCAGAAAATTGCAAACTACACCAGGAGAAGATTATAATAACCCAAATACTTACAATGTAAACCAGCAGAAATATGTTTACAGTAAGATGTATACGAGTACACAATCTGCTGCATTGCAGGAAAGCGATAAAAACAAATTTTTACTACGCGGTAAATATAAATCATCAGGAAGCAATGGTATACCAATTGGAGCATTTAATGTTCCGCAAGGATCCGTTGTCGTTACAGCAGCCGGAAGAGTTTTAGTTGAAGGTGTCGATTATAGTGTCGATTATCAATTAGGAAGAGTTCAGATTTTGGATCCTTCACTTCAGGCATCCAATACACCGATTGAAGTTTCTTTAGAAAATAATTCAATTTTTGGACAGCAGACCCGAAGATTTGTAGGATTCAATATTGAACATAAAATTTCTGATAATTTTGTTGTTGGAGGTACTTTCTTAAAAATGACAGAAAGACCATTTACCCAAAAATCAAGTTATGGACAAGAATCTGTAAATAATACAATTTATGGGTTTAATGGAAACTATTCAACAGAGGTTCCTTTCTTTACCAGATTAGTAAACAAACTTCCAAATATTGATACAGATGTTCCTTCAAATCTTTCGATTCGTGGAGAGATTGCATTTTTAAAACCAGATGCACCAAAAGCAAGTGATTTTGAAGGAGAGGCAACAATTTATATAGATGACTTCGAAGGTTCCCAATCTGCCATTGATATGCGGTCAGCATATGCATGGAGTTTGGCTTCTACACCATTTTTAAATTCAATAAACGATAATACTTTTAATGCCAGTTCAAGTACATTAGACTATGGTTTTAAAAGATCAAAATTATCGTGGTATACTATCGATCCGGTTTTTTATTCGTCTAAACCATCGGGAATTTCAAACGATGATTTATCATTAAATACAACAAGAAGAGTTTACAGTAAAGAGCTATATCCAAATACAGATATTGCACAGGGTCAGATTCAGGTTATTAATACATTAGACTTAACTTATTATCCATCAGAAAGAGGACCATATAATAATAGCCCTACTTTCGGTTCAGATCCTGTAACCTCAAATTTTGGAGGGATTATGCGTGCCTTAAATTCAACCAATTTTGAACAGGGGAATGTAGAATATGTACAATTCTGGGTGCTTGATCCATATGTTGGGAATGGACAGGCACAGCCTACTAATACGGGAAAAATCTATTTTAACTTAGGTGAGATATCCGAAGATGTTTTAAAAGATAACAGAAAACAATATGAAAACGGCTTAGGTCCTGATCAGGTAATGGTAAAACCGCAACCATTGTGGGGTGATGTTCCTGCGTCACAGTCTTTAATTTATGCTTTTGATACCAATGCAGATAATCGTAGAAATCAAGACGTTGGTTTAGATGGTTTGCCTGATACAAGAGAAGCTTCGATTTATAATAATCATGCTTCTGAACCCGATCCTGCCGGTGATAATTACAAATACTATTTAAATGCAGACGGAGGTGTGCAGGATCGTTATAAAAATTATAATGGTGTTGAGGGTAACTCTCCTGTGAGTATTGATGACCCCAATCGTGGATCTACAACCTTGCCTGATGCAGAAGATATTAATCGTGACAATACGATGAACACGATCAATGCTTATTATGAATATAGTATTGAAATGAGGCCTAATATGCAAATAGGAGAAAACTACATCACCGATATTCGTGAACCTGATACAGTAGGGGATGTTGAGTTACCAAATGGTACAACAACAAAAGCAAGATGGATTCAGTTTAAAATTCCTGTTTCTCAGCCCCAAAACACAATAGGAAGCATTACAGATTTTAGATCTATCCGATTCATGCGTATGTTTATGACTGGTTTCAACGATCAGATGACAATGCGTTTTGGAGCCTTGGATTTGGTAAGAGGAGAATGGAGAAGATACACCGGAACACTGGATGCAAATGATGTAACTCCGGATGATGATGGTACTGATTTTGATGTTCAGGCTGTGAATGTGCAGGAGAATGATACAAAATGCCCTGTAAACTATGTTATACCTCCAGGAGTACAAAGGGAGCAATTATATAACAATAATACTGTTATTAATCAAAACGAACAATCATTAGCATTACGTGTTTCTGGCGGAGGATTGCAATATAAGGATTCAAGAGCAGTTTTTAAAAATGTTAGTGTTGATATGCGTCAGTATAAAAAACTTAAAATGTTTTTACACGCAGAATCTTTACCAAGCCAGGAAGAATTAGCTGATGACGAAATGGTCGGATTTCTTCGTTTTGGAAATGACTTTACACAAAATTACTATCAGGTAGAAATCCCTCTAAAAGTAACAAGACCGGCAGGATCTTGTGCTGTGAGTGCAGATCAGGTCTGGATGGAACAAAATGATATTGATCTGGCTCTGGAATTACTGACCAGAATGAAAATCAAGGGAATGAAAATTGATATTAATTCTGCCAAAAGAGATATCAACGGTGTTTATTACCCTGATGATGATGCCGACTTAGGTGGAGAAGGTGACGGCGACAGCAAACTAAGATTAGGGATCAAAGGAAATCCTAACTTTGGTTTGGTAAGAAACTTAATGGTCGGAGTAAAAAGTACAGCAGAGCATAAAAACCTACAGGGAGAAGTATGGTTTAATGAACTTCGTATGTCGGACATGGAAAATAAGGGCGGAATGGCGGCAATATTAAGTGTAGATACTAATATGGCAGATTTTGCAACCCTTTCTGCGACCGGCCGTAAAAGTACAATTGGTTTTGGAGCGCTTGAAGAAGGAGCAAATGAAAGAGATCGTGAAGATGTTCAGCAATATAATATTGTAACGAATCTAAACTTAGGAAAATTATTGCCACATAAATGGGGAATCAATCTGCCTTTTAATTATGCTATTGGTGAAGAAGTTATTACACCAGAATATGATCCTTTTAATCAGGATATTAAACTAGATCAGTTGCTAAGAGAAACAACTGATGCAGCCGAAAGAGAAAACATCAGAACGCGTGCAGTTGATTATACAAAACGAAAAAGTATCAACTTTATAGGAGTAAGAAAAGACAGAGCTCCTGAGCAAAAGCCACATATTTATGATGTTGAGAATTTTACGTTCTCACAATCTTACAATCAGGTAGAGCGTCACGATTATGAAGTAGAAGATTATGAGGACGAGCAATCAAATACAGCTGTAAATTATGCTTATACTTTTCAGCCAAAAGAGATAGTTCCTTTTAAGAAGACACAGTTCATGAAAAAAAGTGATTACTGGAAATTGTTAAGTGATTTTAATTTTAATTATTTGCCATCAAACATTACTTTTAATACTAATATTTTAAGACAAAGTAATCGCCAGCAATATAGAGAAGTCGAAGTTGAAGGAATTGGACTTGATCCACTTTACAGAAGAAATTTTGCATTTAATTATCAATATGGCTTTGGTTATAACTTAACTAAATCATTGAAATTAAACTATACGGCTGCATCAAATAATATAGTTAGAAACTTCTTAAATGATGATAATTCGCCTAAAGAAGATTTTAATATCTGGGATGATTACTGGGATATAGGAACGCCAAATCAGCACTTGCAGCAATTAGTTTTGAATTATGAAATTCCGATTAATAAAATTCCGGTTTTTAGCTTCATAAAAGCAACTTATTCGTATACCGCAGATTACAGCTGGCAACGAGCTTCGACTGCTTTTTCTCAATATGAAGAAGAAAATCCAGATGGAACAACGACGATGTACGATTTAGGAAATACGGTTCAGAATGCAAACTCAAATACTTTGACTTCGACATTTAATATGACAATGTTGTATAAATATTTGGGTCTGACTCCAGGTGGAAAAAAACCTGCTAAACCTAAAAATGCTGCACCGCCAAAACCAGGTGAGAAAATTGTAAATACAGCAAAACCGGCTACAAGCAGTAATCCTTTTTATGATGGTTTAATAGGCGTTTTGACAAGTGTAAAAAATATTCAGGTTAGTTATACTAAAAACAGCGGAACTGTTTTGCCGGGGTTTACGCCTGGTGTTGGCTTCTTCGGAACTACAAAACCTTCATTGGGATTTGTTTTTGGAAGTCAGGATGATATTCGCTACGAAGCAGCTAAAAATGGATGGTTGACGGATTACCAGGATTTCAATCAGAATTTTACACAGGTGACAACTAAAAATTTAAAAGTTACAACCAACATCGATTTGTTCCCTGATTTAAAAATTGATCTGACCATGGACAGGTCGTATTCTGAAAATAATTCTGAGCAATATTCTGTAAGGGAATCCGATAATTTATACATGCCTTTGTCTCGTTACACTTATGGGATGTTTTCAATATCAACTGTATTAATAAAAACATCTTTTTCTACCAGCAATGAATTTGAATCGGCGGCATTTGATGATTTTAGAAACAATCGTTTGACAATTGCAAATCGTTTGGCAGAAGGTTATTACGGAGCAGGAAATCCAATACCAAGATATGGAGATGATGCAAACCCTATTCCTGGGCCTGCTGCAGATCCTAATAATGATCCTGATAAGAGTAAGAGAGAAATTTATACAGCAAATGCTGGATATCCTATAGGATATACAAAGGGTAATCAGGCAGTTTTGCTTCCTGCATTTTTAGCAGCTTATTCAGGAAAAGATGCTTCTGGAGCTTCAACGGATATTTTTAGAAATTTCCCGATTCCAAACTGGAGTATAAAATATAATGGATTAATGCGTTATAAGTTCTTTAAGGATAAATTTAAGCGTTTTTCATTGCAGCACAATTATAGAGCATCTTACACCATAAATCAGTTTAGATCTAATTTTGATTATTATGAAAATCCAAACGGATTGGATGCAAATACCTACAATTTTTACAACAAGACAATCATGTCCAATGTCAATTTGGTAGAACAGTTTAGCCCGCTTATGAGAGTTGATTTTGAATTGAAAAGTTCATTAAGAGTGCTTACCGAAATTAAAAAAGACAGAGCTTTGTCAATGAGTTTTGATAATAACTTACTTACTGAAGTAAAAGGAATTGAATATGTAGTTGGACTTGGATATCGTTTTAAAGATGTTATCTTCTCGTCAAGACTTGCTGACAGTCCAACAGGAATTATAAAAAGTGATATAAACATAAAGGCAGATTTCTCCTTAAGAAAGAATGAAACATTAGTACGTTATCTGGATTATGAAAACAATCAACTGGCTGCCGGACAAAATATCTGGTCATTAAAGCTTACAGCAGATTATTCGTTCAGTAAAAATCTAACGGCTATATTTTATTACGATCACTCGTTTTCAAAAGCAGTAATTTCAACATCATTTCCATTAACTAATATTAGATCAGGCTTTACACTTCGTTATAATTTCGGAAATTAATTTTTGAATTTCTAAAGTAGATTTCATTAGAAGATTATTACATTTGTGGCTTAAATATTCAATTATCAATTTTCAAACATAACTATTATGAGCATACCAGCAAATTTAAAGTACACAAAAGATCACGAATGGGTTAGCATCGAAGGAGATGTTGCAACAGTAGGAATTACTCATTTTGCTCAAAAAGAGTTAGGTGATATCGTGTATGTTGAAGTAGAAACTTTAGATCAGACACTTGATAAAGATGAGGTTTTTGGAACTGTTGAAGCTGTAAAAACAGTTTCTGATTTGTTCTTGCCTTTAACAGGAGAAATAATTGCTTTTAATGACAGTTTAGAAAGTGCTCCGGAAACAGTAAATTCTGATCCTTACGGAGCTGGATGGATGATTAAAATAAAAATTTCTGATGCATCAGAAATAGATTCTTTATTATCTGACGCAGCTTATAAAGAACTTATCGGTGCCTAAACAATTATTACTTTGTTGGGCAATTATTTGTTCAGGAATTATAACCTATTTCTGTTTAACAGATTCAAGTAATATTCCTTCGGTAAATTTTCCGAGCATTGACAAAATTGTTCACTTTTGTTTTCATTTTGGATTTACAATTTCATGGATTTTGTTTTTCAAAAAAGAACTCAAAGGAAAAGGTGCTGACGATTACAAAGCATATCTTGTTTCGTTTATATTTTCTGTTTTTTTTGGTATTACAATCGAAATTCTGCAAGGTGTATTTACGACGACAAGAGCAGCTGATGTAACAGATATTCTGGCCAATACAATTGGGGGCACAACCGGTGTTTTTACCGCTATAGCTTTAAAAAAAACAATCGATAGAATATAAAATAGAATTCCCACTTCGGTGGGTTTTTTTATTGCCAAAAAATCAAGGCAACAAAGAATATTTTTTTTCAGAATTTTAAATGTATTTTTGTCACATTTCTGAGTAATCTCAAAATCATGAACATCAAGCAATATTTAGACTCTACTTATTTAAAATCTGCTTCGCAAGCCGGACTTTCTGAATCAGATAATCTTATTGTTGTCAAAAAAGCGATTACAGAAGCTATTGAAGAAGGTTTTAAGCTGATTATGATTCGGCCTGAACATGTTTCAATTGCTAAAGAAATGATTTTAAAAGCAAATTCGCCTTTACTTGTCGGAACCGTTATTGATTTCCCCGAAGGGAAATCAGATATCGAAACAAAATTGAAAGAAGCAAATGAAGCAATCGAAAACGGAGCCGATGATTTAGATTTTGTTTGCAATTATGAAGCTTTTAAAAATGGAAATGTTGCTTTAGTAAAACAGGAAATTCTTATTGGAACACAAATCGGTTTGGCAAATAATAAAACAGTAAAATGGATTATTGAGGTTGCTGCTTTGACAGAAAAAGATATTATTCAGCTCTCAGCCCTGATAAAAAATATTGTAATCTCCAACTTTAAAGAAGAAAACTATAATTCTGTTTTTGTAAAATCATCGACAGGTTTTTTTAAAGCTGAAAATGATCTGCCAAACGGAGCTACAATTCCAACAATTATAATGATGTTAGAAAACGCATCTCCCTTGCCTGTTAAAGCAGCAGGAGGTGTTCGTTCTTATGATGAAGCAATAGAGATGATTCGTTTAGGAGTTAAACGTATCGGAACCTCGGCGGCAAAAGCAATTGCCAACGGAGAAAATACCACAAATCAATATTAAATGAAAGCCCAAACCTACGCAAGAAAGACTTTTTTATCTTTTGTTTTTACATTATCAGCCCTCGCAGGTTATTCTCAGGAAAACAATAACTCATCTATTAGTCCTGGTTTTGTATCAGAACAATTTCCTGTTTTTCCAAATTGTGAAAACCTGCAGTCAAAAGAACTTGAAAACTGTTTTTATAAAGAAGTTCAGGATTTTGTATTTCATAATTTTGAAGTACCTCAAAAACTAAAAGAATCAAATTATAAAGGAGAGGTAAAAGTTCTTTTTGAAGTTGATGAAAAAGGAGAGTTTAAAGTGATTTATGTAAATGCTGTAAATGATGAATTAGTGCAGGAATCAAAACGCGTTTTTGGTGCATTTCCTAAAATAAAGCCATCAACTTATAATGGAAAACCAACTTATTCAAAATATACAATTACAATAAATATTCCGTTAAAAAGTGCTGATCAGATTGCAGAAGAAGCTCTTGCAGCATCTCAAATTCTAAAGCCAAAAGAAAAGCCAATGACAGAATTGGATAGTATGGTTTATAAAAAATACAATAATCCAGAATTTGACAGTCATTTAAATATACCATTTTCTCATAGTTATTATGCACAATTTGATGATGCAATGAATAAGGTTGGAAGTAATAATCATACCGCTTCTAAACCATACACATATGCTGAGGTTTCAAAATATTATAATTTGAAAGCAGTAAACCAATCATTGCAAAAAAACACCTCGTCGTGGCTGGGGAGAAAATTATGGAACGAAAATATGGTGCAGATCCAGGGAGAAGATTATTGGCTGGCATTGAACCCTATTGTTGATTTGCAAATGGGAAAAGCGTCAGATATTGATGCGTCATATACTTATGTAAATACACGCGCATTAAATTTTAGAGGAGGCTTAGGAAAGCAGATAAATTTTACCACTACTTTTTTTGAAAGTCAGGGGCGATTTGCAGGTTATTTTAATAATTATGCAGAATCCATAAAACCATCGGGAGGTAATCCGGCTATAATTCCCGGAATTGGAATTGCAAAAAGATTTAAAAGTGATGCTTACGATTTTCCATTAGCAGAGGCAAATATTACATTTGCGCCAAGCAAGATTTTCGACTTCCAATTGGGTTATGGAAGGAATTTTATAGGAGATGGATATCGTTCTTTGCTGGAGGGAGATGGAGCAAGCCCGTACCCGTATTTTAAAATTAATACAACATTCTGGAAAATAAAATATACGAACACCTACATGTGGCTTAAAGATGTTCGCCCGGATGTGACAGAAGAAAAAACATATGCTTCAAAATTCATGGCGAATCATTATTTAAGCTGGAACGTCTCTAATAAATTAAATTTAGGATTCTTTGAATCTGTAGTTTGGACAGATAGTAATAACAGAGGTTTTGATATTAATTTTGTGAATCCAATTATATTCTATCGCGCCGTAGAATTTGGTTCTTCTTCTAAAAGCGGTAATGCATTATTGGGGCTTACAGGAAAGTATAAATGGAATAATAATATCAATTTATACGGGCAATTTTTAATCGATGAATTTTCTGTATCTGACGTAAAAGCTGCAGATAAGAGTTGGAAAAACAAATTTGGGTTTCAGGTTGGAGCTAAATACTTTAATGCTTTTAACATAAAAGATTTATTATTTCAGTTAGAATATAATCACGTTCGTCCTTATGTATACTCGCATAGTGCTGTAATTACAAACTACGGACATAATAACCAAAGTGTAGGACATCAATGGGGAGGAAACTTTAAAGAATTGGTGGCAATCGCACGTTATCATAAAGGGCGTTATTATACCGATGCAAAATTTACAATTGGCACAAGAGGTTTGGATTTTGATACTCCGGAAGATAGTTTTAATTATGGAGGAAATATTTATAAAAGCTACGATGAAGACAGACCTTATGATAAAGGAGTAAAGGTAGGGCAGGGTAACAAAACAAATATTTTTATTGCAGATATACAAGCAGGTTATTTGGTTAATCCGATTACCAATCTTAAATTTTTTGGAAGTTTTATTTATAGAAATTTTGATCCGACACAGGAAACAGCAACAACTTTTAAACAAAGTACAACCTGGTTTACTATTGGATTACGTTCTGATATTTTTAATTGGTATTTTGATTACTAGAATATTTAATAAGATTTTTCAAAATAATTGTGTTAAAAATCTGCAAGTCCTTATTTTGTAAAGGTTTTATTTAAAAAAATATAATTTTATCGGTCTTGATTCTATAATCAATTTGTACATTTGCACCACTCAAAAAAAATATTCAAACAATCATAGAATTGAGCACTACTAAAAATACAATTTCATTAAAATCAATATTCCTGGATTTCAAAGAAATCACTAAAGCCGGTTTGGCAATTAGTGTTTTATTTTCCTCTATTGCAGGATACTTGCTTGGTGTAAACAATGAACATCCCTTTAAATGGAGCGTTTTGTTGATTTTATCCATTGGAGGTTATTGTATGGTTGGAGCTTCAAATGCTTTTAATCAGGTGATTGAGAAAGATATAGATTCCTTAATGGACCGAACTAAAAATCGTCCCGTTCCATCAGGCCGCATGTCACCAAAAAGGGCTTTGTTTGTAGCAAGTCTGCTTACTATTATTGGTATAGCTTTGTTGTATACAATCAATGCAAAGTCGGCCATGTTTGCAGCAATATCTATTTTTCTTTATACCAGCATTTATACACCATTAAAAACCGTGACTTCGTTATCCGTTTTTGTGGGCGCTTTTCCGGGAGCAATTCCTTTTATGTTAGGATGGGTTGCTGCAACCGGAGATTTTGGTATAGAAGCCGGTACATTATTTTTGATTCAGTTTTTTTGGCAATTTCCTCATTTTTGGGCAATTGGATGGTTTTTATATGAAGATTACGAAAAAGCAAGTATCTTTATGCTACCAACAGGAAAAAAAGATAAAGGAACTGCCTTGCAAATTATGTTATATACAATTTGGTTGATAATAGCTTCTCTATTACCTGTTTTAGGTTATACAGGACAATTGTTTATTTCGCCAATTGCCGCAGTCCTGGTTTTTTTATTAGGATTATGGATGTTGTTTTACGCTGTTCGTCTGTATCAGCTGAGAACTGCAAAAGCAGCGAGAACTTTAATGTTAGTTAGTGTTTCGTATATATCATTATTGCAGATTGTATATATAGTAGATAAATTTTTAAGATAGTTATGGAAATGACAATGAAAATAAGTGAAGAACAAGCAAGGAAATCAAAATCGGCAAAGTTGATTTTATTGTTTGCAATGGTAAGTATGACAATGATGTTTGCCGGACTTACAAGTGCTTTTGTAGTAAGCAAATCAAGAGCAGACTGGTTGAAGAATTTTGAATTGCCATCGGCATTTTTTTATAGTACAGTAGTAATCATTGCATGCAGTGTTACTTTTTATCTGGCAAAAAAAGCAATCCAAAAAGATAACAGAACTGCTACTACCGGATTGCTATTGGGAACATTGGCTTTAGGAATTTTATTTGTGGTTTTGCAATTTCAAGGTTTTGGACAAATAGTTCAGAGCGGTTATTATTTTACAGGAGCAGGTAGTTCAATTACTACAACTTTTCTATATGTGGTAACGGTTACCCACTTATTGCACCTTGCAGGCGGATTAATTTCACTTTTAATTATAATTTATAATCATTTTAAACAAAAATACAATTCGACCCAAACTCTTGGAATAGAACTAGGTGCGATGTATTGGCACTTTTTGGATTTATTATGGGTGTATTTATTTTTATTTTTATATTTCTTTAAATAAGAAAAAAACGTAAATTTGGGAACTTTTTAACGAATAACTTTTATGGGAGCGACAGTTACAACTGCAAACAACGACGAAAAAACTTGGGGAGGCGGTCATGAAATCCAGCCATTAGGAGCAAGTTATGGTAAAATGATGATGTGGTTTTTTATCGTATCAGATGCTTTAACATTCTCAGGATTTCTTGGGGCTTATGGTTTTTCCAGATTTAAATTTATAGAAACTTGGCCATTGGCTGATGAAGTGTTTACTCACTTTCCTTTTATGCATGGCGTTTCGGCTCCAATGTATTATGTAGCCTTAATGACTTTTATTTTGATTTTCTCATCTGTAACTATGGTTTTGGCAGTTGATGCAGGACATCAATTGAAAAAAACAAAAGTGGCAATCTATATGTTCTTAACTATTATTGGAGGTTTTATTTTCGTTGGTTCTCAAGCATGGGAATGGAAAAACTTCATTAAAGGTGAATATGGAGCAGTAGAAACTAAAGGAGGAAGTTTATTGCAGTTTGTGGATAAAGATGGTCATAGAGTTGCTCTGGAAAAGTTTGCTGTAAAATTACCGGAACAAAGAGAAGCTTTGACAAGAAGTAAAACATCATGGTTTTTGGAAGATGCAGAAAGTTTACCAACTTATTCAGTTGCTGAAGTTCAGGCTGGATTTAAAGCACATCCTGAATTATTAATCAGAACTGAAAAGCTTACTGCTGAAAAAAAGAAAACAGTTTTATCAAGAGCAGAATCTGAAACTCATTTAGCACAAGCTAAATATGTTGTAGAAGGAGCAAACTTAACAAGAAACGAATACGGTAGTAAATTATTTGCAGATTTCTTTTTCTTTATTACAGGATTTCACGGATTCCACGTATTTTCAGGAGTAATCATTAATATCATTATTTTCTTTAATGTATTATTAGGGACTTACGAAAAAAGAAGAAGCTACGAAATGGTAGAGAAAGTTGGTTTATACTGGCACTTTGTCGACTTAGTTTGGGTATTTGTATTTACAGTTTTCTACTTAGTTTAATTTTAGATCTTAATTATTATGTCACACGATCACGTATCAAATACAAAAAGAATCTGGTTTGTTTTTGGATTACTTTCATTAGTAACTACAGTAGAAGTTATTCTTGGTATTTTAAAACCAGCATCATTAGAATTTAATCATTTTATCGGTTTGAATTTATTGAACTGGATATTCTATATCTTAACAATATTCAAAGCATATTATATTGTATGGGCATTCATGCACATGGAAGGTGAAAAAAGCAGCCTTAGATGGTCTGTTGTATCACCAGTTATTTTCCTGGTATTATATTTATTGTTTATTCTTTTGACAGAAGGACATTATATTTATGGGGTTTTTAAAGATTCTACTATTAAATGGAATTTTTAACATGATATTAATTCGAAAAGAAGCTCCGTTTTGCGGAGCTTTTTTTATTTTTGTACCTCAATAACTTCCGCTGTAATAATGAAAAAAAATATAGTTCTCTTTGTACTTTTTGTTTTGCCAATTGTAGCCTATCTGTTTTTTGCTTCTGGCGTAAATAGTTTTACCAAACTTCCTGTTATAACACCAAAAATCGCTGATTTTGGAAATTGGAAATCCTTAGACGGCAAAAAAGTTTCTCTTGATAAAAAAATAACAGTTTTGGGTTTCTCCGGTTCTCAGATTTTAAATAACCGCGGTAATTATTTCAATTTAAATGAAAAAATTTATAAGCGTTATAATGGTTTCGAAGATCTTCAGTTTGTGGTTGTTTGCCCATTAGGAACAGAAAATGAAGCTCAAAAAGTTTTAGATGCGCTCAGGCCTTTTACCGATGTCAAAGGCTGGAATTTTATTTTTGCTTCACCCGAAGAAATCAAAACATTTTACAGCCAACTAAAGTTAAAAGGAAAACTGGATGAAAATTTAGGAACTTCGAATGTTTATATAGTTGATAAAGAAAGAAATTTAAGAGGCAGAAAAGATGAAAAAGAATATAAAGAGGGCTACGATACTTTTCATCCATCTGAGTTAAGTAATGAGATGCTGGATGATTTTAAAATTATTTTGTACGAATATCGAGCCGCTCTTAAAAAGAATCATAATGCCACGAAACAACTTTAATTTCTATCATAATGTTTAAAAATAAATCATATATCGGAATTTCGTTTATCATTTTAATCTTTGGAATTTATGCTGTACCAAAAATTGTAGACAGGATAAAAAACGGAGATGTTGTTAAGGGAAATCGTTTGGATAATGTTGGTCTGAAAAATTCAAAATCAGATGCCAAATTGCTAACAATCGGGCCTGCACCAAAATTTGAATTGACAAATCAGGACAATGTAAAAATTTCAAACGAAAGTTATAAAGGCAAAGTGTATGTACTGGAGTTTTTCTTTACAACTTGTCCTTCTATTTGTCCAAAAATGAATTTGAGTATGCTTGAAATCGAAAAAACATTTTTTGGTAATCCTAATTTTGGTATTGTTTCTATAACAATTGACCCAGCTCATGATACGCCTCAGATATTAAAAGATCATGCGAAATTATTGGGAGTAAAATCATCAAACTGGAATTTTCTTACTGGTGATAAAGCTACTATCATGAATTTATCAAATAAAGGCTTTAATCTATATGCCGGCGAAAACGCAAAAGTAAATGGCGGTTTTGAACACTCTGGTTTATTTGCTTTAATTGATAAAAACGGTAATATACGTTGTCGTAAGGATGATTTCGGAAATCCGATTTTATACTATGACGGATTGGATAAAAAAGGAGTTAGAGATATTCAGGAAGACATCAAAATACTATTAGAAGAATAAAAATGGAAGATCATTCATTAGAAAAAAAGTTTAGTAAATTTATTATTGCAGTTTCAATTATAATTCCGGTAGTGGTTGCTATTCTATTCGGAATAAAATTAAAAGATTTCGGAATCAATGTAGAGCCTCTTTCATTTTTGCCTCCAATTTACGCCACAACAAATGGTATTACAGCTGTTGTTTTGGTTTTAGCTGTATTTGCCATCAAAAATGGAAAACAAAAGCTTCACGAACAATTAATGACTTTTGCTATAGCATTATCTGTCGCATTTTTAGTTATGTATGTAGCCTATCATATGACTTCTGATTCTACTAAATTTGGTGGAGAAGGTGCAATTCGTTATGTGTATTTCTTTATTTTAATCACACATATTTTGTTGTCAATCGCTATTATTCCATTAGTATTAATTACGTATGTAAGAGCCTTGGCAGAGCGTTTTGACAGACACCGAAAAATAGCTAAAATTACTTTTCCGCTTTGGTTATATGTTGCAGTGACAGGAGTAGTAGTTTACTTAATGATATCTCCTTATTATGTATATTAAAAATATAAATACCTCAGGATCGAAGTTTCAAAAAATGATTTTTGGAATTTGTCTATTTCTTTTTGCAATCTCTTCAAACGCACAATGTGCAATGTGCCGTGCGGCATTAGCAGGTGATTCTAACATTAAGAAGGCAGAAGCAGTAAATAACGGAATTGTTTATTTAATGGTAGTTCCATATTTGCTTGTAGGTATAATTGGTTATCTGATTTACAGAATGTATAAGTCTAAAATAAAAAAAGCAGAATAATTAAATTCTGCTTTTTTTTATTATTTTAATCCATCTACAGAGACGTTTACCGTACCGTTTATTTTGATAAAAGCAATAATCGCCTGATTGGTAAGCTGAATTTTATCAAACTGAATATCTTCCATTTTGCCATTTACAAAGACACCAGGCATTGGTGAATAATTTTTTAAATAGGCAGCCATACTCTTTTTCCCTTCTTCTAAATTTGGCTGAATAGAATAGCGGCAGCTTTCCTCCATTTTTCTTATAATAAAACCCTGAGCCAGCCAGCTCGCTGTACGCATTAATTTGCTTTTTGTGTCTAAAACATAATCTAATTTATCAAAGTATATTTCTTTGGTTTGAGGATTGTATTGAGGAAATCCCGTTAGATAAATTGTTCCGTTAACAGATCCTAAAACATCAAGAGCAATTACCATTTTGTCATCTTTATGCCAAATTGCTACATTTTTTACAGTAACTTTTTTGCTTCCGGACCCGAATTCCTGATTAGCAAAATTTTGCGTCATGATCTTAGAAGCATCGGCATAGGTAGAAATAGCAGCAATATTGGCAGCAATCTGATTTGGAATTTTGATTACCGGTTTTAGTACAATTTTATTTGCATTAAACTTAGATTCGGGTTGTTTGCCTACAATAGTTTCCATGTTGCATTTCATTCCCATCTCTAATAAAAACTGATCATTTTTTAGTTTTGCTGTTGTAGAATAAACTTCAACAGGAACGATTCGGAGCCAGCTTTCATAAGTATCACTCATTTGAAAAGGAGTACAGATTTTTTCTAAAGCCGATAAAACATTTGGTTTAAAATCCATTGACTTTTCTATAGCGCCATCAATGCTTTTTTCAATTTTAGATTTAAAAATTGATATTGCAGGATTTACCAGGTATGTAATAGGCATGTTTTTTCCAAACACCATCATTGTTGGGCTTTCTTTCCAATCAAGAGATTTAAATTCTGTTTTAGTGTTTAGTTTCCAATTCGTAAGCGTTGCTTCACTGGATAAAGTGATGACTCCATTTAGATTAAATTCGCGCACATCATAAAGTTCTACGCCCAGTTTTTTTGTGCCTATTCGATATTTAACAGTAGCTTTTAGAGGCAAAACTGTTTTAATTTTTTTATCAGGACTTGAAGGATCATTCTGAATTTTGACAGGGGCCTGTTTCCAGATTTTCATTTCGATATCATCATCTTCTATATTATTGTCTTCATAAATCAAACCATTTAAAATGGAATTTGTCTGATTTTCAATATCATGAAGTTTGACCGAAATTGGTAAATTGATAAAAGACGGATTGCTTTCGTAAACTAGCGGGCTTGCATCATCTGGTTCGGGTTTTAAAGTTTCTAATTTTTGAGCTGTAGAACAACTTACAAGTACATTAAGTACAGTGAACAAAGAAAGTGCTGAAAAAAACTTCATTAGTAATGATTTTTTGAATGATGCAAAATTAAGAAAACAATTATATTATCTTAAAAAAGTGTAACATTTGATAAGAAAAAGAGTCTTATTGAAATAGTAAAGTAAAATTATTAACTTTTTGTTACCATAATTGACTTGATAAAAATGTTATCATTGTCTTAAAATTTAACAATACCATGATCGAAATCAAAGATTTACACAAGTCCTACAAAATGGGCAGTTCACAATTGCATGTGTTAAAAGGAATTAATTTTAATATCGCAGAAGGAGAATTGGTTGCTATCATGGGATCTTCCGGGTCTGGCAAATCTACACTCCTTAATATTTTAGGAATTCTCGATGAGGCAGATTCAGGTAGTTATATTTTAGACAAAACTCCGATAAAAAAGTTAAACGAAACATTAGCTTCAAAATATCGAAATAAATTTTTAGGATTCGTTTTTCAATCTTTCAATTTAATTAATTATAAATCTGCGTTGGATAATGTTGCTATGCCTTTGTATTATCAAGGGGTGAAAAGAAAGGAACGTTATGAAATCGCAATGAAATATTTAGAGAAAGTTGGTCTTGGATCGCATTCGCACCATTTACCTAATGAGCTTTCGGGAGGTCAAAAACAGCGTGTAGCTATCGCTAGGGCTTTAGCTTCAAATCCAAAAGTTTTATTGGCGGATGAACCTACAGGAGCTTTGGATACCAAAACTTCTTATGAGGTTATGGAACTTATTCAGGGAATTAACGACGAAGGAAAAACTATTCTGATTGTTACACACGAGCCGGATATTGCCGCAATGTGCAAAAGAAATGTTGTCCTGAAAGATGGACTAATTATAGATGACAAAATGGTAGAACAAGTTAGAGCTACATCTTATGTTTAACATTGAGCGTTGGCAGGAAATATTTGAAGCAATCTCTAAAAACAGGTTAAGAACATTTCTGACAGGAATTTCCGTGGCTTCGGGAATTTTTATTTTAGTGATTTTACTCGGTGCCGGCAAGGGACTGCAAAACGGAATCGAAAAACAGTTTGAACGTGATGCCGCAGGAATTATTGAAGTTTGGTCCGGGACCACTACAAAAGAATACAAAGGTTTAAACCCGGGGAGACCAATTCAGTTTAGAAATAGTGATTACTCACAATCTGTTCAGAAATTTGAAGACAAATTAGATTTAAGAGCTTCGACATATAATTTCTGGGGAGCACCATTTGCCTACGGAAAAGAATCAGGAAGTTATCAATACAGAGGAGTTGATCCCGATTATGGCGGAATAGAAAATCTAACGATTGTTCAGGGACGATATGTAAATAGTAAGGATCTGGAGAATAATGAAAAAGTAGCGACTATCGGAATGAAGATAAAAACCGATTTGTTTAAAGATAAGGAAGCTCTTGGAGAAGAAATTTTAATCAATAATATTAGCTTTAAAGTAATTGGCGTTTTTACGGATCCGGGTGGAGAGCGTGAAGAAGCAAGAGCTTATTTGCCAAAAACAACGGTGCAAAAAACTTTTGGAGGTGGAGATAAAATCAGCAATTTGTTTTTTACACTTAAAAAAACAAACAATTATGATGAAGCCCTTGCGCAATCTGAAAAATTTACTCAGGATTTAAAAGATTTGCTAAAAAGCAAAAATGTAGTAGCGCCAGAAGATGATGGAGGAGTGGGGGTCTATAATTCTGTTAAAGATGCCAAACAATTTTATGACTTAAATCTTTATATCAGATTGTTTTTCTGGTGGGTAGGAATTTGTACTATCGTTGCCGGGGTCGTTGGTGTGAGTAATATTATGTTGATTGTTGTGAAAGAAAGAACAAAAGAAATTGGTATTAGAAAAGCATTGGGGGCATCACCATTATCTATTATTACAATGATACTTCACGAATCTATTTTTATAACGACAATAGCAGGCTTTGCAGGTTTGCTGGCAAGTTTGCTGTTGTTGGAATTTGTTGGACCAATGGTTCAGAGTGAGTATTTTAGAAATCCTCAGGTTGATTTTACTGTGGCCCTGACCACACTGGTATTGCTTGTTTTTGCCGGTGCACTGGCAGGATTTTTTCCAGCTTACAGAGCAGCAAAAATTAAACCTATTGTAGCACTTAGAGACGAATAGTTATGTTTAAAAAAGATAATTGGGACGAAATTTTACAGGCTCTTACGGCCAATGTTTTTAGAACTATTCTGACAGCATTTGGTGTGTTTTGGGGAATATTTATCCTTGTAATATTACTGGCAGCCGGAAAAGGGTTGGAAAATGGGATAAAAAAAGGATTTGACGGGATTGCTACAAATACCATGTTTATGTGGAGCCAGACTACATCAAAAGCATATAAAGGTCTTCCAAAAACACGTCGTTATGATTTTAGAAACAGTGATGTAATGGCTTTAAAACAAGCCTTTCCAGATTTGTTGTACGTTTCGCCAAGAAATCAGTTAGGAGATTTTAATGGTACAAATAATGTTGTTCGTGGTACAAAAACATCTTCTTTTACTGTGTATGGTGATTATCCAGAACTGATCAAGCAACAGCCGATGGATATTATAAAAGGCCGTTTTATAAACCAGCAGGATATCTCCGAGAGAAGAAAAATAGCCATCATTGGTAAGGGTGTTATTTCTGAGCTTTATGGTAAAGAAGAGGAAGCTATAGGAACTTACATTAAAATAAACGGAATTAATTTTATGGTAATTGGTGTTTATAATTCTAAGCAGCAGGGAGGAAATGCAGAACAGGAGCAGAAGAATATTTTTATTCCGTTTACGACCTTTCAACAAGCTTTTAATTATGGCGATAAAGTAGGCTGGATGGCACTTACTGCAAAAGATGAAACATCGATTACTGCTCTGAAACCTAAAATTTTAGATTTAATAAAATCGCTTCATTCCATAAATCCTGCAGATGACAGGGCAGTAGGAAATTTTGATTTGTATGAGCAATTCAACAAAGTCCAAAGTTTATTTGATATTCTAAAATTCATTGCCTATTTTGTAGGAACATTAGTATTGATTTCGGGAGTCATTGGTATTTCGAATATCATGCTTATTGTAGTCAAGGAACGTACCAAAGAAATAGGAATTCGAAGGGCTTTGGGAGCAACGCCTGCAGCAATACGAGGACAAATTCTATCTGAATCTATATTCTTAACTATTATTTCGGGGATGCTGGGAATTGCCGTTGCGACCGGAATCATCGCATTGCTGAATATGGCTCTTGATTCAATGCCGCCCGGCGGTGATACCATGTTTGCCAACCCCAGTGTAGATTTAAGAGTTGTATTTGTTGCCTTATTAATATTAGTAGGATCTGGTTTGCTGGCAGGATTTATTCCGGCGCAGACCGCAATCAATGTGAAGCCGGTAGATGCTTTGCGAACAGAATAAATTATCAATCAAAAAATAATCGATTAAACCAAAAACAAAATGAAAAAAGGAGTAACTGTCACCATTTTAATTTTTATCGCTATAGTTTTCTTTGGTGCATTATATTATTTATATGCTAAGAATCAGGAGTCGCCTATTGTCTTTAAAACAGAAAAAGCAGAAATTAAAACGATTGTAAAAAATACAATTGCTACAGGTAATATTCAGCCCGATGAAGAGGTCTTAATCAAACCAAACATTTCAGGGATTATTGAGCAAGTGTATATTAAAGCCGGAGAAAAAATAAAAGCAGGCGATATGATTGCCAAAATCAGGGTTGTTGCAAATGTATCAAATGTGAGCAGTACACAAAATCAGGTGCAGACTGCCAAAATTGCCTTAGAGAATCAGGAAAAAATCTTTAAGAGACAAAAAACATTGTATGATAAAGATGTTATTTCAGCAAATGATTTTGATGCAGCTCAATTGGCTTACACACAAGCAAAACAAGACTATCAGGCAGCAAAACAAAGCTTGGATATTGTAAAAACAGGAACAACTTCATCATTGGGAAGTTATGCTAATACCTTAATTCGTTCAACTGTAAACGGAATGGTTTTGGATGTTCCGGTAAAAGTTGGAAATCAGGTTATTGAAAGCAATAACTTTAATGAAGGAACTACAATCGCAAGTGTAGCCGACGTTGGAAGAATGATTTTTGTTGGAAAAATCGATGAATCTGAAGTTGGAAAAATAAAAGAGAAAATGGCTATCGAAATTACAGTCGGAGCTATTGAAAACAAAAAATTTGAAGCTATTTTAACGTATATCGCACCAAAAGGAGTTACTGAGAATGGAGCAATTCAGTTTGAGATTAAGGCTTCTTTGCAAAACAGGGATGCTACATTTATCAGAGCCGGTTTGAGTGCAAATGCTTCTATTATTTTAGAAAAAGCAGATAAAGTTTTGGCTATCAAAGAATCGTTAGTGCAGTTTGACAAAAAAACACAAAAGCCTTATGTAGAAATCGAGACGGCCCCACAAAAATTTCAAAGAAAAGATTTAGTTTTGGGAGTTAGTGACGGAATTTATGTTCAGGTTAAAAGCGGAATCAAAAAAACAGATAAAATAAAAATCTGGAATCAGGGTTTAATTACCGAAGGAGAAAAAAAATAAATTGATTCTTTAAAAGTTTTTGGTTTTAAAAAATGTTAAATTTGCGTAGTATCGATACTGCGCCTTCATTCAAAATATATGAAAATAAATAAATATAATAGTCTTGTCTTTGCATTGTTATTCGGTTTTGGATTATCAAGTCAGGCACAAACAAAACAATGGACTTTAGAGGAGTGCGTTAGATATGCATTAGAAAACAATATCACAATAAAGCTTACAGAATTAGATGTCCAAAATGCTGTAATTGATAAAAAAGGTGCGTTAGGAAGTTATTTGCCTTCAGTAAGCGGGAATGCTTCACACTCATGGAATATTGGTCGAAATGTCAACCCGGTTACCAATCTTGCAAGTACACAAACTACACAGTATACGTCATTAGGTGTTAATTCAAGTGTAGATATTTTCAAAGGTTTGCAAAATCAAAATACTTACAGAAGAGCAAAACTTTCTATTATAGCATCTCAATACCAATTGGTGAAAATGCAGGAAGATATCTCTTTAAATGTGGCCAGTGCCTTTCTTCAGATTTTATCAAACAAGGAAGATTTAAAAGTTAAAAAAGAACAATTAGCTATTGATGAGAAGCGTTATGCCCGTTCTGAAGAAATGGTAAATGCCGGAACAATTCCACGCGGAGATTTATTTGATCTAAAAGCTACGGTTGCAACTGACAAGCAAAACATCACTGTTTCTGAAAATAATTTGCTGATTTCAAAATTAAGTTTAGCACAGCTTTTACAATTAAAAGAGTTTGCAGACTTTGACGTAGTAGATGATACTGATGTTAAGGATGAAAACAATATCATGGCGCAAAGTCCAACAGATATTTACAATAAAGCAAAAGAAACAAGAACGGAATTAAAACTGGCTCAGACTAATCTTGAAATTGCGGAGAAAAATGTTGCCATAGCAAAAGGTGCTTATTTGCCAACACTTTCAGGTTTTTATGCTTTTCGTACAAGTGCCAGCTACAGCGACCTGCCTACCGGGCAAGTAGATGCAGGTGGTAATCCGATTTTTAGATCCCCAGATCCCGTTTTAGATCAGTTTAGTGATAATAAGGGACATAACTTTGGATTAGATTTGCAAATACCTATTTTCAATGGATTTTCAGTTAAAAACAATGTAGAAAGAAGCAAAGTAAGTTTAGAGAAATCTAAAATAGATTTAGAGCAAAAAAGTTTAGATTTGCAACGTAACGTTTTCACTGCTTTTACAGACGCAAAAGGAGCTTTAAATACTTATGAGTCTTCTACTATAACTTTAGAAGCGAGACAACAGGCTTATAATTATGCTAAAGAAAAATATGATGTGGGTTTAATGAATTCTTTCGATTTTACTCAGGCTCAAACTTTGCTGACAAATGCTCAGTCAGACGTTATCAGAACAAAATACGATTACATGTTCAAAATAAAAATACTTGAGTTCTATTTCGGAATTCCAATTGTTCCAATTATTACAAAATAATTTATTATGTCAAAAAAAACAATTTACTTCTTGCTTGGTGGAGCTGTAATTCTTATTGTAGCATTGATTGTTCTTAGAAAAACAGGAGCAATAGGAAATAAGGATGAAGGAAAAGAAGTAGAAATTTCAAAAGTAATGGCTTCCACTGTTGTAGAAACAGTTTCGGCAACTGGTAAAATTCAGCCGGAAATTGAAGTTAAGATTTCTCCGGAAGTTTCGGGAGAAATTATTTTATTGAATGTAAAAGAAGGTCAGGTAGTTAAAAAAGGAGATTTATTAGTAAAAATAAACCCCGATTTGTACACCTCAAGTTACAATCGTTCCGTTTCAAATTTATCAGGAACAAAAGCCGGATTAACGCAATCTGAAGCCAGTTTCAAAGAAGCAAAGGCAAATTATGAACGCAATAAAACCTTGTTTGAAAAAGGAGTTATTTCAAAATCAGACTGGGATAAGGCAATTGCCTCTTTTGAGGTAGCCAAAGCAACGAAACAAAATGCATATTATACTGTTCAGAGTGCCTCGGCATCTGTAAATGAAGCCAAAGATAATCTAGGACGTACAACAATTTATGCTCCGGCAGATGGTACTATTTCTGTATTGAATGTAGAATTGGGGGAACGCGTTCTGGGAACTCAGCAAATGGCAGGAACTGAACTTTTGAGAGTTGCCAACTTAAACAACATGGAAGTTGAAGTGGATGTAAATGAAAATGATATTGTAAAAATAAAAATTGGCGACGAAGCAAATGTTGAAGTTGATGCTTATTTGAAAAAGAAATTCAAAGGAGTTGTAACCAGTATTTCAAACTCGGCAAGTACAACATTAACATCCGATCAGGTAACAAATTTTAAGGTTAAAGTCAGAATCCTAAAAGAATCATACCAGGATTTATTAGAAGGTAAACCAAGTACTTTTTCACCTTTCAGACCTGGAATGACAGCTACTGTCGATATTATAACGCAAACTAAAACAAACGTTTTGGCGGTTCCGATTAGTTCTGTTGTGGTAAAATCAGATACGGCTGCTGTAAAAGACTTTACTGCAGAGGGTCCGATAGAAGATAAAAAAGCAGCACCAAAAAGCGATAAAAAATTCGAATGCGTTTTTGTAAAAGTAGGTGATAAAGCCAAAATCAGAATCATTAAAACAGGTATTCAGGACGATACCAATATTGAGGTAATGTCTGGATTAAAGCCAGGTGATGTGGTAATAACGGGTCCATATACAACCGTTTCCAAAGAACTAAATTCCGGAGATAAAGTAAAGGCCAAAAGTAATCCTGCGAAGAAATAATTATAAGTAATAATTTTAAAATAAATACTTTGTCTTTTATTCTAAATATCGAAACAGCAACTAAAAATTGCTCTGTAGCCATTTCAAAAAATGGCGAAACAATTTTATGTAAAGAAATCGCAGAAGAGGGATATTCGCATGCCGAGAAACTGCATGTTTTTATAGAAGAAGCTATTGCAGAGGCAAAGATATCCGTTCAGGATTTAGTTGCTGTTGCAGTAAGTCAGGGACCTGGTTCTTATACAGGTCTGAGAATTGGTGTTTCGGCAGCAAAAGGATTGTGCTTCGCCTTAAATTTACCGTTAATAGCTGTAGATACTTTGCAGACTTTGGCATCACAGGCAAAAGTTTCTGACGGAAAAATTATTCCGATGCTGGATGCCAGGAGAATGGAAGTTTACAGCGAAATTTTTAATGCTAAACTAGAGGCAGAAAGACCAATTCTGGCAGAAGTAATAGATGAAAATTCTTTTCAGGATATAAAGGAAACAGTTTATTTTGTCGGAGATTGTGCCGAAAAATGCAAAACAGTTTTAACCAAAGAAAATTTCATATTTTTAGAAGATATCAAATACCCTTCGGCAGCAGCCATGAGTAAAATCAGTTTTGATAAATATCAAAAAAGCGACACCGTAGATGTCGCTTATTTTGAACCTTATTATTTGAAAGATTTTATGATGACCACGCCATCAAAAAAAGCATAATTTATTTTTGAATCGTAAACGGCTGCACAGAAACTCCTGCGGCATCTAAAGCTGCTTTGCAGTTCTCAAGAGTCTCTGAAAAAACAGCTCCGTAATTTTCATTTTTAGCCCACGGGCGAACCGAAAAATCTACAGAGCTTGCCGATAAGTTTTTTACAAAAACCTCGGGTGCAGGTGTCTTTAGTACTTTTGGATTCTTGTTTAGAATATCCAAAAGAATATCTTTTGCTTTCTTAATATCAGAATCATACGAAATTGAAAATGTCAAATCGGCTCTTCTTTCTCCCTGCATAGAATAATTGATAATAGTCCCGTTTGATAAAGCACCATTTGGTACAAAAACAGTTTGGTTATTCCCGGTAAGCATTTTGGTAACAAAAATCTGAATTTCTAAAACGGTAGCAATTACGCCCTGTGCTTCAATCGTGTCACCAACCTTAAAGGGTTTAAAAACGATAATAAGCATTCCGCCTGCAAAATTAGAAAGTGAACCTTGCAATGATAAACCAACAGCAAGTCCCATTGCTCCTAAAATAGCAACAAATGACGAAGTCTCAATTCCAAGCTTCGATATAAAAGTTACAAATAATAAAATTCGTAAAGCCCACAGCAAAATATCAGCGAGAAATTTGGTCAGAGTCGGGTCAAGGTTTCTCTTTACCATTATTTTTCTAATGATTCTGTTAATTAGTCTTATAGCATAAAGACCAACAAATAAAATTAGAAAAGCTGAAATTAATTTTGGAGAATAATCAAGTAATACTTCTATGTACCTGGTAGCATAATTGCTAAATTGTTCTGAATTGATGTCCATTGTTTAAATAAAAAAAACCTTCCCAAAAGAGAAGGTGGTATTAGTTTGCAAATATAAAAATATTATCTACGCATTTATAGCTTCAACTTTAATTTGTTCATCGTTTAGCATACTTTTCAGCATGTTTTCGATACCGCTTTTAAGTGTAAAAGTTGATGACGGACACCCGCTGCAGGCTCCCTGCAAAATTACTTTTACCGTTTTATCATTCTCATTATAAGAATCAAAAGCAATGTTTCCTCCATCAGCGGCTACTGCCGGTTTCACATATTCTTCCAGAATATTGATGATCTGCTGAGAAGTCACATCTAATTTGTCAAATGCCTCATCTTTTGTGATATCATTTTTGGTAGTAACTTCAATTAGATTTTCATCTAAAACTGTTCCGCCGTTTTCAATAAATTGTTTGATAAAAGTTCTTAGTTCCAGAGTAATTTCATCCCAATTATTGATATCATACTTGGTTACTGAAATATAATTTTCATCAATAAAAATTTCTTTAACAAACGGGAATTTAAATAACTCTTTTGCCAATGGCGAAGAGGCTGTCTGGTCAATATTTTTATACTCAACCGCATTTCTGGTCAGCATTCTGCTTACTACAAATTTTAGTGCAGAAGGATTTGGTGTTGTCTCGCCATAAACAGTAATTGGCTGTTTTTTGGCTTTGTTTTCGTCAATTTTAATAATCACTCCGCCATTATCTACAAATGCGGCAATTTGTTCTGCAACAGCATCTTTTACATCATCCCATTCAACAATACTATATCTTTCAATAGCAATAAAATTTCCTGAAATATAAACTGTTTTTACAAACGGAAGATAAAATAATTGCTGTGCTAATGGTGAAGATTGTGCCTCATCAATATTTTTAAATTCAAAATTCTGATTCTGTGTAATGAATTCCTCAAATTCAAACTTTAGGATAGTTGGATTTTGAGTTTCTTTTATAGTGATTTTTGTCATGAGTAGTATTTTTTTGCAAATTTAGTAAAGTTATTTTCTACTAATACCTATATTTGATTTTTTAATAAAATAATTAAGACTCTTCGCAAATTAATCGTACTAAATTGCATAGTCTTAAAATATATTCAAACAAATTACCTATATGAGATTTAGGATCAGGGTTTTCTTTATTTTTTTGATAACATCATTTTATTCTTATTCTCAAGAAGGGATTCCAGTTTATTCAGATTATTTATCAGATAATTACTATTTACTTCATCCGTCGATGGCTGGAGCTTCAAATTGTGCAAAAATAAGACTGACAGCCAGAAAACAATGGTTTGGTCAGGATGAAGCACCTTCTTTGCAAACGTTGAGTTTTAACGGAAGATTGGGAGAGAGGTCCGGTGCCGGAGTTATCGTTTTTAATGATAAAAATGGGTATCACTCTCAAAAAGGGGTAAAGCTTACCTACGCACACCATATTATGTTTTCCCGCGATGAAGTTGATTTGAACCAGCTTTCATTTGGTATCAGCGGAGGCGTTATTCAGAACCAGTTAGACGAGACTCAATTTGGCGGTACTTTTGATCCTATTGTTTTTGGTTCTATACAAAAAGATACTTATTTCAATGTTGATTTTGGAGCTTCTTACAATTACCTTGATTTTTATGCACACGCAACTGTGCAGGGTGTTTTAGAAACCAGAAGGGAATTATATACAGATTATGAAAATGATAATTTAAGAAAATTTCTTTTTAGCGCGGGATATGTTTTTGGTAAAATCGAAAATATCACTTGGGAACCATCTGTTTTATTTCAATTATTTGATCAGACAAAAGAAAAATCAATTGATATAAATATGAAAGCTTACAAAAATCTTGATTTTGGAAGTTTATGGGCTGCTCTGTCATACAGAAGGAGTTTTGATGGCGCACAATACAGTACGGGAAGTGGAGTATCATCTCAAAAATTACAATATCTAACACCTATTGTGGGTATAAATTATAATAACTTTATGTTTGCTTATACTTACTCACAAGTTATGGGCGATGTGAAATTTGACACAGGCGGTTATCATCAGTTAACTTTAGGAATCAATTTGTTCTGTAAAAAAGAACGTTACGATTGTAATTGCCCGGCTATTAATTAAATCTTTATTGTATGCTAATTAAATCTGTAAACGGAAAATCACCTGCAATTCCTGAGGATTGTTATGTGGCAGAAAATGCAACTATTGTTGGAGATGTAACTTTTGGAAGCTCCTGCAGTGTTTGGTTTAATGCGGTTATTCGCGGTGATGTTCACTTCATTAAAATCGGAAACAAGGTTAATATTCAGGACGGTGCGATTATTCACTGCACGTATCAAAAACATCCGACAATTATTGGTAATAATGTTTCTATTGGCCATAATGCCATTGTTCACGGATGTACCGTTCACGATAATGTCTTAATTGGTATGGGCGCAATTGTTATGGATAACTGTGTTATAGAAAGCAATTCTATTGTCGCAGCAGGCGCAGTTCTAACACAAAATACAACGGTAGAATCAGGAAGTATTTATGCTGGAGTTCCGGCAAAAAAAGTAAAAGACATAGATCAGTCAGATTTTGCGGGAGAGATCGAACGTATTTCTAATAACTATGTAATGTATTCAGGATGGTTTAAAAACGAAGAATAGTTACAAGTTTATTTTTTCGAAGAAAGCATTTTTGTAGCTTTCGCTAATTGGGATTCTTTTGTCACTAATCAACACTTTATTTTTTTGTATTGACTTTACATGTTTTATATTGATAATATAAGATCTGTGAATTCTTGAAAACCCTTTGTTTGACAGTAAGTTTTCCAGTTTTATTAAGCTGATTAAGGTAAGCGTAAATTTATTATCGGTTGTGTATATTTTTACGTAATCCTTCAAGCCTTCAATGAATAAAATATCCGAAAAATTCATTTTGACATTTTCGTACTCCGCTCTTACAAACATAAAATCCTGTTCAGATTCGGGAGTTGGAGTACTTTCTGTTACAGGCTGGATTACGGCAGCAGGATTTGAAATTTGTTGTGCCCTTACGACCGATTTTAGAAAACGATGAAAAGGTATAGGTTTTACCAGATAATCAACAGCGCCAAGATTAAAACCTTCTACAGCATAGTCTGAGTAAGCAGTTGTAAAAATAATTAGTGGTTTTTTCTCAATAGTATTCAAAAATTCAATTCCGGAGAAATGTGGCATCTGAATATCCAAAAAAATCAGATCAACATTATTCTGATTAATGAATGAAACAGCATCTATAGCATTGTTAAAAGTGCGTAATAATTCAAGTGTATCTATCTTGTTGACAAAATCTTCTAATAATTCAACCGCTAACGGTTCATCGTCTATAATTACGCATTTCATCTGTTGGAGATTATATTCTTAAATTGTTTTTGGTGCTCAAAAGTAATTTGAAACCAGTAAATTAAGTTTTAAAATTATCATAAATTACTGGTTTAGTTAAATTATTCGTTTGCAATATTGTTTTTGTGGAGATAACTTAAAGGTTAATTTATTGCTGTTTGAATACTGTCTAAATTTAATTTTAAATGCACCTGATAGAGTTTATTATCTTGCGTTATAGTAAGCTGGTGTGCATTCGGATACAGTAAATCAAGTCTGTTTTGAATATTGACCAATCCAATTCCTGAATTTTCAGGATCTTTTACATAATTTTCAATTGTATTTTCTATCCAGAAATCAAGGCTGTTTTCAAAAATAGTAATCTTAATTTTTATATGTGCGGCTCCCTTATAATCGGTCCCGTATTTAAAAGCATTTTCAACAAAAGAAATGAGCAGCAAAGGCTCAATAAATTTATTTTTGGTATCGCCATGAACATTAATATAAATATCTTCTATGTTATTGAGTCTTAGCTTTTGTAATTCAATATAATTCTGAATATAATTGATTTCTTTTTCTAAAGCCACCGTTTTATTATCTGTTTCATACAGCATGTAGCGCATTAATTCTGATAATGTTACGATGGCATCAGGGACCAAATCAGATTTCTTGTGAGCCAGAGAATAAATACTGTTTAAGGAATTAAATAAAAAATGCGGATTGGTTTGTTTTCGCAAATAAATTAATTCCGTATTCGTTCTGTGTGTTTCCGCGATTAATTTGTTTTGTTGGTTGTTATAAAATTCAGTTAATGTTCTAATAATAGCACTAATAGTAATAATAAGGATGTAAAAAAGCGAAGGTCCGATTTTAAAAAATAAAGGTTGTCGTGCCATAACAGCCTTGACGCGGTGACCCTTCAAAATAAATTTCATATCCTCACGCGGAGGCATCATATTGATATGTCTGACAGGCTTAAACTCCGGCATAAAATAGGTCATCCTTATAACCATAAAAAGAATAATAAGTGCCAGTACAAAAGCAAAATAAAGCCAGTATTTTTTTTCTAAAAGCAGGGTAGGAACCAAATAAAAATAATTCAGATAAAATAAAATGATACCTGTAAACCACTGTACATAAAAGTCATTATTTATTGTAAACGGACTTTCGTAAAACTGTATTAGTGAAGTCAAAATAAAGAATACCCATATAATGACATGAAACAGAATTTTATTTGAGCTTGTATTTTTTATGGCGCCTATGTTCATTTATAATTTTATTTTTAATAAAATTAATTCATTTTTATTTACCGTTGGCGATATGTTCTTCCGGAGTTTTTTTGCAACCAGTTCAGCCAGTTTTTGCGCATCTTCTTTTGTAGCAAAACTTTTAGAATCATTAATTACCGGAATAACCGATTGTTTGATAATAATTTGTCCTTTATAGGCAATTGCATAGCCCCATCCTGAAGGTGTCCTGAAGGTTTGCGTTTTAAATGTTTGATTGTTTGAACAAGCTGCAAATTGTAAAACCAATATAACAAGTAATAAATTCTTCCGGATTGTACTCCGGAAGAATCGTTTAATATTAATTATCATCATCATTTTGTTCCTCGGTTGGTTTAAATTCCCATGCGTCATCAAAATACGTTGTACCTATTCTTCCCAACATATAAAAACCGCGATTATTAATAGCAAATCCTACAGCATCAGTTCTTGTTGCACCTTCTATTGGAGTTCTTTCAACCCAAACGTCTGCTGACGGATTGTATTCCCATATAGTTTTTACACTTTCTCCGCCTACCACATACCCTAATCCATTCATTGTAAAGCTCGATGCATTAGAACGAACAATGGCATAATCATCATTGTAAGAGTCGTCATCATCTTCATCCTTATCAATATCTCTTTTTCGTGTCCAGACATCAGTAGAAGGATTAAATTCCCAAAAATCTTCCTGATAAACCCCATTATTTACACCAGTTGCCAGATAGGCCTTATTATCAATAACAAAAACAGTAGCGTTGCGTCTTTTATTTCCGCTAAATCCGTTTACAAGTGTCCAGGTATTTGCCTGATCATCATACTGATAAAAATCTTTTAAATAATTTCCGTCATAACCGGTTCCAAAATAAGCTTTTCCGCCAGCCTGAAAACCAACAGCCGCATATCTTGCCGTACCGGTAAAATCTGTTTTTTGTGTCCAGATGTTGCTAACAGGATCATATTGATAAAAATCCTTAAGTTTATTTGTGCCGTCATAACCCAATCCAACATAACCTTTACTATTTAGGGTAAAACTAGATGCAGAACTTCTCCCTATTCCTGTAAAATCGGCTTTTTGCTCCCAGTAATCCCCAGTTGAATTATAAGCCCATAAATCTTTTAGATATACGTCTCCGGTATACCCGGTTGCTATATAAGCATAATCCCCAATAACAAAACTAGTCGCACTAGATCTTGCTGGTCCGTCAAATGCTGATTTTTTTATCCAGTTTCCAATTAACTCATCATCTTCATCATCATTGCTGCAACCTGAAAAAAACAGGCCCGAAAACAGTGCCGCGAATAATATTCCCTTTTTAAAATTATTCATAGTATTAAATTTATTTATTGTTTGTATTTGATCCCAATTCCTATAATGTAGCCGTCGCTTATGTTAAAATCATAAACCTTATGATTGTTATCGTTCGTCAGAATGTATTTTTTATTAAAATCATATCCTGCCTTAAAGTTTATAAACCAGTTATTGTCCATATTTCTTTCATATTCAAAAGCAGAAGTCATTTGTGATAATATCGCTTTTGAGGCATTATAATCCAGATTTTGAGAATCTAAATGATAAAAATTACCATTAAAACTATTGGTCACGATAAACTTTTCCTGACATTGTTGGAATACGATATTTCTGAATCCGGAAATCCGATAACAATATTACTTTGTTCATTTAATTTATAACCTAAAGATAAAACCGGTGTAAGTTTGGGATAACCAAAAGCATTTGTTTTTGCTGCACCGATATTAATTGTTGTTTTTGGGCCCAATTGTCGGCTAAACTCAAAGTTTCCTAAAATGGTAAAATCAGAGGCATTTAAGTTTTGCTGAAAATTAGCAGTTGGTGTTACAGACAACTTCAATTTTGTCTTATCAGAAACAGTATAAGAAAAATTCAATTCATTCTGAATTTGATTCAACTGATCCAGGTTTTCAAAAACCTTAAAACTTCCTGATTCATAATTTACCTTCATATTCGAATAGATTAATGTATTCGTTATAGTAGTGTTTGAGTTTATTTTTTTATGAAATGAAAACCCAATATTGGTTTCATTAAAATTAATTTTCTCAGTAGGTTCCGTTTTTATATTTACCTCTGCAGAAATTTTTTCCTGAGCTTTCATTCCGAAAAAAGAAACAGATAAAACCGAACAAATTAAAAACCGTTTTTTCATTACTTAATTATTGGCTCAAAAGTAGGAGGCTGATGGTTTTAAAAAAAAGAAGATATATGTATGGTAGTTTTTGATAGACTAAACCGCGTTTTTTGAGGTTGAATGAGGTATTAAAGGCTATAATTGAGTTATAGATGATTTTCTACTATTCACAGTTCAAAAATGTGCGACTGTATATGTTATTGTGTAGTACAAAACGACGCGGTCTATATTTGTTCAAAAATGGATTATGAATAAGTTTATATTGATGTTGTTTTTTGCTTTTGCAATATTCTCATGTGGTACAGACACAGATGCAGGCGAATTTGTTGTTGGTGCTGATTATCTCGCTGTAAATAATAAGGTAATCCTGATTGATACAATGACTGTAGATATGTCTACAATAAATTTTGATTCACTTGTTACTTCATCCCAAAGCAGGATTCTAATAGGTAATTACGAGGATCCCATTTTTGGTAAAGTAAAATCAGACAGTTATTTTCAGTTAGGCGCAAAATCTTATTCCTTATTAAGTGGAGGCTCAGACACAGAAGCAGTTAATTATGTGTTAGATTCAATTTCGATGATTTTAAAATATAATAACTATTATTATGGAGATACTACTCAGGTACAGAAAATAGATATTCATAGAGTCCTTCAGAAAATAAAACCGAATACAGATGACGATAGCTTTTATAACAACTCTGTTCTAAACTATAGTCCCGAAAGTTTAGGTTCGATTTCCTATAAGCCAAGACCTACGGAGAAAGATTCGATTAATATAAAAATGGACCCGGTATTTGGATCAGAAATTTTTCAGAAAATCAAAAAAAGAGAAATTACAGATTTTACCAGTTTTACAGAATATTTTAAAGGAATCGTTCTGGTTCCATCAACAGCTAGTTCTTCAAGTGTCATTGGTTTTCATACCAGCACAAGTGTCGTCAGGATGTATTACTCAAAGTATCAAAGTCAGGAAGAGAAGTCTTATTATATAGATTTTGTAATTAGTGAGTCCTCAAAACAGTTTAATTCTATCTCATCAGACAAGGCAGGAACGCTGCTCCAGAACCTTCCAGCCTCAAATAGTAAATTATCCAGCATATTAACCAGTCGACAAGGATTTATTCAGTCGGGCACCGGTGTCGCCTGTCGAATTGATTTTCCTAACATAAAACAGTTAAAATACATTTCAGATAAGGGGGCAATTGTAGATGCACAATTGATTTTAAAACCAGTAAATAATTCTTATTCAGAAAAATATCCTTTAGCCGATTCAATACAAGTATATGTCGCTGATAATTTAAACAGAATCAGCAGTTCATTGGTAAATTCTGCAGGAGTAAATGTATACGGAATATTAAATAAAAAAAGTGACGAGTTTAATGAAAATATAGGCTACACGTTTGCTGTTGGTAACTTTTTGCAAAAGGAAATGCTTAAAACAGCCGATGCAAAATCTTCATTGGTTTTGACATTGCCAGGAATTTCTAAAACGGTAAACCGGATTGTTTTGGGAGATCAAAAACATGTAAACAATAAAATTCAACTGAAAATTTATTATATCTCCTATTAAATGAAAAATAAAATAATCTATTTGAGTTGCTTCATCCTGATGTCGCTCACTTCATTTTCCCAAAGCATTTCAAGCTCACCTTATTCTTTGTATGGCTTAGGAAGTTTGTATGATGCGGATTTTGGTTCACTTCCGGCAATTGGTTCTTCTGGAATTGCATTACCATCCAATACTTTTATTAATAACCTAAATCCCGCTTCGTTAGCATATTTGCCACTTAACCATTTTATGTTTGATCTTGGAGGAAAAGCTATTTCAACCACGTATCAAAGTAATTCAAGATCAGAAAAGCGTAATAATTTTCAATTTTCACATCTTGCTTTTGCTTTCCCTGTAACCAAAAATTCCGGATTTAGTGTAGCTTTAAGACCTTACTCAAGTGCTACTTTTAAAATTTCTAACTTAAAACTTCCAATCTCAGATAGTCAGGAATATTATTATTTAACAGCTGAAGGTTCAGGCGGATTAAATAATTTTGATTTTTCATACGGATATCGATTTGGAAAGAAATTATCTGTTGGAGTTTCGGCTATGCTGCTGTTTGGAAATACCACAGATGACAGAAGTTATTTAATTTCAAATTCGATTACCGCAATTAATAAAAAGACTGATTACAATGGACTGCGTGCCACTTTGGGATCGCAATATAAAATTGATTCTACTTTTACAATTGCGGCAACTTTCAAAATGCCTTCCAGGGTCAAAGCATCAAAAGTGCAAAGTGTGCAAACCCTTACAAATGATGTAGAAACTACTATTGAATCTGATGTAGCTTCTGATGCTGATGATTATTATATGCCTTTAGAAATGGGATTTGGGATTAGCAAGCGTTTCAAAAATAATCTGAATATGACGTTAGACTATGAAAAAAGCCTTTGGAAAAATACCAACCAATCAGATTTATATGGTGATTTTGTAAATCAGGATCGATTTGCACTTGGTTTTACTTTTAGCACCAAAAGGAATATTCGAAGTTATTGGGACAGGATTCAATACGCTGCCGGAGCAAATTTTGACACAGGCTATCTTGAAGTTGATGGAAAAAGAGTAAACAATGCCGCAATTTCTTTTGGACTTTCCCTGCCTATTGAAAATACATTATCGGCTTTGCATGTTTCTTATTCGTATGGACAAAAAGGCAAAATTTCTGATAATCTTATAAAAGAAAATTACCATAAAATATCCCTCAATCTATCTTTGGATGGAATTTGGTTCGTCAAGCGAAAAATTGAATAGATTAAAAATCCTTTTGTATAACAGAGTATTTATTATCTAAAATTGATTCTAATACAGAAGGATTTGAGTTCACATAAAATACAGGTTCACCACTTTCAGAATCAGTAAAACCAATTTGTTCACGCAAAACATTTTGAGTCTGACGTGCAACAGCTTCTCCTGAATCTATAATTTTTATATGTTCAGGAAGAATCTTTTTGATTTGGGGTATAAGGTACGGGTAATGACTGCAGCCCAAAACCAGATAGTCAATATTAGCTTCTATCATAGGTTGCAAATACGTTTCCAGCAGTTGCGTCATCTCAGGCGAATTAAGGTTGCCTTCTTCAATAAGTTGCACCAGACCATGTCCAACCTGCTCAATTATAGTAGTGTTTTGAAACATCTCAGCAGTTTTATTAAACAGTTCACTGTTCAGTGTTCCTTTTGTTGCCAAGATTCCAATGACTTGAGTTTTAGAATTATTAGCAGCAGGTTTTATAGCCGGTTCAATTCCTATAAATGGTATATCATACTCTTCACGAAGTTCTCTAATTGCATTTGTTGTCGCTGTATTGCAGGCAACAACGATGAGCTTACAATTGTTTGCAATCAAAAAATCAACATTTTTTTTACTTAAAGCAACAATCTCTTCTTTGGTTCTCTGACCATAAGGAGCATTTTTGCTGTCTGCCAGATAAATGGTTTTTTCGTTCGGAAGTAGTTCATGAATGGCGCTCCAAATGGAAGTTCCTCCAATACCAGAGTCAAAAACGCCTATAGGATTGTTGTTTGTCATAAGGCAAAGTTACATATTTCTAAGATTTTGTACAATTAGGTTTTTAAATAAAATATTACTTAATTGTAAATAAAATACTATATTTGATTATAACCTAAACAATTTATACTATGAAGATTATCGAGAAATTGTCTGCAGAAAAATTATCAAGGGAAGAGTTGAAAAAAATTAATGGAGGGACTCCTCCGGTATGTCAGACAGGTAAGGTCTGTTATCGTGGAGAAGATGAAAATGGTAACATTCTTTGGGATTGTGTACCATTGACAACAAAATGTCCGGATCTATAATATAAAAAAAGAGGAGTTAAAAGCTCCTCTTTTTATTTAAATCTGTTTGCGATAAATTCTTTATCGCAGTTTTAAAATTTTAAAGTCTTGCTAAATAAAATGTAAAAGCAGAAAAGAAAAATATTAAAATATAGTTTAATAAAAAACGGCTTAACTATTTTAGTTAAACCGTTTTTTATTATAATTTAAGGTTTTATTAGAAACCTAAATCTTTTTTAACATCAGCAGTAATGTTTGGACCGTCAGCTAACAAAAGAGTAGAACCGTCTAATACATATTGGAAACCTTTAGCTTTTCCAACTTTTTGGATAGAAGCTCTAACTTTTTCCATTAAAGGTTTTACGATGTCATTTTCTTTTTGTTGTAGTTCTTTTTGTGCATTGTCTCTGTAATCAACAATTCTTTTTTGCATATCCTGAACTTCTTTAGAACGTTCACCGTTTACAGCTTCAGTTACAGTAGCAGCTTCAGCTTCGTACTTTTTGATTTTTACTTGGTATTCGTCAACCATTTTTTTGTACTCAGTATCGTATGTACCACTTAATTTTTGTAGTTGATTTTGAGCGTCAAGCATTGCAGGCATTTTCGACATAATCTCGCTAACATCAACATGAGCTACCTTAGCTTGTGCGTTCATTGTGTTACTCGCTCCTAAAACTAACATAGCAGCAATTAGTAAAGTTTTGATTTGTTTCATCATTTTTAAAATATTAATTAATTATTGGTCGTATTTGTTTTTTGTGTTTCGGCTTCTTTTGCTTTTTTAGCAGCCTCTCTTTCTTCTAAAATTTTCTTTTTTCTCTCTTCTAATTCTTTTTTACGCTGTTCGTAAAGTTTTTGTCTTTCCTCTGCCTTATTTTCCGTTGGAGTTACAGGCTCAGTTGTTGTTGCCTTTGGTTCCGTTGTTGTTGCAGGTTTTGACGTATTGTCTGTTTTTGTTGATTCAGAAACCGTGCCATTTTTTTTGGCTTCTCTTTCTTCCTGTAACGTTTTTCTTCTGTCTTCGTATTCTTTCTTCTTAGCTTCTTGTTCGGCTTTTCTGTCCTGAATCAATTTTTCTCTCGCAGCTTTTCTATCATCCAAAACTTTTTGTCTGTCTTTCATTGCCGGATTTTCATCAATGGCATTTTCAAGATTTTCTTTAGCTTCTTGTTCTTTTAATTGTTTTTTAGTAAGTTGTTCACGCTTTTCTGTTCTGTTAAGAACTCGTATAACCTGATCACTAATATCAAATCTTTTGTTGCTGAAAAGCATTGTAAGGTCTGATGATTTATCAAAAATAAAGTCATAATTTTTTGCTTCTGCAATATCCTGAACAGCTGTAAAAACCTGATCCTGGATTGGTTTTGCCAAAGCAGCCTTATGTCTCATTAAATTCCCGTCGGCACCAAACTGCTTTTGCTGATAATCTAACATTTCAGTTTCCTGAAATTTAATTTCAGTTTCTCTCTCGTCAATAAGCTCTTTTGTAAGCAAAGCTTTTTCGGTAGAAAGACTTTCTTTGAGTTTATTTATTTCTATTTTCTTTGACTCAATTTCCTGCTTCCATTTTTGCGCCTTTAACTCAAGCTGTGCTTTTGCTTCTTTATAATCGGAAACGTTTTCCAGAATATACTCCATATCAATGTAGCCAATCCTTGTGGTTCTAGTCTGAGCCTGACTTGTATTTGCTACAATCGAGGCTAAAAATATAAATAAATATAGTTTTCTCATAACATAACTTTATTTGATGATTTTTAACCAAACGTAATTAATCTAAAATTGTTGTCCAATAATGAAGTGAGTTTCCCAACCATTTGCTTTATTAGTAACAGATCCTGGTAACGCATCAAATCCATAACCAAAATCAATACCTAATAATCCAAAGGCAGGCATAAATACACGTAAACCAACACCAGCAGAACGATTCAAATCAAACGGGTTGTATTCTTTGAATGTAGGATATGATGAACCTGCTTCCAAAAAGGTTAAGGCATAAATAGATGCTGATGCTTTTAATGTAATTGGGTAACGTAATTCCATTGAGAATTTGTTATAAATCGTTGCTCCAATTTGCTCTCCATTAGAATTTACCGGTGTTAATGAGTTGTTTGGATAACCTCTTAACTGAATAGTTTCTCTACCATCCATTGAGTAGTTGGCCATTCCGTCTCCTCCTAAATAAAAACGCTCAAATGGTACGACACCACGTGCCTGATCGTAAGCTCCTAAGAAACCAAATTCTGTTAGTGTTCTTAATACTAGTTTTCCGTAAACTTTTGTATACCAGTCAGCTTTAAATTTTACTTTGTAATATTCTAACCAATTGTATTTTTTCTGATCGACTTTTCCCTGATCTGTGTCAGCACTAGAAAAATCAGAACCTACACTTACATATCCAGGATTTCCATCAGCTCCTATTTGAACTTTTACGTAATCGCCATTATTTAACGGCTTTCCATCTATGCCATTTCCAGATGTTCCGGTGTATTGTGTTTTGTATTCTTTTTGATTTTTTAAATCACCATAATCAACACCATTAAACAATGAATATGGAGGCGTAACTTTTGCTGAAATACTAAATTCCGATCCGTATGTCGGGAAAATTGGATTTACCCCTTTATTACTTCTTGAAATCCCTATCGTATATGCTAAGTTTCTTGAAGCTCCATTACCAAAGGTAAACAAACCTGTGTTATAATTATTTAAATCATAATGTTGGTAACTTACAGATTGTGAAAGAACAAAATAGTCATCAGGCACAGTTAATCTTTTTGCTAAACCAACTTGTACTGTAAAAATATTAAAACTTTTGCTTTTATCAACATCTCTTGTTATATAATTGTTTAAGAACTGTTTACTGTATGAAATAGAAGAACTAAATTGTACAGGTCTTTTTCCTCCAAACCAAGGTTCTGAAAATGATACGCTATACGTTTGGAAATAAGTACTTCCCTGTAAACGAAGCGAAACTTTTTGTCCGTCACCCATAGGCAATGGCTTATAAGAATCCTTGTTGAATATATTTCTGGCTGAGAAATTGTTAAAGGATAATCCAAGAGTTCCAATAAATCCGCCTCCGCCATAACCTCCCTGAAGTTCTACCTGGCTAGATCCTTTCTCAACAACATGGTACTCAATATCAACAGTTCCTGCAGCAGCATCAACATTTTTAAACTTAGGATCAATTGCTTCAGGATCAAAAAATCCTAACTGTCCAATCTCACGTATAGTTCTTACTAATTGTTCTTTACTGTATTTTTCACCTGGTTTGGTTCTTAATTCACGATAAATAACACGGTCATTCGTTTTGTCATTACCAACTACTGAAATTTTATTAAAGTAAGCGATAGGACCTTCTGTAACCCTTATTTCAAAATCGATTGTATCATTAACCGTTTTTACCTCTACAGCATTTATATTTGAAAACAAATAACCATTATTTTGGTATAAGTTTGTAATATCTTCTGCATCTGGTTTTGTCTTGTCTGCAATTCTTTTTTCAAGTAAAACCCCGTTGTAAGTTTCTCCTTTTTTGATTCCTAAATAACGGTTTAATAATTGATCAGAATAAACAGTATTTCCTAAGAATTTAATATTTCCGAAGTAATATTTGTTTCCTTCCTCCAAATTAATTTTAATGGCAAGCATATTTTTTTTCTTGTCATAAGTAACAGAGTCATAGATAATACGGGCATCACGATATCCTTTTTCTTTATAGGTCGCAATTACTTTCTCTAAGTCGGCTGTATACTTTTCAGGAATAAACTTTGAAGACTTGAAAACACGTAATAAATTTTTTTGTTTCGTGTCTTTCATTGCAGCTCTAAGCTTAGTATCACTAAGCTGCGTATTTCCTATAAAGTCTATACTGCTGATTTTTACTTTATCACCCTTATCAACCCTTACAAGCATATTTACCTGATTTCCGGCAGTGGAGTCAGGTGTGTTTGTAATGGTAACTTTGGTGTTGTAAAAACCATCTTTTTTATATTTATTTTCAATATAATTTTTAGTGGTAGTAATAAGGTTTTCATTTACAATTTTGTTCTTAGTTAAATTGTTATCCTTGATTAATCCTTCTACTTTACTCTTTTTGACACCAACAAATTTAACTTCGTTTAATTTAGGAAGCTCAACAATGTTTAAGTCTAAATAAATACTATCGTTATCAATTTTATTTACATAGAAAGCAATTTCGTCGAAAAGACCAAGTTTACCTAATTTTTTAATAGCGCCACTGATTTCTTCGCCCGGAACTGTTATTTCCTGTCCTTTTTGAAGACCAGAGAATGTAACTACCGTTTGCTCATTGAAGCTTATTTTACCAACAACAGAAACTTTAGCAAGAATATATTTTTTTCCTTGATCAAAAGGAACTCTTTCCTGTGCTTTTATTTGTGAAAAACTACCCAAAAGAAGTAGGGTAAAGACTATTTGTATTCTTTTTTGTAACACTAAAAAATTATTTAATTTGTTCACTGGTTTTTCCAAATCTACGTTCTCTTTTTTGATAACTAATAATAGCCTCATATAAATCCTGGTCTTTAAAGTCTGGCCACAAGACATTAGTAAAATATAATTCTGCATAGGCAATCTGCCACAACAAAAAGTTACTTATTCTATGTTCTCCACTTGTTCGTATTAATAAATCTACATCAGGTAAATTTTGCGTGTAAAGATGCTCATTTATAATTGAATCGTCAATAGTGTCTAATGAAATTATATTATTTTTAACTTTATCACTGATGATTCTCACGGCATTTACTAATTCTTCACGTGATCCGTAACTTAATGCCAGAGTTAAGGTTAAACGAGTGTTGTTTTTTGTTTTTTCTATAACATCCAAAAGTTCTTTTTGAGCTGTTTTTGGTAATTTTTCAAGATTTCCAATAGCATTAAGTCTGATGTTATTTTCCTGTAAGGTTACAAGCTCTTTTTTTAATGAATTAATTAATATTTTCATTAAAGCTTCTACTTCTAATTTTGGACGGTTCCAGTTTTCTGTAGAAAAGGCATATAGAGTTAAATACTCAATTCCGAGTTGAGCACACGTTGTAATAGTTTGTTTTACAGATTTTGTTCCGTTTTCATGACCAAAAGCCCTTAAAAAGCCTTGTTGTTTGGCCCAACGGCCATTCCCGTCCATAATAATGGCCAGGTGTTTGGGTAAATTGGTTTGATCTATTGAGTCTAGTAAATTCATTTTATTATTCTGCACAATAGCAAGGTTTTTTTCCAAAAGTATACGTTAAAGTAAGGCCAGAGAAAACATACCAATCATTGTTGTTTAAATTTCCAAAGCGTAACGGGGCCAAATTTCCATTGCTGGGATTGCTTCCGTCAATATTGTCGGTAAAAGTATAGCGAGCCCCAACTTCGGCTGCTAAAATTAGACGAGGTGTTACATTTGATTTTATACCTAATATAATAGGTATAGCAAATGAACTTGAATTTTTATCTTTTCTTGTTTCTCCTCCGGATATATATAATTCATCATAGTTAAAATAACTAAGACCTGAATATATATAAGGTGTAATTTTTGGATGATAATCATGAAGATTGAAATCAAAAAAGTTAAACTCTAAACCCGCAGATAGTTCTTTTATATTATTTTTAAATTTATAGCCTCTTTTGCTTCTTCCTGTTTCTTTAGTGTCCAAATCATTTCCTGCAATGTTGGATTGTGTAAAAGAGAAGCGATAGGAGTGGCGTGGACTTCTGTTCCATTTGTACAAAATACCAAAGGCTGGTTTTTCCGGTGCAATATAAGTTGTGCTTCCAACGTCTCCTACAAAGTTGCTTCCACCCAAAAACACACCAATCTCATTGATTTGAGCGTTTAGTGTAATGAAGGGGAAAAAACATAACAATAAATTAAAAAATTTTTTCATTTAATTCAAAATTGCGTGCAAATATAATAATTCTCGATACGAATCAGCGTTTGTTTAGTTAAATGTGCTTTTTTTTCAATTTACAATATGATTTTGAGACATTTACTAATGATTCGATACATGCAAAACGGTAAAAAGTACTATAATCGTATAGTATTGAATCAGAAAAGAGATTAATTTCTCTTATCTTCTCCCCAAAGTAATTTATTTCTTAGCGTTTTTAAGAAAGTTTCGCCTGGAATCTCAACCATCTTTATTTTGAAATTTGTTTTTTTTATTGTTAAAACTGACTCATTTTTTACAGAAGAAATCCTGGAATCTAATGAAACCAAATATTGATCTTCTCTTCCCGAAACACGAAGTTTTATTTCTGTATCATCAGGAATAACGAGTGGCCTGGCTGTTAAGTTATGAGGTGCAATAGGTGTAATTACCAAACTTTTTACATCCGGAGTCAATAATGGCCCGCCACAACTCAAAGAATATCCTGTAGATCCGGTTGGTGTAGATATAATTAATCCGTCGGCCCAGTAAGAATTAAGATATTCATTATTCAGATACGTTTCAACAGTAATCATAGAGGTAGTATCTTTTCTGCTTACTGTTACCTCATTCATGGCAAAATTTAATTTTGAAATACTTTCAATTTCCGGCTCACAAGTTAAGCTTAGTAAAGTTCTCTCAGAAGTAGTATAATTTTTTTCAATCACAAACTGCAAAAAACTACCAATGTTTTCTTTTTGAACTGTCGCTAAAAAACCCAGTCTTCCTGCATTAATTCCTAAAATTGGAACGCCCGAGTCACGAACAAGTGTAGCCGCTCTTAAAAGGGTACCATCACCTCCAATACTAATTAACATTTCAAAACTATCATCTAATGAAGTGCTTGGTGAAAAAGTGTTGTACTCTTTTTTAATAAGTTCTTTTTCATAAAGCATTTTAAGAAAGTTTTCTTCAATAACCATTTCGACATTATTGGATTTAAAAAACAAAAAAATGTCCTTGATAATTGGCTCGGTACTATTTTGATAATATTGTCCGTAAATGGCTACTTTCATTCCTTTTAATTAGATTGTATCATTAGATAATGTGGCAATGCGTCAATTTAGATAATTAGATACTGATAGTGCTGTTCGCTTAGAAATTATCTAATTGACTCATTATCTAATGCGCTAAATTTTATATATTAAGGTATTTGTCTAAATAATCAGAACGTTCCTTTAAGCTGTTAATATAAGTGTCTTCCTGATGTTCAGATATGATTTCGTAGTTATATCTTCTAAAAGTCTGTATAATTTCGTTCATCGCTCCCAATCCAATTTTTATTGTCACCTGAACATTTTCAAGATCAGCTTCAGAAATGAAACAGCCCAAAATTTTTCCGTTATTACTTTCTACGATCTGCGTAATCTGACTCATAGAATAATCTGTAATGCCTTTTTGAACGATAATTATTCCGCCTTGTTCTTTTAAAAATGTAGTTTCCTTGAAGAATTTCATAATATCTTCCATTTCATAATATCCTATATAGATATTATTTTCATCAAGAACAGGGATTATATTGGTGTGATTTTTAGCGAAAAGCTCTAAAACATCCAGCCATATCATCGATTTTCTGGTAAAAAAACGTTCTAATGTATATTTGTAATCAATGGCCTTTTTGTCCATATCAAAAGTTTCAACGTCATCAGCAGCAATACTTCCAATGTAAATGCCATTTTCCAAAATAGGAAAATGAGAAAAATTTAAGTCGGCAAAAAAGTCCTGAACCGACGCTATCGTTTCCTGGCTGTCGATTGCTCGAAAATCGTTTGTGATATAGTTGGTAATTTCTGTCATAAATCAATTGTAGATATTTGTTGCAAAATAATCAAAAAATAGCAAAAACCGCTACGTTTTACTTTGTATTTTTGTGGTAACAAATATAATGTTACCAGAATTAATTATCTATTTATATGACAAAGTTAAGTGTAAATATCAATAAAATTGCAACCCTAAGAAATGCGCGTGGTGGAAATGTTCCTGATTTATTAAAAGTAGCAACAGATATTCAGAATTTCGGAGGGCAGGGAATTACCATTCACCCCCGTCCGGATGAGCGCCATATTCGCTATCAGGATGCGCGTGATTTAAAAGCAATTGTGCATACAGAATATAATATTGAAGGAAATCCGCAGCATAATTTTATTGATTTGGTTTTAGAATGTAAACCTGATCAGGTAACGTTGGTGCCCGATGCAATTGGTGCTATTACTTCTTCTGCAGGTTGGGATACAATAAAAAATCAATCATACCTTAATGAAGTTATTCAGGAATTTCAGAGAAATGGTATCAGAACTTCTATTTTTGTAGATCCGGTTTTACAAATGATCGAAGCAGCAAAAAAAACAGGAACTGACAGAATTGAACTATACACAGAAGCTTTTGCTCATCAATATGATTTAGGAAATAAAAACGGAATAGAACCTTATATAAAAGCTGCAGAATTGGCGAACGAATTAGGTTTGGGAATTAATGCCGGTCACGATTTAAGTCTTGACAATATTCAGTTTTTCAAGCAAAATATTCCGGGATTATTAGAAGTTTCGATTGGGCATGCTTTGATTGCAGAAGCACTTTATCTTGGTTTGGATAATGTGGTCAATATGTATTTAAATAAATTGAAATAAGGCTCTAAACTTATTTAGAATTAAAAAATCTGGTGCATAACCAGATTTTTTAATTCTAATACTACAAGTTAGTCTTTTATGTTAACTGAAAATTTTACTTCTCCATTTATTACAGCATCAATATTTCCAGAGTTATTAAGAGTTATGTAATCAATATTTCCAATGTTAGGAATATTAGGGCCTATTGTTTTAGAAACATTCCCTTTAAAAAGGTGTATAACATTTCCACTTATTATAAGATATACATTTGACGATAGTGCGTTGCTAAATTTAATATTTGGTGTAATACTTCCTAAGTCTCTAAATTCTGTATTGCTATATAAAATTAATTTTTGTGATCTTATATAAAGAGTGTAATTGCCGTTTGGTGATGTTAATCTAGCCCCTGTTGTTAGCCTCTCCCAAGGGTATAAAATCGATTTTATAGGATATGGAAACATTTTTCCGATAAACATTTGATCAGTTCGTGATAAAGTAGAAACAAAAGGTACTGAAAATCCATCAGTAGTAAAGGAGGGTGGGAAAGAATAAGTCATTACAGATGCAGAGTCATACTGGGTATAGATATCGTATTGACTTGTTGGTAATGCGTTGAATATTTGACTATCAACCTGATCTCTGCTCCATCCAATTACATTTTGATAATAATCATAAACAGCAGGTTTATTCCATTGGATGTTTGCAGCTGGATTTTGATTTTCATGTTGAAGTCCCAACAAATGCCCAAATTCATGCAAGGTAATGCCTTTAATACGGTCTTCAGGTATATTTGGATTACTTAATTGTCCAAAATTGATTGATCTTCCAAATGTATAATTGCTGCCGGTTTCAAAGAAAATTGATGCATCTGATTCATCATTTGCGCCAACGTAAACGAAATTTAAATTAGCAACAGATGTCCATTCACTAGCATACTCTTTGATTTTATTCTGAAGTTCAACAGAACCTCCAACAAATCGAATTCTTATAGTTTGGCCTGTAATCCAGCTGTTATTGTTTTTAAACACAGCATTTCCTTTTGAGGTTGTGCCTGTATTCTGTGTTTTTTCTAATGTCGTACAAACAGGAAACTCGTTTTTGGATAAGTTTTCTTTATTGATTAACTGCGTTTCAGTACTTACTGCATCATCATTGCTGGAGCAAGATGTTAAGATTTGGGAAATTACTAACGAAAATAAAATGATTTTTTTAATCATGGGTTAGGGAAGGGGGTTAAATTAAATAATGAATCAAAGATTAATTTGATTGGTATGGTGCGAATATAAACTTTTGAATTTATTTTCTTCTAAAAAAAATACAAATTGTATGTTTTTTTTTAATAAATATATTTTAAATATATATTGAAAAATTTATTCAAAAGATATTTGCCAGATAAGTTTTTTATATTTGTAACATAAAAGAAATAATAAATGTTATATTCAAAAATAGAAGGCCAAGGAAAACCATTTGTCATTATGCATGGATTTCTTGGAATGTCAGATAATTGGAAAACCCTGGCAGGACAATATGTTGAAGCCGGTTTTCAGGTTCATATTTTAGATTTAAGAAATCATGGGCGCAGTTTTCATTCTGATGAATGGAGTTATGAAGCAATGGTAAAAGATGTGTTCGAGTATTGTCAGGCAAATCAATTAACAAATATTGATCTTTTAGGACATTCTATGGGAGGAAAAGTAGCAATGCTTTTTGCCACAACACATCCGGAAATAGTAGATAAATTAATTGTAGCAGATATTGGTCCTAAATTTTACAAACAGCACCACCAGGATATTCTGGCAGGATTAAATGCAGTTGATTTTTCTGTAAAACCAAGCCGAAATGACGTAGAAGCAATTGTAGCAAAATATGTTCCTGATTTTGGAACACGACAATTTCTTTTGAAAAATTTATACTGGAAAGAACCAGGTCAGCTGGCCTTTAGGTTTAATCTCGAAGTTTTTAATAATAATCTGGATGCAATTGGAAAACCTCTGGCAGAAGGATTGATTTTTAAGAACCCTACATTATTTATCCGTGGAGGAAATTCAGGATATATAGCAGATGAAGATATCGATCAGATACGTCAGCATTTTCCGGATTTAAAACTGGAAACTATTCCAAATGCAGGTCATTGGCTTCATGCCGAAAATCCGAAAATGTTTTTTGAATTAACATCTGCATTTTTAAAAGAGTAATAATTTGATGAAAAATTTATTACTTTTAATTAAAACTTTAAATCTATAAAAATGAAAATAATACTTAGACTCCTTGTTACAGCAGCGTTGGTCTTGTTAATTGCTAATATCTTGTCAGGAGTTCATGTGGCAAGTTTTGGTACAGCTGTAATTGTTGCAGTCGTTTTAGGATTGCTTAATCTTTTTATAAAACCAATATTAGTTATCCTGACGTTACCGGTTACTGTTATCACTTTGGGCTTGTTTTTATTAGTGATTAATGCAGTTATTATTTTGCTATGCACAAATATTGTAGGAGGTTTTGCGGTAGATTCATTCTGGACAGCCTTAATATTTAGCGTTATATTATCTGTTCTTCAGTCTATTACTTACAAAATATTGAGAGACGATAAATAAAATAAAATACAAGAGAGGTTGAAAACTCCTTAAAATACAATAGGTTAAAAACTTGGTTGGGTTGCAAAAATTTTATAATTTTGCAACCCAATTTTATTACGTAAATTAAAGAAGAAGATGGATATTAAAAGAGTAGCAATAGACGCTGTGAATGAAACAATTGTAATGACAGTTGTTCACATGGATTATAAAGGTCAAGTAGCAAAAAGAATAAACGAAAAAATGCCTTTGGCTACCGTTAAAGGTTTTAGAAAAGGACAAGTTCCTAAAGACCTTGTTGAAAAACAATACGGAAAAGCTATAAAGCAGGAAGAAGTTAAAAAAGTAGTTGATTTGGCTTTGGAGCGTTTTGTTCAATCTGAAAGATTAAATCTTTTGGGAACTCCTCTTGCTAAAGTAAATGAAAATTTTGATTGGGATGCTGAAGAACTAACTTTCGAATATGAAATTGGTTTGGTTCCTAACTTCGAAATTGATTTAGAAGCAAAAAATAATATCGTAAAATATATCGTTACTGCCGATGATAAATTAATCGACGGACAAGTAGAGCGTATCCAAAAACAATTCGGAAAAGCAATTCCTCAAGATAAAGTTGAAGCTGATTCTGATTTAACAGGAACTTTTGCAAACGAAGAAAAAGGAATTAACAATACTACTACTATTTCAGTATCTACTTTCAACAAAAAAGCCGGAGATAAATTTATCGGTAAAAAAGTTGGAGATGTTGTTACAATAAGCACAAAAGGTTTATTCGAAGACGATCACCAATTAATGGATTACCTAAAAGTAGCTCATGATGATGTTCACGGTTTAGATGTTGAAGTAAACTTTACTATCGAAGCAATCAACGGAGCAGAATTGGCAGAATTGAACCAGGAATTGTTTGATAAACTTTTTGGTGAAGGAAAAGTAGCTTCTCTTGAAGATTTGAAAGCTAAAATTAAAGAAGATGCTGAAGCGCAATTTGCACAACAAGCAGATCAAAAATTATTGATGGACGTTCAGGATTTCCTTATCGAAAACACAAAATTTGATTTACCGGCTGAATTTCTTAAAAAATGGTTGCAAACTGTTGGAGAGAAAAAGCTTTCTGCAGAAGAAGCTGAAGTTGAATACGCAAGATCTGAAAAAGGATTACGTTTTCAATTAATTGAAGGAAAAGCAATGGCTCAAAGTAATATCCAGATTACATTTGAAGATTTGAAAGAGTTTACAACAAGCGCTATCAAACAACAAATGGCTCAATTTGGACAAGCAAATCCAACTGACGAAGAAGTTCAGGGAATTGTTGCCAGAGTTTTATCTAATCAGGAAGAAGTGAAAAGACTTTCTGAGCAGGTTGTAGCATCAAAATTGTTAGATTTGTTTAAAGAAAAAGCAAACCCAACAACTAAAGAAGTAACTTACGAAGAATTTATCGCTGCGTCTTACGGAGAATAATTTCTAAAAAATAAGTATATTTGAGCGTCAGGAAAGTTTTTCTTGGCGCTTATTTTTTTGTTTCAGGTTTCAAGTTCTGCGCGTAACGTAGAGCAATACGAAACTTTAAACCTGAAACAAAAATTATTTCAGACAAATTGACATCCTTTACAAATAGGTACAACCTTTGATGAAAGATATATAAATAATGTAAAACTTAGAACACTTAAAATATGAACTACGGTAAAGAATTCAAAAAATTTGCTACAAAGCACCAAGGAGTAAACGCAATGTACTATGACAAAATCGTAGCAGCGATGAACCCAACAAACATGACTCCATACATTATCGAAGAACGCCAGTTGAACGTTTCGCAACTAGATGTCTTCTCAAGATTAATGATGGACAGAATTATCTTTTTAGGAACAGGTATTGACGATCAAATCGCAAATATTGTTCAGGCACAATTATTATTTTTAGAAAGTGCAGATGCCTCAAAAGATATTCAGATTTATTTAAACTCTCCTGGAGGAAGCGTTTACGCAGGTTTAGGGATTTATGACACGATGCAATACATCAAACCGGATGTAGCTACAATCTGTACTGGAATGGCAGCTTCTATGGGAGCAGTTTTATTATGTGCAGGAGCAGCAGGAAAACGTTCGGCTTTGCCACATTCAAGAGTAATGATTCACCAGCCATCTGGTGGAGCACAAGGTGTTGCAACTGATATGGAAATCAACTTACGTGAAATGCTGAAACTGAAAGATGAATTATATAAAATTATTTCTGAGCATTCTGGACAGTCATTTGAAAGAGTTCACAAAGACAGTGAGCGCGATTATTGGATGAAAGCTGACGAAGCTAAAGAATACGGAATGATTGATGAAGTATTGAGAAGAGGATAATTTTCCAGTTAAAAATTTGTTTCAAGTTTCAGGTTAACAAAACAAACTTGAAATCTGAAACCTGAAACCTTTTTTAAAAACTTGAAACAAAATAAAAAAGTTAATTATTGCTAAGTTTTTGAGGTTTTAGTGAAAAATCTCAGAAACTTAGTAACTTTGCAGCTTAGTAATAAAAAAAGAATGGCTAAAGTAGTATTAGAATGTTCGTTTTGTGGAAGAAAGAAGCCAGAAACCAATTTATTGATTGCAGGTATTAATGCGCATATTTGTGATAAGTGTATTGAGCAGGCACACGGAATTGTATTAGAAGAATTAAAATCAAGCGGAAGTGCAAAACTTGTTGGTGATTTAATTTTAAAGAAACCAAAAGAAATCAGAGCTTTTCTGGATCAATATGTTATTGGCCAGGATCAGACTAAAAAAGTAATGTCAGTTGCGGTTTACAATCACTACAAACGTTTAATGCAACAGCAATTAGACGACGAAGTAGAGATTGAAAAAAGCAACATCATTATGGTAGGTCAAACCGGAACCGGAAAAACATTAGTAGCTAAAACCATTGCAAAAATGTTAGACGTTCCGTTGGCTATTGTAGATGCAACCGTACTTACAGAAGCAGGTTATGTTGGTGAAGATGTTGAAAGTATTTTGACACGATTACTGCAAGCTGCAGATTACGATGTAACCAAAGCAGAAAGAGGAATTGTATTTATTGATGAAATTGATAAAATCGCCCGTAAGAGCGATAATCCGTCAATAACACGTGACGTTTCTGGTGAAGGTGTTCAACAGGCTTTACTGAAATTACTAGAAGGAACAGTTGTAAACGTACCGCCAAAAGGAGGACGTAAACATCCGGACCAGAAATTTGTTGAGGTAAATACCCAAAACATCCTGTTTATTGCAGGAGGAGCTTTTGATGGAATAGAACGTATTATTTCAAAACGTTTAAACCGTCAGGCAGTTGGATATTCAACATCTAAAAATGTAGACAATATCGACAAAGACAATTTGTTACAATATATTATCCCAAAAGACATTAAAGATTTTGGATTAATTCCGGAAATTATTGGTCGTCTTCCGGTTTTAACGCACATGGATCCTTTAGATAAGGAAACACTTCGTGCAATTTTGACACAGCCTAAAAATGCATTGGTAAAACAATATCAGAAATTATTTTTAATGGATGAAGTTGAGTTTAACATTACCGATGAAGCTTTAGACTTTATTGTAGACAAAGCTTTAGAATACAAACTAGGAGCTCGTGGCTTACGCTCGCTTTGTGAAGCAATCTTAACAGATGCAATGTACGAACTACCAAGTTCTGATGATAAAGTTTTATCAATCGATAAGGATTATGCAGAACACACATTGAGTAAAAATTTATTGAAGAGAATGGAAATTGCTTCGTAAATTCTAAATACAGCTTTGTCAAAGTTTTAAACTTTGACAAAGATTAACAACCAACCTGTTCATTTATTTGAGCAGGTTTTTTTATGCTTTTTTGAAATTGTTTTCATTTCCAATTTTATGTAAATTGGCATCATGAAAAAAATCTTGTGCGTCGTAATCATACTGTTTTTATTTTCTTGTAATAAAAAAGAAAATAAAGTAAATGTTTCAAAAAGTGAATACACAGAAGTTGTTGTTTCAAAAGAGAAACTCAGCAAAATTAAAGACATTAATTATACTGCCTATTATAAAGAAGCAAAAGAATATTGTAAAAAAAATAACCTGAATCAGAATAAATTTATTTTGATAGATTTAGGTATTCATTCTGGTTTAAAACGATTTTTTATTTATGATTTTAATAAAAATGAAGTTCTGAACTCCTTTATGGTAAGTCATGGTTGCGGTAATAACAAGTGGGGAGGAACTTTCTCAAAAGATAATCCGTTAATCAGTAATGAATTGGATTCACATTGTTCTTCTACTGGTAAGTTTGTTATCTTGGATCGGGGAGTTAGTCAATGGGGAATCAAAGTAAATTATATTTTACAGGGAAAAGAAAAATCGAACACCAATGCCAAAAACCGTGCTATAGTTTTGCATTCTTGGGATGCAATTTCAAGTAATGAAGTTTATCCCGAAGGAACTCCGGAAGGTTGGGGATGTCCAGCCGTTTCTAACGAAAACATGAAAGAAATTGACGAACTTTTAAAGAAGAATAAGAAAGTTTTGATGTGGATTATAAAGTCTTAAAAATATTAATCTTAGCTAGATTATGAAAACAAAATTTCTAATTTAGCCCTGATCGAAATGATATCCTTTTGCTGTGGGGTTCACAGCAAAAGATATAATGCAGAGCAGGACAAGTGGTGTTTTGAAAACGGGATTTGTGCTCCTGAAAAAATTACTGAACCCTAAACTTCTCACGGTATTCAATAGGTTTCATGCCTACCATTTTGTAAAATACTTTCCTGAAAGCTTTAGGGTCATTGTAGCCTGTTTTTTCGATAATTTCGGAAATCGAAAGCTGAGTTTGTTCTAAATATTTTTTTGAACTTTCAACACGTATATTCTGCAAGTACTCAATTGGCGGTATGCCGGTGACTTGCTTAAAACGACGTGTCATATTTCTGGCACTTGTCGGAATATCTTTTGTGATTTCTTCCAGTTTTTCTATTGTACTGTAATGATTTTCTATTTTCTGTTGCAGCATAGCAACCAACGAATCATTATGTAAATGATTTGGTCTAAAGGTGCTGAAATAACTCTGTTTATAACGGTTTAGATCAATCGAAAAAATCTTGGCAATCTGAACTGCAATTTCATTTCCGCAATATTTCTGAACCAAAAGAATCAGTAAATGAAAAGTTGAGGTTGAACCTCCGCTTGTATATAAACTCCCATCTGCCGTCAAGGTTTCTTCTGATTTTAGTTTTACTAACGGAAAAGCTTTTGTAAATGCGCTACAGGCGTCAACATGCGTTGTGGCCAGTTTTTCATTTAATAGCCCAGATGCGGCAAACAAAAATGCACCCGTACAAAAGCTCGCCAATTCGGCTCCTGCTTCGTGATGTTTTTGCAGCCACGGAATAAATTTTTTATTCTTCGCAATCATTTCACTCATATTATCTGTTGTAAAAGCCGGAATCAAAATCAAATCTAAATTTTCTTCAGATTTTTCTATTGATTGAACTTCATATCCAAATAATTTTTTTTCATTAATCTGTTCCGAAGATTGAAAAATCATGATTTCAAAAGGTTTTTCTCCTCCTTTGTGTAATTTGTTAGCCGTTTCAAAAACTTCTAAAATAGCTGCGATACTCAATAATTTATAATCATGTGGTACAATTAAAGCTGTCTTTTTGATCATCGTTTTGGTTTTTGGAAAAATTAACTTCTTACAAAAATAGATAATTTGTCTTAAATGACCCTAAAAATGACTTTTATTGTATTATTATCAATTATTTAAATTTTTACATTTGTTTTAAATAATTTGTAATTTTATAAATATGAAAACAAAAATCTTCTTAAATCTTGCCGTAAAAGATTTGAAACGATCAATTTCTTTTTTTACTGAATTGGGTTTTTCATTCAATCAAAAGTTTACTAATGATAAAGGAACTTGTTTAATAATTGGTGAAGACATTAACGTAATGCTTTTGGTTGAAGAATTTTACCAAACATTTACAGATAAGAAAATTTGCGATACCGCTACAACCAGCGAAGTTCTTATTTCTATTTCTGTGGAAACACGCCAGCAGGTAGATGAAATGATCGAAAAAGCAGTCAAGACAGGCGGAACCAATTACAGAGAAGCACAAGATTATGGATGGATGTACCAAAGAACTTTTCTGGATCTGGACGGACATCACTGGGAAATCTTTTGTATGGATGAAAGCCAGATACCAAATATGTAAAGATGATTTCGGTACAAACTATAATTAACGCACCAATTGATGAAGTCTGGAAATTATGGACATCGCCCGATCATATAGTAAAGTGGAATGCTCCTGATGGAAACTGGCATACATCATATGCAGAAAATGATTTGAAAGTTGATGGTAAATTCAAATTTACAATGATTTCAAAAGAGCAAAATTCAGGTTTTGATTTTGAAGGAATATATACTAAAGTTCAAAAGAATAAAGTTATAGAATATAAGTTAGAAGATAACAGAACAGCAAGCGTATATTTTGAAGCATACGATAATACAGTACAAATTACCGAAATGTTTGAACCTCAGAAACAAGATTCAGAAAGTATACAGAAAGCATGGTGCCAGGCTGTTATAGACAACTTTAAACATTACGTCGAACATTTTTAGAAATAAAATAAATAGAAAAATCAATTTTTAACCGATAATATAATGATAACAATACAAACCACAATCAATGCATCAATAAACAAAGTTTGGGAATTTTGGAATAAACCTGAGCATATCAAAAATTGGGCTTTTGCATCGCCGGACTGGCATGCTCCTAATGCTGAAAATGATTTAAGAACAGGCGGGAAATTTTCTACAACGATGGCAGCAAAAGATGGAAGTATGAGTTTTGATTTTTGGGGCGAATATACGTTGGTAAAAGAAAATGAAGCTATAAATTATGTAATGGGCGACGGAAGAAATGCAGAAATTACCTTTAAAGAGACTGAAAACGGCGTAGAAATTACAGAAAGTTTTGAACCTGAAACTCAAAATCCGGAGGAAATGCAGCGTGGCGGCTGGCAGGCTATTTTGGATAATTTTAAAAAATATGCAGAAAGTATAACTTAATATAAGAAACTATGACAAAACAAATTTGGTTGAATTTGCCTGTAAAAAATGTAGCAAAAGCAAAAGATTTTTTCTGGAAAATTGGTTTTTCTTTTAATCAACAACATGATACACCAACTTCTACCTGTATGTTGGTTGGTGACGGACACTTTGTGGTAATGCTGTTTGAGGACACTTTGTTTGAAAGTTTTTCTCAAAATAAAATTACAGATACACAATCAAGTTCAGAAATTCTGATTTCGATTGATGCTGAAAGCAGAGAAGAAGTAGATGAATTAATAGAAAAAGTAAAAACTGCAGGTGGAAATGTTTTTGCACCTCCGGCCGAAAGCCAAGGCTGGATGTATGGAGCTGCTTTTGCTGATCTTGACGGGCATCGCTGGAATGTTTTGTACATGGATCTTAGTAAAATCCCTCAATAATATGGAAACACTAGAATTTAAAATCAGGATTAAAGCTCCGGTAGATAAAGTATGGTCTGTTTTATGGAATGATGATACTTATAAAGTATGGACAGGAGTTTTTTGTGAAGGTTCGTATGCAGTCAGTGACTGGAACGAAGGAGATAAAATACATTTTATGTCTCCTGGCGGAGAAGGAATGAACAGTGTAATTGAAACTAAAATTCCGAATGAATATATGGCATTTAAGCACATAGGTGAAATGAAAGATTTTAAGGAATTACCTCTTAATGAAGAAACCAAAAAGTGGAGCGGTGCTATGGAAACATACCGTTTGACCGCCGATGATGAATTTACTGATTTGGTTGTACAAGTTGATGTAATAGAAAAACACCTCGATTATTTTAAAGAAGTTTTTCCAGGTGCACTGGAAAGAATAAAAGATTTATCAGAAAAAAAATAAAAATAAAATAGTATGGCAACAGTAAACCCTTATTTAATGTTTAACGGAAATTGCGAAGAAGCATTCCTGTTTTACAAATCAGTTTTTGGCGGAGAATTTCCGTATATCGGAAAGTTTAATGAGGCGCCCGCAGAAGATGGTGGTGGTGAACTTTCTGAAGAAGATGGAAACAGAATTATGCATGTTTCACTGCCAATAGGAAATACAATTCTGATGGGAAGCGATAGTCATCCGAAATATGGTGACGTGGTTTTTGGCAGTAATTTTCAAATTTCTATAAACGTTGAAAGTAGAGAAGAAGCAGACAGGATTTTTAACGCCCTTTCGGCAGAAGGAAAAATTTTTATGCCAATGGATAAAACATTTTGGGGCTCTTATTTTGGCATGTTTGAGGATAAATTTGGCATAAGCTGGATGGTTAATTTTGATGAAAATCCGGCTAAATAATTTTTTGCCATAAATTCACAAGTTTCAAATCAATAATTCCTGAATCTATGTATTAGAAAAACAAAAGTTATGTTATTCTAATACTGAAACATAATTGTTAAATTATTTTAAAAAGCACATTCTTATGTGCTTTTTGCATTTAAAAAAACAAAGATTATTCTTTTTTATCATCAATAGATTACCGATTTTTGTCGCTTCTTAATCAATAAAGAAAAAATGGCAACAGAAGATAAAGAGATTATTTTATTAAAAGTTTCAGGTCACGATAAACCCGGAGTTACAGCAGGTTTAACAGCAGTTTTGGCAACCTACGATGCCGATATTTTAGATATAGGCCAGGCCGATATTCACGATACGCTTTCTTTAGGTATTTTATTTGAAATCAAAGCAGGCTCATCTTCCGCACCAGTGTTAAAAGATTTATTGTTTAAAGCTTATGAACTCGAAGTAAAAGTTAAGTTTACCCCAGTTTCTGTTGATGATTACGAAACATGGGTTAAATCACAATCAAAACAACGATATATTATTAATATTCTGGGAGAAAAACTGGCAGCTTCACAACTGGCGGCAGTAACTAAAATATTATCGGATCAAAATCTCAATATCGACTCAATAATCAGACTGACAGGAAGAACTTCAATTATAGAAAAAGAAGATAACCCGCGCTCTTGTATACAATTATCAGTAACCGGAGAAATAGTAAACAAGATTGTCATGACAGCTAGTTTTATGCAGATTTCACGAACTCTTGACGTGGATATTTCTTTTCAGGAAGACAATATTTATAGAAGAAACCGACGTCTGGTATGCTTTGATATGGATTCAACATTAATTCAGGCAGAGGTAATAGACGAATTAGCGGAGCTGAATGGAGTAGGTGACCAGGTAAGAGCGATAACAGAATTGGCCATGAATGGTGAAATTGATTTCAACGAAAGTTTCAAACAGCGTATGGCTTTGTTAGAAGGTCTGAGTGAAGAAGTTTTAAGATCAGTAGCCGAGAAATTACCAATAACAAAAGGAGCGCATCGTCTGATGAAAGCCTTGAAATACTATGGATATAAAACTGCAATTCTTTCAGGAGGATTTACCTATTTTGGAGAATACCTGCAAAAAGAGCTGGGCATAGATTATGTTCATGCCAATGAATTGGAAATAAAAGACGGTAGACTAACCGGTAAATATATAGGCGATATTGTAAACGGACAAAAGAAAGCAGAACACCTAAAAGCCATTGCAGAAAAAGAGGGTATCCATATCAATCAGACCATTGCGGTTGGTGACGGGGCAAATGATTTACCAATGCTAACTTTAGCCGGACTGGGAATTGCTTTTCATGCCAAACAAACAGTAAAAGAAAGTGCCTCGACTTCAATTTCAAGTTTAGGCCTTGACGGTGTTTTATATTTATTAGGATATCACGACAGATATATTGATATGATGTAAGCCTAATAATCAAAATAAAAATAAAAAACCTTAGCTCTTCAATAAAGACTAAGGTTTTTTTTATGGGCATGTCCCTCCGGGCCGGGCTATCCGTTTCAATCTTTTTGTCCGCCCCGGCGGACAAAAAGGATTTCCACTTCTATCCCTCATGCAATTTCGTAGAATTAACACATCTCCTTCAACTGTTCCAGATAATCTCTCTGGTTAGAAAGTCTCGGAATCTTATGCTGTCCGCCAAGTTTATCTCTTTCCTTAAGCCAGTCATAAAACAAGTTTTCACGAGCTACATTAATCACCAAAGGGTTTAATGTCATATTATTGTAACGTTTAGCTTCATAATCTGAATTTAAAGTCTGCAGTGTTTCATCCAGAATTTTTTGAAAAAGCCCAACATCGGCAGGATGTTTCTTAAATTCAATCATCCATTCGTGTGCACCTTTTTCCTTGTCCTGCATAAAAATGGGAGCAACTGTATAATCTATAACTTCGGTTTGAGTAAGCTGACATGCTTTTGCGATTGCCTGATCGGTATTTTCGACCATTAACTCTTCGCCAAAAACATTAATATGATGCTTTGTTCGGCCTGTAACTCGAATTCTGTATGGATTCAAACAAGTAAAACGAACAGTATCACCGATTAGATAACGCCATAAACCTGAATTGGTTGTAATTACAATAGCATAGTTTTTATTCAATTCGACAGCGGCAAGAGGAATTACTTTTTGGTCTAAGGTTCCGAAAGTATCCATCGGAATAAATTCATAAAAAATTCCGTAATCCAGCATCAGTAATAAATCACTTGAATTATTTAAGTCCTGAATAGCAAAAAAGCCTTCAGAAGCATTGTATATTTCATAGTATTTAAAATCACTGCTTGGTAAAATTTTCTTGTACTGCTCTTTATAAGGAGAAAAACTTACACCTCCGTGAAAATAAACTTCCAGGTTTGGCCAGATTTCCAACAAATTTTGTTTTCCCGTATTTTCAAGAACTTTATTCATTAAAACCAGCATCCACGAAGGAACTCCTGCAAAACTGGTTACATTTTCGTTTTTCGTTTCATTGATAATGGCAGCGATTTTGGTTTCCCATTCGCTCATCAAAGATGTTTTGCTGCTTGGAGTACTGCTGAATTCTGCCCAGATTGGCATATTTTCAATTAAAATTGCAGAAAGGTCTCCAAAGAAAGTATTGTTGTTTTCGTAAATTTGAGAACTTCCGCCTAAGCGAAGACTTTTTCCCAAAAACAATTCAGAATCTTCATTATTATTCAGGTACAAACAAAGTAAGTCCTTACTTCCTTTATAATGACAGTCTTCCAGAGCTTCATTACTCACAGGAATAAATTTACTTTTGGCATTGGTTGTTCCGCTCGATTTGGCAAACCATTTAATTGGGGTTTCCCAAAAAACATTCTGCTCTCCCTGACGCGTACGCTCTATTAAAGGCTGCAGTTCTTCATAGGATGCAATAGGCACTCTTTCAGCAAAAGTCTGATAAGAGTTTATCGACGAAAATTCATATTTTTTTCCAATTATTGTATTTTCAGAAGCTGTCAATAAGTTATGCAACAATTCTTCCTGAACTTCATTCGGATATTTTAGAAAGAGCTCTATTTGGTGAATCCTTTGTTTAAGAACCCAGGATGCAAACGAGTTTATTATTGATAAGGGCATGGAAATTTTTGGATTTAGATTTTAGATTTTGCAAAAAAGGCAAAAATTTAAAATTTGAATATCGATATACAAATACTAACTTTGTCGTTATATCAAAAATAGTGTTTTTTTACAAAATACAATTTATTTACGGAAAAGATTACATTTCAAAATTTCAACTTCTATAAAAAATCTGACATTTAGATGTCAAGCAAAAGTCTAAAATAACAACCAAAATTATCAAATGCAATATCAGGGCGTACTTACAAAAATGCAAACAGAGATCGGAAATCCAATTCAGTATTATTTGGTTTTTGAGGACAGTTTTCTTAATATGAATCAATTATTGAATAAAGATATTGAGATTAATTTTGCAGGTTATCAATGTCTGAATTGCAATAAAAAGAAGAAAATTTTCAGACAGGGCTTTTGTTATGATTGCTTCTATTCGAGTCCTGCAGTTGGTGATTGGATTATGAGACCCGAGTTAAGTACGGCACATTTAGGAATTGCAGACCGTGATCTGGAATACGAACAAAAAGTACAGCTACAGCCACACGTGGTATACCTTGCTGTGGCCAGCGAAATAAAAGTGGGTGTTACCCGTAAAACTCAGGTGCCCACACGCTGGATCGATCAGGGTGCCAGTCAGGCAATTGCTGTTGTTGAGGTTCCGAATCGTTATTTGGCAGGAGTTGCAGAAGTCGCTTTAAAAAGTCATTATACGGATAAAACCAATTGGAGAAAAATGCTTCAAAGCGATTCACAAACTTTTGATTTAATTCTGGAAAAAGCCAAAATTGAAGCCCTGATTCCAGAAGAGGTTCGCGAATATTTTTATAGCGAAAAGAATGATGTTTACGAACTAAAATATCCTGTTTTAAGTTTTCCCGCAAAAGTAGCAAGCCTTAATCTAGATAAAACTCCGTCTTATAATGGAAAACTAACCGGAATTAAAGGCCAATATCTGATATTTGAGGACGGGACTGTTTTTAATGTTAGAGGATCTGAAGGCTATTTGGTCACTATCGAAGTATAATTATAGGATTAATTGACATTCAATTTTATACTTTCAACCTTAATAAATTATGCAAGAGGTGTGAATAATGATAAATCTGATTACAATTTTATAATAATTGCTTATTGATAAGAATATAATTTTAGAAAATTAAACTGCTTAATTTGAGTGTGTTAAGAATAGCAGTAGTTTTCAAATAAATTATATTATTTATAGATGAGCATTTTAAACAAAATAAACGTCTTTAGGCGGGGCTTAATGCGTAACCTTACTAAGAACATTGGTAAACCAAAAACCGATACAGGTATTTTTTTGGTAGATAAAAATGATATCAAGAGAGTTTTAATTTGCAGACCTAATGCACGGCTTGGTAATCTTTTACTCATAACGCCTCTTGTTCAGGAAGTTGCCGAAACATTTCCAAATTGTAAAATCGATTTGTTTGTAAAAGGGCCACTGGCACCAATTATTTTCGAAAATTACGATCAGGTCTATAAAACCATTCATCTTCCCAAAAAACCATTTAAAAATTTACTCGAATACATAAAAGTTTGGATTTCTATAAGAAAACAACCTTACGACATGGCCATAAACGTCGATCAAAATTCTTCATCTGGACGATTAGCTGTTCGTTTTTCTAAGGCAAAATATAAGTTTTACGGTGATTTAAGCGATCCGTCCCTTCAGACAAAAAGCGATTACGATCATATTGCAAAATATCCAATTTACAACTTCAGGAATTATTTGACTAAATTGGGTGTTGCAAAAAGAAATAAAATAATTGCTCCGTTAGATCTTAAATTATCTCCATATGAACTATCCGACGGGAAAAAGAAACTGGAAAGATTGATCGGTGATAATTCAAGAAGAACAATTTGCTTATTTACTTATGCCACAGGAACAAAATGTTTGTCAGAATTGTGGTGGGAAGATTTTCATGATGCAATAAAAAAACAATATCAAAACTATAATATAATTGAAGTTTTACCGATAGAAAATGTGTCGCAGATTGCTTTTCAGGTGCCCACATTTTATAGTAAAGATATTCGTGAAATAGGATCATTAATAGCGCATACGGACGTGTTTATTGGCGCCGACAGCGGAATGATGCATTTAGCCAGTTCTGTTCACACCCCAACTGTAGGTTTGTTTTCTGTTTCATCTCAAAAAAAATACGAACCTTATGATAACTGCAGTGTTGGAGTTAATATCATTAAAAGTTCTAAGAATGATTATTTTAAAATACTGGATAATATTTTAAATAACGGAAAGCTGAAGATTTATTCTGATGCTGGTTAAAAAAAGTTGTTAAAACAAAAAAGGTCAATCGTGAGATTGACCTTTTTTTATACTATTTATAAGTACTTATTTTTTCTTCTTAAACAAACCATTCAACAAGTCACTTGCTTTTTTTGTAGCTTCCTGAGTTTTTTGTTCTTTTTCAGTAGCAGCAGCTTTTGTTGTGTCTTTTGCTTTTGTGTTTTTATTAATAAGATCAGTTAGCGCAGATGCTCCTTTTTGAGTTAATTTCTCTTTTTGCTGATTAACCAATTGTGTGGTTAGGCTGCTTACAGCACTTTTCATATCTGTAGATACTTTCGGATTAGAAAAATTACCCGTAAGCATTGCATTTACCGGAATATTGTCCAGTTTTGCAGCGTCAGCAGGAGACATTTTAGCAATTAATGCGTTAGCTTCAGTTCCTAAATATTTGGCCGGGACATCTAATTTTAAGTTGTAATTCATTGATTGGTCAAAACCGTGAGTTCCGCCAACAGTAACTTTGATATCCTGATATTTAATATCAAATGGTTTTACATTTACTTTTCCGTTGTCAAAACTTAATGCCATTTTTAAGTCATTTAAGTTCAGTTTGCTCGCGTCAAGGAATTTAATGTTTGAAGTAAGCGAATTCAATACAGTCGAATTTTTAGCATTTACTGTAGTCGAAAGTAATTGTCCCAATAAATCTCCCGAAATAGATTTTAAATCCGGCGTTAATTCATTTGCATCAAGATTTCCATTCAGTTTAATAGTCGAATTTAATTTTCCGTTGATGATTCCTGCCAATGGTGCAATCTTTTTCATCATGTCCAATTGCGTGAAAGTCTGTGCAATATCAACTTGGTTGAACCCTAAATTCATATCAAATGTTGGCACTTTTTCTTTTGTAGAAACCGTTCCGTTTAAGCCGATTGATCCTCCAAAAATAGAAGTTTTAAAATTTTCTAAAGTTGCTTTTTCATCTTTAATAATTAGTTTTCCGGCAACATCTTTTAGTTTTAGGTTGTCATATAAAACGGTATTGGCTTTTGCATTTAATGTACAATTTAAAAATGCTGGTATTTTCATAGCTTCAGCTGGTTTTGCCGGAGTTTTTGTATCTGTTTTAGCAGGCTCGCCAGAAGTCATAAAATCATCTACAGCCAATTGGTTTGAACTCATGTTGAAGTTTCCTTTAAGTTCCTGTTTTTTGAACATAAAACCGTAGAAATTCTCCAAAACTCCATTAATGCTGATATCACTTTTTCCTGTGGTTGCATCAAACTTTTTAAGGTTAATTCTGCTTGGATTAAATTCAACCAAAGCTGTGCTGATGTTCATTGACTTATTGTTTTCATCAGTATATTTAAAACCTGATAAACTCATCGTTCCTGCATTTTTGATGTTTTGATACTGGCTCTTTTCTACAGATGCCATATCAAAATTTGTAGTTACATCTGCTTTTAAGATACCAGCCAAAGGCTTGTCAATCTTAATAGGATATGCTTTTGAAAGGTTTGCCAGATTAATGGTTCCTTTTAGTGCAGCGTCAACAATTGGGTTTACAGTAATATTTTTCACATTCGCCTTAGCGCTGAAAACATCCTGATCAATTCTAAACGACAACTTATCCAAATTAACATATGTATCGTTTAAGATACCGGTTTCATTGATGATTTTTGTATCAATTACAATATTCTGAACTGATTTTGGTAAGTTCGGATATTGAAAAGAGGCATTGTTTGAAGCAATTGCAATATTGAATTTTGGTACAGTTTTATCGGTCAATTCTCCTTTGGCAAAACCAGCTACAGTAAAATCTCCTGTAGTTTTTACCCCATCCAGACCAGAAGAATAAGCTGAAGGAATTAAACCTAAGAAATTGGTAAACGATGAAGTTGGCGTTTTAAATTTCAAATCATAAATCTGACCAGCTTCAACCATCTGAATAAATCCGTCAAATTCTAAAGGCAATTGGTTAATCAAAGCCTTATTTTCTTTAAAAGTATATTTGCTTTTTTCTAAATCAATTCCAAGAACAGCATCTAAAGTTAATTTTATATTTTTCATATAATTAACCTTGTCCATGTCTAATGAAACGTTAGCTGTAGTTTTTGTGTTTAAATCAAGTTTAGAATTAGTAAAATCTCCTGTTCCTTCATGATTAACGCTGTCAATAACCATTTTAATTTTAGAACCCTGATCAATATATCTAAAGGTAAAATTCTCAATTTTGTAATTCTGGATTTTTAAGGCCAATGGTTTGCTGGCTTCTTCTTTTTCTGTTTTTTCTTTGTCTTTTAGTGCAATGTCAAAGTTCCCTACACCATCTTTGTTAAAAATGATATTAATCAAACCATTTTCAGAGCTGATGCCTTCAATATTTAAAGGCTCGTCTTTCCCTTTAAAAAGTTCTTTAATGCTCATTTTTAAGTTTAGCTTTCCTAACGAAACCAAAGTATCGCCTTCAAATGGTGCTTTGTTGATAATTACTAATTTATCAATTCCGACAGAAGCATTTGGAAAGTTTTTGAACAAACTTAAGTCAGCATCTGCAAAACTCACTTTTGCATCTACACTTTCGTTAATAGCTTCTGAAATTTTCGCCTTTATCTGATCCTTAAAAAAATAAGGGATAGCGAATAATGCTGCAATAAACACAACAAAAACAATTGCTGTGATTTTTAGAATTTTCTTTAACATAATTAATTTATAGATTTGAGGTTTTAAGGTTTTTAATTTTTTTTTGGGTGTATTATTCTTGCAAAAATATGCTTTTATAATTCAGTTTATTTCAAATTTTTCATAAAAAAAACAATAGCCTGCCGTATATCGAATTTCGATTAAGGCAAGCTATCAAAAAAAAATAAATTAATTTTATATATTTTTAAAACTTTATGAAAGTATGGTTTTGATTTTTTATTAAGGCGCTGTAATTTTCTGCTAAAATAGAAAACACAACACATTAATGATGTTAAGCAGAAATTAACTTTGAGTTAATTAAAAACAAAAAAAATCCGTTTGAGAATACCCAAACGGATCTGATTATTTTTTTCAGTTGTTTTTATCTAATATTTATGCCAAAAGGTAACATTGCCTGAACGCCTTTTTGTTTCTGAAGTCTTTTTACCTGTTCAATAATAAGATAATTTTCTTCTCCAATTTCTTCTTTTATAAATGCTTCCTTAGATTTTGCAAAAGGGAAGCCAGACAATAATTCATTAAAAGATTTTTCGTATTCAGGATAATTTTGTGTACTGTATGATTTTATTTTAGCAATTCTGGCCGCTTCTGCGATAGCATCATCCAGACCGCCAATTTTGTCCACCAGGCCAATTTTTACTGCTTCAGACCCAGACCAAACCCTTCCTTGTGCAATTGAGTCAACTTGTGCAAAAGTCATTTTTCTGCCCTCAGCAACATGCGTTACAAAAGTTTTGTAAATGTTTTCTACATTTTCTAAAGTAAAAGCTTTGAATTTTTCATCTATCGGAACAAAAGGACTATAATTTGCCGAATTTTCGTGGGTTTCAACCTGTTCAGTATTAATTCCCAATTTATTTGCTAATGGAGTAAAGTTTGGTAAAATTCCAAAAACTCCAATTGAGCCTGTTATTGTATTACTTTCTGCAAAAATTTTGTCAGCATTACAAGCAATATAATAGCCGCCGGAAGCTGCATAATTTCCCATAGAAACCACAACCGGTTTAACTTTTTTGGTAACTTCTATTTCTCTCCAGATCAGATCAGATGTCAGAGCGTTTCCACCTGGGCTGTCAATTCTAAGAACAATAGCTTTTACATCTTCATTTTTTCTTGCTTCTTGCAGAGAACGACGCATCGCACCTTCGCCAATTACTGTTACATCGCCTTCGCCGCTCTCAATTTCGCCTTGGGCGTAAATAATCGCAATCTGGTCACTTGATGAGTTTGTAAGGGCAGTAGTGATATTATTTTGAGTATAGTCTGAAATCGAAATTTTATTATAATCCTCATCATCAGCAACTTTTAATTGTTTTTTGATAGCGTTGTGATAAACATCTTCATAAGCTACAAAGTCAACCAAATGTTGTGCTTTTGCCATTTCGGGAGTTCTCGCCAGTAAGCCATTTGCAATTTCATTTATTTTTCCAACAGGAATATTTCGGCTTTTTGAAATGTCGGTAGAAACAGTACTCCAAATAGAATTTAGAAGTGCAGTTATTTGTTCTCTGTTGGCATCACTCATTTTATTTTCTAAAAATGGTTCAACAGCGCTTTTATATTTTCCATGACGAATCACCTCCATATGAATGCCGGATTTGTCCTGAAAATCCTTAAAGAACATAATTTCAGACGAAAGTCCTTTAAAGTCTAAGTCTCCTGCAGGATTTAGATAAATTTTATTGGCAACAGAATTTAAATAATATTCTTTTTGAGAATAAGCATTGGCGTATGCCCAGACAAATTTTCCTGATTTCTTGAATTCTTCAAGCGCATTTCTCAAGTCTTTATATTGTGCAAGTCCTAATGATGACTCATCGTTTAAGATTGAAATTCCTTTGATTTTATCGTCTTTTTCTGCGGCTTTAATTGCGTTGATTACATCGGTTAAACCAACTCCGTTTGCCTCTGAAAAAGTTGTCACCCAAGGATCTTTGTATTTCCCTGCATAGTCATTTTTGATTTTCTTTAAATCTAATTCTATAACAGAATCGGTTTTGACCGAAACACTATCTTCACCACCAAAAATAGTTCCGATAAGAATTACCCCAAAAAAGAACAACATAATAAATACAAAAATACCAATCACTGTGGCAACTACATTTCCTAGAAATTTCATAAATACATTTTTTATTATGAGTAGCAAAAAGGACTAAAACGTTACAATTTTAATAAACAAGTTACGGATTAATCCAGATCTCCTTTCACAAATATATTGTTAATTCTAAAATAGTTTTAGTTAATTTGCATTTATTATGAAATCACAGCATCAGGTCGTTTTATCTATAGGCAGTAACGAAGGAAATCGGTTAACAAACATCCAAAGTTGTATCGAGCTGATACATCATGAAGTAGGGACCGTAATACAAGTTTCCAGGCTTTATGAAACTCCTGCATGGGGTTTTGAAAGTGATGCTTTTTACAATTGCGCGCTAACTCTTCATACTTCATTTTCTGCTCAAAAAATCCTGAATCAGGTTCTGAAAATAGAAAAACATTTAGGCCGGATCCGTACAAATCAGCAGGGATATCAATCGAGAATTATAGATATAGATTTGATAATTTTTGATGATCAGATTATTAAATCTGACAAGCTACAGATTCCGCATCCGTTAATGCAAAACAGAAAATTTGTTTTGTTGCCTGTACAGGATTTAAACCTGGACTGGAAACATCCTGTTTTTCAAAAGACAATAGCCGAATTAATAGCAATTACACCAGATGAGAGCATTTGTACTGTGGTTCAGGATTTGAAGAATCCGTTGCAGGAAATACCATTAGAAAAGTTTAATTACATAGCTATCGAAGGAAATATTGGAGCTGGAAAAACGACACTGGCGCATAAAATTGCAGACGATTTTAATGCTAAAACAGTTTTAGAACGCTTTGCAGACAATCCTTTTTTACCGAAATTTTATAAGGACCAAAACAGATATGCTTTTCCCTTAGAAATGTCATTTTTGGCAGATCGTTACCAGCAATTGTCAGATGATCTCGCTCAGTTTGATTTGTTTAAAGATTTTATCGTAGCGGATTACCATATTTTTAAATCATTAATTTTTGCCAAAATCACATTGGCTGAAGATGAATATCGTTTGTACAGAAATTTATTTGATATCATTTATAAAGAAATGCAAAAACCTGATTTGTATGTCTATTTATATCAAAATACAGAAAGGCTACTGGAAAATATCAAACGACGCGGACGCACTTATGAGCAAAATATTTCGGCCGAATATCTGGATAAAATAAATAATGGATATTTAGAATACATAAAATCCCAAACAGATTTAAATGTTTTGATTATTGATGTTTCTGACCGCGACTTTATAAAAAAACAGGAAGACTATCTTTTTATTTTAAATCAGATTCAGGCAAAAATAAAGAATTAGATAATTAGGGAATGTGTCAATTAGATAATTGGCGTGATCATTATCGGTATAAAAATTATCTAATTATCTAATTGACACATTATCTAATTTAAAATTATCTCTTCAGCGTAAAATGTCCTCTGAAAACGGGTATTTTGTTATCAATTTCCAATGCGTACCAATAATCAGAAGCGGGGAGAGGAAGTTTGTCAAAAGTTCCATCCCAACTCATTTTTCCAGAGTTTAGCTGCGCAAGAAGTTTTCCGTACCGATCAAAAATTGTCACTTTTGCCTGAGGGTAATTCTCCATTCCGGTTACTTCCCAGACATCATTAAAATTGTCATTATTAGGGGTGAAAAATGCCGGAAAAACCAAAACAACAAAGTCTTGTGCAATTGTGCCACATCCGCTTTTGTCTCTCACATAAGCTGTTTGTAAACCTCCGGGAACATCATAAAACACATTGGAATCCTGAAAATCAAAGCCGTCAACAGAATATTCAAAATAATCCTGTTCGTTAGTTAGGTAAACCACCACTTTTGTTCCGCTTACATTAATATTCTTTATTTGAGGTGATACATGTTCATTTACGATTATTGTTTTTTTGCTGGAACAACTTTCAGGAGCCGGGCTCGTGACTTCTACAGTATAAGTTCCGCCGCTATTTACTTCTGTTGTCTGCGTCGTATCACCGTTGGACCACAGATATCTCATGCCTGCAATTCCTGCGTCGAGTACAATTTTTTGTGACTGGCATAAAATAACTGTTTCATCGGTGACTACGGGAGGTGTATAGATGATAACATCTATCGGAATTCGATTTGAATTGACGCAGCCATTATTGGAGGCTTCTGCATAATAAGTAGTATTCGCTGTAATTGCAGGTGTAGAAAAACTAGTTCCCTCAAACAGACTTATGCCTCCTGTTGAAGTTGCGTACCAGTTTATGATCCCAATATTTGAGTTGGCTTCTAAAGTTACACTCCCTTTTCCGCATCTTGATTTTGTAGAAGTTACTGCAACAGGATCGTTTGGTGTTATATTTACTGTAGCGGTTACGGCTTTTCTTTTGCTCTCGCAACCAGGATCTGCATAATAAATGGTTGTGGCATTTAATGTAGGAGTAGTAAAACTGGTTCCGGTTGCCAAAGGAACTCCGCCAGTTGCTACATCATACCAGCTTATTGTTGTTCCGGTTGTTGACGCAGCGGTCAAGGTAAAACTGCCCGAATCACAAACTGAATTTGGTGTCTGTAGACTAATTTCTGGAATTGTTATTTTGGTACTGGCAGCAATTTGCAAAGGAGCTTCTCCCGGCATCCCTCCATATTCTACAACAAAACCTTTTGGCTGATAGTTATCCCCGGGCGTTAATGAACCGGTATTGGATAAATCATTCCATGATCCTCTAATGCCTACTCCTGGCTGCGTGATATGAGCATAGTCTTCTTCACCCAGATTATTGGGTTCTCCGGAGTTCCAGAATGTAAAATTCATAACAGTTCCGGCTTCAGGACCTGTAACCCATTTCCACAAGCCTTCTGTTTGGGCGTCACTTCCTCCAATCCAACCTGTTCCAGATGCCTGTTCGCCAATTAATTTGGCCTCATCAGCAGATAGTACGGTGGCCAGATAGCCTTTGAGTCCGTAATAGGTAGTTGCCTCAGCGGCAGTTTTTGCATCTGTCCACGTTATGCCAATATTTGGAACAAATAAATAATAATGTTGTGTTGAGGGCAAATAATTGGCTTGACCAATTGTTATAGAAAAAGTTCTGGTACCGGAAGCATTTGCGGAAGAGTTCGTAAATACGAGATCTTTTACTGCGGCCTCTATGTCTGAATATGATAAATCAATTCCAATTGTACTTGTCAGAGTCAGTTTCCCTGATGTTGTGTCCCAACTTTCTTTTACATTTGGATGTAAAGCAGGATTTAAAAGTTTTAGTCTGTCAAAGCCAGAAGAATAACCAGATGATATTTGAATATATGCTGCCTGTGTTCCTGTTTCGCCCGGATCATGTGATATAGAAAAAGCAGTAACAATATTAATGTTTTCTGTTGGACAATAAAATTGATCTCCTGTGGCACTTATTACAGGCGGAAGAGTTGTACCTGCATTACATTTGTTAGCATATACAGCAGAAGCATCTTTAAAAGAGGACCAGTTCGCATCTGCATAGGATTTACTGTCTACCTCTATACATTTAAGATCAGGATTGAACTGCAAATCTAAAACCGACATATAATTTGTGATGCCGTTTTTTAAATTTAGAGAAGTTAGTTTGTTATTGTTGCATTGAAATTTACTTAAACTGGTGTTTTTGGAGATATTTAAGCTTGTTAATAGATTCTCACCGCAAAGAAACATATTAAGTTTTAGGTTCTTAGAAACATCCAAATTTGTCAATCGGTTATTGTAGCAAACAAATAATTCTAAATCAGGATTAAATGAAGTGTCTATAGTGCTGATGTTGTTAAAGGTGCAGTAAAATGAATTTAGAAGAGGATTTTGAGTAACATCTATAGTAGTTAACGCATTGTAGCTGCAGCCTAAATTTTTTAAAGATATATTATTCGAAATATCTAAAGCATTTAAATTGTTAATGCTGCAATTTAAGTCTTCAAGAGAGAAATTCTTTGAAATGTTCAGACTATTTAGTTTGTTCTCACTGCAATTAATGTACGTTAACTTTGGATTATTAGAAAAATCTAATTTTTGTAAATTATTATTATTGCATATAATGAGTTCTAAATCGGAGAAATCTTCAATTCCGGTTAAATCAGAAATGTTTGCATAACGAATTTCTAAACTTCTAATTGTAATTATGTCCGAAGTAAGAACCTGACCATCAATGACGCCACTGTCAATATTCAAATCGATTAAAGCTTTTTCAAAATTTGGATCAGGAATAGCTGTATATTGAGCAAATCCGACAAAAGGGAAAAGCAGTAGAAAAAATAAATAGTGTGGTTTTAGGAAATTGATAGTTTTCATTTTATAAAAGTATCAATTTCTTAATAATAAAAAAATATATTTATATTTCTAACATTTAAAAGCTTAAACTGATTCAAAAGTCACATTTTTTTGGTAAAAATGTTATGCAATAATTAGTTTGGCCAGTTTAATTTTTTGAATAAATCCCAAACAACAATTCCGGCACTTACAGAAATGTTTAGGGAATGTTTTGTTCCTAATTGCGGAATTTCAATGCATCCGTCACAAATTGCAACAGCTTCCTGAGCAACGCCATATACTTCGTTTCCGAAAATTAGCGCATATTTTTGATTTTTATCTACTTTAAAATCCTGTAGAAAAACCGCGCTTTCGACTTGTTCTATGGCGAGGGTTAATACATTATCTTTTTTAAGATTTTCGATAACTTCCAATACATTTTCATGATGTTCCCAAGCGACGGTTTCTGTAGCGCCAAGTGCAGTTTTATGAATTTCCTTGTTGGGTGGAGTAGCTGTAATGCCACATAAAATTATTTTCTCAATCAAAAAAGCATCTGCGGTTCTAAATACAGAACCTATATTGTGCAAACTGCGAATATCGTCTAATACCAAAATTAGAGGCGTTTTTGCAGATTCCTTAAAATCCTCAATAGATTTTCTGTCTAATTCACTATTTTCAAGTTTTCTCATTTGGTCAAATTCAGGTCATAAAAAAAGCTTCCAAAGATAGGGAAGCCTTTTTAATTATTTTTTAGATCTTTTCAGATTAGCTTTTTACAGGATCTGGTAAAACAGTACCTTTTATAGTAAGTACTTTTGTTGGTTGTCCTTCAGCATTAGAAGTAACAGTTACAGTTTTTGTAAAAGCACCAACTCTGTCAGTAGCATATTTTACACCAATGATACCTTTAGCACCCGGAGCGATTGGCTCTTTTGGAGTTGTTGGTACAGTACAACCACAAGATCCTTGTGTATTTGTGATAATAAGCGGTTTAGTTCCATTGTTTACAAAAACAAACTCACGTTTTCCATCTGCATTATGAGCAATTGTTCCGTAATCAATTGTTTCAGTTTCAAAAGCCATTCCAGCTCCTTCAATTTTAGCAACTTTGGCAGCCTTAACAGCTTTAGCTTTTTTAGTAGTTTGAGCATTAGAAGCCGTAATACCAACTACAGCTAACAGAGCGAATAAAATTATTTTTTTCATCTTTATGAGTCTTTTTTAATAATGGACAAATCTATGTAAAATTCTTATATATGAACTTAAAAATTTCTTAAAATATTTTAATTTTTGAAGCCTTCTATATTCCTTCAAAAAATCCTAAATTCGCTGTCATAAAATTTCATTTAAAATATAATAATTTGGCAGCGAAAGATACAGTGGTAAAAGAAACACCTTTAATGAAACAGTACAACGAAATCAAGAGAAAATATCCTGATGCATGTCTGCTTTTTAGAGTAGGTGATTTTTATGAAACCTTTGGAGAAGATGCTATCAGGGCTTCTAAAATCCTTGGTATCACATTAACAAAAAGAGGCGCAGGTTCTGAAACTGAAACAGCACTTGCCGGTTTTCCGCATCATTCTGTTAACACTTATTTGCCAAAACTAGTTAAGGCCGGACTTCGTGTTGCCATCTGTGATCAGCTCGAAGATCCCAAAATGACCAAAACAATTGTAAAACGAGGTGTAACAGAATTGGTAACACCTGGAGTTTCTTTAAACGATGAGGTTCTGCAGTCAAAAACAAATAACTTTTTGGCATCTGTTTATTTTGCTAATAAAAACATAGGAGTTTCTTTTCTGGATGTTTCTACAGGAGAATTTTTAACCGCTCAGGGAAATTCAGAATACATCGATAAATTACTCCAGAACTTTAATCCAAGCGAGATTTTAGTTCCAAAGAATAATAAAAATGATTTTAAGGATGCTTTTGGAGAAGATTTTCATAGTTTTTATCTGGAAGACTGGATCTATAAGGAAGACTACGCATTAGAAACACTGACAAAACATTTTCAAACCTCTTCCTTAAAAGGTTTTGGTATTGAAGAATTAAAAGAAGGAATTATTGCCTCAGGAGCGATTTTGTATTACTTATCAGAAACGCAGCATAATCGTGTACAGCACATTACGGCGATTCAGCGTATTGCAGAAGATGCTTACGTCTGGATGGATCGTTTTACAATTCGAAATCTGGAGTTATATCACAGCTATAATCCAAATGCAGTTACACTTTTAGATGTAATTGACAGAACGCTCTCGCCAATGGGTGGGCGTTTACTCAAACGATGGCTTGCACTTCCTTTAAAAGATAGTAATAAGATAAAAGGTCGTCATGATGTTGTTTCATATCTAAAATCAAATTCTGAGGTTTTACAGAACATTCAATATCAAATCAAACAAATTTCAGATTTAGAACGTTTAATTTCCAAAGTAGCAGCCGGAAAAGTTTCTCCCCGTGAAATTATTTATCTAAAAGAATCCCTGGATGCAATTATTCCGATTAAGACGCTGGCACTGGAGAGCCCGCAGGAAGCTGTAAAAGTTATAGGAGACAGTTTGCATGCCTGTGATTTATTAAGAGAAAAAATCAAAGTCACTTTAAATCAGGATGCACCAGTTGCAATTTCAAAAGGAAATGCGATTGCAAAAGGGGTTAATGAAGAACTTGATGATTTGCGTGCCATTTCTACTTCAGGAAAAGAATTTTTAGAAGGAATTGAAAAAAGGGAATCAGAAAGAACAGGAATTTCATCTTTAAAAATATCCTTTAACAATGTATTCGGATATTATATTGAAGTCAGAAATACCCATAAAGATAAAGTTCCGGAAGAATGGATCAGAAAACAAACTTTAGTTAATGCGGAGCGTTATATAACAGAAGAATTAAAAGAATACGAGACCAAGATTTTAGGGGCAGAAGAGAAAATCTATAAGATCGAAACTGATCTTTTTGAACAATTAGTGGCCTGGATTGCGACTTATATCAAGCCAGTTCAAATGAATGCTTATCTGATTGCGCAATTAGACTGTTTGTGTTCATTTACACAATTGGCAATCGAAAATCAATATGTGTGTCCTGAAATAGACAGTACTTTTGAACTTGAAATTAAAAACGGAAGACATCCCGTAATTGAAAAACAATTACCTGTTGGAACTCCTTATATTGCCAACGACGTTTTCTTAGACAGAGAAACGCAACAAATTATTATGATTACAGGACCAAACATGTCTGGTAAATCGGCTATTTTGAGACAAACTGCCTTAATTGTTTTATTGGCTCAAATGGGAAGTTTTGTTCCTGCAGACAGTGTTAGAATGGGAATCGTTGATAAGATTTTTACAAGAGTAGGTGCTTCGGATAATATTTCGATGGGAGAGTCGACTTTTATGGTTGAGATGAATGAAACGGCTTCTATTCTGAATAATATATCTGATAGAAGTTTGGTGTTGCTGGACGAAATCGGGAGGGGAACAAGTACATATGACGGAATCTCTATTGCATGGGCAATTGCCGAATTCCTGCATGAGCATCCCGGAAGAGCAAAAACGCTTTTTGCAACACATTATCATGAATTAAATGAAATGACTGAATTGCTTCCGAGAATTCAGAATTATAATGTTGCAGTAAAAGAATTAAAAGATACTGTTTTGTTTGTTAGAAAACTTGTAAAAGGAGGAAGTGCACACAGTTTTGGAATTCATGTTGCTAAAATGGCCGGAATGCCCCAGCTTGTTATTTCAAAAGCACAAAAACTTTTGAAGAAACTCGAAAAAAACCATTCCAGCGATGCATTAAACGGAATTAAATCTGCAAATGAAGAAATACAAATGAGTTTCTTTAATCTTGATGACCCTTTATTGGAAGAGATAAAAGAAGAGATTTTAGGCTTGGATATTAATGCAATCACACCCGTTGAAGCTTTAATGAAGCTTAATGAAATTAAAAGAATGTTGTTGAAGAAATAATTTTAAAAATTTTGATATTTAAAGTTTGGGTTATCAGAATGTTATAAAATAAGTAAAATTTTTTTTCAAAAAAGGCTTGTATAATTGAATAAATGTCCTAAATTTGCACTCGCAATACGGAACAATTCAGGTGTTGCTGTTCTTTATAGAATTTGAAACGCGAAAATAGCTCAGTTGGTAGAGCGCGACCTTGCCAAGGTCGAGGTCGCGGGTTCGAGCCCCGTTTTTCGCTCAAAACCATATAATGCTCAATGGTGTTGTTTTAATTAATTTTTTAAAAATTAGCTAAAAAAAACATTTAAAAGTATAATTGCTCGGATGGTGAAATTGGTAGACACGCTGGACTTAAAATCCAGTGAACAGCAATGTTCGTGCGGGTTCAAGTCCCGCTCTGAGTACTAAAGCCTCTTCTTTTGAAGAGGCTTTTTTTATGGTGTCAGCTTAAAGTTTGAAAAGATAAATTTACAGTGTAAATTTATCTAAGAATCAAAGGATTTCTCCTGATGATATTGGGATGAATCCTAAAATCTAAAATTCACAATCTAAAATTATAAGAATGGGTGCTTTTGTAATTAGCAGGCGGTTTAATGATGAATATAAATTTGTGTTTACCTCAAGGAAAGGGAAGGTGATTTTTACAAGTTTAAGTTATGAGTTGAAGTTTGAATGTGAAGAAGATATTGAAAACTTTAAAATAAATATTGATCAGGCTAAATTTTTAAAATTTAAAGGCTCAGGAGGAAAGTATTTTTTTAAACTGATGCTGGGTGAAGTTCATTTTGCTACAAGCCGAAAATACACAACAGAATTGCTTTTGCAAAAAGGAGTCAAGGAGATTGTGTTGTATGCTTCAAAAGCAGAGGTTTTGGACTTCTCATCAAATGAATTGATTTTTGAAGATGAGGAGGAGGAGCTGGTAGGTGATGAAATAATGGAATAAAAAAAAGCGTTTTGAAAATCAAAACGCTTTTTTTTATTCTTGAATTTTTGGGCATAAAAAAAGCTATCTTTTAAAAGATAGCTTTTTAATTTTTTGAGTAATTTAGAATTACTTTTTAGCAGGAGCAGCTTCTTCAACTTTTGCAGCAGCAGAATCAACTTTTGCAGCAGCAGAATCAACAGTTACAGCAGCAGAATCAACTACAGCAGCAGCAGAATCAACAGCAACAGCAGTAGAATCTACAGCTTCAGGAGCTGCAGCGTCAGCTTTTTTACAAGATACAACAGTTAAAACAGCAACAACAGCTAAACTTAAAAATACTTTTTTCATCTTACTTTATTATAAAAGGTTAATTATTAATTCGTGGCAAAGATATAAATTTTTTAATATGTAAAATATTTTTTCACTTTTTTTTTAAAATATTTTCCTTACTCACGATTATCTTATTCATCAAAGAATATGCCAAAATACGAAAAATATATTATATTATTGTATTTTTTGTGTAAATAATTTTTCGCTGAATATTCAATAAATATTTGGGCTTTTTTAACTTGTTTAAAGCGGTTTTGCTTTAGTTTTTGGCAATTATCTGTAGTGTTAGAAAAAATAAATAAGCTTGTTTTTTACGTTTGTAGTGAATTTAACGCCAAAAAAACTACTTGTTTAAAGTTTTTACGAAACTACAGTCATGATGCTATCGGTAGCTCCTTTGTTCTCCTGAATAAAAGACCTGCAGATTTGACCTTTTTCATTTAAGAAGTTGTTGTCTTTAATCAAACGATCAAGATTTTCTCTCAGTTCTTCCTGATTAGAAATAACTAAACAGCCACCAAGTGCTACTAGTTGTACAGCTTCTGCAAAGTTTGAGTAATTAGGGCCAATCACAATCGGGAGTCCGAATGTAGCGGGTTCCAAAATATTATGGATACCGGGATTTCCAAATCCCCCTCCTACATACGCTATCGTGCCGTAACTATAGATTTTGGTTAGTAATCCAATTGTATCAATAATAAAAACATTGTACTTTGATAAATCAGCATTTTCCTTTTCTGAAAATAGAATAACAGATTTTGTGATTTGAGATCTTAGATTTGAAATTTGTTCTTCCTTGATATTATGCGGGGCAATAATAAATTTTACATTTTCGGAAGCACCATTAATATATTCAGCTATTAAGGATTCGTCTTTTGGCCACGAACTTCCGATAATAATTGTAGTTTGATTATTTTTAAAGTTTTCTATAAAATCAAGTGTATTGTCACGTTCTAAGATTGCATTAACACGATCAAAACGGGTATCTCCAGAAACCATTACATTATGAAATCCAATGGCTTCAATTTTTTGTCTCGAACTTTCATTCTGCACAAAAAAATAGGTAAATGCTTTTAATGCTTTTCTGTAAAAACCACCATACCATTTAAAAAACATTTGGCTGTCTCTGAAAATTCCGGAAATTAGATAAGTTGGAGTTTTACTTTTTTCCAGCTCGCTTAAATAATTTAGCCAAAACTCATACTTAATAAAGAAAGCCAATTCCGGATGTGCCAATTTTAAAAACTTTTTAGCGTTTCTTTTGGTGTCTAATGGCAGATAAATTGTAACATCTGCAACTGTGTTATTTTTACGCACTTCGTATCCTGAAGGAGAAAAAAAGGTAACAATGATTTTATGCGAAGGATATTTTTCTTTTATTTTTTCAATTACCGGAAGCCCTTGCTCATATTCGCCGAGAGAAGCAGAATGAAACCAAATGGTTTTGTCTTCTGGTTTTATTTTTCCCTCAAGAATGGCAAAAACATTTTTTCTTCCCTCAGTAAAAAGCTTGATTTTAGGACTAAAAAGCGCAATAATTTTCAGAAAAAATGAAGCGATATAAATGACTAAATTGTATAGAAAAAGCATGTGTGTAATTTTGGTGCTAAAATACGTTTCTTTCGATTATTTTCATTGTTTGAAGGTATTAAATAACTATTTTTGTTCTTCGTTTTGAAGATTCAATTCTAAGGAACAATCTTAAGTTTTAAATAAAGAAAAGATAAATGAAAAAAATTCAAATGGTTGACTTAAAGAGTCAATACGAGAAAATAAAAGATACTGTTGATGCTTCGATCCAGGAAGTTTTAGATACCAATACTTATATAAACGGACCTTTGGTTCACCAGTTTCAAAAAAACCTTGAGGAATATTTAGGAGCAAAACACGTTATTCCTTGTGCAAACGGAACTGATGCCTTGCAGATTGCTATGATGGGATTGGACTTAAAACCAGGTGATGAGGTAATCACGGCCGATTTTACTTTTGCGGCAACTGTTGAGGTTATTGCATTATTACAATTGACCCCGGTTTTGGTTGATGTTGATATCACGAATATGAATATTGATATTGAGGCAATTAAAAAAGCAATTACGCCAAAAACAAAAGCAATTGTCCCTGTACATTTATTTGGCAGAGCGGCCAATATGGATGCCATTATGGAAATTGCAGCAGAACATAACCTATATGTAATTGAAGATAATGCTCAGGCAATTGGTGCAGATTATGTTTCTAAATCTGGAGCCAAAACTAAAGTTGGAGTGATTGGTCATGTTGCGGCAACTTCATTTTTTCCTTCAAAAAATTTAGGCTGTTACGGAGACGGAGGAGCTATTTTTACAAACGATGACAAGTTGGCTCACATTATCCGCGGGATAGTAAATCACGGAATGTACGAGCGTTACCACCATGATGTGGTAGGCGTAAATTCACGTTTAGACAGTATTCAGGCAGGAGTGTTAAATGCAAAGTTGCCATTGTTAGATGAATACAATAAAGCACGTCGCCGTGCAGCTTCAAAATATAATGCTGCTTTTGCGGGGCATAAAAATATTATTACTCCGGAATTTGATGCAAATGAAAACGATCATGTTTTTCATCAATATGTTTTAAGAATTATTGATGCAGACAGAAATGCTTTAATGCAGCATTTGTTAGATAAAGCAATTCCTTGCGCTATTTATTACCCAATTCCGTTGCATTCACAAAAAGCTTATGTTGATGTCCGTTATAAAGAAGAACAATTTCCTGTAACAAACCAATTGGTAAAAGAAGTTATTGCTTTGCCAATGCATACCGAACTTGATGATGAGCAAATTAAATTTATTACAGACAGTGTAATTGAATTTTTAAAATAACAAACTATATTATTAGCCATAAACAACCACAAAATGAAAGTATTAGTAACAGGAGGATTAGGATTTATTGGTTCGCATACCGTAGTCGAATTGCAAAATGAAGGCTTTGAAGTTGTGATAATCGATGATCTTTCTAATTCCTCAGAAGATGTTTTAAAAGGAATTGAGAAAATTACGGGGAAACTTCCGCTATTTGAGAAAATAGATTTACGGGAAAAATCTGCTGTTCAGGATTTCTTTAAAAAATATTCGGATGTTACAGGAGTTATTCATTTTGCAGCCTCAAAAGCAGTAGGCGAAAGCGTTGAAAATCCGTTATTGTATTACGAAAACAACATTAGTACTTTGGTTTATTTGTTACAGCAATTACAGCAAAAACCAGAGGCCAGTTTTATTTTTAGTTCGTCCTGCACAGTTTACGGTCAGGCCGAAAAAATGCCAATTACAGAAGATGCACCAGTTCAGACAGCCATGTCACCGTACGGGAATACAAAACAAATTGGCGAAGAAATCATTACAGATACAGCAAAAGTGACTAATATTAGCGCCATTTTATTGCGCTATTTTAATCCTGTTGGAGCGCATCCAAGTACAGAAATTGGCGAATTGCCTCTAGGAGTTCCGCAAAACCTGGTTCCTTTTATTACCCAAACAGGAGTAGGATTACGTCAGGAATTATCTGTTTTTGGAAATGATTATCCAACTCCGGACGGAACTGCAGTTCGTGATTATATTCATGTGGTAGATTTAGCGAAAGCACACGTTATTGCATTGCAGCGTTTGTTGAACAAAAAGAATGTATCGAAAGTAGAGACTTTTAATTTAGGAACAGGAAAAGGAAGTTCTGTTTTGGAAGTCATTAATAGTTTTGAAAAAGTAAGTAATAAAAAGCTGCCATATAAAATGATGCCTCGACGCGAAGGTGACATTACAGAAGCATATGCGAATACAGATAAGGCAAATAATGTCTTAGGATGGAAAGCAGAATTAAGTTTAGACGAAGCAATGGCAAGTGCTTGGAAATGGGAACAAAAAGTAAGGAATAAATAATTTCTTAGTTTAAAATTATAAATTTTAAAGTCCCAAATTATTGTAAATATAATTTGGGACTTTTTTTAGTGCAACATTAATATCATGAAACAAGTTTTAGATTATAAATTAATTTTTGCCTTAACGGCGGTTGGAGTTATTTGGGGAACTACATTTTTAGGGATCAGGGTTGCAGTTGAAACAATTCCGCCATGGTTTGTAACTTCTATCCGTCAGGGATTGGCCGGATTGATCATGATGACTATTTTGTTGTTTAAAAAAGAATTAAAATGGATTGGCTGGGAGAATTTAAAGCAACAGCTTGTTCCATCGGTATTAATGATCGTAATTGCAAATGGCTTTACAACAATTGCAGAGCAGACTTTGCCCAGCGGATTGGCATCAGTAATAAGTGCCTTGTCTCCTATACTTATTTTTCTGGGAAGTATATTGTTTGGATTACAAAAAATAAGCCTGAGAGGTTTAATAGGTGTAATTATTGGATTCTCCGGAGTTGTTTTTATATTTAGAGATGGCCTCGAATCCTTTTTAGATCCAGATTATAAAACCGGAATGGTGTTTATGGGATTTGCAATTTTAGCATGGGCCGCCGGAACAATTTATACCAAAACACATGCTATTAAATCAGGTAATATTATACTCAATTTATTTTATCAATTTTCAATGGCTTCTGCTATTCAGTTGGTTTTAGCCTTTGTATTTTCTCCACATCCGGATATAAGCTCATGGAGTTCAAGAAGCATTTTTGCATCTTTATACTTATCAGTTTTCGGATCTGTAATTGCTTTTTTCTGTTATAATTATGCCTTAAAACACGTTACAGCGGTACAGGTTTCTATTTTGTCTTATGTAAATACAATAATTGCTGTTTTTTTAGGCTGGCTTCTTTTAAATGAAAAAATTACAGTTGACTTTATAATTGCTACTGCACTTATTATTCTTGGTGTTTTTATTGTGAACTATAAAAAGAAAGAAAAGAAAATATAGAAGGCTGTGACTTATAAGAAAATATAGTCAATATAATTTTGTTATATTTGTAAGAATAAAAAAGTAGGAATTATGGCGTCGGATGAAGAAAATAAAAAAAACGATAAGGTTGAAGAGCCCAGAGTAGAATACGAAATTCAAAAACCTAAATTTAAAGGAATCGATCGGGAAACTTTTGACTTTGATACTGAGTTTGCGAATGGATTAACTCCAGAGGAATTTAAAGCTGAAATGGTTAAAAGAATAAAAGCATACCCTTGGAAAAAATAATCTTTGACAATTCTGTTCTGGAATATTTTGATAACTTGGTTTTTGCACTTTTTGAAGACGAATACTTTGGTTTTCCAGAATCAGCTCAGAATTATATTGATAAAATAGTTGGCTTTATTATTTCAAATATTTCAACTTTTCCCCATAAGAAAACACCAGCATCAATTCAATATTTAGGTTTAAACTATGTTTTTTACAAAGCAAATGCCAGAACAACATGGTATATCTTTTTTGAAAAAAGAGATCAAAATTATTTGATAACGACAATTATAAACAATAATAGTTCAGAAGTAAGCGAGCTATAAAACAAAATCCTCATAAACATTAAGTTATGAGGATTTTTTATAAGTGTAGTTTTTAACTGAAAGCTGAAACTAAAAATTAAGCATTCGCAGTAACCGCTTCCTTATCAATTTTATTAATCAAACCAGCTAATACCTTTCCAGGACCAACTTCAGTAAATAAAGTAGCACCATCCGCGATCATTTGCTGAACAGATTGTGTCCATTTTACCGGAGCAGTCAATTGTATAATTAAGTTCTTTTTGATTTCGTTTGCATCAGAAACCGCATTTGCAGTTACATTTTGATAAACCGGGCAAATTGGAGTTGAGAAAGTTGTAGCCTCAATTGCAGCTGCTAATTCTTCTCTAGCCGGTTCCATCATTGGTGAGTGAAATGCTCCCCCGACAGGTAAAATTAAGGCACGTTTTGCTCCCGCAGCTTTCATCGCTTCACAAGCTTTTTCAACAGCAGAAGTTTCTCCTGAAATTACCAACTGTCCAGGGCAATTATAGTTTGCAGCAACCACAATTCCATCAATAGAAGCACAAACTTCTTCAACAACATTATCAGCTAAGCCTAAAACTGCAGCCATTGTTGATGGAGTAATTTCGCAGGCTTTTTGCATGGCCAAAGCACGTTGAGAAACTAATTTAAGGCCATCTTCAAAAGATAAAGTTCCGTTTGCCACTAAAGCTGAAAACTCGCCCAAAGAATGTCCTGCAACCATTTCAGGTTTAAAATCTTCGCCTAACGTTTTGGCTAAAATAACCGAATGTAAAAATACAGCTGGCTGAGTTACTTTTGTTTCTTTTAGTTCTTCGGCAGTGCCTTCAAACATAATATCTGTAATTCTGAAACCTAAAATTTCATTGGCTTTTTCGAATAATGCTTCGGCCAAAGCCGATGATTCATATAAGTCTTTGCCCATTCCTGTAAACTGTGCGCCCTGACCCGGAAATACGTATGCTTTCATTTGTCTAATTTGTTTTTTTATTTTTTTTGGAATTGAAAATTAGCTTCAATTGAAAGGCAAAAATAACATTTTTTTAGCTCGTATAATCCTTAAACATATAAATCCATACTAATCTTGAAAATCGAAGATTAAAAGAAGTGAGTAAAGTAATGACAACAGCAATAATCGGAATGATTCTTAAATCGAAATTTTTCTCAAAGAAATACTGCGCAATACAATAAGTAGCAATTCCCTGAGCAACTGTTAACCCGTAGTTTACATACATAGCGCCAAAGAAATACCCTGGCTCTTTTTGAAATTTGTAATTGCAATGACTGCAATATTCGTTCATTTTTGGTAAACTGAAATTCAGAAATATATTTTTGTCTTTAAAAACTTTTCCTTTATTACAAACAGGACATTCATTGCTTAGAATATGAGTTAATGCATGTGACATGATCTTGATGTTTTTTATTTATACAAAGGTAATTTAGAGTAATATGAAAGTCTTTTTTATATCTTCGCTACTTATAGCACAATAAAGACATTTTGATTAAAATTTCAAAAAAAAAAACCAAATTACAATGTGAAATTTCAAATTACGTAATCTAAAATCTGCAATCTAAAATCTAATCGCGTATGAAAAAATATCCTGTTTATAGTGTTCAGAATTTTAGCTGCAATGATGTACATCGTGATTTCTACGTCAATACCTTTGCAGAGCATTTAAAAAGCCACAGTTTTGTCGAAGAACCACATCGTCATGACTCGTATCTAATGGTGTTTTTTACAAATGGCTCCGGTTTGCATGAAGTAGATTTTGATCAATTTGGAATCAAAAGAGGAAGTTTGTTTGTCCTTCAGCCCGGGCAAATGCACCATTGGAGCTTGTCTGAAGATATCGAAGGCTTTGTAATTATCTTTTCGCAGGAACTGTATAATTTATATTTCGGACAGAAAAAAATCAACGAGTATAATTTTTACCATTCCATTCACAATAGACCTGAAATGGTTTTTGAAGAAAATGAAATTCCTAATCTTCTGCCGTATTTTGATTTGCTGATTCAGGAAAACAATCATGAGAACAAATTTCAATTAGATAAAATGTTGAATTTGTTAGATTGTATTCATATTGAAATTTCCAGAAAATACAGTGAAACCTATTCGCATCAAACACATTCATACAATATTAAAATAAATTCGTTTGAAAGGCTTTTAGAACAATATTTTAGAATGGAAAAACTGCCTTCTTTTTATGCAGAGAAATTAAGCATCACTTTAAAACACTTAAACAGAATCTGCAATGAAATCCTTCAAAAAACAGCGACTGAAGTTATTACAGATCGCGTCATTCTTGAAATCAAACGAATGTTGATTGATAAACAATTGTCTATAAACGAAATCGCCTTTGCAGTGGGCTATGAAGATTATTCGTATTTCTCCAGATTTTTCAAAAAACAAACCGGATTGTCTCCAACAGAATTTCGAAATCTAAAGTAAAAAAAGGCTTCGACTCCGCTCAGACTGACAATCGTATTCTTAAAGATGTCGTATGTCAGGCTGAGCGAAGTCGAAGCCCTCGTTTCAAATAAAAAAACCCTGCACTTTCTAAAAAAGTACAGGGTTTTTTAACCAACCAAATTAAAACCTATTATAAAGTATTAAGCCTGTTTTACAAATTGTAATTCAATGTTTAATTTTACTTCTTCACCAACTAAAACTCCTCCTGTTTCAAGAGCAGAGTTCCAGTTTAATCCCCAATCTTTACGATTGATTTTTCCTTCTATGCTTAAGCCTACTTTTGTATTTCCCCAAGGGTCAGTCATGATTCCGCTAAATTCTACAGGAAATTTAACTTCTTTTGAAATACCTTTAATATTTAAATCTCCAGTTAATTCATATTCACCTTCTCCGGTCTTTTTGAAAGAAGAACCTTTGAAAGTTAATTTCGGATGATTCTCAGCATCAAAGAAATCGCCACTTCTTAAGTGACCGTCTCTGTCAGCGTTTGCAGTGTCGATAGAAGCAATATCACCGGAAAATTCGATTGCTGCATTTTCGAAATCATTTCCTTCTGTAGTAATCGTTGCGTCGTAAGTTCCAAATTTTCCTGAAACATTTGTAAACATCATATGTTTAACTTTAAAACCAATTTCTGAGTGAGTTGGGTCAATTGACCATTTTGTAGTTGCCATAATTTTTATTTTTTAATAATTAATTTCATTTTGATAAGACAAAGTTACGCCCGTAGTATTCAAAAGGAACTTAACCTAGATTAAGAAATGAAAAATGTGATAATTTTTGGTTACCACATTTAGTTTAATGTTGTTTTGTAGGACCTAAAAGGTCTTTAAAATCTATTAAATTTGCTCATGATTCCGTATTATTTATATAATATGTCAAAGCTCCCGAAGGGCATGTATCTATTGTCTGCATGATTTTTTCAGAAGACGAAGCTTCCGGTAAAATCCATGGTTTTTCTTTGGGATGAAATACAGCTGGATTATTTTTTACACAATTGGCAGAATGAATACATTTTCCCGATTGCCAGACAATGGTTACTTCGCCGTTTGTATATTCTTTGGTAAGATTATTTAAATTCATGGTTGAAAATTTTAAATGGTTAGTTTTTAATGAATTAAGACCAGTTTTCATAAATAAAAATACAATTTATATTTGAGTTCTTATGAAAATTTGGACAAAAAAGAAACGATAATAAGCTGAATATCAACTTATATATCGTTTCTGAAAAAAAATATTAATTGTAATCTTCGAATTAATAGTTCATCGGAATATCCATCAATAAGAATTCAGCATCCGTATTTGCTTTTATATTTAACACATCAGTTCCTGAAATTCCAACCGCATCACGAGTGTTTAATTCCTGACCGTTGATCGTTACATTTCCTTTTAAAATGAAAGCGTAAACTCCGTTTCCTTCTTTTTTAATTTTATATTCAGTTGCAATTCCGGCATCAAAATTTCCCATATTAAACCAGGCATCCTGATGAATCCAAACTCCTTCATCATCTGCATTTGGAGACAAAATTTGCGCTAATTTATTATGTCTGTCCGCAACATTCAAAGTAATTTGCTGATAACGTGGTTCTACATTTCGTTTGTTAGGAAACAACCAGATTTGCAACAATTTAGTTTGCTGATCTGCATTCGGGTTAAACTCACTATGTTGAACTCCCGTTCCCGCACTCATCACCTGAATATCGCCATTTTTGATGATTTCAGTGTTTCCCATGCTGTCTTTGTGGGCTAAATCACCTTCTAACGGAATGGTAATAATTTCCATATTATCGTGAGGATGCGTTCCAAAACCCATTCCGCCCGCAATCGTGTCGTCGTTCAAAACACGAAGTGCTCCAAACTGAATTCTTTCCGGGTTGTACCAGCTTGCAAAACTAAAACTGTGATAAGCATTAAGCCATCCATGATTTGCATTTCCTCTTGTTTCTGCTTTGTGCAATACTATATTTTCCATGATTTATATGTTTTGTTATTTTTATAGTACAAAGATACCATCAAGGTCAGGGAAAAGCACTTAATGTAGATTAAGAAAGATTCTAAGGTTCTAGTTTGTCATCCTGAGGAACGAAGGATCACACAAGTAATTCGTCAAAGATTAGAAAATTACTGTTAGGAGTTTCTTGTGTGATCCTTCGTTCCTTAGGATGACAAGATTGTGAAGTATAATGCAGTTTGTATTATTTTATTTTTATTAATCTTCCTTTTCCAACTACTTCATCAAGGTAATTCGCAGAAGCACTTTTCTTATCATGCATGTTAAATGGAATAGTGTCTTTTTTGATTTGATCTTTTGAAATACTTATAATTAAATCCGTATTTATGAAATTATCCAAGAGTATTACATTGCCATAAGAAATTTTTCCTTTTGGTACGTACTTGTTATCAAAAACAAAAACACTATCATTAAAAGTCATTTTATCTTTTTGGATATAGAGATTGTTCTCTTCTATCAAATAATTGTAGCGGCCATGAAGCTTATCTGTTTTCTGGTCTAAATTAACACAAACCAGAATTATTATTAAGGTAAAATATTTCATAACATTTCTAACTATATTGATTAATAAACTGCTGCACAACTAAATCGGTATTCTCATGACGCTTTTTTTGTTCTAAAGCAATTGGCGGTGCTGCTCTTTCAAAACAATTCTTCACATCACAAGTCTCACATGTAACACCCACAATTCTTTTTACCAGAGGTTTGCCCTCGATGAATTTGAATTTCTTTTTCATGGCCGGATTAATTAAAATTCCGACAGAAATACTTCGAATGGTATCGTGCAAAAAAGGATCTTTTGTGGCCGATGAAAAAACCAAATACTCATTTCCGCTATGAACGTAACTCGAAATTTGGGCATCAAAAAAATGAGGCTTATTTTGTTTAATGGCTTCGTCTATGGTTTTTACCGAAACCCATCTTCTGCAATAATGCTCGTTGGTTTCGTTGGCGTGTGGTTCCTGCTGATTCGTAATATGTAATTCTTTTTTGATCTGATAAACATCAGAGCCAAATTTATGGGACATTCTTAGAAAGAATAAGTTCTTTAGATGAAAATCTTTCGGAAGCAAATTGGTTAGTCTCTGATAAAAAGATTCCGGAGAAACTTCAAAACTTTCTATTAAGGCAACAAATTCTTCCGGATTTGGTTTTTCTTTATTTAAGAAATCATTGATTTTGCCCACGACCAATTGTCTCGGCAATAATAAAGCACCAGCAAAATAAGATGCGTAAAAATTATGCAAAACCTGATCAAAATTATCAAACTTGATCCAGCTGAAAGTCAATAGACGATCTGATATTTTCAAGTAATTATACGCTATTTCTTTGGCTAAAATAAAAGCTTTCTGAGGCGCATCGAGCTCTGTAGAAAGTAATAAAGTCCTGCTTTTCGGAACATAAATCGAGCGCAAATCGCCCAAAGCTTCCTGATCTGTAAAAGCAATTTCCTTTATATCGTATTCGTATTCTTCTTTTAGTATGGCTTCTAATTCTTCAATACTGATTTTAGAATCCAGATTAATCTGAAAGGACTTCGAAAACTCAATTACTTTATCTTCCAGATCTTCAAAATAATTACTGTGAGCTTCCTGATACGATCGCAATGCGGCCAAAAAGAAACTTTCACGACTTAGATTATAATGCTGTGCAATTTCAATAATTGTACTTATAAAGGCATTGACTTTCGCCGGAGCATTCGCAATTATATCAATTAAATCGGCTTCCTGAATACCAAAAAGGTCAAGCGGAATCTCTTTTAGAATTCCGGATTTTAAGATTTCGCCAATCGGAGCGAGGTTATTATCCAGTTTTAAAGAGATCATTTGGTCGTAAGAAACATCCAAATATTTACAAAGCAGTAAAATTTTATCTGTTTTTGGATATTTTTTACCCTTTTCAATTTCGTTTAAATACGATTTTGAAAGATTGGTCAATTTGGCTAAGCCAAAAAGTGAAAGGTTTTTTTGAGTTCGAACCTGCTTCAGTTTTAGCCCAAATATCAGCTTTATATAGTCTTTTTCAATATCCATAATTCAAATATAGCGATTAAAAAAATAATCGCCAAAAAATTATTTTTAATATTTAGCGAACGTTCGCTTGTTTTGTAAAAAACTTTTTTCTAATATTGTGGTGTAGAAATTATTATAAATCAAAACGTTATGATTTTAGAAGTCTTGAAAAGACAAAAGTTGATATAACGACAAGATTTATTTTTAATAAATAAAATCCACAGCTATGAAAAACCAATTAGAGATTACCGAGACGGCAATGGAATTTTTAGCCGAAAGGAACCTTTCTTATCCAAACATTTGGACAGAAGAAGCAACTGCTTTTATAACCGATTTATGTCGAAAATTCGAATCGCAACGAAAATTGTTGTTGCTGCAACGTGACCTAAAGCAAATAACTTTTGATCAGGGCGTCATGCCATCTTTTCCGGCAGAGACCAAAACCGTCAGAGAAAGTAATTGGACAGCTGGAGAAATTCCAAAAGACTTATTAGACAGGAGAGTGGAGATTACCGGACCGGTTGATAGAAAAATGATTATCAACGCATTGAATTCGGGAGCCAAAACGTTTATGGCCGATTTTGAAGACAGTACGTCTCCAACATGGAAAAATTTAATGGAAGGGCAAATAAATTTGATTGACGCTGTTAACAAAACAATTTCATACACAGATTTAGCTAAAAACAAATCTTATCAATTAAATGAAAGAACCGCAACATTAATTGTTCGTCCAAGAGGATTGCATTTACCTGAAAAAAATCTTTTAATTGACGGGAAAGAAGTGTCTGGTTCTTTGGTAGATTTTGGATTGTATGTTTTTCATAATCACAAACAATTACTAGAAAACAATTCCGGACCGTATTTCTATATTCCGAAATTAGAACATTATCTGGAAGCGCGTTGGTGGAATAATGTAATTGATTTCACAGAGGATTATTTGAAATTAGAACGAGGAACTATAAAAGTGACGGTTTTAATTGAAACGATAACAGCGAGTTTTCAGCTTGATGAGATTATCTACGAATTGAAAGAACATATTGTTGGATTGAATTGCGGACGCTGGGATTACATTTTTTCTTATATCAAAAAGTTTAGAAAGAATCCAAAATTTATTGTTCCCGATCGCGATCAGGTTAATATGACTTCGCCTTTTATGAATGCATATTCAAATTTAGTAATTCAGAGATGTCATAAAAGAGGGATTCACGCCATTGGCGGAATGGCCGCGCAAATTCCGATTAAAAATAATGAAGAAGCCAATGCAATTGCTTTCGCGAAAGTGAAAACAGATAAAGAGCGCGAAGTTCGAAACGGTCATGACGGAACCTGGGTCGCACATCCGAATTTGGTTTCACTTGCAAAAGAAGTTTTTGATAAAGGAATGCCAACTCCCAATCAGATACATATTAAAAGAGAACACCGAAAAATCACTGAAGAAGATTTGATTGAACCACCAATCGGGATCATTACAGAAAACGGTGTTCGAAAAAATATAAATGTAGGCGTTTTGTATCTCGCTTCATGGCTTAACGGACAGGGCGCAGCGGCATTGCATAATTTGATGGAAGATGCCGCAACGGCCGAAATTTCGAGATCGCAATTGTGGCAATGGCTTCAGAATAAAGTGGTTTTAGATAATGGACGAAAACTAGATTTGGCTTATTATCATGAATTGGCTTTGGATGAATTCAGAAAAATTAAAGAGGAACTAGGTGAAGAAAATCACGAAAAACAGCAATTTCCACTGGCTGAAAAAGTTTTGGAAAGATTAGTTGTAAATCCCGACTTTGTTGACTTTTTGACTATTCCGTGTTACAAATATTTGTAATAAACGTTGAATTATTTTTTTTTTTTTTAAATCTGCTAGATCTGCCAAATCTGCGAGCTAACAATTTTTCACGCAGATTTAGCAAATCTAGCGGATAAAATGAAAACAAAAGATATTCGCAGATCAACTTAAAACTGCGACTATAAACTTTACTTACTAACCAACTTAACTATATTATTTATGAAAACAACAGAAGACAGAATTCAGGAATTGATTAACGATTGGATCACGAACCCGAGATGGAAAGGTGTTGAGCGTCCTTATACTGCAAGTGAAGTAGTGACGCTTCAGGGTTCTTATCAAATTGAACATTCTATTGCCAAAATGGGAGCGCAAAAATTATGGAGAAAGTTAAAAAATCAGGATTATGTTGCTGGTTTGGGCGCATTGACAGGAAATCAGGCCATCCAGGAAGTCGATGCTGGTTTAGAAGCAATTTATTTGAGTGGATGGCAAGTTGCGGCCGATGCAAATCTAGCTGGAGAGATGTACCCTGACCAATCGCTTTATCCGGTAAATAGTGTGCCAATGGTAGTTAAAAAAATAAATAATGCTTTATTGCGCGCAGATCAAATTCAAACCGTAAACGAAGTTAAAGATAAAAAAGATTATTTGGTTCCTATTGTAGCCGATGCCGAAGCTGGTTTTGGGGGAAATCTAAATGCTTTTGAACTAATGAAATCAATGATTGAAGCAGGAGCATCAGGAGTTCATTTTGAAGATCAGTTGAGTTCTGCTAAAAAATGCGGGCATTTGGGCGGAAAAGTTTTAGTTCCTACTCAGGAAGCAATAAATAAACTAATTGCAGCACGTTTAGCTGCCGATGTTATGGGAGTTTCAACTTTGATCGTTGCCAGAACAGATGCCGATGCTGCTAATTTATTGACCAGCGATGCTGATCCAAGAGACAGAAAATTTTTAACCGGCGAAAAAACGGCAGAAGGTTTCTTTTACGTAAAAAACGGAATCGATCAGGGAATTGCAAGAGGTTTGAGTTACGCACCGTATGCCGATTTAATTTGGATGGAAACCAGTAATCCCGATTTAGATTATGCAAGAAAGTTTGCAACGGCGATGAAAAAAGAATTCCCGGATAAAATGCTGGCATACAATTGTTCTCCATCATTCAATTGGGCAGCTAAACTTTCTGTTGCCGAAATGGAAACTTTTAGAGAAGATTTGGCGGCTATGGGTTATAAATTCCAGTTCATTACTTTGGCAGGTTTCCATGCTTTGAATACTAGTATGTTCGAATTGTCTAAAGCGTATAAAGAACGCGGAATGGCGGGTTATTCTGAACTGCAGGAGCGTGAATTTGCTTTGCAGAAAAACGGATTCAGAGCGGTAAAACATCAGGCTTTTGTGGGAACTTCTTATTTTGATGCGGTTCAAAATACCGTAATGATTGGAAAATCAACAATAACAGCAATGAAACATTCTACGGAGGTTGAGCAATTTTAATTCAAAAAAAACACGGCTGTTTAGCCGTGTTTTTGTTTTTGCCACAGATTCCACAGATTAAAGTGATTTTTTTTTCCACTAATTTTTTGCTCCAATCCGTGTGAATTAGTGTAAGCTTTCAAATCCTTTTAATCTGTGAAATCTGTGGCTAAAAATTTATTTCTTCAAAAGCCTGGCTTTCATTTTGCTGAAAAATTCAGGCGTTACACCAATAAAAGAAGCGATTTGTTTTTGAGGAACCTTATGGACTAGTGTTCCGTATTTGGTACAAAATTTTTCAAATCTTTCTTCTGCCGGCAAGCTCAAATTGTCCATTAATCTTTGCTGATTAGCAACTAATGAATTCTCAATTAAAATCCTGAAAAAACGTTCCAGTTTTGGAATCTCAAGATACAACTGCTCATGGTTTTCTTTGGATAAAGAAACTACTTCGGCTTCTTCCAGAACTTCAATAAAAAGCTGTCCCGGTTTTTGTGAAAAGTAACTGTACATATCGCTCATCCACCAGCCTTCGCAGGCAAACGATAAAACATGTTCCACAATATTATCATTGATATTGAAACTTCTTAAAATCCCAGAGTTTACAAAGTATGAGTGTTTACAGACTTCGCCGGCATTCAATAAAATCGTTTTGGCTTTGTAAGTATTCGTTTCTAACTTAGATAAAAAAAGCGCCTGTTCTTCTGGTGTCAAAGAAACATGTTTGGCAATGTTTTCAAGAATTAATGCCATTATTTTTTGCCTTCTATTAAGGTGAATGAAGTTGCTTTAAATCTATTGCCGACAATTTCTCCTGTTACAGCAGCTTTTCTGATAGCGTTACAAAAACCTTTATCTGAGTGAGCGTCTCCGTGATCGTGAATGGTTGTCCCGTCAACAAAATAGCTTTTCCCGTCGATGCGAACAGCCAAATCACAGCTTGTACCTTTCATTCCTAATTGGCATTCTCCGCACGAAGCTTCAACAATTGTGGGTTTGTCAAATTTTTTTGTGCTTTGAGCCTGTACTGCAATCCCAATAAAAAGGAATGTTGCTAATAATATGTTTTTCATACTTAAGAATTTACAGTTATTAATTTCGCCGTTTCTTTGGCGCGTTCTATTACTTTTTCGATTGGAGTTGATAAAATATCATGACTTAAGACAACACCCATTCGGCGATAAGGCCTTGAAGTTGGTTTGCCAAAAATCCTGAAATCGGTTTTTGGTAAAGAGGCCACTTTTTCAATTCCGGTAAAGGTTGGATTTGCTGAATCTTCTGATGCTAAAATTACAGCACTTGCTCCGGCTTTTTCTAAAGTAATTTCAAAAATTGGAAGGCTTAAAATCGCTCTTAAATGCAATTCGAATTCATTGAAATTTTGAGTTCCTGCCAAAGTTACCATTCCGGTATCGTGTGGTCGGGGAGAAAGTTCAGAGAAATAAACGCCTTCATTAGTCAGGAAAAATTCAACACCAAAAAGGCCTGCACCACCAAGAGCTTCCGTAATTTTTTCGGCCATGTCCTGGGCTTCATATAAATCTTTTTCTGAAACTAAGGCCGGCTGCCAGCTTTCCTGATAATCGCCACGCTCTTGTCTGTGCCCAATCGGAGCACAGAATAAGGTTGGATTATTATTCTGCGTAATCGTTAAAAGCGTAATTTCTGAATGGAAATCAACAAAAGCCTCAACAATAACTTCAATAACATCGCCACGGGAACCAGCAACGGCATATTGCCACGCTTTTTCAATATCGCTTTCTGTTTTAATCGTTGATTGTCCTTTTCCTGAAGATGACATTAAAGGTTTTACCACGCACGGAATCCCGACTTCCTGTACGGCTTTTTGCAGTTCTTCTGCCGAAGTCGCGTATTGATATTTGGCTGTTTTTAAACTTAATTCTTTGGATGCCAAATCACGAATGGCTTTACGATTCATAGTAAAGTTGGCTGCTTTCGCCGAAGGAACAACAGTGATTCCCTGTTTTTCGTAATCATAAAAACGTTCAGTACGAATGGCTTCTATTTCTGGAACGATAAAGTCTGGTTGGTGCTTGGCTACAATTCGGTCAAGAGCTTCACCATCAAGCATATTAATGACTTCGAATCCGTGAGCAACTTGCATGGCCGGAGCATTTTCGTAACTGTCAACTGCAATTATGGTTTGTCCGATTCTTTGTGCGGCAATAACAAATTCTTTGCCTAATTCACCTGAACCGAGGAGTAGTATTTTCATTTTGTTTAGTTTAAAGTTTGGGTATTTTGACTTGCTTTTACAATTATCAAACTGCTTATAAAAGTTAAAATCATTAATATAAATGATAGAAACAAAATCATTAATATTGAAAATAAAATTTGATAAGGAATTTGAGATCTTAATACAACAGATATTCCATTAACAAATTGCCCTATTGTGTAAATTGTGAAAAGGGTAATTATAATTTTTAAACTTACGCCAAAAGAAAACTGAGAGCACGCTTTAAAATAAGTTATTTGATTTAATGAAGAATTTATCTTTTTTGATGTGCTCCAAAATAGAAAAATGATGAATAAAGGAAATATAATTCCCCAGAAAATTGGATTCCAGAAGATACCGAAATCGCATATCTGGATGCATTGAAAGATAAAATAGCTGTCTGAAAATATTAATAAAGGAAAAAAAAGGCACACAAAAAATCCAGCAATAATTGAATATTTTTGGATACTATTTTTTGATTCCATTTAATTTGTTTTGAGAGTAAAGATAAAAAAATGGAATTTATTCCCACGCAGATTTTGCAGATTCAGGAGATTTTATTTAATTTAAAAATAAAATAATCATAAAGTATGTCATTTCGAGTAACGAGAAATCTTCACAAGTAGCTCGACAAAGATTGTATTCTCGTTGCGGAGTTACTTGCGAAGATTTCTCGTTACTTGAAATGACACCCAAAATAAAAAAAACCGATACTTAAATTAAGCATCGGTTTCTATTTTAATGAAAGTGATCTTCTTCTATCTCAAATTCAGCGTCTTTTTCCCAAATTTCCATTTCACAAGGCTTACAGTTGAATTTTAATTTATACTCTAGTTCGCCTTGTTTTAAAACCAAAGGTTCTTTTACCTTGACACCTACAATGTCTTTTTGGTGTATAGGGCATTTTTTTAATTCGTATTTGATGCAATATTTGGTTGTCATTACACGAGATTTTCCTGGATCCCATTGCAATTCAAATGCTTTTTCGATTTCGGTAACACCGTGGCGTTCGTAGAATTTACGAGCAACTTTGTTTGAAACATTGTACATGAAATCTAATTTGGTTTCAGGATAAGGATGCGATGTTTTTACGATTTGGTGTTCTTCGCGTTTGTAATTTTTCAAACGAATTTCGGTTAACTGATCGTAAACCGTTCTTCTCATTTCGTTGATTTTTGAAATAGGAAGAAACCAGTTATGAGAAAACATTACATTAATTTCATCGGCAGTATATGGCGTAAAACCTGTTTTTGCCAATTGCGTTTTGATATTTTCTTCGATTGATTCGCCTGTTTTGGTTTGTTCTTTAGCGTGTTCTAAATTTACGATACTTACATTTCCGTCTTCATCAGTAGCGATTAACTCGAAACCATTTTCGTTTTCTGTAAGCAATAAAGTCGTGCTGATTTTTCGAACGGCACTGTCTTCTCTTTCAACAATTTTAATAAAAGCAGCGTCATTATTTCTGTAAATGAAAGTTCCGTCTTTAACTTCTTTTAGAACGTTTGGGTAAATTCTGCCGTTTTCGGCTTTGTTTACGTAAATCCCGTCGGCTTCATTGTTTTCGTTGATGAAGCAAAGTCCGTCACCATTGTTTAATAATTCACCATTTTCGATTTCGTAAGCATTACCAACAGTTCTGATTAGTTTACCAATATATTGACCTTTTGATTTCGGGCTTTCCCAGGAACCAATAGAGCTGTGTCTTTCGTTTACGAAATAGTCGGTATATCCACGATTAAAAGTTCTGTTTAACGAAGAATCAAAAGTATAAGTACATGTTCCAGATGAAGCTTTCATATATTTATCGCTTCCTTCACCTTCTAAAAAGCTGTCTAATTTTTGACGTAAGTATGAAACGTTATTTTTTACATACACAACATCTTTCAATCGTCCTTCGATTTTAAAAGAAACGATTCCGGCTTCAATTAAATTCGGGATCTGCTCTGAAATGTCTAAATCTTTGATTGAAAGTAAGTGACTGTTTTTGATAAGTGTTTCTCCGTTTCCGTCGATTAAGTTATAGGGTAAGCGGCAGTTTTGAGCGCAGGAACCACGGTTGGCGCTGCGTTCTCCGTTGGCCACACTCATATAACAGTTTCCACTGAAAGAAACGCATAAAGCTCCGGTAACAAAAAATTCTAATTCTACATCTGCCTCGTCGTATATTGTTTTAATTTGATGCAGGTTTAATTCGCGGGCTAAAACCACACGTTTGATTCCGGCATCCTTAAGAAATTTAATTTTATCGGCATCACGATTGTTGGCTTGTGTGCTGGCGTGAAGTACGATAGGAGGTAAGTCCATTTCCATAATCGCCATATCCTGAATAATCAGGGCATCGACACCAATATCGTATAATTCCCAGATCATTGAGCGACACGTTTCTAGTTCGTTATCGTATAAAATGGTATTCATAACAACAAAAACCTGAGCATTAAATAAATGCGCATATTGTACCAATGCGGCAACATCTTCTATAGAATTGTTGGCATTAGAACGTGCTCCAAATTGTGGTGCACCAATATAAACTGCATCGGCGCCACTATTTATGGCGGCCATTCCTCCAATTAAATCTTTAGCAGGAGCTAATATTTCAATTTTCTTCTTCATTTTTAGAACTTTAGGCTTTTGTGGTATTCACGGAAAAAAGTGTGCAAAGTTCTTATAAATATTTCGGGTTTGCTAATGCTGAAGTGATTTTTTTGAAATTGTTAACTTAATATGGAATGATGATGGTTAAGGTTTTGATTTATTTTATTGGTTCGTATATAAGTTGGACAACTCCTGATTTAAAAACATTAGATTTAAGTAACTTTAATTTTATACGATCTTTCAAGTCTTCAAATAGTGGTTTTCCATTCCCTAAAACTATTGGATGAACAGATATTCTATAAATATCTATAAGATTTAATTGAATGAATGATTTTATAAGACTCGCTCCGCCATATAACCAAATATTCTTTTCAGACTCTTTTTTTATCTCCAAAACTTTATTAGAGATATCAGAATTTACAAAAATAGCATTATCGTCTTTTTTGTTTTGACTTGAAAAAACATATTTTTTCTTTGAATGCACTCCATTCCAAAGTGCTTTTTCGGCAGGGCTTGCATTTTCATCAGGTTGGAAATTCCCCCATGCTTCATAACTTACACGACCGTAAAAAATAGTGTCAATGCCAGATAAGAGGCTATCAAAATCCATATCGTCATCCATGATACACCAATCAATTTCTCCGTTTGGGCCTTCAATAAAACCGTCTAATGTTACTGCTAAATCTAAAATTACTTTTTTCATTTAAGAGTATTTTTTACATATTTACACAAATATATTGTTTCGTTTTTAAACAAAAAAACTACCGGGTTATTTAAACCCGGTAGTTTTTCTGAAATGAAAAGTGTCAATAATAATTAATTCACTCTCATTTTAATTTGTGATAAAGTATTCTGAATACTGTTTAATTGTTTTGAAACAACTGAAACCTGATTGTAATCAAGATGGTTTTCTTCCAGAGCCATTTTGTATTTTTCGATGGCTGCTTCTTCTCCGGTAACACAAGCATTTATAATTGCCTCTGTATCTCCGCCTGTGAAAGAAGATTTAATATCAATCCAGGTTCTGTGCAGCGCTCCAAGTGGTCCACCACCAGATGTATCTGTTGATTTTCCTAATTTGTTGATTTCGTCTTGTAATTCTACAATAAATAAGGCTCTTTCTCGCGCATAATCAAGGAAATCACTTTTCATTGCCGAATTTTCTACATGTTCTGCAGCATTTGTATATCCTAATTTTCCGTCTTCAAGAATTGAGATTAATCCTTCTAATGTTTTAACTGCTTCTTGTGTGGTTTCATCTGTATGTATCATGACTAATAGTTTTTAAATTAATACATTACAAAGTTGGCGATTTATAAAGTGTTATGTTTTACAGGATTACAGTTGACGTTTATAATATTGTGGAATGGGAATTTTATAACTGAAATAATGTTTAGTCAATTTTTATGGCTCTTGTTCTGAAAATGAAACCTCTATTATGTTGTTTTGCGTGAGGGATAGGAGTGAAAAGCCCACAGCCTGACGAAGGAAGTGCGATGACTTGTAACGGATAGCCCGGCCCGAAGGGACACGCCCATAAAAAACGGCTTAAAATATAAAGTGATGAAACTTTAAATCTTAAGCCATTAATAAAAATTATGTATGCTATTATATTATAGAGTCAAAGCTTCTTTGATTCTGCGTAATGCTTCTTTTAAAATATCGTTGCTTGTTGCATAAGAAAAACGGATGCAATTTGGGTTTCCGAAAGCATCTCCTGTTACAGTTGCAACATTTGCTTCTGCTAAGAGATACATCGACACATCGTTTGCATCTTTAATTTCAGTTCCTCTTAATGTTTTTCCGAAGAAAGACGAAACGTCTGGAAAAACGTAGAATGCACCTTCCGGAACGTTGATTTTAACTCCCGGGATTTCTTTTAATAATCCGACAACTAAGTCTCTACGGCCATGAAAAGCCTGAACCATTTCGTTTAATACGCTTGGATCAGCATCTACTGCAGTAATTGTAGCGCGTTGTGCTACAGAGTTAGCCCCGGATGTTACTTGTCCCTGAATTTTTGTACACGCTTTTGCGATAAATTCAGGCGCTCCTATATATCCAATTCTGTATCCTGTCATAGCAAATGCTTTTGCAACTCCGTTTACAGTAATTGTTTTTTCTAACATTCCCGGGATAGAACCGATACTGCAGAAAGTTCCTGAGAAATTGATGTGCTCATAAATCTCATCGGCAACTACATATATGTTTGGGTGTTTTTCTAATACTTTGGCAAGTGCTGTCAATTCTTCTCTGCTGTAAACAGAACCTGATGGATTACAAGGAGAAGAGAACCACATCATTTTTGTTTTTGATGTGATAGCAGCTTCCAGTTGTTCTGGTGTAATTTTGAAATCTGTTTCTACAGATGTTGGAACTTCAACAGGAACTCCGCCTGAAAGTTTTACGATTTCGAAATAAGAAACCCAGTAAGGTGCTGGCAAAATTACCTCGTCACCATCATTTAACATTACTTGTGCAATGTTGTATAAAGATTGTTTTGCTCCTGTAGAAACTACGATCTGAGTTGGTTTGTACTCTAATCCGTTATCTCTTTTAAATTTTCTGCAGATAGCTTCTTTTAATTCCTGATATCCGTCTACCGGAGAATATGTGCTGTAATTTTCGTCGATTGCTTTTTTTGCGGCTTCTTTTATAAAATCTGGTGTATTGAAGTCTGGCTCACCTAAACTTAAACTGATAATGTCTTTTCCTTGTGCTTTTAATTCGCGTGCCAAAGCGGCCATTGCTAATGTTTGCGAAGTCGCAAGGTTGTTGATTCTGTCCGAAAGAATATGATTCATTATAAAAATTTTGAATGTCCTTAATTTGCTGCGCTTGATTAAGGAAGGTTAATTATTAATAGATTTTTTTTAGTTTAAACGGATAATTCAGGTTTCATACCAAGTTCACGCAAATGCTTAAAGTGAGCAATAATAGCACTTCGCATTGTTTTGTATTCATAATAAGGTAAGTTGCATTCCTTTGCAGTTTCTTTTACGATTTTTGCAATTTTACCATAATGAATATGACTGATATTTGGGAAAATATGGTGTTCTATCTGATGGTTTAACCCGCCAGTATACCAATTTACAATTGCATTTTTTGGAGCAAAATTAGTTGTAGTAAACAATTGGTGAATGGCCCACGTATTGTCCATTTCGCCTAATTCATTTGGCTCCGGATTTGTAGTATGCTCCACAACATGTGCTAATTGAAATACAATACTTAAAATTAGACCTGTAGTATAGTGCATTACAAAAAATCCAAGTAAGACTTTCCACCATGTAATTCCAATAACAATTGGCAAGACAATCCAGATTGCAACATAAATGATTTTTGTAATGATTAAGGTTGTCCAAAGGATTTTTGGGCTTTTTGGTTCTCCGTAAGATAATTTTCTCTTAAGATAATTACGCATTTGTTTAAAATCGGTAGTGATAGCCCAGTTAAAAGTCAGCAAACCGTATAAAAAAACCGAATAATAATGTTGAAAACGGTGAAAGCTATGCCATTCTGCATGTTTTGTAAAACGAATAATTCTTCCTGCATCAAGATCTTCATCATGTCCGGGAATATTGGTATAAGTGTGGTGTAATACATTATGCTGTACCTGCCAGTTGTAAACATTTCCGGCCAGAACATAAATTGTACCTCCCATTAATTTGTTGATCCAGCCTTTATCAGAGTAAGAACCATGGTTTCCATCGTGCATTACATTCATTCCAACTCCGGCCATTCCGATTCCCATTACTATCGATAATAGTAACATTACCCCAAAGGGCATTTCAAGAGTAAGGATTAAAAAATAAGGTGACAAAAAAACGGCAAAAAGAATAACGGTTTTTAAATGCAGTTTCCAATTTCCGGTTTTTTGTAAATTATTTTCCTTAAAGTAATTGTTTACCCGAGAGTTAAGAGTCCTGAAAAACTTTAGATTATCTTGCCTTGCAAATGTTGGTGCGGTGTTATTCATAATAAATTTAAATAGTTTTCAAAGGTAATTATTATAAATTTTCAATTTACAAAATTGAGTTAAATATTTCAATCGTAAAGTAGTACTTTTGTTAAAAATTTACTACAATGGATGAGATATTGAAATATTTTCCTGATTTGACAGACATTCAAATAGAACAATTTCAAAAATTAGACTTTTTATATCATGATTGGAATGAAAAAATCAACGTCATTTCGAGAAAAGATATTGATGCCTTATATACAAAACACATTTTGCATTCGCTTGGAATTGCAAAAATTATGAAATTTGAGCCTGGGGCAACAGTTTTAGATGTTGGAACGGGTGGAGGTTTTCCTGGGATTCCGTTAGCCATTCTTTTTCCGGAAACGCGTTTTTATCTGATAGATGTTATTGCAAAGAAAATAAAAGTAGTTCAGGGCGTTGTAGATGCTTTAGAATTAAAAAATGTAAAGGCCGAACAAAAACGTGCTGAATTGGTAAAAGGCGATTTTGATTTTATTGTAAGCCGTGCCGTGACCAATATGCCGGATTTTGTTTCCTGGATTAATGATAAAATAAAAAAACAGCATAAACATATTTTAAAAAATGGAATTCTTTATCTAAAAGGCGGTGACCTCACAGAAGAGTTAAAAGATTTTCCAAATGCAACTTTATATGATTTGTCTTCAATCTTTGAAGATGAGTTTTTTGAAACTAAAAAAGTAGTGCATTTGCCTTTGAAATTTAAGGCTTAAGTTTTTGTGTCAGGTTTTAAGTGTAACAATAATAAAAAATCCGGGTCTATTTAAGATCCGGATTTTTTTTGGAGTTTGGATAAAAAAATCAAGTGATTGTAAACCATTATATTTGAGTGTGAGAACGAATCAACTAAAATTAGAAGCCTAATGAAATCATTTATAAATTTCATAGTTATTTTTCTGTCTGTTTTAAATTGTTTTTCGCAACAGACAAAAGCGGCTAAACTCGTAGATTTACAAGTGAGTATGCTATTCAGGACAGCGTAATGATCAAAAACCCGTATGACTCACTCATGTCGGCAATACCGATTTTGAAATAAAAAAACCACAAGTATAACTTGTGGTTTCTGACGGATGAATTTATTTAACCCCTTAAAAAATAATCCGTGTCAAAATTTTATATTTAAAACTTACGCATTTACTAATTTTTTCATTTTATTGCAATACGGATTAGTTGTATAATCTATATTTGAAATGAATTCTGTTAAGGCATAATCTGAAGATTTTTCAGTGTGCTCAAAATTGGTATTAAAGAAAAATTCATGACAAATTTTTTCTTCAGAAGAACAATCATATATTGTTTCTTCAGAATAATCAATTTCCTGATTTTGATTTGGAAATTGATTTTGAAGTTTATCAATAGTATTTTCGAACCATTTGTCAAAAATTCTTCTCTTTGGTGTAATATGTCTGGCAAGTAATACTAATCCAACTAATTCGCTTTGTAATAGTGGAGAGCCCTTTTTATACAGCATATCAATCATTCTTACATTCATTAAAGCCAGCCATATAGGTCCATTTATAAAACCTGTTGCAGGAGCGTTCAATTCAGAGTCAAAAACTAAAGGATTTGTATTTTCACGATTTTCGACTGAGCACCAAAGTGCTTCTATACGATTTTTAATGTCATCAGTCATTTCAGAATAACCTTTAAAACGCCAATATACCCATTCAAGTAAGGATGCCGTAAGACCAATTGAGGCTTTGTGGCTAATATTGTTTAATATTTTGTCAAGCTCTTCATTTCCTTCCAATGGATCCAGAAGACTGTCCATTTTTTTTGCAGACCATTTAAAATCAATGTTATGGCCTAAACTTTTAGATTCAACAATAATTGCAGGTGTTCTTTTTAAATTTTTCATTTGTCTTTTAGTATATTAATTGATCAATAATTTTATTCATTTTTCATGAAGCAAATTTAGAAGTATGAGCAACGAATGATATACTACGAAAAGTTTTAAAAATGACAGAATAAGTTTTTTCGAGCCGTATCTATTTGAAAATCAAATATATAAGAAAAGTATTACATTTTTAATTGTTTGAAGCTTGTAACAAAAAGATGGTTCTGTAAATCTTATTTGTAAAAGCAACGTTTACAAATAATTAAAGAAAAAGCCGGACTTTGAGATCCGGCTTTTGTGATAGTTTTAGAAAAAAATATATTATCCTAAAAATGGGTATCTGTAATCTTCCGGAGTTACAAATGTTTCTTTAATAGTTCTAGGAGAAGCCCAACGTAATAAGTTTAATGCAGAACCTGCTTTATCGTTAGTTCCAGAAGCTCTTGCTCCACCAAAAGGCTGCATTCCTACCACAGCTCCTGTTGGTTTATCGTTAATGTAGAAGTTACCTGCAGCATTTTGCAATTTCGTAGTTGCTACTTCAATAGCATAACGATCCTGGCTAAATACAGCTCCTGTTAAAGCATATTCAGAAGTAGTATCAACTAATTCTAAAGTCTCTTCCCATTTTGCATCTTCGTAAACATAAATTGTAATTACCGGTCCGAATAATTCGGTTTCCATTGTAGTATATTTTGGATTTGTAGTTACAATAACCGTTGGCTCAATGAAGTATCCAACAGATTTATCGTAATTTCCACCAATGATGATTTCTGCATCAGCATCTTTTTTAGCTTGGTCAATATAACTAGTTAATTTATCAAAAGAACCTTCGTGAATAACCGCAGTAATAAAGTTTCCGAAATCTTCCGGAGAACCCATTTTCATAGATTTTACATCCGCAATTAATTGTTCTTTTACAGCTGGCCATAAACTTTGCGGAATATAAGCTCTTGAAGCTGCAGAACATTTTTGTCCCTGAAATTCAAATGCACCACGTGTAATACCTGTAGTCACTTGTTTTACGTTTGCGCTTGGGTGTGCAATGATAAAATCTTTACCACCAGTTTCACCAACAATTCTTGGGTATGTTTTGTAGTTATGAATATTTGCTCCAATTTTAGACCAAATATCTTTAAATACGTGAGTTGAACCTGTAAAGTGTATACCTGCAAAATCACGGCTTGCCAAAACAGTATCAGTAATCATTAAAGCATCTCCAAAAACAACGTTGATAACACCATCAGGAACACCGGCTTCTTTGAAAACTTCAATAATAATTTTTGCAGAGAATACCTGGCTGTCACTTGGTTTCCAAACCACAACATTACCCATCATTGCAGCACTTGCAGGAAGATTTGCAGCAATAGCAGTAAAGTTAAAAGGAGTGATAGCATAAATAAAACCTTCTAGAGGTCTGTATTCTAAACGGTTCCAAACTGTAGAATCAGATTTTGGCTGGTCGTTATAAATTTGAGTCATGAATTCTACGTTGTAACGTAAAAAGTCAATCAATTCGCAAGAAGCATCAATTTCTGCTTGGTGAATATTTTTAGATTGTCCAATCATTGTCGCAGCGTTAATACGTGCTCTGTATGGACCTGCAATAAGTTCTGCTGCTTTTAAGAAAATAGCTGCACGTTGTTCCCACGCCATGTTTGCCCATGCATTTCTTGATTCAAGTGCATTTGCAATTGCTTTTTCGATATGTTGTTTTTCAGCTAAGTGATAAGTTCCTACGATATGTTTATGATCGTGTGGAGCTGATATTGTTCTTGTGTTTCCAGTTTTGATTTCTTCACTACCTATGTATAAAGGAACATCAATTTGAGAGTTCCACATTGTAGTATATGCGGCCTGAACAGCTGCTTTTTCTGGTGAATTCGGTGCGTAACCTTTTACTGGCTCGTTTACCGCTTTTGGTACATGAAAGAATCCTTTTAGCATGTTATTTAAAATTAGTGAATTAGACAAATTTGAGGGTCAGAAAATTTAATTTGTTACGAATAATCTAACGCTGCACAAAAGTACAAAGGATAAATTAATAATTTGGTAATTTTATGAATAAGATAACTATAAGAATTATAGTTTTAACTTAGAATTAATTTAAAGCAAATGGAGCACACATTCTAAAAGTTGGAACAATAACTTTGAATGTTTTTGTAGTGGTAAAATTAATCATATTAAAATGACCTTTCATGGCGCCATAAGGTGACGATAATAAGCAACCGGAACTATAAGTGTGATTTTCTCCTGGTTTTAAAACTGGTTTTTTTCCAATAACGCCTTCTCCGTCAACAACTTCAAGGTCGTTTAGAGAATCAAAAATTTCCCAGTGGCGTGAGGTTAACTGTACAGAATCTTTGCTGTGGTTTTCGATGGTAATTACATAACTAAAGGCAAAGTGAATCTTGTAGTTTTTGAAGTAAGTACCTTCAAAACTAGTTAAAACAGATATTTTTATGCCTCTTGTGATTTGAGAAACCATACTAAAGTAGTATATATGTGTACGTTATAGCTGCAAAGTTACGAAAAAAAACCTTCGGTTAAAAACCTTAACAATCTTTTAATTGACTATATTAATAGAGTTTGCATTTCCTTTTCCGATAACTCTTTCATACCGATCAGAACTTTGTTTGTAATAAACCAAAATTGTGTATTCATTTTCAGTCTGATAAAAGTTACCATCAATAGCATTTTCATAATCAATGACTCCTTTTTTGTCCGCAATTTTATATTGAAAATTTGTAAAGCCCTGTTTGATCATAACGGCTTTTTCAAAAACTCCCTTATCGGTATTGTAATCCATTTTATATTCGGGTGTCAGGCTGTAATTGTTGAACATTCCGGTAATATAAATATCCTTATTGTTAGATCTGAAAGCAGGGGCAGAAAGAGTAAAATATACCCAGGCATAATCTGCTTCGATTTCATTATTTGATGCGTTTATATTTTTAACAACGAAGTTTCCGTTTATATCCTCATACAAGGTGTAAATCTGATTGCCTCTTGCCTGATTTGTATATAAGTAAGAATTATAAATATCATTGTTAGAACCCACTTTCCCTACATTATTATTGGCAGCGCGAATATCTTTGTTTTCAAAATATAAAAATTCATTTCCAGCCCAAAATTGTGTTTCCTTATCATATTTATACACCAGCTGATTTCCTAAAGTATATTGCGGAACGATATTCTTAATACTAGTGCTAAAATCTCCATTTTGCAATAAAAGCACCTTTACGTTTTGCAATGGCGTCTGAAAAACAATATCATTAGAAATTATAGAAAAATCAAGGTTTTGTTTGTAATCAATATTGCTTAGGTTTCTGCTTCTTTTTACCTGTGCAGCTACGGTCGAATGCTCTTCATACAAAATGAACTTTCTCGAAAAAACTACTTCTTTGTCCTCATTTAAGATTTTAAGGATATAATTTCCCGAAATTCTCAATTGGTTTGTAAATTGATTGGGGAAAGCCAGCCTGTAATGCGAATAAACCTGAAGCGTGTTAAATGAATTAGAATAATCTGTAATTCTTTGATTGTCAAAACCCCTTATATAATCTGTCTTCGGGATATCTGTTGGTTTCCAGTTGTAATCGCAATGGGTTACATCAAAATAATAATTAGCTTCATTGCCAAATAAATCATCAAACTGTAATTCAAATACAGACCCTAATTCGAATATTGGAACAACGTTACTTCCGTTCTGAATAAACGTTACTGTTTTAATATTGTAGGGCGGAGCCACTTCAGTCTGTACCTCCTGGGCTGCTGCTGAAGCAAAGACAAAGAAAAGAAGAAGCTTTTGAAATAAAAATTTTGGCATCTTATTATGTTGTAAGATTGTAAATATAACAATTTTTATAACGCAATAAGGGAGCGATTTATTGGGCTATAATTAATTAAGAACTCAAAATGTATTCCAAATTCACTTCGATTTCATCATTGATATAGCTTTCTTCTAAAAGGGAATCTGATAACAGTTTTTTGTTTTCCTGAAGTTTGATAATTTTTTCTTCTACTGTATTTTTAGAAATAAAACGAATAACATTTACTTTATTTAACTGTCCAATTCGATGCGCCCTTCCAACTCCTTGCTTCTCTGCAAAAGGGTTCCACCACGGGTCTAAGAATAAAACGTAAGAAGCTTTGGTAATATTTAAACCAACTCCGCCTGCCTTTAGTGAAATGAAAAACAATAAAGGATTTTCGTTTTCCTGAAACCTTTTTACCTGCTGTTCTCTCTTGCCGGCAGGAGTTTCACCTGTAATTTCACAAAACTCAATTTTGTTTTCCTTGCACCAATCCGTGTAAAAATGAAGATTAGTAACAAATGAGCTGAAAATGATTGTTTTCTGTTTTCCTTTTACTAAACTTTCCAGATAATTTGTCACAGCAATATACTTCCCGGAATCAATTTCCGATTCCTGATCTACCATTTTAGGATGATTACTCAGCTGTCTCAATTTCATTAACGTATTGATAATACTGATTTTGTCGGGACTTGAACCGTCTGTTTTAAGTAAAAAATTACGAGCTTTCGATTTTTCATGCTCATATAATTTTTCCTGTTCAGGATCCATATCGCAATAATAAATCTGTTCCGTTAATTCTGGTAAATCCTTTAAAACCTGTTCTTTGGTTCTTCGTAAAATATAAGGCTGGATGAGGTTTTTTAATTCAGATAAAATGAGTTCATCCTGTTTTTTCTCAATCGGATTTTTAAAATTCTCGGTAAAAAATGCATAACTGCCCAGAATATCCGGATTTATAAACTGCATTTGTGACCATAAATCGTCAAGTGAATTTTCTATAGGCGTTCCGCTTAATGCAATTTTATGAGCTGTATTTATTTTATTTATAGCTTTAAAAATCTTTGAATTTTTATTTTTAATGTATTGACTTTCGTCTAAAATTAAATAACGGAAATTATATTTTTCAAGAATAGAAATATCACGATGAACAATGCTGTAACTTGTAAAAATCAGATCTGTTGAATCTAATCTGTTGGCTAATAATTTTCTGTCGTTGCCAACATATTGCATTTTTGAGAAATGCGGCGTAAATTTTCCTGCTTCATTAAACCAGTTAAAAACCAATGATGAGGGCAGGACTATCAGAGTTTTTAGGGGCTCTCTTTCTATTGTTGTTTCATTTTGAAACAAATCAAAGTTTGTTGTTTTGGTTGTAAAACCTAATTGTTCTTGTACTGAAACCAAAACAGCCAAAGTTTGTAAAGTCTTTCCAAGTCCCATATCATCAGCCAGACAAGCACCTAATTGCGAATTAAAATGACCCAATAGCCATTTTACTCCTTCAATCTGGTACGGTCTTAAAGTTGCCTTAAGTAAATCTGAGGCTGTATATTCTGCATGAGAAATGACATCGTTTTTAATTTCTGTAATGGTATCTAAAGCAGTAAAATTACTTTTACGTAAAAGAAGAGCTCCGTTTTCTGTATTCGCTAATTTTGCCAGCGAACCATATTTACTGAACCATTCTAACGGAATCAAAAAATAGTTTCCGTCTGGCAGCATAAACAATCTTTCCTTATTTTTTATATTCGGAATAATTTCACTGAAATTGATTGTATAAGCACCAATGGTAATAATTATTTTAATGTCAAACCAGTCGCCTTGTGTTTCTTTCGATGCAGATACAGTATGGTTTGCTGTAATGATTACCTTGCTTTCAAGTTTTAAATTCTGAATGTTAAAACCTAAATTTTCAAGTTTTTCTTTATGATCAATAATGAATTGAATATTGCTGTAAGGATCAGTATTTTCTGAATCAGAATTGAGCCCAAACAATTCGTTTTTGATTTTTATTAAACCAATTTCAATCAATTTTTCTGTATACAGAATTTCTTCAGAATTTCTTTTAAACTGAATTATTTTAGGTTCATTGGGAATGCTAAAGTCAACAAACGAGTGCGTTTTTTTAATTTTAGCGGCATCAAACAAATACCCATTATAATCAAAATAAAGATTAAGGTAATAACAGTTTTTAAAGAAATCATAAACAGGCTGAATTGTACAGGAAATAATCGTATCACGCAGTTCAATTTCAAAACCGTTTGCTTCAATATCAATTTTTTTGGCTATTTCGGGAATGAAATTCTTAAAATAATCATCAACTAGTTTTGAAGGAATTTCGATTGATTTTTTCTTTAAAAAAGGCATAAGCTTTTTAGAATTGAGCTCTTTTAGCTGGCCTAGTTTTTTATTGATGATTACCCAGCCCGGTTCATCCAGAAGAATGTCAATGCTACTATCCATAGGTAAAAAAGTAGTGTCATTTTCTTTTAATGATAAGCTATAAGTAACACCTTCAGCGTGTTTGTCAAATTGAATCTGAGGTTCAAAATCGAGTGGATCGATAGTAACTTTAGAACGGTAAAAATCCTTTTCAGGCCCTATATTAACGCATAACGGAAATTGTTCCTGGACAATTAAGCTGTAAAAAGAACTTAAATTTATTTTTAAATGCTGGCGAATCGCAAACTCAATTTTGGAATCTTTTTGCAAATCAGCAATTGTTTTTGCTGATTTGATTTTTGTGCTGAATTTTTTGAAAATAAATTCAGGCTTTAAAGATTCGCAAGTTGTAAGTATCTTTTGAGTATTGGGAGCTAAATTTTCAAAAACAATTCCGAAACTTTGAAGTATCTCTCTTGTTGCTTTTTTGTTTAAGTATTTGATTTCATCTATTCCTTCAACAATATACGCTGTGGGAATGTAGGTGTTCAGGTTTTTTTCTAAACTGATATCAAAACAGAACTGAAATGAATTTGTAGGTTCCAAGATTTGGGATTTGGTTTGGTTGTAATTTGAAAGCATTGTAAAAATAAAAAGTTTTCAAAATTATGCTAATTTGAAAACTTTTTAAATGAACTATATCACTATGAAAAACGAATGATCTAGTTTTCTTGTTTGAAGCAAAGCGGAATAATTTCGCCTTTTGCCAAACAATATTTTTCAACCAGTTCCGGTGAAATTTTATTGGTATAATCTTCTTCGATTACAATAAAACCAATGCTGCGTAACTTATCAAAATAATCACGGCCATAGACACGTACGTGGTCGTATTGCCCAAATATTTTAGCGCGTTCTTTTTGATCTGTAATGGAGTCATCTGAAAAAGTAACTTCTCGGGACAAATCCTGCGGAATCTGAAGAATTGCCATTCCGCCTGGTTTTAAAACACGAAATAATTCCTGCATTGCTTTTGTATCATCCGGAATATGTTCTAAAACGTGATTACACAAAATCACATCATATTCATTGTCCTTAAAAGGTAAATTGCAGATATCTGCTTTTACATCTGCCAAAGGCGAAAGAAGATCTGTAGTCGTATAATCAAGATTTTTTTGCTTGCGAAATCTTTTATAAAATGCTTGTTCCGGAGCAAAATGAAGCACTTTTTTTGGCGCTGTAAAAAAATCAGTCTGGTCGTTTAAATACAACCAAAGCAGACGATGTCTTTCTAATGAAAGTGTGCTTGGCGAAAGGACATTATTACGTTGTTTTCCATATCCGTAAGGTAAAAAAGATCTGAAACTTTTTCCGTCGATTGGGTCAGTATATTTATTTCCTTTTAATGAAAGAGCTAAAATAGGGCGCGCCACATAACTCAAACGAATTAATAAAGGTCTTGGAATAGTATTTAAAATAAGTTTAAAAAGTTTCTTCACGGTTAAATAGATTTGAACACGAATTTCACAAATTTACACGGATTAACAGTGTGGAGAAATTTCGCGAACCTTGATTTGGGTTAAAGTATTATTCTTTTGTATTTCAGGCTGTCTTCTCCAAAATTTATTAGCAATCCTAATTTGTTTTTTGAAGCAGCTAAATAATTTAATGTTTGTTTAATCTCACTTGTAGACAAAGCCGTAATTGCTTTTAGTTCTAAAATAATTTCATCGTAAATAACAAAGTCTGCAAAATAATAGCTTGGTAAGACAATGTCCTTGTAAGCTATGTTATATCTTAACTCCCGATTGTAAGGGATTTTATTTCTTTGAAGCTCATATTCTAATGCATCACCATAAACTTTTTCACTATGCCCTTTACCTAAAATTTTATGGACTTCCATACAGATTCCGATAATTTTATAGGACTCTTCTCTTAAATATAATTCACTCATCATTCAATCAATCAATCATTACATCATTCAGTGAAATTTCGACAAAACATTATTTCGTGTTAATTTGTGAAATTAGTGTTATAGAACAAGCGGCACTTGTCTGAATTCATCTTCTTCATTGCTCTCAATTCCTAAAGCCTTGTAGATGTATTGAAAAGTCGATAATAATTCTGGTTTACCGTCAACTAACGCAACATCATGCTCAAAATGTGCACTTGGTTTTCCGTCAGCGGTCAAAATTGTCCAGCCGTCTTTCAGTTGTTTGATGTTTCTTGTTCCCATGTTGATCATTGGCTCAATTGCCACAACCATTCCTTCAACAAAAAGTTTTCCACGTCCGCGTTTTCCATAGTTTGGCATTTCAGGTTCTTCGTGCATTTTTTGCCCGACACCATGACCTACCAATTCACGAACCACTCCGTAACCGTGAGATTCGGTATATTTCTGAATTGCATTTCCAACATCTTCAACGCGATTTCCGGCTTTAAATTCTCTGATTCCAACATAAAGAGATTCTTTGGTTACCTGCAAAAGTTTTTTAACCTCCTGAGCAACTTCACCAATCTCAAAACTATAAGCGTGATCTCCGTGAAAACCGTTTTTAAAAGCACCACAATCTACCGATATAACGTCACCGTTTTTAAGAGGAACATTATTTGGAATACCATGAACAACCTGAGCATTTGGGCTCATACACAGCGAATTTGGAAAATCGTACAATCCAAGAAAACTTGGTACTGCACCATGATCACGAATAAATTCTTCGGCTAATTTGTCAAGATATAATGTAGTAACTCCTTCTTTTATTTCAGAAGCAATCATTCCTAATGTTTTTGATACGATCAAAGCACTTTCGCGCATTAACTCTATTTCTTCTCTCGTTTTTTGGATAATCATATTTTTCCCATTTTCAGTTCGCAAAAGTACAATTTTTATATCATTTTTAGAGTAATTTTTCTGCCACGAATTCACGTATTTTCCTAAAAAAAGTAATTTATTTTAAATTTTTATTTTTTTATCAAATCATAATTTGTGAATCCATGGCTTTTTAAAAGAGCAGGAATGGGTAAGAATCTCAGAAAAAAGCCATAAATTAGTAGTAAAAACATACTCATTATGGAAACTATTTCAGAACAGGATTTATCCAAAGTAAAGGCTTTAAGGAAAATGAAGAGAAATGCTTTGTCACTTTTGGGTGTTGCAGTTCTTTTATTCATAATTGCTATTTATTTCAAAATTCCGATGCTGCAGGCTTTTAGTGAAGCCGCGATGGTTGGCGGCATTGCCGATTGGTTTGCTGTTGTGGCACTTTTTCGTCATCCATTAGGAATTCCGATCTGGCATACAGCCATTATTCCGACCAAAAAAAATGAAATTGGTGAAAACCTCGGAAGTTTTGTTTCAGAAGAATTTCTAAACCGTGAAAAACTCGAAATCAAATTAGAAGAGTTCAATTTTGCATCCAAAGCTTCAGATTGGCTGTCAGAAGAAACAAACGCTGATAAAATTGCCAGTGTGGTTACGGTGAACATTATTCCTGGTATTTTAAAAACAATAAGAGACGAAGACATAAAACGATTCATTCAGGCTCAGTTTGCAGAAAAACTGGAATCAATAAACTTTGGAAATTGGGTAGCATTGGCTTTAGAGCCTTTGCAAAAAGGAACTGTAAAAGATCAGCTGCTGACTAATCTTTTGGAAGTTATGAGCAGCGAATTGAGTAATAATAAAGATTTGATTCGTAAAAAAGTAAAAGCATCAACACCTTTTCTAAGTTTTGGTTTAGCTGATAAAAGTATTTCAGAAGGGGTTTTCAACGGATTGCAGGAATTTCTTGATGAAGCCAAAAATCCTGAAAGTGAAATAAGAATAAAAATAGATGAATACATTTTTAATTTTCTCGATAAGGTAAAAAACTCGGAAGAAATGAGAATTAAAATTAATAATATGATTCTTGATTTTGTGGGTAAAAAAGAAGTTCAGGATTATATAAACGGCATCTGGGACGAAATAAAATTATCTATAACAAATGACCTGGAAAAAGGTGACGAATCTTCTATTAAAAAAAGCGTATCGAATTTAATTCAGCTTTTTGGAAACGGACTCAAAGAAGATACTATTATGGCAGACAAAATCAATAATTTTATTAAAAACGACCTGCTGTCCGTGCTTTTAAATAATAAAAAAGTAATTGGGGACTTAATATCTTCAACAGTAAAAAGTTGGGACGGAAAAGAGGTTTCTGAAAAATTAGAACTCGAAATCGGAAAAGATCTTCAATATATAAGAATTAACGGAACTTTGGTAGGAGGGCTAATCGGACTTGTGATTTATGGTGTAGAACAATTATACCATTATTTTATAATGTGATATTCTCCAGTGGAATACAAGAAACTTAAAAATAAAAAAGAGACAAATTCTAAAACTTGTCTCTTTTTCTATTTAAAAAAAGTGGTTTTTATAATAATGAATGGCAAGTCATTGCAGATGGCTGCTGAACGCCCATTAGTTCCAGAATAGTAGGAGCAATATCTCCTAATACACCGTCATTAATGTTTTTTAAATCCTTATCAACCAAAATAATAGGCACCGGATTTGTTGTGTGGGCTGTGTTAGGGCTTCCGTCAGGATTAATCATAGTTTCGCAATTTCCGTGATCGGCAATTACTATCGTAGTATAATCATTTGCCAGGGCAGCTTCAATAACTTCTTTTACACAAGCATCAACAGCTTCACAAGCCAGGATTGCAGCACTCATGATTCCGGTATGGCCAACCATGTCACCATTTGCAAAATTTAGACAAACAAAATCTACTTCACCTTTGTTCAATTCAGGAATTAAAGCATCTTTTAGCTCATAAGCACTCATTTCTGGTTGTAAATCATACGTAGCAACTTTAGGAGAATTTCTTAAAATTCTTGATTCACCTTCAAAAGGAACTTCTCTTCCGCCTGAAAAGAAAAACGTTACGTGAGGGTATTTTTCAGTTTCAGCAATACGAATTTGTTTCTTCCCTGCTTTTTCCAAAACTTCACCAAGAGTTTCGGTAATATTATCTTTATTGTAAACAACCTTTACGTTTTGATACGTTTCATCATAATTCGTAAGTGTTACATAATACAGGTTTAGCTTGTGCATGTTCTGCTCGTGGAAATCCTGCTGCGAAAGCGCTTCTGTAAGTTCACGCCCTCTGTCTGTTCTGAAGTTGAAGAAAATAACAACATCACCTTCAACAATAGTTGCTAACGGTTTTTCCTCTTCATCAACCATTACAATTGGTTCGATAAACTCATCGGTAATATGATTTTCATAACTGGTAAGAATACTTGCCACTGCATTATGAGAAGGTGTTCCTGTTGCATTTACAACCAAATCATAAGCAAGTTTTACTCTTTCCCATCGTTTGTCACGATCCATAGAATAATAACGCCCAATAATCGAAGCAATTTTTACAGGAGTATCTTTAATATAATCTTCAAGATCATGAATGTATTTTGCTCCCGATTTAGGATCAACATCACGACCGTCTGTAAAAGCATGAACAAAAACATTCTCTAAACCATATTCCTGAGAAGCATCAATTAACCCACGTAAATGTGACGTATGCGAGTGAACTCCTCCATCAGATACCAAGCCTAAAAAGTGTACCTTTTTGTTGTTTTCTTTGGCATACGTAAATGCGTCTATAAGAACTTGTTCTTTAGCAAGCGTTTTATGTGTCACCGCTAAATTTATTTTGGCTAAATCCTGATATACAATTCTACCTGCACCAAGGTTCATGTGACCAACTTCACTGTTTCCCATCTGGCCTTCCGGCAAACCTACGTTTAAACCATCAGTTCTAAGTTGTGCGCTGGGATATTTTTGATAAAGACTGTTTATAAAAGGAACATTTGCATTGTCTATTGCAGATACTTTAGGGTCAGGAGATTTTCCCCAACCGTCTAAAATCATAAGGATTACTTTCTTGTTCATTATTTTTTTGTTTTCTACAAAGATAAAGCATTTATAAAATGTGCAAGTAAGCGATGTTACATTTATATTTAATAAACTGAACGGTATTGAAAAATAATAATTTAATTATTTAAGTCTTTATTTTTTAAAATTAATTCACGCTAAGCTCTTTTTCTGGCCTTATTTCTGACAGCATTATAGTCTATAAAATATTTTACGCTAATTGAAAAAATGTGTTTTAAGGCATCATTTGTAAGCAGTCCAGTTACATTATTTTTAAAATCTTTGTCGATAATACGTTCGAAATTAGAAGCATTATTTCTGTACAAAGCAGAAAGCTGACTTCCGGGAGCAAACCACCAGGAATAGGATAAATCTGCGTTCCAGGAATAAAAACTTGAATTTTTGTTTTCAGTATATTCCGTATAAGGCAGCAAGCTACCGTCTGGTTCAAGTTCGAGTATATTTTTGTTTTCTGCAGAAGACCAGTATTGGCGAACAGACAGATTAAGGGTCATAGCACTGTTAATAGCATATTTTCCGGCAATTGTATTAGCATACGTTATGACATTTCGATTAGCAAAGACAATTGTTTTCGGAGTGTTTTCATCATCATCATTGTCATAACTGTCAATATAGCCCTTGTTATTGTTTTTTCTTAGAAAACTAAAAGTGTAAGTCAATAAAAGTTTGTCATTAAAACGATACCTCGGTCCGACATCAACACCATATGCAGCTCTTCCGGACTCATCAGTTACTGATAGTGTTGGGTTTAGGTCTAAAGCGAACTTGTAATTGTAATTAGTGGATATGCTTCCCCAGAAATCAAATTTTCTTGGTGTAGTAACATATCTATTATCTGTTCTTGGTTCATAATAATCATACATTTCTACCGGAAAGACAGTAATACCCATTCCATAATAATTATTCTTTACAGTAGTAAGATTCAAATTTGCATTTAGATTAAATTCCTGAACTTTTCCGGAATCTTTATTGTACTCACTATACATATTGTAATTAATTCGGAAAGTATTAAAAAGTTTAGTCGGGTTTAGAATCCTGTAATTTGCATTTCCGTAAAAGTTGTAATAGTTTTTGTAGAAATTGATCCCAAGATCATTAGGGTCAAAATCTTTGGTTACAAAATCTGAACCTACGCTGTAACGATAATTTCCGCTTGTTTCTGCAAAAGTAATAGTAGAATAAAAACCTCTTTTGTCCTCGGTATCATTAATAGTACTAAACTTTGCATTTCCGTATAAATTATAAGTATTTGCTTTTGTATTTAAATCCCATGCCAGACCTGCAACATTCGAATCCCTGTAATGACCGTTTCGGGTAACATTTGTGTTTATAAAGGATACTGACGAATTTTTGCGAAAACGCTGATCCAAAACCAAAACATTATAGTTGGTTAGAGGTTCAACGATTTCGCGTCGCGTTTCGCCCGTTATAGTATCTTTTATCGTTCCAAAAGTTTTTTCTGTAACAGCATTTAAAATCCCTACACCAAGTCCCTTTTTTGTTCTTCCCGAAACTTTTAGTGCATTTATAAGATTTACACTCTGCGGATTTTCAATCATTTCTTCATTATCATTCAAATCCGGCTCAACTGAAGGAGTACCGCCAATTCTTCGTGAATAAAACATATTACCTTTGTTAAACAAATCTGTTCCCTCTGTAAAAAAAGCCCTGTTCTCATTAAACTGCTGTTCAAAAGGGCCAAGATTCAAAATCTGATCATCATATTTAGCCTGACCAAAATCCGGAATCAAAATAGCATCAAGCGTAAAAGCATCATTAATGCCATATTTAATGTCCATTCCACCCTTCATAGTACCGTATGTTTTTTGACCGTCGGCAGCATTTAAATAATAAGACGCATACGGCATAAAAAACAATCGGGTAGGAGGTTTGATGTTTTCAATCCCTGTCAAATCTCCATTTTGTTGTGTAAAGGTTCCAATTTTTGTATCAATTAAACTCCAAGTATATTTTTTTCGTTCGCGTTTTATTTCCCTAAAAAAATTAATCCCCCACGTTTGTTTATTTTCTTCAGAGAAACGCAAAGCGGCATACGGAATTTTCATTTCTACAATCCATCCCTTATCAGTTAAGGATGCTTTGCTAAGCCATATGGCATCCCATGAATAATCCTCACCAATTGCATCTGTCATTATACAATCACCCTGCACATCAGCAGCCGAGACAAAAAACTCGAAATTTTGCTGACCGTCATTAAAACCATTTATAAAGACACCAAAAATATCTGCAGTTCCAAAATTGTCTCGTTGAGATATCTCTTTTAAAATTTTAGCAGGTTCATCATCATACATCATTGCGCCAATATAAATAGCGTCATTGTTATATAAGACCTTAATTTCTGTTTTTCTGGATTCCGGGATAGGTTTTCCGTTATCAGGTTCAAACATCACAAAATCAGTAGCGATTGCTGCGGTATTCCACGCTTCTTCATCCAGTTTTCCATCAACCGAAATGTTTTGAGAAATTGGTTGAGCCTGTAGAGTTTTCTTTTGAGCATAACTCAAAAAACAGGATAATAAAAGAGTAAAAAAAATTATTTTCTTCATATTTTTTAAAAACATACTTTTCTACGAAAAGTACTATCTGTGTAATAGACACAGTTTTTTTTCAATTGTTACACATTAATATAATATAATTTCCGGTATCACATTTATATAATTCCCATATTAAGTTATAAGCATTCCATGTAGGTTGTGTTTTTTGTAAGTAAATATGTAGTAAAATTAGTTAATCCATCAATTTATCCTAATTTTTTCCTTCCAAATTGTTAAAGTTTAAACAAAAATGCACTGATTTACAAGGATTTATTTTGTCAGCCATGTTTTTTTTATACTTTTGTCAAGCCCAAATTTATTATTAACCTAAAGGAATTCAATGATTTACAAAATTTATCCACTTGTGGTGTTTTTGCTATTATCTTTTGGTAAAGATTCAAAAAACACAGCCGAATTAAAAACTGTAACTACAAAAAGTATTGCTAAAGTAGAAAAAGTTGCAATTGACCTTAAAATTGAAAATGCATATCATGCATTAAAACCAAACAATTTTGCGTTACCTGAAATTAAAATCTTTTCTGAAGCCTTAAAAGGTTTTTATCTTTTGAAAGAAAGAGGCGTTGTTCAAAAAGATATTTTGACCTTAATTGATTTTAGTTTGTCATCCAATACCAAACGTCTTTGGGTAATTGATTTGTCATCTAATACTATCCTGTTTCAGTCTCTTGTAGCACACGGAAGAAATACCGGAGAAGAATTTGCATCAGCATTTTCAAACTCAAATTCATCTTTCAAAAGTAGTTTAGGGTTCTATGCTACCGGCGAAATTTATCAGGGAAAACACGGTGCTTCATTACGTTTAGATGGTTTAGAAAGAGGAGTTAACGACAAAGCCCGCGAAAGAGGAGTTGTGGTTCATGGTGCAGATTATGTGTCAGAGTCTTTTATCAGAAATCACAAAAGATTAGGAAGAAGCCAGGGTTGTCCAGCTCTTCCTGTTGAATTAACAAATGAAATAATTCAGACGATTAAAAATAAATCATGTTTGTATATCTATCATCCGTCAAGAAGCTTTTCGATGGAAGAAAAGTTATTCTCTTAGTTTAGCATACAAATCTGAATCAAGATTATAAATATCAGCTCTGAAAATGAGCTGATTTTTTTTGCTCCATGCTGTCCAGTACCATTGATACAAAGCGTACTTTTTGGTGATTTTTATATAAGTCGTCTTTTTGGAAGCGATTATGGTGTCAATTTTATCTTTTGAGTAGTTCTCAGAATCATCCAGAATATGCTCAGCAACTTCTAAAGGGTTTTCGATTCGAACACATCCGGAGCTTAGCGAACGGTTATTTCTTTCAAAATAATTTCTGTGATTGGTATCGTGCAGGTAAACACTGTGATGATTTGGAAACATAATTTTCATTAATCCTAATGAATTATTATAACCAGGACTTTGTACATAACGATATTTTCCCGGGTTGTTTTCGTTCCATGCCTTCGGGTCTACGACCCTTCCTGCAGAATCATAAATAGTTATGTTTTTCTTGGCAAGATAATTTCTGTTGCGTTTCATTGCCGGAACCACATCTTCCTTTAATATAGTAGGAGGAACCGTCCAGGTTGGATTAAAGACTACAGATCTTAGCTTTGAAGTAATAATAGGAGTTCTTCTTTTACTTGTTCCTACCACTACATTTCGAACCAATGTTGTATCTTGATTTTCAACAACATGTAAGCTGTAAGCGGGAATATTGATAATAAAATAACTTTCGGATAATTCATTATTATACCATCTCCAGCGCTCCAGATTTGCAATAATTTGTTCTTTTCTTTTTTGTTTAGAAAAGTTTAAAGCACTTATTGTTCCTGCTCCGATAACCCCGTCGGCAGCCAGGCCATGTCTTTCCTGAAATCTTTTAACGGCGTCAAATGTTTTTTGATCGTATTTTTTGGTAAGGCTATCGCTTTTTCCAGACATATCTTTCCAAAACAAGAGTCTTTTTTTAATATTAATTAAAGAACTGCTCGTATCATTTAAAGTTATTTTTACTTTATCTGGTGATGGTATGCTGTCAATATCACTGTCATCAGGAAAAGTATTGATGATTTTAAGAGCTTCTAATAATTGCTTGTATGGCTCAGCCTTTGACTGGCAATGCTCAGCAATGCTGTCTAATTTGTTGGTATTAAAAGCTTTTACAAGCACATTGTTTACATCAAATGTCTTCTCTTCCAAATCCCAATTACTATATAATTTTTTGGGGTCCAGTTTTCCTTTATACAAATGAGTTAAGTATAACTCGAAATTGTAAGTTAGTAAGATGTCGTAAGTAGCTAATTCAGAATCTTTTAAATTGCTAATTCTTTTTTCGAATTTTTCCAGCGTAGAAGATTTGTAATCATCTGGATTTAAGCCCAGTTCTTCTGATTTTTTTAGTAAAGACAAAATAAAAGTTCTTTTCTTAAGATTTCCCCAGACTGTTTTATTTTCAGAGGATTGATAAAATTGCTTAAGAGTTTCACTTTTAAAAGCATTTAATGTAGTAGTGTCAATTTGTACTTTTCTTTCATCTGTAAGTATAATTGCAGGAGTTTTAAATGTTTTTACCGGAGCTTTTGGAGATTCTTTTTTGCAACTGATTAAAATACTTATTATTAATAAAAAGTAAAGTTTCTTCATTTTATATTTCTTTATACATTAAATAATGTTCGCCTACATCTTTTATATCAAAAGGTTTGCCAACAGTTTGGTAATTTAGTTTTTTGTAAAAGCCAACCGCTGCAGTTCTTGCATTAAACCATATTAGTTTAATATCCTTTTCAAGGCAGAAATTTTCGCAGTGTTTTACCAAAGCCTCTCCAAACCCTTTTTTTTGATGTGATTCCAAAACCGCCATTCCGCGAATTTGTGCCTGATTTTTTTCGGCAAAGATAGAATTGATTTTTGTAAATAACGAAATTATTCCTATTAATTCCCCTGACTCGTATAATCCAAAATGGTAAGTGTCTTTTAGATCGTCTCCTTCAAAAATGCAATTTTCGACGGGTTTTCCTTTTCTAAGAACAGGCTGGCGGACAATATAAGTTTCTTTTGAGCGTATTTCTTTAATGATATTCATAATATGTGAAAAAAAATAAATATATAACTTTTTAATTTTAAATGCGTTATATAAAAATATTGTTTTAATTAAATTTTTTTTAAAAAAAAGCTTGTTTTGAACTTAACTTATTTTTTATATTTGCACCAGTAATGCGAAAGTAGCTCAGTTGGTAGAGCTCCAGCCTTCCAAGCTGGTTGTCGCGAGTTCGAGCCTCGTCTTTCGCTCTAAAAAACCGGAATTTAATTATTTCGGTTTTTTTATCAAAATTAAATAATTTTTGATTTTTGTTTTTAAAAAAGAATTAATTGTTTATATTTGCACCCTGTTAATGCGAAAGTAGCTCAGTTGGTAGAGCTCCAGCCTTCCAAGCTGGTTGTCGCGAGTTCGAGCCTCGTCTTTCGCTCTTCAAAATCCTCAAACATTGTTTGAGGATTTTTTGTTTTTAAAACTAATGTAAATCCCAATGGTTTTAAATTCCAAATTAAAAAATTTGACATTTGTTGCCAAGATTGGAATTTAAAATTTGGAATTTTTATTTTAAGCTGCTCAAATCGCTTTCAGTTTCTAATTCCTGAGGAGTTTCGTTTTGTAAAAACAAGCGTGCCTGAAGATTTCCTTTTAAAGTAATCTGCTCTCCTTTTACCTCTAGCCAGCTTCCTTCTCTCAAACCTAAAACCGGAATTGAATTAAAGGCGTGGAATTCCTTAATTCTTGTTTCGCGTGTTTCGCCCATATGTTTCGATTGTAAATCGGCATCTAAGTAATGCGGGTTTAAATTAAAAGGAATTAATCCTAAAGTCTGAAAACTTGGCGGATAAACAATTGGCATGTCGTTCGTAGTCTGCATCGATAATCCGCAAATATTACTTCCGGCACTTGTTCCTAAATAGGGAGTTCCGTTTTTTACAGTCTCAGACAGAACCTGCATAATATTATGGAAGTATAATTTTGTTACCAGTAAAAAAGTATTTCCTCCTCCTGTAAATATTCCCTCTGCATTTTTTATAGCATCCTCCGGATTTTCAAATTCATGAATTCCTTTTACCTGTATGTTAATTTTTGCAAATGCATTCGCAGCTTTTGTGGTGTATTCTTCATGCGAGATTCCGCCTGGACGCGCATATGGAATAAATAAAATGCTTTTGCAGTTTTTAAAATGAACCTGTAAAGTGGGTAATAAATACTCTAAATAACTGCCTTCATGCAATGTAGATGTGCTGGCAATGATAATGCTTTTCATAAAATTTTAACTCAGATTGTTGCTGTTAAAGATATTAAAAAGTCCTGTTTGGTGCTTGCTTTCCGAATTTTAATTAACATATTTTTACCAAGCTGTTAATACTAAATTTGGAAGACATTAAGATATTTTTACACTTTTAAGAGTAATTCTAATTTTTATATTTTGACTGATAAATTTTTGTGTGTTTTAATTATAATTTTGAGTCAATCATTGCTGGCCCAAAATTCAGATCGTCTCAATATTAATGGTAAGATAATTTCAAATACAAATGATTTGGAAGGAGTTTATGTAGTAAATGCTCAAACCGAAGTAATGACCACCACAAATGCTGACGGAACTTTTTCTATTTTGGCGAAGGAGGGAGACACACTTGTTTTTTCGTCCATACAATTTAAGGAAAATAGAATTTTGCTTACACCCGAAAATTTTTCTGACCTCAATTTCACTGTAAAATTAAGCCTTGTAATGCATCAGCTGCAAGAGGTTATTATTAAAAATTATAATAATATTAATGCGGTTTCTTTAGGGATTATTCCCAGTGGTCAAATAAAATATACTGACGCCGAAAGAAAACTGCATACGGCTACCGCCTTAAATGCCACAGCAAATGCTGGCTCATTAGCAGGAGGATCGATATCGGCAGATCCATTGCTAAATTTTTTATCCGGACGTACTGCGATGCTCAAAAAAGAAGTTGCGGTAGAGAAGAAAGAGTTCTTTATGAAACTTCTCGAAAATATGTTTAGTATCGAGCATTTTGTAGAAAGATTAAAAATTCCGGCAGAGTATGTAAAAGGGTTTGAATATTATGCTGTTGAAAATGAATCCTTCACTAAGATTTTGAATTCTAAAAATAAAACATCAACAGAGTTCTTATTAGGAGAACTGGCTGTTAAATATAAAGATATACTTGCGATTGAAAACAAATAAAATATTATTCCTACTGCTTTTTTTAACAGCCGAAATGGCTTTTTGTCAAACACCTGTTTCAAAAGAAATTTTTGGTCAGGTTTTGGAACAGTCTACTACCATCGAAGGAGTAAATATCATTAACAACACAACACAGACAACAGCAGTTTCAGACGCAAACGGAATGTTTTCGATTGTGGTAAAAGAAGGAGATGTATTAGTCTTCTCTGCAGTAAATCTCGAGCCTTTCAAATATAGGATTGCAGCGGGAGATTTGACTAAAAATCTGGTTGTAAAAATGACAGCAAAAGAAATTGAGCTAAAAGAAGTGGTGGTAAATGAAAACTCAAATATTACCGCCGAAAATCTTGGGATAATTCCATACGGACAAAAAAAATATACTCCTGCCGAACGAAAGCTTTACACGGCAAATTCTACTTCTGTAGATAAATTGCTAAACAAGATTTCGGGAAGAACAGCAATGCTAAAAAAAGAGATGAAAGTTGAGGAAAAAGAAACTCTTTTTAGGAAGATGGAATATCTGTTTGATGAGAATTATTATACAGAAAGATTAAAAATTCCGGCAGAAGATATCAAAGGATTTCAGTTATATTGTATAGAAAATTCCGAATTTGCCGTATCTTTGAATACCAAGAACAAAACAATGAGTATGTTTTTAATAACTGATTTAGCCCGAAAATATCTAATAATTCTCGAAAATGAAAAATAATTTAGGAATACTCTTTGTCTGCTTATTTTGTCAAATCGTACTAGGACAAAACAACTCAAGAAAACCTTTGCATGGTCAGGTTGTAAATGATTTTCTTGCAATCGAAAGTGGTTACATTATGAATGTAAACGCAAATGTCAGAACTTTTATTGGTGCAGGCGGATTGTTTGATGTTCTGGCGCGACCAAAGGATACATTATTGTTTTCAGGTTTGGCATTTCAGTCAAAAAAAATTGTTTTGACAGAGAAAGACTGTGCCGAAATCCTGTTTAAGGTAAAACTCGATTTAGTTAACAATGAACTGAAAGAAGTTGTGGTTCACAAGGAATTAAAAGTAAAATCACTGGATCAGAATTCTCAGCATTATGTTGATATGCAATTTGAAGATGATAAACAATCTACTGCAAAAAATACGGCAATGTATTCTGATCAGACAATAAAATACGGAACAGATTTTGTGAGGATTTTTAAAGATGTAAAGAAGCTTCTCAGTAAAAAAGAAGACGTTCAGGAAGACGTTGTTTCAGATATTGCATTTGTTGAGTATGCAAAAGACAATTTCACACCGGACTTTTACAGCAAGACATTAGCGCTTAAGCCAGACGAAATAGAATTGTTTTTGATGTATTGTTCAAATGATGCAGAGTCTAAAAAATATTTAAAACCAGATGATAAATTTCAATTAATGGATTTTATGGTCAATAAGAATAAGGAATTCAAGAAAATTGCTGTGAGTCAAAAATGAGAAAGAAATTAGTTTACGGTCTGATAGGATTGTTGTTTGTATCACTTTCAGCTTTTACTTTTCATAAGTTTTATATGGGGATTTTTCAGGTGAATTATGCAGCTGAAAAAAAAATGATTCAGATTACGTCCCGCATTTTTATCGATGATTTAAATAACGGATTAGAAAAAAAATATCATAAGAAAACATTTGTAGGTACAGAAAAAGAAACACAGGCCGATATTGATTTATTAAAAAAGTATTTAGCCGATAATTTTTCCATAAAAATAAACGGCCAGCCAAAATCAATTACTTTTTTGTCTAAAGAAGTAGAAGCAGGAGACGTTTTGGTTTGTTACTCACGAATAAAAGACATTGATAAGTTTAAAACAATTGAGATTTCTAACTCTGTTTTGGTTGACTGGAACGCTGAACAGCAAAACATTACACATATTTCAGCATTCGGCATTAAAAAGAGTGTTCTTTTTACAGAATCTTCAAGGAAAGAAGTGTTAAAGTATTAATTGGTATAAAGAATTATTATATTAATTGCTATTTTCACAGCTTCAAAAAAACCAAAAGCATTTATGAAAAAACTTTCGCTATTACTAATTTTTCCAGCGATGTTGATAGCTCAGGAAAAAGCACCTGTTGCCCCAAAACAACAAGGGAAATACGACACAAACAAATTTAGCCAGATGTATGATTTGCTGGCCACACCAAATATGTTCCGTACAGCATCGGGAGCACCGGGACCAGCCTATTACCAACAACAGGCAGATTATAAAATTGATATTGAGTTGGATGATAAAAACTCAAAACTAACGGGTTCTGAAACTATTACTTACTCCAATAATTCTCCTGACAGTTTAGAGTATTTATGGATTCAGCTGGATCAGAATCAGGCAAAAGCAAATACTCAGGCACCTTTGGCTGAAAGCGAAAAAATTACTCAGGTGTTGCCGCTTGATGGTTTTTCAAGTAAATATTTAAAGAAAGATTTAGAGCGAGGTTTCAACATCGAACAAGTTAAAGATGCAAAAGGAAATCCTATGTCTTATACCATCAACGAAACGATGATGCGTATTAATCTGTCAACGCCTCTAAAACCGGGTGAGAAAATTTCATTAGCGATAAAATGGTGGTATAATATCAACAATTATCAAAAAGAAGGAGGACGTTCAGGTTATGAATTGTTTTCAAAAGATGGAAATAAAATATATGTAATTGCTCAGTTCTATCCACGAATGGCCGTTTATAATGACGTAGAAGGATGGCAAAATATGCAATTTTGGGGAAGCGGAGAGTTTGCCCTTCCTTTTGGAAATTTTGATGTAAACATTACAGTTCCTGCCGATCATGTTATTGACGCTACGGGAGAATTAATGAACAGAAGTGAAGTTTTTACAGCAGAACAGGTTAAACGTTACGAGCAAGCTCAGAAATCATTTGATAAGCCAGTTGTAATTGTAACTCAGTCAGAAGCAGAAGCAGCTGAAAAAGGATTTTCTGAAAAGAAAAAAACATGGAAATTTAGTGCTAAAAATGTTCGTGATTTCGGAATTGCATCTTCAAGAAAATTCATCTATGACGCAATGGCTGTAAAGCTTAATAATAAAATTGTTATGGCAGAATCAGTGTATCCGAAAGAAGCTAATCCGCTTTGGGGTGAAACTTCAACGATGACTGTTGCACATACGTTAAAAAGTTATTCTTCACATACATTTGATTATCCTTACCCAAAAGCTGTTTCTGTTTCGGCAGAAGATCAGGGAATGGAATATCCTATGATTTGCTGGAATTATGGTCGTCCTGATGAAAATGGAGTAACTAGTAAAGAAGTTAAAAATGGAATGATTGGAGTTGTAGTTCACGAGGTTGGACACAATTTTTTTCCAATGATAGTAAATTCTGATGAACGTCAATGGACCTGGATGGATGAAGGTTTGAACTCTTTTATGGAGTACATGGCAGAACAGGAATTAGATCCAACTTTCCCGTCAAGACGCGGGCCGGCAAAAAATATTGTTCCGTACATGAGTGGTGATCAGAAGTTTTTAGAACCAATTATGTCGAATTCGGAGACGATTCATCAATTTGGAAATAACGCTTACGGAAAACCGGCTACCGGACTTAATATTTTAAGAGAAGTAGTAATGGGAAGAGAGTTGTTTGATTATGCTTTTAAAACATACGCAAACAGATGGAAATTTAAGCATCCTACTCCTGAGGATTTCTTCAGAACTATGGAAGACGCTTCTGCAGTAGATTTGGATTGGTTTTTTAGAGGATGGTTTTATTCAACAGATTTTGTAGATATCGGAATCAAAGATGTAAAACAATATTATGTTTCTGATACTCCAACCGCAGACATAAAAGATGTAAAAGTTAGAAAAGGACGTTTTGGATTCGAAAAAGGGCCTTTTGTTTACCTAGTGGCAGGCGATAATGCTGAGGTAAATACTTCTAAGAAAAAAGCCTTAAAAGTAGAAGAAGTAAAACTATTGTCTGATTATGTAGACCAGACTTTTACAGCTGAAGAAAAAGCGGGTATAAAATCACCAAAATATTTCTACGAAGTTGAATTTAATAAGCCTGGCGGAATGATTATGCCAATTTTGGTTGAGATCACTTACGAAGATGGTTCAAAACAAAATTTCCAGTATCCGGCACAAATCTGGAGAAAAAATAATGATACGGCAAAGAAAGTTTACGCAACTGAAAAAGCGATTAAAACTATTCAGATAGATCCAAAACTAATGACTGCGGATATAGATGTAACTAATAATTCATGGCCAAAAGCAGAAGAAAAATCAAAATTTGATTAAAGTTATAAACCTCAAAAAAGACTCTGAAAAGAGTCTTTTTTTTAAGGAAATTTTAAAGTTCAGGAGCTACAAAATTTAATATCTTTGTGACACACAAAAATAAAAGTTATGTTTGGTATAGGAGGAGGAGAATTAGTTTTCATACTATTTATAGTTTTAATGCTTTTTGGTTCAGATAAAGTGCCTGAAATTGCCCGTACAATGGGAAAAGCAATGGCACAGTTAAAAAATGCAACTAACGATATAAAAAGTGAAATTCAAAAAGGGGCAGAAGCCAATGGGCTTGATACTAAATCTTTAACTGATATCACAGGCAATATTAATGCTCAGATTAATGAAGCAAAAACCAATTTGTTAGGTGATACAACAAGTGTATCCGCTAATTTATTAGGCGATACTACAGCAGAAATTGATAAAGTTAAAGAAGATATAGAAACAATCTCAGGTCCAGTAAAACGTCAAAGATAATGCTTGAAAAAATAAAGGAATTAGATGTCAATTTATTGATATATCTTAATGGTTTAGGCTCTGAAACATTCGATAAATTTTGGTTAATTATCACAAACCAACTGTATTGGACACCTTTTTTCTTATTCTTGTTTTTTCTTATTTATAAAAAAATAGGAGGAAAACAAACTTTATATTTATTGCTTTTTATAGCTGTTTTAATTGCTTTTACAGATCAGACCTGTAATTTATTCAAACATACTTTTGAGCGTCTGCGTCCATGCAATAATCCTGATCTTAAATCTATTATAAGAATTGTTCAGGTTAGAAAATCTTATAGTTTTTTCTCTGGTCATGCCGCTAATACTATGGCAGTTGCTACGTTTTTATATTTAATTTTAAAACGTCATTTCAGGTATTTTGGATTCCTGTTTCTATGGCCGTTAATATTTGCTTACAGCCGTATTTACTTAGGATTGCATTATCCGGTAGATATTCTTGCAGGTTATTTCTTCGGAGCGCTTTTTGGATCACTTCTTTATTTAGTTTATCGAAAATTGAAACCGAAATATTTTCCGGAATAGATTTTTTTTAAAGGTTCTGAGGTTCTAAGTTTTTCCGAAGAGAAGATTAAAATATCTTTTAATGAATTGCCTCCAATTTTAGCTGGAGTTTATATAAAATTTAAAAAAGGCTTTAACCAAAATACAGCGTGTATTTGGCTAAAGCCTTTTTTATTATGGACTCTTCTCTCCGGCAAAGCTGGAGGCAATTCATTTGTGTTGTTGTTTAAAGCACTCTCGAAACTGTCAATCCATCACGAATAGGTAACAAAACAGTTTCTACTCTCGGATCATTCTTTAATAATAAATTGTATTCTAAAAGGACTTTGGTGCTGACATCATTCGGGTGAACCGGTTCAAGAATTTTTCCGCTCCATAAAACATTATCAGAAAGGATAATGCCGCCTTTATTCATCTTCGGAACAATCATTTCCCAATAATTCAGGTAGTTTTCTTTATCAGCATCAATAAAAACCAAATCAAACTTTACATCCAAAGTCGGAATAATATCAATTGCTTCTCCCAAATGCTGAAAAATTTGTTTTCCCCAGGGAGATGCATCGAAATATTTCCTTTGAAAATCAACTAATTCTTCTTTGATATCAATAGTATGCAGCTGCCCATTTTCCTGCATCCCTTCGCATAAGCATAATGCAGCATAACCGGTATAAGTACCAATTTCGAGAATATTTACAGGACGAATCAATTTAGACAACATGCTCAGAACACGGCCTTGAAAATGTCCGCTTAGCATTCTTGGCAAAAGTATTTTCTGGTATGTTTCCTTGTTTAATTTTGCAAGCAATTCCGGTTCGTTTTCAGAATGCTGTTCAATGTAATCTTCTAGTTCCTGTGAAATAAAATGCATGTTGTAGTATCTTCTAATTTAAAGCAAAAATACAAAAAATATTCGCTCGCTTTTTGGCATAAAAAAACCATCCGCGTGGGATGGTTTTAGTTTGTGAATTCTCAACAATTATTTTTTCAATGCTTCGTTAACGTCTTTTGCAGTTTGTACCGTTCCGTCTTTAGCGGCTTTTGCAGCAGCTTCTGCTTTGTCTGCCGCTTTTTTAGTTGCCTCTTTTACATCTTGTGCAGCTTTGGTTGTAGCGTCTTTTACATCAGCAGCAGCATTTTCAGAAGCTTCCTTAGCTTTCGCAGCAGCATTTTCAGCTTTAATTACAGCACTATCTTTTGCCTGTTCAATATCTGTCGTCAAAGTGTCAACTTTGTTTCCAAGAGTTAATTCATCTTCTCCTGGTTTTGGTTCTTTCTTCTCGCAAGATTGAACGCCGAATGCTAATAAAGCCACAACAGCTAAGCTTAAAATTTGTTTTTTCATGATTAAATTCATTTAAAAAGTTGATAAAATATAAAGGTTATAAAGCTGAAAAAATAAAAGTACAAATTTTAAAATGGTTGAGCTCTTTGTAAGATTATTTTTCTGTCGAGAGCAAGACAATTCTTGTGCCAGAATTTAATTTTTATGCGTGCCGTTCAAAAAAAAAAAAGAAATAATATTTTGCTTTGTATAAGGTAAATCTGTAATCATTTAATTATTAATTTTTTACATATTAATTAATTACTATTTAATTACTAAAACATTTTCACTTCTGCTGTAATCGCTTAAGGTAATATTAAAAATCAAGGTTAACTCCTTTCCGGCTCTCACAACTCCAAGGGCTGCGGTTGGAGGAGACATACCAAAATCAGCAAAAGTTATCTGGTTAGAACCCTTTAAAATAAATGTTCCGTTATTAGCAGTTATGCTTACCTGAGTTCTGTAATCTTTGCTTGTTCCTGCAATCGTGTATGTCCCGATCAGGTTCCAGGTAGTTTCATTTATTTTACTTGCAGATTTTAAAACGTATTTGATGTTTTTATATGTTTTTGTGTTCAGGGTTTCATAAGCCACATCATCCATACTTGTTTTGCTGCTTTTTAAACTTTCTGCTAATAAGGTTATGGTTAAATTATTGATGTCAGCTATTTTAGAATCTGTAATAGTTAGATTAACAGTGCCGTTTCCTTCTGTAGATTTCATCACCCAGTCATGTACGTTTGAGGTGCCGGCAACTTCAAAAATTGCTCTTGCTACATTGTAGTTTCTTTGTGCGTTTGCCTGTAAAGACACTGTTGTTAAAATCACTGTCAATACAATTAATTTAATTGTTTTCATTTTTGTGGTATTTATGGTTATTCACTTGAATAAAGAAGCAGAATAAATTTTCTTAAAAAGCTTTTCCTTTATTTCTTGATCAAATTTATTGCGAAGACGAAGCATAAAGAATGATAAAAATCATAGTTGAAATTTTATTAAACAGTTATAATAAATTAAAGCATATTTTAAAAGGAAAAGGCAAAAGCAAAAACAGAAAAACGTGTATTTGCAGGTATTGAACCTCTGCCTGTCGTCTGAAATTTTAAGAAAAAAATCAGTAACTTTGCACCATGCAAATGGAGAAAAAAGACATACGAGCCTTATCAAAAGATCAATTACGGGATTTTTTTGTCGCAAATAATGACAAAGCTTTTCGTGGCAATCAAGTCTATGAATGGTTATGGAGCAAGGGAGCCCACAGTTTTGATGATATGACCAATGTGGCTAAGCCTACAAGGGCAATGTTAGAAGATAACTTTGTTATCAATCATATTAAGGTTGATACCATGCAGAGAAGCAGTGACGGAACCGTAAAAAATGCAGTTCGCCTGCATGATGGCTTAGTCGTAGAATCTGTTCTCATTCCGACAGAAACCAGAACAACAGCTTGTGTTTCCAGTCAGGTGGGCTGCAGTCTGGATTGTAATTTCTGTGCAACAGCAAGATTAAAAAGAATGCGAAACCTGGAACCAGGTGAAATTTACGATCAGGTTCTGGCAATTGATAAAGAAAGCCGTTTGTATTATAATCATCCGCTTTCGAATATTGTTTTTATGGGAATGGGAGAGCCTTTAATGAATTATAACAATGTTATTAAGGCAATCGATATGATTACTTCCCCAGAAGGTTTGGGAATGTCTCCAAAACGTATTATGGTCTCCACATCGGGAATTCCGAAAATGATTAAAAAAATGGCCGATGATGATGTGAAATTTAAACTGGCAGTTTCCTTACATTCCGCAATAGATGAAATTCGCGCCAAGATAATGCCATTCAGCAAAAACTTTCCTTTAAAAGATTTGCGTGAAGCGTTAGAATACTGGTACAGAAAAACAAAAAGCAAAATCTCATTCGAATATGTAGTTTGGAAAGGGATTAACGACGACAAAGCGTCTGTCGATGCGTTGGTTAAATTCTGTAAATATGTGCCTTGCAAAGTCAATTTGATCGAATATAACCCAATTGACGATGGTGAGTTTCAACAAGCATCAGAAGAATCCATTATGGCTTATATAAAAGCTTTGGAGAATGTTGGCATTGTGGTAAAAGTACGCCGCAGCCGAGGAAAAGATATTGATGCAGCCTGCGGACAATTGGCTAATAAAGAAGGATAATCAATCATCATTAAAATAGAAAAAGCATTAAAAATAAGTAAGTAATCTTATTCTTAATGCTTTTTTGTTGGGCAAAAAAGGTATCTATTTTTTTAAATCTACTTCTTCCGTAATACCATCTTTGGTAACGTTTACTAATGTGTTGCAATCCCCATTGCCAAAATCAACAACGGCACTGGCACCATTTTTCGTAAGAGACAAAATTCCCTTTACAGCAAATGGTTGTTTGCAGGATGCATTAAACTCAAGCGGAGTAGTAATTTCTGCCGAAAAAGTATCGCCATTTGGGAAAGTTGTTGACCCGCTTCCGGTAACAACAGAAACATTATCTTCCCAATTATACCAGGTATCATAACCTGCAATTACTTCTTTTATCAACGAACCTTTCCTGCTATAGACACTTCCATCATCAAAAGTTATAGTCATGTCAATTTCAGCAGTTGTAACAGGATGTACCTCTGCCTGTAAATCTGTTGCTTTTTTGGTTCGTACAATGCTTTTGCTTCCCTGAAGTTTTTTGCCATTGTGATAAAAACCTTCAAAAGTGTAATTTATAGATTGAGTTGAAGCAGAAAAGTCATTAGAAAATGAAATAACCATTTTTCCTTTTACAGAATTTCCATTTGGCAGCGTACAGCCTTCAACGCCAAAATCTATAGTTCGGGTCCATGTACTGTTTGTTAGAACAGTGGTAATCGTAGCACAACTTGGCAAAAAGTTTTTTACAGTTCCGCTAGGTTTGTTTGTACTATTTTGCTGTGCATCAAATTGATCTTCAGCAATTGTGGTTACATCTTCAATAGAAGCATCAATTTTAGAGTTGGTGATAATCTCGTCATTTGAAATTGCTGCATTTGACCCGCCGTTGCTATTTTCGTCAGAATTACAACTACCTAAAAATAATAAACTGGCACACGTACCAATTAATAAAAATTTTGTTTTCATAATAAATAATTTAAGGTTTACATTTAATAGTGTATTCAAATTAGATATTAGATATGCTTTTTTGGTGTATTTTAAGATTAGTATATAAATATTGAAATTCTAACCTTAAAATACACAACGTTTTTTTATTTAAAATAGTATATTTGAAGCCGAAATGAATATTACTTCTCAAATAAAACAACCCATCTTTAACGAGATGGAACTTTTCGAAAAAAAGTTCCACGAATCGATGACTTCAAAGGTTGCCTTGTTAAATCGTATTACATATTATATCGTAAATCGAAAAGGCAAACAAATGCGTCCGATGTTTGTTTTTCTAACAGCAAAGATGGTTTCAGGAGGCACGGTCAATGAAAGAACGTATCGTGGTGCGTCTGTAATTGAGTTGATTCATACCGCAACTTTGGTTCATGATGATGTGGTAGATGACAGTAACCGCCGTCGCGGATTTTTCTCTATCAATGCGCTTTGGAAAAATAAAATTGCTGTTTTGGTTGGCGATTATTTACTTTCAAAAGGTTTATTGCTTTCTATCGATAACGGAGATTTTGATTTACTTAAAATTATTTCTGTTGCTGTACGCGAAATGAGCGAAGGCGAACTTCTTCAGATAGAAAAAGCCAGAAGACTCGATATTACTGAAGATATCTATTATGAAATCATCAGAAAAAAAACGGCTACACTTATTGCTGCTTGTTGTGCGCTTGGCGCGAAAGCCGTAATTGAAGATGATATTCAGGTGGAGAACATGCGTAAATTTGGTGAACTTATCGGAATGGCATTTCAAATCAAAGACGACTTATTTGATTATAGCGAAGAAGCAATAGGAAAACCAACCGGAATTGATATTAAAGAGCAAAAAATGACACTCCCTTTAATTCATGTTTTGAATGCTTGTACTCCGAAGGAAAAAAAGTGGCTGATAAACTCCATCAAAAACCACAACAAAGACAAAAAACGCGTTAAAGAAGTTATTGCTTTTGTAAAAGATAATAATGGTTTGACTTACGCCGAAAACAAAATGGTCGAATTTCAACAGGAAGCGCTTTCATTACTTCAAAACTTCGAAGATTCTGAATATAAAGACGCACTTACCCTGATGGTGAACTACGTTATTGAGAGAAAGAAATAATTAGATAATTTGTCAATTAAAAAATAAGATGCTTGGTTTACTAATTTGTAAATCCAAATGGCTGTGTTTTTTATTTTGGGATTAGAATTTATTTTTTTTTTTGATTTTTTTCACACCTCCATGCAACCATTTTAAAACTTCACGCGTCTATGCTAATAGAAGTCTGTTTCTAAACCAAAAACAAAAAGAAAACCAAAAGCTTATTAATGAAAATTATTCAGTTACATCAGGAAGAAGCTAAAGTCATAAAGCTGGCTGTCGAAAACAATCGACAGGCTCAGCAACAGATTTACAGCCGGTTTTCTTCAAAAATGCTGAGTGTTTGCCGCCAATATATAAAAGACATTCAGCTGGCAGAAGATGTAATGATAACAGCTTTTATGAAAGTATTTACCAACTTAAGCAAATTTGAACATAAAGGAAGTTTTGAAGGATGGATCCGCCGAATTATGGTCAATGAATGTATTTCTTATTTAAGAGTTCAGAAAAAAGTAAAGTTTGCCGAAGATGAGTTTTTTGTCGAAGAAAGCTTTAATGCTTTAGACAGCCAGTTTACGGTAGATCAGATTCAGTTTTTAATTGATGCCTTACCGGATGGCTATAAAATGGTTTTTAACTTATATGCAATTGAAGGATACAAACACAATGAAATAGCGAAGATGTTAGGAATAAATGAAGGGACATCAAAATCGCAATTATCGCATGCCAGAAAGATGCTGCAAACACAAATTACTATTTTAAAAAAACAAGATAATGGAACCGAATAATTTTGAAAAGGATTTCCGTGAGAAACTGAATCAGCGTAAAATTGAACCAAGTGACAAAGCCTGGGACAGATTAGATGCGATGTTGACTATTGCAGAAGAAAAGAAACCAAAAAGAAAAAACAAATGGCTGTATGTCGCCGCCAGTATTGTTGGATTTCTATTATTGGGAACTTTCTTTTTCAATCAGAAGAAAACTATCGAAACTCCAAAAAATGAAGTTGTTATAGAAGGAAATAGTCAAAAAGGTTCAGAGGCAAAATCAGGTTTAAATGAAATAGATTCTATAAAAGAGAAAATTATCATTTCAGAAAAAGAACCAAATTTAAGTTCAGAAAATTCCAATAATAAAGTAGATGTTATAAATCAAAAATCAAATCAAACCATTAAAAATGAAACGAACCAAATAGCGGAGTCTTCAGTCATCAATCAAAAAAATCAACAAGCACAATCAGGCAGCAATCAAATTTCTGTTTACGAAATACCTAAAAATGAAACCACAGATCAGTTGTTAAACACTGCAGAAAAATCATCAGTTGCAGAAAGTTCGGTTAAGCCAAAAACCAAAATAAAAATTAATGCCAATGATTTGCTCCATCAGGTCGATGGCGAATTAGAACTTTCGTTTAGAGAAAAGGTAATTACAAAAGTCAATAAAAATTACCAAACCGTAAAAGTGGCTTTGGCAAACAGGAATCAGCAAGAATAAGGAATAAAGAATAAGGAATAAAGAATAAAGAATAAAGAATAAAGAATAAAGAATAAAGAATAAAGAATAAAGAATAAAGAATAAAGAATAAAGAATAAAGAATAAAGAATAAAGAATAAGCAGTTAACAATCAAATTAAGAATCATCAATCAACATCAATCAATTAAAAAATCAATCATGAAGAATTTTACCATTTATCTCATCCTTTTTTTATTTCTCTTAGTAAGTAAAGTTATGGGACAGGAAACTTTTGAATCTAAGGCAGCAGCAATTGCCAGAAAAATTGAAAAGATTACAAAAGAAGAAAAAGAAGCTCTGAAAGAAGAAGTAGAAGCTGTAAACGTTCAGTTATCTGAAGGCAAAATATCACAAGAGCAGGCAGATAAAAGAAAAAAAGAATTGGCAGAAGCTAGGGCTGTAATCATCGAAGAAAAAGTGACTTTAGTTCAAAATGAGCTTAACGATCTGGTACAGCAAAAAGTCGACGGTAAAATCAAGGAACAGGATTCATCACGTACTTATGTTATTCGCTGGAATCCAAAAAACAAGGATAAAGATGGTTTTTACGGAGAAAAAAGAACAACCTCACAGTTTGTTTTTGCATTAGGTTTAAACAATACAATGGTCGATGGAAAACTTCAGGATTCGAATTACAGTTTTATAGGATCTCATTTTTATGAATGGGGTTTTACATACAACTCCAGATTAATGAAAAACAATAATTTATTGCACGCTAAATACGGTCTTTCATTAATGTATAATAATATTCGCCCGACAGATAACCGCAGTTTTGTAGTAGACGGAAACCAGACTAATCTGGAGCTTAACGCAGTAAATTTAAGAGAATCCCGTTTTAGAAATGTTTATATCGTTTTGCCGCTGCATTTAGAATTTGATTTTACAAAACCAGTCGAGAATGAAGGAAAAAAATATTTCAAAACTCATAAAAGCTTTCGCTTCGGAATTGGAGGTTATGCCGGAATTAATGTAAAAACCAAGCAAATCCTAAAATTTGAGGATGAAGACCTGAAATATAAAACTACAATAAAGGGGGATTATAATGTAAATAATTTTATTTATGGATTAAGTTCCTACATCGGTTACAGAGATGTGAGTTTGTACTTAAAATACGATTTAAATCCAATATTTCAGGATAATTTAATAAAAGAAAATAATATTTCATTAGGATTACGTTTTGATCTGAATTAAGTATTGAGTTTGAGTTTAGTTAGAAAAAGTGCTTCGGAAGGAGCGCTTTTTTTTCTTTAAATAATAAAAAATTCAGGATTGATTTATGTATTTTTGCAGGCTCTCAAATCCTAAAAAATATTTTAAATTTTGATATCACAAAATACCATTGACACTGTTTTTGAAACTGCCCGTGTAGAGGAGGTGATCGGTGATTTTGTTAATTTAAAACGAGCAGGAAGTAATTTTAAAGGTTTGAGCCCATTCTCAGATGAGCGCTCTCCGTCTTTTATGGTTTCGCCCGCAAAAGGAATCTGGAAAGATTTTAGTACCGGAAAAGGAGGGAATTCTGTAAAATTCCTGATGGAGCATTCGCAGTTTACATATCCGGAAGCCATTAGGTATTTGGCCAGAAAATACAATATCGAAATTGAGGAAACAGAACAGTCAGAACAGGAAAAAGCAATTACCGATGTTCGTGAAAGTATGTATTTGGTTTCTGAATTTGCAGCCAAATATTTTCAGGATGTTCTTCTGAATAGTGAAGAAGGAAAAGCAATTGGATATTCTTATTTTAAGGAAAGAGGATTTACCAATGAAACCATCAAAAAATTTAATTTAGGATATTCTCCTGAAACCTGGGATGCTTTGACAAAAGAAGCACTGGGAAAAGGATATAAATTAGAGTTTTTGGAAAGTACTGGCTTAACAATCGCCAGAGAAGACCGCCCGTTTGATCGTTTTAAAGGACGTGTAATGTTTCCAATTCAAAGCATGTCAGGACGCGTCTTAGGTTTTGGAGGGCGTATTTTAACCAATGATAAAAAAGCGGCCAAATATCTGAATTCACCGGAAAGTGAAATTTACCATAAAAGTAAAGTCCTTTACGGAATTTATCATGCCAAGCAGTCAATAGCCAAACAAAATAATTGTTATTTGGTTGAAGGTTATACAGACGTAATTCAGTTTCATCAAGCCGGAATTGAAAATGTTGTTGCTTCTTCAGGTACAGCTTTAACGCCAGATCAGATTCGTTTAATAAATCGTCTTACAAGAAATATAACCGTTCTTTTTGATGGAGACGCTGCAGGTTTGCGAGCTTCAATTCGCGGAATCGATTTGATTCTGGAAGAAGGGATGAATGTTAGGGTTTGTTCTTTTCCTGATGGAGAAGATCCTGATAGTTTTGCCCGCAAAAATTCTCATGATGACTTAGTTGCTTATTTAGAAGAAAACAGCAAAGACTTTATACAGTTTAAAGCTTCTATCCTGATGGGCGAAGCTAAAAACGATCCAATCAAAAAAGCCGATTTGATTCGTGATATGGTTACTAGTATTTCTAAAATACCAGATCGCATCCAGCGTGAAGTATATATTCAGGAATGTGCCAGAATTATGGAAATTTCTGAGCAGGTTTTGGTAAGTACATTGGCGCAGTTGATTCAGAAAGATATTGCAGAAGCTAATAAAAAACAAAAACAGGAACACAAACCTTTTGAGGTTGTTAGAAACCAAAACCCAAAAAATACTGGATTTTCCGGAGGAGACCCTGAAGATCCGAGAACAGGACCACCTGACGATTATCCGGGAGAACCTGGATATTATCAGGAAGCATCTGCAGAAAAAGTAGATATTTTATATGGTTTTGAACGAAAAATTATTGAGATTTTGCTCCTTTATGGTAGTGTAACAGAAAATTTTGAAGATGTTTTTTTTAAGGCTGATGAAGAGGGAAACTTAAAAGAAGTAACTGAAAAAAGACAATACAAAGTTTATGAAAAAGTGTACTTAAGTCTTCAGGAAGACGAAGTAGAGCTTTCTAATGAATTGTTTCAGAGCATTTACAAAAACGTAATTGACTTTTATAATCAGAATGAAACGTTTAGCTTAGATAAATATCTAATGCACTTGCAGCCTGAATTTGCTCAGGAAGTTACCAATATTTTAATGGAAGATGAAAAAGTAGTCATTCATAACTGGGAAGGCCAGAACATTTTTCCAAAGCATAAAAATGTTACGATTGAACAAAATGTTTCGGATACTATTTTTTCCCTGCGTTGGTTTTTAGTGTCAAAATTAATTTCAGATTTAAAGAATTCCCTTCTTACAGATCCACAAGAAGATAATACAGAAGTTTTGTCTATGGTAATTGATTATTCTAAATTGTTGAATAATTTTTCTAAAAAGCTAGGAAGAGTAGTAGTGCCATATCATTAATAAAGAAAAAAGCTCTATAAATCTAAATAGAATTATAGAGCTTTTACTTGTTTTTTCGATGACTTTAGAAAAGCCGCTCGATAAGCATTAAATAATTTCTAAAGTCTTAGCTTTATTTACTAAGTCAACAAGATTAGTAACATTTAATTTTGTCAATAATCTTAGTTTGTAAGTACTGATCGTTTTTTCGTTCAGGTTTAAGATTTTAGAGATTTCATTGTTTTTCTTACCATCACTTAAGTAACGTAAAACTTCAATTTCACGATTCGAAAGTTTTCGGTAAAGACGTTCGCTTTTGCTTTGCTTCGCAATAAGAGCCATGTTTTTACGAACAGTTTCGTTGATAATAATTTTACCTTCGTGTACTTTAATAATAGAATGCCCTAGAGTTTCTAGTTTTTCTGTTTTGTGTACATACCCGGAAACTCCCGCCTTAATCGCATTTGGGGCATACATCTGCTCCGCGAGATCACTAAAAATAACAATTTTTGTCTTAGGGAAATTTTTCAGGATAGATTTCACCTCAAAGATGCTCGAAAGACCTTCTAACTCTAAGTCAAGAATTAGGATGTCGATCTCCTTCGTCTGAAGAATATCTCTTACCATTGAAAAATTGCCTACATTGGCAACAATTGAAATTTGATCGTGGTCTTTGAAATAAGACTTTACACCAAAGTGTGTAACAGGATGATTGTCTGCTAGACATACTTTAATCATAATTTTACCTTTTTAGAATTGTTCATGTTTTTTGGAACGGTAAAATTAATAAATAAATTCTGTAATTAATAGGCCACAAATGTTAAAAGATTTTATTTTAACGTTTTTGGTATCAAACAAACAGGAATTGCATCCATTTTATGCTTGTTGTTGGTGTTTAGTCGTTTATAGATTTCAAAGACAGATTTTTCTCTCCCAGTGAAGTCAGCTGGCGTCTTTCCTGACTCGGCGGAGAGCATCGCCCATTCGAGTTCATCGTAACTTGCTCCCAATTGGTCTTCATCGGTACGATTATCTCCAAAAAGACCATCTGTGGGTGCAGCAGTCAAAATTGATTGCGGAATTGTTAAAAATTCACCTAAAGCGTATACATCTGACTTCATTAAATCGGCAATCGGACTTAAATCGACTCCGCCGTCGCCATATTTTGTATAAAAACCGACACCAAAATCTTCTACTTTGTTCCCGGTTCCGGCAACTAAAAGTCCGTGAATTCCTGCTAAATAATAAAGAGAAGTCATTCTGATGCGTGCACGTGTGTTTGCTAACGACAAATTTACTTTCGCTTCATCATCAGTTTTTGGTACAGCATTTTTAAAAGCTTCAAAAGTGGCAGTTAAATCCGTTTCTACACTCGAAACATTTGGGAAACGTTTTTGTAATTGATCAATATGCTCACGCCCTCTCAAAACCTGGTTAGGAGCTTGGTGAATTGGCATTTCTACACATAAAACTTTTAATCCTGTCTGAGCACATAATGTAGAAGTAACAGCAGAATCAACTCCACCGGAAATTCCGATTACAAATCCGTTTACTTTTGCATTGTTAGCATAATTTTTCAACCACTCTACAATATGGGCGTTTACTTTTTCTGTTTGAATTGTGCTTTTTTTAGTCATAATAGGTCGCGTTTTAAGATACAGCAATGTATATTTGCAGAATTATTTTTAAGTATCAATCATACTTAAAATCCAGCAACACAAATCTAATTAAAATAAAATGAAAATATATCGCTTTGTAATCCTTCTGTGTTTGTTTTTTTTGTCCTGTGATCAAAAAAGTAAAGTAGAAAAAGAAGTTGAAGAAATTCCTGTTGACATTAAAGTAGAACGTTTTGATAAAATATTTTTTGAAACAAAACCAGAAGATTTAGCTAAGGTAAAAAAACAATATCCATTCTTTTTTCCTGCTGGAAATGATGACAGCATTTGGCTGAATAAAATGCAGGATCCTCTTTGGAGAGAAGTTTACACGGAGGTTGAGAAAAAATATTCAAATTTTGAACCGGTCACAGAAGAGTTTAATAACTTGTTCAAACATGTCAAATATTATTTTCCGGAAGTTAAAACGCCTAAAGTAATTACGATAATTTCTGAAATGGATTATACTGCCAAAGCTATTTATGCAGATAGTTTAGTTATAGTTTCATTAGAGTTATATTTAGGAAAAGAGCACAAATTCTACCAGTTTCCAAACTATTTAAAACAGAATTTTGAAGAAAGACAAATCATGCCGAATGTAGTTTCCAGTTTTGCTTTCAGAAAAATTCCTGTTTCTCCAGACAGAACTTTATTGGCCCAGATGATTTTTGAAGGAAAACAATTGTATGCAAAAGATTTGCTTTTGCCTGAATATACAGATGCTGAAAAAATGGGTTATACACCAGAACAAATAAAATGGTGTGAAGAAAATGAAAGCTATATGTGGCGTTATTTTATAGAAAATGAAGTTCTGTACAGTGATGATCCAAAGTTAAACACACGATTTATTGCGCCGGCGCCATTTTCAAAATTCTTTCTTGAGATCGATAATGATTCACCAGGAAGAGTCGGAGCCTGGATTGGCTGGCAAATGGTTCGCTCTTATATGAAAAACAATAAAGCGACATTGCCTGAATTATTAAAAACAAATGCAAAAGAAATTTTCGAGAAGTCAAAATATAAACCTAAGAAATAATGTCAAATACAATAAACTCAGAAATTAAATTCAACATAGAATTAGACGAAAACCGTGTTCCTGAAAAACTAACATGGAGCGCTCAGGACGGTGGAGTACAAAGAGAAGAAGCAAAAGCAATCATGTTGTCTATTTGGGACAGCAAAGCTAAGGAAACGATGCGAATTGACCTTTGGACAAAAGATATGCCTGTTGATGAAATGAAAATTTTCTTTCATCAGACATTAGTAGCAATGTCAGACACTTTTAAGCGTGCTACCGACGACGAAAAAATGGCCGATACAATGAAAGATTTCTGTGATTATTTTGCAGAGAAACTGGATTTGACGAAATAAAATTTTAAGAAATTCTAATTTTTAAATTCCAAATTCCAAGGTTGGGCTTTGTTTGTCAGAAATACAAAACAACTCAGAGGAATTAAATTCAAATAAAAATCCCAAATTCAATCTTTTAAAATTGGAATTTGGGATTTTCTATTTTAATATTCCTTTTTTATTGGAATTTAAAATTTGGAATTTATTTTTTAAAATTGACTGTTATTCTTAAACACTTCCTGATTTACATCATCAATATAAGAAAGCAATTCTTCCTTACCAATTGATTCTGTAGATGAGGTTACAAAATAATGCGGCATTTCTGCCCAGTTGTTGGCATACATTTGTTTTTTGTAAGCGGCAATATGAGAGTCAATTTTTACTTTACTGATTTTGTCTGCTTTGGTAAAAATTATACAAAACGGAATTTCGCTTTCTCCCATATAAGACATAAATTCAATGTCTATTTTTTGAGCCTCATGACGAATGTCAATTAAAACAAAAGCGCATACAAGCTGCTCTCTGTTTTCGAAATAATCGGTAATAAATTGCTGAAAAACAGATTTTGTTTTTTTGGATACTTTAGCGTAACCGTAACCAGGTAAATCTACCAAAAACCAATTCCCATTGATTTTAAAGTGATTTATTAATTGTGTTTTTCCCGGTCTTCCAGATGTTTTTGCTAAATTTTTATGATTGGTAATCATATTGATCAAAGATGATTTACCAACATTTGATCGGCCTATAAATGCATACTCCGGCAGAAACTCAGCCGGGCATTTTGATGCATCAGAATTACTGATAATAAATTCGGCGGTATTAATTTTCATGTTCTTTTATTTTTAAAACCTCCTTAAAATCGAAAGTTAGATGCTATAATTTCTGATCAGTAAGCCATTTCTCAAGAATTTCATTGAATTCATCAGGATGTTCCATCATAGCTGCGTGTCCACATTTGTCAATCCAGTAAAGAGTAGAGTTTGGTAATAATTTATCAAATTCTTCTGCTACATTGGGTGGTGTTACAGAGTCATTTTTGCCCCAGATAATACAGGTTTCAACTGTCATTTTTGGCAAATCTTTGGCCATATTATGGCGAATTGCACTCTTGGCAATTGTCAAAGTTTTAATTAATTTGATTCGGTCATTAGCAGTTGCATACACTTCATCTATCAGTTCGGGAGTTGCAATTTTCGGGTCATAAAATACATCTTCAGCTTTCTTTTTGATGTATTCATAGTCGCCTCGTCGTGGGTAGCTGTCTCCCATAGCGCTTTCGTAAAGACCAGAACTTCCGGTGATTACAAGTCCCGCTACTTTTTCAGGATAAAGTTTTGTATGATAAAGCGCGATGTGCCCGCCAAGCGAATTTCCTAGTAAAATAACTTTTTCAAAACCTTTAAAATTGATGAAGTCTTTAACGTATTTGGCAAAGCTTTTTACATTCGTTTTTAAAATGCTTTGTGTGTAGATTGGCAAATCCGGGATTACAACTTTGTATCCCTTTGTCGGGAAATATTGCGCTACACCATCAAAGTTACTAAGGCCTCCCATCAATCCATGTAAAATAACAATAGGGGTTCCTTCACCAGCTTCATAGTAGCTGTATTTGCCTTCTTTTTTGTAGTTTTTGTCCATCTAGTTTAATGCCAATTTCAATTTGGACAAATATAGGGTTAAAAAAATAAAAATGAATTTTTGCCAGCCTTTTTTAACTAGATAATTTTTGTCGAACTAATAAGTCTTTATGTATCAGCTTTTAGAGAGTAAATTGGCACAATTCTGATATGTTAAAAAAATTGAATAATAATTAGTTTTTTAAGAGAATGCCTATCAATTTTTTGCAATTACGAAACAATATTCAATTTAGAATAATTTATATCTAAAGTATTGATTGTCTAATAATTAATGGATTTGGGGTAAAAGTGGTTAAACTTATTAACAAAGTGGTATAAAGTGGTAAAATGTGGTATTTTTTTTTATATTTTTGCTGTATAACTATAGTAAAGTATTTCTTGAACACAATTGTAGGAACATATGAGTGTAAAGTCGATGCTAAAGGAAGGCTAATGATGCCTGCACCTTTAAAAAAGCAACTGGCTTCTTCTCTTCAGGACGGATTCGTTTTGAAGCGCTCTGTTTTTCAACCTTGTTTAGAGTTGTATCCTATGGATGAATGGAATTTAATGATGCAGAAAATCAATAAGCTGAATCGTTTTGTAAAAAAGAACAATGATTTTATAAGAAGATTTACTGCAGGAGTTAAAATGGTAGAAATTGACGCATTGGGAAGATTGCTGGTTCCGAAGGATTTGGTGACTTTTTCAAATATTTCTAAAGATGTTGTTTTTTCATCGGCGGTTAATATAGTGGAGATTTGGGATAAAGATTTATATGAAAAATCAATAAGCGGCGAAGATATGGATTTTGCAGATCTTGCCGAAGAGGTAATGGGAAATATTAATGACGACGACAATGGAATATCATAATCCGGTTTTGCTTCATCCAACAGTTGATGGTTTAAATATTAAACCTGATGGAGTGTATGTTGATGTTACGTTTGGCGGTGGAGGTCATTCAAAAGAAATTCTTAAAAGATTAGGGCCAAACGGAAAATTATTTGCTTTTGATCAGGATGAAGACGCGCTTGCAAATGCGTTACCAGACGAAAGATTTACCTTAATTAATGAGAATTTTAGATTCATAAAAAGATTTTTACGCTTTCATGGAGTAAAAAGTGTTGACGGGATTTTGGCAGATTTAGGCGTTTCATCACATCAGTTTGATGTTCCTGAACGAGGTTTCTCAACAAGATTCGATGCCGAACTGGATATGCGAATGAGTCAGAAAAACGATTTAAATGCTTACAGGGTTGTCAATGAATATGAAGAACAGGATTTACGTCGTGTTTTTTCTGATTATGGAGAATTGAAAAACGCACCGGTTTTGGCAAGAACAATTGTTGAGGCGAGAAAAGATTATCCGATCAAAACAACAGATGAATTAAAAGAAGTTTTGGCAAAATATTTACCGGAAAGAGTTAAAAATAAAATATTGGCCCAGATTTATCAGGCAATTCGAATTGAGGTAAATCAGGAAATGGATGTTTTAAAAGAATTTATTGAGCAGTCATTAGAGCTTCTTAATCCGGGTGGAAGATTTTCAGTAATCTCTTATCATTCTCTGGAAGACAGATTGGTAAAAAGATTTATTAAAAACGGAATGTTTGAAGGAGAGCCTGAGAGAGATTTTTACGGAAATTTTTCAGTTCCGTTTAAAACTATCGGAAAACTGATTGTTCCTGATGAAGCTGAAATCAAAATTAACAATAGAGCAAGAAGTGCAAAGTTAAGAATTGCAGAGAAGATATAATATTAAGGTAGAAAAATGAAAGGCGGAGTATTTAGCATATTAAAAGCAAGGTTTCTAATCAACGATGACGCAGTAAAAAACTGGCGATTTATTGTTTTTCTCATTTTGCTTGCCATAATAATGATTGCCAATACACAGCGATACGAACAAAAGGTTTTTGAAATTGCAAAACTAAACAACGAAGTAAAAGAATTGCGATCTGAATTCGTAGACCGACGTTCAGAATTAATGAAATTAAAAATGGAATCAACGATATCGGATAAAATGCTTGAAAAACAGATTTTTCCATCGACAGTTCCTCCAGTGAAAATAGAAGTTAAAAAAGAAGAAGAAAAAAGTTTCTTTAAAAGAATATGGCAGTAGACGATAAACATATATCCTACAGAATTTACCTCGTAGCAGTTTTCATCTTCGTGATGGCAATTGCTATTGTTGTTAAATTGACCAATATTCAATGGGTCGAAGGAGATTATTATAGAAAACTGGCGAAGCAGCGAACCGTTAGAAATTTTGTGATTCCGGCAAACAAAGGAAATATTTATTCGGCTGATGGAAGTCTGTTGGCAACATCAATCCCTAATTATGAAATTAGATTTGATGCCAAAGCGCCAAAAACAGAGACTTTTGAGAAATATGTAAGAGCATTGTCAGACTCGTTGGCTACCATTTTGGATAGACCGGGAGGTTTTTACGAGCAGGAATTAAGAAAAGCAAGAGCCAATAAAAATCGTTATTATTTGATTGCCCGCAATTTGAGTTATACCGATTATGTAAAAATTAAAGGTTTTCCATTATTCAATTTAGGTGCTTTTAAAGGTGGGATTATAGTAGAACAAGAAACTGTTAGAAAGCATCCGATCGGAAAAATCGCAGAAAGAACAATAGGTTACGACCGAATCGATCCGGCAACAGGTGTTGAAGTTGGAAAAGGAATCGAATGGGCTTTTAAAAGTTATCTGAACGGGAAAGATGGAAAAATTCTAAAGCAAAAAATTGCAAAAGGCCAGTGGAAACCAATTCGTGATTTAAACGAAGTTGATCCTGTCGACGGCTATGATGTAATCTCGACAATTGATGTATTTATTCAGGATATTGCCCATCATGCACTATTGAAACAACTTCAGGATTACGAAGCAGATCATGGATGTGTGGTGGTGATGGAAACTGAAACAGGTCATGTAAAAGCGATTTCGAATTTAGGAAGAGCAGAAGATGGATCGTATTATGAAACAACAAATTACGCTATAGCAGAATCTCAGGAACCCGGATCGACTTTTAAATTAGTTGATTTAATGGCAATTTTAGAAGATAAAGTAGCAGATACCAGCACAGTTTACGATAGTCACGGTGGTCAAATTAGATATTATGGGCGTCCAGTTAATGATTCGCATAAAGGCGGTTATGGAAAAGTTTCATTAGCCCGCGGATTTGAGCTTTCGTCAAATACAGTGATGGTTCAGGCAGTTTATAATAATTACAAAAACAACCCTTCAAAATTTGTAAATCATATTAAGAATTTTGGACTGGATAAAACATTAGGATTGCATTTTAAAGGAGAAGGAAGACCAATTATTCCACATCCAGGAGATAAAAGCTGGTCAGGAATTTCACTTCCGTGGATGGCTTTTGGATACAATGTTTCGGTAACACCAATGCAGACGCTGGCTTTTTATAATTCAGTTGCTAACAATGGAGTAATGGTAAAACCCCAATTTGTATCGGAGATAAAAGAATGGAATAAAACCATCAAGAAGTTCGATACAGAAGTAATTAACCCAAAAGTATGTTCGCGGGAAACGATAAAAAAGCTGAAAGCAGTATTGCTTAATGTGGTGAAAAAAGGAACGGGTTCTAAATTGTATTCGAAAGATTTTTCGATGGCAGGGAAAACAGGAACCGCTCAGGTGAATTATGGCGGAAAAGATGGGAAATCAGCAATGTATTATGCATCTTCTTTCGTTGGATATTTTCCGGCAGATCATCCAAAATATTCTTGTATTGTAGTAGTTCATAAGCCAAATACATCAAAGAATGATTATTATGGAGCAGATGTAGCCGGGCCGGTTTTTAAAAGAATCGCTCAAAAGATTTTTACAGATGCGCCTTCAACTAATAAAATAAAAAAACTGGATTCAAAAGTTCCAAAACAAGAAAAGAGTTATAATGAATATTACGCTAAAGCGGAAAGAAAAACAAAACGGATTCCTAATTTAAAAGGAATGCCGGGAATGGATGCAATCGCTTTGCTGGAAAATTTAGGTTTGAAGGTAAAAGTAAATGGAGTAGGAAAAGTAAAAAAACAGTCTTTACAAGCTGGAGAAAATATTAGTAAAAACACAACAATAGTATTAGAATTATCGTGAAAATACTGAAAGACATATTATACAAAGTAGCTATTGAATCTGTAACAGGTTCAACAGATATTGCTATTCATAAAATTGAATTTGATTCAAGAAAAATTGAGCATGATGATGTTTTTGTAGCCATTCGCGGATCGCTTTCTAATGGTCATGATTTTATTGAAAAAGCAATTCAGCTTGGTGCTATTGCTATTATCTGCGACGAATTACCTGCGAATATTGAAAAGGGAATTACGTACATAAAAGTTAACGATACTAATTCTGCGTTGGCTTACATGGCGGCTAATTTCTTTGACAATCCTTCTGAAAAATTAAAATTAGTTGGTGTTACAGGTACGAACGGTAAAACAACTATTGCTTCTTTATTGTTTCAATTGTTTGAAAAAGCGGAATTTAAAGTTGGCCTGTTGTCAACTGTAAAAATCATGGTAGATCAGACAGAGTATAATGCAACACATACAACTCCGGATTCAATTACAATTAATTATTATTTAAATGAAATGATAGAAGCAGGCGTAACGCACTGCTTTATGGAAGTAAGCTCACACGGTATTCATCAGAAACGTACAGAAGCTTTGCATTTTGTGGGCGGGATTTTTACCAATCTTTCTCACGATCATTTGGACTACCATCCAACTTTTGCAGAATATAGAGATGTAAAAAAAGCGTTTTTTGATTCGTTGCCAAAAACAGCTTTCGCTTTATCCAATATTGATGATAAAAACGGAACTGTTATGTTACAAAACACAGTTGCCAGAAAATTTACTTATGCCTTAAAATCGTATGCTGATTTTAAAGCTCAGATTTTAGAAAGCCAGCTATCAGGATTATTGTTAAAAGTAAACGATAATGAGGTTTGGGTAAAACTGATCGGAACTTTTAATGCATACAATGTTTTGGCTATTTACGGGACCGCTGTAGAACTGGGAATGGATAGTCTTGAGGCGTTGCGTTTACTGTCTGATTTAGAAAGTGTTTCAGGTCGTTTTCAATATATTGTTTCAGAAGGAAACATTACGGCAATTGTAGATTATGCACACACACCCGATGCATTAGATAATGTTATAAAAACGATTAATGATATCCGTACAAAAAACGAACAATTGATAACAGTTGTTGGTTGTGGAGGAAACAGGGATAAAACAAAAAGACCTATTATGGCAAAAATTGCTACAGATCTTAGTGATAAAGCAATTTTGACTTCAGACAATCCAAGAAATGAGGATCCAGAAGTAATTCTTGATGAAATGGAAAAAGGGGTAGAAGGACATAATTATAAAAAAGTATTAAGAATTACTGACAGAAAACAAGCTATTAAAACCGCTTGTCAATTGGCCCAGCCAAAAGATATTATTCTGATTGCCGGAAAAGGACATGAAACCTATCAGGAAATAAATGGTGTTCGTCATCATTTTGATGATATGGAAACTGTAAAAGAAATTTTAGACCAACTAAATAAATAACAACAAATTTTTAAGTTCAAATACCACAAATATTGGAATTTGGAATTTCAAATTGGAATTTAAAAAATAGAAAAATATGCTATACTATTTATTTGAATATTTTGACAAAACTTTGGATATAAGCGGAACGGGAGTTTTTCAGTATATCACCTTTAGATCGGCTTTGGCATTTATGCTTTCATTGCTTTTGTCAACGATTTACGGAAAAAGAATTATTAACTTTTTGCGGAAGCAGCAAGTAGGCGAAACCGTTCGTGAGCTGGGTCTTGCAGGTCAGAATGAGAAAGCAGGAACTCCTACCATGGGAGGTCTTATTATCATTTTTGCGACACTTGTACCGGTTTTGTTATTTGCCCGTTTGCATAATATTTACATAGTATTGCTTATAGTAACCACTCTATGGATGGGTACAATTGGTTTTGTTGATGATTATATTAAAATATTCAAAAAAGATAAGCAAGGTCTTAAAGGGATTTTTAAAGTTATCGGACAAGTGGGTCTGGGGATTATTGTTGGAGCTGTTTTGTATTTTAATCCGGCCGTAACAGTAAGAACAGATACCGGAAGAACAGATATTTATAAAAATGTAAGCTCAACCGTAGTTTTACCGGCTCCGATTGAGGAAAAGTCAACAGCAACAACAATTCCGTTTGTAAAAAATAATGAATTTGACTACGCCGAAATTCTGTCTTTTATGGGAGAGGGATATGAAAAATGGGCGTGGCTGATTTTTATTCCAGTTGTTATTTTTATCATTACCGCGGTTTCAAACGGAGCAAATTTGACTGACGGTATTGATGGGCTCGCCGCAGGAACCTCGGCAATATCTGTTCTCGCACTCGGTATTTTTACATTTGTTTCGGGGAATATTATTTTTTCAAATTATCTGAATATTATGTACATCCCCAATTCGGGAGAGATGACAGTTTTTATATCTGCTTTTACAGGAGCTCTGATTGGATTTTTATGGTATAATTCTTTTCCTGCCTCTGTTTTTATGGGAGACACAGGAAGCTTGACAATTGGCGGAATCATTGCTGTTTTAGCAATTGCAGTCCGTAAAGAAATCTTAATTGTTTTGTTCTGCGGAATTTTCCTTGCAGAAAGTGCTTCTGTAATTATTCAGGTGGCTTATTTTAAATATACAAAAAGACGTTTTGGCGAAGGAAGAAGAATTTTCCTGATGTCGCCTTTGCATCATCATTATCAGAAAAAGGGCTATCATGAAAGTAAAATTGTTACCCGTTTCTGGATTGTTGCCATCATGTTAGCCATATTATCAATCGTTACATTAAAACTAAGATAGATGATGAGATTGGTAATTTTAGGAGGAGGAGAAAGTGGTGTTGGAACCGCAATCCTGGGAAAGAAAAAAGGATATGAAGTTTTTGTGTCTGATTTTGGAAAAATTAAAGAAAGTTATAAAGAAGTTCTTATAATTAATGGAATAGCCTGGGAAGAGGAGCAACATACTGAAGACTTGATTTTGAATGCCGATGTCGTCATGAAAAGTCCTGGAATTCCAGAGAAATCTCCGATAGTAAAAAAACTTTTTGCAGCAGGAATTAAAGTGATTTCAGAAATAGAGTTTGCAAAACCTTACACTGAAGCCTTAACAATTGGAATTACCGGAAGCAATGGTAAAACCACAACAACAATGTTAACGCATCACTTGTTGAAATCAGCAGGATTAAATGTTGGTCTGGGCGGAAATATCGGAAAAAGTTTTGCCTGGCAGGTAGCCGAAAATAAATACGATGCTTACGTTCTCGAATTAAGTAGTTTTCAGCTCGACGGAATTGTAGAATACAGACCCGATATTGCGATAATAACCAATATTAGTCCCGATCATTTAGACCGATACGAGTATAAATATCAAAACTATATTGATTCAAAGTTTAGAATAACAATGAATCAGACCGAAAGCGATTATCTGATTTATGACGCCGATGATGAAGCGAGTACAGAATGGCTAAAAAATAATAAAACAAAAGCAAAATTAATTCCTTTTTCATTAACAAAGAGTTTTGACGAAGGAGCTTCTATAAATAACAACAAAATGGAAATAAAGATCAACCAAGAAGAGTTTACAATGGAAACAGAATACATTGCGTTAGAAGGAAAACATAATATGAAAAACGCAATGGCAGCAAGCTCCGTAGCAAAATTGATGCAAATCAGAAATGCAACAATTCGCGAAAGTTTATCTAATTTTCAAGGTGTTGAGCACCGTTTAGAAAAAGTATTAAAAATTCAGAATGTACAATACATCAACGATTCAAAAGCAACAAATGTAAATGCTACATTCTTTGCTTTAGACAGTATGAACGTTCCAACGGTTTGGATAGTTGGAGGTGTTGACAAAGGAAATGATTACAACGAATTGATGTCATTAGTTCGTGAAAAAGTAAAAGCAATCATCTGTTTAGGTATCGATAACAGAAAAATTATAGAGGCTTTTGGAAATGTTGTTGACATTATGGTTGAAGTAAACAATATGAACGACGCTGTAAAAACAGCGCAACGTTTAACTGAAAAAGGCGATGCCGTTTTGTTGTCTCCAGCCTGTGCAAGTTTCGATTTATTCGAAAATTACGAAGACAGAGGAAAGCAGTTTAAGCAAGCGGTACACAATTTATAATTTATAATTTTAGATTTTAGAGTTTAGATTTTAGATTGTTTCTAAACTTTGAACTCAGAATACTATAAGTTCTTAGAACGCATGAGACGGATGAAATGAAGGTGAGAACAAAAAAGTTCTCTTTGATGATAATAGATTTAGCAGAAAAATTACCGACAACATATGTTGTAAAAGTAGTGGCAAATCAAATAGTGAGAAGCGTAACATCAGTTGGTGCAAATTATAGAGCAGTTTGCAGAGCAAGAAGTGATCGTGAATTTATATCTAAAATGAATATAGTTTTAGAAGAAGCAGATGAAACTTTGTTTTGGTTAGAAGTAATAAAAGAAAAGTTGTGGATTAATAAAACTGAATTGGAAACAATTTGGAAAGAAGGAAATGAACTAACAGCCATTTTCGTAAGCAGTCTAAAAAACAGTAAACAATAGAATGAATAATAAAAATCAATGAATCAAGGATTTTAAAATAATCTAAAATCTAAAATCAGAAATCTAAAATATGAAAGAACTAGTAAATAAATTAAAAGGAGATAGAGTGATATGGTCATTTGTGGCTTTATTGGCACTATTTTCGTTTATGCCTGTTTTTAGTGCGAGTAGTAATTTGGCTTATATCGGTCACGGAACAGGAAATACATTAGGTTATTTGGTAAAACACCTGGCGCACATTTGTATTGGTTTTCTGATTATTTATTGGGTTCATAAAGTACCATATCATTATTTCAGGGCAATTTCTAAAATTGCATTGCCGGTAGTCTGGATCTTGTTGCTTTATACATTACTAAAAGGAACCGTAATTGCCGGAGCAAATGCAAGCCGTTGGATTCAGGTGCCTTTTATCGGAATTACATTTCAGACATCAACCCTGGCATCGATTGTATTATTCATTTATGTTGCCCGTTACTTGTCTAAAACAAAAGAAGAAAATGAACCTTTTCAAACCTCATTTATACAGCTTTGGATTCCGGTTTTTATTACGTTGGTTCTTATTTTACCGGCTAACTTTTCGACAACAGCGTTGATTTTTTCAATGGTTATGATGTTGACATTTATTGGAAAATATCCATTAAAACATATAGGTTTTATAATTGGTTCAGGAATTGCGATGCTGGCTTTCTTTTTATTGGTTGCCAAAGCATTTCCAGAATCAAGATTCTTTAGCAGGGTATCAACATGGGAAAGTCGTATTACGAATTTTACAACAGATAAACCGGACGAAGATGATTACCAGATAGAAAAGGCAAAAATCGCAATCGCATCAGGAAGATTAGGAGGCTTAGGTCCGGGAAAAAGCGTTCAGAAAAACTTTTTACCACAATCATCATCCGATTTCATTTATGCCATTGTTGTTGAAGAATATGGTTTAGTCGGAGGAGTTTCAATCTTACTGTTGTATTTATTGCTTTTATTCCGATTTGTGATTGCTTCACATAAAGCAAATACCTTATTTGGAAAATTAGTCGTCGTCGGCCTTGGTTTTCCAATGATATTTCAGGCGATGATTAATATGGCGGTTGCAGTAGAATTATTACCAGTAACGGGGCAAACGCTTCCGCTGATAAGTAGTGGAGGTAGTTCAATCTGGATGACATGTTTTTCTCTTGGAATTATCATTAGCGTGACTAAAAAAGAAGAGGAAATCGTAGAAGAACAACAGGAAAAGGAAAGAAGAAAAGAAGCACTTCAGAGATTAATAGATAAAGAACTGGCAGAAGAAGATTTGCCTGTTGATGAAAGAGAAGAAATCTATCAAGGCGAGCCAATGTATTCCATCGAAGACAATTCGAGAAATCCGATGAATGCAGTTTTAAATAAATAAAGTTTAAATTAAACAAAGGAAAAAGCTTTAGAGCGATAACTTTTAAAGATATGACAAAGTATAAATTCATATTAAGCGGTGGCGGAACTGGCGGACATATTTATCCGGCAATTGCTATTGCAAATGAGTTAAAATTACAATTTCCTGATGCTGAATTTCTTTTTGTAGGTGCCAAAGATAAAATGGAAATGCAAAAAGTGCCTCAGGCAGGTTACGAAATAAAAGGACTTTGGATTGCCGGTTTGCAAAGAAAACTGACTTTACAAAATATGATGTTTCCGCTAAAATTGGCAACAAGTTTATTAGAGTCCAGAAGAATCATTAGACAATTCAAACCAAATGTTGTGATAGGAACGGGAGGTTTTGCCAGCGGACCATTATTACAAGCAGCAGGAGGAGCAGGAATTCCGACAGTAATTCAGGAACAAAATTCATTTCCTGGAATTACAAATAAATTGCTGAGTAAAAAGGCAAATGCCATTTGTGTAGCATACGAGAATTTAGAACGATTTTTTCCAAAAGAAAAAATTGTATTAACAGGAAATCCTGTTCGTCAGGATTTAATTGATATTGACAGTAAAAGAGACGAAGCAATTGCTTTCTATAATTTAGATCCGAACAAAAAAACATTGTTGATTTTGGGAGGAAGTTTAGGAGCGAGAAGAGTCAATCAATTAATAGAAAAAGAATTAAAAAACATACTTTCACAGGATGTTCAGATTATCTGGCAGTGTGGGAAATTATATTTTGAAGATTATAAAAAATACAATCAGCCGAATGTAAAAGTGGTAGATTTTATTGAAAGAATGGATTTTGTTTATGCAGGAGCAGATGTTATTATTTCACGCGCAGGCGCATCATCAGTTTCAGAGTTATGTATTGTTGGAAAACCCGTAATTTTTATTCCGTCGCCTAACGTAGCAGAAGATCATCAGACCAAAAATGCGCAGGCAATTGTTGATGTGAAAGGAGCTATTTTGCTGAAGGAATCACAGCTTGATAACGAGTTTAGTATTGTTTTTGAAGCATTGTTGAAAGATGAAGGAAAACAAAAACAATTAAGCGAAAATATAAAGAAAATTGCTAAACCAAATGCGACAAAAGACATTGTAAATGAGATTGTAAAGTTGTTATAATATAAAATTTAGAGGAAATTATACAACTATAATAAAAAGACAGAATGCTATTTTAGGCATTTTTGGATGTGAAAACAACAAAAAATATAAAGGCTTAACGATTAGTTTTTTAATAAATAAAATACAAAATATACGCCTTTAGAAATTAAATAAAAATGAATTTAAATCAAATACAAAACGTTTACTTTATTGGTATTGGAGGCATCGGAATGAGCGCTCTTGCCCGTTATTTCAAATATATTGGAAAACAGGTTTCGGGTTATGATAAAACGCCGTCAATGCTAACAGATGAATTAATCGAAAGCGGGATTGATATTCATTTTGAAGATAATATTAGCTTAATTCCGAGTGAGTATTATGTAGAGAACACGTTGGTGATTTTTACACCTGCAGTACCGAAAACCCACTCAGAATGGAACTTTTTTATCGAAAGGAATTATGAAATTAAAAAGCGTGCTGAAGTTTTAGGAATTATAACAAAAGACACATTTAGCTTTGCCGTTGCCGGTACACACGGGAAAACAACAACATCGAGTATTTTAGGTCATATTTTGTATGAAAGCGGTGCAGATGTTACAGCTTTTGTTGGCGGAATTGTAGAGAATTATAATTCTAATCTAATTGGCAACGGAAAGACAGTTACGGTTGTTGAAGCAGATGAGTTTGACAGATCGTTCCTGCATTTGCACCCTAATATTGCCTGTATAACCTCTATGGACGCAGATCACCTGGATATCTACGGAACGAGTGAGGCTATAGAAGCTTCTTTTGTAGAATTTGCGAACAAAGTCGAAAATAAAAACAATCTTTTTATAACAAAAGAACTACCTCTTGAGGGTGTACAATGTGCTATAAATGAGGATGCTGTATATAAAGCATTTAATGTTCGTATAGAAAATGCCAATTATGTATTTGATGTTCAGACACCATCAGAAACCATTGAAAATCTGCGTTTTGGATTACCCGGAAAACATAATTTAATGAATGCATTGATGGCTATTGCAATGGCCAAAACATATGGCACAACAACAGAATCGATTGCAAAAGCTATTGGTTCATTTAACGGAATCAGAAGACGTTTTTCATACCAGATCAAGACAGATGAATTGGTTTATATAGATGATTATGCGCATCATCCGACAGAAATAAATGCTGTACATCAGGCAGTTAGAGAGTTGTATCCTGACCGTAAAGTATTAGCGGTTTTTCAGCCGCATTTATTCAGCAGAACAAAAGATTTTGCTGATGGATTTGCAGAAAGCCTGTCTGCTTTTGATGAAGTATTTTTAATGGATATTTACCCGGCACGTGAGCTTCCGATGGAAGGGATTACATCAGAATGGCTTCTGGGTAAAATGACGAATTCGAACAAAAGAATTGTTGCAAAAAATGAATTATTGGAGTTGATTAAGGACAGCGACGCGCCAATAATTGTAACAATAGGAGCTGGTGATATTGGTGAAATGGTTCCATCTATCAAAAAAATGCTAAATGAAAATATTTAATTGGACAAATATTCGATTGTTACTCATTTTTGGGCTTGTGCTTTTTTTGTACTCGTTCGCTCAGCATCGAAATGGGAATAGAAAATTAAAAAAATCTACAGTAGTTTTTGTAGGAGAAAATACGCTTTTTGTAAAGCCGGAAATAGTTAATAAATTGTTGATAGAAAATAAAAAAGACGCTTCCAGTATCCGAAAAGATGAAGTAGATTTGAATAAGATTGAAAAAAACCTTGATACGCAAGACATGATTGAGAAGTCAGATGTTTTTGTAAGTATCGACGGTGTTCTAAAAGCGATAGTAAAACAGAAGACTCCGATTGCCCGTATTTATGACGGCAACAAGTCTTTTTATATTGACTATGAGGGTAATAAAATGCCCTTGTCGGATAATTTTACAGCGCATGTTCCGCTTGTTTCTGGGACAATAAATGAAAAAAATAACGAAGATTTAGCCGCCCTATTTCGCACAATTTACGACGATGCGTTTTTGAAAAAAAACATCATTGCGATTCAAATTATGCCTAATGGCAGCTTAAAAATGTTTAATAGAAATTACGATTACTTCATCGATTTTGGAAGAACGATGAATGTTGATAAGAAATTTAGAAACTATAAAGCCTTTTTTCAAAAAGCAGTTTTAGATAGTTCGTTATACAAATACAATAAGATTGACCTTAGGTTTACAGAACAAGTAGTTTGCACAAAATAGTAGAAAATGGAAAAAGATAACATTGCAGTAGGTCTAGATATTGGAACGACAAAGATAGTTGCCATGATAGGCAAAAAAAATGAATATGGTAAACTTGAAATTTTGGGTATTGGTAAATCCAAAAGTTTAGGCGTTGCCAGAGGTGTTGTAAACAACATTACGCAAACAATTCAATCTATTCAGCAAGCGATACTTGAAGCAGAAAATAATTCAGGTTATAAAATAAAAGATGTTGTTGTAGGTATTGCCGGCCAGCACATCAGAAGTATTCAGCATACAGATTACATAAGCCGTAGTAATCCGGAAGAAGTAATTGGCGAAAATGATATTCAGCTCTTAATCGATCAGGTTAATAAATTAGCCATGTTACCGGGAGAAGAAATTATTCACGTTTTGCCACAGGAATTTAAAATTGACGGACAGTCTGAAATTAAAGAACCTATCGGAATGTACGGTGGAAGATTAGAGTCTAGTTTTCACGTTGTAGTTGGGCAGGCTTCTTCGATCAGAAATGTTGGAAGATGTATTCAGAGTTCAGGAATCGAATTATCAGGGCTTACACTAGAGCCATTAGCATCTGCTGATGCCGTTTTGAGTCAGGAAGAAAAAGAAGCTGGAGTTGCGCTTATCGATATTGGTGGCGGAACAACAGATTTGGCCATTTTTAAAGATGGGATAATTCGACATACAGCTGTGATTCCTTTTGGAGGAAATGTAATTACAGACGACATTAAAGAAGGATGCTCAATTATAGAAAAACAAGCTGAACTTTTAAAAATAAAATTCGGATCGGCCTGGCCGGGAGAAAACAAAGACAACGAAATTGTTTCAATTCCAGGTTTAAGAGGCAGAGAACCAAAAGAAATTTCGCTTAAAAACCTTTCTAAAATTATTCACGCACGTGTAGTGGAAATTGTAGAGCAGGTTTTTGCAGAAATCAAAGCGTATGGTCACGAAGATCCGCGTAAAAAATTAATTGCAGGAATTGTGCTTACCGGAGGTGGTGCTCAACTAAAACATATTAAACAATTAGTAGAGTACATTACAGGAATGGATACCAGAATCGGATATCCTAATGAGCACTTAGCAGGAAATTCAAGCGAAGAAATTTCAAGTCCGTTATTTGCTACTGCAGTTGGTCTGGTTATGAATAGTATTGAAAATAGTACACAAAGTGCTGTTAGAATGGAATTTGTAAATGAACAGCCAAAAGTAGTTTACAGAAATGTAAATACCCAGCCGCAACAACCGGTACAACAACGATACGAAGTTGAAGAAAACTACGTTGAAAGAGTAGAAGCCATTAATGAACCAAGAGAAATTAGAAATAATATTTCTAATAAGGCAATCAAAGATGAATCTACCGAAACAAAAATAAGAAGATCATTTTTTGATCGTTACGTTGATAAAATCAAGGATTTTTTAGACAACGCTGAATAAAATAATAAGAAACGAAAAGGATTGCTTTTTGCCCCAAGTCAAGAAGTAAAAAATGTATTTAATAAGAATTTCAAAACCAAAAAGATGATGAGCAACTCAGAATTTGGAAATATTTCATTTGATTTACCAAAAAATCAATCAAATGTAATTAAAGTAATAGGTGTCGGTGGAGGCGGAAGTAATGCTATAAACCACATGTTCAAGCAAGGTATTAAAGGGGTAGATTTTATCGTTTGTAATACAGATTCACAAGCACTTCAAAATAGTGCCGTACCAAATAAAATTCAATTAGGAGTAAACTTAACAGAAGGTCTTGGAGCAGGAGCAAATCCTGACGTAGGACAGCAATCTGCTATTGAAAGTATCTCTGAAATAGAAAAAATGCTGGAACGCGGTACCAAAATGGTATTTATTACCGCTGGTATGGGTGGAGGAACAGGTACAGGTGCTGCTCCGGTAATTGCACAATTGGCAAAAGAAAGAGAAATTTTGACAGTTGGTATCGTAACAATTCCTTTTCAGTTTGAAGGGAAAGTACGTCAGGAACAAGCACTTTTAGGAATCGAAAAATTGCGTAAGCAAGTCGATTCATTAATTGTAATTAATAATAATAAACTAAGAGAAGTATACGGAAATCTTGGATTTAAAGCAGGATTCTCAAAAGCGGATGAAGTTTTGGCAACAGCCTCAAGAGGAATTGCTGAAGTAATTACGCACCACTATACTCAAAATATCGATTTACGTGATGCAAAAACTGTTTTAGCGAATAGTGGAACTGCTATCATGGGATCTTCTGTCGCTTCGGGAGAAAACAGAGCTAAAGATGCAATTGTTACTGCATTGGATTCTCCATTGTTAAACGACAACAAAATTACAGGAGCCAAAAACGTATTGTTGCTTATCGTTTCTGGATCTAACGAAATCACGCTTGATGAAATCGGAGAAATCAATGATCATATTCAGGCAGAAGCAGGTTATAATGCTAATATTATCATGGGAGTTGGTGAAGATGAAACTCTTGGTGAGGCAATTGCTGTAACTATTATTGCTACTGGTTTTGATGTAGAACAACAAAATGAAATTGTAAATACAGAACCTAAAAAAATCATCCACACACTGGAGGATGAGCAAAGAAGTGTTCATAATTTAACTAACAGACCTATTACTTCTTTTGATCTAAATGCTGAAACACCGGCAGCTCCGGCAGAACAAAAGGTAGTTTTTGATTTGATGGAAGATACGGTTGCTCCCGTAATACCTACGCCAGTTGCAGTTACACCAGCTGCTCCAACAATCAATCAGGAAGAATTAGTAGTAATGTCTGAGTTTATCAAAAACCTGGATGTTACTTTTGAAATCGTTTCGCCAATTACAGATATTGATTTTAAAATTTCAACTCCGGAAGTACAGTCATTTCAGGAAGTAAAACCAGTGCAGCAAAGAGTTTTTGAAAAAGAGGAACAAACTACTTTTTCATTTGATTTGCCTCTTTTCAGAAGCGAACCGGAAGTAAAAAGAGAACCAGTTGTTGAGGATACTAAAATCTTGTTTGAATTAACAAACGAAACGCGTAACATAAAAGTTAACGACCCTGTGCAGTTTGTTCCTGTAACAGAACTTTCTGATAACGGAATTATTAAATATTCGTTAGAAGAATACATGGAAGTTGAAAACGATTTGATAACATCTAAACCAGTAGAAAAAGCGGTGGAAGATGTCGTTCCTGAGGAATTGAATATCACACTTAAACCAAAAGTTGATTTTGCTCAAGAACCAGCTTATACAACGGTAGATAATGTTTCTCCGATGGAATTGACAATCGAGGAGACTTTACGCTTAAGAGCTGAAGAAAGAAGAAAGAAACTAAAAGAATTTAATTATAAATTCCATAATAATGTTTCAAGAATTGACGAACTTGAAAAAGAGCCTGCTTACAAAAGACTAGGAATCGATCTTTCAAATAATCAGTCAAATACAACCAATTCAAGAATATCTGTTGGTACAGATAGTAATAATGATTTGCAGTTGCGTTCAAATAATTCATTTTTGCACGACAACGTAGATTAAGGTTACAATCATAATAATAGGATAACCCGAAGATTGGATTTAATTTTCGGGTTATTTTTTTTATCTTCGCACAGGATTTAGAGATTTGACTTTCTTTTGAGCAATAAAAAGAATTTTGAGTTTTGCGAAGATTCACTTTCAAAATAAATCAATTGATAAGCAATGCTTATTTAAATAAAAAATAAAATGAGTTTACAGGCACAAATAATGGACGAAATCAAAACGGCCATGAGAGCAAAAGATACAGTGGCATTAGAAGCATTAAGAGCAATTAAATCTGAAATGTTACTGGCTGCAACTGCATCAGGATCTAAAGAAGAATTAACAGAAGATGAAGAAGTAAAATTACTTCAGAAACTGGTAAAAACCCGTAAAGAAAGCGCAAGAATTTTTACAGAACAAAACCGTCCTGATTTGGCTGAACCTGAATTGGCACAAGTAGCTGTAATTGAAAAATTCTTACCGGCACAATTAAGCGAAGCAGAAGTAGAAGCTGTAATTGCTAAAATTATCGCTGAAACCGGAGCTTCTGGAATTGCTTCTATGGGAAAAGTTATGGGATTAGCATCTGCTCAATTGGGCGGAACTGCTGAAGGAAAAACTATTTCTGCTATTGTGAAGAAACTTTTAGTTTAATTAATTTTAGATTGCAGAGTTCAGATTTTAAATTCCAATTGGTAATCTAAAATCTGAACTCTAAAATCATAAATCAAAAAACGACCGCGTAGTTCAACTGGATAGAATATCAGATTTCGGCTCTGAGGGTTGGGGGTTCGAACCCCTCCGCGGTCACTATAAAAGTTAAAAGCCTGTGAATGTAGATTCTCAGGCTTTTTTTTGTGTTCGAAAAATTTCAATAGTTTCTTCTAGACCTTGAAAAGGCCTATATAAAGGAGGCTTGGTTCGAACCCCATCATGAGTTTTTTAAATTTTACGATTCTGTTTTAGAGCCTTAAGTTAAAGTTTAATCACATTGAACTCTCTTTTAAGTTATCTAATTCAAATAAAAATAACATTTTTCCTTTAATTAAGTACTCAAATCCGTTGTAATAGCTGTCACGTAAAAGTTTTTATAGTTCTATAAAAATTGATTTAATCCTTTTATCTTTTCTATACGTCTACGTGCTTTCATGTAATATAATGTTTCTGGTACTACAGCGGGTTTGGTATAAATTAAACCCATTCTTCGGATTTGCCAAATCTCTCAAATACAAAATCAACTTTCCATTAAGTCAATTGACCAAATCCGTTGTAGTAGCTATTATGAGCTGGCTTTTATGCTTTTGAAAGCCTTCTAAATTTACCTTTTTCTGTTATTAAATATAATTGGAACAAATCGTCACCATATTTATATTCTTTCCGGTGTCTTTTGACATTCACCTCTTCTTTGTTTAAGTACTTCGTGTTTATAAAGTCTCTACTACAAAATAAATTTAGCCCATGAAAAAATATTGTTTTACCGTTAATATTCAAATGTCCATCATTTGATTTCATATTTTCAAGGCTATACAAATAATTCTCATAATTGATTTCAAAAAGGCATTCGTTACCATCTTCGTAAAAATTTATGTGGAATTCCTTTACTTCGTTATTTGTCACATAATCAGCGTGCTGTAAATATTTTTCAAGTTCTTTCACCATGATTTTTGATTTTATCGCATTTAAATTCTCAGTGGGTTGAGAATGATCTTTTCTATTATTACAAGAAAAAAATAATATAAGAATAAATACAAATCTATACATAGGTTTTTACGTTTTTTTTGCTTGCTCATAACGTTTTGGCGCTTGGCGAGGTTGGGGAATAAAGATGCGGGATTTTTAGGTTAAACACAAATTTTCCAAATACAAAACCAACTTTCCATTAAACCTAAAACCCCAATCTCGCCAAATGGCTATTAGTGGCTGTTTTTTTCTTCAAGTATTTTTTTCCTTAAATCTATTCCATCTTCCATGTATTCAATATTAGGATTTTCTATGATGAACTCTTTTTGAGCGACTTTAAAAATTGAATCAATAAAATTTTCGCCGTATTTTCTGCTTATTTCTTTATACATTTCTTCTTGATAACAGTAAGGTTCAAATCCACCCATTCTTATGCAAGTTCCTAAATGTTCTTTTGTTTTAATTCCAAATTCTTTTAATATTTCGGTCATTTTTTTAAACTCTCTTGGATGAAAACCAAAATAAATTAACTTTCCGTTTTTGATATCTTTTTTTGCTTTTACTTTTTGATTTATGCAAAATGTATCGATACAGTAACTTTTAATTTTTTATTCTTTATCCACATATTTGTATAGACTTCTTGACTATAAACTATGAGGTTTCCATTTTTGTCATACTTTTCCAATTGTACTTTCTGTTTACAAGAATTTAGAATTAATGACAAAATAAATATTAAAAAACTTTATTCATTGTTAAGATATGTTTTTGAGTTCCTCACAGGTCAAATAGCCACCAACTTGTATATACTACTGAAAACATCAGACTTATCACCCCAAAATTGGGTAGATATGTCTGAGAAGGGTCAGGGTTTATTTATTATCAAATATATAATAATAAACTTATAAATAATCAAAAGAACTTTTAATTCGTTGAATGCTTTTGGTACTAACATACATATAAAATTCATGGACTTGCTGCTTTATTGAATCAGCACAAACACGATTAATCAATAGTAATATTTACGTTTAATCAAAGATTAAACATCATTTAAAATTTTTCAAATCTTGAATTAAATGGTTCGAATTCTGCCGTCAAAGTCACAATTAAAAATAAAGCCTGTAAATTTTTAGTTTCCAGGCTTTTTTGTATAATAAAGTTTTCGCTATTATTTATGTATTCCTGAGTTTGATTAAATTACTAAATCTATGTCCTAAAACACCAATTAAAAAACTTTTATAGGCTTTTTTAAAGTCTCTGTCAAAAGATATTTGCAAATAATTTTCACACAAATATTAAGAGACTTTTTTAGACAGGCATGATGAAGAAATACCTTTTTATTTTTAGTATTGCAGCCTTTTTGTTTTCTTCCTGTAATAATGCTTCTACTGAGAATAATACACTATTTAAAAAACTCCCACATCCCAAGCCTCCACAATCATCCGGGCCTCCACGCATATTATTTATCGGAAATAGTCAGACAGAATATTTTGTGAGTGGACCAATAATGTTTAAGGAATTTTGTAATGCAAATGATTTATCCATTAACATTGATCAATTAATAACAGTTGGTGTTTCATTAAAAAAAGTTTACGAGACTAATAAAACAGAAGCGAATCAAATTTTTTCCAACAGAGATAAAGATGGTAATTATTACGACTATGTAGTTATTCAGGAATCAACAGATATTGCCTTGTCCGAAATTGAGAATTATATGTCGAATGTAAAAATGATTGTCGAAAAAATACATACAAACAGTCCTGATGTCGCAGTTTATATTTATCAGGGAATATCTCCTGCATCTTATACAGATTCTGAATTTATGGAATCTCATAATGAAATTCGTAAAAATGCCATTTCAGTTGTGGGATTTATAAAAAATGCAGGCCTATTAAGGGTTGGCGACGCTGTAAAAGATGCTTATGATGGTCAAAATGGTTATAAATATTTGGTAGCAGGCAAAGACAAATTACGATACGGAAAACATACTCTTCATCTTATAAACGATGGTGGATTTTTGCAGACTACTTTACTTTATGCTACTATTTTTAACAAAAAGCCAATCATTCCAAAAAAACTTCTATTAATAACAGGAACTGGATATTTTGATAAGCTAAGAAAACAAGAAGTTGGTAAGGCCATTAGCAATCCAAAAGCCTTGCAGGAAATAGCTTTCAATAATCGTTAGTTAGCCTTAATTAAATTTGATCAAGAGAGTTTTGCTTTAAATTATAAAGCCTGCAACGTTTAATTTTGCGGCTTTTTTCTATTAGCTATTTTTAACCCTTTTAGAATATAATTTATTATCAAAAACAATAAACATGTGTTTATCTAAGAAAAGCTTTTGTTTTTAAACCTATTTTCTCATACTCTCTTTTACTTTTTCGCGATGCAGTTCGCCCCAAATACTCAATTCTGTAATTACATTTTTTAAGGTTGAACTATAATCTGTCGCTTCATAAACGATACTTACAGGAGTGGTAGGATAAACATTGCGTTTTATAAAATCATTCAGTTCCAAATCCTGGAGTTCTTTTGACAATACCTTTGGCGAAATCCCGGTAAGTGTATTTTGAATTTCGTTAAATCTTTTAGGCGATTGTACCAGGCAGAGAATCAATGGTATTTTCCATTTTCCGTTTAAAACATACAAGGCATCCAGTATATTCCGTAATGAACCATCACATTCTTCTTTGGTTGGAAGCGTTTCATTTTCAGCTGTTTTCATGGGCGTAAAGATACACACTTTCCCAAAAGTAACTGCTTTCCTTTTAGTAAGTGGTGCTTTTTGAGTTACTGTTAGATGTAATTTTGTTCCTGATAAAAAATAAAAACTCTGTTTAGACAAGATTAAAAAACACAAATCTTTATATACAGTCTTTAGAATTTTAAAGAAAATAAAACTACTAATTTATTACATTTTTCTATGAAAAGAATCCTCCATTTAATGTCAAGTTTACAAGCTAATGAGTCTTATAGCATCAAATTAGGGCATGCCATAATTGAAAAAATTCAGAAAAAATATCCTGAAAATTCCCTCGAAGAACTAAATCTGGTAGATTTAGAAATTCCGCATCTAACTCCCGAAGTGCTTCGTACATTTTTTATTCCAAATGAGCAGCTGACTCCGGAAGATCGAGAATATTTACGCCTTTCAAACGATTTGGTAAAGCAATTACTTGCTGCAGACATCATTGTTATTGGAGCTCCTCTTTATAATTTCACGATACATACATCGCTAAAAGCATGGATTGATCATATCACAAGAGCAGGAATAACTTTTGGGTATGGAGAAAACGGCCCTGTCGGATTGGTCAAAAGAAAGAAAATTTATGTAGCATTGACTTCCGGAGGCATTTATTCTGAAGGTCCAGGTAAAGCAAATGATTTTGTCGTACCTTTTCTAAAGGCTTTTCTTGGTTTTTTAGGAATGACAGATCTAACGGCAATTCGTGCAGAAGGTTTAAAAGTGCCGCAGGTAAAAGAACATGCCATGGAAAGAGCAATTGAAAGTATTGTAATTGATTAATTTTCTGTAAATAATTTACTCAAAACATCTTAGAAATAGTACTAAGATGTTTTGGGCTTTAATCGCATTCCAAATTTAGAACTTGATTTATTTCTTATATTCGTTCAGGAAAAACTAACCTGTTTCAAAATTAACTCATGAAAGAAAAAATCAAAACCATTCAAATTATTCATCTCGCTATTTGTGCTGGAGTAAGTTTAGCTTATTTCTTTATTGGTGAGCCCTCTGCACACCATTTAAAAATTCCGAAAATAGATGCTGCATCAGCCTTGTACCTAATCATACCAGTCCTGGCTATATTGGCGGGTAATTTTATTTTTAAATCACAATTAAAACAAGCAGACCCACAATTAAAACCCGAAGAAAATTTACCAGTTTACCAAACAGCATGTATTACACGATGGGCAATTCTGGAAGGAGCTGCATTTGTAATATTGTTTTTAAAGCCTGATTTTCTCATAATTGGAATCTTATTAATTGTTTATCTTGTTTCCTTGAGACCAACCGAAGAAAGAATTATCAATGATTTAAAAAATGTAGCACGATAACAAAGCAATATTTTTGTTTATAAAAATCAATAAAAAAAATGAGACAAAAAATATCTTCTTTGTCTCATTTTTTTTAGGAGCTAATCCAGCCATCCACTATATCTTTTACTGGCTAAAGGAGCCAGCAAAAGGATATCGTTCCTGTCTGGGCTAGGCCATTGGTTTTCAAAAGAAAATGAAGGAGAACTATTTAAAAAAAACAATTCCCAATCTTCCGAAATATTCTGCTTATAACTTACAGTTTGTTATTAACTTCTAATTTTCTTAGAAAACAGATTCTCTACTACCCAGGCAGGTCCAATCATCAAAAACTGAAGGTCTTTTAAGAAAGAAGGTTTTTTGCCCTCAATATTATGACCGTAGAACTGTCCGATCCAGGCTATAACAAAAACACCAACAGAGAATAGCCATAAAGTCACAAACTGACCAATATAATAATTTGCTGCCAGACAGATTGCTGAGAAAATGGCAATCTTAACTGCCATCGCTACCGATAATCGAATATAGAAAAGGAGCACAAAAATCAAAACCACAGCAGCCCAGTTTTCTATAATAGGTGCATTGAGTCGTAGAGTACTGGCAATAAAACCACTCGGAATACTCATTAATAAACCTACAATCGAAAAATAAATTGCCGGAACACATATATAATGTATCGCCTTATTTTTTGGGTTTTGGTGGCTTACTGCATACTCTTCAAACCATTGATCTAATGTTCTCATAATTTTGGGTTTAGTTAGTTATGTAACAAAGCTATAGAATTTTTTCTGACTTTGTTTTTACGTTTCAAAATTATAATTTCTCAGAAGAGTATCATTGATTAGAATATATTATTGCTGTCACTTATCAGTATTAATTTTTTGAACCGGCTTCGGTCAAAATCTATACGATTTGCTTTTACTGCAATCGGAAAATAAATGCCAATATTCGATGTCATTTTTAGTGTATTCTGATTACTGATCGTAAAATCCAGTTTGCCCTCTGCAAGATCATTTAGGCTGGTGACCAGCGTAGCATCTAAAGCAAAATTATTTTCGATATCGACTACAAGATTTTTTGCAAATACAGTTCCTGTGATAAGGAGAATATTATTGCGGTTGGCATTTTTAAGAAGTGACGGATTTGGGTGCAGAAAATCGGCGCTGTACAAATATTCTTCAATATTTCCGATAGCATATTCTTTGGTAATTGAATTTTCATAACTAATAGTTACTGTTTTCCCCGATTTGATTTTAGAAGTAATTTCGAGAGAACCAAGTCCAAGCGTTCTTAGGATTTCTTCTAAAAGTGTAATTCCGATATTAAAACCATAATCATCTTTTTGAGTTCCGTTTACATTCAGAGTAGGATTTTCAATTTCTGTCAGGACAATATCACTTTTAAAAGCATGTTCAATACTTGCATAATAGAGTTGTGCTTCGTCGAGAGGTTGTTTTAGCCAAAGCTGCAAAGGTTTATGATTTCGTACAGGACCTTCGATCAAATCATAGCCTTGCTCACTTAGATATTTGGTAAGTTTCATGTAATAGTTTTTAAGTTTTAAAATAGGTTTGGGGTTTTGACACTATCTTTCATAGAGTATCCTTACAAATTTAGAAATTATTTTGGAGTTTGGTTTACTATTTAGCATAGCATTTTGATTAATAAACTATTAAGAAAATTAAACTGCAAAAGAAAAAAACAGGAATTAAAATTTAACTCAAATTGTGAATATCTATTTTCTTAATTTTCTGTTTTTATATCCTTTAAAATCTATCTTTGACATCCTTAAAAAATAAAAGAAATGAGCGCAATTTGGTACGAATGCAAAGTAAAATATAGAAAAACAGATGAACTTGGCGGTCAAAAAGTTACGACAGAACCTTATTTGGTAGATGCTGTATCGTATACAGAAGCAGAAAGCAGAATCAATGAAGAAATGGCTGCTTATGTAAGTGAAGAATTTAAAATCACGAATATAAAAGTGGCAAATTATGCCGAAATACATCCTTTTGAAAACGCCGATCGCTGGTTTAAATCAAAAGTTTCACTTATGGCTTATGATGAAGAAAGCGGTAAAGAAAGAAAATCTAATATGTATCTTCTCGTGCAGGCCAATGATGTAAAAGAGGCTTACGATAATACGATTACGGTGATGAAAAACACGATGGGGGACTATACCATTCCGGCGATTTCAGAATCTCCGATTATGGATGTATTCCCATACTTTAGCGGAGAAGAAGGAGAGTTGGAGCAGTTGGAAAGATTCAATGCATTAAAAGCTTCAAAACCTGAGTTAGTTGCAGTAGGGGATACCGGAGAATCTGTAGAAGATCTTGTAGAAGCAGAAAACGAATAGTTTTACAGAATTATACAACAAAAAAGAGAACCATTTAGTTCTCTTTTTTTATTTGGAATTATAATCAAAGACGTTATCCCATAATTCATCAATTTTTATAAGTGCTTCATTAAGAGCAATAATATTCCATTTTCCGTTGGTTTCTACGCCGAGACCAATATTTTGTAATTTTTCTAAAGCCTCTTTTACATCAAAATCAAGTTTTGTGTTGAGCGTCGTTTCAAACCATGATTCAATCTGCAAATCAAGTTCTTCGGCTGTTAAGGGCTCAGGGCTTCTGTCCAGAAAAGCATACGCCAGGATAGTTTCTTTAAGCACTTCTTCTTCAGATGAATTTAAAAGCGAATAAAAGGCGCCACTATTATTTCCAAGATTTTTAAAATAGAGACTGTCAGATAGCATTTTTCCGTATCTGATTTTTTTATTAATGAAGTTGCTGTACTGGCGGAATAAATACGCACATAAAATTCCTAAAGCAATCAAACCCTGATTCAGCGAAGCTTTACTATTGAGTAAATCAATTGCTTCTCCCGATTGATACGCGGCGTACATGCCAATTAAAGCAGGAATTACTGTTGTACTCAACAATGAGATTCCGCCCCCGATTCCCGGCACCCAAAAGAGTAATTTATCGCGGGTTGACATTCTTGGAATTGCATTTGGAAAAATCGTTTCCAGATCATTTTTAGGAACACGTTTAAAAATTTTCAATCCGATAGAACCCGGATCAACAGGCATCTTTCCTAGTTTAACTTTTTTCTCCTTCAGGTAGTCGGCTTCGTTATAATTTAGATAGATCATAACGCGATCGTAGTATTCGACCTCAATTTGTTTTTTCCAGAAAATATATTTTTTAACGGTTTCTTTTGCTTTATGACTTCCGCGAACGTAGAGTTCATAATCTTTAAAAGCATTAAAATCTATAGAAAGATTCAAACCGATTAAGTCAGATTGCTTAAAAGCCTTATCCAGGGTTTCTTTTTCTATTCGGGTATAGTTGCCATGTTTTAAAACCGTTAGCAAAGTATCTTTAAAAACAGAAAAATCACTTTTGCCAACAAATGCTTCACGTTCCTTTTCACTTAAGTCAGGATCAAATAAAGCATAATTCTTTTTGAGGTTTCGGTTCAGGTTAAAAGCCTCGTAATGATAATAATGTTCAATGATATCGAATAACTTTTTAAAATCATCAACCTTCTTTTTGTCTTCAGAGAAAGCTGTAATTTGTTGTTCGAGTAAGAATTCTTTATGAAAGGGAATATAATTTTCTCGTGTCATATTAAGTTCAGGGCTTTATTTCGTGGCATTTATATAACGCAAAAATACCACCCGAAATTTGATTTCTGAGTGGTATTTGTATTAAAGTTTAATTATTTCAGTTCCTTATGACTTAATTATTCTAAAACGCCCCGGATATTTAAGCCATAAGCTTTTTTTGTTGCCATAATAATCCATAAAATCCTCACAAACAAAGACCGCATGCGCATTTGACCAAGCTACAACTCCGCAATATTCGCTTCCCGAAAGTCGTTTTAATTCCTGAACCTGTTTGCCTTTTTCGAATCCTAAATATTTATAAATAGTTGGGGTATATACCTCACCATCTTCCAGATCCTCCAATGCTCTGTCAAACGTTTTTTCCTTATCGATAATCTGCTTGTATTTGGCCATCACCGCATAGGTTAATACAGCATAATCCTTAATTTTTTCGCTGTCTTCATTGAATTTGATGAACACAAAACCGGCAGAAAATTTTGCCTTATTCAATTCATCAATATTTAGTTTAAACTTCGCATTATTTTTTAATGTTATCTGATATAAACTATCCGTTAATTTCTCAGTTACAAAAAGATTATCTAATCCGTAAATGTTTAAGGATGCTTTTATAAATGCTATAGAAGAGCAGTTGGTACGTTCTCCCTGTTTAAAACTTTCGAATATTTTATCAGAACTTAATTGTGCGTAAGAGTTTGAGCAGGTAAATATTAGCAATAATAATGTCGAAATAATAGTTCGCATTGGCATTAGGTATTATAATTTGTTTTTCCCTATTGGGTTTGGTAAAAATGTGGATTTTGCAAAGCTATAAAAATCAACTAATAATTGATATTTTTAACCCTTAATTAACTTTTTTCCTCCAGAAAATTACTTTTTTGTACATTTCTTTTGCTTTATGACTGATGTTTGTAAAGGTATTGATTGATAATCATTAGCTTCTTATTAAAGTTTTTTTGTAGTTAAGATGCTTTAGCCGGTTCAAAACAGTAATAAGGAGTTAAAAAGCGTCATTTTTTTGAAAGATTTGGTTAGTTTTACAACAACCTTTTATCAAATAACTACCATTTTAAAAAAAGCCATGGACAGAGATATACTTAAAGATATTAACGGGGAAGAGCATTTTTATGAAAATATTGAAAGCCTCGAAAAACATTTGGATCGTTTTTTTGAGGATGATGAGATTACCGTTTTTCACGAAATGCTTTCGTTAGATTTTCACTTAGATGTCTTTTTGATAAACTGTGCAGATAACGATTTTAATATCCTGATGACTTCCGGAATGAGTTTATTAAAAATGAATGTACCCGAAAGTATAGAAAATCCTGAGGATTACCATTTTTGCGAACTTATGGTTTTAGTGCCCAAAGACATAGAATTCGAAGAAGTTTATACAGGAAGAGAAAAAAACAGCTGGATTATCTCGATGTTAAAAGAAGCCGCAAGAGTTCCGCATCATAATAAGTCCTGGCTCGCAGTGGGGCATAGTCTGCAAGCAACAACAGATTTAGAGCCATACGCAGAAGAAACAGAATTTTCGGGTTGCGTGGTGCTCCCATCGGTAACTTTTGACGAAGATTTTACAGAATTCTACAGCGAAGACCGAAAAATAAATATCTATAGCCTGTTTCCGGTTTACAGAAACGAATTAGAATATAAAATAGAAAATGGTTATAGTAAGTTTCTGGATTTGTTAATAGAAGCGAACACAAAAGAGGTGATGGAATTGGAGAGAAAGAATCTGCTAAAATAAGTACAAGATCAGATACGTCCTAAAATAAAAAGTGAGATTTAAATCCGGTAAAAGATTAAATCTCACTAATTGTTCCAAAAAAAGTTTTTCATTTACAATTCCTTGCGGATAACTAAAAAATTAAGGTTAAAAATTATTCTCTGCAATTTTAGTACTAATTTCTATTCTGGCTATACGTATAAATACCTGTTTTTGCATTTAAACCCAAAAAAATTCAGATTTATAGTGTGTTATTTATGAGTTATCTTACAGAATAAAATTTAAGATTGATTAAAAAACTTTTAATTGGATTGTTCTTGTAATTTAGACTTGTATTTTTCGGGCATCTTCCAATTGTATTTAGAAAGAATTATACTATAAACAGATTTCCAGTTTTCAATATTATCAACAGACAATTGATCTCTCATTTTATTTAAATAGATTGCTATATCATAAACCATATGATATCCGTTGTAGCTATTTTCACTTTTGGTAAAAGAGATAATTGCATTGTCAATATCCTTATTTAACAAATAGGCAAATCCTTCGTCTTCAAATTGCTTTGCAAGATCTGGTCTTTTACTATTTGTTTTGACAAATTTAAGCGGTGTTACAGCTTTAATATTCGAATAATTTGAGGATGTTTGAGGTACTAATAAAGGAGCATTAATTATACTTTCTTTTAGTTGCACTATTGGCTGCAAAACCTTGATTTCATTTTTTTGTGCATTTGAAAGTTTCGCAGTATCAATCTTTTGCAATTGAATTAACCTGTTTTTATCTGCTCTGGTTTCAGACATGAATTGTTCATACTCTTTGTCAACTTCAGCATAATATTTATTCCACCCGCCCCTTAATTTTGTAGAAGGAGTTACATACGCAAAAAACTGTGCTAACATTCTTTTCTTTACCGGATTGTCATTTAAAACAATCAGTTCTGTTGCGTACCTGTCATATTGCGAAATCTCGTGCATTCCTACAGCCCTGTCCTTAAAACCCCAGTTAATAATCAGAGTGATAATTGTTATGGCAAAAGTGCCTAAAATCCATTTAAAAAGGTTCATTTTCAATTTGTACTTTTCAAATTCAATATTGGCTGTTTCAGTAAAGGGCAATTCTGATACAGAACTGGAAGGAGTTTCAAAAACTATATTTCTATCATTATCAATAGGAGGATTGTTTGGTAATTCATCTGCCATGATTTCTATTTTTTAATTTGTTTTTAAAGAAGATTTTCCAAAGCCATAGTTTATTCCAAATAAGGTGAAGAGATTCTTATCAATTCCAAAATTAGTTCCATAAGCGCCCGTTACATATAATCCGTCACTAATTTTATATTGTATTGAACCAACTTTTCTTTCACTGTTTAAATTACTGTTATCTGAATAATCCCTTTTTATATATTCATAAGAAATAGATAAATCCTTAATAGAATATTCTAATTTAAAACCTAAATCAAATGCATTTTCCCGCTCAAACACATCCAGAGAACCTTCTTGTAATACATTATCACTTATAAATCTCGTGCATATTATAAATGCGAGATTATCATTTAGTTCCGCTTTATCAACGCTAAAGGCATTCAGAGCACCAGTTAGCCATAAACCACTTCTGTTGAAACGTTTGTTTGTTGTTGCATTGTCCGGAAATGCTTCTGAATAAGCAAATGCAACATCAACCTGAATTAAGGGAAGATCATCTAACTCTTTTAAATAATTTTGGATTAAAGTATCTTTTTGAATGTTTGCTTCTAATAAATCAGGAGCCTGATTTTCAAAATCATCTATCTTTTTTTGAACAAGCGTTCGGTTTGCAATTGCGTTTTGATATTCTGTGTTAATGCTGTCTTTTGCAGCATCATCAGTTTCACTTTTTAATCTTATATACAGTGCATTAATTTTATTTTTTACCCTGTTTAATTCTATTTCGAGCGCATCAGCATTTTTTTGATTCGGTCGTAAGTCAATTACTCTTTTTGAAAAATTGGCAAGGGCATTTTTTAATTTTTGGTTTTGTTTTTCGTTTCTGTAAGTAATCAGATTTGTCTTTAAACCAAAAGCGATGTAGTTTGTGTTTTTAATCAGGCTTCCCGAAGTAGAATCATTAAACACAGAAGCTAAAGAAATACTCATCTTATTGAATATACCTGTAAAGGTGTTTGGTTTTCCTGCATCATCTTTTATATTTAAATATTGAAAAACAGTAGCGTTCTTAGGTTTAAAATACCAATACGGAGTTACCTCCAATGCAAAGTTTTTAGGAATAGCCGTGCCATTGTTTGTCAGGCTCATTATGCTTGCAGCAAATGCTTTTGGATTTGCCGGTCTGTCAATAGTACTTGGGGCGATATCAAGGATTTGAAAACCGGGAGAATTAAGGTTCTTTAAATCTTTTAGTTCAATATTCTGCGCTTTAAGAGAAAATGTACTCCAGAGTGCTGCTGTTAGTATGAGAAGATTTTTCATATAAATTACTGTTTGTCTGTTTAATATGATTTCTTATCTATTCAATAAATGGATTCTTTTGGTTGCAATTATAGTTTCTCCGCTAGTGCTCTTCTTTTTTTCGGCAGGAAGTAATTCAAACGGAATTTTCTGATTCGGTTCGCCGCCTTCTAAATAGTAATGAATTTCTAAATTTTCAAAACAACTTGCCCAGGCAGATTTAGGAATTTTGGTAAGTACAATATCAGTTTCAATCTTTAGGGTGCCTCCATCTAATTGTGAACCAAACCCAAGACTTGTTTTACTTATTAATCCCGATCCGTTTGTTGAAGCACCTTTATTAAATATACTGTCATTAATAATCAATTTTACCTCAGTTACAGCAATTCCATGGGTAGAAACGGTAACAGTTATAAAGATTTCCTTTTTATCTTTTCCAATAAAGTAATTTTCGGTTTCCATAAAATTCTAAGATTAGGTTATTAATTGAGGTTGAGGTTTTTATAGTTATTCTTCAACTGAATTCCAATACAAGATTACTAATAATTAAAATAACAAGCGCAAGTATTTATACTGTATTTTATTACAAAAAAGCCAAATTATTCGATTAAGTATTCTAAATTTGCCCGACAAAACACTGTTAAAGGGTTTTGAGAACAACAATAGTGAAATTAATTAATGACTCTAAATACTCTATAAATATTTTGCAGCACATATCTAATTAATCAGAGTTTAAAATTGCAAAAAAAAAAGAAAACTAAACACAACTTAAATATGGAAAATACAAACACTTCAACATTTCAGAATTTCATCAGAATAGTTCTCGGATTATTTATGATTTTTGCGGCAATAGGTCATTTTACTTTTCAGAGAGAAGATTTTCAGGCGCAGGTTCCAAATTGGGTTCCTCTTAGTAAAGACCTGGTTGTACTATTGTCCGGAGTAGTAGAAATACTCTTGGGTCTGGCAATGGTATTTTTAACGAAGTACAAAGCAAAAATTGGAATTGCACTTGCTATATTTTATGTATTGATTTTCCCTGGTAATATTGCACAATATCTAAACGGAACTTCTGCCTTCGGACTTGACACAGATCAGGCGCGTTTGATCCGATTATTTATCCAGCCAGTTTTGATTTTTTTGGCTTTATGGTCTACTGGGGCGCTGGCTTATTTTAAAAGGAAATAAGGTTTTGTAGTTTTCGGCAGCTATTTGATTACTAATACAATATAAAAAAACAGGCTCTCATTTCTGACAGCCTGTTTTTTTATCTATTTTTAGTTTAACAAATTAGCATCGACAAGTCTTGCATAACGTCCTTTAATAATACCGTTTTCATCAATTACAAAAATGGTAGGTGTTCCTATTACACCAAAAGTGGTAAAATTATATCCGGTGCTTCCGGTAAAATCGCAGTATTTGTTTTTCCACGGAAACCTTGCGGAATACTTTTCGCTTTCGGTTTTGTCCATGTCTGAGGCTGCCGAAACCACTTCATAACCTTTTTTCTGCAATTCGGGATAATTGCCCATTAACGCGTTGATTTCGTTATCGCAGTTGTTGCATCCCGATTCATAAAACACCAAAATTGTTTTTTGTTTTTTATTAAAACTGTAGGTCTCCGATTTCCACACTAAATCTGGAGCGGCCATACCAGTCTGTGGCCCACCCATGGCAGAAAGTAAAAAATGGCTTGGGTTTTCGATTCTGCCGGATTTTGCTAAGTAAGCTCCAAACGGACTCCCTACATTGTCTTTTCCTTTTTGAGATAATTGTTTTACCATCAATTCTGCAAAGTCTGTAAACTGGGCATTGCTTTTCATTCTTGAACCAATCTGCTGTAAGTCTGCCAAGATTTGGGCATCGCTTTTTGACTGCTGCAGCTGCAAGTCGAACCACATCGCAAATACAGTAGCCCACACATTGCTGGTATAAAGATCATCGAAGTTTACTTTTGAAAGCACAAAATCATTCGCCTGTGTCGTTTTTTGCTCCGGACTATCCTGAAGGTCATTGGTATTGCCCATTAAAAAATCGTATATTTCTATGACACTCGCGGCGTGTAACAGACTTTCGGCATTACTTTTTTTAAGCGTTTTATATTGTTGGTTTAATTGCACCTGCTCTTTTTCAAACGGTGCATAAACGGCATCGGCAGGCTTGTAAATGGCCAAAACATTTTTTGCCAGTTCTGCCTTTTGTAAAAGCGGTGCCTTTTGTGTAGAGTACTTTACAAAATATTCATTTTCCGGTGAACCTGTAAAATGAATATTTTCATAATTTGGGTTTTCTTCTTTACAGCTTACCGTAAAATTCTCCTTGTTTATAACTAGGTCCAATCCCCCGCCATCTGTCAATAAAAAACGTGACATTCCCTTATATCCTTTAAAACGGTCTTTGAATACAATTACCGTTTTGCCCAATTTGTCCAGTTTCCCTTTGGCGATGGTGTCGCTTTTTTGCCCCTGACCCGCCAGACAGTAATATGATTTCCCTGCAAAATGAGGCAGCTCGATATTGATGGTTTGGCTTTGTATGGAGGCTGTCGCTAAAATAGCGATTAATATTAAAAATATTTTTTTCATGTTACTTCATTTTAATTTTACAAAAGTCCTTCTTGTAGTTTGTCTTTTAGTTTGTCATCGCAAAGTTTTGTCATCGCAAGTTTTGTCATCGTAAGGTTTTGTCATCCTGACGAAGGAAGGACCACGCAAGAAACTCGACAAAGATTGGCACACAAGAAACTCGACAAAGATTATCACACAAGTAGCTCGACAAAGCGTTGCGGAGTTTCGTTGCGGAGTTTCTTGTGTGGTCCTTCCTTCGTCAGGATGACAAAACTTTGCGATGACAAAACTTTGCGACGACAAAACTTTGCGATAACAAACTTTGCGATGACAAAACTTTGTGATGACAAAACTTTGCGATGACAAAATTTTGTGATGACAAAACTTTGCGATGACAAAACTTTGTGATGACAAAACTTTGTGATGACAAAACTTTGCGATGACAAAACTTTGCGATGACAAAACTTTGTGATGACAAAACTTTGCGATGACAAAACTGTGCGATGACAAAACTGTGCGACAACTTCATTATTAAAAAAACCGGATTACAACTTTGCAATCCGGTCTTTTTTTAGTTCCTGCAGGCAGCGCGAACCGCCTGCAGGATTATTGGCATTTTTTATGCCTGTTTATCAACTTAATTATAACTGTTATTGCTCCATACAACGTACAGAAAATTGGCCACTTATACCACCACCATTAGCAGATGGAGCAAACGAGTTTCCAAAACTAAGAGCAGGAACTACATTATTAAGAGGCCCATCTGCAGCCAAATAATTGGAATTATTATTTACATAACCAAGATTTGCTCCGGAAAGCATATAACCGGCTGCAGGGAAATATAATTGTTCACCAAATTTAGCCATCGCTGTAAGGACTGTCTGGGTTGCGCTACTAGTCCATGTACCAATCTTTCCGAAAGTATTATTAGCAACTACACCAGCCCATTCTGCCTTTGCAGGAACATGATATCCATCCGGACAGGGATCATTAGGTGCTTTTACGGGATATGCTGCTGTTCTCGCCCATGCGGTATTACCATTATCAAGACGGAAATTACCACCATCCGTAACGGAAACTTTTTGTCCATATACCCAATATTTTCCCAGTAAACCTTGTGCCGGTACTTTAGGGTCAAGAGTCTGATCTGCACCCAGGTTATGGCACATAAAGTTTTTCCAAACCCCTGCCGCAATATAAGCACCGCAGCAGGCACAATCCTGTATTTTTATATTCAAGGGTACAGATACATCCTTGCTGCCGTCAAAGTAAATGGCATAGATTTTTACATTTACTGCCTGATCTGTGGTTCTTCCGTATATTAAGCCTCCTACATCACTCAGTGTCGCTTTATAAAGGACGTTAAGGGTTACCACCTGGCTGTTGGCTACCGTTCCCGGTACTGCCTTAGTATCGGCATCGGTGCTTTGTACAGCACCAAGTTCGTCTATTACTACAAAACGAAGGTTGCTCTTAACACCTGTTGCACTGGCTGTAAATACATAAGGCTGTGCAGGTAATGTTGCAAAATTGGTCATCGTAGCAGTACGGGCTACAGTTGTGCCGCAATTTGCACCATCGTTTGATTTATTGATATCAAAACAGGTTTTTCCTGCAAAAGTTCCGGAACCCAAAGTCAAAGATGCCGGGTTTGCTGTTACAGTTACTGTAAACACAGGCGATGCCACAGGTGTTGTAGGTGTACAGCCGTTGGTTACTACACAATACAAGTAAACAGTACCCGCTGCTGCAGTAGTTGCAGGTGTATAGGTTACCGTTGCGCTTGTAGCGCCAGTTATTGCTGTTCCGCCAGTTGTGGCTGCCGTGGTATTGGTATACCATTGGTAGGTTTGCTGGTTACCGCTTGCAACGTTTACTTTTGCTGCTACGCCAATTCCCGCTACTGTAGACAGCGTTGTAGCCGTAGCTGCTGTTACTGTAGGTGTCGGGCAAAGCGGGCTTAAAGTAACCGTTTTAGTAATTTCATCAGAAGTACCACAAGGGTTTGTTGCCTTTACTTTTATAATAGATGATGTTCCTGTTGCAGGAAAAGTAATCGTAGTGCTAGAAGTCGTAGCGCTCAATTTTGTTCCGTCCTGAGTCCACTCATAACTGGTTGCTGTTCCGGCCAATAATGTGGTTTCATAGAAAATTTTATCACCATTGCTTGCTGTGGCTGTGGTGGTTTTCCAGTCCAGTACCGGTACAGTCGACCCTTCTAGTGGGATTGTTTTGGTTGCCGGGGCACTTACACATCCCGTTGTATTGGTTACCGTTGCCGTATAAGTTACACCCGGTGTGTCTACCGTTATGGTTTGGGTAGTATCGCTCATTGCCACACCGTCTTTGTACCATTGGTAAGTGTATGTTCCGGTTTCTTTTGGTGTTATGGTTAAATCTGCCGAACCATTACAAAGAACCCCTCCTGATAAACTTGTTATGCTTGGTGTTCCCGGGGTTACGCCTTGTGTAACAGGCACTTCGCTGGTATGGGCTTCTACCGGACACGCAGCACCGCTGTTGTCTGTAGCTACCACGCGAATCAACAAATCTGTGGCACCCGCAGGAACCGTATAAGGACTTGTAATAATAGTCTGGTCGTTGTACCATGTATAAGAAACACCCGCTTGTGGGTTGTTTACTTTTAGTATCAAGCTTCCGCCAGAGCAAAATGAAGTTATCTCATCTATTGGTTTATTGTTAATCAAAACATTTGCAGGATCCACTACAATTGGTGTTCCTGATGGCGTTTGTACCGTTGCGGTAACCGTGTTTGAAGGTTTGCTGAAACAGCCTGCGCTTCCTGCTGCTGCAAACCAGTTTCCTGCATCTGCAGTTCCTGTCAGGGTTATGGTTGTTCCGGTTTTGGAAGTATCTAAAATTCCGTTTTTAAACCATGATATTGTACCTGATGCGCCTGTTGCTGTTAAAGTAACAGAACCGCTTGACCCGCACATAATACCGTTGTTTGAAGCCACAATTGTGGTAATGGCTGTTGGCGCAGGAGTTGTAGAATCTGTAATGGTGCGTTCATTACTGGCACTTTCGTTACAGCCTGCCGCGCCCAAAGAAATATTATAAACACCTCTTACAGTAGCAGTATAAAAATTAACACCTCTGGCTACTTCAATGCCGTTACGAGTCCAGATCACTTTGTCTAAATTGGCTGTTGTAGCAGGTATAGATAAGTATACTGCACCGCCTGTACATAATGTTAAAGCAGCGCTGCTTGGGCTAATAGCCGGAGCAGTGCCTAACGTTGTATCACAAGTAATGGCATTCTGCATGAACAGAAAATCCTTAAATTGTCCTGTACAGGAGCTTGTTACGCGTACTAGTACCGTATGGGCCGTAACAGATTCGTTGGCCCTAAAGTTTACTTTGAATGTTCCTGCCGCAGAATTGATATCGGTTAAGGTAGCATATTCGCTTCCTGCCATAATCGCAATCGAGAAAGGACCATTTGGACAATCCGGATCCGTTACCGTAAAAGTCTGGTCGCAGCCTGTTCCGTCTGCCGCCACACTACTACAAGGCTGAGGGCTTATGGTTGTCATACTGGTTCCTTCACAAAGGCTAATCCAGCGGGCGCTGTTCCAGTACTCAACACAATTTGTGGTCGTGTTGTAAATGGTAAGTCCGTTTGCTAATAATTTTTGAGCAGCAGTAAGAGACGCAGGTAATAAAGCGTTTCTGTCTGTTGTAGAAACCTGCGGTAAGCGCAAACCGCCCTTGCCGTTACTGATCACTTCGAGTGCCGAGAATTTTTCGGCAGGTTTGGGAATACCATTTGTGTTACCAAGTGTAACCTGTGCTCTTATATTGGTGGTAAAACACACGGCCAATACAAAAAGCCAAAGACTAAATAATTTTTTTTTCATTAGTTCTTGAATTTTAATTAATTAATAAATTTTAATCTTGGATAAAATTTGTTTTTGGAGTGTAGTATTATAATTCTTTATAGTGCCATTATGTATTAGATGGCTTTGATCTGAAATTCATCAACATGTTTTCTATCGCTTTCTTAGATTCATTATTAAGCTTGTGGTATTCAGCTCTTAACATGTCGCTTGTAAGACTAGCGTGATCTCCCCGAATTGATTTCCTGATAAAGTCGAACGAATAGCCGTGTCTGTTTTTCATAATCTTTAATACATCTTGATTATAAGTCGCTTTCGATTTCATATTTTTGCAAGTTGAATAGTTTGTATTAAAAACGAGACAAAGGTAATAAGATATTTCTTAAGCAAGCAAATAAATTATAAGATTTTTCTTAAAGTGATGATAATGAAAGAAAATACGGTGCAGAGGATCAAGCAATACATTGATTTTAAAGGAGTTAGGGTCAGCGTTTTCGAGCGAGAGATTGGTATGTCCAATGGTTCCTTTGCCAGTCAATTGAAAAATAATAAGACAATTGGGGTTGATAAGTTAGAAAATATCTTAAAAAAATATGCTGATATTAATGCAGAATGGCTTTTAACAGGCCAGGGAAGTATGCTAAAATTAGATATTGAGAGTGAAGTTGAGGTGGAAATGAGGGAATTAGAAAATAAAAAATCCGATTTTCAGGAAATTCCGCTTTATAATATACAAACCGTTGCCGGAATAGTAGATTTGTTTGACCGTAATGAAAATCAAGTTCCTGTAGATTATATCAAAATTCCGAAAATAACAGAGTGCGACGGCGCTTTGTATATTACCGGCGACAGTATGTATCCTTTGGTAAAAAGCGGTGATATCGTGGTGTATAAAAAAATCAACAATCCCGAAAATAATATTATTTGGGGCGAAATGTATGTTGCCTATGTACAAAATGACGGTAACGAATATTTTTTTTCCCGATATTTAAAACGCTCAGAACGGGAATCGTATGTAGAGTTTGTATCTCAAAACGATCACCATCAAAGTATAGAATTTCCAATAAGCAGTATCAAGGCACTTGCTTTGGTTAAAGCGTCGGTCAGAATAAATTCGCAATTTTAGAATAAATAATGATTAAGACTTTATCATCATTTTCAGATAAGCAAATTCAAAAAGCTTGTGATAAAGTTATGATGGTAAAAGAAATTTAAGTTTTTGTATTTAAAAAAAAGCTCCGTTGTTGCGGAGCTTTTTATGAGGGATGCATGAACAAGCCTTGAGAGATTACTATTTTTTTAAAAGATTAAAATCGATTAAGTTTACTGGTACAATATAGCTACCTGTTGGAGTGAGTGTAATTATTTTCTTTTCTTTTAGTTTTTCTATAAACCCTAAAATATCTATATTTCCATCTATTTGAGATTTATTAATTAGCTCGGATATTTTAGTGGTGTCATCCGCATATGCATTTAAGTTTAAAGAATTTATTAATTCTCCATTGCCATTAATTAATATAGTTGATGCTATATTTTCTTCAATCATTTCTTTTGGAGCTAATAGTTCAACAGGTAACCTTCTCTTATATAGCGTTCCATCATTTGTGTAAAATTCAAGTAAAACTTCAATTTCATAACTTCTTTGGTTTACATTAAAATAATTATTTGTTACAGGGATTGAAAAATTTAATATGTATTTATTTGTTGTTTTTAATTGTAATGATGATTCTATAATAAACTTTTTAAAGCTTTGGTCAATTGAAGTTGGTAACCCAAAAACATCAATAACTTTTGGAGGCTTAGGATTTGATACAATGGTGATTGGTTGATTAGCAGTGTTAAAATCGATAGTTGTGTTATATTTATAGTACTTTAACTCTTTTGTTGCATTTAATTGATAGTCACATGTTGGAGTAGGGAATAGTTCTGTTTTTAAATTTATAGGCGTATACTTTAAATCTAGAGTGTCATTTCCTATAGGATTATCATAATATATTCTGAATGGTAAGTTAGCAGATAAAGTTGAGCCAATTAAATTAGAATTTTGATTTATAACATTTTCATCTCTTTCAATTTCTATATCGAAGGTATAGTATTCACCATCATTTGTAAGTCTTTTTGAATCAGTAATTAAATTGATAGATTTAATGAACTTTTTATTGTCGGGTAGTGACTTTTTAGTATATTTTTCATCCACTTTAATTAAAGTTAAAACATCTTTATTTGGGATTGGACCAAATTTGGCTTTAATTATTAGTGGTCCATTAGCAGGAATATTGTTTGATATGTAAAGATTAATACTATTAGGTGAAGGTTTAAGATTATTCCAGCATTTTATTATTTGTTCTTTTGAAGGAACGTTTATAAATTCGGGCTGTTTAAACATAAAAACATGATATATGTTTCTTTCCCATTTTGTATTATTTGAATCAGTCCATTTTGTTTTTGTATTTAGATTATAACTTAAAAAAGGATATTTTCCTGATGAACTCGCTTCAGCATTAACTTCTTTGGTATTATTACTATCAACTCCTTCGGAGGAGAAATAGCACATACCTTCAAATGATTTAATTATTTTATCATTAGGTAGAATATTTCCTTTTTTATATTGTGTCCAAACATTAAATATAGGCTCAAAATCAATTGCACCAATTTGTTCTATATCATTAAATACTTTTGCTAATCGATTTTCAAAGACTCCGGCTCCAATACTTATTTGATTTCTTTTCTCATCAGTTATTTTAACATTTCCTGCAAGTTTAGCGGAATAAAAATCTTGAAAATCTGATGAAAGCCCACTTTCAACATCAGCTTGAAAAAAATTGTTGGTAGTGTAATTTAAAAGATAATTACTATTGCTTTGACTTGGATTAGGAATGCTTGTTTGGTTCTCATTTTCTAAAACTGGTAAAACGGGACTTATAGAATTGTTTATTATTGACAAGTCATTATTTCTAATTATATAACTACCAATTAAGCCAATTGATTTGTCGTGAAATGTTAAATTTTCCACTATGGTTTTATCAGCACAAAATGAAGGGGCTTTAAATATATTTATAAATCTACGTTTTAATTTTTCGTCATTTTTAATCCAATTTTTCTTTTTATACTCATTTTTCCAAAGACCTAAATTTCTGCAGTCTCCTACACAAGCTTTTTCATTTTCTTTTAACAGAATACCATCATCTTGCAAAATTTTGACAATTTCTAGTTCTAATATTTCTTTTGCTGTGGGTACCTTCTTCTCTTGGGTATTAGTTTGCATGTTTGCAACTTGGCAAAAAGATGCTGAGGTGCTAGCAAACAACAATAATAGTAGTAAATTTTTCATATTTAATTAATTTTAGTTTTTGGTATAACAACATTACCATAATTCCAAAAAACAAGCGCAAGTATTTATACGGTATTTTAGTACAAAAAAAATCCTCAACTAATTTTAGTCGAGGATTTTATAAATTTTGTTAAACAAGAAAATACTACTTAAAAAAACTATCCAGTAAAATCTGGTATTTCCGTCCCACAGGAATAATTTCATTATTACACATAGTCAAACTTTTAAAAGTTACAGAAGTAATTTTACTCACATTAACAATATAAGAGCGATGCACTTGTAAAAAATCGGTACAGTCAATTTCGGCCGAGATGCTTGCCAGAGAACCATAAATAATCATAGGGAGATTGTGTCTGGAACTGTAGAGTTTCATGTAGTTGCCCAGACTTTCAATATAAATAATATCGCTCAAAAGAATATCTGTCATTTGGCCGTTTACACGATGTGAAAGCACTTTTCCGTTAGAAGTATTTTCCTTTTTTACGTTGTTTCCGGAGAAATAAATTTTGGCCTTTTCTATGGCTTTAGAGAATTTTTCGAACGAAATAGGTTTCAGCAGATAATCAATAGCATCATTTTGATACGCCGAAAGCGCAAAATCAGAATACGCCGTGGTGACAATCGTAAGCGGACGGTTGGGCTGCGATTCCATTAGCTCAACACCCGAAATTACGGGCATATTAATATCAAGGAAAATAATGTCGTATTTGTTTTCATTCAGCATTTTAAGCGCTTCCATTCCGCTGAAAGCACTTCCGGAATGTTCCAGATCATCAAATTTTGCGATATGAGATGCAAGCGCCTTATGTGCCGGCGATTCATCATCAATAATCAGACAACGGTAGGTAAATTCCATATACTTAATTTTACAACAAAAGTATCTTTTTCTTTTTTACAGCTCAAATCGTGTCTTAGACCATACACTTCCAAACGTCTTTTGAGGTTTTCGATTCCGATTCCCGTACCCGATAATCTCGAACCCGAAACGAGATAATTATTCTTTAAGGTAAAAGTCAAATTTCGGCAATTTAATTTTAAATCCAGATGAATAAAAGGTTGCGGTTTTTCGGCAGAGAATTTAACCGCATTTTCTACCAAAGGCAAAAAGAACAAAGGCGGAATCTCAAAGTTCTCAAACGAGCCCTGGCAGTTTTGTGTAAAAACCAGCCGTTCGTTTCTAAATGTATAATATTCGATGTATTTCTTAATGAAATTGATTTCTTCATTTACAAAAACAAAATCTTTTTTGGTTGCTTCAATCTGATAACGCAGCAAATCAGAAAGATTCAGGATTCGGTTTGGCAGTTTGTCCGGTTCAGATAAAGATTCTCCGTACAGATTATTCATGGCATTCAATAAAAAATGCGGATTAAGCTGTTGTTTCAAAAACGAAAGTTCAGACTTAAAATTCATGATGTCCTTGTTGGTCTGCATAATCTTTTTCGTAATCATAATATGAATGAAGTAGAAAAACGTTCCGTTGATGATAAGCGATACGATTTGTAAAGTCTTTAAGTTTCCTAATCCTACATTTGGAAAAAACCAGTTCATAAAAAAGTAAAAACCGGTCCAGTATAGTATAAGTAACGTAAAAAACATTTTTAGTTTCTTGCGAAACAGAAAAGGCTTAATTATAAAAATATTAAAAAAGGTAATCCAGATAATACACGGAAAATATCCAACGGCAACTTTGCTGGTAATATAGGCCCAGTCATGTCCGTCAAGACTTATTTCGTCGTACACACAAGCCAGAATGACTAAGTAAACAAGGGTATTTACAATAAGGTTTCGCAGAAAAAAATTCTGGTAAATTTTAGCAATCGTCATAGCGGCAAAAATAATCTAATATTATAGCTTATAGCTATTTGTAACAAGAAATTTATACAAACGCCATTCGTATAAATCATACGCCATTTGAATAAAAATACTATTATAATAAACATCTCTGATTTACTTTTGATGTCGGTTTGTCAAAATAGAATTTAAGTTTTTATAATTTAAAATTAAGAATTATGATTGTTGAGATTTTTAAAACAAATGTTCAGAAAGTAACAGAAACCAATTATATTATTGCTGTAATAAAAAGAGCGTTTCCATCTTACCTGGTCAACTTTGATTTAGAAGACTGTGATAAAATCCTGCGTGTAGAAGGCGCAGAGCTTCAATGTGATAATATTATAGATTATGTAAATTGTCTCGGATATACGTGTGTCCGCTTAGAATAAACATTTTTCTTTGCAAAACAGGTATAAATACGTAGCTGTATTTGTTTTTTTTGGAGGAATTTTGCATTTAGATTTTATTAAAAATTAAAGGGCTCAAAATGATAAGTTTTATTCTTTCTGTTTTTGTTTTGCTTTTAAAGCATTTTAGTTAAAAAACTGGTTCAGGTTTCTATAAATTATAGTTTTTAGGTTTAAAGATTTCTTCTCAAGGCATTATTTTCTACATTTGTGCCCTATGAAAAAAGCTTTTCAACTCTTCGATTTTACTCAAAAAGTCAATTATAAAAATGAAATTTTAGCAGGTTTTACCGTTGCTATGACTATGATCCCGGAATCATTATCATTTGCAATCTTGGCCGGATTCCCTCCTTTGGTTGGTTTATATGCAGCTTTTATCGCCGGATTGGTTACCGCAATATTTGGAGGCAGACCCGGAATGATTTCCGGTGGAGCAGGAGCAACCGTAATTGTTTTGATTGCTTTGATGAAATCGCACGGAATAGAATATGTTTTTGCTGCCGTCGCTCTTGGCGGAATTGTACAAATCTGTATCGGACTTTTTAAACTCGGAAAATTTATCCGGCTGGTACCACAACCTGTTATGTTTGGTTTTGTAAACGGACTGGCAGTTGTCATTTTTATGTCGCAGCTGGAACAATTTAAAACGGTTGTAAACGGACAGGTTTCCTGGCTGCAGGGATCTCCATTATATATTATGCTGGGTTTGGTGGCGTTGACAATTGGTGTTGTTTTACTTTTTCCTAAAATTACAAAAGCAGTTCCGGCATCATTAGTAGCCATTATGGTCGTTTTTGCTATTGTCCTTTTCTTTAATATCGAAACCAAAACTGTTCAGGATATTGCTTCGGTTCAGGGTGGGTTTCCTCCATTTCACATACCCAATATTCCAATTTCTTTTGAGACTTTAAAAATAATATTTCCCTATTCGGTAATTGTTGCCGCGGTTGGTCTGACAGAAGGTTTGCTTACGCTGAATCTTGTGGACGAAATTACCGGAACCCGCGGAAACAGCAATCGTGAATGTATCGCGCAGGGAAGTTCAAATATTCTAAACGGTTTCTTTTACGGAATGGGCGGCTGCCCTATGATTGCTCAGACTTTGGTTAATCTTGGTGCTGGGTCGCGAGCCAGGCTTTCGGGTATTATTGCTTCATTAACCATTTTGATAATCATACTTTTTGGTGCGCCTGTAATTGGCAAATTACCTATGGCGGCTTTGGTTGGTGTAATGATGATGGTGGCGATTACGACTTTTGAATGGGCAAGTTTTAAAGTGATAAATAAAATGCCTCGACACGATATTTTTGTTGGGATTTTGGTGGCTGTTATCACAATCCTACTGCACAATCTGGCGTTGGCAGTTTTGATTGGTGTCATAATTTCTGCACTGGTTTTTGCCTGGGAAAGCGCTAAAAGAATTCGTTCGAAACATTTTACTGATGAAGAAGGAGTAAAGCATTATCAAATTTACGGACCATTGTTTTTTGGATCGGTAACTGCATTTATGGAAGAATTTGATGTGCAGAATGACCCGAATCACGTTATTATAGATTTTAAACAAAGCCGCGTTGCAGATATGTCGGCCATTGAAGCATTAAACAATCTGACCAAAAAATACAATCAGCTCAATAAAGTAATTGAACTAAAATACCTAAGTCAGGATTGTAGAACTTTACTTAAAAATGCCGATGCTGTTATTAATGTAAATGTCATTGAAGACCCAACCTATAAAGTGTTGAGTTAATAAATTAAATACTTTTTTTTTAGTGAATGTGCCAATTAGATAATTAGACAATTTTATAGAGTTACAAAATAATTATCAAATTATCTAATTGGCACATTATCAAATTATCAAAATTGACACATTATCTAATTTAATCAGTAAGCATATTTTTTACTTCGCTGAATTTTCCATCAATCTCACCAATTTGCAAACCTAAAATATGTGCAAGTAAGGGGTAAACAGAAATGTTTGGAAAGGTTTTGACGGTTTTGCTTATTTTAAAAGCGGGGCCTTTTGCATAAAAAATAGCATGCATATCTTTTTCGTTATTGTCATAGCCGTGTGTGCCTCCTTTTACGTGAGTACTTTCTTTGCTTACTAAACTATATCCTTTTTCTGCTTCAATAACAAAATCATGTACACGCGGATTGGCTCCGTAATGCAGTCTTCGTGGAACTTTGTTAGATTTCCAGAATTTGATATGCGGTACTTTTTTCAGAGCATTTGCTATTGAATCATTAAAGCCGGGTTTTGCCTGAAGACTCATAATAGGATTGATTACTTCTTTATAACCCAGCCATTCTGGTTTTAGATAATCTAAAACAGCTACTTTTTTATCATTGCTGATATCAGCCATTCCGTGATCTGACACTATGATTAAATTGATTTGTTTACCAATCGCCAACTGATCCAGTCTTCGGGATAATTCGCCCATAATAGAATCCATTTTAATTACCATTTTTTTGTTTTCCTGCGAAAGCGGACCAAAGTTATGACCTGTATGATCAGGTTCATCAAAATATAAAGTAACAAGATGAGGCCTTTGTTTTTCAGGAAGCTGCAGCCATTTCATAACAGTATCAATTCTGGCTCCGTAAGGAATTTTTCCATTATAACTTTTAAAATAACTTGGATTTCGTTTGTCAATATCAGAGCCTGGCCAAAAGAAAGAAGCTGTTTTTACACCTTGTTGTTCTGCGAGATTCCAAATCGGATTGCCTCCATAAAATCTCGAATCATTTTTCGCATTGCTCGATAATGAGAAAGATTCATTTAAAGCTGCGTCATAAAAAACATTATTAATAATTCCGTGATGATCAGGATAAAGCCCCGTAACGATAGAATAATGGTTTGGAAAGGTTTTGCTCGGATAAGAAGGTTTCATTGATTTTGCATGAACGCCTTCTTTTGCGATTTGTTTTAGATTTGGAAGATTAAATTGTTTTTCATAATCCCACCGAAATCCATCCATAGAAACTAAAACTACATAAGCGTCTTTACTGGATTGAGAATAGGAAAATGTTGTTATAAATAAGAATATAAAAGATAGAAGTTGAGCAGTGAATTTTCTCATTTTGCAATTTTAAATAGAACTGCAAAGATACCAATAACCTATTTTTTTAAGAAAAGCAGAATGTTAAACTACGGTAAAAGTTTCCCACGAATTATTTTCTAATCTGTATATGTTTTTTGGGACAGATTAAAGGATTAAACGGATTAATCTGTGGCAAAGAGAAAAGTACCTGCAAGCATTAAAAAAAAATAATTCCTGAAAATTCACCGCAAAAAAATCTTTTACAATCATTTAATCTGTCGGCAAAAAACAAAAAAACGCCGGATAGAAACTCTATTCGGCGTTTTAAATTTTAAGAAGTAAAGAATGATTACATCATTCCTGGCATACCGCCACCCATTGGCATACCGCCAGCGTTTTCTTCTTTAATATCGATTAATGCACATTCTGTAGTTAAGATCATTCCAGAAACAGATGCAGCATTTTCCAACGCTACACGAGTTACTTTTTTAGGATCGATAATTCCTGCAGCAAGCATATCTACATATTCATCAGTTTTTGCATTGTATCCAAAGTCACCTGAACCCTCAGAAACTTTTGCTACTACCACAGAACCTTCAAGACCTGCGTTTTCAACAATAGTTCTTAGTGGAGATTCAATAGCACGAGATACGATTTGAATTCCTGTAGCCTCGTCAGCATTGTCAGCTTTAAGTTCTGATAAAGCAGCTTTAGCTCTTAATAATGCAACACCACCTCCGGCAACAATTCCTTCTTCAACAGCAGCACGAGTCGCATGTAATGCATCATCCACTCTGTCTTTTTTCTCTTTCATTTCAACCTCAGAAGCAGCACCAACATAAAGAACTGCAACACCTCCGGCTAATTTAGCCAAACGCTCTTGTAATTTTTCTTTATCATAATCAGATGTAGTAGTTTCCATCTGAGCTTTAATTTGGTTTACTCTGTTTTTGATAATATCAGTTTCACCAGCGCCGCTTACGATAGTAGTATTGTCTTTATCGATAGAAACTCTTTTTGCAGTTCCTAACATTTCGATAGTTGTATTTTCAAGAGTATATCCTCTCTCTTCAGAGATTACAGTTCCGCCAGTTAAGATGGCAATATCTTCTAACATTGCTTTTCTTCTGTCTCCAAAACCTGGAGCTTTTACAGCAGCAATTTTAAGAGCACCTCTTAATTTATTTACTACCAGAGTAGAAAGCGCTTCACCGTCAACATCTTCAGCAATAATCAATAATGGTTTTCCTGATTGTGCAACTGGCTCTAAAACCGGAAGTAACTCTTTTAGAGAAGAAACTTTTTTATCATATAATAAGATGTATGGAGAGTCTAATTCAACTTCCATTTTCTCTGGGTTTGTTACGAAGTAAGGAGAAAGATATCCTCTGTCAAACTGCATACCTTCAACAACATCCACAAAAGTGTCTGTTCCTTTAGCTTCTTCAACAGTAATAACACCTTCTTTTCCTACTTTAGCAAAAGCAGTAGCGATTAGCTCACCAATAACTTCGTCATTGTTTGCAGAGATAGAAGCAATTTGTTTGATTTTGTCAGAATCACTTCCAACAACTTTAGCTTGTTTTGCTAAATCGGCAACAATAGCTTCAACAGCTTTATCGATACCACGTTTCAAATCCATTGGATTTGCACCTGCAGCAACGTTTTTTAAACCTTCTTTTACAATAGCCTGAGCTAATACAGTAGCAGTTGTAGTACCGTCTCCTGCCAGATCATTGGTTTTAGAAGCTACTTCTTTCACCATTTGTGCGCCCATATTTTCTAACGGGTCTTTTAATTCGATTTCTTTTGCAACAGAAACACCATCTTTAGTAACAGTTGGTCCACCAAATGATTTTCCGATAATTACGTTACGACCTTTTGGTCCAAGAGTTACTTTTACAGCATTTGCCAATGCATCAACACCACGTTTTAATCCGTCACGTGCTTCAATATCAAATTTTATATCTTTTGCCATTTTCTTTTAATTTAGTTTAAATTTTTATTTTTTTAAGTTCCATCAATCTTTAATTCTTTACACTGGAGAACTTAACACTATCATTTTTTAGATAATTGCAAGAATATCGTCTTCACGCATAATTAGGTAATCAGTCCCTTCCAGTTTTAATTCTGTACCTGCATATTTTCCATAAAGTACAGTATCACCAACTTTTACGGTCATGGTATGATCCTTAGATCCGTTTCCTACTGCAACAACAGTTCCTTTTTGTGGTTTCTCTTTGGCAGTATCCGGAATAAAAATTCCTGACGCAGTTTTGGTTTCAGCTGCAACAGGCTCAATAAGTACGCGGTCTGAAAGCGGTTTAATGTTTAATGCCATAATTTTTATATATTATAAGGTTATACTTTTTAATGTTTCATAAACTTTCAGAAATTATGCCATGCTGCAAAAACTGACATTTTTTCTTAAAAAAAATGCCAGCTTTGACAGGCTGGCATTTCAATTTATATTTGAAAATATTATTTTGCTGCAGGTGCTGCCGGAGCAGGAGTTCCTTGTGCAGGAGCCGCAGGTGTATTAGTTGCAGGAGCTTCAGTTTTTTCAATAAGTTTAGAATCGGTATCACTTAATGATCCTGTAAAGCTTAAGCTTGAAAGCAGGATTAAAGCAATCAGAATAGTAGCCAGTGTCCAAGTACTTTTATCTAAAAAGTCAGTTGTTTTTTGTACTCCACCCAGCATTTGAGTTCCACTAATTGTAGAAGACAATCCGCCTCCTTTAGGGTTCTGTACCATAATTACTACGATCAATAGAAAGCAAACTATTGTGATTAAAACTAAAAAAATTGAAAATGTGCTCATTGTTTAATTATTGATGTTATTTTGTTGTAAAATCTTTATATCCGATATGCGGTCTGCAAAGAAACTAATTTTTTCTGGATATTTCAAAATTAATATTTCATATGCCTGTATCGCCTTTGTGTACTTCTTTTGTTCTAAATATACCCTTGCCAAAGTCTCCGTCATTAAGTAAGAATTATCCTCGTTATTGATGCCTAATTGTACCATAGGAGAAGTTCCGGAAGGTTTTATTGGCGAAATTTTCGGATTTGTTTCTATGAATTTATCGATGATTTCTGCCTTTTTTCTTTTTGGGTCAAATATCTCTTCTTCTTTTACTTGCGAAACAGGTTCTGCGGTTGGCTCAACAATTGTATTTGCTTCTTGTGTAATCTCATCTTCTTCCAAAACATCTTTTGACCTGTCAATTGGTTCTGTTCTGGACAACTGGAGCCATTCCTGAAATGAGTGTTTTTCATTTATAGAAAAATCAAGAGGCTTTCCTATTTCCAGATGTTCTTCTGCAATTTTTACATTTTCCGGAATTTCGGTTTCTGTTGGCTCCTCATTTATAATTGATTCTTCATTGACAATTGATTCCTCAATAATACTTGGTTTTTCAATTGCTTCCGGCTTTTCAAAAATTACAGTTGTAGCTTGTTTGATAGAATTATATACAGACTCTTCGATAGGATCAATACGTATCTCAGAAGTTTTGTTTGCCTCTTCGATAACCATTGGCTCTTCTTCTTTTGAAACAGCCAATGCAGGCTGCTCAACAAAAGAGTCAATAGTAATATCTTCAGTACTCACTTCCTCTTCAACAATTGGGATTATTTCTTCAGTTTTTACAGGCTCTTCAGTTACTAAAAGTATTTCTTCTTTTACAGGTTCTGGTTCTGAGGCAGTTTGCTCAATAGCAGCAGCTGTAGTATTTTCTTCGGATTTCTTTTGTTCTTCAAAAACGACTGTTGTAGCTTCTCTTATAGAAGACAAAATAGATTGCTCAATAGGATCAATTCTTATTTCGGGAACTTTACTAATTTCCGGTAGAACAATTTCACTTTCAAAAACAGTTATATTTAATAGTTCTTTGATTTTCTGATCATAATATTCACTTTGAATAGCGGTATATGTTTCAGCAGTTATAAAATCAAATAATACAGAACGGTCTGCAGTATGTGCGGCAGCAACCTTTAAAGCATAATTATACTTAAAACTATTTTGATTGTGAAGCCCTTTTAATCGTAATGCACGTGCACTTTGAAAATATGGAAATTCATTCAAAACATTTCCTAATGCTTCCGTCTGCTTTTCAGTAATAGCATCGGGTTTATTTATTAGGTATGTATAATCGGTTACATTCATTTTTTTTGTTTAATCTGGGATTTGTAATTGTTTAATCGAGTTTTAACAGTTAAGCCAAAATTACCATTTAGCCAGTGACTCGTTAAAAACATCCTGCGTAATCCTATCATAAATTTCTTTGATAGCAGCAGTCAAAGCAGAACCTACAAGCTGTTGAGTACCATCATAATCTTTGTAGAATTCAAATGTTCTCTCAAAATCATCAGTCTCCTTCTTTTTATTAGTAAAACGTACATTGACACGAATCGTTAAACGGTTTTGTGCAGCCTGCTGATCTGCAGTTGCGGTCATTGGCGTAATTCTGTAATCAACAATTTCTCCCTCATAAGTTAAATCACCGCCATTGCTCACTAAGTTTAGATTAGTTTGATTTTGGATTAAATCCTGCAAAGCTAAAGTAAAATCCCTGTCAATTCCCGGTTCAATTAAATCAGCATTATTCTGAAAAAAGTTTACCTGAAAAGTTTTAGCATCAATTTTTCCTGTTCCGGTAAAGTTATATTTTACAGTACAGCCAATTAATACAAAGAGACTGATAAAAGCGAATAAAGAATATATTTTTTTCATATGTTTATTAGAAAAATTCCAATGTTTAAATTCCGATTGTGCTCAAATATAGCAATTGGAACTTGTAATTTTAAAATTGTAATTTAATTATTTTATAAATCGAATTGTTTAATTTTTCGGTACAAGGTTCGTTCAGAGATTCCGAGTTCATCAGCCGCTGCTTTTCTTTTTCCTTTATTTTTTTCTAATGACTTTTTAATCATTTCGATTTCTTTTTGTTCCAGACGCAGAATCTCTTCTTCTTCAATTGTTTCAGCGTCAAGATAATTATTGTCGTCCTGAATATGATAATTATCTTCGCGTGTGGCAGGTGTCATAACAGCTGTTCTTGGTTCTTCTTCAAAATCAATTTCGCTGTCATTTTCCTGTGATCCGTATATTTTCTGTATAAGATTTGGATTGATGTCCTGTACTTTTGATGAACCGTTTTTCATTAATTCTAAAGTAAGTTTTTTCAAATCATTCAAATCACTTTTCATATCAAAAAGTACTTTGTACAAAATATCTCTTTCGGTACTAAAATCACTTTCCTTTTTCTTATCACTAATTACAGAAGGTAAATTTGTTCCTTCTGTCGGCAAGTAAGATTGTAAGGTTGCAACAGATATATCGCGATTGGTTTCTAAAACCGAAATTTGTTCTGCCACATTTCGCAACTGACGGATATTTCCGTTCCATCTGAATTTTTGTAAAAGCTGAACGGCGTTATCATCCAGTTTTAACGGTGGCATTTTGTATTTATGCGCAAAATCGGCCACAAATTTTCTGAACAATAAATGAATATCTTCATTTCTTTCTCGCAAAGGTGGTAAGGTAATTTCAACAGTTGTCAGACGGTAATACAAATCCTCACGAAATTTCCCTTTTTCGATTGCGTTGAATAAGTTCACATTTGTTGCAGCCACAATTCTCACATTGGTTTTTTGAACCTGAGACGAACCTACTTTTATAAATTCTCCGTTTTCTAAAACACGCAGTAATCGAACCTGAGTTGTTAGAGGTAATTCACCAACTTCATCCAGAAATATGGTTCCTCCGTCGGCAACTTCAAAATACCCTTCACGTGTACTTGTTGCCCCTGTAAAAGCACCTTTTTCATGCCCAAAAAGTTCACTGTCAATAGTTCCTTCGGGAATTGCTCCACAGTTTACGGCAATATATTTTCCATGCTTTCTGTGTGAAAGGGAATGTATAATTCTCGGAATATTTTCTTTACCAACACCACTTTCCCCAGTCACCATTACCGAAATATCAGTAGGAGCAACCTGAATGGCTTTTTCTATGGCGCGATTTAATTTTGGGTCATTCCCAATAATTTCAAATCGTTGTTTTATTGCTTGAACTGTTTCCATTTATAATTTTTCTTTTTGCCACAGATTAAATGATTAACTCAGATTCTCTAAATTATAAAATATATCTTTTATATTGAAGAGATTTAGTTTGAAAATTAATGAGTAGCCCTATTTCTGAACTTGATAATTTTATATAATTTAAAATTTGAGCAATATGTTCGCTTGAAAATTCTTTTATTGCTTTTACTTCTAAAACAATGCTTTCATTGATAATGAAATCAGCATAAAACTTGTGAGGTAAAATTTTGCCTTTATATTCTATCGAGTATTCCTTTTCTCTTTCAAAAGGAATATTATTTTCTTTAAATTCTATTTCTAATGCATCTTTATAAATTATCTCCAATAAGCCCGGTCCAAGGTTTTTATGAACTTCCATGCAAATTCCAATTATTTTATAAGTTTCATTTTGTCTATAATATTGCATAAATAAATTAGTTTTTCAGCGATATAAAAATAAGAAAAATAACACAAAATTATTTTAATCATTTAATCTGTGGCAAAAAAAAATTAATTCATGCTGCTCAAGCCAACAGCTTCACCTTTTAAAGTTCCACTAGTGCAGCTTGTTATTTTTACATTTACGAAATCTCCAATTTTGTAGTTTTCTTTTGGAAAAACTACTGTAATACTTTGAGAGTTTCTTCCTGAAAATTCTGCTGTAGATTTCTTAGAAACCTTTTCTACTAAAACTTCAACTGTTTTTCCAACAAACTCTTCGCTTCTAAACCAGGCATGTTTTTGTTGTAAATCAACAATTTCCTGCAATCTTCTGGCTTTTGTTTCTTCCGGAACATCATCGTCCATTTTTCTTCCAGCCAAAGTTCCCGGGCGCTCAGAATAGGAATACATATAACCGAAATTATATTTCACATATTCCATCAAACTCATAGTATCCTGGTGATCTTGCTCTGTTTCGGTTGGAAAACCGGCAATCATATCCTGCGAAATTGAAGCATCCGGAACAATTGATCTGATTTTATCAATCAAAGCCATATATTCTTCACGAGTGTGCAGACGATTCATTTCTTTTAAAATTCTGTTACTTCCAGATTGAACAGGCAAGTGAATATGTTTACAGATGTTTGGGTATTTTGCAATAACATGCAAAATGCTTTCGTGCATATCCTGCGGATTAGAAGTTGAGAATCTGATACGCATTTTTGGAAAACCAACAGCAACCATTTCAAGCAATTGATCAAAATCTACTGCTGTTGCTTTCTGCATTTCAGAAGCATTTACAAAATCTTTCTTCAAACCGCCGCCGTACCAAAGATAACTGTCAACATTTTGTCCCAAAAGCGTAATTTCTTTAAAACCTTTGTCCCACAGATCCTGAATTTCCTTCATAATACTTTGAGGTTCACGACTGCGCTCGCGTCCTCGTGTAAAAGGTACAACGCAAAACGTACACATATTATCGCATCCGCGGGTTATTGAAACCAAAGCCGTAATTCCGTTGCTCATCAAACGTACCGGCGAAATATCGCCGTATGTTTCTTCTTTCGATAAAATTACATTGATAGCGTCACGTCCTTCTTCAACTTCCGATAATAAATTTGGTAAGTCTTTATAAGCATCCGGACCAACAACAAGGTCTACTATTTTTTCTTCTTCCAAGAACTGACTTTTTAAACGCTCGGCCATACAGCCCAAAACGCCTACTTTCATTTTTGGATTAATACGTTTTACAGCATTATATTTCTCAAGACGTTTACGAATAGTTTGTTCTGCCTTGTCTCTAATAGAGCAGGTATTTACCAAAACCAAATCTGCTTCTTCTAAAACCGAAGTTGTATTATAACCTCCGTCAGATAAAATGGAAGCTACGACTTCACTGTCCGAAAAATTCATCGCACAGCCGTAACTTTCTATAAAAAGTTTTTTAGTATTCTCAGGTTTATTTTCCAAAACAAGACTTTCGCCCTGCTTGCTTTCTTCAATAATCTTTTCCATTGTAAAATTTCAAAGTGCAAAGATAACGCAAAACCTATAAATATGACAAGATGTCAGATAAAGAATTAACAAATTTAATATAGCTATCAGGATAGTTCAGATTAGATTCTGGAATGATATGAGTGTAAATCATAATTCTAAATTCTAAAACAAAAGCACATTTCTATGCCATAAACCATTAAAAGTTATACCTATATATATAATCGAGATGTTTACAGATAAATCTGTAATTTTTGGAAACATATTATTAAAATACCTCAAAAATGAATAAGCAAGGTTGATATTTAAAAAAAATAAATACTTTTGTTGCAGAAAAATAGAGCAATGGCAAAGAATTTAGTAATAGTGGAATCACCTGCAAAGGCGAAAACGATCGAGAAATTTCTAGGGAGCGATTTTCAGGTAGAGTCTAGTTATGGACACATAGCCGACTTACCATCAAAAGAAATAGGAGTAGATGTAGAGAATGGATTTAAACCTAAGTATGAAGTTTCTCCTGATAAAAAAGCCTTAGTAAGTAAACTTAAAACACTATCTAAAAATGCTGAAACAGTTTGGTTGGCAAGTGATGAGGACCGCGAAGGAGAAGCTATTTCATGGCACTTGGCGGAAGAATTAAAACTTGATATTAAAAAAACCAAAAGAATTGTTTTTCACGAGATTACCAAAACTGCGATTCTTAAAGCAATCGAAAACCCAAGAGAAATTGATTATAATTTAGTAAATGCACAACAGGCGCGCCGTGTTTTGGACCGTTTGGTAGGTTATGAATTGTCTCCGGTTTTATGGAGAAAAATTAAAGGTGGCTTGTCTGCAGGCCGTGTGCAATCTGTCTCTGTTCGTCTGATTGTTGAAAGAGAGCGTGAAATCCAAAATTTTAACGCAGTTGCAAGTTACTCTGTTGTAGCAGAATTTGTAAATGAAGCCGGAAAAGCTTTTAAGGCAAAACTGCCAAAAAACTTTAATACTAAAAAAGAAGCCGAAGATTTCTTAAAACAAAATATAGGTTCTTTATATAGCGTAGCAGATTTAGAAACTAAACCTACCAAAAAATCACCAGCGGCACCTTTTACAACCTCGACCTTACAACAAGAAGCGGCGAGAAAGTTGTATTTGCCGGTTGGAATCACAATGCAGCTTGCACAACGTTTGTACGAAGCAGGACTTATAACTTATATGAGAACTGATAGTGTGAATCTTTCTAAAGATGCTATGGATGCTGCAGAAGCTGAAATCATAAAGTCATACGGAAAAGAGTTTTCTAAGCCAAGAACTTTTGCAACTAAAAGTAAAGGAGCACAAGAAGCTCACGAAGCAATTCGTCCGACAGATATGTCTCGTCATTCGGTAAATATTGACCGCGATCAGGCCCGTCTATATGATTTGATCTGGAAAAGAACTTTGGCGTCTCAAATGAGTGATGCACAATTAGAAAGAACAAACGTAAAAATTGAAGCCAATAATCACGGCGAAATTTTTACTGCATCCGGAGAAGTTTTACTTTTTGAAGGTTTCCTAAAAGTATACTTAGAAGGTCATGATGACGATGAAGAAGAACAAGAAGGAATGCTTCCTGCATTAAAAGTAAATGAAAAGCTGGCAAATAATTATATTACTGCAACCGAAAGATATTCGAGACCTCCTGCACGTTATACAGAAGCTTCTTTGGTGAAAAAATTAGAAGAATTAGGAATCGGACGTCCATCTACATACGCACCAACTATTTCAACTATCATCAACAGAAATTATGTTGAGAAAGGAACTCTTGAAGGGCATGAGCGTAATTATACCCAACTGACTTTGCAAAACAGTAAAGTAGGAGAGAAGCAGCTAAAAGAAAATACAGGTTCTGATAAAGGAAAATTAGTACCAACAGATATCGGAACTATTGTTACAGATTTCCTTGTTAAGAATTTCGGAAACATACTTGATTATAATTTTACCGCAAAAGTAGAACAGGATTTTGATGAGATTGCCGAAGGAAATATTGACTGGGCAACTATGATGCAGGAGTTCTACAATAAATTCCATCCGAATGTAAAAGAAGTTGAAGCTAACGCAGAACGTGAAAGCGGAGAAAGAATTTTAGGAAAAGATGCAGACGGAAGACAGGTTTCTGTTCGTTTAGGAAAATTTGGGCCAATGGCTCAGATTGGAGAAGCCGATGATGAGGATAAAAAATTTGCCAGTTTGATGGCAGATCAGAACATTGGGAATATTACGCTTGAAGATGCATTAAATTTATTTTTGCTTCCTAAGAGTTTAGGCGATTATAAAGGAGAAGAAGTCGAAGTAAATAATGGCCGCTACGGTCCTTATGTACGTCACGGAAGTGTTTTTATTTCTTTGCCAAGAGGAGAAGATCCTTTGGGAGTGTCAAAAGAAAGAGCTCAGGAGTTAATTGACGAAAAAGAACTTGCAGATGCGCCAATTGCTGTTTATAAAGGAGAAGGTGTTCAAAAAGGTGTAGGACGTTTTGGTCCTTTTATTAAATGGAACGGTCTTTTTGTAAACGTAAGTAAAAAATACAATTTCGATAATTTATCTCAGGCAGATGTTGAAGAACTGATTGAAGATAAATTGCAGAAAAATATAGATAAAGTTCTTCACAATTGGGAGGAAGAAGGAATTGTTGTTGAAAAAGCACGTTGGGGACGTTCAGTGATTCTCAAAGGAAAAATTAAAATTGAACTTAGTAAGGATGTTGATGCAACAAAATTAACTTTAGACCAGGTTCAGGAAATGATTGCTGCAAAAGCTCCGGCGAAAAAGGCTCCAGCAAAAAAAGCGACAACGGCAAAAAAAGCAACAGCTAAGAAAGCTCCGGCAAAAAAAACAGCAGCTAAAAAGAAATAAAAATGGAATTTGATTTTCTAGAACCGATTAACAATGAAATTTTAAAATTCATTAGTTCTTTGTCTTCACAAGAATTGGGAAGCAAAGTAGCTTTTCATACTCATGATCAGTTTCCGGATATTGATAAAATTAATATTGCAATAGTTGGTGTTTTAGAAGATCGTAGAAATATTGATATTGTTAATGAAGTAAACCTGAACGCTGTCCGTAAAAAGATTTATGGTATGTTTCCTGGTAATTGGGATGCCTCAATTGCTGACTTGGGAGATATACTTGCGGGCGATTCTGTTGAGGATACTTATTTTGCATTAAAAAAGGTAACAGCTGCTTTAATCAAAAATAAAGTCATTCCGATAGTTCTGGGAGGTTCACAGGATTTGACTTATGCTTTGTATCGTGCCTACGACGATTTAGAACAAATGGTAAACATGGTTTCTGTAGATAACAAATTTGATTTTGGTAAAGAAAATGAAACAGTTTCAGCAAGTTCTTATCTTACTAAGATTATAATTGATGAGCCAAATAATCTTTTTAACTATTGTAATATAGGATATCAGACCTATTATAATTCTCAGGAAGAAATTGATTTAATTGAGAAATTGTTTTTTGATGCATACCGTTTAGGGGAAATTTCAAATAAAATTTCTTTGGCAGAACCGGTTTTTAGAGATGCTGATTTGGTTAGTATTGATTTGAATTCTGTAAAGTCTTCAGATTCAGGAAATAATATTTCTTTTGAACCAAATGGTTTTAACGGAAAAGAGATTTGTTCTCTGGCAAGATACGCGGGTATTAGTGATAAAGTTTCCTCTTTTGGAATTTTTAACCATAATAGTACGGCTCAGGAATCGGTAATAATTGCACAGATAGTGTGGTATTTTATAGAAGGGTATCATTACCGTTCAAAAGAATATCCTTTTGGAAGCAGAACAAATTATCTCAAGTATATTGTTCCGCTTGAAGATGAAGAATTGATCTTTTATAAAAGTGACAAAACAGAACGTTGGTGGATAGAAATTCCTTACGAATCTAACGGTCATAATAAATTGAAAAGAAATACGTTATTACCATGTTCTTATGACGAATATTTGCTCGCTTGCAATCAGGAATTGCCAGAAAGATGGTGGAAGGCACAGCGAAAAAATGCTTTATAGAAGAAAATTTTAACGTAAATTCTAAAATTTTAGAATTATTAGAAAAAAGTTAAAAAACATTAGTAAGAAAAAAGTTATATAGTATAAAATTTAACGTTTTACGTCGATTTTTTGAGTTAGTTTATCGACTAAATATTTTTTTTTTATTTTATTTAACATTATTTTTGAACGGTGAAATAAATTTCGTGAGTAGTGTTGTTTTTTTAATAAATAATAAATACGTTTACGGACTTATAATAATGAATAGATAATCCCAAATTTATATGAAGAAGTTTATTGCATTTGCAGCAATGTTAACCCTAGTTATTGGCTGTGGAAAATCAGGTGATAAAGGAGAGTTAGTTGGTGTTACAGGAGGAAAATGGCATCCTGAAAAACCTTATGGAATGACATTGGTTCCAGGTGGGTCTTTTATTATGGGTAAATCAGATGATGATTTGGCTGACGTAGAAGATGCTCCAACTAAAACCGTGACAGTTCGTTCATTTTATATGGATGAAACTGAAATTACTAACAGCGAGTATCGTCAATTTGTAGAGTGGGTAAAAGATTCTACAATGAGAGTTCGTCTGGCTATTTTAGCTGATGAAACCGGGCAAAAAGGTACCGGAGATGCAAAAGGAAAAAAAGCTGGTAGCATCGCTGATTATGCATTTAATGATTCTGAGCCTGATAAAATGACGGCATATGATAAATATATGTATGATAACTACTATAGTGTAGGAACAAAAGATGATCCGTATGCTGGTAGAAAATTAAACAAAAAAGTAAAGTTAATTAAAGATACAAAAGCTTATCCAGATGAGTATTATGCTGAGGTAATGGATTCTATGTATTTACCAATCGAAGAATCATATAATGGTTTAAGAACGGTTGACGTAAATAAATTGAAATTCCGCTACTCTTGGATGGATATTCAGGCTGCTGCAAAAGCAAAAGTGGGTAAGAGAAAAGACTTTGTAAAAACAGAGCAGGTAAGCGTTTATCCAGATACAACAGTTTGGATTAAGGATTTTGCTTACTCATATAATGAGCCAATGCATAATGACTATTTCTGGCACAAAGCGTATGGTGATTACCCTGTAGTAGGTGTAACCTGGAAACAGGCAAAAGCATTCTGTGCATGGAGAACATTGAATAAAAACAGCTATATTAAATCTAAGAAAAAAGGACGTGATTTAGTAAACGCATTCAGATTGCCTACAGAGGCAGAATGGGAGTATGCTGCAAGAGGAGGTCTGGAATCAGCAACTTACCCTTGGGGAGGTCCTTATACTAAAAGTGACAGAGGTTGTTTCTTAGCAAACTTTAAACCAAGCAGAGGAGATTATGCTGCTGATGAAGCTTTATATACTGTTGAAGCAAAATCTTACGAAGTAAATGGATACGGATTGTATAATATGGCAGGAAACGTTTCGGAGTGGACTGATTCAGCATATAATCCAAATGCATATGAGTATGTTTCTACAATGAATCCAAACGTAATTGATGGAAACAACCAAAGAAAAGTGGTTCGTGGCGGATCTTGGAAAGACGTTGCTTATTTCTTACAAGTAAGTACTCGTGACCACGAATATGCAGATTCAGCAAGAAGTTACATAGGTTTCAGAACTGTACAAGATTACATGGGAACTCAAGTTACCGGAAACAAAAAGAAATAATTAAATATTCAATAACCAAATCAAATCTATTTCAAATTAAAACCTAAAAAAAAAGTTATTATGGCATTATTAAGTAAAAAAGCAATGAATTTCGCTTATGGTATGGGAGCGGCAGTAGTAATCGTTGGAGCATTATTCAAAATTACTCACTTTGAGATTGGACCATTAACTGGTACAGTGATGCTTTCTGTAGGATTGTTAACTGAGGCATTAATCTTTGCTCTTTCTGCTTTCGAACCTGTGGATGAAGAATTAGACTGGACACTTGTGTACCCAGAATTGGCTAACGGTCAAGCTAGACCAAAAGCTGATAAAGCTGAATCAACTGATGCTCAAGGATTATTATCTCAAAAGTTAGACGTTATGTTGAAAGAAGCTAAAATTGACGGTGAATTAATGTCAAGCTTAGGAAACAGTATTAAAAATTTCGAATCAGCTGCTAAAGGAATTGCTCCTACTGTAGATTCTATCGCTTCTACTAAAAAATACAGCGAAGAATTATCAATGGCTGCTGCTCAAATGGAATCATTAAACAGCTTATACAAAGTTCAGTTAGAAAGCGCTGCAAGAAACGCTGATGCTAACAAGGAAATCGCTGAAAATGCTTCAAAATTAAAAGAACAAATGCAATCTATGACTGCAAACATTGCTTCATTAAACAATGTTTATGGCGGTATGCTTTCTGCAATGAGTAACAAAGGATAATTAGTTTTTAACTATTATATTAAATTTATTAATAAGAACTAATTAGAAAAAAATGGCAGGAGGAAAATTAACCCCTAGACAGAAGATGATTAACCTGATGTATCTGGTTTTCATCGCAATGTTGGCAATGAACGTATCAAAAGAAGTTATTTCTGCTTTTGGTCTGATGAATGAAAAATTTGAAGATGCTAATGCTTCTTCAGTTGCAACAAACACTTCATTATTGACATCTTTGGATCAAAAAGCTGCTGAAGCAAAAGGAGAATTTGCTATTGCTGCAGTAACTGCTCATAAAGTTGAAGCAATTTCAAAAGAATTTTATGACTATATCGGAACTTTAAAAGCTCAATCTATCAAAGGATTTGAAGTTGAAAAAGAAACAGGTAAGTTGCCATACGAAGCTATGGACAGAGGAGATAATATCGACGATTGGTTTACTGGAGACGGTTATACTAAAAAAGGTAATGATATTATTGCTAAAATTCAAAAGTACAAAGCAGATATGAAAGCTGCTTTAGGAACAGATAAAAAATATGCTCCAATTATCGCAGAAATTGAAAAGAAATTTGATGTTTCGGATGTAAAAAACAAAGAAGGTGTAAAACAAAAATACTTAGACTACCACTTTAAAGGTTTTCCTGCAATTGCTTCGGCTGCAAAACTTTCAACTTGGCAAAACGACGTTAAAAAAGCAGAAACTGATGTTTATAACAGTGCTTTAGGAAAAGCTGCAGTAGCCGCTGCTTCTTATAGCAACTACCAGGCAATTGTTGTTTTAGATAAAAACGCTTATTTCCAAGGAGAAAAAGTTACAGGTAAAGTTGTTTTAGGTCGTTATGACGAAAACACAAAACCAACTTCATTCCAAGGTCCTGGACAAATTGTAAACGGACAAGCTGTTATCTCTTTAACTGCAGGTGGTGTTGGTGAGCAGGATATCAATGGACAATTTACATTCTTAGAAGATGGAAAAAACATTCCGTTGAAATTTGCTGGTAAATATGTTGTTGTACCTAGACCAAACTCAGCTACAATTTCTGCTGATAAAATGAATGTTGTTTATAGAGGTGTTGTTAACCCTATTTCTGTTTCTTTTGCTGGTGTAGATGCTAACAAAATTGTTGCAAGTGCTCCGGGATTAGCTTCAGCTGGTAAACCAGGTAAATATAACATGAGCCCGGGTCAGGGAACTGAAACTACGATTTCTGTTACTGGAACATTACCAAACGGAGATAAAGTTACAGATAAGAAAACATTTAGAATTAAAGGTATTCCTGGGCCAACAGGAACAATCAGAGGTGAAATGGGTGTTGTTAAAGGACCTAAATCTAACTTAGAGATTGCTACTATTGGTGCTAAATTACTTGATTTCGATTTTGAAGTTGGTTTAGATGTTGTTGGATTTAACCTAAAAGTTACTGGACAGCCTACTGTGGTTGTTAGTGGTAACAGATTAAATGCACAATGTAAACAAATTCTTTCTAGAGCAGGTAAAGGAGATCAGGTTACTATTTCTGAAATTAAAACTAAACTTGTTGGAGCTGGTAGCTATTTATTACCAAGAACTGCTCCGGTAATTTACGAAATACAATAATAAGTAGGTAAAACTACGCTCAATATCTTATAATGATACCACGATGAAAGTAAGAAATTTTTTAATAGCTATTGTTTCGATCGCCGGAGGTTTTGCTTCTAATGCGCAATCAAATTTGCTAAATGCAAAAACACCAGCTCAGATAGGACTTAAGACTCCTGCACAGCTTATCTCAGACAACGATAAACCTTTGGCTTATGGTTATGTTGATGATAGAGATGTATTGATGGGGAAAACTACTTGGGAAATCATCGATTTAAATGAAAAAATCAACTTTCCATTGTACTTTCCAGTAGACACAGCTAATATTGGTCCTGATAGACGTTCACTTTATGATGCCTTGACGAAAGCTATGAAAAATGGCAAAATAACTGAAGTTTATTCTGATAGTTATTTCAATACCAAAAAATCTCTGAAAGACATTCAAGGATCATTATCACGTGTCGATACAACTGATGCAGGTAGAGAGTTAATTAACCAATACCCGGATGACTACAAAACACACGTTGTGAAGAAAAAAGTAGTTACTGGTACTGGTAAGAAAAAAGTAGTAACGTATGTTGACGAAACTGTTGCTGCTACAAGAACTGTTCCTGCTGAATATATCTTGAAACAAGATCTTACATCTGCTGATGTTACACAGTATAAAATAAAAGGATACTGGTATTTTGACAAACGTCAAAGTGAATTAAAATATCGTTTACTTGGACTTTGTCCGGTTACTCCTGATGTTTATACTATGAACAGTGATGAAAAGGATTATATTGAGTTATTCTGGATTTTCTATCCAAATGCCAGAGAAGCTTTGCATGAAGCAAAAGCCTTTAATGACAGTAACTCAGCACTTCCAATTTCATTTGATCAGATTTTAAACTCAAGACGTTTTAATGCTGTTATCTACAAAGAAGAAAACTTGTACGGAGATCGTGAGATCAAAGAATACATGAAAGATAATGCACAAAATCAATTGTTAGAGTCTGAAAGAGTAAAAGAGAAGATTCGTAACTTTGAGCAAGATATGTGGAACTACTAAGTTCTTAAATTACATATAACAAGAGCCCTTACTACATTGTAGTAAGGGCTCTTTTATTTTGGTGATATCTTAAATTTTTTTTGTTCCTATATGTTTTAAAAAAAATGTAGGAAAAATACAATAGAATTAAATATTTTGCGTTAACTTTATTGTAAAAAAGTATTATGATGAAAGTGAATTTTTTTTTAATTATTATTTTGTTTATCGCTTGTAGTTTTTCTTCAAATGCCCAATCTAATTTGCTTAATGCAAAGACAGCAGAACAAATTGGGAAAAAGAATGCTGCACAGCTGATTTCAGACAATGATAAGCCTTTGGCTTACGGTTATGTAGATGATAGAGATATCTTAATGGGTAAAACTACCTGGGAGATTATTGATTTGAATGAAAAAATAAATTTCCCGATGTATTATCCGGTTGATACTGCTAACATTGGTTCTGACAGGCGCTCTCTGTATGATGTTTTGACAAAGGCGATCAAACAGGGAAAAATAACTGAAGTTTATTCTGATAGTTATTTCAATACTAAAAAATCTATAAAAGATATTGAGGGTTCGTTGACACGTGTTGATACAACTGATGCAGGAAGAGAATTAATCAATCAATATCCTGATGATTATAAGACGAGGGTAGTTAAAAAGAAAGTGGTAACAGGAACTGGGAAAAAGAAAGTGGTTTCATATGTAGATCAGACAATTGGGCCAACCAGATCTGTTCCGGCTGAATATATTTTGAGACAAGATCTTACTGCAGCTGATGTTACCCAGTATAAAATTAAGGGATACTGGTATTTTGACAAACGTCAGAGTGAGTTGAAATATCGTTTACTGGGAATTTGTCCTGTAACTCCCGATGTTTATACAATGAACAGTGACGAAAAGGATTATATTGAGTTGTTCTGGGTTTTTTATCCAAATGCCAGAGAGGCTTTGCATGAAGCGAAAGCCTTTAATGATACAAATTCGGCTATGCCAATTTCGTTTGATCAGATTTTGAATTCCAGACGTTTTAATGCCATAATTTATAAGGAAGAGAATATGTATGGAGATCGTGAAATTAAAGATTACATGAAAGATAATGCACAAAATCAATTACTGGAATCTGAAAGAGTAAAAGAGAAGATTCGTAATTTTGAAGAAAATATGTGGAACTACTAAGTCACTAATTAACTTATAAGAAAAACTCTTACTACCTTTGCTAGTAAGAGTTTTTTATTTTTACCTTTTTATAAATGATTGATTATTTAATTGTCGGGTGTGGATTGGCAGGAATTTCATTTTCAGAAATTGCCCTTAAAAACAATAAATCTATTTTGGTAATAGATGATAATTCTCAGGTTTCTTCCAGAGTTGCGGGAGGTTTGTATAATCCCGTGATTTTAAAACGCTTCAGCGAAGTTTGGAAGGCTGAGGAGCAATTAAATCTAATGGAAGATTTCTACAACAAAATTGAGCTTAAACTGAAAATTAAAGCCAATTTTAAATTGCCAATTTTACGAAAATTTTTTTCTATCGAAGAACAAAATAATTGGTTTGCAGCTTCTGATAAGCCGCTTTTGGCTCCATTTCTTTCTACCAGACTAATTTTTAATAAATTTTCCGGGATAGATTCTCCTTACGATTATGGGGAAGTTTTGCATACAGGATATGTTGATACCGCTCTTTTATTAGATAAATACCACGAATATTTAATTGAAAATAATTATCTTCTTAAAGAATCGTTTGATTATTCTAAGCTAATTATTAATGATGATTCTTTAGAATACAAAAACTATAAAGCAAAAAATATAATCTTTGCCGAAGGTTTCGGCCTGCATGCTAATCCATTTTTCCAGGATCTTCCGCTTGACGGTACTAAAGGAGAATTATTTGTTATAAAAGCGCCAGAACTAAATTTGGATGTCATTGTGAATACCAGCGTTTTTATTCTTCCGATGGGAAATGGTTTTTTTAAAGTAGGAGCGACATACAACTGGAAAGATAAAACGGATTTGCCAACCGAAGAGGGTAAAAAAGAATTAGTTGAAAGGATTAAGGAAATAATTAATTGCGATTTTGAAATTGTTTCTCATTTTGGAGGTGTGAGGCCTACTGTGCGTGACCGCAGACCCATAATCGGTACTCATAACAAATATACATCATTGCATATATTGAATGGCTTAGGAACCCGTGGTGTTATGCTGGGGCCTGCAATGGCAAAAGATCTGTTTTATTATATTGAAAACAAAACGGCATTAGATCCTGTTATTGATATTGAAAGATTTTATAAAAAAAAGAAATAGCAACTATTACATCTTTACTTTCGGATCATATTTTGGATCGTACGAAATAAACATATTGATATAAATGTTTCTCGAAAGGCGCAGTACAAACGGAAATAACAGAACTAATGTTATTATAATACTTAGAAAAGATTGTTCTATTGTTGTTCCAAAAAAGACAAAAGAAACTATAAATGCTGCAATGCCTACCGCAACATTTAACCCGTAACTTACATACATTGCTCCGTAAAAGAAAGACGGCTCAATTTGATATTTTAGCCCACAGTGTCCACAATGATCATTCATCTTTAAAACTTTATTCAAATGAAGGGGATTCTGATCGGAATACATACTTTCATTTTGGCATCTCGGACAGCTTCCTGTAAAAATGCTTTTTATTTTAGATCCTTTGTTGAACATCTTAATATTGACTGTGTTATAAATTAAAAAAAAGGTGATTTAAAATCAGTTAAATCGTACGGAATTGTGTTAGAAACAAGTTGTAAAGATAGTGATAAACTTTGTTTTTATGAAGCTATACCGTCTTTTTGATAGGTGCCCGGTCAGTTTCTTTATTGATTTGATTTAAGTCTTCATTTAATTTTTTTGCTATTAAGCAAAAGTGAAATTTAAAGTTAGAAGTATGGTGTTTTTATGCTAAATAATATATTTTTTATAACCTGTAAGATTATTATAAAAGCTATTATTATTGAGGGTTAAAACTTCAATTAAATGTTATATTTTTGCACTTTCAAAACGTATATTAAAAATCGACATCATTTGCAGTTGATTATACGTTAAATTAATAAATCACAATGGTTTACTGAACCATTACATCTTAGCAATAGTCAATATATTATGCTTAACATACACAATCTGTCGGTTTCATTTGGAGGAACATATTTATTTGAAGAAGTTACTTTTCGTTTAGGAGCAGGAGACCGCGTTGGTCTTGTGGGAAAAAATGGTGCAGGTAAATCGACGATGCTTAAAATGCTGGCAAGAGATTTTGCTCCTGATTCTGGAGTTATTTCTCAGGAAAAGGATATTCGGATGGGGTTTTTGCGTCAGGATATAGATTTTGAGCAAGGAAGAACCGTATTAGAAGAAGCATATGAGGCTTTTACGGACATTAAAGTTGTAGAGAAAAAACTTGAAGAAATAAATCATTTATTGGTCACCAGAACCGATTATGAAAGTGAGGAATATGGCCAGATTATAGAAGATTTGTCTGATTATACACATCGTTTTGAACTTCTTGGAGGTTATAATTATGTGGGAAATACAGAAAAAATTCTTTTAGGTTTAGGTTTTAAAAGAGAAGTATTTAATAACCAAACCGAAACATTCTCAGGAGGTTGGAGAATGCGTATAGAGTTGGCTAAACTTTTGTTGCAATCAAATGATGTATTGCTTCTGGATGAGCCTACTAATCACTTAGATATCGAAAGTATTATTTGGCTGGAAAGTTTTCTTCGTAATTATCCAGGCGTTGTCGTAATTGTTTCTCATGATAAAATGTTTTTGGATAACGTGACTAATCGTACTATCGAGATTTCATTAGGAAAAGCATACGATTTCAACAAGCCTTATTCTCAGTACCTGGAATTGCGTCATGAAATTCGCGAAAAACAATTGGCAACTCAAAAAAATCAAGCCAAGAAAATTGAAGAAACAGAAAAGTTAATTGAGAAATTCCGTGCAAAAGCTTCTAAAGCTTCAATGGCGCAATCGTTGATTAAAAAATTAGATAAAGTAGAACGAATTGAAGTTGATGAAGATGACAATTCTGTTATGAATATTTCATTTCCAGTATCAAAAGAGCCTGGAAAAGTAGTAATCGAAGCAGAAAATGTTACCAAATCTTATGGCGACAAAACGATTCTGAAAGATATAAGCCTGCTTGTAGAAAGAGGCAGTAAAATAGCTTTTGTTGGTCAAAACGGACAAGGGAAATCAACTTTTATCAAAGCACTAGTAAACGAGTTTGAATATCAGGGAACTATTAAATTGGGACATAATGTACAATTAGGATATTTTGCCCAAAACCAGGCAGAATACTTAGACGGAGAAATCACATTGCTGCAAACTATGGAAGATGCTGCAACAGATACTAACCGTTCTAAAGTTCGTGATATGTTGGGTTCATTTTTATTTCGCGGAGACGATGTAGAGAAAAAGGTAAAAGTACTGTCGGGAGGTGAACGTAACCGTTTGGCACTTTGCAAACTTTTATTGCAGCCAATAAATGTATTGCTGATGGATGAGCCTACGAACCACTTAGATATTAAATCTAAAAACGTTCTAAAAGCGGCACTTCAAAAATTTGGCGGAACCTTATTATTAGTTTCTCACGACAGGGATTTTCTTCAGGGAATGTCCAATATCGTTTATGAATTCAAAGACCAAAAGATCAAAGAATATTTGGGTGATATCAATTATTTCTTAGAACAGCGTAATCTGGAAAATATGCGTGAAGTTGAGAAAAAAGATGTTGCAAAAGTGGCAGCTCCAAAGGAAAGCAATAAAACATCATACGAGGATCAGAAAAAAGGCAAAGCACTTCAAAACAGATTAAGTAAAGTTGAAAGTCAGATCAAACAATTAGAAAAAGATATTCAGCATGATGATAAAATGCTGGCTTCAAATTATGATAAACATATCGAGGATGCATCATTTTTTACTGCTTACAACAAAAAGAAAGCAGATTTAGATCAATTGCTTCTGGATTGGGAAATTGTTCAGGAGGAAATAGATAATTTTAACGCATAATTTTATTTATAAACGCAGATTTCAATCACAGTTGGAATCTGCGTTTTTTTTTGCATTTTGCTTTTATATTTACTTAATGATTCCAATAGATTTTGAATGCATAATTGCCTTACTGCTTTCTTTAAAATAGCAGACAGAAACATCTAAATCTTCTAAATTTTTCAAAACGGCTTTTGTCTTTTCTTTTTGATGTTTGCCAGTTTGCCTAATGTATACAGCCTTGACTGTTACAGGAAATATTTTGCAGATTTGCTCGTATAAAAAAGGATCGTGTTGCGAGTCATCTCCCAAAAGAACATATTTTAAATTTGGATAAAATTCTAAAACATGTTTTATCTTGTCAAATTTGTGATTGTGATTTCCTCTGCCGCTTATAAAAAAATCCGTAACCCCTCTTTTAATATCCTTTAATAAAATTACGGCTCTTGGTAACTGATGAATTTTAGTAAATTTTACAATAAAATTGTAGAGATTCCATTCGCTGCTTGATACATAAAAGAAAGCATTTTGTTCGTCCTTATTATTTCTTCCTGCTGAACTTAATGCTTGATAATGAGGAACAACTCCTTCGAAAACTTTACGGTCATTCACATTTTTAAACAGAAGAATGTATATTTTTTTAAATACATTTCGGGTATGTGAAATAAGGAAAGTATCATCGATATCTGATATTATTCCCAGGTTTCCCTCGTGTGGCCTTATAAAACTTCCTTTGGCGGTAATTATTTCTGATTTGTGTTTTATGCTTACTTCGTATTCCATCCATCCAAAATCAAATTCTTTTTCAATAGGAATACAAAATTTAAAATAACCGTCGTCTAACGTTTTAGAATGAATTTCGTGATTACCGAATTTTAGGTAAACATCATAATTTTTTATAGTTTTTATTCTAAACTGATTGATTATTGAAGTTGCATTTTTAAAGTTTTTCTTCTGATAATCATAATCATACAATCTTTTAAAGACATGCCCCATCACGATTAATTCCTGTTCATTAGCATAACCCCGATATAATTGTAGAATTGGTTTCATTAATTGTGTACTTTTATATATGTAAATTAATTATTTTAATCGGTTTTAAAAATTAAATTTTGAAAAATAACATCATTTTTGTTGTAAATCCAATTTCTGGGGATTTAGACAAATCAGACTTAATAGACGCAGTATACGAGTTTTCTATCACTAATAATTTTAATATAAAGGTTTATGAGACCACAGGAAAGCAGGATATTAAAGCCCTGCGCTTATTATATGAAGAACACAAACCGCAGAGAATTGTTGTTGCGGGAGGAGACGGAACTATAAAAATGGTTGCAGAAGCCATGGAACAGCACGATGTAATAATTGGTATTTTGCCTGCCGGTTCTGCCAATGGTTTATCTGTCGATTTAAATTTACCAAATACGATCGAAGAAAATCTTAAAATTGCCTTTTTGAATCATTACATTGAAATGGATATGATTTGTATTAATGGTAAAAAAAGTATTCACTTAAGTGATATTGGACTTAATGCAGATTTGGTCAAGAACTATGAGGAAAGCAATTTGAGAGGCTTTTGGGGTTATGCGTTACAGGCATATACAACTCTTACAGAATACAACGAGCCTTTTGTGGCAACAATTACAACAAATAAAGAAACAAGTATACATCCTGCACGAATGATTGTAATTGCCAATTCCCAGAAATACGGAACAGGCGTTACCATTAATCCGAATGGTGTTGTAAATGACGGGAAATTTGAATTGGTTATCTTAAAAAGTCTTGATTTGTTATTGCTCGGAAAAATTATAACAGGTAATATGCCAATTGATTCTGATGATATTGTAATTATATCAACCGATAAAGCTACCATTACAACAGATTATCCGGTTAATTTTCAGATTGATGGTGAGTATTGTGGCGCGCAGACATCTCTTGAAATTCATATTTTGCACAAACAAATGAAATTAGCAATTCCTTAAGTGGCTGGGAGGATATTATTTAAAAGGATTTCGTTCTTTCCAGTCGGTTTTTGGCTCCAGATAATCGAATAGTCTGCCTATGTTTTTGTTAATTAATGCATTGCTGTGGGTAATGAGACCATACATTTTTACTGGTTTTGCCCCAACAGAACTTTTTATTTCGAGAGCAGTTCTCGCAAAAACAATCTCTTTAAAACCCTGATTGATAGAATATGCAATCATGTCATAAAGCATGTTCAGGTATAACATTTTATCACGTTGAATGCTTTCGTCATATCCTAAAAAATAGGTATCCATTACAGATCCGTTTTTTATTAAAGTATTAAAGCCAATTAATTTTTCATCCAAAAAATAACCATAGAAAAGGAAATCTTCTTTCATAATTTCCTTAAAAACGCGAAAGTGATTTTTGGCCAGAAAAAAAGTATTGAAAGGAGCATTTTTTGCCACATGAAAGTATAAATCATATATAACATCTTCATGTTTAATGATGTCATCTAAAGACATTTTCTGTTTTTCAATTCCTTCACATTTTTTGCGTGCACGTTTGTATTGGTCACGGTATTTTTTAGAAAGGGCCTCAATATAGTCCTGTTCTGTTTTCCAGTCAGAATTGATGTCGAAAATCATGTTAGGCTGTGTCGAAAACGTAAAATTGTTTTTGAATTCTGCTTTTAAGGGCTCAATTTCCTTTTCGGTAAAATCTTTTATGCTGGTAATGTGAACTTTGCGCCCTTTTGATTTAAAATCTTTTTTTAACTCATTGATCGCTTTATGAAGTGCTTTGATCACTTTTGCTTCGTTTACTTCCTTTGAAAATGAAAATGCATTTTGACCAGTAAGCATATTGTTACCTACAAACAAAACATGTGAGGCAAAATTCTTGAAAGCAAAATTACGCACAGATGTCTTTAGACATTGGTCGCGTTCGCCAAAAGATTCCAGCTTTTCGGCAAAAATAAATTGTGTCAAAGCAATACCAGCAAGCTTTTCATTTTTAAAAATTCCAATAAAATGGCAAGACATGTTTACAGGAGAAGATTCTTCCAGCACTTCAAGGTATTCCCGGGTCAAAAAAATATTTTGAGTAGTAAGCGAGTTCCATTCTACTGGTAGCGAAGACGCGCTATTGTATATTTGAAAAGAATAAGTTGTATTCAATAGTGAAAGCTAATTTTTTCAAAATTAGATAATATTTATAATAACCAATTCGGTTTAAGTTATTATTAAGAAAAACCCGTTTGATTTTGATTGTCAAACGGGTTCCTTATAAGTTTAGATTAAGCGAAAGCGCAGACAATTCCGCCCATTAAGGTCAGAATAACTGTCCAGAATCCGGCATGGATCAAGATGTACTTCCATGATTTTCTTTCGAATAAGCCATTAATCCCGACTATTGGCAAGGCAAAAAACAAACCTGATATAAAGCCATGTAGAGCTCCGTGTTTAAAAGTACGGTAAGCTGTTCCGTAATCAGCCATAAAAGCTGCAAATGACGGTTTTGCTGCATCTAGTAATGGTGGTCCGCCAACCATTCCGACAGCTCCTGACTGATGAATAGTTAGCGACATGAGAGTCATTGTAATCATCAGAGAGAAAATATAGGTAAGTCCAAATATTTTCAGCATGTTTCCGGTCTTCAATTGTTCCTGAGTAAAATTGTTTTCTCTCATCCAGATTGTTCCGAAAACTTTTGGATTATACCAAATAAATCCAACCACTAGTGTTACAAGAGCAGCAAGCAGAAGTGCAATAAAGTTAATTTCCATAATATAAAGGTTTAATTGTTAGTTGATCAAATTTACTAAAAAAGATCATCATTTTGTAAAGTAGTAAAAAGAATGTTAAAAAATTACTTATTAACACTTTGTCGACATTTCAGGCTTTGTGTGTTTAAAATGCATAATTTTATTCCCGAAAACAAAACCCCAAATCTGTTATGAAAAGTTTTATCACTCTTTTTTTAGCACTTGTTTTTTCTCTTAATATTTTTGCAGATACTGTTTTAGACAAAGAAAAGGATGCCCTTATTAAATTGTACCATGCTACTAATGGAGCGCAATGGAAAATAAAGTGGGACTTATTATCTTCAGTATCATCATGGTATGGAGTACAAGCTAAAGACGGAAAAGTAGTTGGATTACATTTATCCAACAATAATTTGACGGGACAATTGCCCGCAGAATTTTTTGATCTGGTAAATCTTGTCGTTATAGATTTGCATGATAATAATCTGAAAGGACAAATTCCTGTTGCGATCCAAAATCTAAAAGAGCTGGAAGCTTTGGATGTTTCATCAAATGAGTTGTCAGGAACACTGCCGGCTTCTATTTGTGAACTAAAAAAACTGAAAAATTTAGCCCTTTTTACGAACAAAATTTCGGGAGAGTTACCATTAGAAATTGGTAAACTAGAAAAATTAGAAATTCTCTCGTTGTTTAATAATGAAATTGAAGGTCAGTTACCAAGTTCATTATATAAAATTCAGACACTAAAAATTTTGCTTCTGAATAACAATAAATTGACCGGAAACCTGAGCAGGGAGGTTATCAATTTTGCTGCTTTGGAAAACCTGAGTTTGTTTGATAATAGTTTTGACGGAGAAATCCCGAGAGAGCTTGAAAAATTACATAATTTATCAGAAATGAACCCTTCTTATAATAAATTTAAAGGTACAGTTTCTAAAAACCTCGTGTTGCTGGATTCCCTGAATATGATTATGTTTGATGAAAATGAAAATCCTGTTTTATTAGAAATTAATACTGAAAAAGAAACTACAATTGTAACCCAAAATTAATCGTGCTTATGAATGAATTTTACTCTCGTTAACAAGTTGATTAAATATATTTAGTTAATTGTTGAAAACCGTAATTTATTACGGTTTTTTTTTGTCCTGAAATCTGAACAAGAAAAAATAGTATTAATTTTGAAAGCAAAATTTAAATTATCACTTTTTTTCATAACTTTAGTTCATTCAAGTTCTAAGACAAATTTTAATATAACCTTTTAATCATAAAATTATGGTAGTACAGTATAAAGGACAACAATACGGAAAGTCAACAACGTTTACGATAAGAATTATCGGAAACAATCTTTCTAAAAGCAGTTCTAATTATCAAATCGATTTATTAGTTGGAGATAAACAACTCCCAACTTTTACAACATCAATTCACCAGAGTCTTTCTAATTGTCTAAAAGAAATTTACTTATTTAGAAAACATAATGGTATTACTTTCGATGCTTCTTCAGAAAAAGTTGAGCCAAAATTGGTGCCTTATGATCAGGTGTTGTATAATTATAATAAGTATGCTTTGTTTATGGCTTAAGTAAATAAAGTGTATTGGAATATAATAAAAAGCTTCAGAGAAATCTGGGGCTTTTTTTATTTAGTAGTGTTTTTGCATTTATGAAAATATAAAGCCTTCAGATTTCTATGAAAGCTTTTATCTTTCATATTGGATGTTTTATTTAGAAAGAAAAAGCTACCTCTTTTATGATTTTTTAATTAATCTTAAAAAAGTATGAGGCTTCTTATATATCATCAATCTTATAATCATCCAAATATTCTTTCTTTATCATTCCATTAACGCGTTCTGCTATTGCATTTTCTAAACGATCTCCATTTCTGTCATAATGCCAATATTATTGGTTTCTAATAACTTTACATATTCACTACTGCAGTATTGTGAACCTCTATCGGAATGATGTATTAATTGCAATTTATTTTCTTCCGAAAAATTAGATATTGCCATTTGTAAAGCCTGAATTGTTTCTGAGGTTTGTAAATTATCGCCTAAATGATACCCAACATCTTTCTGGGTAAGCATCAGTAACAAAATTTATGTATGCAAAACTATCTTTAATACTCTGTCTCGTCCTGAAAAAAGTTTACATTTTTAAACTTAACACTAAAATTTAACATTTTAAATTAATCCTATTTAAGGACAGTATCATAAACAAAAAAGCTCCAGATTCTCTGAAGCTTTTGTTGTAGTAGCGGGAACAGGACTCGAACCTGTGACCTTCGGGTTATGAGCCCGACGAGCTGCCTACTGCTCTATCCCGCGATGTTTCGGGTGCAAAGATACGCAGTAAATACAGTTTTGCAAAGAAATAACGGGTTTTTTTATTTATTTAATTTTAAAAACCTAATATATTGGTTATTAGCTGGTAATTGTTTTTTATTGCTTTCTTTTAGAGTTTATAATCCAATAATTCCTGATAAGGATCGTTTTTTAAACCCAGTAAAAGGCCAAAAGCAGGCTCAGTTTTATGACCGTTTTGCTTTAGCTTAATTATTTCCTGTCTGAATTTTTCACCTTTTGATTGTAAAATTTTGTATTCTATTATCATGTGCTTGTAAGCATTCTGATTATAAACCGGAATATTTTGTCCGAAGATTTCGATTTCAAAACCGTCTGTTATAAAGTTTGCAATAACGGATTCTTGTTCGTTAATTTTAGTTTCACGAATGGTAAAACCATTTTCTTTTCCAAAAACAGCAGTTAATTTTTCCTTAAAATCAGTTTTGTTTTCCCAGTAACAAATAATATCGAGATCACTATTTTCAATATCAATGTTTATCGGAATTGTGCCCGCCAAAACAGGATCAAATTCAGCAAGATTAAAAAAAATCTTATTCTGAATCAGAACTTCATAAGCACGAATCTGTCTTGGATTTCCTGTTTTTAAATATTCAATGGTGCTAAAGTCAATCATTTGTATTATTTACTGTAATCTTTCGTTTCCTTGATTTCCTGTTCTATTCTTTTATTGATATTGATTTTAGCATCGGTAAACAAAAAAATAGTGGTTTTGTATTCCCGGGCATATTTATTGGTTATTTCGCCGGCAATCAAAGAAGATTTAAAATACGGACTGGTTTCTTTAAACTCATTACTATTTTCGTCATATTCCTTAACCCGGATCAGATTTTTGTATTGTACGTTCAGATTAAACCAATTTACATAATCAGCATTAAAAGAAACTGCTTTTATTCCTTTCTTAGTATAATAATTAATGGCTCCGGCTTGTCCGTAATTGTCGCATAAAACAAGTGTTTTTTCAGGATTTGGCAAAGCAGCATATACAGAATCTGTTTTACATGCAAGTTCTTTCCATCCCAGCATATCGGCAAAATCTTGTGGCAGCGCATGGTCTTTTCCGTCTTCCCAGCGAAGCATGCCCAGGTTTTTATACTTTTCTGCATGTTGCATGATATATTCCGGGCTTTTATTAGGAAACACCAAATTGTACATCGGAATAAACAATAATAGTGGAATGATAATAAATACAGGTTGCAAATAACGTTTCCATCCCGACTTAAGTATATCGGAAAGAAACACAGCGCCAAATGCAATGTAAACAGGATACAACCCAATGGCGTAATATGCTTTTGCCTTGAAATATAAAAATACGATAAGCGTAAAAACAAGTGCTGCAAAGAAAAATCTATATTTAAGGAAAGGTTTATAAAACAATAAAGCGTATAAGGCAGCAATAATAACTAAAAGGGAACCTATAAAAAACAATATCTGTTCTTTTAAAAAACCCAGCCTATCAACATTGACCAATTGCGTTTCGGCCAGTTCTTTCATATGATGCACAATTGGGAAATGATTGTTGTATTGCCATAACAGGTTTGGCAGAATTAATAGTAGTCCAAAAATCAAGGCAAAATAGAGTTTTTTCTCGATCAGAATTTTTCGTTGAACAGACAATAATAGGGCAGGCAAGAGGCCGATGAGCAAAAAAAGGATATTATATTTATTGAGGAACCCAAACGCAAACACAATTGCTCCGATATAAAACCATTTTGTATTTTCTGAAGTGACATATAAAATGACAACATAATAAAAAGCAGTCCAGCACAAAACATCTAAAGAATTGGGCTGATACAGCATATTAATCCGTAATAAGGAAGAAAATACAATACAGGTAGCGCCTAAAACAAGGGCGTACAAATTCCCTTTTAGAACTTCAATAGTTTTCCAGACAATTATAAGTGTCAAAACTCCAAAAAGAGCAGGAAAGAACTTCACCCAAAAAACAGAGTTTCCCAGTAAAAAAATGATATAGGAAATCCAGGATGTTACGGGAGGAACTGACAAATAGCCCCATGCCAAATGATGTGCCTGATCGAGATGGAGATATTCATCACGATGCAAATCATATTCTGGGCTTAACAGAACGTATTGTAAAACAAATTTTAAAATTATAAATCCAATTAAAATTATAGTTTTCTTGGTCATGGAAGTGGTTTTTGTTTTGGATTTTTTTTTGGTTGAAATAGTTTAATGATTACTTATCTGCATTAAAATGTTCAGCTAATATATAATTTTAAATCAGAGATTGTAAAGAGCTTTATAAATCGGAGTTTTTATTTCGATAAGATTTCCCAAAATTTTTAATATAATATTAAGTTTTTTCTTTAACAAAATTATTAACTTGTTGTAAAATACAAATGAAAACCTTGTTATAAGACGTTCTAGCTTTATACTTTTTTAAATTAGAACTATATACTTAAATAATTTCTAAAATATATAAAAAAAGACTTACATTTTAAAAAATAAATCTATGAGAGTATCAGTAGTCCGAAAAAATATAAAATTTACACCAGATTCAAGAAGAGTTGTAGCACGATATTTTATGAATGGTTATGAGCGGACTCAACAAATGGTACTTCGAATTATGCAGCTTGACGAAAAACAGGTACTACAAACATTAGAACAGACACTTCGTGAATTTGCCAGACGTCACAGAAACATTTCGGCAGTTTTTTTTAGACATTGCGAAAAAATCAGACCTGTAATCGAAGCAATGCAAATAGATTACGAAGCGATATCTCTTGATCGTAAGATGCTTATAGGTTCTTATTGCACAATGGAATATGCAATAGAATCTGCTGCAATATTTAATCCTTCTATTGTAGAAGATTTTGACCAGACAGGGTTGGGAGCAGGAGAAAAACGTGTTGTCATTTCTTTTCGTGCAACGGGTGAAGGCCATATTTCATCTATTGTTTTTAGAAGAGGAATTTTGGACAAGGATAACAATCTGCAGATAATGAAAATTGGCCATCATATTGATAAGGCAGAAATTGAACATAAAACATTATTCAATAAAGAACGATTTTTGACGAAGTTGTCAGAAATGCATACAACAGACAAATACATTGTTCAGATTATGCAGGATTTGCCGGATGAATTTGAATTTGCGGTTTTAAAAAACATTCTAAATGCAGGTTTGAGTGATCCGTTGATTCGTGAAGAGAGAAAAATGGCATTGCAGGAAATTCTTTGGCTGGCAAACTCCTTTTATGATTTACAATTCAAACACGATTCTGATATTACAGAGCGCGTTATATTCCCGATATCAGCTTCTGAAAGCCGTGGTATAGAAGATGCCAGGTTTGTTCGTTTTACAGACGATGATGATTCTGTTCGGGTTATGGCTACTTACACTGCTTATAATGGCCACACCATACTTCCTAAACTTATTTCGACCGAAGATTTTTACAGTTTTAGGGTGATGCCGTTGCATGGCGCAGGTGCTCAAAATAAAAACCTGGCCTTATTTCCCAGAAAAATAAAAGGGAAATATGCAATGCTGGCCAGAATTGATGGCGTTAACAATTATATCATGTATTCTGAAAGGGCAACACAGTGGAATGATCCTATTCTCCTGCAGGAACCACGTTATACATGGGAGTTTACACAAATCGGAAATTGCGGATCACCGTTATGGACTGCAGAAGGCTGGCTGGTAATTACGCACGGTGTTGGCACAATGAGACGTTATTGCATTGGAGCTTCTTTGTTCGATCTGGATGACCCTTCTAAAGAAATTGGCAGACTTTCAGAACCTTTGCTTTCGCCATTAGAAGACGAGCGAGAAGGTTATGTACCAAATGTTGTGTATTCCTGCGGAGCAATTATCCACAATAATAGTCTAATATTACCTTATGCAGTTTCTGACTATTCTTCTACTTATGCAGTAGTTGATATGGTAGAATTACTGGATGCTTTGAAAAATAGTAAGTAACTCTATTCATAAGATTAAATGACAGGAGAGAATTTGTTTTTGTAATGCAGTACTTTGTAATAGCGATATAAATGATTGTAAATAATTAATTCATACATTCTTTGTTTAGAAGAATATTGTCTGTTTATCATCATATGAATATGACTTACTAAAAAACTATGTGTAGAAATTTCGATTCTCTCCCTGACAGTTAAAACGGTCTTTTTTATTTGTTTGGATTTATAAGTAACTACATCGGTGATTTCATTAAAATCAGTATTAAAAGAACCGCTGAGAATTGATTGTATTTGTGGTTCTAATAATCTGTAATTTCGGTCTATTTCTTTTTTTTGTTCTTTATCAATTTCAAATTCTTTATTATAAGAAACTTGTAATTCACTTAATAATAATAACTTCCTGTTGTTGGATAATTGAAACAAATTTAAAAAAGTATCAATAGTATAAAAGCTAAACAAGAGTGGTAATTCCTGAATATCAAAAGAAGATTTAAGTTCAAGATATTGCAGGATCATTTTACTATCGTGCCAGAAAAGAGATTCCGATTCAATAATTGTTTTTTCGCCGTAGCGTTCCAGTTCTCTTTTGTATGTATCTGTCTGAATTTTCCAAATCAAATTTTCTTCTATCAGACTGTTAAACACAGGATAAAATGATTCAATAATGGTAAGTAAATCTTTGGTGTTATTTACTAAAAAACGAATTCTAATATGTTCCTCCGTATCTTTATATCTGATAAAGAACCACTTTTGAATAATTTTCCTTTCTTCTAAATCGGAGATAACAGGATTTAATTTTTCTAATAAAATATAATCTGCGGTTCTTACTCCGGTATAGATTTTATAGTATAACCACTCGCTGCCCAAACAAAAATCTTTTTGCATAATTAAGATCTGTTTTTATAATAAGATAGTATAATCTGATTGCAAAAACTATCTCCGGTATTGTTTTGCACAATTGACTTATCGGTAAATAAAAATTCATCTAAACTGAATTGCTCCATGCTTTTAACAGATTTTAAAAATAAGGTAATGCAGATTTCAGTTTCAAAATCAAAGAAAAGAGTATTATTTGAATTACTCAGATTCGTGAATCTCGGGATGTTTCGTTTTACCCTCCATTCTGAAAAATGCTTTGTCAAAGTATTTTTATCTATTTTTTGAAAATCAGCTATTTCTTCCTTTTTAATCATCCATTTTGCTTTGGAGATTATAATTCCATTATAAATTACCCTTGGGAAGAAATCATAGTGTGAGATTAAAATGCCCCAGCTAAAGGAATAAATTGGCTTTGTATTTTGTCTTTCGAGATCACATAAGAAATGGTAAATAGGAAGAGAATCGGTTAAAAAATTATGGGCATTTGATAAACAGGGAAGAATCTCTTTATTGTGTTTTTTCGAACGTAAAATAACTCTGTCAGACTGAATTGAAATCCATAAATCATTTAAATCCAGGTTGTCTTCTATCGGAACTCCGGGAGCGCACAAATAACTAATTTCATGTTTTCGCAAAACCGGCCGCCTTATAATATTTCCAATTCTGGACTCAGGTATGTGTATAATTTCGGCTAAAATTTTATCAGAATGGTATTCATTTTCCTTTTCAACGATTTCTTTCGTTAGTGTATAAATTTGTTCGTTTGCATTACAAAAACGGCTTAATAATTTTGAGGCGCTTATATTTCCGGTAGATGTTAACGCTATATTTTCATCATCATACAATTCAATCATTACCGAAAAAGTAACAGGAGCATCTTTAAAATCGGCATCAAAATTAGGAAAGTCATTTTCTGATAGTGTAATAGAAGTGCCTTTATTTTTAATACAATCCTTAAGCTTTTCATGCATTATACACTCAAAACTTGTCCAGGCATGATTTTTTTCTTCGGTATTCTTAGCTTTAAATAAATAGTTTTCCAGAATTTCATGATGATCATTCATATCCTGATGCTGCAGATAGCCAATTCCTATTTCTGTATCCAGTACAAACGTCAATGGGATTTCTCTGGACTCATATCTTTGAGCAAAGGATTTTTTGAAATTTTCCAGATTTTAAACTGGCTTAGGGCTTTGAATGCCGTTTAAGAACTGAATTGTTTTAAATACTCTGTTAGATATATTTTTATTTAAATTGCTAGAGAGAGTTGTTATATTGAGATCAGTTTGAAAAAGATATTTTTCATCACAAGGAGTTTCGATTTTATTAATGGTTGTTTTAATTGTATCGTAAATTTCCTGTGAGGGTATTAAATCTATATCCAGACCAGCAAGGTTTTTTTCTAAGCTTTTAAATAACTCAATTTGTTTATGAAGGCCGGGTACTTTGTTTAAAACTGAAAACAATTTTTTCCACTCATTATCTCCCGTAACCGTGGCATCTAGCTCACTAACTAAAAATTGAAAAGCAATTAGCCGGGAAATAAATTCTAATGCCTCTTCCTTTTCAGATTCATCATCTGCTAAGAAAAAGATCATTTCATCAATCGTAATTCCGGTTTTTGCCTGAAACTGTATTTGCTTCAGCAGATCTGTTTTGCGTATTGCGGAGATAGTATGCTCTCGTTTTGTGCCTTCATATTTATACTCCACAAAACGATAAAATTCTCCTATTTCATAAATCGAAGTGTTTGGAAAGAAATTAAGGTGAGCGGCAACATCTCTTCTTTTTGCGATATCCTGCAGCAATGCTACCCAATAGTGCATATCAAATTGTGTAAAACGCTTGTGATTAGTAAGAGAGTCTAAAATAATATTGGTTTCAGCACTTAAATTTCCAACCGAACAACCTGCAAATAAACCAAAAGGAGTACAGCGGGACGACATTCGTGATAAATATTTTAGAAAAGTGAGTTCAAAAGCTTTTTTTTTGTCTTCAGATAATTCAGAAGTATCAGATGCCCATTTGTCTAATCCTTTTTTTAATTCTGGTGATGCCAGATTAATGGCTTCTTTTATTACAACATTATTATATAGCGCAATTGCTTTCTCTGAAGAATAATTTTGAATTAATCCGAGGTAAGAGGTTAATGAAAATAAAGGGGTTCTAAGGATGTATTCTGAATAACATTTAATTTTAAAATCAGACATTATTTTTTTTGTTTGCTCAATTTTTCAGCAAGTTTCATGGCATTGTAAACATTTAAAAGTTTGCCGGACTTTGACAATTCAGAAAAAGCAATTTGTTTTTCCTTTGTTCCCGGTAAAATAACCTCAATATTGTGTGTTGTTCCAGAGTCTATAATAATTTGTTTTACCTCAATTGCGGTAAGGTTAGGATAAAAAGACCATATAAGTGCAGCTGTTCCCGACACGATTGGCGCGGCCAGAGAAGTTCCGGAATCTGATTTGTAAGCATTGCCAACAGCGGTAGTGTATATTTGTTCGCCTGGAGCAAATAAGTCTACATTTTTTTTGCCGTAGTTAGAAAAAGCAGATACAAACGTTTTATCTAAACGTGATGATGTTGAACCAACATTGATAAAATTGGCAGAAACTTCGGGAGTTCCATCAAAACTGTTGTCACTTGGATAATATGGATTTTCATCAACATTAAAACGTTCATTTCCTGATCCGTGTACCAATAATACATCGTGTTTTTCGGCATATCTAAATGCATCAGAAACCCATTTCTGGTTAACAGAAAATTCTTTTCCAAAAGACATATTAATAACTTTAGCGCCATTATCTACAGCATAATAAATCGCCATTGCAATATCCTTATCGTTTTCATCTCCGGAATACGAGATGTTAAGAGACATAATTTTTGCATTTTGCGCGACACCCTTTACACCAATATTATTCTGACGATTTGCCGCAATAATTCCTGTAACCTTCGTGGCGTGCCCCTGAATGTTTTTAAGTCCTTTTTTTGTGATGCTGACATTACCGGAACCATATCCTTTTTCAAGAACTTCAGGATTATCACCAATGATAATTCTGTCGTTAAAATTTTTGTTTAAATTCTTATTAAGTATCGAATCTAATTCTGCCTGACTTTCTTTCAGCGCTTCTAAAGTGCCTTCATTGTTTCGAACATTCACCATCATATAATAAATCAAAGCTCCCAAATCGCGATCATTACTATCGCGCATTTGTCTGTACGTCTTATCATTTAGTTTATACTTTTTATAAAGACTGTCTAATTGTTTATAGGTGTAATCTTCTTTTGGGAAATAAGATTTCAAGGTGTCTTTTATAATCGGAAAAAGTTCAATACTATGATTCAAAGAATTTATCCAATTGGTATAAGAAGCATTTTCTTTACTGTAAACCTTCAAAGCTCTTTGGTATTCCTTGTAGTTAGCTAAATCTTCGGGTTGAATCTGTTGTTCTGTTTTATCTTTAAATACAGGATCCCATTTTCTTATGAATCTAACAGACTCAAAGTTTCCCCAGGTAATATAATCCTGATTTTTGTTTGAAGTGAAATTCCAGCCATGTATATCATCCACATAACCATTATGGTCATCATCAATATTGTTATTAGCAATTTCTTTTTGATTTGTCCAAAACTGATTTTTCAGATCTTCATGATTTATATCGACTTGCGTGTCAATGACTGCAACGATAACCTCACGGCTTGATTTTTTTTTATTTTGGCTAAACCACTTATCCAATGAAATGCCCGGAATGCTGTCTGTCAAATAATCTTTTTGATACCAGGTTTGTAATTCTAAAGCTGTAAAATTACTTTTAGGTATAATTGGCGTAGTAGAAACAACAGATTCTTTGGCAGATTTGCAACCTGCAAACAATACTATAAGTGCTAATATATATGGATGAAATTTCATTAATCTAAATTTAATTCAATTGATATGTGTTTCTGTCGTTTCCTCCAGTAGCCAAATCTGTAATCGTTTTGTCATCATCAATTTGTCCACCTTGTATGGCTTTTAAATTTTTTAGTTTAGCTACACTCATTTTGTCTAAATCAAATTTTTTGATTTCTTTTTTGTTTGTTTTCATGGTTTGTTGATTTTTTGTATGTTATATTTTGCAAATATATACCTGTGGTCGAATAAAGTGCAGTGAGTAGACGTGATGTTTATCGGAATTCAGGAATTTCGATATATATTGGAGTCTAATGTGCTGTTTTTTAAGTGTCTGTATTTGAGGCTTCTTCCAGTTGTTTTAAGAAATAAGTCGGTTTAATTCCGGTTTTTTTATGAAAAGCAGCCGAAAATGATTCTGCATTATTAAATCCAAACTCGATTGCCAGAGCCTGAATAGTGTATTTTCTTAATCTGGAATCTTCCTTAAGAGATGTCAAAGCATAGTCGATTCTTAAGTCATTAATATATTGTATAAATGTTTTTTGCTTGTAGATATTTACAATTTTAGACACATATTTATTATTGGTTTCAAAAACATCCGATAAAGTCTGAATCGTAATATTGGGTTCCAAAAAGCCTTTTGTACTCTCAAAATCTGCGAGCTTTTTTAAGATCTGATTTATTAAATTCTCATTTATTCCAATAGATTCCGTTTTTGATTTATTTGCTTCAAAAACATCCACTTCTTGTTGCGTAGTTTCAGTTTCAGCCTTTTCTGCATTAGTTTGCATTATTTTTTCAAAGCGGGCACGATAGCTTTTCTTTACCTTATATTGATAAAAACTAAAACCTGCCATGGCCAGTACAATTAGAATCAAAAAGCCGATACTCCAATACGATTTACTCTTATCTTCCTGAAGCGACTTAATAAGATTCTCTTTTTCAAGCATCAAATTTGGCGTATCATATTCATATTGTAACTTCTTAGTCAGTTCCTTGTAATTGTTTTGCAAAACGCTGTCAATTTCCATGTATTTTGTCAAATACTTCAATTGATTTACTTTGTCGCCGTTGTTTTTGAAATAAGAAATTAAATACGGATAACCGCTCATAAATTCAGGAGTAATTCTTTTTGAAATCGTATAGACCGAATCTACCTTAATGAAATTTTTTACTGCTTCTTTTTTATTATTCAAACCATCATACGCTTTGGCAGTGTAGTAGTAAGCAGCTAGCGTGTTTCCTTTGTCCTTATATAATATAACTTTAGGAAGTGCAATATTTATACTGTCCAAGGCCGTTCTATAATTTTTTTTGAAGATAAGATTTGCGCCTTCATTTAAGGTAAACAGTGCATTGGTTAACTGACTGTTCGTTGCCTTTGATTCTATATACCCTTTTTTATTGAAATAAGTGGCAGAATCTGAAACGCTTAAAGCTTTATAAGCATCTGCAAGCCCAAAAAGAACCAATTGATAGGGGTAAGAATAAACAGGAGAACGAACATCCTTATTATTATAATGCTCAAAACATTCCTTAAATAATACCAGCGCTTCGTTTACTTCTCCCAATTCTTCTGATCTTAAGGCTGCTATAGTAAACTTTATTTCATAATATAAGTCCTGATTGTTTTGTTTGGCAATATTCTCTGCAATCAGAAAATTATCAATGGCTTCTTTGTACTTAAACTGTTTTTTGTAAACATGTCCTTTTGCTGAATAGGCAGATGCGGGAAACTTTAAGTCCTTTAGATCTTTAGTAAAAAAAACGGCGCTATCAAGGTAAACTAATGCCTTGTCGCTCTCAGATAATAAAGAAAGTAGAAAATAGGCCCTTGCTCTCTCAACAGGTTGGTCTTCAGTTATAGCTTTATGTAAATAAGCGTTTGCATACGGTAATTGCTGAGGTATTTTTTTTTCATTTTTCCAATACAGTTCTTTTAACTCCGCAAAAGAGAGCTGTGTTAAATTATTCTTTTTTGACTGAGCTGATAAGAAAACAGAAAATAATAGTAAAAATAATAGAAGATGGTATTTACGTTGGAGCATGTATGTCAATTTCTTACAAACATAATAGATATATCTGCAAGAATAATCCAAAATTATAGAAAATAAATAAAATTATAAAATACTGATAATTAGATTTTTAAATATATTTTTTATCGGAATTCGCGAATTGCCTGTCGGAATTCATGAATTCCGCTTTGCATAGTTTGTGGGAGACTTCATCATTCTATAGTTTTGGCTTCAGGAAAATGAAACTTTTATAACAAGAAATTTTTCATTTAACCCCAGTTTTTAAATTTTGGCAATTTAAAGAATTGTTCAGAAAGGGAAAACAATCAAAAAGAGTTTAAATACATATTTTGCAAAAGGCCAATTGTGAGAGATTGTATCTAAATAAGCTTGCAAGCAAGCCGATGGCACGGTTTATATGCCTAATCAAAATTATTCCCTATTAAATTAACTATTATGAAATTAAGTTTAGACGCTTTAAAAAACAGAGCAGGAGCAGTAGCTTCAGAAGAATTATTAGAAAGTATTGCTGGTGGTCAAGAACAAGCTTGTCACGATACAGTTATCACTGAAGAGCTTCAATAATTATTGTTGATGTATGTAATGCCACATCAATAACATTTTAGATATGTCCGTAATTAACATTTATGTTTTAAAGGTTTTTTACGGACATTCTTTTAATTTTCAAACAATTCATTTTGACAGTTTTTAAACTGTAATGAATTTTATAAGCAGAATAAAATTTAGATTTTTTACCAATTACTGTATTCATTCATTAACTATTGATTTGTTTTACGCATAAGCAAATTTCAAGAAATAGTTTAAAATTATAATTTACTATGGATAATGTCACTAACGCAAAAATTGAATTTACAAACACTATAAAGTTGCTTATTTATAAAGAAGCTCCTTATTTGTTAGAAAATATAGATTTTGATGATGACAATATTTTTTTAGAACCATTACTGTTTTCTTATTTTGGTGCAAAAAAAGAAAATCTATTTTCAAATGAACTTTTAGAAGAATTATTACAAGGTTATTTTGTTGAGAAAAAAGAACTAAAAATTGCCCATTCGTATCTTAATGATATTTCATATATCCCAAATGCCGGCTATTTTAAGAAAGGGGCAGACAAACCTTATGAACCAGTATTGAAATCCGGAGATTTTGAAATACTAAAAGAATTGCATCCTGTACAAAAGCGCTATTATCGTGAATTTTACAAAGGCCACATTTTAGATCATAATCCTTTGTTTAATTCTGCATGGAAAGATAATTATGAAGAGCTATTTGAAGCCATCGAAATAATAAAAGCAAATCTTCCTGAATTTTATAACGAACTGGCTTTTTCCAACAAAAAAATTTACTTGCATGATAATCCGAAAATTTTAAATTTTACATCAATTGAAACCCTTGGAATGCTATCTTTCTATGTATTAGGAAAAAACAATCTTATCTATTTTATTGAAGAATTAATACACCAGGGATCTCACAATTATTTTTATTATGTATTGCAAAATAAAAATGATTTTTTCAAAATTGATGTTAGCAATTTAGTTATGCGTGATTATACAAAACAAGTCTGGGATTACAGAGATATTTATGGTGCATTTCATGGTTTGTATACGGTAACAAAAAGAGTAGAGTGTTTTGATATATTACTTTCAAAAGATGTTTTTTCCGGAAAAGAAAAGCACGAACTTCTTGGCCGATTAGCTGATCAGTTTTCAAGATTTAGAACTGGACTTGAACTTCTTGATTTTGATGAAGTTTATACTCAGAAAGGAAAAGATTTATACACTATATATGATAACAAATGTCAAAATATCCTTGAGAAATATCAAAAGCTTTCGACCTATTTTGATTTGAGTAATCGGGATCTGGATTTTAGGTACAATGATTTTTGCAAATTAAATCCAATTGAGGATTTTTATAAAAAAGAAAAAGAAGGTTTTTTTAAATTCTAACAATAACTACAACAATGACATTAAAAATATTTTTCCTTACGCTGCTTTTATCTTTTTCTTTATCCAATTTCGGACAGACAAAATCGCTGACTTTATCACCAAATTTGAATTTGCCTAAGGATACGGTTGTATCTAACAAACTAGTAAAATCATTGAATAATTTTCTTTCTGTAAAGGAAAATCCTAATAAGGAAAATCCTTTTGTAGAAAAAGAAAACTTATTAGAAACATCGATGTTGCTTGATGAAATGAAAAAGATTGAGCAAAATGCAAAAATAAAAGATGATAATTTCTATAAAGGATATTTAAACAACGTGGTACAATTGGATGCAGACAATTTCTTAATCCAGTTTTCTTATATAGGAATGAAAGAAAATGTTCCTGTTCTGGCAGCCAGTTTTGAGATTATTGCTAAACAAAAGGATAGTAAATTCTTTTTCTCATCTCCTCTGAAACGAAATACTGTTGCATGGCAGAGTAAAAAAATTGGAAACTGTACTTTTCATTATAAAAATAAATTAAACAACAAAGTAGCAGCTGAGTATGTAAAATCTGTTGCTGTTCTGGATAAAAAACTCAATATAAAAAACTCACAAATAGAATGGTATGGTTGCAGTGATTTTTCTGATATTATACAAAATATTGGACTTGATTATAAATTAGATTATAACGGTAAAAGTTCGAGCACTTTTAGTGCAAACGAAAACAATACCTTATTAATAGTAAGCGGTAATGCTGATGAAAGCTTTAATAGTTTTGACCCTCATGATTTATGGCACGATAGATTACGTTTTGCTTATTCCAGAGATGTAATAAACAAACCGGTTGATGAAGGCTGTGCTTATCTATACGGCGGAAGCTGGGGAATTTCATGGGAACAAATTCTGAAGACATTTAAAGAAAAAGTAGCTTCAAATCCAAAAACCGACTGGCTGGCTTTGGCAGTATATGAAACACCTCAATTAAATTTTGGAGAAAGCAAGGAAAAACACTTAATGGCTGATTATGTTGTAAATGCATTATTAGTTGAAAAAATCGAAAGAGAAAAAGGATTTTCTGCTGTGATTGAATTTATATGCTGCGGAAAAAACAAAAAAGGAGGTAACGACAATTATTTTACTGTACTGGAAAAATTAACAGGAATTAGCAAAAGTAATTTTAACACCAGAATTTGGGAGCTGATTAAAGAAAGTAAAGCATAAAATGGTTAAAAAAAATTTCCCGTATTTTAGACAATTGGACTACAGAGATTGTGGTCCGACCTGTTTAAGAATGATTGCCAAGTATTACGGTAAAACTTTTTCTAGAGAATTTCTTAGAGACAAAGCAGGTATAACAAGAATTGGTGTGACAATGGCGGGAATTGCAGAAGCTGCAGAAGCCATTGAAATGCGTACTCTTGGAATGCGAATCTCATTAGAAAGTTTAATAAACGAAGCGCCAACACCATTTATAGTGCCCTGGCGTCAGAAACATTTTGTGGTAGTATACAAAACATCCAAAACAAAAATCTGGCTTGCAGATCCGGCTCAGGGACTGTTAACTTATACGCACGAAGATTTTCTTGCTGCCTGGACAGATACAATCGATAAGACAGGATTTGTCTTGATCCTGGAACCCAATACTAGCTTTAATGATCAGGATGATGATAAAGAAACTGAAAAAGGATTTTCTTTTTTATATCCTTATTTTAAGCCTTACAAAAAACTGATTTATCAAATATTTATTGGTTTACTGGTTGCAACCTGTATTCAGTTTATATTGCCTTTTTTGATGCAGTCAATTGTTGATGTTGGAGTCAATAATCAGGATATGCCATTTATTTACCTGATTCTTGTGGCGCAGCTGGTTCTTATTTTATCACAAACATTAGTTAGTGTTTTTAGAGAATGGATTCTTATACACATTACAAGCAGGTTTAACATCAAAATGATTTCAGATTTTTTGTATAAAATGCTGAAATTACCGGTAAACTATTTTGAAACCAGAAATGCCGGAGAACATTTACAACGTATTACAGATCACACACGTATTCAGAATTTTATATCATCTTCGAGTCTGAATATGATTTTTTCGATGGTGACTTTTGTGATATTTAATGCAATTCTTGCTTTTTATGACTTTACAATCTTTCTGGTATTTATCATCGGGGCCGTTTTGTATGTTGGATGGACATTTTTCTTTTTGAAAAAAAGAGCAGAATTAGATTTTAAAAGATTCGATCAGCTATCGCAAAATCAAACTTCGTTAATTCAGATTATTAATGGAGTTAAGGAAATAAAAATAAACAACTCACAAAGAAAAAATCGTTGGAAATGGGAGTTCAATCAGATCAGTCTGTTCAAAACTTCTTTGAGCACTTTAAAATTAGCCCAATACCAAACTATTGGCGCCAATTTTATCAATGAGTTAAAAAATATTATAATCACTTTCCTTTCTGCAAAAGCAGTTGTAGATGGCAATTTGACACTAGGTATGATGACCTCTATACAGTTTATAGTGGGACAGCTTAATATGCCACTAAGCAATTTTGTGCTTTTCATTCAATCTTGGCAAGATGCCAAAATTAGTTTAGAACGCTTATCTCAGGTACACTTAAAAGAAGATGAAGATGTAGATGCGGCACATAAGTCGAAGGAACTGCCAAAGGACAAATCAATTGTTTTAAAAGATTTATCTTTTCGCTATGGCGGAAAATCTTCCCCATTAATCTTAAAGAATATTAGTTGTGTTATTCCGGAAGGGAAAACGACAGCTATAGTTGGTGCCAGCGGAAGTGGAAAAACTACCTTAATGAAGCTGCTGTTACGATTTTATGATCCTGTTGGAGGAAGTATAAATATTGGTGCAATAAATCTGAACGACATTCACAATGATTTTTGGCGTTTAAATTGTGGCGCTGTCATGCAGGATACTTTTATGTTTAACGATACCATTGCCGGCAATATTTCTGAATCTGAACAGAATGAAATTATTGACAGAGAAAAGTTGAACAATGCTGCATTTGTTGCCAATATTGAAGATTTTATCGAAAGGCTGCCTAATAAATATAATACAGAATTAGGAACATCAGGCATACGATTGAGTGGAGGTCAGGAGCAGCGTCTTATGATTGCAAGGGCAGTTTACAAAGACCCATATTATTTATTTTTTGATGAAGCAACAAGTGCTCTCGACGCCAATAATGAAAAGGTGATTATGGAAAACCTGAATAATTTTATTTCTGGTAAAACTGCCATTATCGTAGCTCACAGATTAAGTACAGTAAAAAGTGCAGATAATATTATTGTACTCGAAAACGGAGAAATTGTAGAACAAGGAAACCATACTGATTTGACCAGATTAAAAGGTAAATATTATGAGTTGGTTAAAAATCAATTAGAACTAGGAAATTAAATGGAAGCACTAAATGATGGACTGAAAATTTACAGCGAAGAGGTAAGAGACGTTTTGTCTGATCCTCCAAAAGCAATTCAAAAATGGGGAAATACAATTTTGCTTGTCTTTATTTTTATCCTGTTTTTAATTTCATGGTTTGTAAAATATCCGGATATAATAAATTCTCAAATTACGATTACGACCAATATACCACCACAAAAACTAATTGTGAGGACATCAGGGAAAATTGATAAAATTTTGGTTACAGACAGAACACTGGTAAAAAAAAATACACCGCTTGCAGTTCTTGAAAATTCAGCAAAATATAATGATGTTTTTCTGCTCAAAAGTATAGTAGACACAATAGATATTGAGAAAACTGCCTTTCCTTTTGCAAAACTGGGATATGTACAACTAGGAGATGTAGAAAGTGCTTTTGCAAATTTCAGAAAAGAATATATAGCAGATCAGCTTAACACTAAACTTCAACCATATCATGTAGAAGATATTGCCCAAAATTATGAAGATATTCAGCTAAAAGAGCGATTGAATCTGCTCGTATCTCAAAAAGAAATCAATCAAAGAGAATTAGTTCTTCAAAAAAATGAACTGGACCGCTATGAGATTTTATTTCAAAAAGGAATTTATTCTTCACAGGAAGTAGAAAGACAAAGATTAGTTTATTTACAGGCACAAAAAGGATATAAAAATCTTCTCAGCACAATTTCCCAATTAAAATCGTCATTAAATGATTTGAATCGAAATAGTAAAACTACCCATATAAATGAAAGTAAAGAGTTAATAAACCTCGAAAACAATAAAGTTCAGGCATTTTATCAATTAAAAAAAGCTATAAAAGACTGGGAATTAAGTTATGTACTGAGATCATCTATAGATGGAAAAATTACTTTTTTGCAAATTTGGTCGGAAAATCAATCTGTTGAGGTTGGATCTACAATTTTTGCAATAATACCAAATAATGAAAATGGTTATATAGGGAAGGTGAGTGCTCCGGCATTAAATTCAGGAAAAATAAAAATAGGACAAACCGTAAATGTCAAGCTGACTAATTTTCCGGATAGAGAATTTGGAATTATCAAAGGTAAAATCAAGGCAGTATCACTGACTCCGGATACAGCAGGAAATTTATTAATTGATGTTTCATTTCCCAACGGATTAAAGACATCCTATAAAAAAGATATTTCATTTCAGCAGGAAATGCAGGGAAGGTCCGATATTGTAACAGAAGATTTAAGACTGATAGAACGTTTGCTTTATCAATTTAGCGATGTTTTTAAGAGATAAGTAAGTTTAGGCAGTAAAATTAAAACTAGCGGGATCTTAAAACATAAGTAGTTATGTTTTTTATATTTTCGTGTTTATTATTATAAGGTTTATTTTCAAAAGTGAAATGCAGTTTTTTTAATAAATTAACCGAAGTACTATTATCTGATGAAGGAAAGGCTGTTATTATTTTTGCTTCCATTGTATTAAAAGTAAATTCAATAACTGCTTTTAAGGCTTCTGACATAAAACCGTTGCCCTGAAATTCAGACAACATTTCATATCCGATTTCTACAATTTCATTTTCAGGATCAAAATTCCAAAGACAAACGCTCCCAATAAATCTATTGTCTTTTTTTGAAGAGATTGCCCAATACAGACATTCTTTTTGCTGTATCAAATTATTTATTCTTACAATATAGGCTTTTGCTTTTTCTATAGTCGAGGAATTATCTCTTCCAACAAATGCATTTACAACAGGATCAGATTGAAGCTGATGAATGGGTTCTGTATCTTGTTCTGATAGACCTCTTAACACTAATCTTTCGGTTGTAAGAATAGGAATATTTGTAAAATTTAAATTCATGTTTTCGTATGTGAGATAATTAAAAAACTCATTAGTAGAGTATAACTAAATTAATCATAATTCACTCAAATAATCCGCAACATTCAAATAAAAGCTAAAGAATTTAAGATGTAAAGTTCTTAATCAGCACTCATTCATTTACATCATTTTTCCTTCTTTAGCATATTCTTTTTTAATTCCCTGAAGAAGATGATCAAGTTTAATGTTTTCATTTTTATCTTCTAATGTTCTTAGACAGGCATACTGAATGATATTTACAATATTGGCACCCGTTATGTCGTATTTTTTTGAAAGCTCGTTAAGATTTACATCCTCAGCAATTCTAATGCCCTTTGGAAGATTATTTTTCCAAAGTAGTAAACGTTCGCTATAAGAAGGTACTTCAAACTCAATTATTGACTGAAATCTTCGGGTAAAAGCAGTATCAATGTTTGTTTTAAAATTAGAAGCCAGAATAACCAGTCCGGGATGATTTTCGATACGCTGTAGCAAATACGAAACTTCCTGGTTGGCATACTTATCGTGGGCGTCTCTTACATTGGTTCTTTTTCCGAAAACAGCATCGGCCTCATCAAAAAACAGAATCCAGTCTTTATCGGTTGCTTTGTCAAAAAGAGAAGAAAGATTTTTTTCTGTTTCTCCAATATATTTTGAAACTACCATAGACAAGTCGATTCGATACACATCTCTTCTCGTATATTTTCCAAGAAGAGAAGCCGTAAGCGTTTTTCCGGTTCCGGGTGCACCATAAAACATGACCCTGAAACCTGGTTTTATTTTTGATTTCATATCCCATTCCTGAAGCAAAATTTCATTGAATTTAAGCCACGTCTCAATCTCTTTGATGTTATTTAGAGTTGCTGAATTGAGTACCAAATCGTTCCAGTCTAATTGTGTTTCTATTAATTGTGCCGGGAAAATACTGCTCAGCTGAGGTTTCAGAATCTTACCTGTAATGAATTTTTCGATGTATTCGTCTTCTAAACTCAACAAACCACTCAATTTAGGTTCTCCATTTGGAACAGATTCTATCCTGATAATTCGTTTTTGAAAAAGAAAGGACTGATTGTGTAAATAATTGTAGAAAGCAACCCTTTCATCTAAGTTATTTCCGGCAATTAAAAACTGCGCTGTTTCTCCGGTTGGTAAAATTCCGCGATGATTTTTTGCCTTAACGCCACCAAATTCAGGTAACTCACCGCCATTTGGTAAATATTCGGCAATAACAGCGCTTAAAAAATCTGGTTTAACATGTGGAACAAAAGCTAATCCTAATAAGAGAATGTCAATCTCCGTTAGGTTATTTTCTATAATAAATTCGATGATAAACCCATTAGAATCCTGTTGATTTAGAACAGGTTTTTGTGCCGGGTTATCAACTTGAAAAAGTACGTCAAGCTGAAATACGAATTGGTTTTTTAAGTAAGTGAATACATTTTCCATTTTTTATATAACTAATGATTCTATTGAAAAAAAATCAAGTTTAGATTGTTTAAAGTTTCTGATTCTGTTCATGACCGCGTTTCCGTTATGAGAACCATCGATATTGGTATTGCCTTCGATAGTTTCGATTATATCGCCTTGCACTGCAGTCACAATTCCGGTATGAATCCAGTCATTTGTTGTTTTTTGCAGAAGGAATACATCCCCGGGTTTTATGAGAGCCGGATTGGTTCTTGCCGTTTGAAAGCGAGTCAGTATTTTTTTCTGAATTCCCGTTGTGCCAACTGTATCACAGCTGTACGTTAAAGGCATAAGGGTCTTGAAGTTTTTTCCCTGAACAGAAGCTGCCTGGTCAATAATGCCCTGCACAAAGCCCATGCACCAGAACCAGTCAGTTCCTTCATTTCCATCCATGTAACTTCGCACCCACGGGCCAGAATTACTTTGTCTGTTAATAACAAGCTCAAAAGGATGATTTTTGAGATGATTTTTAGCTGCATTTACAATTAATTCTCTCAAATTACTACCTGATATTGGACTTTCAAAAGCTTTTTTGAGTGGTGATACCAGTATATCAAATAGCTTTTGATCTACAATTCCGGTTTGGGATAAGCTGTTGAATTTTTGAAAATTCAATACTGCCTTTTCTGTTGCAGGTCCGAAATCACCATCGATGCCCGTTGCTGTTCCCGAATTTGGATTTTGAATTGCAAATAAATTAAGCCAGGACTGAATTTTCTCAACGTCTTTCTTATTATTATTTGCTCCTTTTCTTTGTTGTGTTGCTTTAATAAGCAGCTCTTTTTTGTAGAATGTTTTTTGCATGACTTTATTTTTTTAAATGTTTTCAAATTATTGTCGATACAATCTCTCCAGTTTTTATTTTATTTGGTCGCCCTGAAGATTGATTAACATTAAGTTTTTTATTCTTTCGTTAATAATGAAAGCGGTAAATCATTAGCACTTTCAAGGTGGTGTATTTAATCTTAAAAATTCATTAATCTTAGCAACAAGTGCAGCTCTTGCCTGAGTTTCTTTTCTCATCATCATTCTTCTAAATGCACTATCAACAGGAATATTCAATTCAGCGTGACGAGTCCATTGTGCATACGATTTTGAACCTTTTGATGAATTTGCTCTGGGGCTTAATGAGGCAAAGTTTTCCATTAAGTTTAAAACAGCAATTTTTTGTTCAGTGGTCAGAAAGTTAAAATCAGACATTTGTACAATTGCTGTAAATGGTATAATATGATCCGCATGTGCAGTACCATCAACAGTTAATGATAAAAAAGCGGGGTCTGGAGCATTAGATGGTAATAGGGATTGTGCCCAAGATTGTATTTCTGGAGAAGGTGTTTGGCTTCTCAAATATTCATTATCTTCATTTATAACGATTATTTCCCCAGTACTTATTTTTGTCACAAAATTATTAAATACAGTACTGAATTTAGCACTTTGTCTACGGAATCTGTAAGAAACTAAACCTTGTCTTTCTGGTTCCACTATTTCAGCTACAAAAGATCCTGTTATATAAGGAGCTTTAATATGTTGTCCAATACTCACAGGTGAGCTGCCTCCTGGAGAGAGTTTTTCCCAAGTTCCTTCTTCAATACCTTGATTTATAGTGGAGGTATTATAAACAATAGTTGAAGTAGGGTGATTTAAAATTTTCATTGTCAATTGTTGTGTAGCTGAATTTTTTGCAGTAACTAAATAATATGTATCATTTGATTTATCCAACAACAAATCTTGAATATTTATTTCAGCTCCTGATTTAGAAATGTGTATAACAGACCTCTGAACATAGACGAAATCCCAATTTTCTCCACCATCGGTAACAGATGAAATATTAATAACATTAGGATGATCGGCATTGACTTTATTTTTAATTGCCTCTGCTTCTTCCTGAGTAATTTGTCCTCCATCTTTTTCTTTTTCAGATTCACTATTAATTTCAGCCAAAGCTCCCGCAATAGGACCCGATGGTGTTGCTTCTTCGGGCGCACCTCTTCCCATAATTCTGTCCAACATAGCCATTCCTCTGTCTACAGCCTGATTCACCAACCATGTAAGTGCCTCATCAACCATTTGCTGTACCGAAATAATCATTTCGCCAATTCTTGCGCCAATTCCGGTTAAGCCAACCTGATTAGCTAAAAAGCCAATCACAACTGGCATTGCTTGTCCCATTGTTCTTTCTAAATAATCTGCAGCAGTAGTGACATTGCCTCTGGCTAAATCTGCAACGCCATTGACAAAAGAATTGACTACTTCGAGCATTTCGCGCAAGTATTTTATAAAACTTTGTATGGCACTAAAGAAAGCCATGGCACCGTTTATCACTGCCATGATTCCGGTTGGATCTAACATGCTTAAAAGTCTGGCAGTTATTCGATTGACAATACGTTCCATGACAAAGTTTTTCACGGCGTCGAGAACAGTATTCCAAAGGTTGCTGAGCTGTTCTTGTATTTTATCCCAAATGGCAGCCATTCCTCGTTCCTGAACATCTTTGATAAATGTCCAAATTCCTTCGAGAGTATTAATCATACTGCGGATTCTGGCAACTCTTGCTGGCCCTATCCGAGGATGTGCAGCTAGTTTTTCCCAGATTTTTTCCATAGAGATATTCAATACTTCCATTACCCAGGTAATAACACCTTGCAAAGAGAAATCGGTAAGTACCGGAATATTAGCATCTTTTAGCTCGCTCATAAGCCAGCCTGTAACACCGTTGATTAAATGGGTTACAATATTATCAAAGAACTGAATGAATCCTTGTTTTAAAGCCCTGAGAATATTTTTCAAGAAACCAATTGGATCTTTTTTAATATCATCAATTGCTTCTAATGCTCTGGTAATGATGTTTCCTATGAGATCAAAAGGAAAATTCATAATCTCCAGAATGGCAACTATGACAATTCGGATAATTTCTGCAACAAATGCAATCAATCGCCCAATTGGCTCTCCAAATTTTTCAATGATTCTCATGAATGCATCTATAGGATGAATAAGATCATCAATAGACATAGAATCCCAAATATCAGTAAATAACTGTATTATAGATTCTGGCGTCATGTTCAAAGTGGCAACCGCTGCTTCAATCTGACCTGCAATTCGGGCTATTGCACCCGATTCGACCATTTGGGCATATTGTTCTTCGCCACCATCCATCAGGCTCATAAAACCTCTGATAAGATTGGGAACTGTACGAGGCACAGCTTCTTGTGTAAAAGGATCTTTTCCAATAATTACCTTAACCAATGAATAGCCCCTTACGGTAGCAGCCTGAGAAGAAAGCCATGCTAATAATGACTCCTTAACAAGTTCTAATACTTTGAGGGCTACGCCCGAGGCAAAATCCCAAACTCTTTGCAGGAATCCTCCAGCCTGATCTGCCAGTATGGAAAGATTATCGGCAATATTTGCCAGATTCGCGGGCTGAATAGCATCCCAGGCCGAAGTTATGAGTCCACGAAGTTCGCCTAATAATGAAGTGAAAGTACCAACCTGAGTATCAAGCCAATCAGCGGTTTTTTGCAGCGTGCCTTTTTCACGCATTTGTTCAAGCTCTGTTTGCTTGTCAATTAATATCAGAAAATCTTCTAATATTTCGACCGTTGTCGCATTGACCGCTTCATCACGTAACGGATCGTATTTGATTATTTTTTTGATTAATGACCAGGCTTTGTTTTCGGCTAAAATTGGTTCTGCAACACCAACCAAAGCTTCTTTTATCCAGGTAATTACCTGATCTACAGTTGCGCTTACAAAAGAAGTTATTCTGTTAACTAATTCGTTAAATTTTTCGGTTACTAAATCAATGATATCGGTGTAAGGAAACGATACTTCGTCCCAGACATCTTCGACCATATCTAGAATACTGTCAATTGTTAATCCCAGTTCGCTTAATTTTCCTTCAACCCAGTCAAAAACCTGCTGTAGTATTCCATATTCCTGAAGTTTGTCAAATATGGCTGTTCCAAAAGGAATAAGCCCCATTAATCCTTCTACAAGATTAATAGGAGTTCGCTCCACATCTACTTGTCGTAATGGATCATAACCAACAATAACAGTAAAAAGGGTATAACCCGGAACGTGTCGTGCCTGATCGATTATCCAGTCAGGAACTAAATCGAGAAACGAACCCTGAATCATTTCCGGAGTTGGAGATATTGGTTCCGCTTTTTTTCTGATTGCTGCTCCTTGTTGTACAGTGTGTGTTAATTCGTGGGCCAGTAAATGCTTTCCGGCTGTCGAATTTGGATTGTATTTTCCTTCATTAAAATAGATATTATTTCCGGTTGCAAAAGCCTGTGCTCCCAATTGCTGGTTCATTTTAGCAGAAGTTGAGTCATTGTGTATGCGAACATTGCTAAAATCGGCTCCGATACCAGATTCCATTTCGGTTTTTACTTTTCCCGATAACGGACTTCCGCCGCCTTTACTACTATTTAAAGTGCTTTCTAAGTTAGAATCAGAAGGATTTGCATCTGTACCCGCACTCATCTGAAGTTCTTTTTCGTCTTCTTTTGCCTGAATTTCCTCTTCCTCTTTAGCCTGAATTTCTTCTTCTTTCTTTTTCTGAATCAGTGGTTTTGGAGCAAGGTTCGGTTCTTTATGTTTCGGACTTTCAGTTTTTACAGAATCAGTTTTATTTTGAGCGGTATCGACTTTTTCAACGGCATTTTTTTTCTGAATATCTTCTTCTTTTTTCGGCTGTATTAAAGATTTAGAAGTACTTGTTTTCTCTTTTGGTTTTGGAGTTTCAGTTTTACTTTGTACTGATTCTTCTTTCTCTAATTTTAATTGAACAACCGGAATCGTTTTTTCAGCAGCAGTTTCTTTTTGAACCTCTTTTTCGGTATCATTTTTTTTCTGGATTTCGCTGTTTCGTTTGTTTTGAATAACGGGCGAAGCAGGAAAAAAAGTTCCGGGAGATACAGCGTTTTTATTATGAACTACTTTTAACTTTGGCTGAACAACTGGAGTAATTCCTTCTGTGGCGGCTTTATTTTGAACAGCAGGTGAAGCCGTAAAAAATGGGTCGGGAGCAACATTCTTTTTATTGGCAATAACCGTATCGGCTACTTTGTCTGCTTCAATTTCATGTTTGTCATTTGATTTTCCAATGTTGAGTTTTGCCTGTACACCAAAAAAAGCATCATTATTCCTTTCATTTGAAAAAGAAGAACTCTTTGGTTTAGCATTACTTGTTGTTGAAAAAGCACCCATGACCTAATATGATTTAGTTCGTTTTTTTTGCCCCATTTTGATAAAACTCCATAAACTCATTATAATCAGGTAGATTAGAATCAAATCCGCTTTCATAAAATTCAACCCAATCTCTACAATATATCGAAGCTTCATACGGATCTTCCTTAAAAATGTTTTGAATCTTTAAGCTCCAATTTAAAAACGAGCCTTCATAAGGTTTTCCGTCCTTAAAAATTCCGCTTGTAAGTAAAGTGCCATCCAAAGAATACCATTTGCACACACCATTAAGCTTTTTATTTTTAAGGGTGTATTCTAATACAATTATATTGTTGTTCTTAATAATATGTGGGTTTTCGTTTTTCATTTTGTTATTTTTTGTGTTGTTAGTGCAAGTTGTTAATGAGGTTAAAAGAATTATCAACAGATAGAAAACAGGTGGGGATTTATAAAAATTGCTGCTTTTCATCTATTAAATTTAAGGAAGTTTTTTACTGCAAAAACATTTCAAAACCATATTTGTTCTGGTCTTAATAGAATTGGGAACAACCGTTTCCTGGTGATTACTCTGGGTAGTAATTTCAGATGCCGGAGGTTGCCAGGACATAGCTGAGCCAGGACCTTTAACGGGTCTTCCTCCATTTTTAGACATTACCTGAGTTGGGTCATTTCCTTTTCCATCGGTTTGACCGCCAACAATATGAAAGTCTTTATCGCTTACTGATACTCCGGTAAGAGTGTCAGTTCGTGTAAGAGTGTACTCCCAAAACCAAAATTTATAATCTCTCGGGGCGCAAGTATCTGTAGGCTTTGGCAAAGCTGTCATAGTAGACAAGATTTTTTTTGTATCTGGCAGGCCAATTTTTGTGAATGTTTTGAAAGCTAAACCTGAGCAATTATAAGTTTCTGTCTCAGCTTTCTGTGAGAACGAAATGTGAGCGCTTTCGGTATTTTTACCCCATTTGCCATCAATAGTATCTTTGTACAAGCCAGCACTAGTCAATTTCTTTTGATAATTTATAACAGCATTTTTAGTATTTGTGCCGTATGTACCGTCTGGAGTAGTACCCACAATTGCTTGTATTTCATTTATTGATCTTTTTACAGCTGCAGGAGGAGAATATCTCCAACCGTTATCTTTTGCATAACGTTGTACTTTATTGGCACTTCTGTTTTGCTGCACCGTATGCGTTAATTCATGTGCAAGCAAATGTTTTCCTTCTTTTGAGTTCGGGTTGTATTTGCCTTTATTAAAGTAAACATCATTTCCATTGGTAAAAGCCTGAGCTCCTAATTCCTGGCTCATATGGACAGCGTTACTATCGGTGTGAATTTTTACATTGCTAAAATCCGCACCAAAGCCTGACTCCATTTCGCCTTTAGTTTTTTTATCCAAACCAGTTCCGCCGCCTTTTGAGCTGTCCAGTTTTCCTTCTAATTCATTGTTCTGAATTTCAGTTTCTGAACTTTGTTCTTTTTTCTGCACAGGTTTTTCTTCCTCTTTTTTATCTTTTTTCTGAACCTTATCTTCTTTTTCGCAAGCGTCGCATTTGGCCTGAACCGGTTTCTCCTCTTCTTTTTTGTCCGTTTTTTTCTGAACAGGTTTTTCTTCTTCTTTTTTGTCCGATTTCTTTTGAACAGATTCTTCCTCTTTCATGTCCTTAGCCTGAACAGCAGAAATGGTTTCTGAAATAGGTTTTTGCTGTACTTGCTCTTTAGATTGCAAAAGTCCGCCTCCAGCTGCATTATTGTTCACCACTTTATCGGCCACATGATCTGCTTCTACTTCATATTTATCTCCAACCGCTCCTGTTTTTAACTTTTTCTGGATTTTAGGGCCAAAAAAAGTACCGCTATCGGGATTGTTTCTTTTTCGTTGGTCAAATGCTCTCATAACTATAAATTTTTACCGTTGGAAATTTTTACCATTGGGTGTAGATTAATTTTTGAATCCACGGAATTTTAACGATGCTGATATTCCACGGAATTTTTTCTAATAAAAGATCCTGCGTTTTGCGTTCAATTGTCAGTTTCGGATTAGATTCACTCCAGTCCAGTTTTCCTTCTCTTTGTAGAAATTCGCTCCTTAAAACAGCGGTAGAAGTATTTTTTAAAGCCGACCAATGATAAACCGCAGCGTCTAACATTTCTTCTGCCTTTTGCTTATGTTTGTCGTCAATTTTAATTTCTTTTTGTATGGATTGCTGCATTGGTATTCCACATAAAAACTTTTCAAAAAGCATAAGATGTTCATAATCATTTTCTCTTTTTGTAGCAGCATAATGCAAAACATGCGCAGCCAACTCTTTGTTTAAAAGAGTATTATCCTCATTCATTAAACCACAGCTTTTTAGCATTTCTTTTAAAAAGGGATGCAAAATGATTAAACCTGCATTTTGTACATAACAGAATTTAGAACCTAAACTATCTTCCTGATAATCATCATCAGTTATAGATTTCTCTTTTATTAAACTGATTTCAGGTTTTAATATATCTTCTTCTTTTTTAATTGGTTTTTCTTTTCCAGAAATCAAATAATTTGTATTCATTTCTGTAAGCTGTTTATCAGTAAAATCAAGCGGTACAAGTGTTTTTATATCTTGAATAAAATTTTCAAAGGACATTTTATTCGATGAAAACTGAGCTTGTTCCTGATGATAAAACTTGATGAGGTTGATTGGTTTTTTTTCAATCCAGAAATCAAAAATCAATTGCCAGAATGCCGTTTTAAAAGAGTGCGTTTTTTGATTTAGAAACTGTATTAAATTGTTTTTTGAAAATGCCTTTTGCTGATTTTCTGAACCTAAAACCGCCGAACTCAAAAAAGTAATTTCCTCATTTGAAAACTGATTTATAATTCGGTTTTGAACTTTTTTTTGCTGTATTAATCTGTTAAACGGGATTCTGAAAACATCATTTTTAAATCGATTAGAATTGATTTTTTTTAAAAAATCTACTTCATTTGCATTAGAAACCCACCATGGCATACTGCCATTTTCTATAAAATAAAGTAAGGTTTTGAGTTCTTTGTCCTCGTGCGAAATTGTAAGAATTTCAGAATCCCTTTTATCATCATTTTTAGTGTTTTTTTGTAAATCATTTAAGACCTTCTGAACCTCTTTTTCGATTTGGTTTTTTATGTCATTTTTAGAAAATGAGATATCATTTTTTTCTATAATGGATTGAATATTAATTTCTAATTTTTCTATTTGAATTATCTGATTATCAATATTTTTAACCAAATTAAAATGTTTTTCGAAAATAGGAATTACCTCTTCCTGGACAAACATAGCAAGGCTGTTTTTGATAGCATTAGCCATCACCATTGAAGGTGTTTCTATTTCTAAAAAAACTCTTTGAATGCTATGTGAATTTTTATTCATTTTTATTTGATAGTTTAATTTTTTTTCCTACATTTGTATCTGACCGAGAGGTTATACTGGGAAAAGATAGTTGTCGTAATTGATAGCAGCTCCCCATTAAAGCTTGAGACCTGCCAGTTCTGGTATAAGTCTCAAGCTTTTTTATTTAGTGTCATCCGGTTTCTTCAGATTTCTTTTGTTAACTACAGACTTAGTCACCACGGGTTTTGTAACTACAGGTTCTGTTATTTTTCTATTGAGATTTCTAAAACGATTTGACTCTATTTTAATAAAATTACCATTGGTAGGTTTGTAGAAATAGATTTCTGCTTTTTTAGCATATCGGCTAAGTAATTCATCAAACTCAGAAGTTTTTACTGTTCTGGTAGTGTCAATGTGAATCATGTATTTACTCACTTTTTCTTCATTATGAATTTTTGTTCTCAAATTCATAAATCGTACTAACTCATCGTTGGTATCAGTATAATTTTTTAAGTAATAAGACTGCATGGTAGGGTTGACCCAGTTTCCGTTAACCCAGTCGCCACCAATGTAAATATTATTATAATTATCATTTATGTTAATGATTTGATCAGCAATAGACATTAGTTCTTCTGCTACAGTTGTGTCCTCAACTTCCTGATTATTGTAAATCATCGGTATTGTGTAGAAATCTTCAAACGTTTTTGGAAATCTCATGTACGATTTTGTTACATCATGATATCTCAATAGGCCTCTTAAATATTCGAATTTATCCCAATCATCATTAAAGCGTCCAAAATTGTCATCGTCTTTATTAATCGGATCATAATTAGCATGGATTTTTTTATAAATATTGGCTTTATGTGAGTTGATAATAGCGCAGGTTATTTTATTTGAAGAGAAAACTTTGCCATTTTTGGTCACTCCGGTTTCTGTAAACGTATAGATCGGAGCAGATTTTGAAAGTGTGATATCCTGAACTTCAAATTCAAAAACATCTTTTTCAAGACGCATAATTCTTAGTTTTTTCTCTTCTTCAATAAAATCAAATAAAAGACCAGTAGGAAATAGATTGTTGAGTGTTTCCATTACTACATGCAAGCGGCGGGCGAGAATCTGGTCTAACGGAATGTTTACCAAAACTCTGTTAGTAATTAAATTAACACCATTTATAGAATATTTTTTTATACTTAATGTATAATGGGTCGGCATTTCAACCCGTTTACTTTGAGTTCCTCTGATACTTCGTGATAAATTATTGATATAGCGTAAGGAGCTAATCCACGGATACAAACATCCCATGATCGTACAGCATCCAAGTCCGTTGTCAGGGCTTATTTTTCCATCAATAGCAAAATCAGTTATAAATGTTGTCCCTGATTTTAATAGCAATAAAGTTCCTCCCTTTTTTACACCGGCCTTATGTTCAAAAGAATAATTAGTGTTGAATAAGATTTTTAAATCGGCAGCATTTTCAGTAACATCCAAAATATAAAAATCAAAATCCAGCCCGAATTCTATTTTCTTTGAGTTTAAAAAACTTTTTACATCATCGACACTATCGTTTAAATAACCTTCAATTCTGTAAAAATCATAGTCGTCTGTACAATAACTCAGCGGTGTTTTGATGTAATCATTGTTTGCCAGATTTGTAGTGTGATAACTAAAATTGGCTTGATGATTATAAAGGCTGCTTTTCTCAAAATCCCAGGCATGCAATAAATTATCGTCGACATTATAGTAATACGGAACCGATTTAGAACCTAATTTACCCATTGTTTTTGATGGTGTAATTTTAATACTATTGGCCGTTACCTGATAATTATCCAAAATCCCTTTTAATCTTCTGACTAAAGAATCAAAATGGCTGAATGTTTTATTTTGGTCTAAAACCGCCGCTTTGTAAAATTGGTGTCTATAATCTTTAAAACGATTATTATCTTCTACAAATCCTAATAATAGATGTTTTGGAAATGACCCAATAGGCGGATTACACTCTGATTTGAGCTGGATAAAAAGATCTTTCAGTTCTTTGTAAGTTGCCACAATGTCTTTTACTAAATCGTATCGATAATGAATATCTGCCGGAATATTGATTGGGTCAATAGTAAGCAGCGCCGTGATGCGGGTATTAATGGCAGTAAGTTGAGTTGTATAACCAAAGGGTATAAGGACGGTAGCCAAATTGGCTAGTAAGTCAGATCGAAATGAAGCATCATTGACAACAGCAGAAAAAAGCTGTTTGATTTGATTGGCAGTCGAAGTACTGTTGAATGTTGGAATTACTTTTTTAACACCCAACTCGTCAAGCGTACTGTATTTTTGAAAAACATCATATTTATTATACAGAGAATCTCTTCCCGGAGAACCGCTTTTACCAATAATAATATTAGCAGTTGCCTGGCTTACTACCAGTACGCGTAAGTTAAAAATTTCTTCGCCGCCTTTGTTAGAACAATCAACCTCATCGCATAAAGCGGCATCTTTGGTATAATTTTCAAGATACAAAAGGACAACATGATTTTTTAAATTTGTAAAAGTTGTTAATAAAGATTCGCCGCTTTCCAAAGGAGTTCCGGCTGCTTTTTCGGGCAGTAATTCCCACATAGGCAATATTGTATTGCCGGCATTTTTAAAATGCGCGTAATTGCCTTTGTCAGTATCAAATACTTTATAGGTTTTATAATCAATTTTTGAAATATCAATCGAGAACAATTTTTGTTTAATAGCAGTTGCCATCGCCTGATCTGCAGGGGTAAGCGGTTTTGTGGTCAATTTTATCAAATCACCGTCAGTCGTTATTCCATTTCCCTGCGTTATCGTAACAGTAGAGTAGCCGGCATTGGCCGAAACCTGAAAGCCACAGACAATTCCTGTACCGGTAAGAAAGATTTTGCTTAATCGATTTTGGTCATCAAAATAATCAATAGTTTCGTTGAGCTGAAAGTGTGTTAACACCTGATCTGCTACATAACTATGATAATGTCCTGTAATGGTGGTAAGTTTTGCTGCCATGACCTTTGTATTTTATATTGTTCCTAAATTTGTTCTTCCTAATACTATTTTTCCTGAAATATCTTCTTCTTCATCTCCACAATTGTATAATGTGCCGGTTGGATAAACAGAATTTAATTTTGATAATGATTTAATGAATTTTGGTAAAGCATCTTGTTTGTTTTGCGTTTTATCAATCAGAAAATTTTTGAAATCCTTTTCAAAATCAAGCAAGTCATTGTCTTTTGGGGTTATTTGATCTTTTCGATAGCCAATCCAGCATATTTTGCCCAAAATATGAGATGGAATTTCCTGCCGGATTACGTTTTCGGCAAAATTCCTAAAATCAACATCTGCAAATCGGTACGTATATCCGGGTAAAACCACACTAATTTTAAAAGAATACGGATTGGGTACGCAACAGTCGCCAGAGCAGTCATCTACACATATTGGCATATAATAGCCGGCATCAATTACTTCGTCTGGATTGGGAACCAGTAAAATATGCTCGACCAGAAAAATACCTTCATCGCTAAACTCTTCTTTAAAGAAAAACAGTAAATCAAGCATTGCTGCTTTTACTTCTTCAAGAGTGGCATAGAGTATATATTGACGCGCTATGATTCTGTCAGGATTGCTCAAATCATCAACGAGTTCCGGGTTAATGATATGAAACGAGTACTCATGAGCATCAGATTCAATTACTTCAAAAGTGTCGATAACGGTATCTTGAAAAGCAATTCCGCTGTCTCGGTTTTTAAAAAGTTTTTCAAATGCCTGCTCTATTTCCTTTTCACTTGTTTCGTAAATTTTCAGGATAGAAAAATACATTTCCTTAATTGCCTTCGATTGATTGTCATAATCTTCGGTTGCGTTTAAGATTATTTTATTCGCACTGTTTCTAATTCTCCATCTAAAGAGATTAGGAACCACGCCAGGACTCGGATCATAAAGCTGGACAAACAAACCAGATATATTTTTTCTTTTGATTCCTCTTTTGCCCGTAACCGGATTTTTATCTCCTTTAATTCCTAATAAACCCGCGATTCGATTTTCTAATCCTGTCACATTAAAAGTGTTCCATAAATTAGATACGGGCTGATTAAAATAATTAAACCCGCTGCCCCGTTTACTGCTGATCGTATCGTAATTGATTAAAAAATCGGATTTGTTTTGCAGTACGATTTCATCAGACGAAGCGCCATATAATGATTTCATCAAAAAAGCATACTCTGCAAACCGTTCTGCAAATCGTGCAATGAGATGATCTTTTATCTGGTTTTGTCTTTTAACAGCATTGTCAAGATCACTAAATAATAATTCGTCGAGTTTTTCTTCATTTGATGATAAATACGTATCATTTACAATTTCCTCAAAACCCGTCATATCAGTAATAACTTGAGTAAAATACGTATTTTCAAGATCGCTGTTAATAGAAAGCAACTCTTTGACATTGTTTAAATGTTTAAAATAACTCGCTAAAATTTGATCAAAAAACAACAGATATCCTTTTAATTGTTTGGCCTTGGCTTTTCGTTCTCCACTTGCAGATTCTGAAAGGCCAATTTCGCCAATACCATAATTTTCGGGAAAATTATTGGCAATACTTGTATAGAAATTAGTTGCTGTAATTTTGCCCTGAGGAATTTGCAGTTCCTTGTTTTTAGCTGCATTTAGTTGTGAATAAGCAAGATCTTCTTTTAGCTCTTCTAAATATTTTTTTGCTTTTACCTTATTAACCGTCACCGGCAAAACCCCTTTGCTAAAGTTTAGTGTACTTTTTTGGCAAAGGCTTGGTTTTTTGTTAGCAGGAATACAGATATTCCAAACACTTCCTTCACTTTCTATAGCATCACAATTATTTAATGAGATGTCTTTAATAACACTTACACCTTGTATATTCATGATAATTTGCATAATATCAGAAAGGCGTACTTCAGTTCTCAAAGACGAATTTTCTAATTCGGCAGTATCAATAAAACCTCTTTCCAAAAGAGGGCCTTCAAAAATCTGATCGCTTGAATATCCTTTCCCGAACATTTCAGCTAAGGAATAATATTTAACCCCCGGAGATAAGTACTTTTCGAGTTCAAAAGTGATTTGCGCATGAACATATTCTTCGTTGGCCTCCGGATCAAGCTCGATTAAGGCACAAACGGCAATAGGCTGAATTTCAACTTCACGAACCTCTAAAACATCTTCGCAAAGGTTTCTGTTTGCATGAAATTTTTCGATTATTTTGGTTTTAAGCAACGCTTTTTCTGCATTGTTAATTTGTTCAAAATCAACCAGTATGTTGTAATATCCCTTGATTTCAGATTCTTTAATAAAAGAGCCTAAGGTGGCGGAAAAATCCTCTTTTTTGAGTGAAATCTTAGCTTCTTTGCAATTGATAAATAATTTTTTGGTCGTTTTCTGAAGCCAGCAATTTTTAATTTTTGGATCAATATCAATCAATATTTTTCTATAATCAAGAGCCGTAACAGCCTGCATGGGCAGAATTTCAGAAGCTGTGAAAAACTGTTCTTCTATAGGATTTGAGTTGTTGCTTAATAAATCTTCAATAGGCAGATTGATTCTCATACCCAAATCGGTAATCGCATAGCAAAGCACTTCCAGAATTGTAATTCCGGGATCGTGCGTGTTATAGTCGGTCCAAAACTGACTTCCCAATGATTCAATGTACTCGATTCCTTTTTTTCGAAGGAAGTCAAAGCTCATGTCATCATTAGAACTGACGTTTTTTGGGATGCTGATATGTTGGTTTACAGTTGACATTCTTCTTGTGGTTCTATGGTTTTAACAGTACATTGTGTGACATTGGTGCTGATTACATGGCTTTTTGCCGAAACTAAAATCGATTTTGGATTGGACGGAACAGCGGCTTTATCAGATAAGACCCCGTTTTTTAATAGTTTTACATCTTGCAGATAATCTACATAGCCTAATTTTTCGATATAATTAATGAGCATACTGGAGTGAATTGTGACCCCAAATGTGATTGGAATATTCTTGTCGAGTGCCCAAGGCGATAAAAACTTGATAATATCGGCATTGAGTTGCTGCATATAGAAATTTTCATCGTAACCCGGCTTAAATTTGACTTTCAGATCAACTTGAACTTCTTCATATTTTGGATTAATCACAAAAGTGGTTACATGCATGGAGTTCAATTGATCAATATGTTTTTTGACTTTGTTAAGTGTGGCGGTGCTTACCCGCGGCTGGTAAATATCGAATACGTTCTTGTTTACCGTGTCCGGAATGACAACCAAAGTCACATTTCCGGGCGATTGATACGAGTCGTTGCACGTATGGTTCAGGCATTTTACCTTATATAATTCAGGAAACTTTTGCAGTACGATATGTTCGTAATCCCACATGGTAACCGCTCTGTTTTTGTGTCGAAGACGTTCGCTGATCCTTCTGTAATAATCTTCACTGGACTCTACCGGTTTATAACCAAAACTGTTATAAGGCTGTGTAACCGATTTTACATTACTAAGTCTTTGCAGCAGTTTAGAAATTGTTCCGGCTTCTAATCCGGTTTTCAGATGCGATAAATCATTAGCATTATCCTGAAAAGCAGCCAAAACCGCCTGCGAATGAATTCCGGTTATTTTACAAACCACATCGAATTTTTTATGCATTTTAGCTTTAAGCCAGATATAATTTTTAGGAAGACGTGTGTTGTTTTGAGTGGCTTCTTTTGGTAAATTAAATTTGAGGATTCCGGATTGTAATAAGTTATCCGTTTCATTTCCTAAAATATCAGAAGGATTCAGAATACGCCATTCGTTATTGCCCAAAACAGACCATTCTATTTTCTGTTTTCCGGTAAAAGAAGGTGTCGTTGGATTTTCACTTCCTTCCAAAACCTGAAACAATAATGTGATTTGCTGTAATTCCTGTACATTTTCTAAACCGATAAACAATTCTCCACCTTTGCAATACGTAGGAAACAGATACGAATTTTCGTTTGCTACATAATCTAAAAGAGATTTTAGATAAGTGTGTTCTTCAGAATATCCAAAAGGATGAATATGGAATAATCTGGCTTCGTTTTTAGTATAAATTCCTTCTAATGTTTCTCCTACGGTTAGTGAAAATTTGGTTGTTTCAGAAGCTGTATAATTTAATATAAGATTTTCTGCCAGCGGTGTGTAAGGTTCATTTGGAATTACAACATTGGCATCGTCTGTAGAAAGTGCTAAAGCATAAATTTTTGGATATAATTTATGTAAAAACGATTTTGTCAGTGTTAGTTTTAGCTGGCCATTTTTCTCTGTGATAAAATTAGAATTGGCTATATTTAATGTCGTTTTAAATGGATTTGTTGCCGTAAATAAAGTTGCAGCACTTCCGTAATTCTGCCAGATATTATTAGATAAAATTGCAGGCTGATATTGAAAATAACTGTTAGCTGTTACGATTCCGCCAGTACTTATAAAACCATTAGAGGCATTTAGGACACTACTTTTAAATGCACCTACGCTAATGGTATTTAATGCAGTCGTTTTGTAAGCTTTATAATGTTCTACAAAATCAACAGGAGTATTTTTCCAAAGTACATCGATAATTATATTTTCCCATTTTTTTGTAAAAGCTTCGCTGTATTTTACCAGAAAATTAGAATTATCAACAGGTTGTGGAGAAAACGGGAAAAATGGTTTTGCAGCGTTGATGCTTCCGAAATCATTCTCCAGAACTGCATTCTTAATGTTTTGAACATCAATATTGATGATAATGTTTTCTAATTTGTTTTCGGCCAATAATTTGTATAAATCGTAACCATTGGCTTTTGTAATATCCAGATTAAATTTTGCAACGGGCAGATTAGTGGCAAATTCTTCGCCGTAAACTTTGGCATCATAACCGGTAATAGAATCTGCATTTTCATCTAAGAGAAAAGCAATTTTCATCGTTTTTCCGCTAACGGAAGTAGTGTAAGTGCTGCCTGATTTTATCGGTAATGATGATGAAATTTCGGCGACTTCAAGCCATTTTTTGGCTGTAGTTAACTGGAGGCTTAAGCATTCTTTTATGATGGCAGAAGTGATAGGAGTGATATTATTCTGAAAAGTAAAACTCATTTGAATGCTGCGTTTTCCTTCTGATAAAAGCAGGATAGGAGAGGCAACTGCAAAACCCAAAGCCGGATTAGGCAATTTGGGTAAGACACCAGTTTTATCAATATAACCAAAAGGCCACCATTGCGTATTGTTTTTATCGGGAAAAGCAGCTCCCAGACCATCGTAAGAATTTGCGACCGGACTTGCTGTTATTTTTTTTTCGTCGATATCATTATAAATATTTTTCAATGAAGAAACGACCGTTTTATTGGCGATTAATTCATTGTTGGAATAATATGTTCTGGTTTTACCCAAAGCATCTTTACCGCCGTCAAAACCTGTTTTAGCTTCAATTTTTTCCTGAAGAGCATTTTTTGCCAATTCAAAAATCAGGTATACTTTATCTGGCGTGGCAGGCAGTTTGTCAATATGTAAAATCTGGCTGTAATAAAAGTCCAGGTGACGTTTCGTAAGGTTATTGTATCTTTTTTTGCTGTTTTCGAGCAGCATCAAAAAGGTGAGAAACAAAGTTAAATGCGGTGTAATGGCATACCCTTTTTTATTCTCTTCAATTAAATCAGCTAGTTCTTTTTTGACACGGTCCAGTTTTAACTGATTTTCTATAGAAGGTTTTTCACCATTCCATTTAAAGAAATCAAAAAAAGGTTTCCAATTGCCCGATGGAGTTTGGGAATTTGAGGTTTCAAAATAATTTACATATTCAGAAAAATTATGGGCAAACAATACCCAGTCTGTTAGTTCAAAATCATTAAGACGAATGTTTTCGGGTTGTAACGCGTTGAGATAGCGTTGCTTTTGGTCGCTGCCATTAGAAGTCAAAACACTCAATATAGTATTACAATTACTCATCTTTTTAACAATTTATAAATTGGTTCCTTCTTGTTTGTAAAATGGATAAACCATATTTATTCTCGCATTGGTAGCGCGTACTTTAAAATCAATCAGTACTAATAATTCGCCACTCAAATCGTCACCTTTTGTAATGTCAATTTTTTCAACGTCAATTCTGGGTTCATGATACAGAATAGCCGTTTTTATCAGTTCAGAAACAAATGTTTTTAAAGTTCTGTTTAATGGGCTAAATAATAACTCATCCATATTGCAACCGTATTTGGGCTGCATGATGCGCTCGCCGATTTTAGTTGAAAGCAGGATTTCCAAACTGCTTTTAATATCGTTTTCATCTGTCAGCATTATTACAGCTTTGGTACTTTCTTTAAATTCAGGAGGAAAACTCCATCCAATACCCAAAAAATCTTGTTCTGTTTCCATAATTACCCAATTAATACAGTTGCTAATCCGGCGACTATTGTACCGCCATGCGCGGTTGAATCGCCCATGCGTGCTGCGGGTTTACCACCAATAAAAACCGTTGATGAGCCTGCAACAATACTGTCTGGCGGTCCTGTACATGTGGCCATGTCACCCACACATGCAGCAGGCATTCCGCCAATTAAAACGGTTGGCGCGCCGGCAGGTAAAATCGGGCCGCCCACATGAGGGACCGTTGCGGTAACCATTGGGCAAACGTGCATATCTGAAATTCTTGCGGCTGGTGCTCCCATAATTTTAGTTTATTTGTACCATACTTCCTTTTAAAACGGCAGTGGCTCCAGATGACATTTCTACACCCGCGCTTCCTTCTGCCTTAAATTGTGCGCTGGCATTTATAGAAACATTTGTCCCTTCGATTTTGACATCTCCAGTGGCTTTGAATTCAATATTTCCGGCACTTTCCATTTTTATTCCGTTGCTGTCGATGGTGATTATATTCGAATTTTCATCTTCAATTTTAATGACGCCCTGATCTTCATCGAGCGTTATTTTCTTGCCGGCAGGAGTTTCAATTGCGATAGATTTTTTTTCATCATCAAACAAAACCTTCATTTCACTTCGGGTTACGATTCCTTTTTGATGATTATCGTCAGAAGCTGTGATCGGTGATGGTTTTCCTTTGCTGTGAAGCATTCCTAAAACAATAGCATTATTTGGATCTTCATTAATAAAACCAATGATTACTTCATCTTCAATTTCAGGTCTGAAAAAGAAGCCTCTTTTATCTCCCGCATCGGGCGAAGCTACGCGGCACCAAATCCCTTGTTCCTCATTATTGATAATCGGAATTTTTACCAAAATCCGGTCTTCACCATTAGGATCTTCTTCGAGTTGGGTTACAATTCCGACATGCAGTCCTTTTATGGCCGGAATAATTCCCGAGCCTGTAGGTGTATGAATATCAAACGTTTCAGAAAACCATTCCGGATTTAAACCAAATTGTGCATCAATCGTCCAGTTTCCTTCTGCCAGTTCGTGAAAAACACCAGTGACATAAGCATTTCCATTAAATCGGTCGCCAACGCCTTCGAGCGTAATTATGGTGTTCGGTTTCACAGCGGGAATGCCCTGAAATTTGACTCTTCCACGGATTTTGGATAATTGCTGAAACAGTAATTTAGCATCTGCCCAATCCTGCAGTTCTACTTCGGTAAGCGTGCCGCCGTGCCGTAATTCCAGATTTTCAAGCTCAATAGTTTTAGACAAATCAGCAACAGAAATATTTCCATTCAAGCTTACAGCCGGATCATTGGCTTCGATCTCAACTAATTCCTGATCTGTGTAATTCCAGCTGTATGAGGATACTTTTGCAAATTGATTACGAGCATCAATTTCGGCATCAAAATCAAGTAAAGAAGAACCAAAAGTAATAGTTTCAACAGGCGATGCCGTTATGTTGGGTTTGTGGATAGTTATTTTTCCATTCTCAACAAAACAAAGTTTTCCATTAGCCTGGGCTCTTGAAACTATAAAATCCCAATCGGATGTATTGTATTGCACAATTTCTTTATGACTGAAATTAGTGGCTTCAACATCTTTTTCTAAGCCATAAGTATCTATAATTTCCTCAAATACTTCGCTGTCTTTTACCTCATAAAAATACTTGCTCTTTCTGCCAATAGTGAGTTTTACAGCTTCGTCTTTGCATTCGATAATCAACAAAGACGCATCGCTTTTTATTTTGATTGAATGTTTGATGATGATTCCTTTGTAAATGGTTTCTTCATCATTGTGATAGCCCGCAGTTATTTCGATTTTTTTACCCGGAATCAGCAAATCTTCATTACTTAGTTTAAAATCTCTCTCAGAAGCTTCTCCATCTACCAGAACAATTTGAGCCATAGGAATCCTGTTGGCTTCATTTTGTACCACAACACTTTTTACCTGATAGGTATTGGATAATTCCTCACCTTCAATTAAAATTTTAAGTGTTACTAAATCGGCACTTTTACTGGTTTGTATGACTCCGCTATTGTTCATTAGGATTGTTTTTGTAAGGGAGGAAAAAATAGTTTTTGTCCTGTTTTTAGTTTTCTGAAATTGACAATGTTATTGACTCTGGCCACTTCCAGATAATACTTCGAATCGCCATAAATGTGATAAGACATCAAAGGGAGTGTATCGCCTTCTTTTACAGTTCTGTAATGTGTTAAATCGGGCGATTTATTATTTTCTTTTGCTGCTCTTAAATTGTCTTCGACAAAACCCTGAAATTTTGCTTTTGCAATTGCTCTTATTGGCGTTCCGTCTGGTTTAAAGAGTTTGAACTCTACATCCATTTCCGTCAGGGAACCTTTAAAGAGCAATGTTCCCCAGGAAATAATGAGATAATTGGGTTTGTGTTCATCTCCATTGTAATCCAAAATAACTTTTTTGAATTTCTCAATGTCATCGATAATCCCATCGTCAGTACTTTTGAAACCGTTAATTACGCCCGACCGGTCAAAAACAAAATCAAGTTCCAGGTTTTCCGGTAATTTTTTATTGAATTTTGGAGAAACGGTACTTGTTCCGGAAGCCTGGGTTTCATCTGTTTCAATTTTATAGTGATAGGTGTACTTTTCGGGATTCATCAGCGTAGAAAATTTGCCATCAGCAATTTTGTTGTTGAATTCCGGATCACTATATGCTGTGACGGTTAACTTTTCTAATTCTCCTGGCATGACTATCGTTCTTTTTTACGTTCGATGATTTTCATTACTTGTGCTACACATTCGGCTACAGCGTCTTCATCCTTGCTTTTTGCTTTTGCAGGAGAAGCCGGTTTTGATCCTTCGTTCACGTTTATTTTAATGTGAAGCTCTTTTATTTCTATGGGCATGGCTAACTTTTAATTAAGGTGAAATAATTGTAGGTAAGCTCTACGTTTTCAATAACGAGTTTATTTTCTTCGGCATTAAAATCTTCAACCGACCATTTTACAGGATAGGCGTGAACCACGTTCCAGGAAACCAAAGGCTGATGTTCCTGATTGAGCAGTTTAACCGTAAGGTTTACCGGCCTGAAAGAAAAATTTTCGATAGCATCCCTGCACCAGTCAATAACTTTAGAATCAATAAGGATTCCTCTTTTTAAAGTCAGGTTTGGATATTTTGTCTTTACAGGAAGTTTGTGTTTGAATCTATTTTCTCCGCCTTCGGCAATTTCTTCGGTTTCGATGTCAACAGACAAACCAGAGACTGATTGAAACTGATGGTCTTTTTCTTGCGAACCAAGACCTTCAAATTCAACTAAAAAGTGAAAACCGACAGGTGGATAATAGTTAGTCATGACTAGTCATTTTGAATAGATAAACCTTCGTGAACCAATTCCATAGATTCGATAGCAACCTCATTTCCATCAGCTTTTAAATCAGTCGACTGAATTTTAGTTGGCCATGCGTTTTTTACTTTCCACGTAATCACAGGTTCGTGATCTTCGTTGAGTAATTTGATGGTGATGTCCCTTCTTTCTATGGTGTTTAGCTTTACGGTATTCCACCAGGTATAATACTCGTTATCGCTTGCAAACGTTCCTCTTTTCAATGTGATGTTGGAGAATTTCTGCATGCCGGGCATTTTAATCTTACTGTACTCGGGACTTGCTCCCTGACGGTATTCAATGACTTCAGTTTCTACATCTAATCCCGAAACTTCTGTAAACCCTATTTTTGTTCCTTTCCAGTCAACTGAGAAATGGAACTTTGGTAGTGGATAACTCATGATCTATATTTTTTTAATGTTGATATTAATTAAGATTCCTGCATTTTGTGAGAGAAACGTAAAATGATGAATTCTGCCGGACGAGCAACTGCCATCCCGATTTCGATAACCATTTTACCATCTAAAATATCTACGGCAGACATAGTTTGTCCAAGCCCGATTCTAACATAAAAAGCCTGTTCAGGTTTTGCCCCGACCAATGCTCCGGCTCTCCATTGCAGAATTAAGAAATTCTCAATCATGGCTCTTACTCTTATCCAGGTATTGGCATCATTTGGTTCAAAAACAAACTGTTCGGTTGCTTTTTTAATAGATTCTTCGGCCATATTAAAGAAGCGTCGAACCGGGATATAACGCCATTCGCTATCGTTACCAGCCAAGGTTCTTGACCCCCAAACCAAGGTTCCCTTGCCGGTAAAGCTTCTGATAGCATTAATAGATTTTCCTGCAGTAGTGTCAATATTTAAGTTGTCCTGATCTCCATTTGTTATTTTTACAGATGGTTTGATTACATAGTTTAGGCCTACATTTGCCGGTGCTTTCCATACACCGCGGTCACTGTCTACTCTTGCATAAACTCCTGCCAATGCAGAACTGGGCGGTAGTGTGATAGGAAGGCTTGCAATTTCAGACTTAATGATATTGTATGATGCATTTTCCAGAGGCTCAATGTCAGCCAGGAATCGGCCATTCATTGCGCCATTATTAACGTCTACTCCGGATACATTTACAGCTGAAACTGCTGCTATTATTGCAGTAACTTGCGCAGGCATATTTAAGAATACATCGATAGAGATTGCAAGGATATTGTTAGGCAATCCTAAAACCGGAGTGTAGTCTAATAGTTTTTTGACTTCACTAATAATATTCGTAGCATTTGTTTTTACTAAGCTTAATACTTTTGCATTAGTATCGGCATTTTTGAGTTTTGCAGTAAGATCGATTATGTTTTTTAAGACACTTTCAATTTTATTGTTACCTTCAAATCCGCCAACAAAAGCGGCTAGCGCTATAACGATGTTATCATCTGCTGTAGACAATTCTTCTACAGATGCAATAGCTGAATTGGCTGCATTTTTAATGTTTTTCTTGATTTCAACCAGATTGCTTAACTGCACAATCAAGGCATCTAATAAATTTGTAAAAGCCGGAATTGTTTTTGCGACGGTAAAATCAGCATTAGTATTATTATAACCCGCAAGATCCTGAGTATATTTTAAAATAGATGGAATTACACCCAATATGTTGTCGTTTGTAGCATCAACATCAGAGTCGCTAATAGTTCTTAAAGCAGCTATAACCGGAGTTAATGCAGTACTGGCATCAGTAAGTTCTCCAAGAGCTATTGGCACAGCATCTTTTTTATATGAAATATGGTTTATTAAAATGGAGTTTTCATCATATCTGTAATCCAGAATAGTTTTTAAATAGGGAAAATATACGGCTCCATATTTTAAATAATCTTTTTCCTGATTCAGTTTAAGCCTTATTTCATCTATTGGTGATACAAGATCAGTGTCGTCATTTATATATTCTGCATCTCGATAAGTATCTATAATGGCAAATCGGTCCTGCATATCATGACATTGTGTTAATGCATTTTTGTACAATGCATAAAAATCATTGTCACTGGCTAATCCTGCAGCATCCGGAAATAGAATAAGTGTAGGTTCATCTTCACTTTTTAATAAATCAAGTCCGCCATTTAATTCAGAAAATGAGATCAGGTTTATATTCCCGTCTTCTTTTTCATAAGTGTTTACCGAAACAATATAGCAAGGCCCGCCGCCATTTGCAAAGTACATTTGTAATGCATAATACATTAAAAAAGTGCTCGGAGAACTGGGTTGGTTTACTACAATGTCTCTTTGTAATTTACTGCCAATTTCTACATCGGTTATATTTACAGAAATGGTTTTTTCGGGATAGGCTGAACCAAAATAGTTCTCATAATCAAGTAAAGAGGTAATTCTGACAGGGTCATTAATTAAATCACCTGCAGTTTTCTTTGCAGCTTTTTCGGTATAGCCAATAAAAGCGGGAATCGCTGTTTCTACCTGGGCAACAGAAGGGGGAAACTTTACGATTTCCTCAATATATACTCCAGGCGTTTTGTAAGTTGTTGCCATAATTGATTGTTTTTTAATTATTTAAATAAATATTTCAGAATAGTAGTCACTACTTATTTTTGTTATTGATTTTACAGATGGGTTTGGGTATTGACTCTCTGGTAGCTGCGAAGGTGTAAAATCGTTAATGGGGTCAATTTCAACAAAACCGGAGCGTGTTAATGGTTTTGCTGTATTGGTTTCGATTATGATTCCTGTTTTCCGGTTGATGTATCTCCAAAGTGTTTTTCGATTGTCAAAATGAATTTTAAAATTCGGGCTAATCATTTTCCCAAAATTGTCTATAATATTTCCTGAGCTGTTATCACCCTGAAGTCTTAAGGAAAGAAGCCCAAAAATGTCTTGTTTCTCTAAAGGCTGGAATGTTGAAATTAAATTCTTAGTGGTTTCTTCTGATACTAAAAAACCACTTGAAATTAATTTGTTATCATTTATTTTCGGGATATATTCGAATGTTACAGGCTCTGTCGGAGGTCTGACATTGCTAAATAAGAATACCTGATTAAGAGTAAAATCTACATCGGTATAATTCTCAAATTGGTAATCATTAATTTTGATTAAAAATTGTAAGTTCAAATCAACAGGAATTTTTATATAAGGATCGATTTCATCTGTTTCTTTGACCTTAATGTAAACTCTAAAACCTGTTTTGGTTTTTTTGAATACCATTTTATAGTTTTGGAGTATTCTATAAGTTTCAAAAGTGGGTGTTATAGCGGTAAATGCATCTGTAGTAAATTGGTGCATCATCTTTTCTTTATCAGAATCAGACATAGCCGCAAATGTTTCTTCGCCGTTATTCAAAAAATAATTATGAAGAAGCGTTACTTCAAACAACAATCCGTATGTGATCGCAAAACTCATGACTGTTCTTTTGTTTTTGTTAAGCCTTCAACCTTGCTGATAAGTTGTCCTTCGCCTTGTGCGATATTGCGCTCAATTTGTATCATACTGACTTTGTATAAAGCCGACGGAAATTGTTTGCCGCCAAGTGTTCCCCAGATATAATTTAACTCTTCAAAAGTGGGTGTGTAGAGTTCAACTGAAAATCTGAAGTTGTCAATATTGCTCATGGCAATATTATTTCTGTTATAAATAGTATTGGCTTGTGTAAAAAGTTTTTTCCCCTGAAAAAAGGCAATGATTTTCGATATATCATTGAGAGAGCTGAGGTATTGATCTCTATTGGCACTAAAAAGTAAATACAGATTTAGATTGATGATGCTGTTTTTATAAACGGTTTTATTGTTTTCAATAGAATGATTTGGAACGTTTTTTAAAGTAGCTTCTTCATCCAGATTAATTAGCGTAAGTGCCACGCTGTTTTTTAAAGCGGTAGCTACGTCTTCATTTTGAGATTCTAAAAAAGCAATGTTTTCAGGAACAACAGATTTGTCCAACCCAATTTCGTCGAGATAGTTATTTACTTGTTCTGCAATTATTTGGATAACTTCAAAAATCATCTTGTAATAAGGTTTTAAAAAGTTCTACATTGGGTAAAAGATAAATTCTAGGCGCAGATTGAAGAGACGAATATCCCGGGGTTGTTTAAACTCGTGTTACAAACAAGGGCTTCTGGATTTGGTGCAAGGTAGAAAAACCAAGAGCTATTATAAAAGGGGAAAAAAGCCCTTTTTTTTAAGTATTTTTGCGGTAAAATATTGATTATAAACGTGTTGATTGTTTGGTTGAGTATGTTTTTTTGTTTAATAAAAAACGATTTTGATCTATATAAAACCACTAACCGTAAGGGAAAAACCTAAAAAATATTGATTTTAATTTGGAGAGGAACACAAACAATTGGATAATAATTAAATTTGCCTAATAAATCCTAATTTCTGCATCAGAAAAGAATGACTCTACAAAATCTAATCGGCACTTATTCAATTTCCGGAAGTAATCAGGATGAAGGGAATGAAATAAATTATAAAGGAATTTTGACTTTATCTTTAGACGCGAACAACCTGGTTATTGCCCGCTGGCTTATTAATGATTCTCAGGAACAAAAAGGGCACGGCTTCTTTAAAGATAATATCCTGGTAATCAATTTTAGTTATAAAGGAGAAGATCATAAAACATACAAAGGAGTTGCAGTTTACCGATGTATTACAAAAGATGTATTGAATGGGTTTTGGTCTGAAAAACACGGAAATCCTCTTTATTTAGGAACCGAACATTGTCTAAGGATAAAGGCTACGGAACGGTTGAATTAAAATGTGTTCCGGTTATATTTAGAATTTCAAATAAAAAAGCTTCAGATTTCTCTGAAGCTTTTTTAGTAGCCCGTAGCGGAATCGAACCGCTCTTACATGGATGAAAACCATGCGTCCTAACCGATAGACGAACGGGCCTGTTTTTCTATTCCGGTGCAAAAATGCAATTAATTTTAAAATACACAAAAATTTTTTTCTTTAAAAGTGTCTTGGTTATTCTAAAAATAGCTCATTTAGAAATAATCAATACTAAAAAAAATGAAGCCACTAAAATGTATTTGTTTGATTAATAATTTTTTGGACTACATAAAAAAAAGATTTTTTTATTAAACCGCCAACTTTCATGAAGATTAAAAAATATTTTGAAGATTATTTTTTTTGAAAGAATATTCTTTTGGTTTTAAAAAAAAAACAGTTATATATGTTTCTGTCTCCTGACTTCGCATCCGTAATAGAAGCCAAGACAACCAACACTTTTCAAAAAGAGATAAAAACAAAAAAAGCTACAAATACAAGATCTTTCTTTCAAATCAATAAAAATTGATTTGTGTATGTACAGTTTGTATTTTTGCCTTTATGAATGATAATTTTATAAATGAATATTTTGGGATTGGAATACAAAATGGTAAAACCCCTGAAAATTTGGGTGTTTTGTGGAGGTCAGCTCAAAACTTAGGTGCTACTTTTATTTTTACCATAGGTAATCGATATGCCAAACAAGCCTGTGATACTCATGATGCAGTAAAAGCAATTCCTTATTTTCATTATGATACTTTTGAAGATTTCTTTGAAAATTTACCTAAAGGCGCACGATTGGTTGGTGTTGAATTAGACGATAAAGCTTCTGATTTAGAGACTTTTGAACATCCAAGACGTTGTGTTTATTTATTGGGAGCAGAAGATCATGGCTTATCTAAAAAAGTTATGGCCAAATGCCATCATTTAGTAAAATTTAAATCGGTAAAAAGCCTGAATGTGGCTGTCGCAGGAACTATTGTTATGTACGACAGAAATTTGCCTAAACCGCGATCTTAAACAAAAATAAAAATCCTATTTTTGAAACAAATAAGTACTGGCAATTTGTCAGATATAGAGAATAATTTAAAGTAAGTAGGATAACGTCAGGCATATGAGCAAGTTTGCATAGTGAAAAACGACAACAGATAAATAACATGAAAAAAACTATACTATTTGAATCTTAACTGAACTAAAAATGAAAAAATATTTACTATTCTGTACTTTTTTATTTATACAAAATGCGAAGTCTCAAAATGTTGAACAATCAAACTCTATTCAGCAAAAAGTTTACGAATTTGGAGAGATTCAAGTAAAGCCAGAATTTCCTGGCGGTATGGAAAAATTTTACCAATTTGTAGAAGCAAATTACAAAAAACCAAAGGAGGCCAAAGGTGTCAGTGGTCCAGTTTCTGTAAATTTCATTGTCGATATTAACGGTTTTATAACTTATATTGACCTTAGAAAAGATATTGGATACAAAACAGGAAAAGAACTTATTAGAACTATTATGAACTCACCAAGATGGTTACCTGGCGAACAAGACGGATATCATGTCAAAACGAATATAAAATTTATTTTCAACGTAAAATAATAAAAAAACTAGATAATCCTCTGATGTGTTCTCATTAAAAGCTGAAAATATCTCTAACATTGCCCACTGTAGTACCAGAACCTTAGAGGTCATTGTACAGAATAGAAGAAAAAACAGAAAAGCAGAAAAATAAAAAATAAAGAAATGGGAATATTTGACAAAATATTTGGTAAAAAAGCAGTAAATAATTCTAACGAGATAATAACAGAAATTCCTGAAAGCTGGAGTGTTTTAAGTGGTGAAAACAACGGAAATCAAATGTTGGTTCGAAAAAATGCAGGGCTTGATAAAATAGCAGGGAACAGCAATTATTCTATTAGCTGTGGAATTGCATTCAAACTATTATTTCCCGATGAAAATGGATTGCCAAATATTGGAAACGAACCAGAATTGAATGATTTAGAAGACGATATTTTTGAAACATATGAAAATGATTTGAATTCAATTGTTGCTACTATAATTACAACTTCAGGATTTAGAGAGTTTGTTTTATATACAAAAAACGTTGGAGAATTTAATTCGAGATTAAAAAAATTAAAAGCTAAATATCCAAAATACGAATTAACTAGCTACAACAGAAAAGATGAAAATTGGGAAACGTACAAATCTTAAAATAAAATAACGACACCAACAGCTACTACAACGAATTTAGACATTGGCTTAATGGAAAGTTGGTTTTATATTTGGGATGATTTGCAAATCTGAAGAATGGGCTTAATTAGTCGCAAACCCGATGTAGTACAGAATGTTGTAGCAAATTTAAAAGAAAGGATGAATCAAGAAATAAAAATTTGTGCAGAATGCGAATCCGAGTTTTATAAAGATAGTTCGAAAATGATGGATTTATGTCCCGATTGTGCACATAAATTATACGAATATCCGAATTGTAAACACGAATTTGAAAGTGGAAAATGCACTAAATGTGGTTGGAATGGACATACATCGGAATACCTGAAAAATAGAGCTAAAAAAGATGGAAATTAAATATTGCTGGAGATGCAAAATGGATATTCCAATGTTGAATAAAGAAGAGTTCACAATCAAATAAATTGGCCATATTGTGAAAATTGTGGAAAGCCTTATAGAACACCGAAAGCGACAATTTGTGTTGCGTGTGGAAATAAACAAATATTGTGTAATTAAAACCCTACTGTAGTACGTTAGGCATAATATTATAAAAAAAATGAATAAAATTTCCGGACTAATTTTACTGATATTATTGACAAGTTGTTCGCATTATTTAGTGAATAATGAAGGATTTACTCGTCCACCAAAAAACTATAAATTTAGTTATCAAAAAAAATCTGCAAAACTAACTAACATTAAAATAATTGACACAACTGCAATATTATTTGACAAAAGTAATTATTACAGAGATAGTGATGCGTACAAAAATAGTGACGGATACATTCGTTTTTATGCAAATGGAAAGTTCAAAATGCAGGGATCAAAAACATATCCTAAAATTGATGAAATAAATAATGTGAATTATGGAATTGTTGGGTATTTTAAAACTAAAGGCAATGTAGTTAAACTTCAAGGTTACACTGATATTAATGCAGGTTCAGACCAATTGGAATTTGGAATTATTGATGGAAATAGCGATTTAATTTTGTTAAATGAAAATCCAAGAACAGACTTTTGTCTTGGGTATTCAGAAAAAGCAATTAGAAAAAAAATTAGAGAAATATCTATTTTTAGAGCAAATCTTAACCCCAAAATTTATAAAAAAATAAAAATAGAAGGAATGACGTACGACAAACCAAATTGGTAAAAATTCTACGTACAACTACTACTACAACGGATTTGGGCAATTGGCTTAATTCGAAAATTGGTTTTGTATTTGAAGATTTGGCAAATAGAATAATGAGGTTAATTTAATACCCATCGCTGCAAAGAACTCTATTGAAGAACAATTCACAATCATCTTCCCCACTATCTTTTTCATTATCTTTAAAGAATAATTTGAATTTATATATTCTAATTTATCCATTTCAACAATAGAACTGATGGTAAACTCATAAAATACTCATAAGAATTATTCGAACTATTTAAGTTTGGTTCTACAAGTTAATATAGAGATAAAAAGTAGTCTTGTAATATTAATTTTTTATTGTTACTACATCTATATTTTCAAATAAAATGCAACAAATATTCAAGTGCTGAATATAGTCTTATTGTTGTGTTTTTAAAGCTAATTGTGATTGCCTGTTTCGGCATTAATATTTATTCTTATCGAAGCAGAACTTTTTACAGATCAACATTCAACAATTGATAAATTTCTCTTATTATATTATTTAATAATACTTAAGAATAATTTATATGGTTGTATTATAATGAAGTTCAATTTAGAAAATAATTTAAAATTTTAAAAATCAAAATCTTGAAAATCAAAATTGCACTGATTAGTTTCATTTTTGCTGTATTATTTGCGTGTAATAATAAAAAAGAGTCTGACTCTTTTGATATTGCCAATACTAAAAGTCTTAAAGAAATTAAAGAAAACAAGACAGATATAAAAGGTGGTACATCTCCTTTGGATTCATCAAAAATTGCAGATACAAAATACTCTTTAGAACAGCTTGATAATACAAAAGGATTATCAAACAGTTCCGTTAATTGTATTTTTCAGGATTCTGAAAGTTTAATATGGATTGGCACCTGGGACGGTTTAAACCGGTATAATGCAAATGATTTTAAAATTTTCAGACCGGAACTCAATAATGAATCCAGTTTAAGTAATCAGGTGATCCTTAAAATAGATGAAGATGACAAAGGGCGAATCTGGATATTGACCATTCATGGTATTAACCAATACGACAAAAAAACCGATAAATTTAAAAGATATTATTTCTCCAGAGAAAATAATCCGCCATTATCTGAGTCTGAATTTAATATGGCACTCGATGCTTCAAAAAAAGTATTTTGCGCAGTAAAAAACTGGGGAATCGGTTATTTCGACGGTATTTCTTTTCAATTATTAAACACTAAAAATCTTTCTACAAAAGCCGTAAAAAAAATGGAATTTTTGCCAACCGGCGAATTATTAGTATTATTTGAAGATGATAAATTGTATGCCCTCACTATTAAAACGGGGAAAAATAATGAGAAAACAGTTTCAAAAACGGTACTTATTTCCACTAATATTAGCACTTTTGGATATACGGCTAGTCAAAAAATTTTTATAATTCCGAAAATTGGAAATGCTTTTTTGTATGCATTAAACAATAAAGAAAACAATTTAGTAATCGATAAAAAATTGACTTCGGTTATAGCGCATGTTTCTGACGGTCTTTTGGTTTCAGGCAAATCCGGCTATTTTATAATTGATGAATTTGGAAATTGTATTTCTAAACCGTGGCTGAAACATCTCAACAATCAAAAAATAACAACATTAATTCAGGGAACCGAAAACGTAATTTGGAGTGGCACAGACGGCGATGGATTGTTTAAAATATATCCTATAAAAAAGACTTTTAATTTAATTTCGAAAACCCAAATTCCGGATTTGGAAGGCGGCATTGTCAGAAGTTTTCTTGAGGTAGAAAATAATTCGTTTTTTATTGGAACAAAAGGAAAAGGATTATTTCGGTTTCCGTCTAATTTTTATCTCAATGAAGGCAAACCTTTTCAATATGATAGTTTTAATGAAAACAATAGCATCATCAATAATGCCGTATTTGCATTGCACAAAGGCTTGGATAATCTTGTTTTTATAGGTACGGATGGAGATGGAATTACAGTTTTTGACCTGGAAAAATCAAAACTGATAAATTGGTCTGCTATTGAAGGAAATGATAAATGTGATTATTTTAAATCTGTATACGCTATTTATCACGATAATAACGGTTTTATCTGGTTAGGAACGAATGGCTACGGAATGATTCGCTGCAAAATTGAGCGCTTGGGCGAGAAACTAAAAATAACAGCATTCAAAAAATATTTAGCAAATAGTAAAGGAAGAAAATCCCTAAGCAGTAATATTATATTTTCGATTATTCCTAAAAACGAACAACAATTATGGATAGGGACCCGATTGGGCGGACTGAATCTTTTTGACAAAAAAACAGAACAATTTCAGATTTACAAAAACGTAAATAATGATCCTGAAAGTCTGTCGAACAATGATATTTTGTGCCTGCAGATAGATCACAACAAAAAACTTTGGATAGGAACAAGCTTTGGTTTAAATGTGCTGCAGGATTTAAAAAGTGGCGGAAAAGCAACTTTTAAAAGTTTTACGGTCAAAGACGGATTGCCGAATAATACGATTCACGGAATTGTTTTAGACAAAAAATCAAACCTATGGATCAGCACTAATTTTGGAATATCAAATTTTAATACCAGCACTTCTAAGTTTATTAATTATACAAAAAACGAAGGCCTTCAGAATAATGAATTTGCAGATGGCGCCTTTTATCATAACAGTAAAACGGATTTGATATTTATGGGAGGAATAAAAGGATTCAATTATTTTTTGCCGCAAAAAATTGTTGAGTCTTCGATTGTTCCCGATATTCTTATTGATAAAATTAGCGGGCACAATCAAGTCGTTCCTTATTGTCAGGGATTAGTTATTAAACCCAATTCATCTGATTATCCTTCGATTACATTAAAACACAATCAAAATTTCTTCGATATAGAATTGGCTGCTTTGACATATATCAACAGCGAAAAATGCCAATATGCCTATCAACTGCAGAATTTTGATAAAGAGTGGAATGTGATTGGCGATCGACGTGTAATTTCTTTTACAAATGTTCCAAAAGGGAATTATTCATTATGGATAAAATGGTCCAATAGCGATGGCGTTTGGAGCAAGCCTGTTCATGCGATTGATATTAATATTCGCCCGGTTTTCTGGCAGTCAAACATTGCAATGACTATTTATTTGGTTTTGTTTATACTGTTGGTCATGCTGGTTTTAAGTTATTACAAGAAACGCCAGTCTCTGAGTCAGAATATATTTTTTAGAAAAAGAGAAGAAGAACTGCATGAAAACAGGCTGACTTTTTTTACAAACGTAGCGCATGAATTTCAAACACCTTTAACTTTAATTGTGGGGCCTGCGCAAAAATTAGCAGAAACAACAAATCTGGATGCTAGAAACCAGAAGTTTATAAAAATGATTCAGCGCAACTCGTCACGATTATTGTTTTTAACGCAGCAATTACTCGAATTCAGAAAAGCAGAATATGATTATCTGGAAGTAACCGCAAGAGAATTTGACTTAGTTAATCTCGTGGAGCAAATAGCAGAATTGTTTGATGAATGGGCTTTTGACAAGAATATCGAATATAATCTCGACGTTCCATCTGTATTATTGGGATGGTTTGATAAAGATAAAACCGAAAAAATCGTATTCAATCTCATGTCGAATGCGTTTAAATATACGCCGGTAAACGGAAAAATTGATCTTAAATTCCGCATGGAAGGAAAAGAGGCTTCTATATTAAATATCACAATTGTCAATACAGGAAAGGGAATTCCGAAAGAAAAATTAAATTCAATATTTGACCAGTTTTTTCTATCAAACTCAGATCAGGTTTTAGATAATGATATGTTTAGAACGGGAATTGGTCTGGCATATATTAAAAAATTAGTCACAGTTTTAAGAGGTGAAATAGAGGTTTCCAGCGCAGCAGATCAGGAAACTATTTTTACTATTTTATTGCCCTGCAGCAAAGAATCATTCAGCGATAAGGAACTGGATCAGGAAAAAAGTTCGACTTTAATATCGCAGCATCTTAAAAATATCCTTGAAGAAATTCCGGATAAATCAGACGAACTTCCCAATAAGATTTCATCGCTTGATGTGCTCGAAGATCATCGCAAAAAAATATTAATTGTAGAAGATGAAAAAGAAATTCATCAATTCCTGCATGATTTATTAGCAGAAAAATATAAAATCATTGTTGCATATAATGGTCTCGAAGCGCTGGAAATTTTGGAGAATGAAATTCCTGACCTTATAATAAGCGACGTAATGATGCCTTTGATGGATGGGGTCGAACTTTGTAAAAAAATAAAAACAGACATAAAAACCTGCCATATTCCGTTTATTATGCTCACCGCAAAAGATTCTGTAATACATAGAATCGAAGGTTTAGAGAGTGGTGCAAACTCATATATTCCGAAACCATTTTATCCTGATCATTTGTTAGTGAGAATTCAAAAACTGCTCGAAGAAAAAGAGCTTATTCTAAAACATTTCTCTCAGGATACTTTGATCGAAAATCTAACAACGCTCCCAATAAACAACGACGAAAAAGACTTTATAAAAAAAGTAATCGAATTGATACGTGATAATATCGATAATGAAAATCTGCAAAGTTTATTTATCGAAAAAGAATTAGGAATCAGTAATTCGCAATTGTATCGAAAAATAAAACAGATTTTCAATTTTACGCCAAGTGATTTAATACGAACAATTCGATTAAAACATGCGGCCGAATTATTGCGTAAAAATGTATTGACAGTTTCAGAGGTTTGTTATCAATCCGGTTTTAATAACCGCTCTTATTTTTATAGGGAATTTAAAAAAGTCTATAATATAACACCGAAGAATTATCAGCTTAAATACAAAACTAAAAAGACACTTTGAGTGTGTAATTATTTGTAAATAAACGAATTATTGATTGGTGTACACTTTTGACGGAATAGTGTACACCTTTTTTTATGCCCTGAGATTACTTTTATAAGGATTTCTAACAATCACTCAAAAAAAGCTATTAACTCATTTAAATCACTAATTTTTTACTAAGATGAAAAAAATAACCACGTTTATTAATCAATTTAACACATTTCTATGATGAAGAAAAATATATTTTATCATTTATTTCTATTGGGAATAATGTTATCAGGAAGTATTATATACGGACAAACTGTAAAAGGTGTTGTTTCAGATGATAAGGGACCATTGCCGGGAGTAAATATTAATGTAAAAGGTTCAACGGTAAGTGCAGCAACAGATTTTGACGGAAATTATGTAATTAACGCTAATGCAAATGCCGTTTTAGTTTTTACATATATAGGATATGTAACTAAAGAAGTTCCGGTAAATGGCCAGATTGAAGTCAACGCAGTCTTGGCAGAGGATTCTCAAAAATTAAACGAAGTAGTTGTAGTAGGTTACAGCAGTCAGAAAAAGGGTTCTATAAACGGAGCCGTTACTCAGGTCGACATGACAGATCTTTCTAAAACCAGAGTTGCAGATGTTGCTCAGGCTTTGCAAGGGCAGGTTGCAGGTGTATTTGTTGCGGCAAATACCGGTGCTCCAGGCGACGGTATAAAACTTCGTATTCGTGGAGAAGGAACTCTGGGAAATAATGAAGCGCTGTATGTTGTTGATGGAGTTGCAACTCGTGACATTTCATTTTTGAACCAGTCTGATATTAAATCGATGACCGTATTAAAAGATGCTTCGGCAACAGCCATTTACGGATCAAGAGCTGCCGGTGGAGTTGTGATCATAACGACTAAAAGCGGTGTTAAAGGAATGACAAGTTTTGATGTTGAGGTTTTTTCAGGAATTCACTATGCGTCAAATCTTCCTAAAATGCTAAACGCAAGTCAGTATATGGCTGTAAAAGATCAAGCGTGGCACAATACAACCGGAAATGCTGCAAATGCAGAAAGTCCGTATGCTTTTGACAGAAGAACAAGAACAGATTTATCAGATACTGATTGGCAGAAAGAATTATTTACTACCGGAATATCAAACAATTTTCAGGTTTCGGCAAGCGGCGCGACTGAAAATGTGCAGTATTTAATTTCTGGCGGTTATTACGGAATTGACGGAATTGTAACGGAAGATAATGACCAATACAAAAGATACAATTTTAGAACCAACGTAAATGCAAATCTTACAAACAGGTTTAAGGTAGGAACCAATTTGCAGATAAGTTTTACTAAACAAGATAAATTATCGTCAAGCGGCGATGCGCCCGGAATTATTCGTCATGCTCTTTTGCGTGCGCCGGTTATTGGCGTTTACAAAGATGTAAACGATCCTACTTATAAAGCCAATGATCCTTATACAGATTTGCCTTTTTATACAGGGCCCAACGATGGCTGGAGCAAAAATTACGAATATACATCGAACCCGCTTGCTATCGTTCATTTTACAAACGATGTGCGCGAACGCTTTCAAACCTTCGGTAATGTGTATGGAGAATATGCATTTTTAGAAGATAAATCACTAAAATTCAAAAGTAGCTTAGGAGTAGATCTTGCTTTTACCCACAATAAAAATTTCGCTCAAAATTTTGGTGATAATAATATTGCCGATACAAATTATCAATATTACGGAATGGGCAGACAAAATCGCCCAAATAGTCTAAATGAAAATAGAGGACAGGAAATGACTTTTACATTTACCAATACTTTAAACTATGTAAAAACCTTTAAGGAAATCCATAGTGTAAACTTTTTATTAGGTATGGAAAGCATCAATAGCAAATCATCGGCTATTGGGGGCAGTAGAAATGATTACGAAAACAGCTCTCCGGAGTTTCAATATTTAGATTACGGAAACAGTACACTTAATGTTTGGAATTCCGGAAATGCAAGCAGCTGGTCGTTACTTTCTTATTTTGCATCTGGAAATTACGGTTATGACAATAAATATTTTGCAACAGCTACCATAAGAGCTGATGCTTCATCAAGATTTGGACCTAACAACAAATGGGGATATTTCCCGTCGGTTGCTGCAGGATGGGTAGTTTCTAAAGAAAAATTCATGCAAAAAGCAGATTGGATTTCGAACTTAAAATTAAGAGCCAGCTGGGGACAATCTGGAAATCAGGAAATAAGCGATCACCAATGGTACAATTTATATACACTGGGAACAGATCCGCATCTTATTCGTATTGGGAATCCTGATGTTAAATGGGAAACTACAACACAAACAAACGTAGGGATAGATTTAGGTATTCTGAAAAACAAACTAACATTTACAGTAGATTATTTCTCAAAAATAACAGATGATATTTTATTGAATGTGGTACCTCCGGGAACAGTCGGAAACTTTTTGCCAACAAGCGTTAACTCGGCTTCAGTAAGTAATAAAGGATTTGAATTTGGATTAAACCTTCAGAACAATGAGCATGAATTCAAATATGGTATCAATGCAAATCTGGCGACATTAAAGAATAATGTAGACAGATTGCAGCAAAATGTAAGCAACATTACAGATGATGCAACACACACTAAAACAGTGGTTGGACAGCCGATAAGTTCTTATTTCGGATATCAGTTTGACGGAATTTATCAAAATACTGCGGAAGTTAGTTCTCATTTATTTACTGCTGCAAATGGTACACAGCCGGGAGATATAAGATTTAAAGATCTTAATAATGACGGACAGATAAATGCCGACGACAGAACTTTTATAGGAAGTTCGATTCCTAAAGTAACCTATGGTTTTAATTTTAATGCTGATTATAAAAACTTCGATTTCTCTTTCTTATTACAAGGAGTAGCAGGCGTTGACCGTTATAATGATTCGAAACAAATCTTGAATTATGACAGCCGCCCATTCAATTCAACAACAGATGTTTTGAACAGCTGGACCGGAGAAGGAACAAGCAATACAACACCTAGAGTGACTTTTAACGATAACGGAGGAAGCAGAGTTTCCAGCGTATTTGTAGAAGATGCATCCTATTTGAGATTAAAAAACATCGAAATTGGTTACACATTTACAAAATCAATTCCGGGCGTAAATAGTTTAAGATTATACGTTTCAGGACAAAATTTATTCACAATCACAGATTATACTGGCTTAGATCCCGAATCTACTTCGTTGATTGACAGAGGAACTTATCCGCAGTCGACTGCTTTTATTTTTGGCGCTAAAGTGAAATTATAATTAATAATTTAAAGTATTATATCATGAAAAAAATATTTATAACCTTGCTTATAACCTCATTATGTCTGGTTAGCTGTCAAGACGAACTAGATACCGAAGCAACAGGATTGTCTACCAAAGAAGGATTGGTTACAGCAGATGTAGTCGAAAATTCAATAAGTTCATCCTATCAATTACTTTCTAACAGATTGAATATTCTGGGAGAATGGAATTGGGCCGGAGGTCTGGTTTTTCAGAACGATTATATCATGCAGGACATTGCATCTGATGATATGGAAAAAAAGTGGATTTCTGACGGAGATCAGCCTTGGATCGATGAAATCAATAATTTTACTTTCACTTCAACAAATGGAGGTCCGAATGGTTTATGGAAATACAATTATGAAGGAATTAAAAGATTGAACCTGGGAATCGAATTATTGACAAGACCAAATATTGAGGCAGTTACCGGAATTTCAGCAGCAAGAAAAAATCAGTTATTAGGAGAAGCTTATTTTTTAAGATCATTCTATTACTTTTCATTAGTAACCAATTTTGGTGATGTTCCTTTGATAGTAAAACCTGTTGAATCTCTGGAAGAAGCTTTTGCAGTAGCTGTAAGAGCAGATAAAACCGTAGTTTGGGATAAAATAAAAGCAGATTTAGTACTTGCACAAGAACTGCTTCCGAATACTAAATATTCATCGGCTACAGTAAAATGGAGAGTTTCAAAAGGAGCGGTTATTGCATTGCAGGCAAAAGCGGCTTTGTACACTCAAAAATGGTCAGAAGTAGCGCCATTGGTAGATCAGTTAGCAGCATTGGGTTATGGTTTAGATGCTAATTATTTTGATAATTTCAGCACTGCTAAAGAGTATAACGATAATGAGGTTATTTTCTCTTACGATCACCAATCTAATATAACGCCAAGAAGAGGAAACGGAATTTGCGCTCCTTTAGGATGGGGATTTTTTGCTCCAAGCACCGATTTTTTAAATTCATTTGAACTTAACGATCCAAGAAAATTATATACTGTTGATGTTACAAATCAAAACATTAATAAAATGCTGGGCAGTGTAGACGGAACCAATAAAGGGAATGACGACGCACCCAATAACAAAGTTTACCTGCGTTATGCAGATGCTTTATTATGGAAAGCAGAAGCACTAAATGAAGGAGGAGATTATTCGGGAGCGATTGCAATTATAAATCAAATCAGACTAAGAGCAAGAACTACAATTACCGCTCTGGGAACTGTGCCTCCTGCAGGAACTTTGCCCGATCGACCGGCATCATCAGATAAAGCGCTTATAAAAACCTGGCTGATCTCTGAAAGAAGAGCCGAACTTGGTTTTGAAAATCAAAGAATGCTCGATTTAAAAAGATGGGGAATTGCAAAAGAAGTGATGACGGCTCACGGAAAAAACTTCCAGGACAAACACATGTTATATCCAATTCCACAATCAGAGATTGATGCATCGGCAGGAACTTTAACACAAAATGCGGGATATTAATATTCACGTATATAAGGTTGATCCAAATCGTTTTTGATTTGGATTAACCTTCATTTAAACGAATAATAAGTATGAAAGACATAGCAAAACGTTTTGCAGATAATCCATTATTATCACCTATAGATATTCCTGCGAGCAGAGAAGGATTAGAAATTACCTGTTTACTGAATCCGGGAGTATTTCAATATCAAAATAAAACCTGGTTAATAGTCAGAGTTGCTGAAAGACCTGAGCAAAAAAACAATATAATTTCATTTCCGATATTAACTCCCACAGGCGCTATTAAAATTATCGAAATTTCAATAGATGATCCCGAACTAATTGCAACAGATGCAAGAGTTATAAATTATAAAGGAATTGATTATTTAACAACATTGTCGCACTTACGCTTATTATGCAGTGAAGACGGACATAATTTTTATGAACCGGAATATTATCCATCCCTTGTAGGAGAAGGGATTTTGGAAACATTTGGAATAGAAGACTGCAGGGTTGCCCTAATCGAAGGAAAATATTATTTAACATTTACTTCGGTATCAGATAATGGTGTTGGCGTGGGTTTGCGTACCACTACAGATTGGAAAAACTTCGAAAAACATGGTATGATATTGCCCGCACACAATAAGGATTGTGCCATTTTTGAGGAAAAAATAAACGGTTTGTTTTATGCCTTACATCGCCCAAGCAGTGTAGATATTGGGGGTAATTATATTTGGATTGCTTCTTCTCCTGATGGAATTCACTGGGGAAATCACCATTGTATTGTTAAAACAAGAAAAGGATTTTGGGACAGTAAAAGGGTAGGTGCCGGAGCTGCTCCAATAAAAACAGAAAAAGGATGGCTTGAAATTTATCACGGTGCCAATGAAAATCACCAATATTGTTTAGGTGCATTTTTGATGGATTTAGAAAACCCTTCGCAAGTAATTGCAAGAACAGAACAGCCTATTATGGTGCCGACGACAGAGTACGAATTAAGCGGATTCTTTGGGAATGTAGTATTTACGAACGGTCATATTGTAGAACCAGACGGAGATACACTAACCATTTATTATGGTGCATCTGATGAATTTGTCTGCGGTGCTCAATTTTCGATCAAAGAGATTCTTTTACTTCTAAAAAGCAACTAATGTTTAAAAAACTTATATCAGAGATTGACCATTTTAAAAGTCAGACCCATAATTTTCGTATTTTAATTTTTACCAATCTGGTGTATGCTTTGGTATTGCCGGTAATCGATATTTTTGTCGCAGCCTATATTATGAGAAATTCTAATGATACCTCTAAGGTTGTCATTTATCAATTGGCAATTTATACTGGAATTCCGCTTACGTTTTTGCTGAATGGTTTTTTATTGAAACACTTCAATATCCGCAAATTATATTCAATCGGAATGATGCTCAGCGGCGTTTCCATGATTATAATGATGTCTTTAAAAACACTTGATTTAATCGGAATTGGTATCGCAGGTATCACGATGGGACTTTCGTTTGGTTTATATTGGTCAAATAGAGATTATCTTGCCCTGGCCATAACCAATGATAATAACAGAAATTATTATTATGGATTAGAAACCTTTATTTACACCATAATTGCTATTGTTATACCTGCCACAATTGGCTGGTTTATACAATCTAAGACAGGAGAAAATCAAAAACATACCGCTTATTTAATTATTACGGGAATCGTTTTTCTAATCACTGTTTCGGCATCTATAGTATGTTTTAGAGGAAACTTTGATAATCCGGTACAAAAAAAATATATATTTTTTAAGTTTCATCCGCTGTGGCGCAGATTGTTATTATTGGCATCCTTTAAAGGATTGGCACAAGGATTTTTAGTAACAGCTCCGGCAATGCTCATTTTTAAACTTTTAGGAGAAGAAGGAGCATTAGGAAAAGCACAATCTATTGGCGCAATTTTGGCAGCAATCATAATTTATTGCATCGGACGTTTTTCTAAACCATCAGACAGGATCAAAACATTTTCGGCAGGACTTATTTTGTTTGCTTTAGGAGCTTGTCTAAACGGATTTTTGTTTGATAAAATAGGTGTAATCGTGTTTCTGTTATTATTGCTTATAGCAAAACCGCTAATGGATCTGGCTTATTTTCCAATTCAGTTACGAGTAATTGATATTGTATGCCGTATAGAAAAAAGAGGCGAATTTGCTTATATACTAAATCATGAAGCAGGATTATATGTTGGGAGACTTTTGGGCGCCGGAACTTTCCTGACTTTATATTATGTCGTTTCAGAAGATTTTGCTTTAAGATATGCCATAGGAATCATAGCCTTATTACAATTGTGCTCTATTTTTATAAGTAAAAAAATTATCAGAGAAGGAGACAAGCTTTCTCCCGAAAAAACGACAGAAATAGATGCAAAAGCCTTAGAAGAAGCAGCTGTAAAATTACTCTAAAATAAAAAATAACCGAATGAATACTATTTTAAAAATTACTGTTTTATGCTTATTGGTTTTAAATCTAAATGCAAGTGCACAGGTAAAACAACAATCGATTCCTCTCGTAGATCAAATGCCAAATTATCCAAAACCTTTTCAGATTATTGATTATAATAAACTGGCAAAAGATTTTGATAAAACCGTATACGATTTTGATGCAAAAGGAAAATTCTGGCCAATGGTCTGGATTGATAAAAGCCATAAAAACTTCCCGCAGGATGTTGTAGGTCTATATACAGCGGTTGCAGATGTAAGACAAGGCGTCAATAACAAAGGAATGTTTCATGAAGCACTCGGTACAATGGGAGCGACCTTAGGAGCAAGTTTAGTAGGTATTGACAAAACAAACCAGCAAAACAGAAACTATGTTAGCATGCTGAAAAATTATTTTAATAAAGATACCGGCTGGGATATTATGATGAATAATACCTGTCCCGAAGTGGCTTTGCTTGGCGGCGGATACGGTCGTGATTGGTGGTACGATGTCTATCCTAATCTGTTATTTTATGCCGTTTACGATCAATATCCAAAAGAACCTGAATTTGATAAAATTGCAAAAACAATAGCCGAAAAATTCTTTAAGGCAGATTCTATTTTAAACGGAAATTACAATTATTCCTTTTTTGATTATGGAAAAATGAAACCCATGACCAATAATATCTGTGCACAGCCCGATGCAGCTGCAGGCCATGCTTGGGTTTTATATTCGGCGTATAAAAAATTTGGAGATAAAAAATATTTAAAAGGAGCAGTAAGCGCAATGAACGCTCTTGAAGCACAGCCAATAAATCCAACTTACGAATTATTGATGCCTTTTGGGGCCTATTTGGCAGCAAGATTAAACGCTGAAGAAGCTAAAAAATACGATACCAATAAAATGCTGGCCTGGAGTTTTGACGGAACAGCAACCTGCCGTGAAGGCTGGGGCGTTTTGGTTGGAAACTGGAACGGATTTGATATTTCTGGTACTGTAGGAAGTACCGTAGATCATGGAGGATATGGTTTTTTAATGAATACCTACGATGCAGCCTGGCCTCTTGTACCAATGGTTCGCTACGACCAATCGTATGCACAGGGTATCGGAAAATGGATGCTGAACGCTGCAAATGCTTCACGATTTTTTTATCCCCAATATATGCCGGATGATCACGAAACAATTCCGGAATTAGCAGAAGTTTCAAAAGGTGTAATTGGTTATGAAGGTATTATTAAAAAATCAAATCTAGCAGGATACGATCACATACAAGCTCCGGTTGCACAAGGCGACGGACCGCTTTGGGTGCCGGGAGAAAACCCTAAAGAATCACAATTCAGTATTTACGGAAGCGGTCACGTAGGGATTTTTGGCAGTATTATCAGAAAAACAAATGTTGAAGGAATCTTGCAGTTAAACTTATTAGCAACCGATTTTTTTAGAGATAAAGCGTATCCAACTTATTTATATTACAACCCATTTGATGCCGAAAAAACTGTTACAATAAAAACTACTAAAAATAAAAAAGTCGATTTATATGATACAGTTTCAGGCAAATTTGTTGCTCATAATGTTTCGGCTTCATCACAAATTAAAGTTTCGGGAGGCAAAGCTGCAGTAATTGTTCTTGTTCCTGCAAAAGGAAAAATTAGCTATCAGGATAATAAAATGCTCGTCAATGGAATTGTTGTTGATTATCATGCACAGATTCAAAAATAAAGCTAAGATGAAATTTCCATATAAAGTTATTTTGCTTGTTTCGTTTTTTATTTTGAAAAGCAATTTTATAATGGCTCAATACAAACATCAAAATGGTGGAAAGAAGTTTATCAAATCTACGCGCCAACTGATAATCCGATGAAAGACGGACAGTGGAACCCATAATGATATCGATCAGAAAGAGGTAGAAAATAGCATGTAATTCATAATAGAAACAATAAACGAATATGAAAATCGTTTTATTGTAGGCGAAATTGGAAGTGAAAAATTGAGATTTTAAAAACAATAATAATGGGAAGATTTATTAGATCCGCCAACAGCTACATAAAAGGATTTTGGCAATTGGCTTAATGGTAGAGTAGTTTTGTATTTGCAATGATTTGGCAAATCCGAAGAATGGTCTTAAATTTAGTCCCAAACCAGCTGTAGTTGCAGAACGTAAGCGGTCAGGCTAGAACGACAAAAAACTAGCATCGACTTAATCAAAAAAATTGTAAATGATATCAATTAAAGAATTAAATAAAGATAATCTAGACGATTTTATTCAATACCTGACAATTCATCTTTCTGAAAACGGACAGAACGGAACAGCTCTTTTTCAACCACTTTCTAAACAGCAATCTGCACTTTCCAGCGAATGGAAGGCAAAATTTGAAGACGGAATGAATAAAAAAAATGGCGAAATTGGATGGAGGAAAGTTTGGATTGCAATAAATGAAGAAAGCAATATTGTTGGGCACATTGATATTCGTTCTCAAAATCAATTAAATACAGAACATAGGGTATTACTTGGAATGGGAGTTGACAGTAATTTTCGTAATTTGAAAATTGGTCATGAATTATTAGAATTAGTTATAGATTATTGTAGAAACAATCATAAAATTAGTTGGATTGATTTGCAAGTTTTGACAAATAATATCCCAGCAACCAAACTTTACAAAAAAATGAGTTTTGAGCAATTGAGCGTAACAAAGGATATGTTTAGAATTGATAATATTTCTTACGATTATACTTCTATGACATTAAATGTTGAAGCTTAAATAGAAGAAACAAAGCCCGAACCGCTAACACTTGCTACTATAGATTGAGGTTTTGGAATTAATATATTTTTTATAAATGATTATTTATTGATTAATTTCTCAAGCCTAACCATCATTTCATCTTTTTCTTTCAGCATACGCTCAAATAAAGCAATTTTTTCTTCGTGAAGTTTTTTTAATTCTTCAACAGGATTGAAGTTGAATGTAGAATTAGGATTTCCAACACAAGCATTATCTCCAAAAGTATTCGAAATAATATTTATTGCTTTCTCTTCATCAAAGTTTTGAAAAGCTTCCACAGGAATTTTTAATGCATTAGAGATTTGATCCAATATATCATCTTCAATTACATCTTTTTGCTCCAGCATCGAAATTTTCTTTTGATTCCAGTCATTTCCCAAATCAAAAGCCAATGCTTCCTGTTTGATGCCAAGCATTTCTCTAAAACGTTTTACGTTTCTTCCCTGATGTATTTTCTGTTCCATAATAATGATCAATTTTTCTAAAAGCTCAAAGATAAAGCCATTTAGCTTAAAAAATTTGAATTTCAAAGATAAAAAAATATATATTTGAAAATAAATGATGTGTGAAATTTATTCACACATATCTACCAAATTTGGGAACTTTGTGTGGTTTTGCCACACATATAATTAAGTTGGTGGCAATTTTGCGAAACATCTCACCTACATAATTAACAAGAAATAAAAAAATGAAATTAACAATCACAATCGCACTTCTTTTAATTGGACATCTTACATTTGGACAAGACAGAATTCAAAAAATTGACAGTTTACTCAATTCTCTTTATTCAAAAGAGAAAATCAATGGAAATTTTCTAATTGCAGAAAAAGGGAAAGTTATTTATAGCCGTAGTTTTGGACTTGCAAACGAAACAACAAAAGAGAAATTGAACGAAAATTCGATTTTTGAATTGGCATCTTGTTCAAAACAGTTCACAGCTATGGGGATAATGATACTTAAAGAAAAAGGGAAGTTGAATTTGGACGATGACATCAATAAATACTTACCCGAACTTTCTTTTTATAAAGGTATAACTGTAAGAAACTTATTGAATCATACAGGAGGTCTACCAAACTATATGCAGCTTATGGATAGTTTATTTGACAAATCTAAAATTGCCACTAACAAAGACATAATTAATATATTTAGTAAACATCAACCAAAAATAGTATTTGAACCAAATACTAAATGGGAATATAGCAACACGGGCTATGCACTATTGGCTTCAATAATTGAGAAAGCATCGGGTTTGACATACGCTGACTATCTAAACACAGCTATTTTCAAACCGTTGAAAATGAAAAATACCTTTGTGTACACTCGTAGATTATCGCCAAAGAAAATTGACAATTATGCTTTTGGCTATGTTTACTCAGATAGTTTGAAAAAATATGTTTTACCAGACGAATTAAAAGAAACTAAAATGGTTATTTGGCTTGATGGTATTGTTGGAGACGGAACAGTTAATTCAACTGTAAAAGATTTATTGATTTGGGACAGAGCATTATACACCAATAAATTACTCACAAAAGAGGGAATGAAAGCAGTTTTTGAATTAGCAACTTTGAAAGACGGAGCTAAAAGGAATTATGGTTTTGGTTGGGGAATTGAAGAAAATGCTGATTTTGGAAAAATTGCAAACCATAATGGGGGTTGGCCAGGTTATGTAACTTTTATTGATAGACATATTACAAATGATAAAACAATAATTATACTTCAAAATCACAACAACGTTTCAATTCCTTCTAAAGCAATTAGAAATATTCTATATAATAAACCATTATCTGTGCAAAAAATCAGAAAAGAAATTATTATTACAACTGAAGAACTTCAAAAGTTTGTTGGGACTTATGAAGTTGAAAAAGATTTTGAAATCAAAATTTCATTAGATAAAGACCAACTATTTTCACAATTGACAGGACAAAATGCGTTCCCGATATTTGTAGAAAGTGAAATGTTATTTTTCTACAAAGTAGTAGATGCACAAATTCAGTTTGAAAAGAACGAAAAAGGAGAAATTTCAAATTTGTTTTTATTACAGAATGGAAATAAGATAGAAGCAAAACGAACGAAATAAAAACTGCCACCAACATACGCTACAAGCAATTTCGACATTTGGCTAAATGGAAAATTGGTTTGTATTTGGAGATTTGGCAAATCCGAATAATGGGCTTAATTTAGTCTCATACCCGCTGTAGTACCAGAACGTTATGCGAGATATAACAAAAAAATTAAGCTTAAATAATGAAAATCTAGATTTAAATGAAGAAAATTTTATACTTAACATTAGGTTTGTTTTTTGGAATAAACTTTAACTCAAAAGCGCAAAATATATCACAAACCAAAAGTGAATTGAACAAAGCTTTATGTAAAACTTGGAAAGCGGATTATGCATTGATGAATGGAATGAGAATAAATCAATTACCAAATAATATTGCCTTTGAATTTGAGTTTAATTCTGACAACACCTATTTAGTAATCAAAGAAAAAACTAAACAAAAAGGAAAATGGGCTTTTAATGAAAAGAAAAAATACATAGATCTTACAATTAATAACAAAACAAATTCACGCATAACTAAAGTCAATGAAAATGAACTAATCTTGGTTTTAGTTTCTGATGGAAAAAGCAATTCCCCTGATTTACCAAATATGGAAATATATTGCAAAGCTAAATAGAAAATACTTCGCATAACAGCTACTAAAACTGATTTGGACGAGGCTTAATGCAAAAATGGTTTTGTATTTGGTATGATTTGGCAAAACCGAATAATGGACTTAATTTAGTTTCAAACCAGCTGTCGTACCACAACATTAGACAACATTGCATAAAAACACACACTCATGAAAATTTATCTTTCCTTAATTTTATTATTATTTCTTTCCTGTAATAATGAACAAAAACAGCTAGAAAAAGCACTTTTAGAAAAAGAAGGACCGGTTGAACAGGACTACTTTCATTTAACTGTCCAAAGTTCTGATAAAAGTTATGGCTTTACTCAATCAAATCCAATTAAGGTTGGAAGTCGTTTGGAAAGTATGGGGCCAAAAAATGAACGAAGATTTTTGAGTGCATTGAAAGGTCCAAATGGCGAAACGGTTAGATTTTATAGACAAGGAAGCTGCTGCCTTTTTGAAACCCCAAATGTAGAAAAAGGGTTCAAGGGCTCGCTTGACATTTATAAAATATATTGGGAAGATATAGCTGATACTCTAAAGATTTACATCAATATGTACGATAAAGACAGTTTGATGATTCCCTCAGGTTTAACTTCAAAAAGATGACTTTTTTGAATTTGGAATTGACCAGTTTATCAAAGTTGAAAGCATAAAAGAAATTAGGCGACATAATATTGAACTCACGTAATATAGACAAAACGTATGCATAATTTGGAGAGACTTAATAAATTGGAATTCATTTTTCTAAATTCAAATTCAAAGAAAAATAAGATTTATGCTTTACGTCAACTTCTGCAAAATTATGTTGGAAATATTTCCAATGATATCTTATTTAAAATGATCCCTTGCATTTGGGAAGGCGCTGATCCTCCAACTTTCAGATGGCGAATTGAATGGGAAATAAAAAACAGAAAAGAAGAAGATGTACTAATGAGATTAGTTAATTTATTTAAAACTGATAATCCTTACTATTGGTTTTTTGCTGCAGAAATGTTGTTTTACTTTCCAGATTATAGAATTGTTGAACCTCTAATTAAATTAATTGAATTTTCAGACAATAAGGTTGACAGATGGACAAAAAGAACCGCCATGTACGCATTGTCACACATAACTAAAGAAGAATTGGCTAAAATACCTTTAGACAAAATTTCAAATTTTGAAGTGGTGTCTATCATTAAAAATTTTGAAAAATATTTTGAACGGATACACACTGAATATAAAAATAATTAATAATTACGCTGTCTAACAGTCGTTTGGCAAGATTGCGTATTTTGTGGTAAATTCATGTTTACGTTTCGCAAGAAATTTTTTACTTACCCCGGCTGGCGCGAGCGTTCCACTCGTGCACGCAACGGATGTTGACAAAGAAGGGGAAAAACAAAAAAGCTCCAGATTTCTCTGAAGCTTTGTCTTAGTAGCGGGAACAGGACTCGAACCTGTGTCCGCCGCGGCGGATATGAGCCAGACGAGCTATGAACTTTCAATAAGTTTTTTGATGAATTCTCTCCCTATTCCTGTTTTTAAATATTTTTCTCTTTTCATCGCTTCAGATTTAGAATTAAAGAACTCAATATGAATTACTTTCCAAGGCCTAAATTTTAAAGTATAACCTTTTGTTTCAACAATATTATGAGATTTAAATCTTTCGATTAGATTAGAAGTATAACCAGTATAATTTTTATTGAATTTTTCAGAATAAAGAATATAGACAACAAATTCTTCCATAATATAAAGTGTTATAAACGAAAAAAACACCATCTTTTTCAAGTGGTGTTTTTTATCTAGTAGCGGGAACAGGACTCGAACCTGTGACCTTCGGGTTATGAGCCCGACGAGCTGCCTACTGCTCTATCCCGCGATGTTTCGGGTGCAAAGATACGCCGTTTTTTGAGAAAAACAATGAAAACTTTAAAAAATGTTTTATTTTCTGTATTGAGTTGATATGACTACCTTTGCAGAATTAAATATTATGCAAATGTCACATAAAGCAGGATTCGTAAACATTATCGGAAATCCAAATGTTGGAAAATCAACCCTGATGAACGCCTTCGTTGGAGAAAGATTATCCATTATTACATCAAAAGCACAAACTACACGTCATAGAATTTTAGGTATCGTAAACGGAGAAGACTTTCAGTTGGTTTTGTCTGACACACCAGGTATCATCAAGCCGGCGTACGAAATGCAGGAATCGATGATGAACTTCGTCAAATCAGCTTTTGAAGATGCTGACATTTTAATTTACATGGTCGAAATAGGGGAGCAGGACTTAAAAGACGAGGCTTTCTTTAATAAAATCATTCATGCTAAAATTCCGGTTTTGTTATTATTGAATAAAATTGATAATTCAAATCAGGAACAATTAGAAGAGCAGGTTGCATTTTGGAAAGAAAAAGTGCCAAATGCAGAGATTTTCCCGATTTCGGCATTGCAGAATTTTAATGTACCGGAAGTTTTTGGAAGAATCATCGAATTATTACCAGAATCTCCGGCCTATTATCCAAAAGATCAATTAACGGATAAACCGGAACGTTTTTTCGTCAACGAAACAATCCGTGAGAAAATCTTGTTGAATTACAGCAAAGAGATTCCATATGCGGTGGAAATTGTGACAGAGGAATTTTTTGAGGATGAAAAAATTATCAGAATCCGTTCAATAATTATGGTAGAACGCGAGACTCAAAAAGGAATTATTATCGGGCATAAAGGTGCAGCTCTTAAAAAAGTAGGAACCGAGGCTCGTGCAGACCTGGAGAAGTTCTTTGGAAAACAAATTCACATTGAATTGGTTGTAAAAGTGAACAAAAACTGGAGAAGCAATGCTAATATGCTAAAGCGTTTTGGTTATAATCAATAAGAGTTTTGTTTGTTTCAGGTTTCAGGTTGAAATGCGAAGTTGGAACGGGTAAATTTGAAATTTGAAACAAAAAAAATCTTTATACCCTGATGTCTCTAGCCCAGATGGGAACGGCATCCTTTTGTGGTGGGGTTCACCACAAAAGATATAGTGGACAGCTGGATTAGCTCCTGAAAATTATACAAATTAGAATAAAAACTTAGGTACTTAGAAACTTAGCATCTCAGCAACTTTTTTTAACTACCTTTGCAAAAAATTAAAATAAAGCATTTTGGATTTCAAGAGGTTAGGTTTTTAGGGAACTAAAAAGCTAAAATCTAAAGTCTGAAGTCAAAAATTCAAAAAAATGAATAACATTGTTGCGATAGTAGGAAGACCTAATGTAGGGAAATCAACCCTTTTTAATAGGCTGATACAAAGAAGAGAAGCTATTGTAGATTCGGTTTCTGGAGTTACCAGAGACAGAAACTACGGTAAAAGCGAGTGGAACGGAAAAGAGTTTTCTGTCATTGATACAGGAGGATATGTTCGAGGATCTGATGACGTATTTGAAGGTGAAATTCGTAAACAAGTAGAACTTGCTATCGATGAGGCTGATGTTATTATTTTTGTGGTTGATGTAGAAGAAGGAATTACACCAATGGATGAAACGGTAGCTAAATTGTTGCGTAAGGTAACAAAACCGGTTTTATTGGCTGTAAATAAAGTTGATAACGCAATGCGCGAAAAAGATGCGATTGAGTTTTATAATCTTGGTTTAGGAGATTATTTTACATTCGCAAGTATTTCTGGAAGCGGAACAGGAGATTTGCTTGATGCCTTAATTGATGCATTTCCTGAGAAACCAGAAGTTGAGGCTAAAGAAGATTTGCCTCGTTTTGCAGTTGTAGGACGTCCAAATGCTGGTAAGTCGAGTTTTATTAATGCTTTGATTGGTCAGGATCGTTATATCGTAACCGATATTGCAGGAACAACTCGTGATGCAATTGATACAAAATTTGACCGTTTTGGCTTTGAATTTAATTTAGTTGATACAGCGGGAATTCGCCGTAAAGCAAAAGTAAAAGAAGATTTAGAATTTTATTCTGTAATGCGTTCTGTAAGAGCAATTGAGCATGCAGATATTTGTATATTGGTTATCGATGCAACCCGAGGATTTGAAGGTCAGGATCAGAGTATTTTCTGGCTGGCAGAAAAAAACCGTAAAGGTGTTGTAATCTTGGTAAACAAATGGGATTTGGTAGAAAAGGATACCATGTCTACCCGTGATTACGAAGAGAAAATCAAGAAAGAATTGATGCCTTTTACAGATGTGCCAATTCTTTTTGTTTCTGCGTTGACAAAACAACGTTTATTGAAAGCGTTGGAAGCAACAGTTCAGGTTTTTGAAAACAGGAAACAAAGAATTGCAACTTCAAAATTCAACGAATATATGTTGAAAGTTATCGAGGCTTATCCGCCGCCGGCAACAAAAGGGAAATATGTGAAAATTAAATATTGTATGCAATTGCCAACTCAAACACCACAATTTGTGTTTTTTGCCAATATGCCACAATATGTTAAGGAACCATATAAAAGATATCTTGAAAATAAAATTCGAGAAAATTGGGATTTTTCGGGAGTGCCAATTGATATTTATATCAGAGAGAAATAAAATTTTCTTTAAACAAAAAAAAGCAACATTTCAAACTTTGGAATGTTGCTTTTTTATTTAAGAATACTTCGCATTAAATATCATAGAAGAACAATTGCTCCAGTGGAGTGCCTCCATCAGAATCACCTTCATCTCCGTTATGTTTTCTGGTAGAAGAATACAGTTTTAAAGTGTATGTACAACGTGTCAAATTATCAGGCGGTGGAGCGTTAAGAGAAGAATTGTCTTTTATCCTTTTGACTAATGTTGTATTTATCGTACCATCAGCAATATCTCTGTCTATAGTAAAACTATTATTGTTGAGATGTAATCTACCAGACGCTAAGTAGGGGTGATACAAGGTGTATTTTGCAGTCACGTTGCCGCTAATAGGATTACAAAGTGTAGTTTCTTCCAGCTCTTTAATGGCTAATCTTCTGTAAATTGGGTTGTTATTCATAATAACAGAATTCAATATTTTTCCGCCATTTATAATACCAAATTGGCTTGTAGCTTTGTTGATTACTTCTCTGATCTCAAAACGGATTGCAAATTTTTCTACCCCAATTTCATTTGCCTCAGGAATTGGCTGTCCTGCAGCAAAAATGTCTGGAACATTTGGAGCAGTGGTTAACGCTATTGTATTCATCGAAATTAATGTGTCTTCTTCAATAATATTATATAAAACGAGATCTGCCGGTGTCAAACCTGCATTTACAAGTGCTCTTTCGATCGCATGGTTCACGTCAAACCATCCTTCAGTATCAAAATCAGTCTGGTGACTATTCACAGAAATCTGATTAAGAACAGGAGAATACACTTTTCGGATTAATTTTGAAACAACGCTTGAGGCAAATAAATTAGGATGCAACCCCACTATTTTGGTAAAACCTGCTAACGGTGGATTATTTGGGTCATCGTTTGGGCGAGTCGCATCACTTACAGAAAAACGGTACTCAATAGGATTTCCTGCAGCAGATCTTAAAGCAGCTTGCCCAGTCAGTTTTATTGTTGAATGCAACACATTTTTATCAGAACTGGCGTAACCTTCAGCATCAAAATCAGGTGCACTTGTTCCGTAAGAAGAACTAAATTTAGACCCAATTCCGGTCCATGCACTTGGAAAAGTTTCTCCCGGATCGGTTACGGTTATTTCAGAACATAAATTCACACACAAACAATACCCAACATTTTTACGTGCGTCTGCTTTCGTTTCGTTTATCAATATTGTTTCTGATAGTTCAGCTTTAAAATAAACATCAGGGCCACTCTGAAAAGAAAGAAAACCAGGATCAGTTTCAATGTTTATCCAAGGCGATAAAAATGTCTTTTTAAAATCTGCCGAAGAATAATCAATTCTAAAATGCCCATGAGAATCTGTTGTTGCAGATCCTAAATTATCATCAGTAAGTAAATCTGCATCCATTGCGGTAACTGTTGCATTTGCAATTGGTTCATTTGTTTTGCAGTTGATTAAGTGACCGCAAATAACCCAGGCATCAAAAAAATGCCCTCTTATATAGCACCACCATTTATAAGCAATAGCATATTCCCATCTGTAGTTTTGACTTTTTTCTTGTTTTTCAAGCTCTTCGCGTACAGATATGGTGGTGATGTGAAATTGCAGTATTTCGTCTCTTTTTGGTTTTGGAGGTTTTGGCGGGACTGTACCACAAATAAAATCAATATCAATATCTGCTCTCAGGTATTGATCAGTAATTTCAAATTCAAAATTCCCGTTTTTGTCAGTCATTGCTTTACCAATGAGTAATTTTTCCCTTTGTTTTACTTCGTCTTTTAAAACTAAATGAAATGTTTCTTTTATGTTTGAAGTCGAATTAGTCGGAGTTTCATTTCTGTACGGAAGATAAAATAAAACTTCAACAGCTGATATAGACTCAATACAATCTTCACATACATGTCCTCTTAAGGAACCTTTTAAAATATTTCTCATGATAATTTGTTTTTAAATTGCCTACTTTAATCAGTTTTCGGCTTCTCTGTCATACTCTCTTAAGGATTTTCTGAAAATCTCCCTGTTTTAAAAATTTGAGATAGCAAAGTTTTTGTATTTTAATGAGAAAGTTATTAGGCTAAGTACTGTTTTTAAGAGGGCTGTTTAACCCTTTTTTATAAAGTTAAAATATTGAAAATCAGAAAGTTTTATTTATATGTGGAATACTTTTTCTTATTAAGTTTTTTTGAAGAAATAAAAAAATAAAATAAATGTAAAAAATACAATTAAACCTTCTCTAACTTTTTTAGTCTTACTATTCTAACTAACCCAATTTTATGACCAGATTATATTCTTACCTACTGTTTTTTATTTTATGTTATTCGGCAAATGCACAGAATAATATTATTGTCAAAGGAACTGTGGTTGATCTCAACACACAATTACCTCTCGAAATGGCGACCGTATATTTTACAACTGTAAAAGATTCTACGATACTCGAATATGCTACTACAGACAAAAACGGCTTTTTTAGTATTAATACAAAAAAATACGATAAGCCGATTTTTCTAAAAGTAAATTATATGGGCTATCAGCCTTATTATGAAGAAGAAAAAGGTCTATTGGAAAGCAAGGATTTTGGAAAATTGTATTTGCTCGAAAGTGTAAATGCATTAGATAATGTGGTTATTAAAACCGAAGCCGCCCCAATTACAATCAAAAAAGATACTCTGGAATTTAATGCCGCCTCATATAAAGTGAGGCCAGACTCAAATGTTGAAACTTTATTAAAACAATTGCCCGGATTTGATGTGGATAATGATGGAAAAATTACTGTAAATGGGAGGGAAGTCACTCAGCTTTTGGTAAACGGAAAAACTTTTTTTGATAAAGACGGTGCCATTGCCTTAAAAAATCTGCCGGCAGAAATTATCAAAAAAATTCAGGTTTCTGATTTTAAAACCAAAAAAGAAGAACTCTCCAAACAAGAATCTACTTCTGATTATTCGAGTATAAATATTACAATTGACGAAAAGAAAAATAAGGGATTCTTTGGTAAAATACTTGGCGGTTACGGCTCTGATGAACGATATGAGAGCAGCCTGATTTTAAATTTCTTTAAAAACAAACAAAAAATAAGTGTACTTGCGTCATCAAATAATATTAATTCTTCCGGGTTTTCTCAGGATGAGGTTTTTGATAATATGGGAGGAGGACGCAACAGTAAAGGCGGTTCTAAAAGTTCGGGCGGCGGAAAAGGAATAACACAATCAAATTTGGCCGGAATTAATTATTCTGATGACTGGACAGAAGATTTAGAATTCATGAGCAGTTATAATTTTTCTAATTCGATCAATAAAAACGAAAGTAAATCAGATCAGATTAACTTTTTGCCTACGGGAAATATCCTAACTTCTTCTGATTCTAAAACAAGAAGTGAGAACACAGGAAATAATGCCAATTTTGAATTAGAATATAAAATCAATCCGACCACCAGACTTGTTGTGGCTCCAAAATTAAGTGAGTCGCATTCAAACAGCAGATCTTCTTCCTCAACATTTTCTGAAGACGAAAGTGGTGCAGCATTAAATGAAAGTACATCAGATTCAAATAATGAAAGTTCGAATACCAACTTTACGAACAGTATCAATTTTAATAAAGCTTTTGAAAAAAAGGCCCGTAACTTAAGTATCGTTTTTAATAATAGTAATTCAAGAAGTGATTCAAACGGGATTAATATTTCTGAAACCATTTTTTACCAAGATGAGGAACCGAATGACGAAAGAAACCAAAACAGCAAAAATAACAGCAGTTCTGACGCTTATTCTTTTGATGTAGAATATACTGAACCTGTTACAGATTCATTACGAATAAGATTTGGTTCTGATTTTGACTGGACAAATACGGTAAACAATTCAAAGACATTTAATTTTGATGCCGCTACAAATTCATATTCTTTTCTAAATGACTCTCTTAGTAATTATACAACTTCAAGTCAAAATGCAATTACTCCTAAATTTGGGATTACTTGGAAGAAGAGCAAGTTTACATTAAACATGAATTCAAGAACATCTCTTATTGGGTATGATAACTACTCTTTATACCTTAATAAAGAAACTGATTTAAATCAAAAATATGCCTTGCCTTTTGGGAATGTTCAGTTGAGATATAAATTTAGCCGTTCTAAAAATCTGACTTTCAAATACGATTATTCAAGTGCACTTCCGTCAGCAGTTCAGCTTATGCCAGTATTGAACCTGACAAACCCATTGAATACCCTGATTGGAAATCCTGATCTGGATCCTATTGAAAAAAATACTGCAAGTATAGATTTTAAAAATTTTGATTTCAGAACACGTTCCGGTTACAGCGTATACCTGAAAGGGGATTATTATAATAATGATGTAGTTTCGACATCAGTTTTTGATGATAGCGGAAAAAGGACTACAACTTATGCCAATATATCAGGCACATACATTGCATCTGTTGGGGCAAACTGGAATCAGTCGATCAAAAAAGATGCTCACGTTTTGCGATATGGACTTGGTGTAAACGGAAGTTATTCTTTTGATAAAGGATATACAAATGCTGCTATTTATAATGCAAAATCAACTGCAGTAAGTCCAAGGGTGTATTTAACGTATGAATATGGAGAATTGCTAACTATTTCTCCTTCATATAGTTTGTCTTATAATGAAACAAAGTACGAGAATTATACAAGAGACGCAACCTCAAACGTAGTGCACAGAATTAACCTGCAGACCACTTCTTACTGGCCTGCAAACTTAATTTTCGGAAATGATTTTGGATACACGTATAATTCAAACATTTCAAGTGATTTCAAAAAAGATTTTTATTTGTGGAACACCAGTTTGTCGTACGGTTTTCTTGATAAAAAACTTTACGCAAAAGTAAAAGTTTATGATGTTTTGAATCAAAATCTAAGTGCTACCAGAACAATCTCTGCAACTTCTATTCGCGATGAAGAAAATACAGTGTTAAGACGCTATGTAATGTTTTCTCTTTCCTATAAAATTGGCAATTTTTCAGCAAAAGAAAAAGGGCAACGAAAAAGAGGTGGAGAGCGTGAAGGATAAAGTAATTACTTTATTCCCACACATAAATTTTTTAGTTTGATTGTATAATCAGGATCTAGAGGTTCATTAGTTTGTGCTAATCTTTGAGAGCCGACATTGGCCGGACAGGCAATATCATTAGTGGCGTCATAAATGATTTTTGCTCCGTTTAACGAAAGCATTAATTCTTTGGGAACATAAACCTGTACTCTGGTTTTAGAATACCCCGAAGGAAAATAACGAACATAATAACCATCTGGATGTAAGGTCCAGATACCACTAGGAATATCAGTTCTTGCAGGTGCAATTCCTGCAAGTATTGCATATTTTTCCATTTCATCATAAGAATAATTCCCTGATGCTACTAATTGACGAATTTTATTCTCTGCTTCAAAAATAGCTTTTAAATCATCTGGCAGTTTATCTTTTGCTTTTTCCATCAAATTTCCGGGTAAAACGCCTAATACACCACCTTCAAGTTGCGTAAGCTGTATCGGAGTTAATAAAGCAACTGCTGTTAACTTAACATTTCCGTTATAGTCGGCAAATTTTGTTCTTGCTATAATGGTCCATAATAAAATCTGAATATCATGTTGGCTAATTTCAGGATGCTTTTCGGCACTTTTTAAAATTGCGGTAACAATTTCTTCTTTAGGACCAAGAACAGGGGCAAACATATAACCATCTCCAGATGAGGGAGCAAATGTTCCTGCATGCAGACAATAACTTTTGGTTGTCATTTCATACAAGCCGGCACAAAGTACAAAACCACCATCGGGTGCTTTTGGTAATAAATACAATGGCTGTGCTTTTTCTTTAATTGAGAAATCGGGCATTTTTGAACCTTCCTGATTTACATCTTCAAATGAAGTTGTGATCGCGGCAGGCTGTTTTAAAATTTTGTCAATGCCTAATTTTTTGCTGGCTAATGAAGTTCCTGCGCTTAAGATTTTATCTTTTAGATCGCCAAATTGTGCCTGAGAAGATTGAATATAAATAAATTGAAAAAGGAGTACAAAGAAGATGCGTTTTTTAGTTTTCATTATCCGTGGTTTATTGTTTTTGAAAAGTATAGCTAATTTAGGTAAAAACTTTTGCGTAATCAAAAACTAAGACAATAACTATTAAATTTAAATTAACTTTTTGTTTTTCTGTCTATTCTGTGATATAGAGTAAAACGAATTATATCACGATCATAAAAATCAATGCCGCTTGAACGTCTCTGATAACTTTTTAAGTATCCTAATTCTAATCCAACATTCGGATTAAAATGATAACGCAAGGCAACGTATACACGATTCTGGTCAAAAGTGTTTTTTCTATTATCTTTACCATGGTTAAACATAATTTCATCAGAAATTGTTCCCTTCAGACTCTGTTTATCTTTTTTCCAAAGATCAAATGTCGATTGCAATCTGTATCTGAATCTAAAAGAAAAAGAGAAATCATTGAGTAGTTCTGTTCTGGTTGCTTTTTGAATGAAACGCTCTTCTACCTGAAAACGATTATGAAAAGTAATTTTTGCAATATCATTAATAAAAGTAATATCCTGTTGAGATCGATATTCTGGAACCGAGAAATCCGGATCGACATGAGGATCCTGCGTATTGACATTAAAATAAGCAAATCCGCCTCCTAAATCTATAATTTTATTTGCTCTGTAACGCCCCTGAACTCTTACTACAAAAAGATTTTCATGAACAGGATTAACAAAATTCCGGTTGTCCAACTCAGAATGTAAAGCCCATTTTTCAGTAAGAGGAACAATATTGTAATACCGTATCCAGGTTAGTGTTTGTTGATCTGTTTTTGTCTGTGCCAACAAAAACGGACTTGTGAAAATTAAAAAGAATACTAATTTGAGAAATTTCATCTATTGCATAAATTCAGGCTGCGAATATATACAAAACAGAAAGTACTTAAATACGATAAGACTAATTTTTAAAACTGGTTTTAGCGTTAATTTGTGATTTTCAATATTTATAAATAAAGAAAAACGAGATACATTACCAGAATGTACCCCGTTTAGTTGTAAAATATTAGCTATTTCTTAAAGTGAATATTTTAATGTAACACCATAAGTTCTCTGATCACCTAACACACCGGCATATTGACCAGTATTTCCTCCGGCAGGCAATAATTGCTCATAGTAATCTTTGTTCAAAAGGTTTCTTCCCCAGAACTGTACAGATAAACCTTGTGTGGCACGGAAACCAACACGAGCATTAAAAATTGCATACCCTTGAACCACTAAATATTTTGAAGCAGAGGGACTTGATGAGAATTCAGAACGAGCATAAGAATCAATTGAAAGGAAAACTTTACCAGCATTTCCGAAGAATCTTGCCTGATCAGAAAGCTCTCCACCCAAAGATCCTGACCATTTTGAAGCACCAGGCAAAGCAGATCCGGATACATCTTTAAACGAAACCGGAGCTCCTGTTTCTTCTAACGGAAGCGGGGCATTTGTAAACTTAACGTACTTAGCATCCGTATACGTTGCAGCACCATTTATAGTCAAATGCTCACTCACAACTAAACTGGCATCTAATTCTACCCCTTTAACTTCAACTTTGTCTGCGTTAGCAAGATAACCACGATTCACACCTAATTCAGCTGCCTGAACATTGGTTTGAAAATCTTTAATTTCTGTTTGAAAGAATGTTAAATTGAAAATTGAATTTTTAAATGGCGAAGTTTTTACCCCAACTTCATAATGATTTACTTTTTCTGGTTTTATTACAGCAAGGTCAAGTAAAGGCTGCCCTTTAGAATCTGTTGGCAATCCGGCAACATTCACACCCACAGGCTTATAACTTTTTGCATAAGTGGCATAAGCATTAATTTTATCAGAAGCTTTAAAAGAGACTGTTATGTTTCCCGAAAAGTCTGTGTTATCAGTGCTTGAATCAAATGCCTGATCAGAATAAACTTGTTTTTTTAAGGCAAGTAATGCAGGATCTGTGGTTTGTAAACCGCCATAAGTAGTACGGGAATAGCTTGCATCTTTTTTATCAAAATTATAGCGTACCCCTGGTAAAACGTGAAGACGATCTGTAATAGCCCAGTCTAACTGTCCAAATACTGCCGCACTGGATGCTCTTATTCTTGCGTCGGTTTTAATTCCGTATCCTTCAAAAAGTCCTGGGGTCTTCCATAATGCACTTGTCGAACTTTGGGCAAATCGCCATTGTGCATTTCCAGATTCTTCTGTACCATCTGTTTGAGAGGTCTGATCGATAAAAAATACACCTGCAACACCACTTATTTTTGATGTTAGCTGACCTGCATAACGTACTTCTTGTGTTATCTGAGTTTGTCTTGTAGGGTTTTGTGATTTTGCTAGAACTTGTAATCCTGTAAAATCCCTGTCATTTGACGGATCCCAGTTCCAAAAACGCCACGCTGTTGTAGAAGTTAATGTTCCGCTGCCGATTTTAGTATCAATATTTAAAGAAATACCTCCCATATCCTGATTAGAACGCCATGGAGTATCCTGATCAATTTTACGATCAAACGCATTTTGACTTGGCAACTGATAATTTAAATCGGCTATAATAGCACTAAACTGACGGTAAGCCGCTCGTTGCGTTGGAGCAACACCAGCAACTACCTGTGCATATCCGTCCGGACGCTGTGTGGTAATATCTGCAGCTAAAATGATATTTGTATTTTCAGTTGGAGTATAAAGCAATTGACCTCTAATTCCCTGATTGTTTAATGTATTTGTAGCTCTTCCTGTGGCAACATTGTCAATCAATCCATCACGAGAAGTTCCTGAAAAAGATAGACGACCCGCAATTTTTTTACCCAAAGCCCCTGTTACAGATGCTTTAGCCTGTAAAAATGAATAATTTCCGTAACTCACTTCGAAGTCTGCACCAGAATTAAAACTTGGCTTACGCGTTGTAATATTAAAAGCTCCCGAAGTCGTGTTTTTTCCAAACAATGATCCCTGAGGGCCGCGTAAAACTTCTATCTGTTCTACATCGATAAAATCAAGAGTTGTTGCAGCCGGACGTGCATAATATACACCGTCAACATAAAAACCAACACCAGGATCAATACCATCATTGGTAAGACCAAAAGGAGAACCCAAACTTCTTATGTTGATTCCGGTATTTCTTGGGTTTGAAGAATAAAGCTGCACAGATGGAACAAGTTCCTTTATGCGATTCACATTAAATGCTCCCGTTTGTTCTGCTTGCTTTCCTGTAATAACAGAAACAGCAATCGGTACATCCTGAACTTTTTCGATACGGCGTCTTGAAGAAACAACAACTTCTACAAGTCTGTTTTCTTCATTAAGAACAACCTGTAATGGAGTTGCCGGTAAAACATTCACATTATATTCTGATGTTGTATACCCTACATATTGAACTAATAGTGTCAGAGGAAGCCTTCCTTGAGTATCAATGCTGAATTTTCCGTTTTCGTCAGTAATCGTACTGTAAGTAGTACCTTTTATCACAACATTTGCGGCTATTAAAGGTATATTTTCATTTGTTGTAACTACGCCTTCTATGTTTTGTGCAAATGAGATTGAGAAGGTTAAAAAGAATAGTATTATAAATATATTTTTTATAGATGTTTTCATTTTATATTAAGTATATGTGATTAGTAGAATTTAAATTAAAATTTTTTTTACCAACACATACACATTATAAATGAAAAATGGTTTGCAGCTTTTAAACCGCTATTTTGATTTCTTTGCAAAAAATTTTCTAATACACCTGATGGATTGAAATGTACTTTCATGGATTAAAAATTTGTAATGGTTTGTTAATTATTTTTTGCAAACATACACAAATTCTATCGATTTACTAGATATTAAAAAACATTTTTTTATTTAGTTACCAGTGAAGCAATAGTAATGCCTTCCATGGCATTCAAAGTTTTGTCTCTTATTAGCATCAAACCGTGTCGCAGACTGCATTCAGACTCGGTTTTGCAATCAGAACATGGCTCGTAAAAGTTTAACGAAGCACAAGGTAAAAGCGCAATTGCACCGTCAAATAAACGATGAATTTCGGCCAAAGTAATGTCGTTTTTAGATTTTATCAGATAATATCCGCCAAATTTTCCCTGCTTACTGCTCACAAAACGACCACGTTTTAGATCCAATAAAATTTGCTCCAAAAACTTTTTTGGAATATTGGCGCCATCAGCAATTTCTATGGTTTTAGAAATGTGATTTTCGTCTTGTTCAGCTAAATAAAGTAAGGCCTTAAGGGCGTATTTTGCTTTATGTGATAACATCTAATAAATTGTAAATTATGAATTATATATTTTAAAAGTGAGAACAGTCACTGAAAACTGCAACTTGTTTTACCAGCTTCCGCCAGAACCTCCTCCAGAGAATCCGCCGCCGCCAAAACCTCCGCCGAAGCCACCACCTCCGCCGCCAAAACCACCCCCAGATGATCCTCCGCCAAAACCGCCGCTGCTTCTGCCAAGACTGCTTAGAAGAATTACATCCATCAAACTCGGACCTCCACCGCTATTATTGCCTGAATTTCCTCCTCCACCTCTTTTATTTCGAGATAGCAAAATTAATACAATTACAACAATTACAATAAAAGGAAGAATAGGGAAATTTTTTGTTTTATTTTGTTTACGTTCGCCTTTATATTTTCCTTTAAAGACATCAAAAATAGCATCTGCTCCTTTGTCAAGTCCTCTATAATAACTACCCGCCTTAAATTCAGGGATCATTATATTTCTTGAAATTTCTCCTCCAATACCAGCTGTTAATCTGTCCTCAAGTCCATATCCAGCAGAAATCCAAATTTTTCTTTCGGCTTTTGCCAATAAAATAATAACACCATTGTCATTTTGTGCACTTCCTCCAATTCCCCATTCTTGTCCCCACTTTGGAGTAAGGATTCCAATGTCTTCTCCTTTTAAACTTTCAATTGTAATAACTACAATTTGAGTTGTGGTAGAGTCTGAATAACGAATTAGTTTTTCTTCTAATTGTGATTTTTCAGAAGCGCTTAAAACATTGGCATAATCATAAACAGAAGTTTGAAAGCTTGGTTTTTCCGGAATAGTAAACTGAGCACAAATATTATTTGTGATAAAAAAGACGATAGACAAAAGTGTAAACTGAAAAATTCTTTTGGAATTTGATATTTTATTTTTGGAATTTTTCATTATTTAACCTTTTGAAATTTCGTTTGTTAATTCGTTTGTATCACCTTCAGACCACGGAAAGTTCTTTTTTAATTGTTCGCCGGCATTCAAAATACCATCAACAATACCTTGTTTAAAGTTTCCTGCCTTAAATTGTTCTACCATTTTATCTTTGGTACAATCCCAAAAATCATCTGCTACAACATCATTTATACCTTTATCTCCGCAAATTGCAAAGTTTTTATCTTCTATCGCAAAATAAAATAAAACACCATTCTGAAGTTGGGTTTCATTCATCCTTAATTCATAAAAAACTTCCAAAGCCCTGTCAAAAGGAACTTTAGAAGTTATTTTTTCTATATGTACTCTAATTTCGCCAGAAGTATTTTCTTCAGCCATGCGAATAGCTTCAACAATTTCCTGCTCTTCTTCTTTGGATAAAAAATCTTCTACTTTTGACATTGGGAGTATTTTTAGAGTTTAGATTTCAGATATTAGATTTCAGATTAACCTGAAATCTAAATCTGCATCAAATATTTTTTTTTAGAATTTTACTTCAACTGGTTTATCAGCACCTGTAGAAGCTTCAAAATATGGTTTTTCTTTAAGTCCATACATTCCGGCAAGTATATTTCTTGGAAAAGTATTGATGTTATTGTTGTAAGGTTTAACGGCTTCATTAAAACGAGTTCTTGCAGTTAAAATTTGATTTTCAGTGCTGGCCAATTCATCCTGTAATTTCATGAAGCTAGCGTCAGCTTTTAGGTTTGGATATTGCTCAACACTTACCAATAATTTAGATAAAGAAGAAGAAACTCCTGATTGTGCTGAATTAAACGCAGCTAATTGTTCTGGAGTAACATTTGTTGGGTCAATCGTTATTCCTGTGGCTTTAGCACGAGCTTCAATTACAGCTGTTAAAGTGCTTTTTTCATGTGCAGCATATCCTTTTACAGTACTAACTAAATTAGGAATAAGATCATTTCTCCTTTGATAAGCAGTATTGACATTTCCCCAGCTTTCTTTCACATTTTGGTCAAGTGTTACTGCAGTGTTATAAATCCCACTTGCCCAGCTGTATAATCCAATAACGATTACAGCTACAACTCCAAGAATTATTAATCCTTTCTTCATGTTTGTTTTAATTTAAGTTTATTTCTAGTTTTTGATATTATTGTTATAATTCGTTTTTGATTTCGTTTAATTCTGCTTTTATGGATTCTAATTTACGTATTATTTCGAATTTATCTAATGTTTTCTTTTGCCCTTCTTTTAGATGTGTTTTTGCTCCTTCAAGTGTAAAACCACGCTCCTTAACCAAATGATAAATTAATTGCAAATTGGTAATATCTTCGGGAGTAAACATTCTGTTGCCTTTCGCATTCTTTTTTGGTTTCAGGATGTCAAATTCGCTGTCCCAAAAACGTATCAAAGATGCATTGACATTAAAAGCTTTGGCAACTTCACCAATGCTGAAATATCTTTTATCTTTAGAAAGCTCAATATGCATGATTTTTATTTTTCTATATTTATTTCAAACTTACTACTTTTTACACGATTAATCTAATGACTGGTTTTCCAGATTGGCCATTTGTGCAATGGCTACATATTCTACCGCCGAAATATTTCCGTAATAAAAATTCAGCGGATTCACGACTTTTCCATCCTTATGTACCTCATAATGACAATGAGGGCCTTCAGATCTCCCTGTACTTCCAACATATCCAATGACATCACCTCGTTTGACATGTTGTCCGGGTCTGCAGTTGTATTTGCTCAAATGAGCGTACAAACTTTCATATCCAAAACCATGCCTGATGACCACATGATTTCCAAAACCTGACGCTGTATTGTCAGCCCTTGCCACAACACCATCGCCGGTAGCATATACAGGAGATCCCGTATTTGCTGTAAAATCCATTCCGTTGTGCATTTTTCGCACTTTCGTGAAAGGATCAATCCGATATCCAAAACCTGACGCAACACGCTTTAAATTTTCATTTCTTACTGGCTGAATGGCAGGAATTGCTAATAATAAATTTCCTTTAAGCTTGGCCAGCTTCAATATCTCATCTAACGATTTTGACTGGATAGCCAATTGTTTAGAAAGTTTATCAATTCGTTTTGTTGTATTTAGTACCAACTGCGTATTATTATAACCTTCCAGATCCTTGTATCTTTTCACGTCCTTAAAACCAGATTTACGTATCGAATCCGGAATTTCGGTTTTATTAAAATATACTCTGTAAATATTATTGTCCCTGTCTTCTATTGCTTCTGCTACCTCATTAATCTGGTCCATTTTTTTATTCAGAATCGCATATTGCAGTTTTAGGTTTTCAATTTCCCGCGCCTGCAAGCGATCTTTAGGTGTTTTAAAATAGGGTGTATTGATTAAAAGCACAAAAATTAAAAAGCCAAACAGAGCAGAAGCCAGTAAAAACAACATGGCGTAACCAATTTTTATCCTTTTTTTGGTTTTTATTTTCGTATACGCCAGATTTTCTGAGTCGTAATAATATTTTACTTTCGCCATATTTTAAAATACCCTATTTTTGCAGCTTGTAAAACAAGTTAGTCGAACAAATTTAATAAATGTTTCAGTTGTTCAAGGCTTTTTTTCAAGAATAAAACAATTAGATAAATAGATAATTGAGTCAATTAGATAATTAGATAATGAAAAAAGTAGATAGTTTATTGTTTAGACTTTTAGTTTTTTAGTAAAATTATCTGATTGTCACATTCTCTAATTCTCTAATTACCACATCATCAAATTGGAACATTAATAAAATATGAAATCACAAGACGTACGTAAACAATTTCTAGACTTTTTTAAAAGCAATGGGCACTTAATTGTTCCATCTGCTCCAATCGTTCTTAAGGACGATCCAACTCTTATGTTCAATAACTCGGGAATGGCCCAGTTTAAAGAATATTTTTTAGGAAACGGAACACCAAAAAGCCCGAGAATAGCCGATACGCAAAAATGTCTTCGTGTTTCAGGAAAACATAACGATCTTGAAGATGTAGGTTTTGATACTTATCATCATACTATGTTTGAAATGCTGGGGAACTGGTCTTTTGGTGATTATTTCAAAAAAGAAGCGATCAACTGGGCTTGGCAGCTTTTGACAGAAGTTTATAAAATTCCAAAAGAAAATCTTTATGTTTCTGTTTTTGAAGGGAGCAAAGAAGATAACGTCCCTTTTGATCAGGAAGCCTGGGATATCTGGAAAACATTAATCGATGAAGACCGAATTATTCTTGGAAATAAAAAAGATAATTTCTGGGAAATGGGAGATCAGGGGCCATGCGGACCTTGTTCTGAAATTCACGTTGATTTACGTCCGGAAGCTGAAAAAGCACAAGTTTCAGGAAAAAGTTTAGTAAACAATGATCACCCGCAAGTAGTTGAAATCTGGAATAATGTATTCATGGAGTTCAATCGTAAAGCTGATGGTTCGTTAGAAAAACTTCCTGCACAACACGTAGATACCGGAATGGGATTTGAGCGTTTGTGTATGGCTTTGCAGGGAAAAACATCAAATTATGATACCGATGTTTTTACACCGCTTATCGAAAAGGTAGAGCAAATTACAGGATTAAAGTATACATCTGATGAAGTAAAAAACATTAGTGAAGAACAAAATAAAACAAACATCGCTATTCGTGTGGTTGTAGATCACGTTCGTGCAGTTGCGTTTGCAATTGCAGACGGACAGTTACCATCAAACACCGGAGCGGGTTATGTAATTCGTAGAATCTTGCGTCGTGCTATTCGTTACGGATTTACCTTCTTAAATACAAAAGAACCTTTTATCAATAAATTAGTAGAAGTTCTGGCAAACCAAATGGGAGAATTTTTCCCGGAGATAAAATCACAACAACAATTGGTTACCAATGTGATTCGTGAAGAAGAAGCTTCTTTTTTAAGAACTTTAGATCAGGGATTACAATTGTTAGAAAATGTGGTAGCAGAAACTTCAGGAAAAGAAGTATCCGGTGCTAAAGTTTTTGAGTTGTACGATACATTTGGTTTCCCGAAAGATTTGACAGCCCTGATTCTAAAAGAAAAAGGTTTCTCATATAAGGAAGAAGAATTTGAAGTTGAATTACAAAAACAAAAAACACGTTCGCGTGCAGCTTCTGAGGTTTCTACAGAAGACTGGAATGTTTTGATTCCGGGCAATGTTGAAACATTTGTTGGTTATGATCAAACAGAAAACGAAGTGAAAATCACCAGAATCAGAAAAGTAGATTCGAAAAAAGATGGTATTTTGTACCAAATCGTTTTAGACAATACACCTTTTTATCCGGAAGGAGGAGGACAGGTTGGAGATAAAGGAACTTTGGTTTCTGCAAATGAAACAATTGAAATCATTGATACCAAGAAAGAAAATAACCTGATTTTGCATTTTGCAAAACAGCTTCCTGAAAATGTTGAAGCAGGTTTTGTGGCAAAAGTAAATACAGATTTAAGAACATCAACTTCAAAAAATCACTCCGCTACGCACTTAATGCATTTGGCTTTGAGAAGTATTTTAGGAACACATGTGGAGCAAAAAGGATCATTGGTAAATCCAAATTACCTGCGTTTTGACTTCTCACATTTCAGCAAAGTTTCTGATGAAGAGATTAAACAAGTTGAAGCTTCTGTAAACGCTCAGATTGAAGCGCAGTTGCAATTGGTAGAACACAGAAATATTCCAATTAAAGAAGCGTTAGATAAAGGTGCAATGGCTTTATTTGGTGAAAAATATGGCGATAACGTCCGTATGATTGAATTCGGTGAAAGTAAAGAACTTTGTGGTGGTATTCACGTGAAAAACACGGCAGAAATCTGGCATTTCAAAATTATTTCTGAAGGTGCTGTTGCGGCTGGAATTCGTCGTATTGAAGCAATCACTGGTGATGCAGTGAAAAACTTCTATCTAAACCAGGAAAATACATTGGCAGAGATAAAAGAAACACTTAAAAATCCACAGGATATTTTAAAATCTGTTGCTTCAATTCAGGATGATAATGCTAAACTGAAAAAACAAGTTGAGCAATTATTGAAGGAAAAAGTTGGTGCTTTAAAATCAGAACTGGAGAAAGATTTCCAGGAAGTAAACGGAGTAAATTTCCTTGCCAAACAAGTAGATTTGAGTATGGCTTCTACAAAAGATTTAGCGTCGGCATTAGGAAGTTCAAAACCAAATTCGTTTGTGTTTTTAGCTTCTCTTGAAGATGGTCTACCAAATATTCACTGTTATATTGCTAAAGAATTGGTTGCAAGCAAAGGCTTAAACGCAAATACGGTTATTAAAGAACTAGGAAAGTACATTGACGGAAATGGAGGAGGACAGCCTTTCTTCGCATCAGGAAAAGGAAAGAATGCAGATGGAATTGTGGAGGCTTTATCTAAAGCAATTGAGTTTGTGAAGTAGTTGCTTGTCGCTAAAAAAAAAAAGATAGCTTTTATAAAAAAAACAAAACCCTTTCATATTAAATGAAAGGGTTTTGTTTTTTTTAGCAAAAATTGGAATATAAATTCCATTTTATAAAGCATAGCCCACGGTTTCAACCGTGGAACCTTAATTTTATTATTACATTCCCCACCCCACGGTTGAAACCGTGGGCTATGTTTTTATAATATGAATAGAATTAAAGATTTCCTTATATTGAAATCATTTTAATTTTGGCTAAAAACCTTAGTATCTCAGATTCTTAGCAACTTAGCCTCTTTAAAAATTACTTTCGCTCCCCAATCTGCTGGCGCCACATTGCATAATATAGACCTCTTTCAACAATCAGATCTTCATGTTTTCCCTGCTCAATAATTTTTCCTTGTTCCAGAACAAAAATTCTGTCAGCATGCATAACAGTAGACAATCTGTGTGCGATTAAAACAGTGATTCTGTTTTTGTCTGAAATATTTCTGATTGTTGCATTAATTTCTTCCTCGGTAATAGAATCCAAAGCAGAAGTTGCTTCATCAAAAATCAATAAATTCGGATTTCTTAAAATAGCACGAGCGATTGATAAACGCTGTTTTTCTCCGCCAGAAACTTTAATTCCGCCTTCGCCAATTGTGGTGTTCAAGCCATCTTCGGCACGTATTAAGAGTTTTTCACAACTGGCTCTTTTAAGGGCATCGTACAAATCTTCGTCGGTTGCATTTGGTTTTACAAACAATAAATTTTCACGAATTGTTCCTGAGAATAACTGTGCATCTTGAGTCACAAATCCTAATTGTTTTCTTAAATCCAGTAAGTCAATATCGGTTGAATCAATATCATTATAAAAAACATGTCCTTCTGCAGGAGTATACAACCCGACTAAAAGCTTTACCAGTGTTGTTTTTCCGGAACCCGACGGACCAACAAAGGCAACGGTCTGACCTTGTTTGATTTCAAAATTAATATTTTCCACAGCTTTATATTTTGCTGTTTTGTGCTGAAAACTAACATTCGAAAAAAGCAATGACTGGATTGCTCCAACATGTTTGGGTGTTGTAGGACGAAACTCTTTTGGAGCGTTTAATAAAACCCTGAAGTTTTCCATTGAAACCTTAGTCTCATTAAGTGCAATAATGAAGTTCCCTAATTCCTGCAAAGGTCCAAAAATGAAAAACGTAAAGAATACCATCGTCAACAAATCACCTACAATGATTTTTCCTCCAAATAGAAAGTAATATAAAGTAAATACAACGCAGGTTCTTAAAAAGTGAACAGTTGTTCCTTGTATAAAACTTAAACTTCTTATAAAGCGAATTTTTTCCAGTTCAAGATGAAGAATTTTAAATGTATTAAGATTTAAACGTTTTTCTTCCTGATAGGTCAAACCAAGGCTTTTTACAAGTTCGATGTTCCTTAAACTTTCTGTTGTAGAACCTGCCAACGCATTAGTTTGATTTACAATTTTTTTAGAAACGATCTTGATCTTTTTGCCCAAATAAGAACTAACCAAAGCAATAATAGGAGCAGTGATTAAAAATATAATTGAAATACGGTAATCAATTCTCGAAACATATAGAATTACAAAAACGAACCCAATAATAGTCTGAAAAATCAAAGAAATCGAAAGCGTAATTAATTTCTCAGAATCAGAACGCACTTTTGTCAGTTTGCTTAATGTTTCACCGCTTCGCTGATCCTCAAATTCGGCATAAGGTAAATCGAGGGATTTTTTGATTCCGTCTGTATACATTTGAGCCCCCGTTCTTTGTATCACTACATTGGTAAAATAATCCTGAAAGTTTTTAGTGATCCTGGAAATCATGGCAGCACCAAGTGAAAGTCCAAGCCAGAAAGATAAAGATTTAATAAAACCAATTTCATTTCCTTTGTACTTCGCGAGTCCAACCCCGCAATCCTGCATTAATTTACCGGTAATAATAGAGTCTGATAAGCTGAAACAGATGTTTATTGTGGCCATAATCAAAGCAAAAAACAACAGCATTTTATGTTTGATTATATAAGAATATAATAATTTCATAGTGTGATTAAAATTTTAGAGAATGCAAAAGTAGTGAATAGATTAATGTAGTAATGTTGATCTGGAGTATTAAAAAGATAAATTTTTGTAAATAATATAAATGAAGGATTTGGTGCCAAAAAGCAAAATACAAAAGAAAGAATAGTTTTGTTAATTAATTTTAGCTTTACCAGCCAATTATAACTTCTGAAATAATAAATATAAAGTTTACAGAATTGTCTCTGAGATAGTTAAGATAAAATCTTAATATGCCTGGATCAAAAAAATGTTATACAAGTATTTTAGTGTTAAAAATTGTTAATTTCTTCACATTTTGTTGAATTGAATCTGTTATATTTACGCTGAAAACTAATAAATACCACTGTAAAAAATGAAAAAAATTTTATGCCTTTTTGGAGCTTTGTCTCTATTGTTAACATCTTGTTCCAGCGATGATAATGAGTCTAATGATAATACTGATGCTGTATTATTAAAAAAAACTATTATAACAGATTCTGAAGGTGATGCTGTTACATCAATTTATACCTATGATGGAAATAAGATTGTAAGTATAGTAGATGATTCAGGAGATGTAAACGAATATTACACCTATACAGGAAACCTAATCACCAAATTAGAATACAGATTCCCTGATGGATCAATTGACCAGGTTAATACATACACATACAATGCGGAAGGAAAATTAGTAACTTTTGTAAGGACACAACCAAATTATGTTCACAAAGAAGTATTTACATATAATGCAGATGGTACAGTGACAGCAAAGTCATATTCAGGTGATAGTGAATCTGAACTTATGGAAGGCACTGTCAATACAATTAAATTTGTAAATGGAGAGGTTAGCGAAATTATAAGCCCGGATGCTAGTAATGAAGAACATGTATATACTTATGATACTAAAAATAATCCAATGAAAAATGTAATTGGAATGGACAAAATTGCTTTTATTGATGGAGAAGGTAATGGTGTAAAGTTTAATATTTTGACAGATACATCAGAAGATGAGTTATGGACAAATAGCACTTTTACATATAATGATAATGGGTATCCTACTAAAGAAGTAGATACCGGAACTGATAGTTTGGGAAATACTGAGTTTTTCTACTAGGATTCTCAAAATATTTAGAAATGCCAGATGCGACAAACATCTGGCATTTTTTTTTAGACTATAAGCTAATTCACCAGTAAAGATGTCTTATTTTGATAGAAAGAAAACTTATTATTCTAATCTATAATTTTAGATAAGATAAATTCGCTAATTATAAACCTATCAATTTATTATGAAAAAATTTTTATCTCTTTTAGGAGCATTAGCGTTACTAGTTTCTTGTTCGACAACCGATAATGATAACGATTCTGATAATGGGAATAAGATAACCCTCCCAAAAAAAGTACAATATACAAATTCAGATCATCCAGAGAAAAATTCAACTTCTGTTATAACCTATAATGGAAAAAAAATTGTATCTGTAACTGAGGAGGAGGAGAGAACAGATTATATTTATGAAGGAAATGTTATTGTGAAAACAATCACTTATGATATCACTTACAATAGAAATGATAAAAAAAGTGAAAAATCGTATACTTACACCGACGGAAAACTCTCATCTTCAATTTCTGTAAGTAATTTTACTTCCGAATATCCATTTGGAGAATACCAAAGCAGATCAGTTTATATTTATAATGCTGATGGTACAATCAAAAAGGAAAGTTATAGTACAGATAAAACTACCGGAGTAGAGTCGAAAGCAAGTGGAGAAGTGCTTCTTACTTTTGCAAATGGCAATTTGAGTACTGAAGTTACTACAGCTAATAACATTGTAAGTAATATTTATGATTATGATACTAAAAATAATGCTTTCAAAAATGTTAGTGGTTTTAGTTCATTATTAGACCAGGAAATCAATTCTTCAATCAATAATATTAAAACAAAAACTTTATGGATAGCTAATCTAGATGTTAAGTTAGGCAATCTTTCTACTCTTTCTACTAGTGAATATGACTATAATACTAATGATTACCCCAATAAAAAAACATCTTATAAAGAAGATGGAACAGTAATGGAAATAATTGAATATACTTATTAATTCAGATAAAATGTTAAATGAAAAAACCCAAATAAAAATACGTATTTGGGTTTTTTCGTTTAAGAAAATAAGCGAAATTCGTGACTATTTCGATGACCATTTAATGACTCCATCATGTTTGAGAAGTAAACTTCCATCATTTTCTAAATAAAGTTTAGATCCATAAGCTTTAGAAATTCGGTTTCTCCAAATTACGCTTAAAAGTGAAACATTTGGAGTTCCTCCAATGATTATAATCTCACCAGTAGATTGAAAAAAACACGAAGCATTAATGTATATAGGTTTTCCTACAGACCATACTGCTTTATTATTTGTGCTGTCCAGAATAAATAAACAACCAGAATTAAATTCTAATGAATATCTGCCATTAGGTGATTTAATAGATTTTCTTATAGTGGCTAAATCAATTCTTTCGCCAGCGTCCAGAGATGACCTTATCGGGAAAGGATACCATTTATTGATTGATCTTTTATCAATATCTGATAATGTAGTCGTTTCTTTCACACCAACACCATTTTTTGTTATAGCGGCAGGTATAAAATAGTGCATGATAGAAAGAGGGTCATATTCGCTATAATTTGTTGATGCTCCTTTATTAATAATTTGTTGATTTACCTCTTCTTGTGTCCATTGATTATAATATTTGTAAACTTTTGGTAAATCCCACTGAATATTTGCAGAAGGGTTTTTAGTTTCATGAATCAATCCAAGTGCATGACCAAATTCGTGCAATACTGTTCTGCTTATAGACGATTCGTAGTTTGAGTTTAAAGGCCCTAAACGCATTGATGGCTCATTTTGAAAATTCCCTGTGCCATAAGCAGATTCCATTCCTAGAAAGGACCATGCCCCGGGTCTGCCAAGATTAAACGCAATTCGTATATCTGCATTTTCATTTTTTGGTACATATACAAAATTAAGATTTGCATAAATTGCCCATTCGCTAGCGTATTTTTTTACTTTTTCCCGCTCAGTTTCACTACCATCAAGAAATTTAATTTTAATAGTTTGACCAGGCCGCCATAGTGGCCAGTCAATAATTGCTGCACCGGGTTTCGCACTCGCTTTTTTTTGGGCATTAATTAGATCAAATGAGCACATAGTTAAATGCTCATTAATGTCTTGTTCTTCCTCGTGATTGCAGGATAACAAAAAAATAAAGCTGAGGAATAAAATTTTAAAACATTTCATTTCATTTTGATTTACTGGTTAATTCATAAAATTATTCAAAATAGTATCATTAAAATCAATGCCTCTCAACGTTTGTCTTATTCTGTTATTATTATGTCTTACCGTGGAGTCTCAACTTAACTAAAATATTTCCTTTTGTGTCTTTAAAACTCACATCATTATGAAAAAGATTTTATATTATTTAATAGCTCTATTGTTTATTTTAAATTCGTGCAATAGTGAAGAACACGAAGACAATAATTTAATTTTGCCAAAAACATTAAAAGTAACATATCCGGGAAGTTCTGAAAGTGACATGATAACTTTTGTTTATGATGATAATAAAATTGTGAGTAAGACAAGTAAATCTGAAAGAATGGATTATTCATATGATGACAATAAAATCGTTAAGATCATAAAGTACAGTTTTGAAAAAAGACAAGAAATAAAGTCTTCTGAAATTTCATTTACTTATAAAAATGGTAATTTAAATACTGCAACTATAATCGATTATGTTAATAAAAGTAAGTTGCAGTTCATTTATAGTTATAAGCAAGATGGAATAATTGAAAAAGAGAATTACTATCTTGACAGTATGACTGGTAAAGAATTAAAAAATATGAATCGTGAAATTCTCACTTTCGTTAATGGCAATCTACAAAAATCAGTTTTTAATTGGGAATCAAGACCCGAAACTACAACGACTTCCAACTTTTATTATGATAGTAATAACAATGCATTTAAAAATGTTTTGGGATTTAATTTGTTATTAGACCAAGCAAGTTTTGGATCTGAGCTTGAACTAAACATTTCTTCTGTCAATAATTTAAAGAGACATACAGAATCTTCAATTCAGGGACCTGATATTGTTATTGAACCATACGCTAATACAATGGAATATCAATATAATGCAAAAGGTTATCCAATAAAAACAGTGATTTATGATTATACTGAAAGGGTAACGAGAATAATTGAATATACTTATTAATTCAGATAAAATGTTAAATGAAAAAACCCAAATACAAATACGTATTTGGGTTTTTTCGTTTAAGAAAATAAACGAAATTTGTGTAAAACACAAAACAATGCAATTTAGAACTCAAGTCCCAATTTCAAAAAGTAATAATCCGATTGATTACAATGCTAAGATTGTGTCCTTAGGATCCTGTTTTTCCGAAAATATGGGCGATAAATTTGACTATTTTAAATTCCAAAATAATACAAATCCATTCGGAATAATATTCAATCCAGTTTCGATTGAAAAATTAATCAAAAGAGTTCTGGAGCAGGAACTATTTACCGAAAAAGATATTTTTTTTCACAACGAACGCTGGCATTGTTTTGATGTGCATTCTGATTTGAGTAATTCGAATAAAGAAGAATTCCTCGAAAATTTAAATCAGATTACTAAAGAGACTTTTGAAAAATTAAAAGCAGCAACACACATCATCATTACTTACGGAACTTCCTGGATATACAGAAGTATAGAGAGAAATGCAATTGTGGCCAATTGCCATAAAGTTCCTCAAAAGCAATTTTCAAAAGAATTATTATCGGTTAACGAAATCCAAAAAAGTATTGAAAATACAATCAACTTGATTCAGATTTTAAACCCAGCTATAAATTTTATTTTTACCATTTCGCCTGTACGCCATACAAAAGATGGTTTTATCGAAAATCAGGTCAGCAAATCGCATTTGTTTTCCGGACTTCACCCAAATTTAAAATCAGAAACCTACAATCAAAAATTAGAATATTTCCCCTCCTACGAAATCGTTATGGACGAACTTCGTGATTATCGTTTTTACAAAGAAGATATGCTGCACCCCAATCAAATTGCTGTTGATTATATCTGGGAACGATTTAGCGAACATAGTATCTCTCAGGATGCTTTTTTAGTGATGAATAAAATTGAAGAAATTCAAAAAGGATTACATCATCGAAGCTTTAATCCGGAATCAGAACAACATCAAAAATTCCTGTCCAAACTACATCAGAAAATCAAATTATTACAAGAAGAACACCCTCAGATTCAATTTTAAAAAGATAATTTTACAGCAAAACAAAATAAGTAAAAACTTATAATCTATTAAAATTTTAGAACAAATGATTGGAATTATGTAAATAGTTAAAGTATATTTTTTACAATTTTGTAAATTGTATATGCCATATTTTACATTAATAATTTATTAAAACGTTTTGTTAACGTATGAATAAAAAAACCACTCATTTACTTAAAAAAACATTACGTGTACTGCTTTGGTGTGTGGTTTCTGTAGTAGCACTTTTACTTCTTATTACTATTTTAATTCAGATCCCGTCCATCCAGAATTTTGCTAAGGATAAGGCAATAACGTATCTTCACAATAAGATAAAAACCAAGGTTGCGCTAGACAAAATCCTGATTAAATTTCCTAAAGATGTAGTTCTTGAAGGTTTCTATTTTGAAGATCAAAAAAAAGATACCCTTCTGGCCGGTAAACGTTTAGTGGTTGATGTAGATTTGTTTAAACTGGTGAGCAGCGAGTTAGAAATTAATTCTGTTTCATTAGAAAACACAAAAGCTAATATTTCCAGAAACAAAAAAGGTGATTTTAACTTTGACTACATTATAAAAGCATTCGAATCAAAAGAGCCTAAAAAACCGGATCCGGACAGTAAACCTTTCAAAATATCGGTTGTAAAAGTTAATCTTGATAATATCAAATTCAATTTTAAAGATGATTATTCTAAAAATGATATTCGCGTAAACCTTACTCATTTTGATACCAGGTTCAAAGAATTTGATCTGGATAAAATGGATTTTAATATTCCGAATATTGATCTGAGAGGATTGAAATTAGTTTTGAATCAGGATGTTGTCGAAAAAATTGCTGAAGTTTCAGTAAAAACAGCTGATACGATTTCAAAACGCCCGGATTTTAAATTAAAACTGGGTACCATAGCTTTGTCTAAAATTGACGTTTCATATGACAATAAAGATTCAAAATTAGACTCAGGAATACGTTTGGGAAATCTAAATCTGGAAGTAAACGAGGTAGATCTTAATAACCAGCTTTTGGATTTTGAAAATTTTGAGGTTAAAAATCTGAAGGGAAACCTGCGCCTGGGGACAAAAGACAAACAAATTCAGGCGCCTAGTCTGGACTCAACAGCCATAAAACAGTCGGGCTGGAAAGTAAAACTAAATGACGTCGATCTGCAAGATATTGCATTTAAATTTGATGATATGCAATCTAATCCTGTACTTAAAGGAATAGATTACAAACATCTTGATTTACATAAATTCAATTTTAAAGCCGAAAAATTATATTATGGAAATGATACCATTTCCGGAAATATAAAAACCTTAACGGTAAATGATAAAAGTGGTTTACAGATCCAATCGCTAAAAACAAATTTTTTCTACGGCCCAAAAAATGCTTATTTGAATGATTTATATTTAAGAACACCACAAACGCTGCTTAAGGATCAAATTAAAGCGGGTTATCCTTCGATTGCATCACTTTCAAAAAATATTGGGGAACTTGCCATAGATGCCAATCTGAATCAATCTAAAATAGGATTTAAGGATATTATACTATTTGTCCCAAATCTACAGAATCAAAATCCATTTAAGAGTAATCCAAATGCCATTTTGTACCTGAATACGCGAGTAAATGGTAAGGTTAAAGATTTGAATATCTCAAAATTTGAAATGAGCGGCATTGGTTCGACAAGAGTTTCCCTTTCGGGGAAAATAAAAGGGCTTCCTGATGCTCAAAAATCGTATTATGATTTAGCTATTAAAAACCTTTCGAGCACATCAAAAGACATAAACTCGTTTATTCCGACAGGAACAATTCCGAAAAACATTCAATTGCCATCACAAATAAACCTGAAAGGAAAATTCAAAGGTTCAGTGCAGAATTTCAAAACCAATTTAGCACTTAACAGCAGTTTTGGAAATGCAACAGTTGATGGAATGTTTGATCAACGCGTTAAAAAAAGAGAAGTATATGACGCAAAAGTTTCTCTTACTGATTTTAATCTGGGGAAATTAATTAAAAATGATTCAATCGGAAAAATCTCGCTTAAAGCAAAAGTAAAAGGAAAAGGATTAGATCCAAAAACAGCAGATGCAGCGGTTGATGGACTGGTCCAAAAAGCCGTTTTTAATAGATATACATACAGGGATTTAGCTTTAAAAGGAAATATAGAAAACGGATCTTTTGCCGTAAAATCGGGAATGAAAGACCCGAATCTTAATTTTGATCTTACTGCCAGCGGAAACACTCAAGACAAATATCCAACTGTAAAATTAAAACTGAATCTGGATATTGCCGATCTTGAAAAACTGAATCTTCACGCCGGCCCAATGAAATTACGCGGCAATGTAGATGCAGATATTGCAAATAGTAATCCTGATTTCCTTAATGGAAAAGTCTTTTTGTCGAATATTCAGATTTTACAAAAAGAAGAACCAATTGTTTTAGACTCCATCAGAGTTTTGGCTTTTGCTGATAAAGACAGTAACAATATCAAAATTTCGTCTCAGTTTTTGAAAGCCGAAGTAAAAGGAAAATACAAGTTGACGACTTTAGCAGCATCGATAAAAAAATCAATCTCCAAATATATTGATCTTCGTACTCCTAAAGTTAATAATGAATCAGATGAGCAGCGATTGTCATTTATGCTAAAAGTAGATAATGATCCTGTACTTTTTAAATTATTACCTAAGTTAACAGGTTTAGAGCCTTTTACGATTACAGGAAAATATAATAACCAAACAGATTCACTACAGGTTCAAGGGACAATTCCGAGAATAGTGTACGCCAATAACACCATTGCAGACGGAAAAATTAATATAGAAGCAAAAGAAAATGCTTTAGAATATCGTGTTTTTGTAGCAACTATTGAGAGCGGTTCCCTAAAAATTCCGTTTACGAGTTTATCTGGGCAAGTGCAAAATAATATTTTGACTTATGCGCTGGAAGTTCAGGATGCAAAAGAAAAACAACAATATTATGTGGCAGGAAATCTAACGAATGAGGGTGCTAAAAATATTTTTAAAATCGATGCCGAAAGTTTCGTTCTTAATTATGAAAAATGGACAATTGATCCTGAAAATGCTGTAGAATTTGGCGATAAAAGATTATATATCAATAAATTTTTTCTTTCTAATGCAGGAAATGAATTAAAAATTCAATCGAAAGGAAGTGAAAATAATGCGCCGCTGCAGGTAGATTTTGTCAATTTTAATATTGAGACCGTTTTAAATATTGTCAAAAAAGACAAATTATTGATGCAGGGACTTATAAATGGTTCTGCATTGGTAGAAAACGTTATGACAGAACCAACTTTTACATCAGATTTAAAAATAGATGATTTTGCTTTTAAAGGCGAAAAAGTGGGTGATCTGGAGATTAAAGTAGATAATAAAACAAACAATACGCTTGCCGCAAATGTACAATTAACCGATGAAGGAAACGACTTAAAGCTTACTGGAGATTATAAACTCGATGCAGGAACTTTTGATTTTGATTTAGCTGTAAATAAACTGAATATCAAAAGCGTACAAGGGTTTAGCATGGACAATATTACAGAAGGAAGCGGTTATTTGTCTGGAGATTTAAAAGTGACAGGAAATACAGCAGCACCACAAATAAATGGCGACCTGAACTTTAATGACGCAGCTTTCAGGGTTACAAAGCTTAATTCTTATTTCAAGATAAAGAAAGAAAAAATCACTTTTAATAATGGGAACGTCTCGTTTGACAAATTTTCTTTATTAGACGAAAATGATAATGAATTGTTTGTAGACGGAAATATTCAGTCAGCTGATTTTACAAACTTTAATTTTGATTTGGTGGTTCAGGCAAATGATTTTAGAGCCATAAATTCTAAAGCAAAAGATAATGATTTGTTTTATGGAGATCTGTTTTTGGATACCAAATTAAACGTCAAAGGAAATTTGGACAGTCCGGTAATTGATGGTACAGTCAAAATTAATAAAGACACAAAATTCTCCGTTGTCTTACCACAATCAGATCCTTCAATAGCTGACAGAGAAGGAATTGTAGAATTTGTCAACGAAGACAATATGTACCTGAAGCAAACTGTTGAGATGAAAAACCAATTGAATCAGTCGGAGTTGAAAGGTATGGATGTGAATGTGGGAATCACAATCGACAAAGAGGCAGAACTGAATTTGATTATCGATAAAGGAAATGGAGATTACCTGCAATTGAAAGGTGAAGCAGAACTGGTAGGTGGAATTGATAAGTCGGGAAAAACAACCTTGACAGGGAAATACGAGTTCAACGAAGGAGCTTATCAAATGAACTTTAACGGAATTAAAAGAAAGTTTGAGCTTCAGAAGGGAAGTTTTATTACCTGGAACGGTGAGCCAACAATGGCAAATGTAAATATTATAGCAATTTATAAAGTTGAAGCAGCGCCAATTGACTTATTGGGAACACAGCTTTCTGCAGAAAGTTCGACTATTAGAAATACATATAAACAAAGACTTCCTTTTGAGACTTTGTTAAAAATGAAAGGCGAATTATTGAAACCGGAAATTTCGTTTGGAATCAATTTGCCAGAAGGAAATTACAACGTTTCATCAAATGTCGTAGAAGTTACGCAAACAAAACTAAAACAGTTAGAACAAGATCCTGCGGAATTAAACAAACAAGTTTTTGCACTGTTATTATTAGGAAGATTTGTTGGAGAAAATCCATTCTCAAGCGAGAGTGGCGGCACAACTGCAGAATCTCTTGCCAGACAAAGTGTTAGCAAAATCCTTTCGCAGCAATTGAATAATCTTGCCGGTCAGCTGGTAACCGGTTTTGAAGTGAATTTTGATTTGGATTCTACTGAAGACTATACCACAGGTACAATGGAAAACAGAACCGACCTGAATGTTGAAGTTTCTAAAAGATTGCTGGACGACAGACTAAAAGTTACCGTTGGAAGCAGTTTTGGAGTAGAAGGGCAGGAACGTGCCAATGAAGAAAGCACCAACATTGCCGGAGACGTCGCACTCGATTATCAGCTTACAAAAGACGGACGTTATATGGTAAGAGCTTACAGGAAAAACCAATATCAGGTTGCTGTTGAGGGCCAGGTAGTTGAAACTGGTGTTGCGTTTGTTATCACGATGAGTTATAATAAATTCAGAGAACTTTTTCATCGTACAGAAGAAGAAAGAGAATTGATAAAAGAAGAAAAACTTCGCAAAGAAAAAAGAAAACAAAAAGAAAAAGAGAAAAAAGAAGCTGAGGAAAAAGAAGCTGAAGAAAAAGAAAACCAACCTGAAAATGAAATTCAAGGAAATGAGCAAAAAACATAATCATATAGAAAACCAATATGTAAAGTATTTTGTAATGCTGTCCTTATTTTTTGCTTTTGGATGCAGTAATACTAAATATCTTCCCGAAGGAGATTTACTCTACACAGGAGGTTCTGTAAAGGTAAAGGATTCTGTCATTAAAAAGAAAGACAGAAAAGCACTTGAAGCAGAGATGAAAGACTTGTTAAGACCGAAACCCAATAAACAAATCCTTGGACTGCGGCCTAAATTATGGATTTATAATATTGCCGGTGAACCAAAAAAAGAAAAAGGTTTTAGAAATTGGCTGCGAAATAAAGTGGGCGAAGAACCTGTACTTTTCAGCAAAGTCGATTTGGATTATAATGCATCTGTATTACGAAATTTTGCAGAAAACCGCGGATACTTTAAGACTCGTGTCAGTGCAGATTCTACAGTGCGAAACAAAAGAGTAACGGCAGAATATACTGTAACGCCAAAAAGACAATACATCATAAAAAGTGTTACTTTTCCTGATGATTCTTTGGCAATATCCAGAATTATAGCAAGGTCACACAGAAGGAGCTTGCTCAAAGTAGGAAAACCTTATGATCTTGATATTATTAAAGCCGAAAGAGAAAGAATTGATGCGAGATTAAAAGAAAGAGGATACTTTTATTTTAATCCCGATTATATTCTGGCTAAAGTTGACAGCAGTAAAGGAGACCATGAAGTTAATATCAGACTAGTTATAAAAGACGAAGCACCCGTAAAAGCTCTTACAGCATATAAAATCGATAAAATATTTGTTTACCCAAATTATTCCTTATCGAATGACAGCGTTGTTTATAGAAAAAAAGACATCAAACAATATCACGATTTTACGATTATTGATACCGCAGATACCTTTAATCCCAGAATTTTTGACCGTACAATTTATTTTAAAAAAGGAGATTTATACAACAGAAAAGACCACAACCTGACATTAAACAGGTTTGTAAACCTGGGGACATTTAGTTTTGTAAAGAATGAATTCAGGCCATCAGACAGCATACCAAAAACCTTAGACTCGTATTATTACTTAACTCTTTTGCCAAAAAAGTTTATACGAGTTGAGGTCTTGGGAAAAACCAATTCAGCAAGTTACACGGGTTCAGAAATTAATGTAAACTGGAATAACAGAAACTTTTTCAGAGGAGCAGAATTATTTACAGTATCTGTTTTTGGCGGAGCCGATTTTCAATTAGGCGGAGCCAATAAAGGAAAAAATATTTATAAACTCGGAGCAGAAACCAGTTTGACCTGGCCCAGATTTATATCGCCATTTGCTATAAAAGGGAGCAGTGAATTTGTACCCAGAACCAAAGCGACTTTACGTTATGAATATCAAAAAAGAACACAGTTATATGCTTTAAACTCTTTTAATGGGTCTTTTGGCTATTTATGGAAAGAAAATATCAGAAAAGAACACCAGCTAAATGTTATTGATATTACCTATGTAAGTCCAAATCATGTAACTCCTGAATATCTACAGGATATACAACAAGATCCGGCATTAGAAAAAGTAATTGAAAAGCAATTGATTTTTGGACCAACGTATAATTATACGTATACCAACACCATGCAAAAACGAAGAAAAAACACCATATATTTTAATGGAGAATTAGACCTTGCCGGAAACATAACAGGCTTAGTGACAGGAGCCAATATCAAGAAAAATGATACCATAAAAATATTTGATGTTCCATTTAGCCAATATGTCAAAGTCAAAACCGATTTCAGGCATTATTTAAAATTAGGGAAAGAAAGCGAGCTGGCAAGCAGAATAATCGTTGGGGCCGGATTTGCGTATGGAAATTCCAGCACGCTGCCAACCTCCAAACAATTCGTAGTCGGCGGTACAAATAGTATCCGCGCTTTTAGGGCAAGGTCTTTAGGGCCCGGAAGTTATGTTCCCGAAATGACTAACTCTAGTTATATACCAGACCAGTCTGCAGATCTAAAATTAGAATTTAATACCGAATACCGCGCTAAACTTTTTAGTGTGGTACGCGGTGCTGTATTTTTTGATGCCGGAAATATCTGGCTGCTAAACGCAGATCCTAATAAACCGGGAGCAGAAATATCTAAGGATTTTATGAAACAGCTGGCAGTTGGCGCCGGAGTAGGTTTACGTTTTGATTTATCATTTTTGGTATTAAGAACCGACCTGGCAATTCCGCTTAGAAATCCGGCACTTCCTGATGGGCAAAGATGGATAATAGACAACATAGATTTTGGAAGCAGAGCCTGGAGAAAGGACAATTTAATTTTGAATATCGCTATCGGATATCCATTCTAATTTTTTTTCACAAGTTTTACGAATTTTCGCTAATTCAACTTTGTGGTATTGATTAATTTTACAAATTAAAATTAGTGTAATTAGTGAAATTCGTGGCGAAAAAAACTAAAAAAAGAAGTAAATTGGCCTAAATATTTTACTGGAAATGCAAAACTTAATCAAAAGAATTATAGGGGTTGGTGTTATTGTTTTACTAATTGTTCTCGCTTTTAAATATTGCGAATTCAAAAAAGATGATGACTCAATTGATTATAATACCAACTTAATTCAACAGCAAATTTTGAATGTTGGAAAATTGGTAGTAACCGAAGGACATTTTTCTGAGGTGATAACTTATAAGAATCAGCAGAAATATCTGATGGACATGATTTCTTTTGAAAAGAAAGCACTGATTGTTGTAAATGCCAATGTTACTGTTGCCTACGATCTGCATCAAATGAAATACGATATTGATGAAAAAAATAAAACAATAACGATTTTAAATATTCCAAAAGAAGAAATAAAAATCAATCCTGATATTCAGTTTTATGATGTCGAGCAAAGTAAACTAAATCCGTTTACAGGAGATGACTACAATAAAATCAACAAATCTGTAAAAGCCAATCTGGCAAAAAAAATCGAAAAATCTTCCCTTAAAACAAATGCCCAAAACAGATTAATAAGTGAATTGTCTAAGATTTTGATCCTGACAAATTCTATGGGCTGGAAATTAGAATACAAGGGTAAAACAATAGAATCTGATACCGATTTTAATGAAGATTTAAAGTTGTAATTTTTTGAGTTCAGAGGCTCAAAGGTATTGAGTTTAATTCGTATTTTGTCATCCTGAGGAACGAAGGATCACAAGAATATCGTGCAGAAATTCGCCAATCTTTGTCAATTACGAGTGTGATCCTTCGTTCCTCAGGATGACAAAAAGCAGAAAAAACTAAACAGCTTCTTTATCAAAAATCAAATCTAATCCTCCGGAAATCAAATGCGCTACTTCGGGACGTTTTTCTTTCATTTTATCCAAATAAACCAGCACTTCCTGAAGCAATTGCTTTTCGTTTGAATCTTTTAAAAGTTCAACAATTTCAATAGCCAGTAACCAGTCATTAGAATGATTGTTTTGTAGTTTTTCAAATATATTTCGCAATTCAGTTTTAGAATCTTTATTGTTTCTGATGTCTCTGACTTTTGCATACAAAGATTCCAAATCATCGCGCTGTTCAGAATGTTTTGCCTTTATGGTTTTAGTAGTTGGAACAATGTTAATCAGATCAAAACTATGCACATCGGCCGGACCCGCAAATGCTGAAATCACTTTTTTACCAATCGCCATATCATAATTTCCCCAGTCTGGCTGAAACAAAATAGTTTCACCATGCTTAACAGTGCAGTTTCTAAAACTAATCAGGATAATTTCGCCATGTAAATTTCTTGACCCCGTAATGATTTCACCTTCTACAATAATGTTACCCTCAAACTCCAGTTTTACAGTTTCATTTTCAACAATGCTGTAAGCCTGCAAATCTTTCGGGCTCATGTCTTCGATCGCTAAATTGAACCCTTTTAGTTTTCCAATCGGGCTTCCAAATCCATGAGGATGTGTCAAAGTTCCGTGACCGACCAATTCTTTTTCCCGGTAAGAAAGTGCCGTTTTTCCGGTTGTCTGAATGTAAACCGGTTTTCCTTCTTCTTCAATAACATTTATAAATACACCTGAAATTTGTAAACCAGTACTCAATTCAATTGTTCCTAAAGCGTTCGATTGAATTAGTTTTTTAATCCCCGAAAGACCTCCGGTTCTTAAAGCCATTTTGTTGGCAAATTCTTCTAAAATCAAACTCAAATAAGAAAAAGTTGGTGTAACATACAATTGAGGCTGCAATTGTGTGATATCAAAATTCTGGTTTGCAGCCGAAATATCGTAAGGGATTTTCTTTACATTATCTGTCATACACCAGGCACTTTCTCCAATTGAAGAAAGTAATCCTGCGCCGTAAATTTTTGGATCTTCAACTGTTCCAATTAAGCCGTATTCAACTGTCCACCAATGCAGGTTTCTAATTTGTGCCATTTCAGAAAGTTCACCCATATTATTTTGTAAATCAGCGACAGCTTTTTCGGCTTCATCGATTTTTTCCTGTGGTGTATCTTCAGCTTCCTTTAAAATAGAAAGCAGACGAATTGCCTCATACATTTGATAATCTTTGTGCGAAGAAATCGCTTTACAGCCAATTTCGCCAAAACGTCTCAAATATTCAGCATATTCCGGGTTTGCAATAATAGGAGCGTGGCCGGCACCTTCGTGAATGATGTCTGGGGCAGGTGTATATTCAATATGTTCTAATTGGCGAATATCTGATGCAATAACCAAAACATTGTAAGCCTGAAACTCCATAAATGCATTTGGCGGAATAAACCCGTCAACGGCAACTGCAGCCCAGCCAATTTCAGTCAGAATTCGGTTCATGCCGTACATACTCGGAATAGAATCAATTTCAATTCCGGTCTTTTTTAATCCATCCAAATAAGAATGATGAGCAACTTTAGATAAGTAATCTACATTTTTACGCATCACATATCGCCATACCGCTTGATTAATAGGTGTGTAGTCGCTATAATCCTGCGGTTTAATAAATTGCTTTAAATGTTTTGGCAATCGCTCTAATAACGGATTTGTTTCAATATTTGGATTCATTTCGAAAACGTTGTAGATTAAAATGTAAAATTACGAATTTATGAGCCTGTATTTTATCAATCATCACAATATTTTTATTTGAAAGTATATTTTATTGCGTTTTTATAGATTTTGTTCCAAAAGAAAATTAACAATCATTATTGTTATAATTAACCTTATCCATTGTCTCCTCGTATTTTTTAATATCTTTTGCAGTCATGGGAACTTCTTTCAATTCTACCTTCAACTGTTTTTTGGTATCAGGGCTAATCCATAAGCCGGTAAAAGTATTTCCAGTTTTAGACAACATTAAAACACCGCTAAAACCATGTTCTACTAATATAAACTGATTTTCTTTTTTGGTGTTTTGGGTAATGTCAAGCTGAATCCAGTTATTTGATTTATTGTAACGATACATTGCCGTGTACATTAAATCGGCAGTACATTGATTTTCTTCTGTTTTTATATAAACAGTAACGGGTGTTTTTCCGTCAACAGTTCCTTTATATAAATTTGAAATAGGAGCTTGTGATTGGGCATTTAGATGGTTTAAAAAAGACAGGCAGATTAAAAAAGACAAGATTACTTTCTTCATAATTAATTATTAATTGATTTGTGGTATTTTTTTGCTTTTAGCAAATCAAATTTATTTAATTAAAAGAGAAAACAGTTGTGCCTGGTCAATTATTTTTTAAGATTCCCGATTTGGTTTTTTTAATTCATTTTCAGCATTTCTGAAATACTCAATTTTATGGCTAAACATAAACGCCATATTGGTTGCCCGCATTTTGGCTTCTTCGGTAATCGCGCCTTCAAATTGAGAATCAATAGTAGAATTAAAAATATTGATCCAACGGTCAAAGTGCGTTTTGTCAACAGGTAATTGCTTGTGTGGCGGAAAAGGAGTTCCGGAATAAGCACGTACATCAAATAAAATGGTCTGCCAGAAGTTGTACATTTTTTGCAAATGTGGCTCCCAGCGATCCTGTAATTTATCATTAAAAATCGGACCAATAAGATCGTCTTTTCGCACGTTTTCATAAAAACTGTTCACCATTTGTTTTATGTCTTCTATAGTAGAAATGTCCCGGGTTGCCATTTTTTTTCAAGTATATAATTGAATTACAAAAATACAATATAACAGAAGTTTTACTTTCTGATATTTATCATTTAACAACAATTTTTAATTTGTAATTCTTTTAAAAATGCCACATTTTGGTTGAAACTCAAAAAGTACGAAACATAGTGAAATTACTTACTTTTATTTATGATAATTTTATTTTTAATCAATTGAATGCTAGTGATTTGTGATTTGAAAAGATAAGTTTTTGTAAGGTTTTATGTCTTTTTTGATGTGTTTTTGTTAAGGTTTTAAAATGCGATATTAATTAAAATTAACATAATTTTGAGAGTAATTAATAAAATTAGTCTTAAAAATAAAGAAAAATTAAATTATCAAAAAATTAAAAAAATGAGCAAAACTACCCCAAAAATGTCCAGCCGGCTAGAACTTATTATAATGATGTACATCACTATTTTGGTTTTATTTAGTCACAAAACAAATGCGCAGACTGTAACTCCATGGATAACAACCGGAGACCAGAGCAAATTACTGCAACAACAATCTACTGTAAGTTTTGGTACAAATTCAGGAACCAATCCTGCTACAGTTACAATCAACCCTTCTACCACATATCAGACAATGGATGGTTTTGGTTATACACTTACTGAAGGAAGCTGTGAAGTAATAAGCGGTATGGCTGCAACACAGCAAAATCAATTATTAAATGATTTATATAATCCGTCTACGGGTTTAAACGCCAGTGTGGTACGTATTAGTATAGGAGCTTCTGATTTAAGCAGTTCCTCATATAGTTATAACGAAACTTCCGGAGACACTAATATGAATAATTTTAGTCTTAACGGGCCTGATTTGACTTATTTAATTCCTATTATCAAAAAGATAAAACTTATCAACCCTAATATCAAAATACTGGCAACACCATGGTCAGCACCACGCTGGATGAAAACCAATAATTCCTGGATTGGTGGTTCTCTGCAAACACAATATTATGCCGCTTATGCAAAATACTTTGTGAAATATTTTGATGCCATGCAGGCGCAAGGAATTTCAATTTGGGGAATCACACCACAAAACGAACCTGAAAATCCGCACAATGAGCCAAGTATGCTGATGAATTCTACAGAACAGAAAAATTTCATCAATAGTCAGCTGGGTCCTCAAATGGCAGCAGCCGGTTATGGCAATATCAAGATTATTGCTTTTGATCATAACTGCGACAATACAGCGTATCCGATTGATGTTTTAAATAATAGCGGTTATGTCGATGGAGCAGCGTTTCATTTGTATTTAGGAAATATCTCGGCTATGTCAACAGTACGCAATGCAACCAACAAAAATGTGTATTTCACAGAACAATATACGGGCTCCAACGGAAGTTTTAGCGGAGATTTTGGCTGGCACATGCAAAACGTAGTTATTGGCAGTACAAATAACTGGTCAAAAACAGTTTTGGAATGGAATGCTGCAAATAACCCAAGTTTAGGTCCGCGTACTCCTGGTGGATGCAATACCTGTTTAGGTGCGGTTACAGTTAATAATAGTACCAACTATACTAAAAATGTAGCTTATTATATTATTGGACAAATTTCAAAATTTGTTAAACCCGGAGCAGTACGTATTGCATCTTCGAGTACAAGTGGAAGTATTTTTTCAGTTGGGTTTAAAAATCCGGATGGTTCAATTGCTCTTGTGGTTTACAATTCTGGCGGGTCGTCAAACACAATCAAAGTGGTATCAGGTTCATCAGCATTCAATTATGCCGTTCCTGCCTCATCAGCAGTAACATTCAATTGGGGAGCAGGAACACCGCCTGTTACAGGTCTTCCGGGTTATTACAATATTATCTCAAGAAATAGTAATAAAGGATTGGATGTTGCAGATAATTCAACCACAAGCGGCAGCAGAATTCAGCAATATGATATCACCAATGGAGGAGGAAATAACCAACGCTGGAAGTTTGTTTCTGATGGAAGTGGAAATTATTATATCATCGTAAAATCAACAGGAATGTATTTGGCAGTAGAAAACAACGGAACCGCTGATGGATTAAAAGTACAGCAAAAAACTTTTTCAGCTTCTAATGAGTTCAAGTGGACCGTAACAAGTCTGGGAGATGGCTACTATAAGATCATTAATGTAAATAGCGGAAAATCATTAGATGTAGAGAATGTTTCAACGGCTAATGGTGCAAATATACAGGTTTGGGGTTATACAGGTAATTTGAATCAGCAGTGGCAATTGGTACAGGTCGAATCTACTGCAAAAACTGCTGTAACAAAAACATTAGAAGTTGAGGATCAAAATGAAATGACAGTTTTTATAAATAAAACAAATGATTATTTAAAAATTGATACTAACCATGAAGGTGATGCTGAAGTTGAGATTTATTCACTAACAGGACAAAGTGTATTAAAACGAACAGTAAATTTCACAAAAGGAAATCAATCTGAAATCGAAATTTCGAGATTACCGAAGGGACTTTATATAGTAAATATCAAAGATGATAAAGGAACTTTTTCTAAAAAAGTACTTAAGCAATAAATCAAATGTATAATTAGTTAGTAATTTATTTGATTTTAAAAGGCTGTCTGAAATTTTCAGACAGCCTTTTTTGTTTTTAGTTTACCCAATGAGCTGCGTAAATAAATCCTGATTATCATTTAGATATTGAAACTCAAAACCATTTTTTTTCATATTCAGTTTGATAGACATGATGTCATTCTTATTTTTCAATTCTAAACCAACAACCACCGAACCGACTTCGCGATTGTTTTTCTTGTGAAACTGAAAATAAGTAATGTCATCATCAGGACCTAAAATATTGTTTACAAATTCTTTTAATGCACCGGGACGTTGTGGAAACTGAATCATAAAATAATGCATTAAGCCTTCGTAAAGTAATGAACGCTCTTTTATCTCGGCAGTTCTTTCGATATCATTATTACTGCCGCTGACAACGCAAACCACATTTTTGCCTTTTATTTTTTCCTTATAAAAATCTAAGGCTGCAATTGTCAATGCTCCGGCTGGTTCTACAACCATTGCTTCTTCGTTGTATAAACGTAAAATAGTCGTGCAGACTTTTCCTTCGAGAACCAAAATTATATCTTCGAGAGTCTGTTTGCAGATTTCAAAAGTTATATCACCGACTTGTTTAACAGCCGCTCCATCAACAAACTTGTCAATGGTTTTTAGGGGAGTATTTTTATTTTCTTCAATTGAAGTTTTCATCGAAGGAGCTCCTTTTGGTTCGACCCCAATTATTTTGGTATTAGGACTCAGATGCTTAAAAACTTCTGATAATCCGGAGGCCAAGCCACCGCCGCCAATCGGAACGAAAACATAATCTATAGGTTCTTTATAGGTTTCCAAAATTTCTAAACCAACAGTTCCCTGGCCGGCAATAACTTTTACATCATCAAAAGGATGAATAAACGTTTTATGATTTTTAATGGCATCTGCTGTTGCCGAAGCATAAGCATCATCAAAAGTGTCACCTGTCAAAACAATTTCAACAAAAGACTTCCCAAATAGCTGGACTTGTTTTACCTTTTGTTTCGGAGTGGTTTTAGGCATGTAGATTTTGCCGTTTATGTGCAGTAAATTACAGGAATAAGCTACTCCCTGTGCGTGATTCCCGGCACTTGCACAAACAATTCCGTTTGCTTTTTCTTTTTCAGTCAAGGAAGAAATTTTGTTATAAGCCCCTCTTATTTTATAGGATCTGACAATTTGTAAATCTTCTCTTTTTAAAAGAATATTGGCGTCAAATTCATCAGAAAGATTCAGATTTTGAGTAAGTGGGGTAGCGGCAACTACGGTTTCCAGATGTTTTTTTGCGGCGAGTACTTCGTTGAATAAATCCATAATAGTTGTTTTTTATTTTTTGCCACAGTTAAAGAATTATAATGATTTTTAGATCTGTGAAAATCTTTAATCTGTGGCAAAACTTAATTTTTTAAAATAAAAAAACCTCCCGTTTTTGGGAGGTTTAATAATTATATTTTACTTATTTATATAACACCTCGCCATCATTGCTTAATTGCAATAATGCTGATAATTGCGATAATAATGTTATTAAAATTCGTCATTGTTTCTTGTTGAAAAACAAATGTAATTAAATTATTTTTTCACAGGCGGATATTGAGCTAAAATTTTAGATACAAACTCGTTAATGTTTTCGTCCTTTTTATCGACATTTTTGGTCAGGTTTCCAATTCCTTCACCTTGCCAGATCATTTCTTTCTTTTTAGCATCGATCAGATCAATATACAAAGTTCCTTCGGTAGAAGTAGAAACAGAAGCCTGATTTCCATACATCATATAAGGATTCCAACCCCAGCCCCAGCCATATCCCCAGCCTGCGCTAAATTGGTTTACATTTACCTGCTCTCTCGATTTGGTAAAAATGTTTACTAATAAATCAGGATTTTCACTTTTGGTAAAACCCTTTGCCTGCATTTGTTCGTCTATCGCACGCAGAATACGTCTTTTATCCAAATCAGAAATTTCAACCTTATCAATTCCGGGCTTAAAAAAAGCATAAGTCTTATAAGGCGCAAAATCAACATTTTTATCGTAATCAGAATATACACTAACCGTACTGCATGAGGCAAGTATTAGAAGCAAAAAGACAGGAATTAATTTGAATGTTTTCATATTTATAAAAATTTATTTGTTCTCAATTCTATTCTTAAAAGTAGTATACTTTAAATTGTCAGGCTGAGCGAAGTCGAAGCCTCTTTAGTACTTAGCCTTCGACTTCGCTCAGGATGACATTTTGTTTTAAACCTCTTTAAAGAAGACTTTCATCTACCATATTAGGTAAAGTTACTTTTAATAACGGCTGAACCTCCATTGCACGTTTTATGGCAAAAACTGCACCTTCATTTCTAGCCCAGCTTCTTCTTGAAATACCATTGTTAACATCCCAGAAAAGCATTGATGCTAAACGGTTTGAAGCCTCTTTAGAACCATCAAGAACCATACCAAATCCACCATTTATAACCTCTCCCCAGCCAACTCCGCCGCCGTTATGAATCGATACCCAGGTCGCTCCTCTAAAACTGTCTCCTATCACGTTCTGGATTGCCATATCTGCCGTAAAACGAGATCCGTCGTAAATGTTCGAAGTTTCTCTGTAAGGAGAATCTGTTCCAGAAACGTCGTGGTGATCACGCCCTAAAACAACTGCACCAATTTCTCCTTTGGCAATTGCCTGATTAAAAGCTTCTGCAATTTTAATTCTTCCTTCTGCATCTGCATAAAGAATTCTGGCTTGAGAACCTACTACCAATTTATTTTCCTGTGCGCCTTTGATCCATTTAATGTTATCCTGCATCTGCTGCTGAATTTCATTTGGAGCCGTTTTAGACATTTCTTCTAAAACCTGGCTTGCAATCAAATCTGTTTTTTGCAAATCTTCCGGTTTTCCGGAAGTACAAACCCATCTGAAAGGACCAAAACCGTAATCAAAACACATAGGACCCATAATATCCTGAACGTAACTCGGATATTTAAAATCGATATTATTTTCTGCCATAACATCAGCGCCAGCACGTGAAGCTTCTAGTAAAAAGGCATTTCCGTAATCAAAAAAGTAAGTTCCTTTGGCAGTATGTTTATTGATTGCAGCAGCATGTCGGCGCAAAGATTCCTGAACTTTTTCTTTGAATAATTCAGGGTTATTTGCCATCATTTCATTCGCGTCTTCAAAGGAAATTCCAACGGGATAATAACCACCAGCCCAAGGATTATGAAGAGAAGTCTGGTCTGAACCTAAATCGATTTTAATGTTTTCTTTATCAAAACATTCCCAAACATCAACTACATTTCCTAAATAAGCAATCGAAACCACTTCTTTATTGGCTTTCGCCGAAAGGACTCTCTTAACCAATTCATCCGTCGAAGTTACGATTTCATTAATCCATCCCTGTTCGTGACGAATTCTAGTAATCTTCGGATTCACTTCGGCGCAGACCGTAATACAGCCAGCAATATTTCCTGCTTTTGGCTGTGCGCCAGACATTCCGCCCAATCCCGAAGTCACAAATAAATTCCCTTCCGGATTTAATTTTATTTTTCTGAAACCATTCAATACCGTAATTGTAGTTCCGTGTACAATTCCCTGTGGGCCAATGTACATATAACTTCCAGCCGTCATTTGTCCGTATTGCGAAACGCCCAAAGCATTCATTTTTTCCCAATCGTCCGGTTTGGAGTAATTTGGAATCACCATTCCGTTTGTAACCACAACTCTTGGCGCTTCTTTATGCGAAGGAAATAATCCCATCGGATGTCCTGAATACATTGTTAAAGTCTGCTCATCTGTCATTTCAGACAAATATTGCATCGTCAATAAATATTGCGCCCAGTTCTGAAAAACAGCTCCGTTTCCGCCATACGTAATTAATTCATGCGGATGTTGTGCCACGGCATAATCCAGATTGTTCTGAATCATGTGCATTATGGCTTTTGCCTGCAATGATTTTCCTGGATATTCATCAATTGGTCGGGCGTACATTCTATAGTCCGGACGAAAACGGTACATATATATACGACCGTATTTTTCTAACTCTTCTGAAAATTCAGTAATTAATTCGGCGTGATGTTGAGGTTCAAAATAGCGTAATGCATTTTTTAAAGCCAGTTTTTTTTCTTCAGCCGAAAGAATTTCTTTTCGCTTTGGAGCATGATTAATGTCTAAATCGTATTGTTTTTTTGGAGGTAATATAGATGGAATTCCTTGTTGTATTTGTTCTTGAAAAGTCATTTTTTTTAAGGTGCTAAGGTGCTGAGATTCTAAGTTTCTAAGGTTTTATCATTGAAATGAAAAAATCCAGCAACCGATTATTTTATGTTTAATTATGACGCTCCGCCGGAGCTAAAATTCTGATCGATAATCTGTTTCTATAAATATATCAATCCTAACGGATTTTTTTTCAGCCTTGGAAAGGCGTTATATTTATATAAAAATAAATGTATGCGTTGCAAAGCTCTATCGCAGCAAAATATCTATAATGTTATAAATATATCAATCCTAAACGGATTTTTTTTCAGCCTTGGAAAGGCTTTATATTTATAGAAAATAAATGTATGCGTTGCAAAGCTCCATCGCAGCAAAATATCTATAATGTTATAAATATATCAATCCTAAAGGATTTCTTTTCAGCCTTGGAAAGGCTTTATATTTATAGAAAATAAATGTATGCGTTGCAAAGCTCCATCGCAGCAAAATATCTATAATGTTATAAATATATCAATCCTAAAGGATTTCTTTTCAGCCTTGGAAAAGCTTTATATTTATAGAAAATAAATGTATGCGTTGCAAAGCTCCATCCCAGCAAAATATCTATAATGTTATAAATATATCAATCTAACGGATTTCTTTTCAGCCTTGAAAAGGCGTTATATTTATAGAATAAATGTATGCGTTGCAAAGCTCCATCGGAGCGAAATATCTATAATGTAAGTTCAATCTGAAATAATTATCAAATTGACATATTTTCTAATTAAAAACGCTAAGGATAACGGATATCCGACCTGTGATAGGATTTGTGGATCGTAATCCTAAATTTTTGCAAGCGAATGTCCATGTATAATTTTAGATTTTAGATTAATGTTTTTAGATTTGAATTTACGCTAAAATTTGAAATTATCAAATTGCCACATTATCTAATTAGATTTTTTGATTCGTCCTGTATTTTTATCAAACCCATACGGACAATGACGACAGCCGCTTTTGCAGCAATAACCGCGTTTTAAATGGTGTTTTTCGGTAAAGCATTTATAACCTTCGGGAGTGTAATAAAAATCTTCCCCTTCGATTAATTTATTTTCATTACTTTGCTCTTTCATAAATCTGCTTCGGACGTGTTTTTTATTTCTTTAAAAATCAAAAGTAAATAATTGATTATGATTTTAATGAAATTCAATAATTTTATATCTACAAATTTATAAATTTTACAGCCAATGTTTCTGATTGTTGCTAAATATTTAATTCCAAAAGGATATCGGGGAATGGCTGTTTTTCCGTTTGTAGTCTTAAAATATGATTTTGACAAGGCAAACGAAACATTTGTTAATCACGAAAGAATACATTTAAAACAACAAATTGAACTTTTGATAATACCGTTTTTTGCCTGGTATTTTCTGGAATATTTATTTCGTTTAGTTCAATACAAAAATAAAGATTTGGCATACCGGAATATTAGTTTTGAAAGAGAAGCTTACGCAAAAGAAACTGACTTAAATTATTTGAAAAACCGATCCTTTTTTCAGTTTCTGAATTATATCAAACTAAAATAAAATCAATTTTGAACCAACAAATTCATATCAATTTTACGAATTCTATTTCGTTGACAATAAAGCGTGAAGATTTAAATCACCCCTTTATTTCCGGAAATAAATTAAGAAAATTAAAATACAATTTGCTTCAGGCGAAAGCCAAAAACAAAGAAACTTTGCTAACTTTTGGAGGTGCTTTCTCCAATCATATTGCGGCAGTTGCCTATGCAGGAAAAGAACAGGGATTTAAAACGATCGGAATTATTCGCGGTGATGAATTATGTGATAAAATCGAACAAAATCCAACTTTAAGATTTGCTCAGAAAAATGGAATGAAATTTGAATTTGTTTCGAGAGATGATTATCGTTTAAAAAACGAAAATGCGTTTATAGAAAAATTGAGAAATAAGTTTGGAGATTTCTATTTAGTACCCGAAGGCGGAACAAATGAACTAGCTGTAAAAGGCTGCGAAGAGATTTTGACAGAAGAAGATTCTGCTTTTGATTACGTTTGTTGTGCAGTAGGAACCGGCGGAACGATTTCGGGATTAATAAACAGTGCGACGCCAAATCAGAAAATTTTAGGGTTTCCGGCCTTAAAAGGTGACTTTTTAACCGATGAAATTCGTATTTTTGCAAAAAAAGATAACTGGGATTTAATTTCTGACTATCATTTTGGAGGCTATGGAAAGGTAAATTTAGAATTAATCGAATTTATTAATACTTTTTTTGAAGAAACAAAAGTTCCTTTAGATCCAATTTATACAGGAAAGATGGTTTTTGGCGTTATAGATTTAATAAACAAAAATTATTTTCCTGCACATTCAAAAATTTTACTCATTCACACCGGCGGATTGCAGGGAATTGATGGAATGAATATAAAGTTGAAGCAGAAAAAATTACCAACACTCAAAAAACAATGATTAAAAGAATTGTATTACTTACAGTAATATTAGCTTTAGCAAGCTGCTCATCCAGTAAGCCTGCGATCGCGACGACTAAAAAAGCGGCAGCAGTTCAAACCAGAACAGCTTCGACAAAAAGAAATACTCCTGCTAAACCAATCGGTAAAAATTATCCTTCTACAAATAATACAACAGAGGTTATTCAATCAACCTCAAAAACAGTTGTAACCAGTAATTTAATTAATAATTATGTGTTGCAGTATAAAGATATTGCAATGGTAAATATGCAGAAATATGGTATTCCTGCAAGTATTATTCTGGCACAGGGAATTTTGGAATCTGGTGCAGGAAGAGGAGATTTGGCAATTGAAGCCAATAATCATTTTGGCATAAAATGCCATAGCGACTGGCTGGGCGAAAGCGTTCGTCATGATGATGATTCGTCCCAGGAATGTTTTAGAAAATATCCCGAAGCAGCTGAATCGTACAGAGATCATGCGCTGTTTCTGGTTGGTAAAAAAAGATACGCCACATTATTTACTTACGAAAAAGACGATTACAAAGCCTGGTCAAAAGGCTTGCGTGCTGCGGGTTACGCAACAGATCCAAATTATCCGGATAAATTAATCAGTTATATTGAACGTTATAACCTGCATCAATATGATTGTCTGGTAACTGGAAAAAATTATACACCCATTAATAAATCAAACCCTGTTAGAAGTTCATCTTCTGTTTCAAATACAGAATCAAATGACCCTAATTTGTATGAAGTTCAAAAAGGAGATACATTGTATTCTATATCAAAGAAGTTCAATTTATTGGTTGATGAGTTAAAACAAAAAAATAATCTTTTGGATAATGCAATTTCAATAGGACAAAAACTGAGGGTTAAATAGTTTTCAGTTTGAAATAATTTTATGAAGAAAAAAGTTTTTATTGTAATTTCTATTTCAACAACAGTTTTAATAATTAGACTTTTTTGTGGTGTGTATAATCATGATGAATTTGCAGAAAGATATTTTTTCATAAAACATAGGCCAGTTTGGAAATGGGAATTTTATTCGCCAATTGGAATGTCTGATATGAAAATAGATGAAACTTTCAAAAGAAAAACAAATAGAACAAGAATATTTCAATGAGTTTGTTTTAGATCAAGGTTTAAGTCAATAAATTAAATCTAAAATCTAAACTCTAAAATCTAAATTATAATGATCTATAAAAGAAGTAGTCAGCTTTTTGCTGAAGCAGAAAAAGTAATTCCGGGAGGAGTAAATTCACCAGTTAGAGCGTTTAAAGCCGTTGGCGGAACTCCGATTTTTGTAAAAAGTGCCAAAGGCGCTTATTTATATGATGAAGATAGAAATAAATTAATTGATTACATCAACTCATGGGGCCCAATGGTTTTGGGTCATGCTTACCAGCCGGTTGTTGATGCTGTCATTGAAAAAGCAAAACTGGGAACTTCATTTGGAATGCCAACTGAGTTAGAAACCGAAATTGCAGCTTTGGCTGTTTCTATGGTTCCGAATATTGATAAAATACGATTTGTAAATTCGGGTACAGAAGCTTGTATGAGTGCGATTCGTCTGGCACGCGGATTTACAAAAAGAGATAAAATAATAAAATTTGCAGGCTGTTATCACGGACATTCAGATTCATTTCTGATCCAGGCGGGTAGTGGTGCCGTTACTTTTGGTTCGCCAAATAGTCCAGGCGTTACAGAGGGAACTGCAAAAGATACCTTGTTAGCCAGATATAATGATTTAGAGAATGTAAAAACTTTAATTGAAGCCAATAAAGGTGAAATCGCAGCCATTATTATAGAAGCTGTTGCAGGAAATATGGGTTGTATTCCGCCTCAAAAAGGTTTTTTAGAAGGTTTAAGAGAATTGTGCACAGCAAACGGAATTTTATTAATTTTTGATGAGGTAATGACCGGTTTCCGTTTGGCTCGCGGAGGAGTTCAGGAGTTGTATAATATCAATGCTGATATTGTAACTTTCGGAAAAGTAATTGGAGGAGGACTTCCTGTTGGTGCATTTGCGGCCCGCGAAGAAATTATGAATCACCTTGCACCGCTTGGTCCGGTTTATCAGGCAGGAACATTGTCCGGAAATCCGCTAGCAATGGCAGCAGGATTGGCCATGCTGAAAGCTCTTGATAATGACAGAGAAATTTTTACACGCCTGGAAGAAAAAACAGCTTATTTAGAAGCCGGAATCGACAGGGTTTTAAAAGCAAATAATGTTGTTTTTACCATTAATAGAGTAGGGTCGATGATTTCTGTTCACTTTGATGCAAATCCAGTTGTTGATTTTCAGACTGCTGCAAAAGGAGATAACGAAACGTTTAAGAAATTCTTTCACGGTTTATTACAGGAAGGGATTTACATAGCACCATCTGCTTATGAAACCTGGTTTATTACAGATGCTCTGACATACGAAGATTTAGATTTTACCATTAATGCGATCGATAAAGTTTCGAAAACATTTTAAATAACAAAAAAGAGGCTTTTAAAGCCTCTTTTTTTTGATCTCAATTACATTTTGTCTTTTCGGTGATCTTTCATTTTATCTTTGTGCTCTTTTTGAATAGTTGTCCATTTTTTATATTGATCGGCATTCAAAATAGCCTTCATTTTTGCATCTGCAGCTTTATGATCTTCTTTCATCTGTTTTCTCATGGCTTCTCTTTCAGCATCTGTAGGTTTTGCGTCACCTCTGCTTTTTTTAAGCATTTCCATTTTTGTATTTCTTTCAGCTAAAAGATCACCAACTTGTTTTTGCTGATCGGCATTTAAACTTAACTCAGTTGTTAATTTTTGCAAATGCGCCTGATTACGTTCCTGTGGTGTTTTAAAATCACCTTTGTGATGATTTTTTCCTTTATGATCTTTATAGTCTTTTTTCAATGCGGTCCATTTGGTGTATTGATCAGCATTTAAAATAGCTTTCATTTTAGCATCGTTCGCTGCTTTTTCAGTTTCCATTTCTTTTTTAAAAGCTTCTCTTTCGGCGTCAGTAGGTTTTGTTTTACTGTCTTTTCGGGCAATTCTAAACTTTTCTACTTTAGCACTTCTTTCTGCCAAAAGCTGTTTTACCTGTTCCTGCTGCTTAGTATCTAAACTCAAATCAGTCGTTAATTTTTGTAAACGCTTTTCATTACGCTGTTCCAGAGTTAATTTTTCTCTTTGATCACGTTCCGGTTTCTGATTGATGTCTTGTGCAAAACTTACTATTCCAACGAACAATAAAGCTGCGATAAATAATTTTTTCATAATTCGTTTTTTTAAAGGTTTTATGCTGGTTAGACTTCAAAGAGTTTGCTAAGTTTAATGTGTTTTTCAGGTTTATCTTTTATTTAACAGAAAGTATTAATAAAAAATTAAAAACAAACAGCAACAAAAAAGAGGCTTAACGGCCCCTCTTATAATTAGTTGTTTTCTTTTTTGTATTCTTTGGCTTTTTCTTTCATTTTTTCTCTTTTCTGTTCCTGCAATGTTTTCCATTTAGTGTATTGGTCGGCTTTTAGAATCGTTTTCATTTTAGCATCATTTGCAGTCACTTCATCTTCCATTTGTTTTTTGTAAGCAGCTTTTTCTTCAGCGGTAATTTTTTCGTTATTCTCTTTTTTAGCTTTTCGCGCTTCTTTAAAACTTTCAGCTTTTGCACTTCTTTCTGCAAGCAATTGTTTTACCTGAGCTTGTTGATTGGCATCTAAGCTTAATTCAGTCGTTAATTTCTGTAATTGTTTTTCGTTACGCTGTTCCGGTGTCAATTTCTCTTTATGTTCGCGTTCCGTTTTTTGATCCATGTCTTGTGCAAAACTTGTTACTCCTGCGAATAACATAGCTGCGATAAATAATTTTTTCATGATTTGTTTTTTAAGGTTATAGCAATTAGACTTTACCAAATTCAATTGGTTTAATCTGGATAAAGAAATTTATTTGTTTAATGAATTGAAAATCAGATATTAGTAAAGACGTTTTTACTACAACGTCAATTAAAATGAATTTGGTATAAAAGAAGAAACTAAATGAATGCTTATGTTGAAAATGTAAGTCAAATAATTATAAATATTTAATTATGAGTACTTTATTTGTAGTATTTTTTTAACTTTAAATAATAATTGCATTTAGTTTAAAGCAATTTTATGGTTTCCTGATTAAGTAATAGATTCTAAAAACAATTTAATACGACATTCTATGGCAAATCTTTCTCAATCTCACAGAATTCTTTTTCTAAATACTTTGGCTTTTGCAATTTGTTTTGCATGTTGGACACTGAATGGAGTTTTGGTTACTTTTCTGGTCGATAAGGAAATTTTTAACTGGAGTGTAGTGCAGATTGGGTGGCTTTTGGGAATTCCCGTGCTTACGGGTTCAATTATGAGATTACCTATGGGAATCTTAACCGATAAATTCGGAGGAAGAATTGTGCATTCTGCTTTATTGATTCTGGCTTCAATACCTTTGTTTTTATTACCCTTTGCAGCTTCTTTTACTGTTTTTGCTATTTTGAGTTTTTTATTCGGAATGGTCGGAACGAGTTTTGCAGTCGGTGTAGCGTCGACATCAGTTTGGTATCCAAAGGAATGGCAGGGAAGAGCTTTAGGAATATTCGGAATGGGAACTGCAGGAGCTTCCATAACACCGTTTTTAGCACCGTCATTGCTGAGTAAATTTTCAGAAAGTGATCCACTCAATGGCTGGAAATGGCTTCCGGTTATTTATGGTGCTGCTTTATTGTTAATGGGAATTGTATTTTTGATTTTTGCTAAAAACAAAAAAATAGAAGCGCAGTTTAAAACCGTCAAACAATTAATACAACCCTTAAAAAGCATTCGCGTCTGGCGCTTCGGAACCTATTATTTTCTGGTATTCGGATCCTTTGTGACATTTTCACAATGGTTGTTGCCCAATTTCATGAATGTCTATCACACCTCATTAATTCTGGGCGGAATTTTTACTTCATGTTTTAGCCTTCCGGCTGGCGTTGTTCGGGCTTTTGGAGGTTTCTTATCAGATAAATTCGGTGCCCGAAAAGTGATGTATTGGGTATTGAGTTCATCAGTTGTGCTGAGTTTTTTATTATTATTCCCAAAAATGGACATTACAACTTCCGGCAGCGGTTTATTGGCAAGTAAAGCAGGAACAGTTACAGCAATTGCTCCGGATAAAATTACGATTGAAGGAAAAGATTATGCTATAAATCAGGAAGATAAATCTTCTGTTCAAAGTTATTTTTTTCCGTCAAAAAAAACCTGGCAGGAAGTTGTTGTAACCCAAAACCAAAAAGTACAGAAAAAAGAACTGCTTGCAGAAGGAATTACCCAGATTCACTTTGAGGCCAATATGTGGGTTTATTTAGTTCTCGTTATTTTAATTGGTATATCGTGGGGAATTGGCTCGGCGGCAGTGTTCAAACATATTCCTGATTATTTCCCAAATGAAGTTGGTGTAATTGGTGGGATGGTTGGCCTCTTAGGAGGTTTAGGAGGTTTCTTCGGACCGATTATTTTCGGATATTTGTTAGCATTTACCGGTTTCTGGACAAGTTCCTGGCTTTTTATTCTCGCATTGTCACTTACTTGTTTAATCTGGATGCATCGTGTTATTGTAAAAATGACAAAAGAAAAATTACCTGAAATATCGAAAGATATGGATCGTAAATAAAAAATAATTCTATACAAATAAATATAATCAATCTATGAACTCCATTTCTCATACTGGTAAAATTGCCTTTTTTTCGACACAGCCTTACGATAAGATATTCTTTAATAAATACAATGATTTTGATTTCGAATTAGATTTTTTCGAAACACAGCTTAATCCCCAAACCGTAACCCTGATTCAGGATTGTACAATTGTTTGTGTATTTGTCAACGACATTGTCAATGAAACAGTAATCAAACAACTGGCAGAAAAGAGTGTAAGTATTATTGCACTTCGTTGTGCGGGTTTTAACAATGTCGATTTGGAGGCAGCAAAAAAATACAATATAAAAGTCTGTCGTGTTCCGGCTTATTCTCCTCAGGCAGTTGCAGAACATGCGATGGCAATGATTCTTACTTTGAACAGAAAAACTCATAAGGCATATAACAGGGTTCGTGAACAAAACTTCTCTTTAAACGGGTTATTAGGATTTGACTTATTCGGAAAAACAATTGGCATCATCGGAACTGGAAATATTGGAAAAGCTTTCGCTAAAATCGCTTTAGGTTTTGGCTGCAAGGTCTTAGCCTATGATATTGTTACAAATGATGAAATGATAAAAGACGGCGTTTCTTTTGTAACGCTAGAAGAAATCTTTAAGTTTGCAGAAATAATTTCACTTCACTGTCCTTTAAACGATCAGACAAAACATATCATCAACGAAACATCCATTTCATTTATGAAAGATAATGTTATGATTATCAATACAAGCCGCGGCGGATTAATTGAAACGGCATGTGTAATTGAAGGTTTAAAGCAAGGTAAAATCGGGTATTTGGGAATCGATGTTTATGAGCAGGAAGAAAAGCTGTTTTTTAGAGATCTTTCAGAAAATATTATTAAGGACGATAATATCCAGCGATTAATGAGTTTTCCGAATGTTTTGGTAACTGCGCACCAGGCATTCTTTACCAACGAAGCCCTGACACAAATTGCTTTGGTTACTTTTAATAATATAAAATCATTACTGACAGAAAATAATATAGAAAACAAAGCTGCATTATTGGTTTAGAAAAATCTGGTTTTTGGTTTTTATTATATGTAAATTTAAGTAACAAATCAAAAATTTGAAATCATGAAAAGCAAAATAGCAATAGCAATAACCATCCTGATATTTTATTCCTGTCAGGATAAAAACGATCAAAATAAAACAAAATCAAATAATATCATTAAAACAATTGCTGAGGATACATTGTCTAAAACAGTAGCAGGAACAGCAGATTTAAGTAACGCACCTGTTAAGGATGACAAAAAAGTCAGATTAATCCAGAAACAACTGCAGGTTTTACTAAAAAAAGATTTACCAGCAATGAGCAAACAAGACCGATACTTTTACTATGAAGCTTTTGATTTAAATAATGATCAGAAGAACGAATATTTTGTAGGTTTCTCCAACTCGTATTTTTGCGGAAGCGGTGGCTGTTCAGGATATGTTTTAAGTAATGATGGGACGTTAATTAATTCATTTACCGTAACCGATTTTCCTATTCATATAACTACATCAACGACTGAAAATTTTTATGATTTAATAATAGAAAGCGGAGGAAAACTTCATCAAATAAAAATGAAAAACGGAAAATATCCATCAAATCCATCAGTTCAGGAGAAATGGAAAGGAGAAATTCCAAAAGAAAGCACTAAGGTTTTGGATATTCAGGGGAAAAAGTTGGAGAAGTATTCGTTTTAAAGATTTTGTACGTTTGACAGCCATTCTAAATCTTCTTTATCTAAATCTTCTTGAGAAATAACTCTTCCATATTTTATATCTTCTTCACTTTCTCTCAGCATATCCAATTCATATTGTTCAAATTGATAAACCTTTGAAGTGTCTGCATTTTTTAGAAGATTTCTAATTTTCTCTAAGAGACCAACATCTTCAACATTTTTTAGTTTATCAAATATTTCTAATTTTATTTCTAAAGTATTCATAATAACACAGTTTTCATTAATCAAAGCTATGTAAATAAAACGAAAAACCCGATAAGTTATAAACCTATCGGGCTGTATTTATAATAAAATAAGATAAATTTTACTCCACCAATTCCACAAATTTAAACTCACCTTCAACAGCCACTTTAGTCAAGCCATGTTTAGATAAATTTTTCATAGATGCATCCCATTTTTTACCACTTAAGTTCGCAGTAATTTTTAATTGCTGAAGATCCATTTTATTTTCATTTCCTTTTAATAAATCAACGATAAATTTTTCTTCATCAGACAATTCAATCTGAGCTTGTTTTTTCTCCGGACGCATTTGCGGGAATAATAAAACTTCCTGGATCGATGCATTGTTTGTTAAGTACATAATCAAACGGTCCATACCAATTCCCATTCCGGATGTTGGCGGCATACCATATTCTAAAGCTCTTAAGAAATCTTCATCGATAATTCCGTTTGCTTCATCATCCCCTTTTTCAGACAAACGCATTTGATCTTCAAAACGCTCACGCTGATCAATCGGGTCATTCAGTTCAGAATACGCATTAGCTATTTCCTTACCACAAACCATTAATTCAAAACGCTCTGTAAGTTCAGGATTATCGCGGTGCTCTTTACAAAGCGGCGACATTTCTTTAGGATAATCAGTAATGAAAGTTGGCTGAATATAATTTCCTTCACATTTAGCTCCAAAAATTTCATCAATCAATTTTCCTTTCCCCATTGTTTTATCTACCTCAATTCCCATTCCTTTTGCAGCATCATACAATTCATCTTCGCTTTTTCCGGAAATATCAAAACCGGTAAAATGTTTGATAGAATCGGTCATCGTAACACGAGCGTACGGCGCTTTAAAGTTAATTTGGTGCTCACCAAAAGTAACTTCGCTGGTTCCGTTTACGGCAATCGCACAATGCTCAAGCAAACCTTCTGCAAATTCCATCATCCAGTTGTAGTCTTTGTAGGCTACATATATTTCCATAGCAGTAAATTCAGGATTATGCGTTCTGTCCATACCTTCATTTCTAAAGTTTTTAGAGAACTCATAAACACCTTCAAAACCACCAACAATTAATCTTTTCAAATACAATTCGTTCGCAATACGCATGTAAAGCGGAATATCAAGCGAATTATGATGCGTTGTAAACGGACGCGCCGCAGCACCACCCGGAATAGGCTGTAAAACCGGAGTTTCAACCTCAAGATATCCTGCATCGTTAAAATAACCACGCATAGCGCTAAACAACTTCGTACGTTTGATAAAGTTTTCTTTAACTTGCGGATTTACTGTTAAATCTACATAACGCATTCTGTAACGCAATTCAGGATCATTAAAAGCATCATGTACATTTCCTTCTTCATCAACTTTTGGCAATGGTAGCGGGCGCAATGTTTTACTCAAAAAAGTAAAACCGCTCACACGAATACATTTCGCACCAACTTGCGTGGTAAACAATTCTCCTTCAATACCAATAAAATCTCCTAAATCAGTTAATTTTTTAAAAACCTGATTGTACAACGTTTTATCATCACCTTCACACAAAACATCACGATTCACGTACAATTGTATACGGCCTTCACTATCCTGCAATTCAGCAAAACAAGCTTTACCCTGATCACGAACACTCATCAGACGTCCCGCAACAATAACCTTCTTACCTTCTTCAAAAGACTCCTTTATTTGCTTAGAAGTATGATTTACAGGAAAAAGATTAGCAGGATAAGGATTGATTCCTAAGTTGCGTAAGTTTTGAAGTTTTTCTCTTCTGATGATTTCTTGTTCTGATAATGCCATTTTGTGCTCTTTTTTTAAGTGTGCAAAGATAAAGAAAAGAATGTAGATTTCAGAATGAAGGTTTTAGATTTTTTGAAGCAGTAATTTATCATATTTCAATCACGTTCAGGCCCGCTATCCGCTTGTATCTTTTTTGCAGAAAAAGCAAAAAAGGATACCGCTGCTATCGGGGCTATGTTAGAGGTTTTGGTTTTTAAAAGAAGTTTTAGGTGGGATGTTGACACAATCTTTGTCATCCTGAGGAACGAACGAACACACACGAAACTCGGCATGCAAAATCGCCAATCTTTGTCAAACTTCTAATGTCGTCCTTCATTCCTCAGGATGACAGATTATGTGCGAAAGAATATTTCTGTAAGAAAATCAAAGAAAACCTAAGTACCTTAGCATCTCAGAACTTAGAACCTTAAAAAAAATGAACTTCATAAAAGCCTTTTTACTCCTGTTTTTAGTTTCAAGCTGTAAGGTAACAGAAACCATTACAATAAACGCAGACGGAAGCGGCTCAATCGAAGTTGTTCAGCTTCGTGACGAAAACAGTTATATGCAATTAGCTGGTGAAAATTATTCGCGAGAAAACGTTTTTCGGGATACAACTTATATTTTCAGAGAATACATCAAAAATTATAATGGGAACTTTGTAAAATATACAAATGAGGAGCAAAAGTTGTTTGAAAAATATACAAATGTAAAAGTGCTTATCAAAGAAAGCTCTTTCGAAAAAGAATTCAAAAGCACTTTCTCGCTTGACTTCAAAAAAGCTTCAGAAATTCCGGATTTATACAAAACAGAAGATTATGCAGATGATATAAAATACAATTATGCTTTAACTGCCGAAAGTCATTATTATAAAATAGATTATAGTTTTGATGGAAAAATTTTTAAGCGCCTGGTGTCGATCACAAATCCGGCAGAACTTCAAAAAACAAAAGATGAGTTTAAGAAAGCCGGCTTTAAATATGTTTCCTTAACTCAAACGTATACATTGCGATATCATTTTCCGGAAAAAATAAAATCAGTTTCAAATGAAAAAGCAATTCTTAGCCCGGATAAAAAATCATTAACCTTAGAGTTTCAACTTTCAGAATGTTTGCAAAATCCTGAAATGACGAATTTAGAAGTGGTTTTAGAATAAAATCCCGTACTTAGAATCAATTGGCAAAACAAAATTCAGAGTCTTAAAAATAAAATACTCTTCGTATCTTTGATAAAAAATAAACCATGATAAAATTATATAAATTACTTAGTTTTTCTTTTTTATTAGCAACACTTACAAGCTGCACTTTTACTGAAAACATTTATATCAACGATAATGGAACCGGAAAATTTTCTGTAGACATGGATGGTTCCTCTTTAATGGCAATGGCCGGCGACCAGATAGGCGATCAAATGGGAGCGGCTGCCAAAAAAGATTTGGATTCTACTTTTACTTTCAAGCAATTATTTGAAGAGAAAAAGGACAGTATTGCCAAGCTTTCTCCTGAATCTCAAAAAGAGCTCAAAAAGATAGAAAACTTCGTAGTTCACACCAAAATGAGTGCTGAAAAAAAAGAGTTTGTAATGAATCTTTCTACAGATTTTAAAAATGTAAACGAATTACAGGATGTATTACAAACCCTGAGCACTTTTCAGAAGTTAGAAAGCGGCGGTAAAAGTAATCCCTTCGGAAGTAATTTTGGAAACAATAACAGTAAACTGAGTTATACTTATAACGGAAAGAAATTTGCGCGTACGGCAGTAATCGACCAGCAAAAACTGGCAGAAAAAGTAAAAGACACTGCGCCGGATATGTCTAAAATGATTTTTGCCTCGTCAAATTATGTTATAAAATATCATTTCCCGAAAAAAATCAAAAAAGTTTCTAATCCAAATGCTTTATTTAGTGAGGATAGAAAAACAATTACAATTCAATACCCTTTTACGGATTATATGGAGAATCCTGACAAACTAAACTTTGATGTAGAGTTTGAAAAATAATTAAAATGAATAAAAAAATTCAACTTCAAGATTTAGGAAGTAAAGATTATAAATCGACATGGGAATATCAGGAAGAACTTTTTAAAGACATTGTCGATTTAAAGATAAAAAACAGAAGAGAAGAACTTGATTTGCCAACGCCAAATTATTTGCTTTTTGTAGAACATCCACATGTATATACTTTGGGTAAAAGTGGTGATTTGGAGAATCTTCTTTTAAACGAAAAACAACTTGAAGCCAAAGGGGCAACCTTTTATAAAATAAATCGTGGCGGAGATATTACGTATCACGGACCAGGTCAGATTGTTGGTTATCCTATTTTGGACTTAGAAAATTTCTTTACCGATATTCATAAATATCTGCGTTTTCTGGAAGAGTCTATTATTCTGACTTTGGCAGAATATGGCTTAAAATGTGGGCGCAGCGAAGGCGAAACCGGTGTTTGGCTTGATGTTGGAACTCCGTTTGCCCGAAAAATTTGTGCACTTGGTGTGCGTGCTTCACGCTGGGTAACCATGCACGGATTTGCGCTAAATGTAAATGTAGATTTAGGCTACTTTGATAACATTATTCCGTGTGGAATTCGCGGAAAAGGAGTTACTTCCTTAAACGTAGAACTTGGAGTAGAAAAAGTAGATGAAGAAGAAGTAAAATCTAAAATTTTAAAACATCTGACTGAATTGTTTGAAACAGAATTTGTTTCGAAATAATGCATTATAAAAAGAAATAGAATGAAATATTCTGAAGAAAATAACAATTACAGAATTGCTGTTCCTTCAGAATTTGAATCTGTTTTTTCGCATTTCTATTTTGCCGAAAATAAAACAGATCTTGCAATTACAAAAACTTTGTTGCCAAGTTTTCAGACGATTTTGATTTTTACTTTTGAAGCAAAAGCCTATTTGAAATCACAAAACAATACTGTGCTTGAAGCAGAAAAATGTCTTGTTTTAGGACCGATAAAACAAGCTTTTGATTATACGTTAGAACCCGGTTCAGAAATTCTTGTGGCAAATTTTAAAGAAGATGCCTTCTATCGCTTTTTTGGAAATGCCCTTTTAACACATTCACTGCCCATTCATCCTGATGCTTTAATAGCAGAAAATTGTTTTCATGCATTGTGGGAAGAATTAAAAATGATCCCAGATGCCAGACAACGCGTATCTGTTATATTAGACTTTTGCAGGCCCTATTTGAGGGAACAAAATGCAATTACCACACTTTTGGCAGATTTTAAAAATGAGTTTCTAAATCCCATCAAGGCCATTGCCTCACAAACGAACCAGACAGAACGAAATATTCAGCTTAGTCAAAAAAAGTTTTTTGGTTATACTATAAAAGAAGTGACCAGATATGAGCGTTTTTTAAAAGTAGTTGAGCAGATTCAGCAAAATATTCAGAAAGAGCAAAAAACAGACTGGCTGCAAATTGTAGAAGAATGTGGGTATTATGACCAGAGTCAGCTTATTCATGATTTTAAATATTATATGAATTTGTCTCCAACCAAATTCCTCAAATTTCAGCAAGACATTTGCAGCGCTAAATAAATAGAATTTGTTTGAATTTTGTAACTTTGCAAAATGGAGAAAACAGAAACTATAGAAGATTTTTACCGTTCCAAACTCAATTTTATGCCCGATAATCTTAAAAAAGAAATCGGTCATTTTAATATATTTAAGCTGGATGATTTTGTGGGCTGCAATGCAAAACCTATTCCGTACAGCCGTAAAGATTATTTTAAGATCAGTTTGATTATCGGTAAAAACAGAGTATACTATGCAGACAAAGTTGTTGAGATCGAAGAGCAGGCTTTACTCTTTGCAAATCCTCAAATTCCGTATAATTGGGAACAGCTGGAAGAACATCAGACCGGTTTTTTCTGTGTGTTTACCGAGGCATTTTTTCATCAGTTTGGGAATTTAAAAGAATACCCGGTTTTTAAACCAAATGGGAATTTTATCTTTGCTGTAGATAAAGAGCAGACAGAAAAAATAAAGCTGATTTACAAGCAGATGATCGAAGAAATTAACTCTGACTATGCTTATAAATATGATGTTTTGCGTAATCTAGTTTTCGAATTAATTCATAGCGCAATGAAAATGCAGCCCGCAAATCTTTCTGTAAACCAGCTTTCAAATGCTTCGAGCAGAATTTCTTCCTTGTTTCTGGAATTACTGGAAAGACAATTTCCGATAGAGAATTCAAGACAGCGTTTTACCCTGCGTTCGGCAGCAGATTTTGCCAATCAATTAACAATTCATGTCAATCATTTGAACAGGGCTTTAAAAGAAACGACTCAAAAAACAACTTCAGAAGTAATTGCAGAACGCCTTTTGCAGGAAGCCAAAATACTTCTAAAACACACCGACTGGAATATTTCTGAAATCGCTTATAGTTTAGGATTTGAAGAACCGACACACTTTAATAATTTCTTTAAAAAGAATATTCAGCTTACTCCGAGACAATTTAGAACTGTTTGATTTTTGTAATTAAACGTTTGAATTTCGTTATCACAAGCCTTTACTTCTGACCTAATTTTGCCTTGTAATTAAAACAATAATAAATTATGGAAACTAAAAAAGTATGGTTTGTAACAGGAGCTTCAAAAGGTTTGGGATTAATCCTGGTTCAGAAATTATTAGCAAACGGTTACAGAGTTGCGGCAACATCAAGAGACATAAACGCATTGACTAAAGAAGTTGGCGCAACATCAGATCAATTTTTACCTTTAGAAGTAGATCTTGTAACCGAAAACAGTGTTAAAGATGCGGTTGCAAAAACAATCAGTCATTTTAAAACAATTGACGTTGTAGTAAACAATGCAGGTTATGGACAGGTGGGCACACTTGAAGAACTTTCTGATGAGGAGTCAAGACGCAATTTTGATATAAATGTGTTTGGTTTATTAAATGTCATTCGTAACACAATGCCAGAGTTCAGGGCCAATAAATCCGGACATTTTTTTAATATTTCTTCTATTGGAGGTTATCACGGCGGTTTTTCGGGCTGGGGAATTTATTGTTCAACTAAATTTGCTGTTGCCGGTCTTACAGAAGGTTTAAGGGCAGAAGCAAAAGCATTTGGTGTCAATGTAACTTTGGTTTATCCCGGTTATTTCAGAACTGGTTTTTTAACGGGAGATTCTTTGGGATTGCCAAAAAATCCGATTGCAGATTATGAAGATGTACGTCAGTCAGTAATAGTGCATCAGAATGAAATTAGCGGTAATCAGCCCGGAGATCCGGAAAAAGCTGTTGATGCTTTAATTCAAATCAGTAATGAAAAAAATCCGCCATTACATTTGTTCTTAGGAGAAGATGCCTATAATATGGCTAATGCAAAAATTAAGGAAGTCGAAGCTGATTTAGAAAAATGGAAATCAGTAACAATAGCAACTGCTTTTTAATTCAAACTAAAATTTTCAAAAAATTCCTGATCGTCTGGTCAGGAATTTTTTGTTTTATAGAATTGCAGATTTCGTTTTCTTACAATTCTGCCCGAGTTTGGCATTTTACATTTGTCATGTTAATCTTTAAAACTTAAAAACATGAAAAATTTAATCATTTATGCACATCCAAATTCAGGTAGTTTAAATCATTTTTTCAAACAAACTATTCTGGAAACTCTTCAGGAGTCCGGAGAAGAAGTTGAAGTCCGTGATTTGTACGAAATTAATTTTAACCCTGTTCTCTCTTTAAATGACATGAATGGACAACGAATGGGAAAGGTGGCGTCGGAAATACACACGGAACAGGATTTTATTACCTGGGCAGACCGAATAATTTTTGTCTATCCGATTTGGTGGACCGGAATGCCTGCCATTATGAAAGGATATATCGACAGGGTTTTTAGCTACGGATTTGCTTACCGTTACGATAATGGTGTTCAAAAAGGATTGTTGACAGGCAAAAAGACTGTAATTGTAAATTCTCATGGAAAATCGAATGCAGAATATGAAGCATCCGGAATGGATAAAGCTTTGGCGCTGACTTCTGACACCGGCATTTTTACTTATTGCGGCTTAGACATTCAGGCTCATTATTATTTTGATAAAGCAGATCGTGCTTCTGATGAAAATATAGAGGAATGGAAAAATCAGATTCAGATCGCTTTTTCTGCGGTTTACGAAAGCTGAATCTTTCCTGTTCATGTTAAGGTCAAAAAGTGTATTTTTATTCATGATTAAAAAAGAATAGTACTACTTTGATATTTATAAGATAGATGGAATCTACAGATCGAAAATCAATCCTAAAATATTTGGCTCTTCCGGAAAAGGAATTAGAGGAATTGCTTGATATTTCGTCACATAAAAAAATAAACAAAGGAAGCTGTTTTATTACTGCAGGACAAATACCCCGAAAGATGGCTTTTGTTGTCAAGGGGTTATTTAGATATGTTTATGTTCATGAAAATGGCAATGAATTTACTAAAAGCATTATTATTGAAAATAACTTTATCAGTTCTTACTCAGCCATGATTCATAATAGTGCTTCTTATTTTTCTATTGAAGCTTTGGAAGAAGCTGAAATTTTAGAAATTGATTATAAATCCTGGTTGGAAGTAAAGGAAAAGAATCCTTTTTGGAATATTTTTTTGCTCAAAATCCTTGAAAAAGGCTTTTGTATCAAAGAAAAGAGAGAAAGAGAATTGCTTCTTTTGGATGCTGAAAAAAGATATAATTTATTTATTACCGAATTTCCAAATTTAGAAAATCGAGTTTCACAGCAAATTGTGGCTTCATATTTAGGAATTCAGCCAGAATCGCTTAGCAGATTGCGAAGAAAATACAAAACTTAACATAGGTCAATGTATGGCCATGGTACAGCTATTATTTTTGAAACATAATTTAAATTTAAAAATTATGGAAATTTCAAATAGTACTGTTGTTATTACAGGAGGAAGCTCTGGTATTGGACTGGAAATGTGCAAACAGCTGATCGAAACAAAAAACAAAGTCATAGCCTGTTCGCGTTCTTTAGATAAGCTTACTTTGGCTAAAAAATTACTGCCGGATTTGATTATTTATCAATGCGATATTTCGCAAGAGCCTGAATGTGCTTCTTTTGTAGAATGGATAAGAAAAAATTATCCCGAAACTAATGTTCTAATCAATAATGCTGCAATTGTAAGCAATACTCATTTTGCTGAAGATGAAATGATCCTGGAAAAAATGAATGATGAGATAGGGACAAATTTAATTGCGCCAATCCGTTTGATAAAGCTATTATATCCGATATTAATTAAAAGCGGCAATTCTAAGATTATAAATATTACGACAGGATTAATTTACGTACCCAGAACAATTTATACATTTTATAATGCAACAAAATCGGCCTTGCACTCTTTTACACAAGTTCTGCGCGATCAGCTTAAAAATGAAGAAATTCAAATAATCGAAGTGATGTTTCCTGCAGTCGATACTCCATGGCATAAAGGCAATCCGCCCAAGATCGCAATAACTCCGGAAAGAGCTGTTTCTGAAATGCTAAAAAAAATTGCCGATGGTAAGACAGAGATAAGAATTGCTAAAGTAAAACTGTTGTATCTGATTTCGAGAATTGCTCCTAAGTTTGCTTTGAAAAAAATAAATACTATAAGTTAAAATCTTATTGTTTTTTGTTCAATCCGGAGCTAAAAATGTTTTCTTAAAATGTTAAGATTTTCAATTGATTTATAAATTATCAAAATGCTGTTATTTTCTGATTTTTTATGGTAAATTTGGTTTTATACTTTTAATAAGAATCTTAACCAATTATAATTTAGCAGCTTATGAGAAAAATTTACTTTATTTGCTTTCTTTTTATTCTTAATAATCTTGTGGCTCAAAAGAAGGATAAATTATATCCGATTTCGGTTTATGAAAAAGTATGGCAGGAACGTAATAGTGACACAAGATTAAAACTGATAAAAACAATTTGGTTAGAGGACAGTACCTTCGAAGATCCTTCTGCTTCAATAAAAGGATCGGCAGCATTTAATAATGTTATAAATGAGTTTTACAAAAAAAATCCGAATGCTGTACTGACTTCCGGCCCAAAAGTCGTTAAGGACAATTATGTAAGCTGGGACTGGAAAATTTTTGATGCAAACAATAAACTGATTATGACAGGCCGCGATTTTGCCAGATTAAATGGTAAAGGGCAGGTGGCAAAAATTATAGGTTTTTGGAATTCTGAAGTTGTACAGCCGGAAGTGGATACTTTGAAAAATCTGGAAACTGATAATTTTAAAGTTGTTGCGCAATATTTTGAATGCCTGTTTAAAACCAGAGATTTTACAAAAATGGCAACTTTGATTGCGGAAGGCGCAATTTATAACCAGGCAGAAGGATTGCCTTACGGCGGAACTTATGTAGGGTTTAATGAATGGACAAAAATGTATGCAAAATCGGCGGAATTTTTTGAGCTGCAAATAGAAAAGGAACCTGTTTATTTTAGCGATGCGACCAAAAATGAAGTAATAATATATTTTACCATAAACTGCAAAGCAAAAAAATCAGGCAAAAATCTTTTGATGCCAATTTCTGAACATTTTGATTTGAAAAACGGAAAAATTACTGCCATTCGTGCATTTTATTTTGATACAAAACAATTTGCAGAATTCTTAAAAAGCAGGAAGTAATAGCAAATTGGTTTCTCCCCCGTTGGATATAAATTTCAATTTTAGTTCCGTATAATTACAAAAAAGACTTATCCATGATAAGTCTTTTTTTATTCGCAGAAATCAAGTTCCAGTTGTTCAGGCAAGAGCCTAAAACTCATTCGGTGATATTTTGTAGTTCCAAATTCTCTAATCGCTTCGCGGTGTTCTCTTGTTGGATACCCTTTATTTTGTTTCCAGTTATACATTGGATATTCTTCATGAATACGGTCCATGTATTCATCACGATACGTTTTTGCCAGAACAGAAGCTGCAGCAATACTTAAAAATTTCGAATCACCTTTTATGATACTTTGGTTCGGAATTGATTTTAATAATTCTATTTCGGTTAGAGAAAATTGTCTTCCAAAAGTATTTTTCATCCCCAGTTTTGCATTCAGGGCACGATTACCATCCACAATAATAAATTCGGGTTTGTGGTGTAACTTTAAGATGCATTCCTGCATTCCCTTCATAGAAGCGTTGAGAATATTGATTTCGTCAATTTCTTCTGCATGCAAATGCGTCACAGAATAACAGACAGCATGCTTTTCTATAATAGGTTTTAGCTCCTCCCTTATTTTTTCAGACAATTGTTTACTGTCGTTTAATATTTCATTATTAAAATCAGGAGGCAAAATTACAGCCGCAGCCGTAACAGGACCTGCTAAGCAGCCACGTCCGGCTTCATCAGTACCCGTTTCTAAATGATATCCTGAAAAATTTAATTGGAGCATTCTTCTTGAATTTGAAAAAGCAAATATTATAAAATTTTCTGTAAAAACCTTCGTTTCATACTATTTACTATTACAATAGTATAAATTGTAGTGTTTTTTTATTTATACGTTTTTATCTTTTACCTTTGCTCAACAAATTTTTGCCGAATAACTATATATAAAGCTGTCAAATGAGAATATTCTTTTTTCTATATCTATTAGTCGTACCAACATTATTATTTTCTCAGGAAAAAAATACGTCTAAAAATAATTTGGATATGAATACAAAATATTCAAGCATTACCGATACCGTAAAAAAGAAAAAAGCTAAAATTGCTACTATAGATCAATACCAGATCATTACTCTGGAGCATGATACAACTTATGTTGATACATCATTGACTATAAAAAGCGCTTACAGGCAAAACTACCTTAGAAAAGACAATTTTGGACTTCTGCCTTTCTCTAATATCGGACAAACTTATAATACATTACAATATAGTCTGACTGATTATTCTCCTTATCCTGAAATCGGCTTTAAGGGAAAACATTTTAATTTTTTAGAAGCAAACCAGATTCAGTATTATTCGGTAGCAACTCCATTAACAGAACTTTACTTTAATTCAACAATTAACAAAGGGCAGAATGTAGACTCATTTATTACATTAAACACCTCAAAAAACCTTAATTTTTCTTTGGCATACAGAGGTTTGCGATCAGAAGGAGATTATATAAACCAGCTGACCAGTACAGGGAATTTTAGAATGACAACCAGTTATTTTACAACTGACAGAAGATATATTCTAAATGCGCATTATACTTATCAGGATATCCTGAATGAAGAAAATGGAGGAATCACAACGCCCGAGAATTTCGAAAGCGGAGACAAGAACTTTGCCAATCGTCAGCGATTGCAAGTGTATTTAACTGATGCTGAATCCTTCCTGAAAGGAAGACGTTTGTTTTTTGATCATGGTTTCAGAGTAAATCCAAAAGAAGGAAGCAATAATTTATATGTAACACACCAGTTCAATTACGAAAACAAATTTTATGAATATAATCAGCCAACTTTAACTTCTACAGTTGACAATACTACAGTTTTGAGATTCGGAGAATCGTATGTTACCGGTGGCATTAAGGATCAGACCCGTTTTGAAAAACTATACAATAAAGCAGGTCTTGCTTATGAGAATATACTTTTGGGTAAGTTTAATTTCTTTATTGACGATTACAGATCAAATTATAAATACAATCGTATCATATTGGGTGACGAAGGCGTTAGAATACCAGATAATTTGTTTTTGCAGATTAACAACGTAGGAGGTCAGTATGAATATCAAAAAAATAAATGGAATGGTCGTTTTTTATATACACGATCAATCACAAACCAGTCTCTTTCAGATTTAGACGCAAAATTGAGATATGATTTAAATGATAAAATCAAATTTGACTTTAGATACAGAAATATTAATAAGCTGCCAAATAACAACTATAATCTATATCAAAGCAGTTTCTTAAAATACAATTGGTATAATAATTTTAAGAATGAAAAAATAAACACTCTTAGCGCAAATGTTTTTACGCCTTGGCTAAATGCTGAGGTTCAGTACACTGTTTTAAAAGACCATCTTTATTTTGCAGATGTTTCTAATCCGGCAGAAAAAGATACTCTTACTCAAATTATAAATCCTGCCCAATACGGAAAAGTGATAAATTATTTATCTGTAAAAGCAAGCCGTGAATTTAGATTCGGACGTTTTGCCTTAGACAACACACTTTTATATCAGAAAGTAGATCAGGCAGATTTAATTTTAAATGTTCCTGATTTCGTTACAAGAAATACCTTTTATTACTCAGGTTACTTTTTTAAGAAAGCATTATATATACAGACAGGAATTACCTTTAACTATTTTACAGAATATTACGGTAATGATTATAACCCGGTTATTGGAGAGTTTTTTGTTCAGAATGAGAAGAAAATCGGAAACTATGCCAATTTTGATTTTTTTGTGAATGCAAGAATTCGCCAGACAAGATTTTACTTAAAAGCAGAACATTTTAATGCTGCTTTTTCAGGAAACAACTATTACTCAGCTCCTAATAATCCGTATCGTGATTTTGTGATCCGATTTGGTTTAGTTTGGAATTTCTTTCAATAGTTTAGTACTGTTTCAGTTTTAAAAACCAAATATTAAATTTAAATACAATGGACTTTTCAAAAAATATTTTAGAAACAATTGGTAATACGCCATTGGTGAAACTCAATAAAGTTGTTGCTGAAATTGATGCGCTGGTATTAGCAAAAGTCGAAACTTTTAATCCGGGAAATTCTGTAAAAGACAGAATGGCCGTAAAGATGATTGATGATGCAGAAGCAGATGGCCGCCTTAAACCCGGAGGAACTATTATTGAGGGTACTTCTGGAAATACAGGAATGGGATTAGCACTTGTTGCAATTGTAAGAGGATACAAATTGATTTGTGTAATCTCTGATAAACAATCAAAAGAAAAAATGGACATCCTTCGTGCCGTTGGTGCAAAGGTTGTGGTTTGTCCAACAGATGTTGAACCAACAGATCCAAGATCATATTATTCAGTTTCAAAGCGTCTAGCCGAAGAAACACCAAATTCTTGGTACGTAAATCAATATGATAATTTATCAAATTCCCTTGCGCATTATGAGCAGACAGGCCCGGAAATCTGGAAACAGACCGATGGTAAAATCACGCATTTTGTAGTTGGAGTAGGAACGGGAGGAACAATTTCTGGAGTTGGAAAATATCTGAAAGAAAAAAATCCAAATATCAAAATTTGGGGAATCGATACTTACGGTTCAGTTTTTAAAAAATACCATGAAACTGGAATTTTTGATGAAAATGAAATTTACTCTTATATCACAGAAGGAATCGGAGAAGATATTTTGCCTAAAAACGTTGATTTTTCTTTGATTGACGGATTTACAAAAGTCACCGATAAGGATGCGGCTGTTTACACCAGAAAAATTGCATTGGAAGAAGCTATTTTTGTGGGGAATTCTGCCGGTGCCTGTATAAAAGGATTGCTGCAGCTTAAAGAACACTTTAAACCCGACGATGTAGTTGTTGTACTCTTTCATGATTCAGGAAGCCGTTATGTAGGTAAAATGTTTAATGACGACTGGATGCGTGAACGCGGATTTTTAGAAGAAAACGTCACAAAAGCTGAGGATGTTATAAAAGATCATATCGACAAGGAATTAATTGTTGTTCGTACAGAAGAACTGGTTTCGCACGCAATTGAGCGTATGCGTAAATATAAAATTTCGCAAATCCCGGTAGTAGATATTAATGGATTTGTAGGCTCTGTTGATGAAACAGACTTATTTAGAAGTTATGTGGCAGATAAAAATGTTGCCGAAAAACCAATTAAGGAAGTAATGGGAAAACCTTTTCCTATCGTTAAAATGGGAACTCCGATAGAAGAGGTTTCAAAATTATTTACAAAAGAAAATGATGCAGTTTTAATTGAACTCGAAAACGGTAATCACCATATTATAACTAAATATGATATTATTGGATCGATAAAATAAGATTACATTTTAATAACCTTATAATCCATAAATCTAATTTGAAAGTTAGGTTTATGGATTTTTTTAGCTTCACATAAAAATATGAATTTTATTGCCATAGATTTTGAAACTGCAACGGCTTATCATCCCTGCTCAGTTGGAATCGTTACTGTAGAAAACGGAATAATCGTGGATGAGTTTGTGAGTTTGATCAAACCGCCCAACAATGAATACAACCCTTTTACAATTCGTGTACACGGAATTTATCCCAGAGATACTGTAAATGCAAAATCTTTTTTGCAGGTCTATCCTGAAATTGAGAAAAGAGTAAGAAACAAAGTTATTGTAGCACATAATGAAAGTTTTGACCGCAATGTCCTTATTAAATCAATGGCATTGTATGGCTTGCAATACGATGATTTAAATATTGCGCCTAAGTGGGAATGTACGGTTAAAATTTACAAAGCAAAAGGGCTAAAACCAACCAAATTAAGTGATTGCTGCCGTGAAATGAATATTCATTTAAACCATCATGAAGCTCTTTCTGATGCACGTGCCTGTGCTAAATTATATATGTTGAAATAATTCTACTCAATATTTTGTAAGATTAATATTATTTTATTTATTTTTAAGTTTTTATGAATTAATATATAAAAACTTAAAAATGAAAGAAGATTTTCTTCATTACATCTGGAAATTCAGAAAGTTTGAAACATCGAACCTGAAAACTACTCAGGGTGAATCGCTCACAATTATTAAAGTCGGTGAATATTTAGAACTTTCGGGGCCGGATTTCTTTAATGCACAAATTATTATAGGAAATCAAAAATGGGCAGGGAATGTCGAAATCCATTTAAGTTCATCTGATTGGTATCTACACGGTCATGAAAAAGATCCTGCTTATGAAAATGTGATTTTGCACGTTGTTTGGGAGCACGATACAGAAATATTTAGAGAAAATAATACTGAGATACCTGTTTTGGTTTTAAAAGATTATATTTCTTCTGAAACAATAAATAGCTATTATTCATTAGTAAGTCCTAAATCCTGGATTTCCTGCGAAAAAGAAATTGCCCAAATAGACAGTTTTGTTTTTGAGAATTGGCAGGAACGTTTATTTTTTGAACGCTTAGAGCGCAAATCAAAATTTGTATATGATTTGCTCGAAGAAACAAATCAGGATTGGGAGGCAGTTTTATTTTGCCTGCTGGCAAAAAACTTTGGCTTAAATACAAATGGAAATACTTTTCTGCAAATAGCCAGATCAATTCCATTTTCTTTTATAAGAAAGGAAAGTTTTGAAATCGAAAATCTGGAGGCACTACTTTTCGGAACTTCCGGATTATTAGATGCTGATAAACAGGATGTTTATTTTAATGACTTAAAATTCAGGTATTTTTATCTGCTCAATAAATATCAGTTAGAAAAAGTGTATACAAATCCGCTTCAGTTTTTTAAACATCGTCCTGATAATTTTCCAACAATCAGACTCTCACAATTGGCAGCTTTATATAACAGACATCAGAATCTATTCTCCAAAATAATTACTTTAAAATCGGTTAAGGAAGTTTATGAATTATTAAATGTGTCTGCAAGTCTGTACTGGAGCAACCACTATCAGTTTGATAAAGAAAGCCCAAAAAAAGCAAAAGCATTATCAAAATCATTTATAGATTTGATTATTCTAAATACAATTATTCCAATTCAGTTTGCTTACTCAGAAAGGATGGGAGAATCAGTTTTTGAAGATTTGATTGTTTTTATGCAAGAAGTTACTCCAGAGAAAAATTCGATAATCGACAAATTCAATTCATTTGGAGTTGTGTCTAAAAATGCATTTCAAACCCAGTCATTGTTACAGCTTAAAAATGAATTTTGTAATCTTAAAGGATGTTTAAAATGCGCAGTAGGAATGGAATTACTTAAAAATGATTAGTCATCTGGAAATTAGAAATTATAAAATAGAACAATTAGATAACTAGATAATTTGTATTTTTGTCATCTTGAATAAAATCAGGAAATCTAAAATCTAAAATCAACATGTCAGCTATTATAAAACTAAAATTCTTTTTCGAAAAATATGGTTTTCACGTATCTTCAAGATTAGCAGATAAACTGGGAATGCGGGTAACGAATGTGAGATTGTTTTTTATCTACATATCTTTTGTAACTGTAGGCCTGGGTTTTGGAGTGTATTTGACACTGGCATTTTGGATCCGGCTAAAGGATTTAATAAGAGCAAAAAGAACTTCGGTTTTTGATTTATAAAAAAAAACTCCAAATGAAAATTTGGAGTTTTTTTATGAAATAATACAATGTTTTTATTCAATATTGTTAAGCTTAGATCTTTTCTTACTATATCCAAAATAAACCAAAATACCAATTGCTAACCATCCAAGTGACAGTAATTGAGCATCGTGGCTTAAATTAATCATTAAATAAGTGTTGATAGCAATACCTAAAACTGCAATAACAGGCAATGCAGGAACCTTAAATGTTCTTGTTAGATGAGGCTGTTTTACTCTTAAAATCCAAACTGCGATACAAACCATTGTAAAGGCAAATAAAGTTCCAAAACTGGTCATATCTGCTAATTTGTTGATTGGTGTAAAAGCAGCAACTGTAGCAATAATACCACCCAAAATAATTAAATTAGTTTTTGGAGTTCCCGTAAGAGGATTTACTTTAGAAAATACAGCAGGAATTAATCCATCTTTAGACATCCCAAGAAAAATTCTTGATTGTCCCATAATCATTACCATTAGTACAGAAACTAAACCTACAGTAGCAGCAATAGTAATAATTAATCCTGCCCATCCTTGTCCGGCAATATCAAATGCATAAGCTACAGGAGCCTTAATAGCATCAGGATATTTACCAAGCGGATTAAAATCTTTATAGTTCATCATTCCCGTTAACACTAAAGAAACAAGAATGTATAATGTAGTACAGATTAATAATGAAGCAATAATTGCAAACGGAACATCTTTTTTAGGATTGACAGCTTCTCCCGCTTGAGTAGAAACGGCATCAAAACCAACATAAGCAAAGAAAATAGCAGCAGCACCAGATACAATACCAGCTATACCATAAGCATTATGAGTAGTTTCTTTTTCAACTATTTTAGTCGCTTCTGGAATAAATGGAGTCCAGTTAGCAGTATCTATAAAGAAAAGACCAGCGATAATTACAAATATTACAGCCGAAACTTTAAGGACTACGATAAAATTGTTTGCTTTTGCTGCACTTTTTGTTCCCTTAATAAGTAAAGAGATAACCAAAAGAACAATTAAAAAAGCAGGTAAGTTCATAGAAAAACCTTCTCCAGAGTAACTAGCCGGATCAGTTGTAAGCCAGTCAGGCAAATGTATATGAAACATTTTGAGTAATTTATTAAAATAACCCGACCAGGAAACAGCAACCGTCATAGATCCCATTGCATATTCAAGAATAAGTCCCCAACCAATTATCCAGGCAAAAATTTCTCCAATTGTACCATAAGCATAAGCGTAAGCAGAGCCCTCTACAGGTAAAATAGAAGCAAACTCAGAATAACAGAGAGCTGCAAAAACACAGGCAATACCTGCGATAATAAAGGAAACCGCCAAAGCAGGACCCGCATGGTAATATGCTCCGGTACCGGTAAGAACAAAAATTCCTCCACCTATAATGGCACCAACACCAATTGCAGTAAGGCTCCATTTTCCTAAAACCCTTTTTAAATCACTTTTTTTCATATCAGCTTCAAAAGCCGATATTGGTTTAACTCTCATTATTGACATATATAATATAGGTTTGTTGTTATTAAGCTCCAAATGTATCGTTTTTTATAAAAAATAAAAACAATTATATAATTTTAAGTTATAAAATATTTAATGTTTGTTTAATTGTACTAAAAATATTGTTTAATCACGAATTGCAATAATTGATTTTCTATTCTTTTTGAAAAAACATAGACAATGTTAAATAAATATTTTATAAATATTTTCTTATAAAATTAATATTATTTTTGACTTTATTAATAGTAATTAAAATTTAAATGAACTTCAAGACAATAACAGCCTATTTTAAGTTTACAAATCATCAGCGTACAGGAATTGTTTTTCTTCTTGGCCTGATCATAATGCTCCAAATCATTTACTACTATGTGAATTTTTCTTCTCCAGACAAATTTTCCCCGGAAAAACAAGAATGGCTTGCCTTGCAAACTGAAATTAATTCTTTAAAAAAGGAAAAATATAAAAACAAACCACAAGTGTATTTATTCAATCCCAATTTTATCACAGATTATAAAGGATATAAATTAGGAATGTCGATAGAGGAAATTGACAGATTATTGGCATTTAGAAAAGAAAATAAATATGTAAACTCTCCAGAAGAATTCCAGCAGGTTACAAAAATTTCAGATTCATTGTTAAAAGCTATTTCCCCTCTTTTTAAGTTTCCTGACTGGATTAAGAATAAAAAAGAATTTGCAGATAATACTAGTAGTACAGAATATAAAAAATATCCTGAAAAGACATTTACCAAAAAAGATAAACCGGTACTAATAGATATTAATCAGGCAACACAGGAAGATCTTGTTAAAATTTATGGCGTTGGCGAAGCAATATCATTACGCATACTAAGGCAAAAAGAAATTCTGGGCGGGTTTGTATCAATGGAACAACTAAATGAAGTTTGGGGACTTTCGCCAGAAGTCTTATTTGAACTCAATAGTCATTTTAAGATTTATACGTTGCCAAACTTTAAAAAAATTGCAATAAATGATATCTCACTAAAAGAGTTAGCTCAGTTTCCTTATTTTAAATACACATTGGCAAAACAAATCATTACTTGTCGAAGTATGAATGGAGATTTTAAAAATATTGAGGATTTAGCAAAAATTAAAGGTTTTCCTGTTGAAAAAGCGAAAATAATTAGTTTATATTTGGAGTTCTAAAAATAACCGACTACAAAATGAATTTTGATTATAACGAAACACAATCGATGATTGCACAATCGATTAAAGAATTTGCCGAAAAAAATATCCGACCAAACATAATGGAGTGGGATGAAGCTCAGACTTTTCCGGTACCCTTGTTTAAAAAATTAGGAGAAATGGGATTTATGGGTGTCTTGGTTCCGGAAGAATATGGAGGAAGTGGTTTAGGATACCATGAATATATTACTGTTGTGGAAGAAATCTCAAAAGTTGATCCTTCAATAGGATTATCAGTTGCGGCTCATAATTCATTATGTACTAACCATATTTTGACGTTTGGAAATGAAGAACAAAAAAGAAAGTGGCTTCCAAAATTGGCAAGTGCCGAATACATTGGTGCATGGGGTTTAACGGAGCACAATACTGGTTCTGATGCGGGCGGAATGAACACTACCGCTGTTAAGGATGGTGATTCCTGGATTGTAAATGGTGCAAAAAACTTTATAACACATGCCATTTCTGGTGATATTGCTGTAGTAATAGTTCGAACCGGAGAAAAAGGAGACTCAAAAGGAATGACCACATTTGTGTTTGAAAAAGGAATGCCGGGATTTACATCAGGGAAAAAAGAAAATAAATTAGGAATGCGTGCCAGTGAAACAGCAGAGTTGGTTTTTGATAATTGTCGCGTTCCTGATGCAAATAGATTAGGAGAAGTTGGACAAGGTTTTATACAAGCAATGAAAATACTGGATGGAGGAAGAATTTCTATCGGTGCCTTATCACTGGGAATTTCAAAAGGTGCTTATGAAGCCGCATTGAAATATTCAAAAGAAAGACATCAATTTGGTCAGCCAATTGGTAGTTTCCAGGCAATATCATTTAAATTAGCAGATATGGCAACTGAAATAGAAGCTTCAGAGTTATTATTGCATAAAGCGGCTTATTTAAAAGAACAGCATAAACCAGTTACTACAAGTGGTGCAATGGCAAAAATGTATGCATCTGAAGTTTGTGTTAAAGTAGCCAATGAAGCTGTTCAAATTCATGGAGGTTATGGTTATACAAAAGATTTTCCTGTTGAGAAATTTTACCGTGATTCAAAATTATGTACCATTGGAGAAGGAACAACTGAAATCCAAAAACTTGTTATTTCCAGAAATTTAATGAAAGAATAAAGAATGAAAAAAGATTATTAATTAAATGTTTATCTATAATCATAAAGTTAAAATCTATTCTCTTTTTTCTATATTCTATGTTCTGAAAAAATAATTCAAAAATTCATCGTCATATTCAAAAATAATATTTACTTTTGCACCCTTAACGAGAGGAGGTGTCTATATTATGTTAATTATACCAATTAAAGACGGAGAAAATATCGATAGAGCATTAAAGCGCTATAAAAGAAAATTTGATAAAACAGGAACTGTTCGTCAACTAAGAGCACGTACTGCTTTTATTAAGCCTTCTGTTGTCAAAAGAGCTCAAATTCAAAAAGCTGCTTACATCCAAAACTTGAGAGATAGTTTAGAAAGTTAGTATTTAGCTTTATTAAATAATTACCGTTAGTCATCAAAAAATTATAACTTTGATGCTAACGGTTTTTTTATGCATAATTCTCAAGTTTTGTATAAGTTAAAATTGTTTTTAGGTGCAGATTAAATAGGAGATGTAGTATTGTGTAATGGCATAGAACTTAATATGAAAACAAATAAAGAAGCGTTTAGTGATTATCTTTTGTTGGAGAAAAAATATTCTCCACATACCGTCACGGCTTATTTGAATGATATTATGTTTTTTGAATTATTTAATAAGTCTCGTTTTGAACAGGAAAATATTGAACAGGTAAATTATAGTCAAATCAGAAGTTGGATTGTTTCTTTAGTGGATCAAAATATTTCTAATGTTTCTGTTAATAGAAAAATGGCTTCGTTGAAGGCTTATTATAAATTTCTATTAAAAACAAAGCAAATTGAGTTGAATCCAATGCTAAAACATAAAGCATTAAAAACGCCTAAAATAGTCCAGATTCCATTTTCAGAAAAAGAACTTACAGATTTAATAGAACAAGTAAGTGATCCGGTAGGTTTTGAGGAAATAAGAGATAAGTTAATTGTTGAAATGTTTTATGCTACCGGAATACGAAGAGCAGAATTGATAAATCTGAAAATTAATAATGTTGATCTCTCTTCAAGTGTAATTAAGGTTTTAGGGAAAAGAAATAAAGAACGAATTGTTCCTGTTTTGCCGGTACTGCTGCGGCAATTTGATTCTTATTTAAATGAAAGGGCGCTTGTTGAGAATATAGTTGATAGGGATTATTTTTTTATTTCAAAAAAAGGGTTAAAATTGAGCGAATCTTTTGTGTATCGATTAATTAATTCATACTTTAGTAGGGTCTCTGAAAAGGTAAAAAAAAGTCCTCATGTCCTTCGGCATACTTTTGCGACTCACTTATTAAATAACGGAGCAGATTTAAATTCAGTTAAAGAGTTATTAGGACATTCTAGTTTGGCATCTACACAAGTTTATACTCATAATAGTTTAGCAGAGCTTAAAAAAGTGTATAGTGATGCGCATCCACGGAATAAATAATAGTTCTGAAATGTTAAACCCTAAAATTTATATTATGAAGGTAGATGTTCATGCAGTTAACTTCACTGTTGACAGAAAGTTGGTAGACTTTATTCAGGAAAGAATGGATAAATTAGAGAAGTACTACGATCGTGTTGTCTCGGCAGATGTTTTTTTAAAAGTTGAAAGAACAAGTGATAAAGAGAATAAGGCGGTAGAGATTAAGATTAATGTTCCTGGAGATGATTTTTTGGTTAAAAAACAGTGTAAGACTTTTGAAGAGGCGGTAGAACTTTCGGCTGAATCTTTAGAACGTTTATTGGTAAAAAGGAAGGAAAAAATAAGAGCACACATATAATTGAAAAATTTTTTCAAAAAATGTTTTGATACAAAGATAAAATAGCTACATTTGCAGTCCGTTAGAAATAGCGGACTTTTTTATTGATATTGCCAGCGTAGCTCAGTTGGCTAGAGCAGCTGATTTGTAATCAGCAGGTCGTGGGTTCGAGTCCCTCCGCCGGCTCTAAATTTTCAAATGCGATTTGAAATTGTTCATGCAATTATTGATAAAAAAATAGGGGAGATACTCAAGCGGCCAACGAGGGCAGACTGTAAATCTGCTGTGTGAACTTCGCAGGTTCGAATCCTGCTCTCCCCACAAAAAAAGAAGTTAAGATTTCGGATTGTGGATTTCAGATTTTTAAAGTCTGAATCTAAATTCAAAAATCTAAAATCAGAACTCTCTGCCGACTTAGCTCAGGGGTAGAGTGCTTCCTTGGTAAGGAAGAGGTCACGGGTTCAATTCCCGTAGTTGGCTCAAGTAAGTAGGAAATTGAAAATTAATATATAACTAAGATTAAAAATTAAGTAAAATGGCAAAGGAGAATTTTAATCGTTCCAAACCGCACTTAAACATAGGTACAATTGGACACGTGGATCACGGAAAAACTACATTAACTGCAGCAATTACAAAAGTATTGTCTGATGCAGGTTACTGTCAAGCAAAATCGTTTGATCAAATCGATAACGCTCCAGAGGAGAAAGAAAGAGGTATTACTATTAATACATCACACGTAGAGTATGAAACAGCTAACCGTCACTACGCTCACGTTGACTGTCCAGGTCACGCGGATTACGTAAAGAACATGGTAACTGGTGCTGCTCAAATGGACGGAGCTATCTTAGTAGTTGCTGCTACAGATGGTCCAATGCCACAAACTCGTGAGCACATCCTTTTAGGTCGTCAGGTTGGTATTCCAAGAATCGTTGTTTTCATGAACAAAGTGGATATGGTTGATGATGCTGAATTGTTAGAGCTTGTTGAAATGGAAATTAGAGATTTATTATCTTTCTACGAATATGATGGAGATAATGGTCCTGTTGTTCAAGGTTCTGCTTTAGGAGGATTGAATAATGATCCTGCTTGGGTACCAAAAATCATTGAATTAATGGAAGCTGTTGATGCTTGGATCGAAGAGCCAGTGCGTGACGTAGCAAAACCATTCTTGATGCCGGTTGAAGATGTATTTACAATTACTGGTCGTGGAACTGTTGCTACAGGTCGTATCGAAACAGGTATTGCTAATACAGGAGATCCAGTTGAAATCATTGGTATGGGAGCTGATAAATTAACTTCTACTATTACAGGAGTTGAGATGTTCCGTAAAATCCTTGATAGAGGTGAAGCTGGAGATAACGTAGGTTTATTGTTAAGAGGTATTGATAAAGAATCTATCAAAAGAGGAATGGTTATCATTAAGCCAGGATCAGTAAAACCACACGCTACTTTCAAAGCTGAGGTTTATATCTTGAAAAAAGAAGAAGGTGGACGTCATACTCCATTCCACAATAACTACCGTCCACAGTTCTACGTACGTACAACTGACGTAACAGGAGTTATTACTTTACCAGAAGGAGTAGAGATGGTAATGCCAGGAGATAACTTGACTATCAATGTTGCTTTATTAAGCCCAATCGCAATGAGCGTAGGTTTACGTTTCGCTATCCGTGAAGGTGGTAGAACAGTAGGAGCAGGTCAGGTGACTGAAATCGTAGGATAATCCTATAAAAAATTATAAAAAGCCAGTTGATTTTCTTAACTGAAATCACTGGCTTTTAATTACGGGCGTAGTTCAAGGGTAGAATAGCGGTCTCCAAAACCGTTGATGGGGGTTCGAATCCCTCCGCCCGTGCAATAAAAAATTTATCAAATGACAAAAGTTACTAATTATTTATCAGAGGCTTTCGAAGAGTTAAAGTCAAATGTTACTTGGCCAGCTTGGGCTGAAGTTCAGAAATTGACAATTGTTGTGGCTGTATTTTCAGTACTATTTGCTTTGGCAACATGGGGAGTAGATGAATTTTTTGCAAAAGCTTTAGCTGGATTTTTTAACTGGTTAAAAGGATAATTTTTTTGTGATGGCAGATAATAATGTGAAAAAGTGGTATGTAGTTAGAGCTGTAAGCGGACAAGAAAATAAAGTCAAAGCTTACATCGAAACTGAGATTGCCAGATTAGGTATGGGTGATTATGTTTCCCAAGTTCTAGTGCCTACAGAAAAAGTAGTTACTGTAAAAGAAGGGAAAAAAATGTCTAAGGATAAAGTTTATTTCCCTGGATATGTTATGATCGAAGCTAACTTAGTTGGTGAGATACCTCATGTTATTAAATCTATTACAAGTGTAATTGGTTTTTTAGGAGAAATCAAAGGAGGGGAACCTGTTCCATTAAGACTTTCTGAGGTAAATCGCATGCTAGGAAAAGTAGATGAGCTTGCTGTAAATACTGATACTCGTGCAATTCCGTTTAACCTGGGTGAGACTGTTAAGGTAATTGATGGTCCATTTAATGGATTTAATGGTACGGTAGAAAAAATCAATGAAGAAAAGCGTAAACTTGAAGTTATGGTTAAGATTTTCGGAAGAAAAACACCATTGGAATTAAGTTTTATGCAAGTTGAAAAAGTATAATTTTTTGTTACATATATAATATCCATTGCAATCGCTTCCATTGATTGCAGTGTTAAATTTTTTAAAAATGGCTAAAGAAATTAGTAAGGTAGTTAAACTACAAGTTAAGGGAGGTGCTGCGAATCCGTCGCCACCGGTTGGACCTGCTTTAGGAGCTGCTGGGGTTAATATCATGGAGTTTTGTAAGCAATTTAATGCTAGAACTCAAGATAAACCTGGCAAAATTTGTCCAGTGCAAATCACTGTGTACAAAGACAAATCATTTGATTTTGTTGTTAAGACTCCTCCAGCAGCAGTTCAGTTAATGGAAGCTGCAAAGCTAAAATCTGGTTCTGGTGAGCCTAATCGTAAAAAAGTAGCTAGTGTTACTTGGGAACAAATTAGAGCTATTGCTGAAGACAAAATGCCTGACTTAAATGCTTTTACAGTAGAAAAAGCAATGAGTATGGTTGCTGGAACAGCTAGATCTATGGGTATAACTGTATCAGGAGATGCTCCTTTTTAATTAAGAAAAAGACATGGCAAAATTAACAAAAAAGCAAAAAGAGGCTGCTTCAAAAATTGAAAAGAACAAATTATACTCTCTAAAAGATGCTGCGGCATTATTGAAAGTTGTTGCTTCTGCAAAATTTGATGAGTCTGTTGATATCGCAGTTCGTTTGGGTGTTGATCCAAGAAAAGCGAATCAAATGGTTAGAGGTGTGGTTACATTACCTCACGGAACAGGAAAAGACGTTAAAGTATTAGCATTGGTTACTCCAGATAAAGAAGCGGAAGCTAAAGAAGCTGGGGCTGATTATGTTGGTCTTGACGATTACTTGCAAAAAATTAAAGATGGTTGGACAGATGTTGATGTTATCATCACTATGCCGGCTGTTATGGGTAAATTAGGTCCATTAGGTCGTATTTTAGGACCTAGAGGTTTAATGCCAAACCCTAAAACAGGTACTGTAACTATGGATGTTGCAAAAGCTGTTCAAGAGGTTAAAGCTGGTAAAATTGACTTTAAAGTTGATAAAACTGGTATCGTTCACGCAGGAATTGGTAAAGTTTCTTTTGGAGCTGAACAAATTGTTGACAACGCACACGAAATTATTCAAACATTAATAAAACTTAAACCAACTGCTGCTAAAGGTACATACATCAAAGGTATTCACCTTACAAGCACTATGAGTCCTGCTATTGCATTAGACCCAAAAGCAGTATAATTGGTAGTTAATAATTTTTAGTATGACTAGAGAAGAAAAATCAATCGCGATTGAAGATTTAACTGCACAGTTAGCTGGTACAAACATTATTTATGTAGCAGATATTTCTGGACTTAATGCAGAAACAACTTCAAACTTAAGAAGAGCTTGTTTTAAAGCTGGTATCAAATTAGAAGTTGTTAAAAATACTTTGCTTGCAAAAGCAATGGAAGCTTCTGATAATAATTATGGTGAATTACCTTCAGTATTGAAAGGAAATACATCAATCTTTATTTCTGATGTAGCTAATGCTCCTGGAAAAATTATCAAAGATTTCCGTAAGAAATCTGATAAACCAATTTTAAAAGGTGCTTATATTAATTCTGAGATATATATTGGAGACAATCAATTAGATGCATTAGCAACTATTAAATCTAAAGAAGAACTTCTTGGAGAAATCATTGGATTGTTACAATCACCAGCTCAAAGAATTATTTCTGCTCTTCAAAACAAATTCGCTGGCGAAGAGTCAGAAGAAGCATAATATAAAAGACGAGTGTCTTTTGTGTTATTAAATTCGCACACACAAATAAATTATAATTTTTACAAATCATTTTAAACGATAGAAAAAATGGCAGATTTGAAACAATTCGCAGAACAATTAGTTAACCTAACAGTTAAAGAAGTTAACGAATTAGCAACAATATTAAAAGATGAGTATGGTATCGAGCCTGCTGCTGCAGCTGTAGTAGTTGCTGCTGGTGGTGGAGAAGGTGCTGCTGAAGAAGCACAAACTGAATTTACAGTTGTATTAAAAGAAGCTGGTGCTTCTAAATTAGCAGTTGTAAAATTAGTTAAAGAACTTACAGGTTTAGGTCTTAAAGAAGCTAAAGATGTAGTTGACGGTGCTCCAAGTAACGTTAAAGAAGGTGTTTCTAAAGAAGAGGCTGAAGGTCTTAAAAAATCATTAGAAGAAGCTGGAGCTGTTGTTGAGTTAAAATAACAAAACACAGTTTAGAACTAGGTTTAGACCTTGGATGGAATCATCCAAGGGTCTAAACCATTTTTCGTATAATAAAATATATCAAGTTTTATTATCAAATAGTTTAAAATACGAAAAAGTTTTTGATCAATACGAAGAAAAAAAATAGCTCTTACTTTTACAGTTTATTTTTAAAGATGTATTGATTATAATAAGAAAGTATAGATTAAACAGTGTGTTTTTACACAAAAAAATTACTTTTTTTTAATCAAAATTTTGTCCATTGATGATAACAAATCAGACTGAAAGATTGAATTTTGCCTCTACAAAAAATATTCCTGACTATCCAGATTTTCTAGACGTTCAGGTTAAATCTTTTAAAGATTTCTTTCAATTAGAAACGAAATCTGACGAAAGAGGCAACGAAGGGTTATACAACACCTTCATGGAAAACTTTCCAATCACAGATACAAGAAACAACTTTGTATTGGAGTTCCTAGATTATTTTGTTGATCCGCCACGTTATACAATTCAAGAATGTATAGAGAGAGGTCTTACTTATAGTGTGCCTTTAAAAGCCAGGTTAAAACTATACTGTACAGATCCAGAACACGAAGATTTTGAAACAATTGTGCAAGATGTTTATCTTGGAACAATTCCTTATATGACTCCAAGTGGTACTTTTGTTATCAATGGTGCCGAGCGTGTAGTAGTATCACAATTACACCGTTCTCCTGGAGTTTTCTTTGGACAGTCATTCCACGCAAATGGAACTAAACTTTATTCTGCGAGAGTAATTCCTTTTAAAGGGTCTTGGATAGAATTTTCTACAGATATCAATAGTGTTATGTACGCTTATATCGATAGAAAGAAAAAATTACCTGTTACAACTTTATTCCGTGCAATTGGTTTCGAAAGAGATAAGGATATCCTTGAAATTTTCGACCTTGCTGAAGAAATTAAAGTTTCTAAAACTGGTATTAAGAAATATATTGGAAGAAGACTTGCTGCACGTGTATTGAACACTTGGCACGAGGATTTTGTTGATGAAGATACCGGAGAGGTAGTTTCTATCGAACGTAACGAAATCATCCTTGATAGAGATACTATTATCGACAAAGATAATGTTGAAGAAATCATCGACTCTAACGTTAAATCTATTTTGTTACACAAAGAGGATAATAATCAGGCAGATTATGCTATTATCCACAACACATTACAAAAAGATCCAACAAACTCTGAAAAAGAAGCTGTAGAGCACATTTACCGTCAGTTGCGTAACGCTGAACCGCCTGATGAGGAAACTGCTCGTGGTATTATAGATAAATTGTTCTTCTCTGATCAACGTTATAACTTAGGTGAAGTTGGTCGTTACAGAATGAACAAAAAACTTAATCTGGATATTCCAATGGAAAAGCAAGTGCTTACCAAAGAGGATATCATTACTATTGTAAAATATTTGATCGAATTGATCAACTCTAAAGCAGAGATTGATGATATTGACCACTTATCAAACCGTCGTGTTAGAACAGTTGGAGAACAATTGTCTCAACAATTCGGTGTAGGTTTAGCACGTATGGCCAGAACTATTCGTGAGAGAATGAACGTTAGAGATAACGAGGTGTTTACACCAATCGATTTGATTAATGCTAAAACATTATCATCGGTTATCAACTCTTTCTTTGGTACGAACCAGTTGTCTCAATTTATGGATCAAACGAATCCGTTAGCTGAGATTACACACAAAAGAAGACTTTCTGCACTTGGACCTGGTGGACTTTCGAGAGAAAGAGCAGGTTTCGAGGTTCGTGACGTTCACTATACACACTATGGTCGTTTATGTCCGATTGAAACTCCTGAGGGGCCAAACATTGGTTTGATTTCGTCTCTTGGTGTTTATGCAAAAGTTAACGGAATGGGTTTCATTGAAACTCCATACCGTAAAGTAACTAATGGTGTAGTTGATTTAGAAAGTACTCCAATTTACTTAAGTGCAGAAGAAGAAGAAGGAAAAATGATTGCTCAGGCAAACATTGAAATGGATGCTACAGGTAAAATTACAGCAAGCAATGTAATTGCTCGTGAGGAAGGTGACTTCCCGGTTGTAGAACCATCTGTGGTACATTATACAGACGTTGCTCCTAACCAGATCGCTTCGATTTCGGCTTCATTGATTCCATTCCTGGAACATGATGATGCGAACCGTGCGTTGATGGGATCAAACATGATGCGTCAGGCGGTTCCTTTGATCCGTCCGGAAGCACCGATTGTTGGTACAGGTTTAGAGCGTCAGGTAGCTTCAGATTCAAGAGTATTAATCAATGCTGAAGGGCATGGAACTGTTGAATATGTTGATGCTAATATCATTACTATTAAATACGATCGTACAGAAGACGAAAGAATGGTTAGTTTTGATGCAGATGAGAAAACATACAACTTAATTAAATTTAGAAAAACCAATCAAGGTACAAGTATCAACCTGAAACCAATCGTAAGAAAAGGTGACAGAGTGATCCCTGGACAGGTATTATCAGAAGGATATGCTACTCAAAATGGTGAATTAGCTTTAGGTAGAAACTTAAAAGTTGCGTTCATGCCATGGAAAGGGTATAACTTTGAGGATGCGATTGTAATTTCTGAAAAAGTAGTTCGTGATGATATTTTTACATCTATCCACGTTGATGATTATTCATTAGAGGTTAGAGATACTAAGTTAGGAAATGAAGAGTTAACAAACGATATTCCTAACGTTTCTGAAGAAGCTACTAAAGATTTAGATGAAAACGGTATGATCAGAATTGGAGCAGAGGTTAAGCCTGGCGACATTTTGATTGGAAAAATTACACCAAAAGGTGAATCAGATCCTACTCCGGAAGAGAAATTGCTTCGTGCAATCTTTGGGGATAAAGCAGGTGATGTAAAAGATGCTTCATTAAAAGCATCTCCATCTTTACACGGTGTAGTTCTTGACAAAAAATTATTTGCAAGAGCCGTAAAAGATAAACGTAAACGTACTCAGGATAAAGATGCTTTAGGCGCTTTGGAAATGGAATTCGAAACTAAATTTGTTGAATTAAAAGACAGATTGGTTGAAAAATTATTCCTGATCGTTAACGGGAAAACATCTCAGGGTGTAATGAATGATTTGGGTGAAGAAGTTTTACCAAAAGGTAAAAAATATACTCAAAAAATGCTTTACGCAGTAGAAGATTTTGCTCACTTAAGCAAAGGTCAATGGGTTGCTGATGATGCTACAAATAAAATGGTTAATGATTTGATTCATAACTATAAAATTAAGCTGAACGACTTACAAGGATCTTTAAGAAGAGAAAAATTCACTATTACAGTTGGAGATGAATTACCATCTGGAATCTTGAAGTTAGCGAAAATTTACATCGCTAAAAAACGTAAACTGAAGGTAGGGGATAAAATGGCAGGACGTCACGGTAACAAAGGTATTGTTGCAAGAATCGTTCGTCATGAAGATATGCCTTTCCTTGAAGATGGAACACCAGTAGATATCGTATTGAATCCACTTGGGGTACCTTCACGTATGAACATTGGTCAGATTTATGAAACTGTTCTTGGTTGGGCTGGACAAAATTTAGGTAGAAAATTTGCTACTCCAATTTTTGACGGTGCTTCTTTAGATCAAATTAATGAATTAACTGATGAGGCTGGAGTACCACGTTTTGGACACACTTATCTTTATGATGGTGGAACTGGAGAACGTTTTGCACAAAAAGCGACTGTGGGTGTAATTTACATGCTTAAATTAGGACACATGGTTGATGACAAGATGCACGCACGTTCTATCGGACCATACTCATTGATTACGCAACAGCCACTTGGAGGTAAAGCTCAATTTGGAGGTCAGCGTTTTGGAGAGATGGAGGTTTGGGCACTTGAGGCTTATGGAGCATCAAGTACTTTACGTGAAATCTTGACTGTTAAGTCTGATGACGTTATTGGTAGAGCGAAAACTTACGAAGCTATCGTTAAGGGAGAAACTATGCCAGAGCCAGGTTTACCAGAATCATTCAATGTATTAATGCACGAATTGAAAGGTCTAGGTTTAGATCTTCGTTTGGAAGAATAAATAAAATTTTCAGTAGCAGTCTCAGTATTCAGTTAACACTGAAAGCTGAGGCTGAAGCTGTTTATTGAAATAAAGTTTTTAGGATTTATACCCGTAACCCGTTCCGATTTTTTATTTAAACCAGAAAAGTTTTATAATTAGCACTTCAAAAATAAGTTTTGAAGTTTAGAGAAGTAATCCGTGGTAGCGACTTGATAATTTGACCTTTTAAAGGTAATTATAAGTTAAAATCAATTTTTTAATTGCAAATAAATCAATAGTAAAAACTATGATGAATAATAGAAATAATAATAAGGATAAAAATCCAGTTAAAAGATTTAATAAAATCTCAATTGGATTAGCTTCACCAGAATCTATCTTGAAAGAATCAAGAGGAGAGGTGTTGAAACCAGAAACTATCAATTACAGAACTCACAAACCAGAGCGTGACGGACTTTTCTGCGAAAGAATCTTCGGACCTGTTAAGGATTTTGAATGTGCTTGTGGTAAATATAAAAGAATTCGTTACAAAGGTATCATCTGTGACCGTTGTGGTGTTGAAGTTACAGAGAAAAAAGTACGTCGTGACAGAGTAGGACACATCAACCTTGTTGTGCCTATTGCTCACATCTGGTACTTCCGTTCTCTTCCAAACAAAATTGGTTATATCCTTGGTCTTCCATCTAAGAAATTAGATATGATCATTTACTACGAAAGATACGTAGTAATTCAGGCTGGTATTGCTAAAAATGCAGATGGAGAATCATTACAAAGATTAGATTTCTTAACTGAAGAAGAATATTTAAATATTTTAGATACTCTTCCGCAGGAAAATCAATATTTAGATGATATGGATCCTAATAAATTTGTTGCCAAAATGGGAGCAGAGTGTATTATGGATTTATTGGCTCGTATTGACTTAGATGCTTTATCTTATGAATTAAGACACAGCGCTAACAATGAGACATCTAAACAACGTAAAACTGAAGCTTTAAAAAGATTACAAGTTGTTGAGTCTTTCCGTGAGTCTAACTTAAACCGCGAAAACCGTCCTGAGTGGATGATTATGAAAGTAGTTCCTGTTATTCCACCAGAATTACGTCCGCTTGTGCCACTTGATGGAGGTCGTTTTGCAACTTCAGATTTAAATGACTTATACCGTCGTGTAATCATCCGTAACAACCGTTTAAAAAGATTAATGGAGATTAAAGCTCCGGAAGTTATCTTAAGAAACGAAAAACGTATGTTGCAGGAATCTGTAGATTCATTATTTGATAACACTCGTAAAGCTTCTGCTGTTAAAACAGAATCTAACAGACCATTAAAATCATTATCTGATTCCCTAAAAGGTAAGCAAGGTCGTTTCCGTCAAAACTTGCTTGGAAAACGTGTAGATTATTCTGCTCGTTCGGTAATTGTTGTTGGTCCTGAATTAAAATTATTCGAATGTGGATTGCCAAAAGATATGGCATCTGAGTTATACAAGCCTTTCGTTATCCGTAAATTGATTGAAAGAGGTATTGTTAAAACAGTAAAATCTGCTAAGAAAATTATAGACAAAAAAGAGCCTGTAGTTTGGGATATCCTTGAAAATGTTATTAAAGGTCACCCAGTATTGCTTAACCGTGCTCCTACGTTACACAGACTTGGTATTCAAGCTTTCCAGCCAAAATTAATTGAAGGAAAAGCGATCCAGTTGCACCCATTAGTATGTACGGCTTTCAACGCCGATTTTGATGGGGATCAGATGGCAGTTCACTTGCCATTGGGACCAGAGGCTATTTTAGAGGCACAATTATTAATGTTGGCTTCTCACAATATTCTTAACCCTGCAAATGGTGCTCCAATTACTGTACCTTCTCAAGATATGGTCTTGGGTCTATACTATATGACCAAAGAACGTATCTCAACACCAGAACATGTAATTTTAGGTCAAGACTTAACTTTTTATTCTGCTGAAGAAGTAAATATTGCATTAAACGAAGGAAGATTAGAATTGAATGCTCGTGTGAAAATTAGAGCAAAAGATTTTAATGAAGCTGGAGAATTAGTATACAAAATTATTCAGACAACTGCAGGACGTGTATTATTTAATGAAGTAGTACCAGAAGCAGCCGGATATATCAATGATGTATTGACTAAGAAAAACCTTAGAGATATTATTGGACACATTTTAAGTGTGACTGATGTACCTACTACGGCAGCTTTCTTGGATAATATGAAAGATATGGGTTATAAATTCGCATTTAGAGGAGGTTTATCTTTCTCTCTTGGTGATATTAGAATCCCAGAGCAAAAAACTAAATTAATTGCAGATGCCAGAGAACAAGTTGAAGGTATTTCTGTGAATTATAACATGGGTCTTATTACCAATAACGAACGTTACAACCAGGTTATTGACGTATGGACTTCAGCAAATGCTCAGTTGACAGAATTAGCAATGAAAAATATTAGAGAAGACCAACAAGGTTTCAACTCTGTATATATGATGCTTGACTCTGGGGCGAGGGGTTCTAAGGAACAGATTCGTCAGTTAACTGGTATGCGTGGTTTGATGGCTAAGCCTAAAAAATCTACTGCCGGTGGTGGTGAGATTATTGAAAACCCGATTCTTTCTAACTTTAAGGAAGGTCTTTCGATTCTTGAGTACTTCATTTCTACTCACGGTGCTCGTAAAGGTCTTGCGGATACGGCTCTTAAAACGGCCGATGCTGGTTACTTAACAAGAAGGCTTCATGACGTTTCGCAAGATGTTATTGTTAACATCGAAGATTGTGGAACTTTAAGAGGTGTTGAAGTTTCTGCATTGAAGAAAAATGAGGAAATCGTTGAATCATTAGGAGAAAGAATTTTAGGACGTGTTGCATTGCAAGATGTTATAAATCCACTTACTAATGAAGTAATGGTTCAGTCTGGCCAACAAATTACAGAAGCAATTATGAGAACTATCGAAGCTTCTCCAATTGAAAAAGTGGAGGTTAGATCTCCATTAACTTGTGAAGCTTTAAAAGGTATTTGTGCTAAATGTTACGGTAGAAACTTAGCTACCGGAAAAATGACACAAAGAGGTGAAGCTGTCGGAGTTATTGCAGCTCAGTCTATTGGTGAGCCAGGTACACAGTTGACACTTCGTACGTTCCACGTTGGAGGGGTTGCAGGAGGTATTTCTGAAGAATCTAGTATTGTAACGAGATTCAACGGTAGACTTGAGATTGAAGATTTAAAAACTGTAAAAGGTGAGGACAGCGAAGGTAATGCGGTTGATATCGTAGTATCACGTTCAACTGAATTAAAATTGGTTGATGAGAAAACTGGAATCGTTTTAAATACACACAATATTCCTTACGGATCTAGTATTTTTGTTAAGGATGGTGAATCAGTTACTAAAGGATCTGTAATCTGTAAGTGGGATCCGTATAATGGTGTAATTGTTTCTGAATTTACTGGTAAAATTGCTTACGAGGATTTAGAACAAGGACAATCATTCATGGTTGAAATTGATGAGCAAACAGGATTCCAGGAAAAAGTAATTTCTGAGGCCAGAAATAAAAAATTAATCCCAACTTTATTGGTTTACGGTAAAGAAGGTGAATTGATTCGTTCGTATAACTTACCAGTAGGAGCACACCTTATGGTTGAGAACGGTGAGAAAATTAAAGCAGGTAAAGTATTAGTGAAAATTCCACGTCGTTCTTCTAAAGCAGGCGATATCACGGGAGGTTTACCAAGAATTACCGAGTTGCTTGAGGCTCGTAACCCTTCAAACCCAGCAGTTGTTTCTGAAATTGACGGTGTTGTTTCTTTTGGAAAAATCAAAAGAGGTAACCGTGAAATTGTTATCGAATCTAAATTTGGTGAAATTAAAAAGTATTTAGTTAAACTTTCAAGCCAAATCTTAGTACAGGAAAATGACTTTGTAAGAGCAGGAGTACCATTGTCTGACGGTGCAATTACACCAGATGACATCTTAAGAATTCAGGGGCCAGCTGCTGTTCAACAGTATTTGGTAAATGAAATTCAAGAGGTATACCGTCTACAAGGGGTAAAAATTAATGATAAGCACTTTGAGGTAGTTATTCGTCAAATGATGCGTAAAGTAAGAGTTCAGGATCCAGGGGATACATTATTCCTTGAAGATCAATTAATTCACACTAAAGATTTTATCGTTCAAAATGATAAATTATATGGTATGAAAGTAGTTGAAGATGCTGGAGATTCTGCTGTATTGAAACCAGGTCAAATTATTACACCTCGTGATTTACGTGATGAAAATTCATTGCTTAAACGAAATGATAAAAATCTGGTTGTAGCAAGAGATGTAATAACTGCAACTGCAACGCCAGTTTTACAAGGTATTACAAGAGCTTCGCTACAAACTAAATCATTCATCTCTGCTGCTTCCTTCCAGGAAACAACAAAAGTACTTAACGAAGCTGCTGTAGCTGGTAAAGTAGATGATTTAGAAGGATTGAAAGAAAATGTAATTGTTGGACACAGAATTCCTGCGGGAACTGGTATGAGAGAATACGATAATACAATCGTAGGTTCTAAAGACGATTACAATGAAATGATGGCTAATAAAGAAGAATACATTTATTAATTAGGAAATTATGAGTAATCCGAAACAACAACAAGAGCAAATTAATATTGAGTTAGACGAAACTGTCGCAGAAGGAATTTATTCTAATCTTGCGATTATTAATCACTCCTCATCAGAGTTTGTTTTAGATTTTGTAAGCATTATGCCGGGTATTCCTAAAGCCAAGGTAAAATCAAGAATTGTCTTGACACCACAACATGCTAAAAGATTATTGAAGGCTATAGGTGAAAATATTCATCGATTTGAAGCAGCCCATGGCGAAATCAAAGAAACTGAACAAGCACCTATACCGCTTAATTTTGGTCCTGCCGGACAAGCATAAATTACTAAAGCCCCTTTTTTAAGGGGCTTTTTTTGTGAGTATATAATATGTAGTTTGTCTGATTTTATTTCAGTTTGCCGACTATTTTTTATTAATGAATTCTATTAGTCTAATTTAGCAGAGCAATATCAAAAGAATTAATTTTTAGAATATAATGACTTAGTAAGGTTGATTAATTCATATTAAAAATAAAAAAGCGCTAATGAAAATTAGCGCTTTTTTTATGAAGATAATTATGTATAAACATTAATCAAATTCTGAAGTAAAATATAATTTCACAGTCGGATATTTACTTTGAGTCATTTGAATTGTAAAGTCAGAATCAGCTAAAAACACTAATTGACCATATTTGTCATGCGCCAAGAATTTTTGTTTGATTCGTTTAAATTCTTTAAACTCTTCATTTTTTGCATCATCCGGTTTTACCCAGCAGGCTTTATGAACAGGGAAATTTTCGTAAGTACATTTTGCGCCATACTCATGTTCTAAACGGTATTGTATAACCTCATATTGAAGTGCTCCTACTGTTCCGATAACTTTACGATTATTCATTTCTAAGGTAAATAACTGTGCCACACCTTCATCCATCAACTGATCGACTCCTTTTTCTAATTGCTTAGCTTTCATTGGATCAGCATTGTTGATATATCTAAAATGTTCTGGCGAGAAGCTCGGAATTCCTTTAAAGCTCATTACTTCACCTTCTGTTAAGGTATCTCCAATTTTAAAGTTTCCAGTATCATGAAGACCAACAATGTCTCCTGGATAAGAAATGTCAACGATTTCTTTCTTCTCCGCAAAAAAGGCATTTGGACTTGAAAATTTCAGGTTTTTCTTTTGACGAACATGGTAATAAGGCTTGTTTCTTTCAAAAGTACCGGAAACAATTTTAATAAAAGCTAAACGATCACGATGTTTTGGATCCATATTGGCGTGGATTTTAAAAACAAAACCCGACATTTTTTCTTCAGCAGGATCAACTAAACGAGTTTCAGAATCTTTTGGTCTTGGCGAAGGTGCAATTGCAACAAAGCAATCTAACAACTCACGCACTCCAAAATTATTCAAAGCCGAACCAAAAAATACAGGCTGAATTTTTCCGTCTAAATAATCCTGACGTTCAAATTTTGGATAAACTTCGTCGATTAATTCTAATTCTTCACGAAGTTTTTCAGCAGCTTTTTGTCCAACAATTTTATCCAGTTCAGGATTGTTTTGAACATCAGAAAAAGCGATAGTTTCTTCAATGTTTTTACGGCTGTCTCCGCTAAACAGGTTGATGTTTTCTTCCCATAAATTATAAATCCCCTGAAAATCATAACCCATTCCAATTGGAAAACTTAGTGGAGTAACTTTTAGACCCAGTTTTTGTTCTACTTCGTCCATAAGGTCAAAAGCATCTTTTCCTTCACGGTCTAATTTGTTGATGAAAACAATCATAGGAATGTTTCGCATTCTACAAACTGCAACCAGTTTTTCAGTCTGTTCCTCAACCCCTTTTGCAACGTCAATAACAACAATTACACTATCAACGGCAGTTAAAGTTCTGAATGTATCTTCGGCAAAATCCTTGTGTCCAGGTGTATCAAGAATATTGATTTTTTTGTCTTTATAATTAAAAGCAAGTACAGAAGTCGAAACCGAAATACCTCTTTGGCGTTCAATTTCCATAAAGTCACTCGTTGCTCCTTTTTTTATCTTATTATTCTTTACAGCTCCGGCTTCCTGAATAGCACCTCCAAATAATAGTAATTTTTCAGTTAAAGTTGTTTTACCGGCATCGGGATGCGATATAATTCCAAATGTTCTTCTGCGTTGTATTTCTTTTAAAAAGCTCATATTTTTGTATAAATAGGTTTGCAAAAGTACTATTAATTAATGCTTAATAAAAATATTAACTTCTTAAATTAAGGACTCCTATTTATAATAGTAATATCAAATAAAAAAGGCTGTCCTGAAAAGGACAGCCCTGATTAGCCATTTTTTAAATTACTGATTAATTGACCAAACTGAATATCCTTTTGGAGGACATTGTATTTTTACCCATTTATCTGCCTGAGTAGTAGGATACCAAGTTGAATTTCCTGTAAAATCCTTAATTTGAGTGCTGGCCCAATTTGTCTGAACCCATCTTTCCTGCCAAACATCAGAGTTATTAATGTAAACTACTAATCCTGGGTTTCCATTATACCCGTTTCTTCGTGCTACATATTCATCATTATCAGAATATAAAATAGAAGTTGTTCCGGTTGCTTTATTGTTATGAATCCAGATTAGATTATTTAATTTGTTTTTATCTAACCACTCTTCATAATCCCTGTAGAAAATCGTAGGATAACCTTCGTGGGTTAATATATAGGAGTAGGCAAGCATTTTGCTCCAAATTTCATCTGTATCATGATTGGTAACAAAAGTTACAGCTTTGTACGGATTTCTTTTCCACATCATATCATCATTCAAAAGCGCCAGATTATTTCCATCAAAAGCATCATTCATTTTATAATAGCATGCAAAATCAAATACAGAACTATTGGCGTTATTCGCCCAGTCATTTAATACGTTTACATTCGAATCCCATAATTCACCTACAGAAAATCCGCCTACATTGGCATTCCAGTCCCTTACAACCCACGAACCAAAACCTTTTACGTAGTCAAATCTCCAGCCATCAAATTTCATCGTATTTTTATAATATTTACCAACTCCGTCAGTTCTTTTCCATAACCAATCCTGCACATAAGGATCAGCATGGCATAAATCAGGAAAACCTCCAAAAGAACCTTCGTCATTATTGCCATAACTGTTTTTATAGAAATTAGTGTAAGTACGTTTGAATTTTCCTGAAGCAATTCCATTAAAGTTTGTCCAGGTATTTGTTCCGGTAAACGGGTTTGCTTCAGATTGCCCGCCACTATTGTGATTAATTACAATATCAGCATACACTTTCATGTTTTCAGTATGTGCTTTAGTAATCAAACTTACTAATTCAGTTTTAGAACCAAATCGTGTTTCTGTTGTTCCATTTTGGTTGTAATCTCCAAAATCAAAATAATCTGTTGGATCATACCCCATAGAAAATGCGCCGTTTTGTGCTTTTGAAGCAGGAGGAAGCCATACAGAGCCAATTCCCGCATTACCCCATGCAGTCACTTTACTACTTACAGTATTCCACCATGTGCCACCGGCTGGTACGTCCCAATAAAAAGCCTGCATCATAACCCCGCCTCCGGGATTATCAACATATTTTCCAGTAGCAGATGATTTTGTATCCCCGGTACTAAATGGTTTTCCATCATGGTGCGTGACATTTATGATTTTAAATTGTTGACTTTCAGCCTGTGAATCATTTTTTGTTATTTCATCCTGTGCACAGGAAAAAAATGCTGTAATAGCTAAAATGGAAAAAAAATTTGCAATTGGTTTTTTCATAATAAGATTCGGTTAAGGTTAGATAAGTAAAGTTGTAATAATCTATAAATCGACATTTAAAACAGGTGTATTCTAATTTTAATATCTAAAAAATAAAAATTACTCAACTAAAGTATATAAATTTTAAATATATCTTATTTATAGGAAAACATTTATCCAACGAAAACGTTGTAGTGTTGAAAAGTTTTTTTTTATTTGTATGATTGATAGCGTTTTAAATGTCTTGAGTAAAAGGTTGAATTATACCTTTTTATGATATTCTTTTAGAAGTTCTGAATGATTTTTTAAACTGAAACAAAACTTTAATTTGTTGTTTTTAAAAACTATCATATAATTTTTTGTTAATAGTATAGTCGATAGTTGTATTATGTAATTGAATTGTTATTTTTGTTCGTTATAAGTAAAAAGAACCAAATGTTATTTTTAGTATTCATGAAAAATTATGAATACAGAGATTTAGATTAGTGTTTGGTTTTTAAAGAATTCTAAAGCAAGATTTTTACATTCAAATTAAATTTAAAATAATGTTATTAAAAAAATTACAGCTAAAAACAATTGATTACAGATTAGGGTTAACAATGTGTTTTTTACTTTTTTTCAACTCTCTTATTTCTGCACAAGAAATAATTCCGGATGTTGTAGCTGAAAAACCAGTTGAAGCACCATCTGGGCAAAGGCAAAAAATTGATGGTATTATTGCTACAGTTGGAGATTATATTGTTTTAGATTCAGACATTGATAAAGGATTTTTAGAAATAACTGCACAAGGCGGTTCTGTAAAAGATATTTCAAGATGCCAAATGCTAGGTAAGCTTTTGGAAGATAAATTGTATGCGCACCAAGCGATTCAGGATAGTATCATTGTAAGTGATGCCGAAGTGAGAAGCATGATGGAAGAGCGTTTGAATTATATGACACAACAAGTTGGTGATATTAATAAAGTCGTGGCATATTATAAGAAAAACTCTGTAGAAGAGTTTAAAACTTATTTTGCAGATATCTTAAAAGAGCAAAAATTAGCATCAGAAATGCAAAAGAAAATTGTAGATGCTGTAGAAATTACACCAGAAGAGGTTCGTAATTTCTTCAAAAAAATACCAAAAGAAGAATTGCCAACTTTTGGAGCAGAAATGGAAGTTGCACAAATTGTTGTTGAACCAAAAGTTTCTGCGGAAGATAAACAAAAAGTAAAAGATAGACTAAGTGCTATAAGAAAAGATGTTCTTGAAGGTTCAAGTTTTGCTACAAAAGCAGTATTGTATTCTCAGGATCCTGGGTCTTCTCCAAATGGAGGTTATTATAAAATGACAAGAAAAACGCCTTTTGTAAAAGAATTCAAAGATGTAGCGTTTAGTTTGCAGGAAGGTGAAATTTCTGAGCCATTTGAAACTAATTTTGGTTTCCATATTATAATGGTAGATAAAATAAAAGGGCAAGAGGTAGAATTAAGACACATTTTAATTGCTCCTGTGGTATCTGAAACCGCTTTGAAAGATGCTAAAGAAAGAATTACGAATATCAGAAATAAGATAATAAACAAAGAAATCACATTTGCAGAGGCTGCAAGAACAGAATCTGATGAAAAAGAGACGAGAACAAACGGAGGAACTTTAGTAAATCCAAATACGCAGGACACTCGTTTCGAATTAACTAAAATGGATCCTACTTTGTATAGTCAGGTTTCAAATTTAAAGGACGATGAAGTTTCTCAACCACTTTTAAATACAGACGAAAAAGGTAAAAAAACATACAAATTAATTACTGTTACCAACAGAATTGATGAGCATGTGGCAGATTATGCTAAAGATTATACTAAAATTAAAGAATTAGCATTAAAGGAAAAGCAAATCAACGCTATAGCAAAATGGTTTGATACCAAGATTAAAGACACTTATATTAAAGTTATCGGAGAATATAGAGATTGTGCCTTTACTAATAACTGGTTAAAAAAATAATTTTTATTAAATAAATAAAAAGAGTTAGTTTTATGATTTCATAGACCTAACTCTTTTTAATTTTAAAATATATTTAAATGTCTGACGTAACGGCAATTCATAATTTAGTTCAAAAAAGAAATGAATTAAAAATCGAAATAGCAAAAATTATTGTAGGTCAGGATGAAGTTGTTGATCAAATCCTGATCTGTATTTTCTCTGGCGGACATGCTCTATTAATAGGTGTACCCGGATTAGCAAAAACATTATTGATTAATACGCTGTCGCAGGCACTAGGGCTTGATTTTAAAAGAATTCAGTTTACCCCTGATTTAATGCCTTCTGATATTTTAGGAAGTGAAATATTAGATGAAAACAGAAAATTTAAATTTATAAAAGGACCTGTTTTTTCTAATATAATTTTGGCAGATGAGATTAACAGGACGCCACCAAAAACTCAGGCCGCTCTGCTTGAAGCTATGCAGGAGCGCTCTGTAACAATTGCTGGCGAAAATCATAAACTAGATTTGCCTTATTTTGTTCTGGCAACCCAAAATCCAATCGAGCAAGAAGGAACTTATCCGTTGCCTGAGGCACAGCTAGACCGTTTTATGTTTGCCATAAAATTAGAATATCCTAGTTTTGAAGAGGAAGTGCAAGTTGTAAAACGTACAACATCTGACGTTAAGACAAATATTAATCCGTTATTTTCTGCACAGGAAATTATTGATTTTCAACATTTAATTCGTAGGATTCCTGTAGCTGATAACGTTATTGAATATGCTGTAACATTGGTTAGTAAAACAAGACCTGATAATGCTCTGACAAATGATTTTGTTAAAAATTACCTGGATTGGGGAGCAGGACCAAGAGCTTCACAGAATTTAATTTTGGCAGCAAAAGCGCATGCAGCTTTTAACGGTAAATTTTCTCCGGATATTGAAGATGTAAAAGCAGTCGCAACCGGAATTTTGAGGCACAGAATTATCAAGAATTACAAAGCCGATGCTGATGGAATTACTGAGGAAAAAATTATTCAGAAATTATTATAATATAAATAGAATCCCGATATAACAATCGGGATTTTTTTTGCAATACGCTGTTTTATTATTTAAGATTACTTTTTTGGTTTTTTTTGAAACAAGATGAAAAAAGGGCAACTATAACGTTGTAAATCTTAATTTAGAACTATTCTTTGCTAAAATAGAGGTAAAATCCTGCCTAATTTACAACATTAAATTCCGACTTTGTTAAAGAAAAGATTTTAAAATACCAATAATTCATTTTTTTAATTTAAAACTGATATTTTGACAAAAAAACACACTCAAAATCGTTTTTTAATAATAATAATTTTTGAAAAGACGGCATCCATTATATTTTTTTTAGTTCTCGGCATTAATTATTAAATTTGCGAACAAAAAAATAAAATACCTAGAAATACCTCTACTATGAACATTTATCAGGATTACATCCAAGAAATTGAAGAAAGAAAAGGTCAAGGGCTTCACCCGAAACCAATTGATGGTGCTGAATTATTAAGCGATATCATTGAACAAATTAAAGATTTGAATAATGAATACAGAGACGATTCTCTTAAGTTCTTTATTTATAATGTTGTACCGGGAACGACGAGCGCAGCTGGTCTGAAAGCTAAATTTCTAAAAGAAATCATTCTTGGTGAATCTGTTGTAAAAGAAATAACATCTGCTTTTGCTTTTGAGTTATTATCACACATGAAAGGTGGGCCTTCAATTGAGGTGTTACTTGATCTGGCGCTTGGTAATGACGCTGCTATTGCAAAAGAAGCTGCAAATGTTCTTAAAACACAAGTTTATCTTTATGAGGCAGATACAGATCGTTTAAAAGAAGCATTTAAAAATGAAAACCCAATTGCCAGAGAAATTCTTGAAAGTTATGCAAAGGCAGAGTTTTTTACTTCATTGCCAGAAGTAGCAGAAGAAATTAAAGTAGTAACTTATATCGCTGGTGAAGGAGATATTTCTACAGATTTATTATCTCCCGGTAATCAGGCGCACTCACGTTCTGATCGTGAACTTCATGGTAAATGTATGATAACTCCGCAAGCACAAGACGAAATCAAGATGCTGCAAGCTCAGTATCCTGATGCAAGCGTAATGTTGATTGCAGAGAAAGGTACAATGGGTGTAGGCTCATCAAGAATGTCAGGTGTAAATAACGTGGCACTTTGGACAGGTAAACAAGCAAGTCCATATGTTCCATTTATTAATATTGCACCAATTGTTGCAGGAACAAACGGGATTTCTCCAATTTTCTTGACAACTGTAGATGTTACAGGTGGTATTGGTTTAGACCTTAAAAACTGGGTAAAAAAACTGGACGAAAATGGTGATATTATTCGTAATGAGAATAATGAACCAATTCTGGAAGAAGCATATTCTGTAGCGACTGGAACTGTGCTTACAATCAACACAAAAACTAAGAAGCTTTATAACGGTGATAAAGAATTGATTGATATTTCTAAGGCATTCACACCTCAGAAAATGGAATTTATAAAAGCTGGCGGATCATATGCAATAGTATTTGGTAAAAAACTTCAAACATTAGCAGCGAAAGTTCTTGATATTGAAGCGCCTCTTGTATTTGCTCCATCAAAAGAGATTTCTATTGAAGGACAAGGACTTACGGCAGTAGAGAAAATCTTTAACAGAAATGCTGTTGGTATCACTCCCGGTAAAGTATTACACGCTGGTTCAGATGTTCGTGTAGAAGTTAATATCGTAGGTTCGCAAGATACTACTGGTCTTATGACTGCTCAGGAGTTAGAATCTATGGCTGCTACAGTAATTTCTCCAATCGTAGATGGTGCTTACCAATCTGGTTGTCATACAGCTTCTGTTTGGGATAAAAAAGCGCAGGCAAATATTCCAAAATTGATGAAATTTATGAACGATTTCGGATTAATCACTGCGCGTGACCCGAAAGGCGTTTATCATTCAATGACTGACGTAATTCATAAAGTTCTTAACGATATTACAATCGACGAATGGGCAATCATCATTGGTGGTGACTCTCATACGAGAATGTCAAAAGGAGTTGCTTTTGGTGCAGATTCAGGAACAGTTGCTCTTGCTCTTGCTACAGGTGAGGCTTCAATGCCAATTCCGGAATCGGTAAAGGTAACGTTCAAAGGAGAGATGAAAAGCTACATGGATTTCCGTGATGTAGTACATTCAACACAATCTCAAATGCTTAAGAAATTTGGTGGTGAAAACGTATTTCAGGGAAGAATTATTGAAGTTCATTTAGGAACTCTTACTGCTGACCAGGCATTTACCTTTACAGATTGGACTGCCGAAATGAAAGCAAAAGCTTCAATTTGTATTTCTGAGGATGATACTTTAATTGAATCATTAGAGATTGCAAAAGGAAGAATCCAGATTATGATTGACAAAGGAATGGACAACCATAAGCAAGTTCTTCAGGGATTGATCAATAAAGCAGATAAGAGAATTGCAGAAATTAAATCTGCAGAGAAACCAGCATTGACTCCAGATGCAAATGCTAAATATTATGCTGAAGTTGTGGTTGATCTTGATCAGATTGCAGAACCAATGATTGCTGATCCAGACGTAAATAATATTGATGTTTCTAAAAGATATACTCACGATACCATCAGACCTTTATCGTTCTATGGCGGAGTAAAAAAAGTAGATCTTGGATTTATAGGATCTTGTATGGTTCACAAAGGAGATATGAAAATCCTTGCTCAAATGCTTAAGAATATAGAAGATCAAAAAGGTAAAGTTGAATTTATGGCACCGCTTGTAGTAGCACCGCCAACTTACAACATTGTAGATGAGCTTAAAGCTGAAGGTGACTGGGAAGTGTTGCAAAAGTACTCTGGTTTTGAATTCGACGATAACGCTCCTAAAGGTGCTGCACGTACAGAATATGAGAACATGCTGTATTTAGAGCGCCCGGGATGTAACCTTTGTATGGGGAACCAGGAAAAAGCGGCTAAAGGAGATACAGTAATGGCAACATCAACTCGCCTTTTCCAAGGAAGAGTAGTAGAAGATAAGGACGGTAAAAAAGGAGAATCATTACTTTCTTCTACGCCAGTTGTAGTTCTTTCTACAATTCTGGGCAGAACCCCTACCATGGATGAATATACAACTGCAGTAGAAGGTATCAACTTAACTAAGTTTGCTCCTTCTAATAAACAGCTAGTTATGTAATCAAAAGATTATTTAGTAATAATTCAAAAGCCCGAGTCATAAACTCGGGCTTTTTTTATTATTGCTGCTCTATTTTTTGTATCTTGTGATGTTCAAAAAAGAATAATAAAAACAAACAAATCTTATGGCTTTTGATATTGAAATGATTAAAAAAGTGTACGAGAATATGCCTGGTCGTGTTGATAAAGCACGCGAAATTGTTGGTCGTCCACTTACTTTAACGGAGAAAATTTTGTACAATCACCTTTGGGATGGAAATCCAACAAAGGCGTTTGGAAGAGGAGTTGATTATGTAGACTTTGCACCAGATCGTGTAGCTTGCCAGGATGCAACAGCTCAAATGGCATTATTACAATTTATGCATGCCGGAAAGAAAACAGTTGCAGTTCCGACAACGGTTCACTGTGATCACCTGATTCAGGCAAAAGTAGATGCTGTAACCGATTTGGCAAGGGCAAAAACACAAAGTAACGAAGTTTTCGATTTCTTATCGTCAGTTTCTAATAAATATGGAATAGGTTTCTGGAAACCGGGAGCCGGAATTATTCACCAGGTAGTACTTGAAAATTATGCTTTCCCAGGCGGAATGATGATTGGTACTGATTCTCATACTGTAAATGCAGGTGGTTTGGGTATGGTGGCTATTGGTGTTGGTGGAGCAGATGCTGTAGATGTTATGTCTGGTATGGCGTGGGAACTAAAGTTTCCTAAATTAATCGGAGTAAAATTAACTGGTAAACTATCAGGATGGACCGCTCCTAAAGATGTTATTCTTAAAGTGGCCGGTATTCTTACTGTAAAAGGTGGTACAGGAGCTATTGTTGAGTATTTTGGAGAAGGTGCAACTGCAATGTCATGTACAGGTAAAGGTACTATTTGTAACATGGGAGCAGAAATCGGAGCTACAACTTCGACTTTTGGTTATGATGATTCTATGAGTCGTTACCTGCGTTCTACAAACAGAGCTGATGTTGCTGATGCAGCAGATAAAGTAGCTTCATACTTAACAGGAGACCCGGAAGTTTATGCTAATCCGGAACAGTATTTTGATCAGGTTATCGAAATCAATTTAACTGAATTAGAGCCACACTTAAATGGTCCTTTTACTCCCGATTTAGCTACTCCAATTTCTAAAATGAAAGAAGCTGCAATCAAAAACAACTGGCCATTACAAATTCAGGTTGGTTTAATTGGTTCGTGCACAAACTCTTCTTACGAAGATATTTCTCGTGCCGCTTCTTTGGCAAAACAAGTTGCAGATAAAAATTTAAAAACTAAGTCACAGTTTACAATTACTCCTGGTTCAGAAGTAGTTCGTTCTACAATTGAAAGAGATGGTTTTATCGAAACTTTCCATAAAATTGGTGCAACGGTATTTGCTAACGCCTGCGGACCTTGTATTGGTATGTGGGACAGAGAAGGAGCAGAAAAAGAAGAAAGAAATACGATTGTTCACTCTTTTAACCGTAACTTCTCAAAACGTGCCGATGGTAATCCAAACACTTTGGCTTTTGTAGGTTCTCCGGAATTGGTAACGGCTTTGGCTATTGCTGGTGATTTAGGTTTCAATCCATTAACAGATAAATTAATCAACGAAGATGGAGAAGAGGTAATGCTTGATGCTCCAACAGGAGATGAGCTTCCGTCTAAAGGTTTCTATGCCGAGGACCCTGGATTTCAGGCTCCGGCTGCAGATGGTTCAGGAGTTCAGGTTGTTGTTAATCCAGCTTCAGAGCGTTTACAATTGTTAGCCCCGTTTGATGCATGGGATGGTAAAAACATAACTGGTGCAAAATTGCTGATCAAAGCTTTTGGAAAATGTACAACAGACCATATTTCTATGGCAGGACCATGGTTACGTTTCCGTGGACATTTAGATAATATTTCTAACAACATGTTGATTGGTGCAGTAAATGCATTCAATCAAAAAACAAATTCAGTCAAAAATCAATTAACTGGAGATTATGATGCAGTTCCTGCAGTAGCCCGTGCTTACAAAGCTGCCGGAGTTCCTTCTGTTGTTATAGGGGATCACAACTATGGAGAAGGCTCATCTCGTGAACATGCTGCTATGGAACCACGTTTCTTAGGAGTAAAAGCGGTATTGGTGAAATCGTTCGCTCGTATTCATGAAACAAATCTTAAAAAACAAGGTCTCCTTGGTTTAACTTTTGCAAATGAAGCAGATTATGATAAAATTCAGGAAGACGATACTATTAACTTTACTGACTTAACAGAGTTCGCTCCTGGAAAACCATTAACGTTAGAATTCGTTCATGCAGATGGTACAAAAGATATTATTTTTGCTAACCATACTTACAACGCAGGACAAATTGGCTGGTTCGTTGCAGGTTCAGCATTAAACCTTATTGCAGCCGGAAAAGCTTAATCTTTATCTATAATTATTTATTAAAACGCTCTGTAAAAACAGGGCGTTTTTTATTTGTGGTTAATCTTAATGCATGTTTAAATTAAAAGATATATTTCTTAAACTGCTATTTTGTAAGAATTTTAATTGTGTTTTATAAAGTTTAAGTTGTTGGCAATCAGAGTAAAACCAATATTTAATGTTGTCGACTCTTTAAGTCGGTCAAATTAAAAGGAAATTTGATGTTAAAAAACATGGTTTTTATACTTAAAAAAGTTAAATTCGCCTTGCAGGTAATAAAATTAATTTTTTAGAGTTAAAAATAATTGTTATCGAACTCTTCAAAGTAAAAATAAAGATGTAATTAAGAAAAAAAATGGTTTATAGGTTTATAATAGTATTATTTTTGTTTAGTGTAAGTGCTTTTTCTCAGGATAACTTTATCAAGCATAAAATCGCAAAAGGAGACAATCTTAGCGTAATTGCAAAGAAATATGGAGTAAAAGTAAAAGAGATTTCTGATGCTAACCCGAATGCACCTAAAATTCTAAAGCTAAATTCTACACTCTTAATTCCAAATAAAAATAAAACTGTCGCAACTACCAAGCAGGTTGAAGATCCTGTTAATACTTCTGGTTTACACGAAGTTGCAGCAAAAGAAACGCTATGGGGGATTTCAAAAAAATATAATGTTTCTGTTGATGATTTGAAGAAAGTAAATCCGCTTTTAGAAACAGAAGGTTTAAAAATAGGACAACAAATTATAATTCCATCTAATTCAGCGGTAGCAACTGCAGAAGCACCAATAGACGATCTTAAAATTGTTACAGATGTCGAAGTTGTTGTAGAAGTACAGCCAAAAGAAACAAAATATGCAATTGCAAAAAGATACGGAATAACAGTTGCTCAATTAGAAAAACAAAATCCATTTATTAAAGGAAAATTGCCGGTTGGTTATGTTTTGAAAATTAGAACTTCAAAAGAAAAAGCCGCTGCCGCTGCAGCAAATACAACTCCACAAGAAATAAAAGAGACAGTAACATCATCTGAAACTCAAATTGCAGAAACTCCAGTAATAAAAAATGACTCAACCAGTACGATTATAAAAGTTAATAATCATTCTGAATTAGTTGATCAGTTAATTGTTAGTGCAACAGAAAATATAGGAACAAGATATCGCTCAGGCGGAACCACAAAGGCAGGTTTTGATTGTTCTGGTTTAATGATTTGTACTTTTAACAATTTTGATATTAAACTTCCGAGAAGCTCTATAGAACAATCCAGAATTGGAATGAAAGTTGGAAGTGATGAAGCTCAAAAGGGTGACTTGATTTTCTTCAAAACAAACGGGAGACGCCAAATAAACCATGTTGGAATGGTGGTTGAAGTCACCGATGGTGAAATTAAATTTGTACATTCTTCAACTCACGGGGGTGTGATGATTTCATCAACAAAAGAACCATATTACCAAAGAGCTTTTTCTCAGGTAAACAGGGTTTTACAATAATTAGTTCTCTTATCATCTAAATGAGTATTAAAATATAATACTAATTTATTTTTTCAGCATATCTTTTTTTGACATTTGTACTTATATAAGTACTTAGTCCTTTTCCTTTTACAGCTAACTTTTTCATTTGTTCTACATGTGATGAGCCTGGAGTTTTATAATTGTACAAATAACTTCCATCGTTTTTAAATTGGACAATGATAAAATCTGAACCAATTTTATATGATTCAACGCCGGAATGTCCTTTTAGATTTCTATATTTTTCCATTTTGAGTCAATAGTTGGATAATTATTTAATTATCAGATGTAACTTACTGAAATATAATAATTTTATCGAAAACAATTAATAAAATTGTTATACAAAACACTGTTCTCATGAAAACGAAAATTGCATGAGGGATAGAGGCGGTATCCTTTTGCCGGCGGAGCAAGGTAAAAGATATAGCCGAAAGCCCGACCCGAAGGGAGATGCCCAAAATAATGTGACAATCTAAAATTCCTAATGCAAAATCTAAAATTTCAGAAAAAAGTATATCTTTAACCAACCCTAAAACCAAAAAAACAAAATAATGCAAGACGACAACCAAGAACAAGAACATTTTAAAAGAGAACTGGGATTATTAGACGGAACTATGCTTGTAGTTGGTTCTATGATTGGCTCAGGAATATTTATTGTAAGTGCAGATATCGCCAGACAGGTAGGATCTGCCGGATGGCTAACGCTGATTTGGCTTATCTCAGGTTTAATTACAATTATTGCTGCTGTAAGCTACGGAGAATTAAGTGCAATGTTTCCAAAAGCCGGAGGACAATATGTGTACCTAAAAGAAGCTTATAATAAACTGATTGCCTTTTTGTATGGATGGAGTTTTTTTGCTGTAATACAAACCGGTACAATTGCCGCTGTAGGGGTGGCTTTTTCTAAGTTTGCAGCTTATCTTTATGAACCTTTTAGTGACGAGAATATATTATTTGAAGCGGGTTTCTTTAAACTCAATGCAGCTCAGATCGTTTCAATTTTTACAATTATTTTGCTAACCTACATTAATAGCCGAGGAGTAAAAAACGGGAAAATTCTACAGACTATTTTAACGATTATTAAAATATTATCATTGCTTGGCTTAATTGTTTTTGGATTAACGCTTGCGGCAAAAGCATCAATTTGGGATGCTAACTGGGCAAATGCATGGACACCAACCACATATAATCCTCAGAACGAGTCATGGATGCCTATTAGTGGAACAGCATTGATAACGGGTATTTCTGCAGCGATGGTAGGATCTTTATTTTCAAGTGATGCCTGGAATGGTGTAACCTTTATAGCCGGTGAAATTAAAAACCCAAAACGCAATGTTGGTTTTAGTTTGTTTCTGGGAACTTTTATTGTTACAATTATTTATGTGTTAACAAATTTAATGTACCTGGCTGTTATTCCGTTTGACGAAATAGCTACTGCAAAATCAGATCGTGTAGCAGTTGTGGCTTCACAATATATTTTTGGCAATAGCGGAGCATTGATTATTGCAATCATGATTATGATTTCGACTTTTGCATGCAATAACGGATTAATTATGGCCGGAGCAAGAGTGTATTATACAATGGCAAATGATGGTTTATTCTTTAAAAAAGCGGCGGTATTAAACAAGTTTAGTGTTCCTGAATGGGCACTTTGGGCACAGTGTTTTTGGGCGTCTGCTTTATGTCTTACAGGCAAATACGGAGATTTGTTAGACTTTGTCATCATCATCGTTCTGATTTTTTACATTCTTACCATTTATGGAATTTTTATTTTAAGAAAAAAGATGCCTGATGTAGAAAGACCATACAAAGCTTTTGGATATCCGTTTTTACCAATGCTCTATATTATAGTAGCAACCGCAATTTGTATTTCATTGCTGTTTACAAAATTTTCAACCTGTGGTTGGGGAGTTCTGATTATGTTAGCAGGAATACCGGTTTATTATCTAACTAAACCTAAAGAATCTTAAAGGTCTTTGGATTCTGAGAAACTAAGATTCTAAGATCAATATTAAAACTTTATATAAAAAAACGTCTTGTATAACAAGACGTTTTTTTTTTGAGAACTATTTATATAAATTTTTAATTCAAATTAAATCTCCGTTTGCTGCAACGCCGGATGTATCATTTCGTTTATTATAGACAAAGTAAATGGATCAAATTTTCCGGAAAAAAAAGCATCCAGAACCTCCTGAAAAACTGGATCTGTATTGTTTGTTAAGCAAAAAAGTGTCATGCATGACTGTAATTTAAGCGCATCCAGATCACCAAATATCGCTTCAGCCGATTTCATTTTAAAATCTAAAAGGACTTTGGAAACTTCTATGAGATGTTTTCCAAGAACTGGGTGCGCAAGAAATTCTTCGCTTTGCTGAAGATTTTCTATGGCATACAATTTAGACATTTCACTTTTACCTAATCCTTTTATCTGAGGAAAAATAAACCACATCCAATGGGTTTCTTTTTTTCCCTTTTTTAGTTCAGTAAGAGCTGTAAGATAAAGTTTGTTTTGTGCCTCTAAAAAACGGGTTAAATCATTGTTTAATTTTGCCATTGGGTAAAATATTATTGGAAAAAAGTTGAAAAATACTAAAAAAGATAAATGTTGCCTAATATAAATTGATAAGAAGCGACTATTTTATTTTATACGCTTGATTTTGAGGTTTTTTCTGACGTGAAACCCATCTCTCATTGTGTTTATAATATGTTTTTAGATTATTCTGTTTTTCTGTCTGTTCTTCTAAAAGTTAAATTTATTCTTGGCAATACATTTCGCGCAGTTTTCGGAACCTGATGCTGCCAAAAACTATTCGTTGTTCCGGCCATTAACAAAAAAGATCCATGATGAAGCGGAATTTCAACCTGCGCGACGTCTTTTCTAAATTTATGGCGAAGTCTGAATATTCTCGTATCTCCAAAAGTTACTGACGCAATTATTGGATCTTTGCCTGTATTGTTTTCTTTGTCACTATGCCATCCCACGCCATCTTTTCCGTTTCGGTACAAGTTTAGCAGCAGGCTATTAAAATCAAGCTGCGTTTCTTTTTCTACACGGCTCCTGATAGTAAGAAGATCATAAGTCCAATCCGGGCCATTTTGATCTGCCCCGACATTATCTTTATCTTCATACCAGGCAATCATTCTGGGAGCAGTAACAGTCTTGTCAAAAATTTCCATTTGATATCCCCTCCATTTAGTCTGATGAAGTAGTTTTTCATAAAAATGATCAGATTCTTCTTTGCTAAAGAAATTATCTATCAAAATAAGCTCTGTGTCAGGCAGGTCAAATATTTTTTTTCCTCCTGAACCTGTGGTAAATAATTCAGTGTCGTTAAATAGTGTCATAACTTGTTTTTTAGGTTTGTTATAGCGGTATATTTGGATAATCTGATTTAATAGTTTTTGATTTAATGCTGAAAATGAGTTTTAATTTATATTGTTGATGAAATAGTGGTCAGACCTTAACAATGATCACATCTTTCAGACAGGTAGAAAATTTTGGCGATAGATTGTCCTGTCGCATTTTCCATTGCCTGCCTAAAGACTGTACTCCGAATTTGATTTTATTCTCACCATAACATTGATTCATTTTGTCAATAACACTCATTAAAGGCTGATGTTTTGGATTTGACGTTTTGAACAAATTGAGTTGTGTTTCATTATTCGATGTTAAACCCATTACAATTACTCCTGCTTTTTTATAACGATATCCTGCTTTGAAAATAGTGCTAAAACCTTTTTGCGCAGCCTTGTTAAGCTCAATGGTCGAATTGGTCGGAAAATCAGTTGTAATGGTAATACTTCTCGAATATTGAGAGTTTTCACCACCCAAAAAATCAGTCTGAATAAAAACCGTAACCATATTGCAGTGACAGTTCTGACCACGTAATTTCTCTGCACAAGAGGCTGTAAATGTGCTGATACGTTCTGAAATTTGTTCAAATGAAGTATACCTCCTTTCAAATGATCTTGTGGTAGCAATCATTTTTCGGTCTTTTGCTTCTTCTAAATCTAATGTCGGTTTTCCTTCCAGATCATGTTTTAACCTAAGGCCGACAACGGCCATCTCTTTTCGTACCCAGGCATCCGGGAGTTGTGTAAATTGATAAGCAGTGGTAACGTTTTTTGACTTGAGTCGTTTAGCGTGTTTTCTCCCAATTCCCCATACATCCTCTATTTTAGTCCATTTTAAAGCTTTAATTCTTTTTTCTTCTGAGTCAATTAAATAAACATTTTGAGTACGATCAGCAAATTTTCGCGCAATTTTATTGGCCATTTTCGCCAAAGCTTTGGTAGGTGCAATACCAATACTTACAGGAATTCCGGTTCCCTGTGTTATTTCTTTTCGCATTTTTAGTCCAAGTGTGTTTAGATCAAAGAACTCATAACCCGAAAATTTCAGGAAAGCCTCATCGATGCTGTAAATTTCAATTTCTGTTGTATACGCCCGAAGCATGTTCATCACCCGATTACTCATATCACCATACAGCGGGTAATTAGAAGAGTAAACAAAAATGTTTTTCTCTTTAAAAACAGCTTCATACTTAAAAGCAGGAATAGCCATTGGTATGCCCAGAGCTTTCGCCTCATCAGAACGTGAAATAACACAACCATCATTATTAGAGAGGATAACTATAGGTTTTCCTCTTAATTTCGGCTCAAATACCCTTTGGCATGAAGCATAAAAATTGTTACAATCGACTAAAGCAAACATTTCTAAACTATTATTTATCCTAATTTTTATTTTAAAAAGACTTTATACTGTGAATCACAATTCCCCAAATCATAAAATTATTTTCGGGAGTTACTTTTATAGGTTCATAATCTTCATTTTCGGCGATAAGCCAAACAATATCTTTTTCTATTTTAATTCGTTTTACAGTAAATTCGCCATCAATCTGGCAGACAGCAATTTTGTTGTTTTGGGGTTCAAGACTTTTATCAATGATAAGTAAATCACCATCAGTAATACCTACATTTTTCATAGAATGACCTTTCACCCTCGCAAAATAAGTTGTGTCTTTGTGTTTAATAAATTCTCTGTTGAGGTCAATTGTCAATTCGATAAAATCATCTGCTGGCGAAGGAAAACCTGCACTTATGCCTACATCAAAGAAAGGCAGCTCAATTTTGGAACTATTATCCGGAATATAAAATTCCAGTGTTTTTACTCTATTTAGATTTATCAATTTCATAATCACTCAGATGGCATTTTTAAACAAGACAAAATTAGCACAGATAATAACAATTTTTTGTATATTTGCTGTTCCAAATTATAACAAATTAATTATGTCCTTATTTTCAGACAATATCAGAGCATTGAGGGTTAAGCATAAAATATCACAGGAGAAATTAGCTGAAAACCTTAGAATTACAAGAGGTAGATATGTAAAATATGAAGACGGAACTTCAGAAGCGCCGTATGATATTTTAAAACAAATTGCCTTATATTTTCATATGAGTATTGACTTGATACTATCTGTCGATATACGTAAAATAGATGTAGAAAATTTAATAAAACTGGAAGGTAACCGACTCATTTTGCCCATACAAGTGGATCAATATGGTGAAAATTATATTGAAATTGTATCTCAAAAAGCAAAAGCTGGGTATCTCAACGGTTATGCCGATCCTGAGTATATTGAAAGTTTACAGCAGGTTTCACTTCCGTTTTTAGGACCGGGTAAACACCGGGGTTTTCCTGTAGAAGGCGATTCTATGCCTCCGCACGAAGACGGTTCGATTATTATTGGCCGTTATGTAGAAAAGCTTGGCGAAGTTATGGATGGAAAAACCTATATACTGATTACCAAAAATGAAGGGATGGTTTATAAACGTCTCAATAAAAACAAAAAAAACAGTTTGGTTTTGGAATCAGATAATCGTTTTTATCCAAATTATGAAGTTAAAGCCTCAGATATTTTAGAAATCTGGGAATATGAATGTAACATCGGCCGAAGCGACAAAAAACAACAACTTTCTGAAACCGAAAGTATGAAGGAATTGCTTCTCGAAGTAAAACGAGAAGTTATGGAGATTAAGAATAATACTTCGGGGACGAATTAAAGTTTCAATGGCAAATGTCAATTTCAATGCAGTAATAAAGATATTATTGGGTAAGTCCCAGAGGGACGCTATGTTTACAGAAAATTATATCGTATTTTAAAAGAACCCCATCGGGGGGACATTCATTAATAACGAATGTCGCTCCGATGGAGCTTTAAATCGGCAATCTATAATTAGCTATAAATATTACACTCCGCCGGAGCTTTAATTTGAGACCTAAACTTTTAACGAAAACCAAAACGTACTTCCCAATCCTAAATTACTTTCAACTCCAACATTTCCATTCTGAGCTTCAATGAATTCCTTACTGATTGCCAATCCCAATCCCGTTCCGGATTTTTGACTTCCCGGAACCTGGAAATATTTATTAAAAACTTTGTCTTTGTATCTGGCGTCAATTCCTTTTCCGGTGTCGATAACCTGAAATACAATCTGATTGTTTTCTTTTTTTAATTGAATGACAATCGTACTTTTTTCAGAAGAATATCGAATTGCATTCGACAAATAATTAATCAAAACCCAGCCTGCTTTTTCGCTGTCGGCTTTTACGTCTTGAAGATTTTCATCAGCATGAATAACCAATTGAATCTGCTTTTGATCTGCCTGAACTTTTACGGCTTCGACGGCGTAATTTACAATTTCGTGTGGATTGCTTTTTTCGATATTCAGCTGAATATTTCCGGTTTCTAATTGTGATAAATTCAGCAATTCGCCTGTAATTTTCAGTAAACGCTGACTGTCATCTTTTATACTTTCGACCAATTGTTTTTGGTCGTCGTTCATGTCGCCGGTTTTAGCATTTTCAAGCAATTGTAAACTCAGTTTTATAGATGCAATTGGCGTTTTTAACTCGTGGGAAACGGTGGCAATAAAATTGGTTTTGGCAAAATCCAGTTCCTTAAAAAGCGTAATATTTCGCAGAATAATTACATCTCCAATATTGATTTCTTTTTCTTCGCCTGTTGGAATTATGGTAATATTCAGAATTTCCTTTTCAAAGTAGCTTTCCTTGCCATGTGCGTAAATTTTTAGCGGTTGTTTTTTAGGAGAATCAGTATCATTTTTTACAATCAAAGAACGAATCAAATCATTAGACTGGGCTAGGGTAGAAGCCGATTTTCCAATAACATCTTCCAATTTCAAACCGATAATTTTCAGTGCTTCATCATTTACAAACAGAATAATGCCGTCATTATCCAAACCAATAATAGGATCATTCATATTATTGATAAGCGTTTCTAATCGTTTCTTTTCGAAAAACAACTTATACAAATTACTGTCGCTGTATTCCTGAAGTTTCTGCGCCATCGTATTAAACGATTTGGCCAAATCGCCATATTCGTTATGATTGGTAAAATGTACGCGCTCTGAATAATTTTTGTTGGCAATTTCTTTAATACTCTCAGTCAATTCCTTAATCGGATTGGCAATATTATTTGGCAGATTCACCAATAAGTTAAAAGCAATCAAAAAGCATAAACTGCCCACAATCGCAATCCATAAATTGGCATTTTCGGCCGTATGTTTGGCAATATCACTTTTCTGTTTTATGGCATCCAGATTCAGTTTCATAATCGCAAAAATGTCTTGCCTGATTTGCGCTTTTATACTTTCATCAGAACTGTTTTTTTCTAAAAGCAAAAAATCATTTTCAAGTTTGGCTGTTGCTTCTTTTTCGCCGGGCTCGGTAACATTTTGCGTCTGTTTTTCAAGATATTCCTTGAAAACAGAAATCTTATTATCGGGACTTTTTTTAATTTCATCCAAAGACAAAATCATATTTCGCGAATATTCCAGCGTATTATAATTCGCTTTCAGAATATTCTCTGTGTCTGCTTTTATCAAAAAAACAGAATAACCACTCACTAACGAAAGTATAATGATCATTAAAAATAACAATCCAACACCCAGATTCAATTTGGTTTTAATTCTCATATTTTTGTTTTTTGGTAAAATGTGAGTTGTGAGATGTAAAAGGGTTTCCCTAAAACATCTAACATTTTACATAAATCATTTTACACTTAAGATAAAATAACAAGATCCACATTCGATAAAGACAGGCGATTTAACAAACGTCTGAAAATTGTTGTAGACAAAATTACTTTAAATAAATTCAAATGCGGTTTTCCGATGCAGACAGTTGTAATTTGTTTTTCTTCAACGGCCATCAAAATCGCATCGGCAATATTTGTATGTTCAATTTTAATTACTTCGGCGCCCAGTTGTACGGCCAGTTTAAAGTTATTAATTAAATGCCTTTGTTTGTCTAAGGCAATTTTGGTACTGCTTTCTTTTGGCGTTTCAACATACAAAACATACCACGCTCCATTATAATAACTCGCTAATCGTGCCGTTTTCCGAATCACTATTTTTGCCGTTTTATCATTACTGCTAATACAAGCCAATAATTTTTCGTGTTTTAAAGCATTAATTTGAGGTACTTCATTTTCAACTTTTCGAACCACCTGGCTCGCTACTTCTTTCAAAGCCAATTCACGCAATTGCAGAATTTGTTCCGATTTGAAAAAGTTCGTCAAGGCGGTCTGAATTTTATCAGCCGTATAAATTTTCCCTTCCTTCAAACGTGCAATCAAATCTTCAGACGTCAAATCGATATTCACCACTTCATCTGCCAAACGCAAAACATTATCCGGAATCCGTTCCTGAACGTCAATGCCTGTAATGCGTTTTACATCTTCATTTAAACTCTCAATATGCTGAATATTGACCGCCGAAATCACATTAATTCCTGCTTCCAGAATCTCTAAAACATCCTGCCAGCGTTTTTCATTTTTGCTTCCTTCAACGTTTGTATGCGCCAATTCATCAACAATCACTACTTCAGGCCGAAGGTTTATAATAGCCTGTACATCGAGTTCTTCGAGCTGTTTTCCTTTGTAGAAAATAGTTCGCCTCGGAATCACTGGCAAACCTGCTAAAAGCTCATGCGTTTCCTTCCGCATATGCGTTTCGATGTAACCAATTTTTACGTCAATTCCGTTCTTCAACAACGAATGCGCTTCCTGAAGCATGCGGTACGTTTTACCCACACCGGCGCTCATCCCGATGTAGACTTTAAACTTTCCTTTTCGTGATTTCTGAATTAAATCGAGAAAGTGCTGGGCGTTATTTTCTTTTTCCTTTTCCATATGGTTTTGCCACGAAGGCGCTAAGGCACTAAATTTTTTTATTTTACCATTAAGATATTAAGTTCATAAAGGCAAAGCTTAATTTTCTTAATATTTTAATGATAAAAAATCAATTTTTAATGTTTAATAATTAAACCATTAAGACATTAAGTTGATAAAGGAAAAGCTTAATTTTCTCAATAGATTCATAAAGACAAAGCTTAACTCTCTTAATATCTTAATGGTAAAAATATTTTTAAAATGAAATCGCCAGTGAAGTCGTTAAAAACGTATTCGTATCCGTTGGAAGATTGTCTTTTGTAAATATTTCATCTTTACTCGAAAGATTTCTGGCTTCAATTCTAAACATAACATTATCAGTAACCAAGTAATCAAAGTTAGCCGAAAACCCATAAGTTTTAAAACCGTTTGGAGTTTCTGTCGTGATAATTACACCTTTTTCGTCACTGTAATATTCGCCACGCATTGCAAGCTGAATTTTATCAGTTGGTTTATATTGCAAAATCAAAACAGGCGAAAACCAGGTATCGTATTTGTTATTGTTTTTAGCTGCTTGTTGTGATCCAACATCAAAACCAGCCGTAATATTTGTTTTATCCGTTACCTTAAATTGTCCGTAAAAGTTATTGAAATAGCGCCATTTTTTATCTATATCCGGCTGTTCATTTCCAACATAAGTACTCCAGTTCAAAACCACTTTATCTGTTGGTTTATACGTAATTTGTGTTCCAAAAGCAGGCGTATGGTTTCCGTCAATTTTCTGAATTCGCTGCCAGCCATTCAAATACATCCCGGCCAAATACCATTTCCCGGATTCTGATGTATAACCAATTTTTACTCCCGTTTCATAATAAGGAGAATTCTCAGCCAAAATACTTCGGGTCAAAGTCGGGCAATCTTTTCCAATCGCACTTTCAAAACCAATATGCGCCGGCATAATTCCCGCATCGATCCATAAGTTATGGTTTTGCGAAATCTTTACACCAACATTGGCTTCATAAACATTTTTCAGCAAATCCTGCTCCGCCGACATATTATATTGCGCATACGTTCCGGCCATCAAAGCAAAATTTCCCCGAATATTATCTTTCGAATAATTCACTTTTGCCATACCCAAATTCAAGTTCACTTCATTACTTCGGTTATAATTGTAGAAAAATCCCGGACGCTTATGATTGCCCGGTTTCCCAAAATCATAGCTATAATAAGTTTCAACGTAACCTGAAAACGTCAACGGACTTTTCGATTCTTCCTGTGCGTGTAAATTGCTAAAACCAAAAGCGATTAAAGCAGTAAGTATTATTTTTTTCATTTTGTCATTGCGAGGAACGAAGCAATCGCCCTCTTAATTAAATTATTTATTGAGATTTTTTAGGAGCTGATCCCGCTATCCGTTCCAATCTTTTGTGTCTCGTTAAAGAAACGAGACACAAAAGGATTTTCACTACTATCGGGGCTAGGGCTTTTTAGGTAAAAAGGTATTTATTATTAAGATTTAGTTTTTCATTTCAACTCTCGTCACAGTTTGTCATTTCGACGGAGGAGAAATCTTCGCAAGAAACTCCGCAAAGAATATCAATCTGTGCCGATTTAGCAACGGAGATTTCTCCTCCGTCGAAATGACAAATGAGCGATTACTTTATCATACCTAACAGGTTTTGAAAACCTGTTAGGAGAAAATCTTAGAATCTTAGAATTTTAGAACCTTAGCGACTTAGGATCTTTAGCGAAGCGCATCCAAAGCCACATTCAATTCCAAAACATTAACCGTTTCAGGACCAACAACAGCCTTATTAATTTTAGATTCCACTAAAGCTTTTACTTTAGTTTCATCTAGCTTTCTTTCCTTAGCCACACGTTTTACCTGAATCAAAGCACCTTGCGGAGAAATATTAGGATCCAGTCCGCTTCCAGATGCTGTAACCATATCTGACGGAATCTCAGATTTTTTCAAGTATGGGTGAACAAGTAAAATCGTATCAATTCTTTTTTGAACCAAAGCCAAATATTCGGCATTACTTGGTCCTTTATTACTTCCGGCACTTCCTGCCGCGTTATAATCAACAGCCGAAGGTCTTCCCCAGAAATAATTCGACTTATCGAACTTCTGACCAATTTTTTGATAACCAACTACTTTTCCGTTAACCGAAAGAGTTTCTCCTTTTCCCTGATTCGGAGCAAATTGTGCAATTCCGTAAATTGCTAAAGGATAAATAACCGCAAACAGAATTAAAGTAAGTGCGGTAAGTTTTAGTAGTGAGAATATAGTTTTCATTTTTTTAAAGTTTCTAAGAGACTAAGCCTCTAAGTTTCTAATATTTTTTTGAAGATTGTGAACGGTTAAGAATCTAAGGCACTAGGAAAAAAAACTTAGAACCTTAGCAACTTAGCCTCTTAGCAGTTACATAAAAAGAGCTACCAGTAAATCAATTAATTTAATTCCGATAAAAGGAACAATCAATCCGCCTAAACCGTATATTAAAAGATTTCTTTTAAGGATTGCACTTGCTCCAATTGGTTTATAATCAACACCTCTCAGCGCAAGCGGAATCAGGATCGGAATGATAATCGCGTTAAAAATCACTGCTGATAAAATAGCACTTTCCGGACTGTGCAAACGCATAATATTCAAACCTTGAAGCGCTGGAATCGCAGTAATGAAAAGGGCAGGAACAATGGCAAAATATTTGGCAACATCATTTGCAATAGAGAAAGTTGTAAGCGTTCCTCGAGTCATTAAAAGTTGTTTTCCAATTTCAATAATCTCAATCAATTTTGTTGGATCGTTATCAAGATCGACCATATTTCCGGCTTCTTTTGCAGCCTGAGTTCCGCTGTTCATCGCTACACCTACATTGGCTTGCGCAAGGGCAGGAGCATCGTTGGTTCCGTCACCCATCATGGCAACTAGTTTCCCTAAGTTTTGCTCGTTTTTGATGTAGTTCATTTTATCCTCAGGTTTTGCTTCGGCAATAAAATCATCGACACCTGCAGCTTCGGCAATAAACTTAGCCGTTAGCGGATTATCTCCGGTAACCATCACTGTTTTTACACCCATTTTTCTCAATCGGTCAAAACGTTCCTTCATTCCGGTTTTAATAATATCCTGCAATTCAATAACACCCTGAACCTCATTGTTTTTTATGACAACCAATGGTGTTCCTCCGTTTGTCGAAATATCAATCACTTTTTGAGCTGTATCTTCAGGGAAAGTATTTCCTGCCTGAGCAGCAATGTTTTTTGCTGCATCCTGAGCGCCTTTTCTAATGTTGGTTCCATCTTTTAAAACAACTCCGGAAGTTCTGGTTTCTGCGGTAAATTTTATTAAAGTAGCGCCTTCAATAGATAATTTATTAGCAGTTTCGGCTCCAGCCAGTTCTACGATACTTTTTCCTTCCGGAGTATCATCTGCCAATGAACTTAACACAGCAGATTTTATAAAATCTTCTTCTGAAACTCCTTTTGCAGGATAAAAATTAGTTGCTTTTCTGTTTCCGATAGTAATTGTTCCGGTTTTATCCAAAAGCAAAACATCAATATCTCCGGCAGTTTCTACCGCTTTTCCAGATTTGGTAATGACGTTGGCTCGCAAAGCTCTGTCCATTCCTGCAATACCAATCGCAGAAAGCAAACCGCCAATTGTGGTTGGAATCAAACAAACAAATAAAGCAATAAAAGCCGCAATGGTTATTGGCGCATTCGCATAATCTGCAAAAGGTTTTAGCGTAACACAAACAATCACAAAGATTAAGGTAAAGGCAGCCAATAAAATAGTCAAAGCAATTTCATTTGGCGTTTTCTGACGGCTTGCACCTTCAACCAAAGCAATCATTTTATCCAGAAAGCTTTCACCAGGTTCTGACGTTACAATTACTTTTATTTTATCAGATAGTACTTTTGTTCCTCCCGTAACAGAAGATTTATCACCTCCGGCTTCGCGAATTACGGGAGCGCTTTCTCCCGTAATAGCGCTTTCGTCAATAGTAGCCAAACCTTCGATAATTTCACCATCGGTTGCGATTAAATCACCAGATTCACAAACAAAAACATCTCCTTTTTTTAGTTCAGATGAACTGATATTTTTGATTTCTCCATTTGGCAAAATTTGTCTTGCCGGAGTTTCTTCACGTGTTTTTCTTAGGCTGTCTGCTTGTGCTTTTCCTCTGGCTTCGGCAATAGCTTCGGCAAAATTGGCAAACAAAAGCGTTGCTAATAAAATGAAGAACACAATTAAATTATAAGTAAAACTACCCTGATCTGTAGCTCCCATTAAAATGGAAACGCAAACAGCAAACATAATTGCAGTTCCTATTTCTACGGTAAACATTACCGGATTTTTGATCATTAGTTTTGGATTCAGCTTCACAAAAGACTGCGCTAAGGCTTCTTTTACCTGTTTGCTTTCAAACAATGATGTTGATTTATTAGTTGTCATTTTCTTGTAAAAAGTTAAATGTTATTTGTTAAATGTTATGCGGAATAAATTCATAGGTTGTAAACATAGCCAGTGGCTTCAACCACTGGAACGCACCGTATATCACAATCTGTATCTCCGTGGTTGAAACCACGGGCTATGTTTGTTGAGCATTTATTTTAGTGTAAAATATTCTGCTAAAGGTCCAAGTGCCAACGCAGGAAAGAATGATAAAGCAGCAATAATCGCGATTACGGCGAAAATCATTATTCCAAAAATCGTAGTATCAGTTTTTAAAGTTCCGGCACTTTCGGGAATGTGTTTTTTGTTAGCTAATAATCCTGCGATTGCCAACGGACCAATGATCGGAATGAAACGACTTAACAGCAATACAATTCCTGTAGTGATATTCCAAAACGGATTATTGTCTCCCAAGCCTTCAAAACCAGAACCGTTATTAGCAGCGCTTGAAGTATATTCATATAACATTTCTGAGAATCCGTGATTGCCCGGATTGTTTAGCCAGCCGGTTGCGTTTCCACTAAACCAGTAGCCCATTGCCGTATCGTGAGCAGCAAAATAAGAAGCGAACGCTGTTCCGGCTAAAATTAATAAAGGGTGAAGAATCGCAATAAAAGCAGCAATCTTAACTTCCCTGGCTTCGATTTTCTTCCCTAAAAATTCAGGAGTTCGACCTACCATTAAACCGGAAATGAATACAGCAAGAATAATGAAAATGTAAAAGTTCAGAATTCCAACTCCGCAACCTCCGTAAAAAGCATTAACCATCATGGCTAATAATTGCATTGCTCCGGAAACAGGCATAGAACTATCGTGCATACTATTTACAGAACCGGTAGAAATTACGGTTGTAGCAATACTCCAAAATCCTGAAATGGCAGGGCCAAACCGAACTTCTTTTCCTTCCATTGCTCCGGTTGTTTGGGCAATTCCCATTTTTTCAATAGCAGGGTTCCCGTTAAGTTCACTTGATATTGTTGGAATCACTAAGAGTAAAAAACCAACCGTCATGACACCAAAAATGATGTAAGAGAATTTTCTTTTGTTGAGGTAAAATCCAAGTGCAAAAATCATCGCAAACGGAACAATTAATTGTGCCCAAAGTTCAACTGCATTGGTAATATAAGTTGGATTTTCTAAAGGATGTGCCGAATTAGCTCCAAAAAAGCCACCACCATTTGTACCAATATGTTTAATAGCAATAAAAGCGGCAGCGGGCCCGCGTGAAACTTGTACCGAATCGCCTTGTAAAGTTGTAACAGTATCTTTTCCTTCAAACGTCATAGGAGTTCCGCTAAATAATAGCGCAACTGCTACAATAGCTGAAAGCGGTAATAAAATGCGAGTACAGCTTTTAATAAAATAGTTATAGAAATTCCCAAGCTTATCCGTGGTTCTTTCTTTCATTGCGGTAAAAATCATTGCCGCCGCCGCCATCCCGACACCCGCAGAAACAAATTGCAAAAACATTAAAACCATCTGTGATAAGTACGAAACTCCGGTTTCACCAGAATAGTGCTGTAAATTACAGTTAACTACAAATGAAATTGCCGTATTAAATGCCAAATCTGGCGCCATTGACGGATTGTTATCAGGATTCAAAAATAATGATCCCTGAAAAAGTAAAACAAAAAAGCAAAGAAAGAACCAAATCATATTGACACTCAAAAGTGCTTTTAAATGCTGTTTCCAGTTCATTTCTTCAGTAGAATTGATTCCGCTGATTTTAAAAATAAATTTTTCAATTGGATTGAAAATCGGGTCAAGAAAAGTTTTATCTCCTAAATAAACCCTAGCAATATATTTTCCAACAGGAATTGCTAAAACTATCGTGACGATAAAAATGCTAATGACACCTAATAATTCTGTGTTCATAATATGTGAGTTTTGTAAACGTTAATTGTAAAATGTGAGAAGCGATTTGTAAAATGTAAAAGAGGATTGAAGTATAACAGCTAACATCTCACTTTTAACTTTTTACACCATTAGAATTTTTCAGGTTTGATTAATACATAAACCAAATAGCCAAAAACGGCGATAGAAATAATAAATAGTGCAGTCATGATTTAGATTTTTTCAAAGAATTCAACAGATTTAAAACATATTGCAAACAGCACAACGGCCAATGCCAGTAAAAGAAAAGTGATTAACATATACATGATTTTAGATTTGTGAAATGTGAGAAGTAAAATGTTATTTGTGAAAAGTGATACTCATCTTATATTTCACAAATAACATTTTACATTATACGCCTGAGGTATTAACTTGTTTGATATATTCTGCTTTAAGCGTTTGAGGAAAAAGATGTGAAATATTACAGTGGCGCATTTCCATAAAAGAAGAAACAGAAAAGATGTACACGTTTGAAATGGCATTTTTAGTTTCTATGCTTCCAGAAATGAATAAACGTTCAGCAAGCGCCAGACATTTTTTAGCCCGAACAATATTCCCCGAGATAATAGATTTCTTGGTTATTTCGGCAAACCGTTCGGCTTGTTTGTAGATTGAGGTAACTTGAGTTTTCATGAGAATGAATTTTTTTTTGTTCTTTCTCCTTATGCCAAAATATGTTCCGAAAAAGTAAAGTTGTAGATAAAGTATTGTAAATAAAAGGAATGTGGTTTTGTGCCAAAAATTAAGCATAAAAAAAGCCTATCAAAATGATAAGCTTTTATTGAAATGATAGGGATTTAATTTTAAAATTTGAGTTCCGGGGGAACGCGATATTTATAGAAAAACATAGATTTGTTGTTAGAACCCCATCGGGGTGGCATCTTTATCAATCGATATATCGCTCCGATGGAGCTTTGTGTAAAACAGATTGAATTAGCTATAAATATTTTGCTCCGCTGGAGCTTTTAAATGGAATTTGGAATTTATCCGGATAACTATCGGGATTGGAATTTAATTTCACTATTGAATATTATATTCTTCCAGCTTTCTATACAAAGTTGCAATTCCAATTTCGAGCAATCTCGCCGTTTCTGCTTTATTTCCTTTCGTATAATTCAAAACCTTCTGAATATGTAGTTTTTCAATACTCTGCATAGAAAAAGCCGACATCGATTTATTTTGTTTTTCTGTTTGATGCTGCATTTCATAAGGCAAAACATCCGGAGTCAAAGTATCTCCATTACTCAGAATAACCGATCTTTCGATAATATTTTTGAGTTCCCGAATATTTCCCGGCCAGGAATAATTTTCTAATTTCTGTAGAAAATCATCAGCAATATTTAAAGTTTTCTTATTCGTTTTTTCAGAAAATTGTTTGACAAAGTAATTCGTCAACAAAGAAATATCTTTGATTCTTTCTTTTAATGAAGGTAATTTTATTTCAAAAATATTCAATCGAAAATACAAATCAGAACGAAAACGATGCTCATCACTTTCGGTTTTTAAATCTCTGTTGGTTGCGGCAATTAATCTGAAATTCGATTTTTTTGGAGTAGTATCTCCAACCGGAATATATTCACTCGTTTCTAAAACACGGAGTAATTTAGCCTGAAGCTCAATGGGCATTTCTCCAATTTCGTCCAGAAATAAAGTACCACCATTAGCCTCTTCAATAAAACCTTTTTTATCTTTCAAAGCACCGGTAAAAGCACCCTGTTTGTGCCCAAAAAGTTCGCTTTCTAAAATTTCCTTGCTAAAGGTACTGCAGTTCAAAGCCACAAAAGATTTCCCAACGCGATTACTGTTTTCATGAATCGCCTGCGCAAAAACTTCTTTTCCCGTTCCGGTTTGGCCAGTTAATAAAACAGTCGAATCTGTTTTGGCGACTTTTTTTGCCAAATCAATAACCTGTTCAATCCCTTTTGATTTTCCAATAATAGTATTGAAAGAATATTTGTCACCAATACGTTTTTCAAGTTGCTGAACTTTTTTCTGCAATTGCACTTTTTCGACAGCTTTATAAAGAAGCGGAATAATTTTATCATTATCATCTCCTTTTACGATATAATCAAAAGCTCCGTTTTTCATCGCCTGAACACCATCCGGAATATTTCCAAAAGCGGTCAAAAGAACAACTTCCACCAAAGGAAAGCTTCCCTTTATATTCTGTAGAAAATCAACACCGTTTCCGTCAGGCAATTTCACATCACACAAAACAACGTCAATTTCGACTTGCTCTAATTTCTTAAAGCCCGACTTTAAATCTTTAGCTTCAAAAACTTCAAACCCTTCAGATTTTATAATGCGAGCCAGTAGACTTCTAAGTTTTTCTTCGTCGTCTATAATTAAAATTTTGTGTATCATTTTTGTAGAAGTCTAAATCGAAAGTTGTTTTCGAGTTACAAATTTAGGTTTAAAATTAGTTTTCTCTTTAGTTCACACGAAATTCTTATTTCAAAATATTTGTTGTTGTTTTTAGGATTTAGACAAGAAATTGTGAAAGCAGCGCTTCTTGAAATTTTAATCTTATTTAAATATTTGTAGGTACAAATATTATAATTCTATTAACACCAAAGAATTGAGGCTTTGTATCAAATGAATTAATTTTGCATAAAAGCTACATTATATATGAAAGACCCAATTTCAATCTCAATATTAGAATTAGCTATCATAACACAAGATAGCAATGCAACTCAAACATTTCAAAAAACAAAAGAACTTGCACAACTGGCAGATAACTTAGGTTACAAACGTTTTTGGTTAGCAGAACACCACAATATGGCACACGTTGCAAGTTCGGCAACTGTCGTATTAATTGGATTCATTGCAAGCCAGACACAAAACATACGTGTTGGTTCGGGTGGAATAATGTTACCCAATCATTCTCCTTTAATAGTTGCAGAACAATTCGGAACCTTAGAAACACTTTACCCAAACAGAATCGATTTAGGTTTAGGAAGAGCACCAGGAACAGATCAGCCCACAGCAGAAGCAATTCGAAAAGACTTTTTTGAGCAGGCACAGCGCTTTCCTCAAAACGTAAGCAAGCTTCAGGACTATTTCTCAGCAGAAAATGCCACAGCAAAAGTTCGTGCATTTCCAGCCGAAGGAACAAACGTACCCATTTGGATCTTAGGTTCCAGTATGGATAGCGCTGCTCTTGCCGCAGCTTACGGTTTACCATACGCATTTGCCGGACACTTTGCGCCGCGACAAATGATACAAGCCTTTGAATTTTATCGCGAAAACTTCCAGCCATCAACGGTTTTAGACAAACCAAAAACAATGGCATGTGTCAATATTATCGCAGCAGATACAAATGAAGAAGCAGAAAAATTATCTACAAGTCTGTATCAAATGTTTTTGAATTTGATTCGCAACGACCGCAAAGGCTTACAACCGCCGGTTGACTCTCTCGATGATATCATGAGTGAAGAAGAACGATTCCATGTCAATCAAATGACCGCTTGTACCTTTACAGGAAACAAGGAACAGTTGGAACAAGATCTTAAAAAGTTCATCAATTATGCCAAAATAGATGAATTGATGGCAACCAGTCCAATCTTCGACCATCAGGCAAAACTAAAAAGCATTCAAATTACAAAAGAAGTAATAGATAGTATCAATAACTAAGTCTACATATATAAGGAGTGTTTTTTTACACTATATTATATAAGAGTAAATCCCGACGATTTCCAATCAGTCGGGATTTCTTATTTAAGGTATTCTCAATTTCATCCTACCTACTTACACGTCCAAACATGAGGTTTGTTTACACTTATATAATAAAGGAGAAAAAGCAATCAAGCTGAGCAAAGCGAATATCACGAGTTTTGGTATTATAAGGAGCTAAATCCCGCTATCCGTTCCAATCTTTTGTGGTGAACCCCACCACAAAAGGATTTCCACTTCTATCGGGGCTAGGGCAGAGGTTTCCAAAAGAAAACTATATATAATAAAAAAGATTACTTAAATAGAGACCAGAAGATACAAACGCACAAAGACGGGAGCTCGTTGAGAGAGAAAATGAAAAACTAAGCGCCTTTGCGCCTTTGCGAGATTAAAAAACGCCACAAAAATATCCTTACCAATTAAGCTGTCTCTAGAGCAAATGCCCAAAAAGCAGTTAAAAACAGTAAAACCAAAAAGAACTTCAAAAAACTTTTATTTTTAAAAACCGCCAAACCAGAGAGTTATAAAAAACATGGAAAATATATAATAAAAAGGCTTGTAAATGTAAATAAAGGTGCTACTTTTGCACCCGCAACAACGACAAACGTTCCCTGATATACTGACAAGCATTACGAATTGAGACTGAAAATATTTTTTCAAAAAAGATTCAAAAAAGCTTGTGAGATTAGAAAACGGATGTTACATTTGCACCCCGCAAAACACGG